>Ga0335085_10000041_pt1 | contig 455622 bp, 402 predicted proteins | sample Lox_Sample_45_FD_206712 | JGI IMG/M metagenome (GOLD analysis project Ga0335085, IMG submission 206712) | Soil microbial communities from Loxahatchee National Wildlife Refuge, Florida, United States - Lox_Sample_4.5 | ecosystem: Environmental > Terrestrial > Soil > Wetlands | place: USA... | reverse complement strand
AGAATGCCGCTTCCATTGCGGGGATGTTGCTGACCACGGAATGTGTGGTTGCCGACAAGCCCAAGAAGGAAGAGCCTCATGCGCATCCCGGCGGTGCACCGGGCATGGGCGGAATGGATTATTAATGAATATGCTCATCCAACACTAACCAAAATATAAAAGGAGGAGATTATGACAAACATCATCAAACAAGACAATGCCCGTCCGGCATCTTTTGGAAGTGCTGTCGACAAGCTCTTCCAGCACAATCTTGATCGTTGGTTCGACGACCAGTTCTGGGGTTTCAACGGATTGCAAACCAGGTCCAGCGTTCCGGTAAATATCCAGGAACAGGACAAGTCCTTTGAAGTCGAGGTAGTAGCGCCGGGATTGCAAAAAAAGGATTTCCAGCTACAGTTCAATGGCGACGCACTGACCGTTTCTTTTGAGCACAAGGAAGAAAATGAGAACGGTCAGATGGGTGAAAATGATCGCTGGCTGCGGCGGGAATACAGGAAACAATCCTTCAACCGGACTTTTACGATCGACGACACGGTCGACATCGACAAGGCCTCCGCTCGGTATGAGAACGGGATCCTGCATCTGACCTTGCCTAAAAAGCCACATGCGGTCAAGACTTCCAGGACCATTAACGTTCAATAAACCGTTTGGTGACCGCCAGGATTAAATAGGAAGGGCGGGCTGCCGGCAGCTCGCCCCCTTTTTATGTGAAACGTGTTGAGAAGGCCAAATGCAACATATGGCAACGGCATGTTATATCGAGCTGAACATGAAAACGACGACGGGGTTCGAGCGCTTTGGCTGTTTGAACCTGGGAGACGACCGCGATTTTGCCGCGAGGCTTTTTTCACAACTCGAGGGCCAGGCGGCGGCGGGAGAAGGCGACGTGCTCCATATGGATCTGGTGGAGAAACACCGCGGGCTGCCGGTAAATATGCAAGTCATCAGCTGCACCATGGAGGAGCTGTGCCGAAATGTCAGGACAATAACCAGGGAAATGTTCAAGCGCATCAACCTGGATGAGATGCCTGCATAACGCCATGCGGCTGCTATTTCACAGATTTGTGACAGGAAATTACCGAAAAGTGCCAATATTAAATTCCATTTGGGCAGACTTTTGTCGGACGGCATCCGAACGGACTAAATGTCGTTTCCATGAGACAATTGGCGCTTACGTTGATGGTTTTGTTGATGACCCAGGAGCATAACCGGGATACTGCTGTGCTTACCGCCCCCACCACCGGAAAATGGTTCCGGGGATCGCCGGCGGATTCGGCAGCTTTCTATACCAGTGAACTTACCTACGTGAATCCTGTTTTGCCGGGTGATCATCCTGACCCTACGCTGCTGAAAGTAGGTAACGATTTCTACCATTGCGGATCGTCTTTTCACTTTACTCCTTATCTGCCGGTCTATCATTCCCGGGATCTTGTTCATTGGGAGGTGATCGGCCGGGTTGTTGCTCCGGCCGTAGGGGACGCCTTTGTGACAGACCGGCCGTCCAATGGTATCTGGCAGGGTGCCATCACGTATTTCTATGGCTCGTACTGGATCTACTTCTCGGCAAATGGCCAATGGTTTTGCAAAGCAAGTTCGCCCGCGGGGCCCTGGTCGGCGCCGGTGCGGGTCCGGACCAGTCCGGCGACCGGCGATCTCGGCTATGACAATTCGATATTTGTTGACGATGACGGTAAGCCGTATATGCTTATCAAGAACGGGCAACGGATAAACCGGATCCAGGCCCTGGGCACCGACGGACAGCTGATCGATACGGTCATCAATCTCGACTGGATCAATGCCCGTTTGCAATACAGTTGGGCAGAAGGGCCGGTCATGTGCAAACGCAACGGTTACTACTATTATTTCCCCGCGGGGGACGTAACCGGCGGGCAGTACGTGTTGCGGACCAACCGGTTGACCGGCGATTCGGCGTCCTGGGAAAGGCTGGGTGATTTCTTTGAGACCGTAACGGATCAAGGCGTTGGTCTGGCCCGACCCAACCATATCGCGGCGCCGGTCCAGCTGGCGGACGGCACCTGGTGGACCCTGGGTCACAGTTACGAAAAGTATGGCCATGACGACTGGTCGGGTATGGGCCGGCAGACTTCGCTGTACCGGGTCGTCTGGAAAGACGACCGTCCATGGGGACTGGCGCCGACTACACGGCCGACCTTAAAGCCAGACCTGCCGCGATCAGGTATCTTGTGGGCAAGCGCGCAGGGCGACGATTTCAACGAGGAAAAATTGGGGCTGCAATGGCACTTCCTGTCGCGCAACGCGGCGGCAAGCTATTCGCTGACGGCGAGGAAAGGCTGGCTGCGATTGACCCCAGGAGAGGAGCGCACCCATCTTGTAGAGAAAGAGACAGAGCACTACTATTGCGCTATAACCAAAGTGGATTTCGATGCCGTAGACACGACTGCCAAAGCAGGCATCTATTTGACCAACGGCAACCAGCAAATAACCGCCCGTTTGTATAGCGGTTTCGACAAGGACCGGCGGATCATCTTCCGGTTCGATACCGCGATCCGCAGCGTGGCGAATGCGGCGGGGAAGGTCGTCTGGCTGAAACTGGAAAGGAGATGGCACGAGCTCAGCGCCTATTATAGCCGCGATGCCAGGGAGTGGGTCTCCCTCGGCACTCCGGTAAGTGCCGTTGAACTGGATAAAGCCCAGCCCAATTTCAATTCCTGGGTGGGCACCAGCATCGGCCTGTTTGCGGAAGGCCGGCGTGCCGACTTTGATTGTTTCCGGACCAAGGACGCATTCTCCCCTATGTTGGCAATCGGTTTTGCCAATGAATATGGCACCAGAGCCATAACGCGCGAAGGGGAAGAGACCGTCACCAACACCTCCCTACGCGGGGGATGGCTCATGCTATCCGGTGCGGAGACTGGTGAAGAGGCTGCTCGTAGTGTAGAGTTGAGCGCCGCGGCCACCGCGGGAGGCGACATACAAATTTGGCTGGACGACCTGAAGGACGGCACGCTGATCGCTACCGTGCCCGTGGAAGCGACGGGTGGTGAAGGTCAGTGCAAGATTTTCACCGCTAAAACGGTGAAATTCAAAGGCCATCACGACGTGTTCGTCAAATACCCGGAAGGGGAAGCGGGACGGATATATATCCGGTCGATTCGATTCAATTATTAATACAAGCTAGATATGAAACCGACCGTTCTTTTCCTGAGCGCCTGTTTGATGAGCCTTCAAATGGCGTTCGCTCAGGGCCCTGTCCAACATGCTCCGGCGGGCTTCGATTCCCTCCGTACCGATATTCCCCATGGAAAGATCGACACGATCGTTTACCCTTCGAAGACCGTCGGCGTGCCAAGAAAGGCGACGATCTATTTTCCGCCCGCTTATTCGTCAAGAAAACAATACCCCGTTTTGTATCTCCTTCACGGTATTGGCGGCGATGAAAAAGAATGGCTCAATGGTGGCCATCCGCAGGTCATCCTGGACAATCTCTATGCCGAAGGCAAACTGGAACCGATGATCGTCGTGATGCCAAACGGCCGCGCCATGAAGGACGACCGCGCGACCGGGGACATCTTTGCGCCGGATAAAGTTCGGGCCTTCGCTACCTTCGAGCAGGACCTTCTGCAGGACCTGATCCCTTTTATCGAAAAAAAATATAAGGTATATACCGATCGGGAACATCGGGCGATCGCGGGTCTCTCGATGGGTGGCGGCCAGTCGCTGAATTTCGGGCTCGGTAACCTGGATAAGTTCGCATGGATCGGCGGCTTCTCATCCGCCCCCAATACGAAGCCCCCGGATCAATTGCTGCCGGACCCCGAACGGGCAAAGTCGCTCCTTAAGCTCCTGTGGATCTCCTGCGGAGACAACGATGGCCTCCTATCTTTTTCCAGTCGGACACATGAGTACCTCCTGGCGCATGGCGTACCGCATATTTTTTATATCGAACCGGGCGTGCATGATTTCAAGGTGTGGAAGAATGGGCTGTATATGTTCTCGCAATTGCTCTTCAAACCGGTCGACGTTTCCTTGTTTGCCGCCTACAGCCCGTTAGGGCTGCCGGCATCGACCAACATCCGTAACGCCAGGTACCCGCAGATCATGCCCGACCACCGGGTATGGTTCAGGGTCAAAGCGCCGGAAGCGCAGCGGGTGCAGGTGGACCTCGTACGGAAATACGACCTGCGAAAAGACACGGGGGGCTATTGGACCGGGATGACGGACTCGGTGAGCGAAGGATTTCACTATTATTCACTGCTCATCGACGGGGTGGCGCTGGCAGATCCGGCCAGCGAGACTTTCTATGGCATGGGCCGCATGGCGAGCGGCATCGAGATACCGTTTGCCGGCGGCGACTATTATGAAACAACACAAGTTCCCCACGGCGAGCTCCGCATCCGCACCTATTTCTCGACCGTGACCCGATCCTGGCGGCAGATGTACGTCTATACGCCTCCGGGCTATGATTCCGCCGTGGCGGAGCGCTACCCGGTGCTCTATATCCTGCATGGCGGCGGCGAAGATGAGACCGGCTGGGCCATGCAGGGACGGACGAATTTTATCCTCGATAACCTCATTGCGGAGAAAAAGGCAATGCCGATGATTGTCGTGATGCCCGACGCCAATATGCCTGCACCCGCTTTCGACGAGACCGGTCTGAAGCAATTCGAATCGGAGATGAAGCAGGCCATCATGCCATTCGTCGAACACAATTTCCGGGTACTGGCCGATCCCGGACATCGGGCTATGGCCGGCTTGTCGATGGGCGGGATCCATACGTTATATACGGGTGTGCATAATTACCCCCTGTTTGGCTACCTGGGTGTTTTCAGCTCGGGCTGGATCGTTCCGCGACAGCAGTCCATCGCGGACAACCAGTATGCTTTTTTACAGGAGCACGCAACGGCTCTAAACGATAGTCTGAAGGTGTTCTGGTTTTCGCAGGGAGGCAAAGCGGACATCGCTTATGCGAACGGGCAGAAAATGCTGGCAAAGCTGGACGAACTGAAAATCCGCCATTCCTATTACGAATATCCCGGCGGTCATACCTGGCCGGTATGGCGCAACGATCTGTACCAATTCGCGCAATTGCTTTTCAAATGACCTCCTCCATGAAGCTATTACTGATCGCAGGGCTCTTATTTTCTGTCTCTTCTTTTGGACAAAAATTGCCTTACCAGGATCCGGCGCTGAGCTCCGAAGAGCGGGCCAGGGATCTGATTTCCCGGCTGACGCTCAAAGAAAAGGCATTGTTGATGCAGGACCAGTCACCCGCCATCCCACGTCTTGGAATAAAAAAATTCAATTGGTGGAGCGAGGCGTTGCATGGACTGGCCAACAATGACAGTGTCACCGTATTCCCGGAGCCGATTGGTATGGCGGCGTCATTCGACGATACGCTGCTCTACAGGATATTCGACGCCGTTGCCGATGAGACTCGCGCCAAATACAATGAGGCGTTGAAAAGAGGTCAGGAGAACCGGCGTTTTTTAAGTCTTTCCGTCTGGACACCCAATATCAATATCTTCAGGGACCCCCGCTGGGGTCGTGGTCAGGAGACATACGGCGAGGACCCGTATCTTAGCTCCCGGATGGGCGTCTCCGTGGTAAAGGGATTGCAAGGGCCTGCCGAAGCGAAGTACCGGAAGCTGCTGGCCTGCGCCAAGCATTTTGCGGTGCATTCGGGCCCCGAGTGGAGCCGGCATGTTCTGAATGTGAATAATGTGAATCCCCGGGACCTGTGGGAGACGTACCTGCCCGCCTTCAAATCGCTCGTCAGGGACGCCGGTGTCCGCGAAGTAATGTGCGCGTATCAACGCCTGGACGATGAGCCTTGTTGTGCGAACAACCGGTTGTTGCAGACCATTCTCCGGGAAGACTGGGGCTTTAAGTACATTGTCGTGTCGGATTGCGGCGCCGTCACGGATTTTTATACCAGTCACAAGGTATCTTCGGATGCCACGCATGCGGCGGCGAAAGCTGTCTCTGCAGGCACGGACGTGGAATGCGTATGGGCAGGATATGCTTTCGCCGATATCCCACAGGCCGTTGCGAAAGGATTGATCACGGAAAAAGAGGTTGACAAACATTTGTTGCGTGTGCTGACGGGCCGGATAGACCTGGGCGATTTCGACGACGACACTCTCGTGCCCTGGACAAAAATTCCGCCGTCGGTGATCAATAGCCCGCAGCACCGGGAACTGGCAGCTACCATGGCGCGCGAGTCGATGACCTTGCTGCAGAACAAGGGAAATCTCCTTCCGCTGGACCGGGCGGTGCGCCGGGTGGCCGTTATCGGCCCCAATGCCGACAATGCCATGATGTTGTGGGGAAATTACAACGGCACACCGTTGCGGACGATCACCATCCTGAATGGCATCCGGTCGAAGGTGAAGGCCGGGTCGGTAGTGTACGACAAAGCCTGCGATCTTGTGGAGAACAAAGTGACCATGAGCTATTTTTCAAATACATCGATAGCCGGAAGTGCCGGTTTTAAAGCGAAGTATTGGAATAACCGGGAAATGAAGGGTGATGTGACAGCCACCGCCAGGATCACCAGTCCCCTGAAGATGACGACCGCGGGGGATCATGAATTTGCGCCCGCCGTCAAGCTCGTTGGCTTCTCCGCCAGCTTTGAAACGGAGTTCGAAGCACCCGAGACGGAGGAGATCGTATTCAAATACGGTGCCACCGGTCATTTTGAACTGTTTGTCGACAGCGTCCTGCTTGCGAGGTCCAACAATTGGCGAACCTTGCCATCGAGGGTCCCATTCAAGGTTGAAAAAGGGAGAAAATATAAGATCGAGATCCGGTTTGCCCAGCTGAATAATTGGCAGGCTAATTTGGAGTTCGACTTCGGGAAAGAGGTGGACATCGATTTCTCGTCGCTGATCGACAAGCTGAAAGGAGTTGATGTCGTGATATTCGCGGGCGGTCTTTCCACTTTGCTGGAAGGGGAGGAGATGCCCGTCAACTACCCTGGCTTCAAGGGCGGGGACCGGACGGATATCGAGCTGCCGGAGGTCCAGCGTAATTGTCTCAAGACATTGAAAGCTGCCGGCAAAAGGGTGATATTTGTGAATTGTTCGGGTTCAGCCATTGCGCTGACGCCCGTGGCGGAGGATTGCGATGCGATCCTCCAGGCGTGGTATGGCGGGGAGTCAGGCGGGGAGGCGGTGGCCGACGTCCTGTTCGGCGATTACAACCCCTCGGGCAAGCTGCCCGTAACCTTTTATAAAAGCTCCGGTCAGTTGAAGGATTTTGAAAGCTATTCGATGAAAGGCCGCACCTATCGGTATATGGATGACGCTCTTTTTCCGTTCGGATTTGGATTGAGCTATACCGGCTTTTCCATTGGAGTGGCCGATGCCGGCAATAGGGTGGTAACGAAGGAGGACAGTCTATCCCTTGCGGTTCCCGTGTCTAATACGGGTAAACGAACTGGGACCGAGGTCGTACAGGTCTATCTTCGGAAGGCGGATGACAGCAGCGGTCTCCTGAAGACCCTGCGTGGGTTCAGGCGGGTGACCGTGCCGGCTGGAAAGACCGTGATAGCAACGGTCGGGCTGCCATACAGCGCCTTTGAATTCTATAATGACCAGGCATTGCAGATGAAGGTTACCCCAGGAGAATACGACCTATGGTATGGGAATAGCGCGGCCGATAAGGACCTGAAGAAGATCAGCGTCACGGTGAGGTAAGCGCGTTGACAGCCGCCGATAAGAGGATATAGTTGGCGCAGATCCCGACGGTCACCTCGTTCTCTCCCCAAAAGAAAGGCCAGTCCTCTTTGTTCTCGGGAAAGTCCGGTTTCAGGATAAGGATACCCGGTACGACGCCCCCCGCGATATAACTAAAGTCAGCGCGGTTGTTGCCATACGTGATCTTCTTCGATCGGGTTCCCACCGCCGAAACGAAGGAAATATTGGAATAGGGATGACACCCGAAGAGGTAATTGACGCCACGGTAAGTATAGTCCGCAGACATGATACCGGGAAAGAGCCGATGGGCATAATAGCAGGTAATGGCCCAGTTGACGATGCCGCTGTTGCCGCCCCAGCCACCGGTGGCCATCGGCACCCCGTAAGGGTTTTGCCGGGTATAGCCATCACTGATTTCTTTGAAGCGGGCCACATAGGTCCGCAGTTTGTCCCGGTATGCCTGGTCCATATACGGGCATGCCTGAAGGGCCGTCAGCATGCCGAATTGCACGTTGCGATCGAGAGTCTGCCAAATGCCTTCCTGAAAAGCCGTGGCAAAGGACTCGTCTTTCGTCGTGATATACAACTGAAGGGCCGCCGCTGTCTTTAGGTTCCGTCTGAAGAGAGCGGAGAACCGCGAAGTATCCCGCCGGCCCAAACTGTCGTCCCCGGCCCAGAGTTGCCGGGCATAAAACAGGCTTTGGGCCGCAAGCGTATCATCAAAACCTGTCAGGGCGCGGCTGGCGGCGGCCAGCGCCGCGGCCGTATAATAATCCAGGAACTCCGACCGTTCGGTAAAGGCCCAGCGATCATCCATCGTTCCGCTGGATCTTCCATCTGTTTCATACGGTTTGAGATCAGGATTATATGGCAGATTATCTGTTTCCATCGACCCGTCGCCCAAATGATGGTATTGGTGCAGGTTAGGTACGACGATCCCCCGTACCGGGTGGCCGATATTTTTTACCTGTGCCACCATATTCAGGACACCATGCCTGATCTGCTGCAGGATATCAGGTTGGCCATCCGGCCGATGGATATCCACATACCTGGTCGGATAATCGACGAACGTCTCATCCCGGTTCAATTTGAATTTTTCCCAGGCGTCGACAAAAGCCAGGACGGCATCACAATGGGACCCGGTCTGGATATCGAAGTCTCCGGCGTCATACCAACCCCCTACGGCCATACCCGGGATGCGCTCGAGCGGCTTGTACCTGGTCTGGGTGGACGGCCCCATACGATAGCCGTCGAAATGCTGATGATTTACGGGGGCCTGCAAGGCATCATCCAGAAAGGATGCGCCATGCCAAACGCGATAAGCCTCGTTCACCTCCATATGATCCATTTGCACGGGGAACCACACGTCCATTGTCGGGTGCCAGATATCCGCATATACGTCCGGGCTGATCCGGAAGCCGTTCGTTCGTTGGTTACCGTATTCTAAGAAATAAATGCCGGGGTCCTTTACCGCGCTAAAATCGAAAGTCACATAATTGTACCGGAGATACCTGCCCCAGGCATGGATCGGACCCCGCAGCTTTTGCACTTCGCGGCCGTCTTCCGTCACCTGGTACAACGTTGCCTCCCGTAACGGCTCATCGGCTTTATCCAATTCGATCACGGCCGTCTTGTTCTGCATGGGCGTGTACCCAATCTGGGAGAAGCCTATCACCGGTTTGCGCTTCCATCCCGGGATGGCGTTCGGCTCCACGTACCAGCTGAGCACCTTTCCCGTCTTTCCCGCCGGAAGGAGACTACGCACGATGAACCAGCCGTTTTGACCGAGGTTCCTTCCGTCAAACAGCATCAGGTCCGCATCTCCGCTTTGGATCAGGACCTTTTGTTCCGCATCTTCGGGGGCAAGCACCAGGGTTCGGCCGGTAGCCAACGGCGAAGGGATGATAAATTCATGCCGCCCTCTGTCGTCGAAGGTCGTATGTCCCGCAAATTGCGGGATCTTTTTTGCTGCCGACTCCATCGTCGTGGTACTCGATGGATACAACGGAAAATTACCCGGGTGGCCGTCGGCAAAATATGTCTTTTCAAAATAAGCGGCCGGCAGGAATTCGAGATTGAGGCCCGCATTGCCCACCAGCTTTGCGGGCAGCGGTTCATCCAGGTAAACGCTGATCTCTACACCTTTATCCTTTGCGGTCACCCGAACCCTCGACGTAAAATTGTATTCCTTGTATGTCAGCACCGTCTCAATAGTACCGTGATCCCTGTCCACTTTTCGGTCCGCCAGGATAGGGATGAGATCCCACTGCTCCGGCGTATTCTGAAGTCTGATCGCCCCACCCGTCGCGGTCCTGACGCCATGGTGGATTATCTCGATGCCGGCCGTTTTCTCGTCGAAGAACATCCCGTTATATTGGCCGCTAAATACCATCACATTCACCCCCGGCTTTTCAAAATAACCGGAGTCATTAATAAGAAGCCGGGAATTGACGGCGTCCTGGGCACCGGCCCGGGTACCGAATGCGACCGACAAAAGGATGCCGACGGTTGCTACACGTACTATCATCTCAAATGGTTATTTAATGCTTGCTTTAATCTGGGTGAACGAATGCGGCGGAAAATCGACTTGTAGTTTTCCATTTACGATGTCGATGCTTTTGATCGCCGGCCGGTATTGCGCCTGCTTGTCGAAGGCAAATGGTGCCGTGAGGTCTTCCGTTGTAATGGTGGTTACCTCGGCGGCTCCCATCAGCTGCCCGGACGTCGGCAGGACATCCGCCGCAATAGACTTATCGTGATGTCTGTTCACAACATTGATGTAAATAGCATTCGTCCCTTTCTCATAAACAGCCGTAACGTCCAGGAAGGGAACCCCTTTGTATTTCGCGGTATTGAATGTATCGCAGGCTACATACGTATCCACGGAAGCGCCACGGCAATTACCGGAAAAGGCTTTGTAGGTGTAGAACAGCGGCGTTTTGAATGTGCCCTTCTGGCTGTCCCTCCCAACCAGCGAGGTCATGAGAGTGAAATTGGCCATTTTTACGAAGTCAGCGTGGCGAATAAAGGAGTTGAGGTATTCGGCAACGGCTAATGTTGAGAGCATAGTCTGTCCGAACGGCGCCCACTCGTCCACTGAAAGCGAAAGCGGTTTTTTGCCTGGATACAGCGCTTTGTATACATTAACCTGCGATTGGACGGTATTTATCTTTTCTTCCACATCCAGCGAGCTCTGCCCGACATACGTATAATAGTCGTTTGATCTGTCCCAATACCGGTGAATGGAAAGATAGTCGGCGACGCCCGTGAGCGATCCGATAACTTTTCTGTTCCACTCGATCCAGCTGCCTGTGCTGTCATAAAGAGAGGAACCACAAGCAATGAGGCGGATGCTATTGTCCGTGGCTTTCATGGCTTTTGCAGCCTCTATCGCAATTTTGCAATAGTCGTCCGCGTCCTTATGTCCCATGATCCACGGCGCTCCGTCCACTTCGTTGCCAAGGCACCAGTATTTCACGCCGAAGGGCGCCCTATGTCCATATTTAGCACGGAGATCGGAATAATAAGTGCCTTCCGGCTGATTGCAATATTCTACCCAAAAACGGGCGTTGTTGACGTCTCCGAGTCCAAGATTGACGCAAACGACATTTTCACAACCAATGCTCCGGTTCAACTCCACCCATTCATCGGTGCCCACCTGATTGTTGTCGATGGCGCCCCAGGCCAGGTCTTTGCGAACCGGCCTTTGCGTTTTTGGTCCGATGCCGTCCTGCCAGGAGTACCCGGCAACATAGTTACCGCCCGGCCATCGCATATTCGTAATCTTGAGCTCCTGCATCGCAGCAATATAATCTTTGCGAAACCCATTCGCATCCGCCTGCGGGGACGATGGATCATAGAGCGTACCATACATCGTATTGTGCGCCGTCCTGTCGTCAGGGCCGAATCTCCCCGGTCTGAACTCGATCGGTTCCATAAAGACACCATATATATTGGGATCCACTACCCCCAGCACCCGTTCGATGTCGATCCTGATCCTTGCTGTCTGGGCGGACATTGTCCAGGGCCACGCAGCCAATGCAAAAAAGATTAGATTTTTCATGCTGTTTGATCCAAATTACCTGTTTAGCCCGAAATGGATTTGCCGCAGAACCGATTTTAATGAAGAATGAGAAGTTTTGACCAGCACTGATAAAAAAGTATCAGTTTGGAGCCTGGTACCGGTGCGCTTATACGTGCTTGTTCTGACCTGTTCTCCTTTTTTGAGCGATATAGTCTGACGGCAGCATAGTAAACTTTGCCTTAAACGCCCTGGCGAAATAGTTTGGGGTAGAGAATCCCGTCTGATAGGCTATTTCGGAAATAGAGAGGTCGGTTTTTTCCAATAACATGGCCGCTTTGTCCAGCTTGAAGGAGCGGATATATTCAACGGGCGTTTCTCCGGTGATCTCAAGCAATTTACTATAGAGGGAACTCCTGCTCATGCCGACCTGCCTGCTTAGAAATTCTACGGAAAGCTGCGGACTGACGATATTTTCTTCGAGACATTGGACGATGGCCTGGATCAGTCGTTCGTCCTCCGTTTGTAAATTCACCTCCGGTTGGAGCACCTTGATCTGCCGGGTATACGTGGTCTCCAGATCGCGCCGCAGCGCAAGCAGGCTCTTCATCTTCGCATGCAATACCTCGAAATTGAATGGCTTGGTGATGTAGTCGTTGGCTCCCGTTTCAAGACCTTGCAACTGCTGGACCTCGCCGGTCAACGCCGTGAGCAATATGATCGGGATATGGCAGGTGCGCTTGTCCGCCTTCAGCTTCCTGGAAAGGACGATGCCATCCATGTACGGCATGCTGATATCGCTGACGATCAACTGTGGATGTAGGGCCAGCGCCTTTTGCCAGCCTTCTTTTCCATTAGTCGCCTCGATGATCCGGTAATTTGTTCTCAAGTTGTCTTTCAGGTAAAAACGGAAGTCATCGTTGTCCTCGATCAACAGCACCGTCGGCATTTCCGGATGGCGGGCTATCTCATCTTTCGCCGGGGTTTCCCATTGGTCCGCAGCGCGCGCCGGTGACAGGACCTGCGCATCCGTCACCGCTTGCAACGGCAGACGGACCGTAAAGGAGCTTCCATGGCCCGGTTCGCTTTCCACATCGATCACCCCACCATGCATTTCCACAAATTCTTTTGTAATGGACAGTCCGATACCTGTGCCCTGGTTCAGCACGGCGCCGCCGGGCTCATGCTGAAAGAAGCGCTCGAATATCCGGTGCAGTTTTTCAGGCGGGATGCCGATACCCGTATCGACCACGCGGATAGACACCCATAAGGCGCCCTCGACCGGCTGCCGGTCCTGCGCCTCCATCATCACCCCAATGCTTCCCTCTTCCAGCGTGAATTTAAAGGCATTCGAAAGGAGGTTGAAGAGGATCCTTTCCACCTTATCATGATCGAACAATACGTGCAGGCGAGGGACATTACAGGTAAAGGTGAGCCGGATATGTTTTCTTCCCGAAAGGTCCGTGAAAGAATGCACGACATCCTGGACAAAAGCCACCAACTCCCCCTCCGTCACCTGCAACCTGAGCTCCTGCTCCTCCATCTTTCTGAAGTCCAGCAGTTGGCTGACAAGGTTCAGTAATCTTCTCGCATTCCGGCGGATCATAAACAGTTTGTCTTTTGCTCCGTCCTCCTGTTGTTGGGATAGCAATTCGTTTACGGGCGCCATGATGAGCGAAATCGGCGTTCTGAATTCGTGGCTGAGGTTGGTGAGAAATTTGAGCTTCATCCGGTCCAGTTCCTGGGTGCGGCGCACTTCCGTCCGTTCCCGCTCCAACTGGAATTTTCGCCTGACGCGGGAAAGACCCCGGTGCCGGCTGTACCACAATAGTCCGCCTGCGGCCAGGACGTACAGGATATAGGCGTAGATAGTTCGCCACCAGGGAGGTCTGACATAAATCCGAATGGATGTTTCCCTGGTATTCCAGAGACCGTCGTTGTTGCTTGCCTTTACATGGAATACATATTCACCCGGATCGAGGTTGGTGTACCTGGCGGTATTTACGGAGCCGGTGTTCCAATCCTTATCAACCTTTTCCAATTTATAGGCGTACTGATTCTGCTTCGGCAATGTGTAGTTCAGCGCTACGAAGCTGAGGGCAAAGTTCTGCCGGTAGTCAAGCCTGATCTCATCGGCAACGGATATCTGGTCTTTGATAGGCGAGGAGGGTCCGGGCTGGACGGATTTATTCGCTATTTGCAGATCCGTCAATACAACGGCCGGCACATTCCGGTTTGCCGTCAGACTTGACGGATAGAAATAGTTGAATCCCTGCAAGCCGCCAAAAAGCAGCTCACCGTCCGATAAACGCAAACCTGCTCCATGCACGAAATTGTTGTTTTGAAGGCCGTTGAGACAGGAAAAATTCCGAAAGGTCCGGGTTTCCGGTGTGAAGCAGCTCAACCCGGTGTTCGAGCTTACCCAAATATGCCCTTGCTCATCCTCCACGATTTGATAGATCGTCGAGTTCAGGAGGCCGTCCTTCTCGGTGTAGTTGACAAATTGTCCGCTGTTTTTATCGAATACGCTCAGTCCTCCACCATAAGTCCCGACCCACATCCGGCCGCGGCTGTCACAACACAAGGTATGTACCTTATCGAACGGCAGCCGGCTGTTGCTTTGGTTATACAGGATAAAATGATCGTCTTTGGGTCGCAGGATGGCCAGCCCCCCGCCGTGGGTGCCGATCCAGATGTTGCCATCCTTATCTTCCTCCAATGCCCTGATATAGCCATTAACCGGGAAAAAAACGTCGCCGGCCGTGGCGGGTTTGGGTGTATACCTTGCCACAATCCTGTTGTCTTTCAGGACCACGACGCCCTGGCCGTTGGTACCGGCCCAGATCCGCCCGCTTTTGTCCTCCAGGATACTGTATATGTCGCTGCCATCCGGGTCGCCCCGAGCTGCTCCGATGGCGATGTTCTTGCATTTTCCCGTTGCCGTATCAAGCACGATCAGCCCTGTCTCGAGCGTTCCAATATATAGCTTTCCGTTTCTGGCCAGCTTCAGCGCGAGCACCGCCGGCATTTCCCTTTTGTTGCCATCCACCGCTAACCGCACTTGCGTTAGCTTGCCCGTCGTCTTGTCGAAACTGTATAATCCGCCGTCGTCCGTGCCAACCCAAACCTGGCCGTCCTTTTGTTCGGCGAAAGACGTTACGACAGGATTCCTCCCGGCATTCTGCCGAAAGGCATCGGTCAGCCTGAGGTCGAAGAGATTCAGATTCTTGTCGTATTTGTCGATCCCGCCCCGGTAGGTTCCCAACCAATAAATTCCTTCCTTGTCGATGCATATACTTTTGATCGCCTTGCTGGTAAGGCCGTGGGCGTTTCCGTCCGGCAGATAGATGTCGGCGCGCCAGGTCCGGGGGTCCAGGATATGCAGCCCCTCCATTGTACCGATCCACATCCTGCCTTCACCATCCGGAACGATGGCATTGATCTGTCGTTGAGCCAGGACCTTGTTGTCCCCGTTCATTTGGCTGTAATGGACAAATATACCCGGAGCGGTCATGACGCACAGGCCGTGCTCGGTACCTATCCAAAGCCGTCCCAACGGGTCGCCGGCCATTACCTTTACATGATTGTCCACAAGACTGCCGTTGTCGGCCGCATTATGACTAAAGCGTCGGAACGAATGGGTGACGGGCTGGTAAAGAAATAGGCCGTTATCCGTGCCCACCCATATCCGTCCTAAGGTGTCGCCAAAAATGCATTCCAGGCTAATATTGGGTAGCGGACCGTCGGATTTGTAACCCAGCTCCCGCTTGGTCAGTTTCCCGGAGACCGGATCCAGCATATAGGGGGACTCGAATTGGGCTATCCAGATCTTTCCTTCCCGGTCACTGCAAATGCCCCGCACCACCGCGTTGGGTACCAGCCCGGATGTGTCACCGGTTGCCGGGAAATGAACGAACCGGTCCTTTTTTCTGTCGTATAAGCTCACCGCGCCACCACTGGTGCCTATCCAAAGATTTCCCTGACGATCCTCATAAAGCGCGAGGATCTCGTTGGCGCGAAGACTTGTCGAATCACCGGGAATATGCCGGTACACCGTGAAATTTGTCCCGTCAAACTTGTTGAGTCCATCATCCGTCGCAAACCACATCCATCCATAGCGGTCCTTGAGGATGGCATTCACGGTATTGGAAAGCAGCCCGTCTTTTGCCGTCAATGAGGTAAACTTTATATGCGCCGGCTGGGCTTGAACCCCGATTGCCAACTGGATCAGGATGACGAATACGATATATCGGCTTTTGGTCACGTTCTTGTTGGTAATTACAATATACTCGATAATATCGAAATTAAACATTTGTGACAGACATTTCAACAAATAACGCACATCTAATAAGCTGTGGATTATAGTTTTGCAAGTGATGCTTGACATGGCTCCTTCCGAACGAATAAATTCTGTCATCCCCCGCCAGACAGGATTGCCTGCTACGCAAAATTTCCTTTTGGCCGGTTGCGACATGGCGGAAATCCATCGGTTGAACGGATACCTCGGCAGCATTTATCATCTTTTTCCCGCGACGGATGAATCGGAGCTTTTCAGTGTCCTGGTACACCACCCGATCGACCTGATCCTGATCAACGGAGAACCCGGAGATCTGTGGGACGGCGTGCAAACTTGCAGCCTGCTTAAATCCATGCCGGCTTTCGCACACCTCCCGATCATCCTCCTCGTTCGTGCCAACAACCCGGAGACCAGGGTCGGCTATCTGGAGTCGGGCGCGGATGCCTTTATGGAAAAGCCGTATTCGCGTGATTATTTGCGGGTGCAGATCCGAAATCTGCTTGCCAACAGGCGTCGCATCCATAACCACCTGAACCGCGCGCTTCCGGTCAACCTCCCGGCCGTTCGCGGCGCGGGAACCAAAAGCGCATTCCTGGTCAGGCTCAACAGCTTTATTTGCGAGCATCTATCCGATCCTGGCCTGGATGTCGATGGGCTGGCGCGGCTGATGAATATCAGCTTGCCGACATTATACCGAAAGGTCAAATCCGTGTCCGACACAACGCCCAACGAACTCATCAACAGCGTCAGGCTCGATAAGGCTGCCGAGTTGCTGGCTTTCGGCGGGTACAAGGTGTTTCAGGTCGCCAAAATGGTTGGATTCAATTCCAGGAGCAATTTTGGCCGGGCGTTCAACCGGCAATTCGGGGTCACGCCCAAGGAATATCAGCAAACAGCTTAACGCTGGTTAACAGGGATACGAACAAACAGCTTAACGCTCCTTAACCGGGGTAAAAATAGGCAATAAATGCACTCGGTTGCATTACAGTTTTGCACATTTTAGCTACACATTTAATTGTATCTAAAAGTGTTATATGCTCATGTATAAATATAAATACATATTGTCTGGAAGTGATATAATGGATATGGTAGTCACGAGGGAAATTTTTTTTAGACATTATGCAATCGGTTGAATTTTTTTTCTTTACTTTGATCGGGCACTTTTCATTCAAAACCAATTCTAATAAATTCTTCAAATGTTTGCTTATGAAAAATTGCAAAACCGCATTACTACCCACTGCTAAGAGCTGGCTATTTTTTTTCGCACTCCTGCTATCTTCGACGCACCTCTTGGCTCAAAACGCCATTAAGGGCAAACTTTACGACAATAACGGCGCTCCGCTTGCCGGCGCATCCGTCGTTGTAAAAGGTACGGGACGGGGAACAAGTACGAATCCATCCGGTGAGTTCACCATTGCCGCAAGTCCGGGTGATATATTGGAATTCTCTATGGTGGGATATGAGTCCCAATCCCTGAAAGTGGTACGGGATCCCGGCGAAATTACCTTGCGTCTTCAGCCAAAGACCACGACCGCCGAAGAGATCATCGTTATCGGCTACGGTACCCAGCGGCGCGCCTCCGTCACCGGCGCTATATCGAGCGTGACCGGAAAGACGGTAAAGGAACTGCCGGTAGCCAGTGTGTCGCAGGCATTGCAAGGCCGGGTGGCCGGACTTCAGGTGACCAACAACGGAAGTCCCGGAACGGATCCGATCGTCGTTATCCGCGGTATCAGCTCCATTTCCTACGCCTCGAACCCCCTGTACGTGATCGACGGTCTTCCGACGGGCGACTTGTCCACCATCGACACGCGGGATATCGAGTCGGTGGACGTTCTCAAGGACGCTTCAGCAGCTGCGATCTATGGATCGCGTGCGACCAACGGCGTCATTATGATCACTACCAAAAAAGGCAACCGGAGCGGTAAGTTGCGGGTTACGCTCGACTCCTACGTTGGGATGTCTAAAATTACCAAACGCCTTAGCCTGCTCAACACGCAGCAGTTCCAGGAATACGCCATTGCCTACCGGGGTAGCAATGTACCGAGGTTGCTTCCTCCATGGGCCAGCACCCCGATCTACCAGGGCGCATCCCAAACCTATGCGGAGACCAATACCAACTGGCAGGATGCCTATTTCAAGACCGGGATGATGACGCAACACAATATCGGCCTAAGCGGGGGCAACGATATCTCCCGCTTTTATGCGTCTGTCGGCTACTTCGATCAAACGGGTATAGCGCCCACCGTAGGCTATAAGCGGTTTAATTTTCGCATCAATTCCGAACACAACATAAGCAAAGTCTTCACATTCGGCGAGAATCTGTACCTGGCCTCCGGCGATCAGGCCTATGACGCCAACGAGACCGGATCGAGATCAAACCTGGTGAATGTCATCCGGATCATGCCTCATATGCCCGTATATGACCCCACCACCTCCGATGGTTTCAGGGGAGTTAATTCCGTTCTGGACGGCGGCGACCCGACAAATCCCGTGGAAGATGCAACGGTGAAGAATCCGGGCGACAGGACGACGCTGAAGATACTGGGTACGGCCTATGCGGAAGTCAATTTCACAAAATGGTTGAGGTTCCGCTCTACCGTCGGCATCGATTATGCGAATGGGTTAGACTACCACTTCCAGCCGATATTCAACGACAGCGGTACGGTGGCCGGCTCCAGTTCCTTGCTTGCAGGCATACAGAACAACCGCGCTCTATCTACCGTACAGCTATATACGCAACAATTATCATTTGACAAGTCGTTCGGGGGCAACCATCACATCAACGCGGTAGCAGTATATGAATACCTGCAGCAAAAAACGCGCAACGAAAACGCAAGCGGGTACCAGTCGTCCAACGACCTGCGGACCCTCAATAACGCCACCAATGTATCCGTTCAGACGCTGAAGAACGAGGGCGACCTGATCTCTTATGTCGGCCGTATCACCTATGACTACAAAGGAAAATACATCTTAAGCGGAGCCATTCGCCGGGACGGTCTTTCCGTATGGGCTCCCGGAAAGAAATGGAAGGTCTTTCCTTCGGGCAGCGTCGGCTGGCGGCTCGACCAGGAGTCCTTCATGCAGGCCCAACCGGAAATATCCGAGCTTAAGCTAAGAGCCGGGTATGGCATCACCGGCCTGAACGGGTTTGCATTAGGTTGGACACCCTGGCAGGCCAGCGTAAGCGCCAATAGCGCCTATTATCCTTTTGGAAATGTATTCACCAGCGGGCCTGCCTCTTCTCTTCAGGCGCTGGCGAATGCGGACCTGGAATGGGAGACGACGAAGCAGCTGAACTTCGGCCTTGATCTGGGACTGTTTAACAACACGATCACCATGTCTGCTGAATATTTCCGGCGTCAGACCGACAACCTGATCCTGGCCGTTCCCTTACCGCCTTCAGTGGGTTACCTGACAACTACCGTACCCGAAAACGTTGCCGGAATGTCCAATAACGGATTTGAAGTACAAGTGGGCTATACCAAGCGGACCGGCGACTTCAAATGGAATGCCAGCGCCCTGATCAGCGTTATCACCAACAAGGTAACGAAACTGGCAACCGGTGTCTCCAACATCGAAGCAGGCGCGGATGCGGACCTGAGCGAAGGGTACAACGTCACCAACACGGCCGTGGGCCACCCGATACAATCCTTCTATGGCTGGCAGGTGGAAGGCATCTTCCAGGATTCGGCGGATGTACAAAAGCATGCTACCCAAACTGCCGGCACCGGTCCGGGCGATCTTAAATTCAAAGACAAGAATGGCGACGGAGTTGTCGATAACAATGACCGCACCTGGCTTGGTAGCTTCATCCCGAAATTCAACTATTCCTTCAACCTGGGCGCAAATTACAAGAATTTCGATCTAGCATTTTTCTTCCAGGGCGTACAGGGTAACAAGATATTCAATTCCACCCGCGTGATCTCGGAAGGGATGATCCGCTTCTTTAATGCAAGCACCCGCGTGCTGGATGCATGGACGCCCAGTCATACCAACACCGATGTGCCGCGGGCCATTTCCTCAGATCCGAACCAGAATGCACGTCCGTCCACCCGGTTCGTTGAGGATGGGTCTTACCTGCGCCTGAAAAACCTGATGCTTGGATATTCCATCCCCGACACGAGGCTGCAATCCATGACAAATGGGGTCGTAAGAGGGTTCAGGATCTATGTTTCGGCGCAAAATGTCCTCACATTCACTAAATATTCGGGCTTCGACCCGGAAGTCGGAAACAGACAGGTCAACACGTCTTCTTTAACCAATGGGATCGATAACGCCGTCTATCCGCAGCCAAAGTCTTACCAGGTTGGCATCCAGGCGAATTTCTAAAAACATTCAACACCTTGAAAATAACATATTATGAGCCGATATCTCAAATTACTGATATTCGCAATTATCCTGGGCACAGGAGTCATAATCGCTTGTAACAAACGATTGAACGTATTCGATCAGAACAATCCCACAACGGAGAGTTACTTTAAGACGGCTACTGAGTTGCAAAACGGCGTCAATGCCGTTTATTCAAGCCTTCACGCCGGTAACCTCGTTGGCCGCGAATGGTTTTTTACGCACGATATGCGGGGAGCAGAGACGAACTCCGGCGGGGCGCAGCTAGAGGCTCCAAGGGCCGAACTGCTGACGCAGCCCTCACCTTCGCCGTCGAATGCGGTGATGACAAGCGTCTGGAATGGCGTCTATGAAATGATCAACCGGGCCAATCTCGTCATATCGAAGGCGCCCGGTGTTACGGACAATCCTGCTTTACGGGATGTCACTGTCGGTGAGGCCGAATTTCTCCGGGCATGGGCCTATTTCGAGCTGGTGACGATGTGGGGGGACGTACCGTTATACAAGGAGCCGGTCACCACTGCCACGGGATACCTGGGTACGTCGCCGGCTGCCGATGTATATTCCTTCATCATCGCTGATCTTACCGATGCCGTGGCGAAGCTGCCTGATCAGCACTCCACCGATGGCCGGGCTACAAAGGACGCCGCCAATTTCCTGCTGGGCAGGGTGGAGATGCAGAAAGGCGATTATGCGGCTGCAAAAACAGCCTTGCTAACATTGGTTGGTAAATATGTACTCGTCGATAATTACCTTTGGAACTATGACGGCGATGTCAGCCTGGCTTCCCAGACGCTGGCCACCGGGCACGAGTTCAATGCGGAGTCCATTTTTGAAGTGGTCTTTATCGACAAAGGCGACGACAATTTCAACTGGGGCTACACCGGTGAGGGCGCTACGGCCGACGAAAGCATCATGCGCAGCCAGGAATATGGTATCGTCTGGGGAAATGTCATTCCTTCCGATGCGATCCTGAACGAATTCGAGCCCGGGGACCCGAGGTATAAATTCACCTTTTATGAATCCGGCGATAATATCCTGACGTTTGCCGGGACGCAGCCGGGCCAGGCTTTGACGGACGCCGGCATGAACGTGGCCACCAGCAATCATAACGGTGTAGTCAAGAAGAGGGTGTACCGCAAGTATTCTGTCCTGGACTGGACCAATGATGGATTTCACCCCGACGGACTCAACATGCGGATCATGCGTTACGATGATGCGCTGCTGATGCTGGCGGAATGTGAAGCTGAAGTCGGAACTCCCGCCCAGGCGGCCGCTTACATCAATCAGGTGCGCAGCCGTGCGAGCGTAAACATGCCCCCGGTCAGCTTAACCGGTCACGATGATGCCATGCAGGCAGTCATGCACGAGCGGGCGGTTGAATTGGCCGGGGAGGAGGTGAACAACATCGATATCCTGAGGTGGAGAAATAAGGGATATTATCCTTCACTTCGACCCGATCCAAAGCCGGGACAGGTGAATTTGTTCCCAATTCCGGCGAGTGAAACGTCCGCCAACCCCCTGATCAAATAGGTCGCCTTACTGTATAAAAAGGGGCTGCCTGCCAGCCCCTTTTTTTGTAATTTACTTGCATCATGCCATTACGAGCTTGTTCATATGACCGGCTGGTGCTGCTTTGCATGGTGGCGGTCTTTACCTTCGGTTGCGGACACGAGCGGCAGAAGGCGCTTTTTACTCGGTTGAACCCCGACGAATCCGGCATCCATTTCCGAAACGACCTGAGCGATGAGGATTCTTCTGCATCTTTTATCAACGAGTTCGGCTACATGGGCGGCGGCGTCGGCATCGGTGATTTCAACAACGACGGTCTTAAGGATATCTTCTTCACCGGCAACCAGGTGAGTTGCCGGTTATACATTAATAAAGGCAACCACCAATTCGAGGATATTACCGAAAAGGCCGGATTGAAGACGGACGTATGGGCCACCGGCGTCAGCATAGTCGATATTAATAACGACGGCTACGATGATATCTATATCTGCGTGCTGGGAAAGGACCTCCTGCATCCCGCCAAAAACCTGTTATTTATCAATCAACACAACCTTACCTTTAAAGAGGAAGCGGAAGAATACGGGCTTGCTTTTTCGGGTTATTCGACCCAGGCGGTATTTCTCGACTACGACCGGGACGGGGACCTGGATATGTATTTGGTCAATTATTTGTTGGGAACCCATACCAATGCGGTCCTTCCCAGGAACCGGAGCGGTGGTTCGCCGGCCAACGACCGGCTGTTCCGAAATGAAGGGTATTCAAAGGAAAAAGGCCATCCGGTATTCAAAGATGTAACCTTACAGGCCGGCATCCGGGAGGATGGTTATGGTTTGGGCGTTACCGTCGGCGACTTCAACAACGACGGCTGGCCGGATATTTACGTGGCTAATGATTTTCTATCCAATGATGACCTCTGGCTGAATTGTCGCGATGGGACGTTTGCAAATGTCATCAGCAGGTCCCTGCGGCACCAGAGCTACTCCAGCATGGGGGTGGATGCAGCGGACATCAATAATGACGGGCTGGCGGACATCGTGACCCTGGATATGCTGCCTGAATATAACCGGCGGCGAAAGGAATCCTTTTCCTTCATGAACTACGACCGGTACCAGGCCGAAAGGCAAATGGGTTACGAGCCGGAGTTCATGCGGAATATGCTTCAGTTGAATAATGGCGTTATCCGGTCCGGCGATACCAGTATTCCCTACTTCAGTGAGATCGGACAGCTGGCGGGCATTGAGGCGACGGACTGGAGCTGGAGCGTACTGATCGCGGATTTCAACAACGATGGATGGAAAGACATTCACGTCACCAACGGCATCGGGAGGGACTTCATCAATGCCGACTTCCTGGAGTTCAGCAGCAGGATATTCAGCAGCAACAAGACCAGGACGGAACAGGAGGCCCTGATCCGCAAACGGCTGGCGGAACTGGATCATGTCAATCTGCCCAATTACCTGTTCATCAATCAGCGTGATTACACCTTTTCAGACGTCTCCGCAGCGGCGGGTATCGACGAGCCTTCGATGTCTAACGGCGCAGCCTATGTGGACCTGGACAATGACGGGGACCTCGATCTTGTGGTAAACAATATCGAAGGGGAAGCTTTTGTATTTATAAATAACACGGTGCAAAAAGAGAAGGCGCCGGACACTCACTTCATAAGTTTCCGGTTAAACGGGGATACGCTGAACAGGGCCGGTTTTGGCGCCAGGGTGCGTGTCTGCGCCGGCGGCCACCTTCAGATGCAGGAAGAGAATCCGGTGCGGGGGTACTTCTCATCCGTTGACCGCCAATTGTTGTTCGGGTTGGGCCCAAGCCGTCTTATAGATTCTATCCAGGTGATCTGGCCCGACAGCAGCATCCAGATCCTAAACAACATCCGCGCCGACACTTTTTTAACGTTGTCATGGAAAAATGCCGTCAAGGTCCGCCCATCGTCCGCCCAACCGTCTACCCTTTTTTCCGATGTCACTTCCGCATCCCGGATCAATTACCGGCATCGCGAGAATCCTTTTGACGATTTTGCCCTTCAGCGGCTGCTTCCGCATAAATATTCACAATTGGGGCCGTCGATCGCTACCGGAGACATCAACAACGATGGCTCCGCTGATTTTTTTGTCGGCGGTGCATTCAATTTTTCCGGGCGCGTCTTTTTACAGCAAAAAAATGGTTCGTTTGTGTCCAGGGATCTTGTGGACAGCATTAAGATGGAGGAAGATGAGGCATGCGCCCTTTTCGATGCGGATGGGGACGGCGACCTGGACCTGCTTGTCACCGGAGGGGGCTATCAATATGAAGAAGGTTCTGTATATTATAAACCGAGGTTGTATATCAACGACGGAAAAGGGAATTTTGCATTAAGTAGAAATGCCATACCGGACAATGTAAGGACTATTGCAGGTTGCGTTTCCGTTGCAGATATCGATGGCGACGGCGACCCGGACCTATTCATCGGCGGTCGTGTCTCCAAGGAATATCCGTTATCACCACGAAGTTATATTCTCCGGAATGATAATGGCGTCTTTACCGATGTCACCGAAACAGTGTGTCCGGCACTGGGCAAGGCCGGCATGATAACGGCAGCCGTGTGGTTGGATATTAACAACGACAAACAACCGGATCTTGTGCTAGCGGGGGAATGGATGCCGCTCCGGTTCTTCATCAATGACCGGGGTATACTCCATGAAGTGACTGACTCCGTTGCGCTACCGAATATGCACGGCATGTGGCGGAGCCTTATTGCAGCCGATGTTGACAATGACGGCGACCTGGACCTGGTTGCAGGCAACCTCGGGCTTAACTGCGACTACCATGCCAGCCCGGCCGCGCCCATGGAGCTTTTTGCGGATGATATAGACCACAATGGCAGGCTGGACCCGATCATGTTTTACTATATCCGGGATGCCGACGGCAACAGGCGCTCGTATCCTGCTTATAGCAGAAGCCAGTTGGCGTCACAGGTGCCTGCCGTAAAAAAGAGATTTCTGCTGAACGAAGATTATGCCAAAGCAGGGTTCAGCGACCTTTTCCCCGGGAAGGCAAAATCCGACGTGGCAAGCTTCTTTTGCGATGAGACGAGGAGTTGCTGGCTTGAGAATATCGGTAATGGAAAATTCATCAAGCATGTCCTGCCGATGGAAGCGCAATTCGCGCCGGTGAACGCAATCCTGTGCACTGACATCGATAATGACGGGTATAAGGACCTTCTGCTGGCAGGAAACGATTACCAAACGGATGTCATCACCGGCAGATACGATGCCTCCTACGGGTGCGTGCTGCGCGGCAGCAGGAAGAAAGCTTTCACCGCTGTGCCTTCGTCCCGCAGCGGATTGGCATTGAATGGCGATGTAAAGGATCTGTCGCTCCTTCGGCTGAGCAATGGCGGGCGGATCGTTCTCGTCGCCGTAAATGACGATAGTTTGCGGGCATTCCGCATCAATGATCAACATGAAAAAAAATAGAGGCATGTCCCGTCGATTGCGATTTCTTCCTGCCCTTCTGGTCCTTCTGGCCGTGGCTTCCTGCAAGGACAGACCACTCCCCAACCAGGAGATGATCGACCTCCTGAAGGCGGCGGCGAAATTCGATCACAACCGCGAGAATGTATTTTCGCCGGAAGCCATGATAGAATACTGTGACTCTATCTTAAACAGCTCTCCCGGCGAGGCGGCAAAAAGGGAAGCGCTCGGCCGGAAAGCCAATGCCTTGCTGCAACTCGGCGAGGAGCAGAGGGCGATAGATATTTACCAGGGATTGCTCGGTCAACTTTCCCTGGGCAATTTGGAACAGCGACACGTGATAATGAAGGATTTGGCTGTCGCCTGGTTACGGCTGGGCGACAGGGCCAATTGCATCAACAGCAACAACGCTGAATCTTGTATTTATCCGATCTCCGGAGACGGAGTGCATCGCGATAAGACCGGAGCCGAAAAGGCCATCGATCTGTACAAAATGATCCTGGCGGAAAGCCCCTCTGATCTGGAATCCAGGTGGCTCCTGAATATCGCCTATATGACCACCGGCGGCTATCCGGAGGAAGTGCCACCTCAATTCCTTTTGAATGTAAGGGATGATGACAGTACGCATCAGGTGAAGCCGTTCAGAAACGTTGCGATGAATGTCGGCCTGGACTATAAATGCATCGCCGGTGGCAGTATTGTAGACGATTTCAACAATGACGGATATGACGATATTATTCTCAGTAGCTGGTCATTGACAGAGCCGATGCGCTATTACCGGAACAACGCCGACGGGAGTTTTACGGACGTTTCCGATTCCTCGGGCCTCGGCTATCTCACCGGCGGGCTGAATATAATGCAGCTGGACTACAACAATGACGGCTACAAAGATATCTTCGTTCTGAGGGGAGGCTGGAAAGGGAAGTTCGGCAAGAACCCGAATTCGTTATTACGAAACAACGGGGACGGAACTTTTACGGACGTTACGAAGGCTAGCGGTCTGCTGACGTTCCACCCTTCGCAAACGGCCACGTGGGCGGACTTCAACAATGACGGTTGGCTTGACGTCTTTATCGGAAATGAGACAACACCCAATGAAGAACCGCATCCCTGCCAATTGTTTATCAACAATAAGAACGGAACTTTTACGGACATCGCCGCAAAGGCCGGCTGCGCGGTTACGAAATTTGTGAAGGGCGTCACATCGGGTGACTATAACAACGACGGGATGACGGATATATTCCTGTCCACGATGAACGGCAACAAGATCCTTTTACGAAACGAAACCGGCAAAAACGGCGAAGTAAAGTTCAGGGACGTTAGCGAAGAGGCTGGCCTTGGGCACAACCTGACCCGTACCTTCCCTACCTGGTTCTGGGATTATGACAACGATGGCTGGCTGGATATCCTGGTGTGCGGGTATGAGTTTAACCAGTCGCTTTCGTATTATGCAGGGGCGGAGGCGGTACAACTGCCTGTCGGTAATGCCGGAAAGGTTTTTTTGTTCCGCAACAATCACGACGGTACGTTCGAGGACGTATCCGCAGAGGTAGGGTTGAACAGTACCGCTTTTGCCATGGGGGCTAATTTTGGCGATATCGACAACGATGGGTTCCTCGATTTTTACCTGGGCACCGGTAACCCGCAGCTCAGGTCGGCCGTTCCCAACAAACTGTTCAAGAACCTTGGGGGCGAGCGATTCCTGGATGTCACTACCGCGGCGCGCGTTGGCAATCTTCAAAAAGGCCATGGAGTATCCTTTGCGGACCTTGACAATGACGGAAGCGAAGACATCTATATCAAGATGGGCGGCGCCTATACCGGGGATGCCTTTGAGAACTGTCTTTATCTTAACCCCGGTCAGAACAACAACCACTGGATAAATCTGGTGCTTCAGGGCACCGTGTCGAATAAAGCCGCCATCGGGGCCCGGATCAAGGTGACCTTCAAAGAGAACGAAACGGAAAGGTCCGTCTTCAGGGACGTAAACTCGGGTGGTAGTTTTGGTTCCAACCCCTTGCGTCAGCACATCGGCATCGGGCAAGCGACAACTATTGAGCGGGTGGAAGTATATTGGCCTGTCACGGGGAAAACGCAGCTGTTCCGGAACCTGCCGATCGATACGAATGTGAAAATCATAGAGGGCGATAGCGTGTTCACGCCGTATCACCTTGCCAGGTTGGACTTTCGGTCGAGGGTGCGGAAGTTGGTTAGCTGCTCGCCGAGGTGACCGGATCTATGTTGAGGAGGTGACACTTTCTGTTGTCGCTCAACGCGAATTTCTGTATATTACTCTATATGCTGACCGCAGAAGAGAAAGTCATACTGCAGGATTATAAAAAAGCCTTTCACGGTTATTACAAGAATAGGGAAGTAATAGACCTGGATAAAAAGCTGGCCAGGCGGGCAGAATGGTTTTTAGTTCGCCTCAGCGAAGTATTACCGGAAATAGCGATGAAGGTGCCGCCAAATAAGGGATCAAATTTTACCATCCGTTTCCTGACGGAAGGCAGCGGTAAAGAAATGGTAGGCGCTTTCGCTTTCGATATAAAGGACCGGACGTTAATCGTTGTACCCGCCTTTACGGTCAATTCCGCTACGTTCGGAGATGATTGCAAAGGATATGACCTGAATTTCAATCTCCGGTTTTTCTTTCAGGAATACTTTCCCCGGCATCACTTGTTGGAAATGGATCTGTTCAATCCGGGATTCATACCATACGCCTATGTTGATTTTAAGGATGGGAAACATCTGTCGGAGATTTTTGAAATAATCCTTGATGAAAAGTCCTATCAGCGAAGCAGAAAGGAAGAAATGATCGCCCTAAAGGTTCTTGAATTGATCATCCTTTGCGAACGGCTGTTGAAAGCCAAAAAATCCGGTCAAAAAAATGCATTGCCGCCGGTTGCAGCAAAATACGTAGAGATGACCAAGCAGCAATACAGGTCGCACCACGCCGTAAGTTATTACGCCAAAAAGCTCCATATACACCCAAATCAACTGAATGCCAACACAAAAAGGTATTTAGGCCTTTCTGCAAAGGCGATATTGGATATCATGTTGGTTGGCGAGGCGGAATATTTGCTCCTGCAGACGGCGTTTTCGGTAAAGGAAATTGCCTATGAATTGGGGTTTAAATCCGCATCGCATTTTTTTCGATTCTTCAAGAGGCACAAAGGGGCTTCACCCGCTGCTTACCGCAAGCAGATAGTTGAAAATGTAGCAAACTGATTTGATAAGGATAACACGTATCAAAAGACCTTTTTTGAACCTTTGCGCTCTAATTTAAAGGCGGTCTTTATGAATGGAGAGCAGGGCAGAGATGCTATGGGTGGTCAGAGGGAATCGATCATTATCCTGGACGAATATGGGGTCATTCAGTGGTCGTCACCATCTGTGTATAATCTTCTGGGCTATCTTCCCCGGGAGATAATGGAAAAGGAGATCTTTGGCTTTGTACATAAGGCCTCCGCTAAACGGCTTAAAAAATTGTATTATCAGCTACAGGAACGGTCCAGCCGCAGCAATGAAGGACTTGTGCAGTTTCAAAATAAAAAAGGTGAAAAAACTGCCCTGTTTGTGACGTTCAATAACCTCTCCGGGGCTGTGATGAATGGAACTATGCTTCATTTGCAGCAGTTTAACCCCGAGAAGACATTTGATACTATTCGTATCCAACGCGAAGCAGAATTGGAAATTGAGTTGCGTAGGAAAATTGAGCAGGAAATTGCGGCTGAATTACACGACCATGTGAATCCTACCCTTGTCGCCGTAAAATTGATGCTGGATTATTCGCTACGGAATTTGGAACTAAACCTCGATGAATTGGAAAAACTACCAGGCATACTGGACAATCTCATCCATACCACCCGTAATCTGAGTCACTCGATAACAAAAGAAGCGCTCATGGACTTTGAACTGCAAAAGGCATTGAGTTCATTGAGCGAACGGTTTGTCACGGGTTCCAACTTACGAATCGTTCTTAAATATGACAAACTGGTTGAGACATTGCTGAGAGGTTATCAGAAAGTGCATTTGGTGCGAATCATCGAGGAGCAGATCATGAATATCCTGAAACATGCCTCCGCCAGCAAAGTATTGATTTCATTTCAATTCAGGAATGAAAGGATAATCCTGGTAACCAGGGATAATGGAAGCGGGTTTGATCCGCAACATAGACATAAGGGCATTGGCCTGTCCAATATGTATAATCGGGTGAACCTGCTAGGCGGCAATATGCACATCAACTCCAGCGGTGGCGAAGGCACCACCATCACGATTGCCCTTCCGGTGAATTAATGGGTGGGCGGCAAAGGTATCCGGACGGCTAGCGTACAGCCTTTACCGGGATGGGAGAAAATTTCGGCTGTACCGTTGTATGATTCGGCCCTGTTGAGGATATTCGTGATCCCGATCCCTTTTGCGCGCTGCCTGACATCGAAGCCAACGCCATTGTCTTTTATTTCCAGGCATACTTCCCTTTTGTCGCAGAATAATTTTATTTCGATCCGGGTGGCTTTGGCGTGTTTGTGGATATTGTTCACCTGCTCCTGCGCTATTCTGAAAAGCGTTTCTTTGAGATGATCGGGCACCGCTTTCCCGATGAGGTCATCGCAGTGAACCCAGGCTATCTGCAGATAACGATAGTCTTCGATCAGTAACTCGATTTCCTCGCGAAGGGATCGTTGGGAAAACCGGGGCATCACCATGTGGTGGGACAATTTGCGCCCCTCTTCTATCGCCTTGTGGAGGTTCTCCTTGCATATCTCGATGATCTGCTCATTTCCATCCGGTTCTTCCAGATAATATCCGAGCTTTAGGCTTACCGATGCCAGGATCTGGTTGATGTTGTCGTGAAGTTCTCTTCCAATGGCGTTGCGCTCCTTTTCCTGGGCCTCGAGGATGGCCCGCATGATCGCCTTTTGATGTTCGATCTTGGAAGTTACGTCCACCAATACCCCAATGGCCCGCACGGGATTTCCCGCGTCGTCTTTGATAACGTAAGCGCGGTCAAGGGTTGTGGTTAACGTTCCATTGGGGGATAGGAACCGGAGTTCGTCTTGCCAACCGGAGATCCTGTTGGTCCGAATGCCTTGCAGCCTGGCCGATAATTTGTCCCGATCGCCGGGATGTGCGTGGGTCGGCCACTCATCCGGCGGTGGGGGCGGAAGATGGCGGCCAAGCCCGAGCAGTTCGAGAAAGCCTTCGTTACACCATACCCGGCCCGTCACGAGGTTCCAGTCCCACACCGCATCCCTGGTAGCTTTGGATAACAGGTCGAACCGCTCGTTGGAAATCCGGATCTCCTCGAGCGCATCCTGCCGCTCGTTGTCTGCCGTCCGTTGCCGGATCGCCGCCTTTATCGCGGCCGGCAACCTGGTTATCCGGTCTTTCAGCAGATAGTCGTCCGCACCCGATTTGATCATCGCGGCCGCGAATTCTTCGGAGACGGTGCCGGTCACCAGGATGAAGGGAATGGGACGCGAGAAGGCACGAATGACTTGCAGGGCATCCCGGGCATCAAATTGAGGCAGAGAATTGTCCGCCAGGATCACATCCGGCTGGAAGTCGTCCAATGCCTTGAGATAAGACTCCCGGGTCATAGCAAGACAGAATTCGCATGACGGGTTCTCTTTCCGCAGCAACCGCCGGATCATTTCTGCATCGGAAGGGTTGTCCTCCAGCAGTAATATTTTCAATCGCTCAGCCATAATCCCTCATTACCCGAGGTCTTATTGATCAGGAGCCAGTAAAGACCTATATTTCGAATGGCGTCGGTGAAGCGTTCGAAATTTACCGGCTTGACAATATAGCTGTTCACTCCCAGGTCGTAGCATTTCTGGATGTCCGGGTCCTCGCCGGACGAGGTCAAAATGACCACCGGGATCGTCCTTGTCCGTTCGTCGGACTTTATCTGCTGCAATACTTCGATGCCGTTAACCTTCGGCATTTGGATGTCCAGCAGTACTACTCTTGGCCGAAAGGCGATGTTTCTGCTATCGGCGTACTTCCCGGTGGCAAAGATGAATTCGAGGGCCTCCGCCCCATCTTTCAGATGAACCAGGTTATTCAACAGCCGGTGTTTCTTCAACTCCCGGATGGTGAGCTCGGCATCGTTGACACTGTCTTCTACGAGCAAGATATCGACTGAATTCGGGTCCATATTTCGGGTTGTTAAGTCATTTCTTCAGGGTGATCCCGCCTCACGCTGATCCCGCGCGGGTGACGGCAACGAAAAATAAAAACAGGCTCCCTTATCGGGCTCTCCTTCGGCCCAGACCCTTCCGCCGTGCTTGGAGACGATCTTTTCTACCAGGGCGAGACCGATCCCCGTCCCCTCGAAGTCATCCGGGCTGTGCAACCGCTGGAAAACTCTGAATAGTTTGTCCTTGTATCTGCTGTCGAAACCAACGCCGTTATCCTTTACAAAAAACACTTTTTCTTCGTTTCTGACGAATCCCCCGATTTGAATGTGTGCCTCCTGCCTGGTCGCGGAGTATTTCACCGCATTGGAAATCAGGTTAACCCACACCTGGCGAATGGTCTCGGGATTGGCGGCGGCCGGCGGCAACGGTTGGATGTTCCAGCGGATGCGAGTGGTGTCCTTATTCGTCATTTCATCTTCTACTACGGTGCTCGCCATTTCCTGCATATTGATCATACTCTTCCGCATTTCGGCCTTGCCGATCCGGGAGAAGGACAACAGGTCGTCAATAAGGTGACCCATTTTCAACGTATTTTTTTTTATAATGGAAATGACCCGCCTTCCGTCGTCGTCGATTTTTTCCGCATACTCTTCCTCCAGCACATTGGCAAATCCGATGATCCCGCGCAGTGGGGCGCGGAGATCATGGGAGACGGAATAGGTAAACGCCTCCATTTCTTTTGTTGCCGCCTCCAACTGTGCGGTGCGCAACGCAATCCGCCGCTCGAGGTCCTCGTTCAGTTTCAAATAGGCTTCTTCCACGCGTTTTCGGCCGGTGATGTCGGCCCGGATGGCAACATATTGATAGGGCTTGTTGTCTTCACCGAGGAAGGGTACGATGGTCGTGTCCACCCAGTAAAAGCTGCCGTCTTTCGCTTTGTTCTTCAATTCTCCCTTCCATATCCTGCCGTTAGCGATCGTCACCCATATATCCCGGATATATTCCTTTGGATGGAACCCGGAATTGATGATACGGTGGTCTTTCCCCAGCAGTTCGTTTGCATCGTATTTGGAGATTTTGCAAAAATTTTGGTTGACATGCGTTATGATACCTTTTTGGTTCGTGATGGCGACAATGGCTGACTCGTCCAGGGCATATTTATAGTCGGCGATTTCCGTGTGGCTTTTGGTCAGCTCGGCGGTGCGCTCCGCCACCAGCTTCTCCAGTTCTGTTCCCGATTTCAATGAAAAAGCGTGGGGCAAAATTTTAATCAGCTGGAAGACGGTAACCCAGCTTAATATTCCTGTAATCAGCAGTACAAACGCGTTGAACCGGTAGGCAGGTATCCAAAAAGCTATCGCATCGAGGAAATGGGTGGCGCCGCAAGCCAGGATAAATGCGGCAAACAGGAAGTAGATCCTTACAAACCGGATATCCTGTTTTCGGGATAAGTATCTTATGATGACAGCCGGTATGGCAAAATAAGCCGACCAGATGAGCAGGTCGCTAATGATATACAACCAGCCGTGAAAATCCGTCCACCGGCCGCAATGCCAGCGGGGCGGCCAGTCCGTGGTATCAAAAAGCCTGCTGAAAAATTCGACTACCTGGTTCATACATGTAGGGCTAGGCAGACTATGGCCTGTACTACCATCGGAATCTTAACCAGGAGCGTGTTGTCTTTGGGGTCTGAGCTTGTCGCTAAGTAAGAATGAGATTCGGGTTACGGCGTTCTCTAATAAATATAAAGCTTTAAATGTTGATTTGCAAAGAAAAATGGCGAAATCCTACAAAAATACCCTTAGAATGTTTACGTCGTCAGCTGACTAGCTGGGTAAATGGGTTCCTGCAGGATAGGAGGCGGCTGCGGGGAATACGTTACAGTTTAAGAAACGATAGGGTAACCGTGTTGCCCGGTTCACCGACCCGCAGAAAAAAGTAGCCTGGCCGGAGACGGGACGTTCGGAGTCTGATTATTGAATTGCTGGAATTGGGTGCCTGGTCCAGCAAGATCCTGCCGGCTATATCGAAGACCTGCAGCCGGCTTATTTCGATCCCGTCGTTGTTAATCAACCTGAGCTCGTCAGCAACCGGATTCAACTGCAAGCGGATCCCCGCGGCAGCGCCGGTCAGGGTCAATTCAAGGATCGATGTCCAGGAGCTGTTTCCATTGGCATCAATCCCTTCGACCCGGTAGTAATTGTTGCCCTTTGCCGGATGGGTGTCGACGAACGCGTATGTGCTGCTGCCTGCTGCGGCTGGGGCGCCTTCGGTGGCCGGGACCGAGCCAATAGCGGAAAATGCGCTGCCGGAAGCGGATCGTTCGACGACAAAACGGGAATCGCCGGAAGACCTTTCGGTGGTCCACGTCAGGTATACCTGGCCGCCTTTGACTTCGCCGGCGAACGAACCCCAATGGATGGGTAGCGCGATGGCATTATAAAAATTGTATAAGTTGGAAACCTGTGCGGGCGTGAGCGTGCTGTTGTAGGCGATGATGTCATCGAGGCTGCCGGTAAAGACGCCGGTGGCGACACATGGATTTCTCCCGAGTCCGATCAGGGGCGGGGCGGTCCGGGCGGCTGTGCTGGTTCCAGATATGGTTGCCACCTGGCCGCCATCGACGTATAAGGTGATCACACCCGCGGCTGCCGCCCTGGTAGCCGTGACAAAGTGCCAGGTACCATCGTTGTAGGAGAGGGGGGAGATGATCGTGATATCGGGGTTGCCGATACCAAACGCGATCTGTCCGCCGTTGATGAGCGCGGTGCCCCAATCGCTCGTACCGCCGCAAACTTCTGCGTCGACCAACGCAGCGCCGCCATACCACTGGGTGCTGGAAGGTGCGGACATCGTGGTCTTGACCCAGTAGCCGACGCTGAAATCGTTGGCGAGCGCGGTAACCAGGCCCGACGGAAGTGTGCCGGTAGACGTGCCGGCGATAAAGGCGGTCGCGCTGCCAGCAGTGCCAAACCGGTTGGCGTCGGCGGAGGTGGAGGTTAGCGCTCCGTTGTAGCCGTTACCGCTGACGTCGTTGGCTGAATTATTGAAGGGATAAAGCGCAACGCTTCCGGCGGGTAGTTGGGCATACGTGGCGATATTCCCGATAAACAGGCTCACGCAGAGCGCGATCTCATTTCGCATTTGTGTTAATTGTGTAGTTTACTATATTTTCGGCCAGACCGGGCGGCGCGCTGTCAGCCGATAGCGCAAAAAGGGTACGTGATGCTACTGATCGTTTTAGTGGAGTGAGTATAAATATAGGGGAATTTCAGGAAATACCAGGCAGGCTTTGGAAGATCCGGTACTTTTATGTTTTATCTGCCGTTTCGCAGGCGGCGGGCAATGGAGGATATATTGACGAATTGACAACGAAAGCCGGATGCGTCTTGAAGTTGGTCGCTGCGTTGCCGGGCTGCCGCCTCTGCTTCAATGACCGCTGCGCGTTCCAGGTTCGTGGAGATCGAAAACCCGGTCGGGAACGGATGGTCCATGAAGTACATGGGCCGGCCCAGGTCAAGGGTAAGGATGATGTATTTCATCTTATCCTTAGTGTCCGCAAGTCGAGCGGGTGTAACCGGATAAACTGCCGGGTTTTACCGAAATTACTGCTAAAATCGATCAAATGAGAAATCTAGTCTATGCCATCAATCTTTCCGTCGATGGTTGCTGCGATCACGCCATGCTCGGTCCTGAATGCATCACGGACGATGTGGCGGAATACTATATGGACATCATGCGGGACGTAGACCTGACCATCTTCGGACGTAAAACGTACGAATTGATGATCCCCTATTGGCCCGATGTAGCAAAAGACCCGACCGCGACAAAATCCGATATCGAATTTGCGCAGAAATTTACCGCCATGGACAAGATCGTCGTCTCCCGCTCATTAGCTAACGCCGAAGCAAATACAAGAATTGTCCGTACGAATCCGGGGGACGAACTTCTGCGGCTGAAACAGAAAACGGGCAAAAAGATTTCAGTCGGTGGCGTAGATCTGCCGCAGCAATTTATCGCCCTTGGCCTGGTCGATGAATTTTATTTCTTCATTTTGCCGATCATAGTCGGAGAAGGACGACGGTTATTGGAAGGTACCGGCCTGCCGGCGAAGCAACAGCTGAAATTGGTCGGGTCGAAGATTTTTAGATCGGGTGCCGTGGCGCTTCATTATTTGAAACAATCGTAGTTTGACGCACTTTTGCTTCCTCTTTCGCAGCAAGGTCAGTAGATCGGCCAAAAAAAATCAAAATAAATTTGCGCAACTCAAAAGTTGCATATATATTTGCAACCTGCAGGTTGCTTATTTAACCGCCGCAAAATGAAACAGGACATTTTCCAGGCCATAGCCGACCCGACCCGTCGGGCCATATTGACCTTAATCGCAGCCCAGGCATTGACACCCAATGCGATGGCGGTGCAATTCGATATGAGCCGCCAGGCCGTATCCAAACATATTAAAGTATTACACGAATGCGGATTGATCACCTCAGAGCCGTCGGGAAGAGAGATATATTATCACTTTAATGCAAACAAATTGCAGGAATTTGACAACTGGATCGCCCAGCTCAGAAGCACCGCGGAAACCCAATTTAATCAACTCGACGCCGTATTGGCGACAATTAAAAAACAACAAAAATAGACATCATGAAATCAATCAATCCCTGGATTAACTTCAATGGTAACGCCGAAGAAGCATTCACGTTCTACAAATCGGTTTTTGGCGGAGAGTTCAAAAAGGTCGTTCGATTCAAAGACCTTGCAGGCCCTGAATTTCCGGTAGCGGACAAGGAGGCAAATAAAGTAATGTACATTGCTTTGCCCGTCGGCAAGAACAATGTGTTAGTGGCCAATGACGTTCCCGAAAGCATGGGGCGGACAAACGAAAACGAGAACAGGTCTAAAATATTCGTTTGTGTGGAGAGCCGGGCAGAAGCCGACAAAATATTTAATGGCCTGTCGGCAGGCGGAAATGTTGAAGGACCCATCGGCGACTCACCCTGGGGTTCCTACGCCGGAATGTTCAGAGACAAATACGGCATTGAATGGATCGTGGAATATGACCCCAAATCATAAAAAGGTGGCAACCCCGGCCCAGCGTGCCATGTTTATCGTGCTTATTTTAACCGATTCGATTTTTTAAAAATAAAGAGCTCTTTTGGAGCTCTTTATAGGATACTGGATTTTCACGGGGACACTGGGTTTTCTTCATCGCTCGCCGATTTGCGCCAACAAGCGGTCCAGTTTTCCTACAGTCAACGGTTTAGGAATAAAGCCCTCGAAGCTTGGCTTTTCATACAGGCGTTGGATTTCAAAATTTTCGTTTGTCGATGATAATACGAATATTGTATATTTCTCCCTGATCGCTTTTTGAAGTTGGTTGAATTCATCAAGGAATTCAAATCCATCCATATCCGGCATTTCCAGATCCGTGAGTATAATACTGCGCCTAACTGTTTTCTTTCCCTGTACCCCGTTCTCCCATTGGAGGTATTGGAGAGCGAATTTGGGGGAATTGAAAATGCGGATCTGCTTTCCGGGAATTCGATTGCTGACCGTTTTTTTCGTCATTGCCAACGAACATGGATCGTCGTCGATAATGAGTGCTTCCAAATTTCTATGCATGCGTATTGATTTAGTCCTCGGGTTGGTGCTGAGCGCCGTCGCCTGTTGAAGCAAAATTATTTCCGTGCTGCGGTAAACGATACCATGGAATACACTTCGTATAGGACAAATCGAACAATTTCTCTACCTTCAATACATGTCTCCAAGAGAGATGCCGATATATGATATTGCGGATTTCAAATATCTGGGATCAGAGAGTGATTTTTATGCCAATACGTTTGCCGAGCATATTCTTCAGCATGAACACATGATTCTGGCGCCCCATGGGCACGACTTTTACTTAAGTGTATTATTCACGCGGGGTAGTGGCATTCACGAGGTAGACTTTCAAACATTCGATATCCGGCCAGGATACATTTTTCTATTGTCACCCGGCCAGGTGCATCACTGGAGGGTGTCTGAAGATATTGACGGCTATATTATTTTCCATAAAAAAGAGTTCTATGATCTAAATTTCACTTACGAAAGGATTGAGCACTTCCCGTTCTTTGCAAGCAGTCAGCATGCACCAATTATACAACTCCGGAAAGAACAAGCAACGGCTTTGGCAGTTCAGTTCCGATTGATCATAGATGAATATAAGAGCAAATACCTGATGCATTTCCAAAAGATATGCTCAATGCTCAATGTGCTTTACGTGGACCTTGCCCGCATCTATCTGCCAGCCAGGAGAACAAATAAACATAAAGAGATACAGCTGGCTCATATGCTAAGATTAAACGAGCTGATCGACGGCAATTTCAAGGATATAAAGTCACCGGCAAACTATGCGAAGAATATGTTCATGAGTGAAAAGAACCTAAACATGATTTGTAAGATCATCCTGAACAAGACCGTGTCAATAGTCATTACCGATCGGGTCATACTGGAAGCCAAACGAATGCTCATCCATACGAACTTGAACGTGGTTCAGATATCTCTCGATCTCGGCTACATGGATAATTCCTATTTCACCCGTGTTTTCAAGAAGACGACCGGAGAGACCCCTTTAGAGTTCCGGGACAACTACCGAAGAAGGCGACTGAAAGACGAGTGACTGCGTCAAATCTCCTACGTCAGTGCGAAAAATCCACCCACGTCGAAACAATGCCGGGAAAAATGGATCATTCTTATATGAACGGGGACGAAGCTGACGTAAGGGAAACCCTCTCCAATACGAGATCGACGAAACCTAAAGCTATTGCAATCATGTTGCAATCTGATCCTTTTCGCGTATCTTTAGTGAATAAATTGTAGACAATGAACAGACGCAACACGGCAGCAAAGGAGATGGTGCTGCATCTGCTGGAAAAGTCGCCCTCCGCGCTTAGCCAGGATGTACTGCAGAACATAGTCAAAGGGCAAATGGACCGGGTAACGATCTACCGGGTGCTGAACCGGTTCTGCGAGGACGGTGTACTGCACAAATTCATGTCGGATGAGGGGAAATACTATTACGCGTTGTGCAAAAAATGCACGAAAGATCACCATTCCCACGATCATGTTCATTTTCGCTGTCTGCACTGCGAGAAGGTCGAGTGTCTGCCCAACCTGGTACGACCCAGGTTGCCGGAAGGTTACCGGGGGTTGATCTCCAACTACTGGGTGTCGGGCTATTGCAGCAAATGCTCCAAAAAGTATCTTCAGGAGAAGGAGTAGTCGAACAGGACGTTTGCCGTCTGGCGGCAAGTATGACCGCCGATCCATTTTATTGCAATCGGGTTGCAATAAAAAATAGATTGCAATCCTGTCAGGTGCAAAAATCAATGGTATGATCGGACATTGGCTGTTTACGTCGGTTCGCAACATGCGGAAGTATCCGCTGGTTGCCGGGATCAACCTATTGGGATTGACCATCGGCCTGTCAGCCTGTCTGCTCATCAGCTTGTTTGTCCTTCATGAGCTAAGCTACGATGACTTCGAGATTAACGGTCCGCGCATCGCGCGCGTGGATATGGAGTACGGCTTCGGCGCGGGCGCCGCGATGCAGCGCGGCAGCGCCACCAGCACGAAAGTGGCGACCACGTTCAAACGTGTCTTTCCCGAGATCGAATCGGCCGTTCGGATGACGGATCCCAACCGGATCGTGGTTTACCGGGACAAACAGTTCTGGGAAAGACATTTCCTATATGCGGATTCAAGCTTTTTCGACCTTTTCAGCTTTCGCCTGCTGGAGGGAGACCGGCATTCGGCGTTGTCGGGACCCAATAAGGTCGTGCTTACCGAATCGACGGCCCGCCGCTACTTCGGCATCGAGGATCCGGTAGGCAAACAGCTGATGATAGGCACGGACAGCGTCTATTACCAGGTGACGGGGGTGATGGCGGACTGTCCCTCCAACTCGCAGATCAAATTCGATCTTCTTGCCTCCTTTTCAACCCTGTACGAAAACCAGGACAATGCCTGGTTACCCCATAACTGCTTTACCTATCTGCTACTGAAAGACCCGAAGGACTTCACCACCCTTCCGCCGAAGATCGCGGCCTTTATGAAAACGGAGATGAAGGGCCGGGGGATGGTTATCAATTTTCTGCTGGAGCCGTTCCTCCGCATCCATCTTCATTCGGACTATCCCGGATTGGAGCCTGGCACGAGCATCGTATACATTTATATCCTGGCGGGGGTGGCTCTGTTGATCCTGGTCATCGCCTGTTTCACCTACATCAACCTGAGCACGGCGCGGTCGATCGACCGGGCCCGGGAGGTGGGTATTCGAAAGGTCGCAGGGGCGAGTGCAGGGGGGCTGTTCCGGCAGTTCGTGGGAGAGTCTTTTTTGATCTGCGCCATCGCTGCCCTGTTAAGCCTGGTGGTCGTTCTTTTGACGCTGCCTTTATTGAACCGGCTCTCGGACCGCCGGCTGCCGGTCGCCGTCCTTTTTTCCGCGCCTTTCCTGGCCCTGGTGCTGGTCATCGTGACGGCGGTGAGTATTTTGGCCGGCGCCTACCCGGCCATCGTACTGTCGCGGTACCATCCTGTCAAGGTGTTGAAGGGAGCTTTTGCCAAAACCTCCGGCGGCCAGTCTCTTCGGCGGGTGCTTATGGTTTTTCAATTCGTCCTTTCGGTATTCCTCCTCGTTTCGACGTTCATCATGCGGCGGCAGTTGAATTATATTCAACACAAGCGATTGGGCTATGACCGGGACCATGTGGTGGAGATGCCGATGGGCAGGCACCTGCTGACGCACCTGGACTATATGAAGGCGGAGCTGCTGACCAACCCCGAGGTGATCAGCCTGAGCCATTGCACCGAGTCGCCGGTATCCATTTCCGCTTCCTATTCGATCCGGTCGACGTCGATGTCTGCCGAGCAGAAGCTGGCCGTCGCCGGCAATCCCATCGATCCCGACTTCATTCCGACGACAGGGATCCACCTTATCGCCGGTAACAATATTACACCGGAAGATATGCGTGACGCCCAGCCCGCTGATTTTACGGCTACCGGGATCTGGGTGCCGGGCAAGGGCATCGGCGCGGTCCCGGGCAATACCATAACACCCGTATTGCATTTTATCCTCAATGAATCGGCAGCGCGCACGCTCGGCTGGTCGCCGCAGGAGGCCATCGGAAAGCGCTTGTTCCTGGATAGCACCCGATCCGGCTATGTCAAGGGCGTCGTGGAGGATTTTCATTACCAGTCCCTCCACTTTGGTATCCGTCCTCTCATCCTGTTCCCGGAGATGCGAGGACGGAAGCTGCTGGTGCGGATCACCGGGCGGCACCTGCCGGAAACCATCGCTTTCCTGGCGTCAAAATGGAAGAACGCAGTGCCGGAAATTCCTTTCGAATACCATTTTCTCGATGAGGCCTTCAACGAATTGTATGCATCCGAGCTGCGGTTGGGAAAGATCATGGATCTATTTTCCGCCGTGGCGATCGCGCTGGCCTGCCTTGGGCTGTTTGGCCTCGCTTCCTATTCGGCAAAACAACGGGTGAAGGAGATCGGGATCCGGAAGGTGCTTGGCGCGCCTGTGTCGGGGGTCGTTCTGCTCCTGTCCGCAGGGTTTATGCAGCTGGTCTTGTTGTCCCTGCTCATCGCCTTTCCGCTTGCCTGGTGGGCCATGAGCCAATGGCTCGAAGAATTCGCCTACCGTATTGCCATCCCCTGGTGGAGCTTTTTACTTGCCGGAGTGCTGGTAATGAGCATAACCCTGATGACGGTCGGAATTCAGGCGGTGAGAGCCGCAATGCTCAACCCGGTGAAGACCTTGAGGGCGGAATGAACCATTTGGGCGGGTCCGATTGCAATTATTATCAACAACGGATAACAGGTTACGTAAAAAAATGGCAGATCATCACCAAAGGGAAGACGAAAATAAAAAAACGGCCGCCATCAACGGCATTTTATCGATGTTCATGATTCGCATTTTGGAAGTGGGCCGAACCTATCTCGCAACTTCTTCCATATTTCCAGTTGAAGACATGCGCCGTGACAATAGAGGTGGCAGCCAACGCCTTGAACACGATCTCCTCGTTCTTTGGGATAGTCCAAAGCGTGCCGTACAGCAAAAAGAACATCCCCACTGCGAAAAGAGCCACCGGCCAAAGGAAGCGGCGCCGTCGCCGGTACCCCGTGAATAAAGCCCAGCTGCCGACCGTCAGCGAGGTAAGGATCATCACCGCCTCGAAGACCTTGTTTGACAGCAATTCTATTCCCAAAAAGGGCAACGATGAAACCAACAGCGGCAGCGCCACGCAGTGAACGGCGCATACCATGGAGGCACTGATGCCGATGGCGTCCCATCGCGAACTGTACGAAGATTTTTTGATGACCCGCATTATCCCTTATTTCGGCGTCAAAGATAGGATTATTGCAACGTAGTTGCAATAAATTTTATCAACGTCTGCGGAATCACGGTGGAGTCTATCGAACTCCTTTTTTGCATAAACATCGTCGAGGATCAAGGAAACCCATGGAGGAACAAGATGGCGGGCTCATCCGCCGGACGCGCCCCCGATAAAAATGGCCAAACCATCGACTTGTATCGTCTTATAAGTTGTGATGACACGCGCTTGCATCCTAAGTGAATTTGTTTCAAAACCTATCCACGTCGATGATGGCCTGCGCGAACGCCGCCGGGGCTTCCTGCGGCAGATTGTGCCCGATGCCTCCGGTTATGACCCGGTTGGCGTATTTGCCGGTAAACCTTTTGCGATAGGAACTGTCGTCTGGGTAATGCGGAGCGCCATTGGCATCCCCTTCGAGGGTGATCGTCGGAACGGTGATCTCCGGCAGTTTCGCGAGCCGGGCCTCCAGGTCTGCATATTTTGCCTCGCCATCGACCAGGCCAAGCCGGAATCTGTAATTGTGAATCACGATAGCGGCATAGTCTGGATTTTCGAAGGACTCAGCGGTGCGTTGGAACGTCGCATCATCAAAGGCCCACTTCGGAGACGCGATCTTCCAGATAAGCTTCCCGAAATCATGCCTGTATTTATCGTAACCGAGCGCGCCGCGTTCCGTAGCGAAGTAAAATTGGTACCACCATTGGTATTCGGCAGACGGAGGCAGAGGCAGTTTATTAGCGGCGACGCCGGAAACCAGATAGCCGCTCACCGACACCATGGCCTTACAGCGTTTCGGCCAAAGTGCAGCGACGATGTTGGCTGAGCGACCTCCCCAGTCAAAACCGCCGATGACCGCTTTTTCGATCTTCAGCGCATCCATCAGGTCGATAACGTCCTGGGCCACCGCCGACGGCTGGCCGGTCCGAAAGGTGCCCGCGGAAAGGAACTGCGTTGTGCCACATCCGCGCACATAGGGGACGACCACCCGGTAGCCTTTTGCGGTCAATAAGGGAGCAACCTCGGCGTAGCTATGGATATCGTAGGGCCAGCCATGCAACAACAGGACGACCGGTCCATCGGTAGGACCGGCGTCGACGTAGCCGACGGTCAGCACGCCGGCGTTGATCTGTTTCAGCGGGCCGAATGATCCGTTAGCGCCGGCGCTGTTGCGTTTCGAAGGCGTCGTACCCTCCATGCCGAATGGAGTGATCACATCGCCCAGCAACCCGAATGGGGCGGCGGCAAGTGTCAACGCCGCAGTGCCCAAAAAATGGCGACGATTCTGGTTGTTCGTATACATCCTCAATTGATTTTTCTTGTTTACCACGCTCCAGCTGGGTTACCTGCTAGCGTAGCGACCTGAAAGAGTCTCGAATCTCGTCGCAGAATGCTTGCGGTTGTTCCCAGGCTGCAAAATGCCCACCTTTGGGAAGCTTGTTATAATGAATAAGATGGGGGAAAGCTTTTTCCGCCCAGGTCCGCGGAACCTGGTAAATCTCATCCGGGAACGCGCTCACGGCCACCGGAATGGTAATGTGTTTTATATCAAAGAAGGCCAACTTGTTTTCCCAATAGAGACGCGCTGAAGAAACGGCGGTGCCCGTCAACCAGTAAAGCGTTATGTTGTTGACGACGTCCTCCCGGCTAAGTCCTTCCGACTGCCCGTCAAAAACGCGTGTGATCAGCTCCGTGCTCTTAATGTCGTGGTCCAGCATCCAGGCAGCCAGGCCAATGGGCGAATCTTGTAGTCCGTATAGCGTCTGCGGACGGTTCGCCATTTCTGTAGCATAGCCCAGTCCGGTCTTCCAAAAACTACTCAGCTGGTCCCATGCGTGCTCCTCATCGGGCGTCGACAGCCCGTCCGGCTTCGGCCCGCTGGTTGCGAGTGCCTTAGAAACCTCAGGCGGAAGCGTAGCCGCCATATTGGTATGAATACCCAGCAATTCAGGCGGCGCGATCACGGCCATCTGCTCTGTTACGGCATCCCCCCAGTCACCGCCCTGGGCCACGTACCTGGTATACCCGAGACGTTTCATCAGCACGGTCCACGCGCGTGCGATCCGGACCGGGTCCCAGCCGGGTTCGGTTGGCTTACCCGAAAAACCATGTCCCGGGAGCGACGGAATAACGACGTCAAAAGCATCTTCCGCCTTTCCACCATAGGCCGTAGGATCGGTGAGCGGTCCGATGACCTTTAACTGCTCGATGATCGACCCCGGCCAACCATGTGTGATGATGATAGGAAGCGCGTTCGGATGCTTCGAACGCACATGGATAAAGTGTATGTCGACCCCATCGATGTTCGTAATAAATTGCGGAAGGGCATTAAGGGTTGCCTCTATTTTGCGCCAGTTGTATTCCGTGACCCAATAGTGGGCGAGCTTTTTCATCGTCTCGAGCTGCAGGCCTTGCGAAAGATCGCCGGCCAATTCGCGGTCGGGCCATTTCGTTGCCAGAACGCGCCGGCGCAGATCGGCCAGCGCCGCATCACTAAAGTGAACATGAAAAGGACGGACTTGGCTGCGAGCCGATGGACCCGCGATCTTTTCAGCGACGGCTATTGTCTGTTGAGCATTACCCGCTGTGCCAAGCATGGCGACGGCACCCGTGAGAATGGTCTGGGAGATTTTGTTCTTCCTCATTGCGTTGGTTTTTGACATCAATCGACCGTAATTATTGTGCCATTCTCCAACAAATTAAAGATCAGTTACTTCTGAACATATGTAGATCTAATGTACTCCGACTGATCGTAATTAAACGAAAACAAAACGGCCCTTCATCTTTTCTGGAAATCTTCAACGTGTCGTTGACTAATGATAGGCCTTTTGAATTCCCAGGCGTTTAAGTTTCGAAGACAACGTACTGGGCGGGATTCCCAGGTATTTTGCAGCTCCAGCGAATCCACCCACTTTTCCTTTGCAAAATTTGAGTACATTGATAATATGGTCGCGCTCGTTCTCTTCAATCGTCTTGGCGATAAATCCGCCGTCCGATGGCGTGCCCAGGGACCTGTGCCTTCTATCCGGAAGGTAAATTTCACTGAGCATGTTACTATCAGACAACAATATGCTTCGTTCAATGACGTGTTCGAGCTCCCGAATATTCCCTGGCCAGTCATAGCCCATGATCTGTTCAAGAACATGCTTGCTAATCCTGGTGATCTCTATCCCTACTGTTTTTGAAATTTTTTGAATAAAATACGTCGCCAACAACGGAATATCCTCCCGCCTGCTTCTGAGCGATGGCAGGCGAATAGGGAAGATATTCAGCCGGTAATAAAGATCGGCCCTAAACCTGCCCGCTTCCACATCTTCTTCAAGGTCATGATTAGTAGCAGCAATGATCCGGACATTGACCTGTATCGTACTGCGGCCTCCAATTCGTTCTATCTCCTTTTCCTGCAAAGCGCGAAGGAGCTTCACCTGTAATTCCAGGGGCAATTCACCTATTTCATCCAAAAAAAGCGTACTAAAGTGTGCCCGTTCAAATTTTCCCAACCTTTGGTCAGTTGCGCCAGTAAAGCTGCCCCGTTCGTGTCCAAACAACTCTGATTCGATCAGGTTGGCAGGCAAGGTTGCACAATTCACCTTGACCATCGTTTTGGTCTTACGCGGCGAGTTATCATGAATAGCCCTGGCGACCAATTCCTTTCCCGTTCCGGTCTCTCCCAGTACCAGCACCGTGCAATTGGTTGGCGCTACCCGTGAAATCAGCCTAAGCGTATGCTGAATTTCCGCGCTTGCTCCGATGATTTCCGGAAAATCCGGATTGATGTCTACGTCATTGCTGAGGCTTATTTGTTCTTCCTGGAGCTGCATAGTGGTTAATTTTAAAGGTCATAATACGCTGGATTTGAATGAATGTGTTGGCAGGGAGTCCACTGGGCGGAATAGAGCACAAAAATATAGCTGTCACGAACATATGCCGTAATACAGGGTTTTGGGGTGAATACAGGTGGGCTGCTTAGTTCACATGCAATTGGCTGGAGCAGTCAATATTTCCTGCTCACTCAATCCGCTCCGGAAGGTCGATTCGTCCTTATATCACGAATATACTCAAAAATGAAAAGGTTGGCAAAACCTTCCGATTAAAAATCTTAAAATCCCGGATGTTGAATCACCTGGTGTAAGGGAGTTTGGTGGCCCGCTGCATTGACTGCGCGGTTTTCGGTCATGGTGCTTGGTGACCTAATATCTTTGCTTTGAACGGTGGGATTTACATTGTTTCACCGTTATGGAGTCCTCGATGGCGGTTGTCCCAAATGATATCTTAGCTGGGCCGCCGCATGCAAGACCAAGCTTTTCGACCCCGGCTCCTGCGCCAGTCCGTTCAGCATGCCCCAGTCGTGGATCATCCCGTCATAACGGACCGTAGAGACCTGGACACCCGCCAGTTCGAGTTTGCGGCCAAAGGCCTCTCCTTCGTCGCGCAGGATATCGTTCTCCGCCACCTGGATTAGCGTAGGTGGCAAGCCCTTAAGGTCTTCGATGCTGTTGTTGAGGAGGCACGCGTGTTTCTCCTTGCGTTTTGTCGCATCGGCGTAGTTGTCCCAACTCCATTTCATGAGTGGGGTGGTGAGGAAACGCTGATTGCCATACAACGCATAGGACTCCTGGGTGAAAGAGCCATCCGTCGCAGGCCACATCATGACCAGCGTCTTGATCCTTGGGCCGCCGCGTTCCTTGGCCATCAGTCCTACAGCACCGGTCATATTTCCGCCGGCGCTGTTGCCGGCGACGCCAAGGTTGCCGCCATCCACCCCGATCTCTTTCCCATGCGTCGCGACCCACTTGGTCGCCGCATAGATCTCCTCGATAGCCTGGGGATAGTGTGCCTCCGGTGATGGGGTAAAATTGACAAAGACACAGGCATGTCCTGACGCGACCACCAGGTCACGCACCAGGCGCCGGTGGGTGAGATAGTCCCCCAGAACCCAGCCGCCCCCGTGGATGAAAATGAAAGCAGGCAACGTACCTTCTACTCCTTCGGGCCGGACCAGGTTCAATTCTAAGGTATTGCCATCGGCTTCGATGGTTTTCTTCGTCTCTTCGATCCCCGAATAGTCTACTTTGAAGGCATTTTGTGCATCCACCAGCACCTGGCGGGCGGCGGCGAGGGGAAGACTTTCTATCGACTTCCCACCCGGAGCATTGACGATCTTAAGGAAATCCCTGACTCCGGGCGTCAGGTGGGCGTCAGAAAGATAGTCGACGGGTGCGTGAGTGGTTGCCAAAGCCAATCGGGATTTTATCAGTGAGCTCATAAATGGTTCTTTACGAGGAGACCCCAAGGACTGTGCCGTCCACGATGGGGCAAAATTTTTTAGTATATCTTCCACCTAAGGCTCTAGCACAATCTTCCCAAGCGTATGGTGCCCCTCCAGCTCGGCGAATGCTTCACGGACCTGGTCGAGCTTGTAGGCGTGCGCGATCGGGATTTCGAGACGGCCCTGCTCGATAAGTGCGGCGAGCTCGGCCAGCACCGGGGCCGTCGCGGCCTCCATACTGCCGTCATTCTTGACCCCGTATTTTTTGACAGCTACGTGGTCAGGGTCGACGATGGTATCGATCCGATCGGGCTTTACTCCCAACTGGATGGCCAGATCAACATAACCATGCCCGTAGGTATCAATAAAAGCGTCGATCGGGCCGCCGGCAGCCGCTTTGATCTTTTCCGCTGCGTCCCCGACAAAGTCGACGGGGATAACCCCCTTTTGCTTTAACCAGGCATGGTTGTCTTCACTCGCCAGGCCGATTACCCGGGCCCCAACATGCAGGGCCAGTTGCACAGTGATCGAGCCCACGCCTCCGGCGGCGCTCGAAACGACCACTGTTTCGCCCTTTTTCAGTGAAACGGCCCTCACCGTTTCATAGGCTGTCGACCCGGAGGTGAAGAGGGCGCCCGCCTGCTCCCAGGGCACGTGCGGGGGGCGCGGGGTGAGTTGCTCCATCGGTACGAGTACATATTCGGCATGGCTGGCGCGGTTATTTGTGAAGCCGATGACTTCATCGCCTTCGGCAAAGATATCGACCAGTGGACCCACGCTCGCCACCACCCCGGCGAAATCGCTGCCCTCGCCCTCAGGAAAGGTGGCTGGCCAGCGGACAGCCAAAAGCCCCTCCCGGATCTTCGTCTCGATCGGATTGATCCCCGCCGCCTTTACCCTTACCAATACCTCGCCGTTCCCGGGAACCGGCAACGGAAGCTCATCGATGTGGAGTACCTCAAGGCCGCCATAGTGGTCGAATTTTACCGCCTTGTATTCCTTTTTTTGGGTCATAAGTTGTTATTTTTAACGTGTGATCTTACCGCTTCTGCTAAAAATCTCCCCATTTACACAATTATCAATGCGACGCCATGGCCTCCGCACCAAAGGAATTAGGAAAGAGATGCGTTCTTTTCATTTCATGCATTTGGAAGAAGCTTGGGTGCAAATCAAATGCCATTGCGGAAAAGATTGAATCTCAATAATGGATCAACATCCTTCGGATACTATTTGACGATGTATCGTGTTCGCTATCGAGTATTTACGATTGGACATCGCACCGCGGGTCACTGGTTCGATTTCAATTGCAGGATATTTTGTATATCATGCCAAAAACGATCAGTCGTTTTTCTATCGTGATTTATCGAATTATCATTTTTTTAATGCCGCGCTCGCCGGTCGCAATTGAAAGATTATCATTGGCTTATTAAATGGCATGCCTGTTGCTCGTCGGGTTGTACGACAAAATGGAAGAAACGATTTACCGGCGTCTCTTGAAAGTCCCTGTCGAATGTTCGGTACCTTAACGCTTAAACAAATAATCATCAGTATATATGAGCACGAAAAAACCAGTGTCAGCGCATGAGCACAGCACATCGAAATCCAGGTCATCAATGAACCCTGCAAAAGTCGGACAGGAGAGCTATGAGATGCCCCCTCGGGTCGGGTTCACCGTCGCACACTTCCTCACTGTTGCCGACATCGACCGATCGGCGCGCTGGTACGAAAAAGTTTTCGACGGCCGCATTCTGAGTATGCCGGACGGCAGCGGTTCCCCTGCCTATCTTCAGTTCGCGAATATATGGATGATTCTCAATGTCGGCGGCGGGCCGACCCCCGACAAGCCGACGGTTACCCTCAGTGTCCCCGATCCGGACCATATCAACAGCTTCATGAATATCCGAGTTGCGGATATCCAGGCATGTTACAAATTATGGAAAAGCCGAGGGGCCGAGTTCATCACGGAGCCGATTCCAAAGTACGGCGAGATCCGCTGCTACATGCGCGATCCGGACGGGTATATTATCGAGGTTGGACAGAGTACCGACCTTACTTACGGTTAGCGATCTCCGATAACAGATAATATTGGAATTATGAATTTTTCCATCCTTTCCCCGATCCTTTTTCTCAGCATGACTGCGGTCGCACAACAGCCATCTACCTACAATGCTGCGCATATGAAGAATTTCGTCACAGACTCGACAGAGATCGCACGCATCCTCACCGATGTTTATTTCAAGGGCATTTACGAGGGCGACATCGACCTCCTGGCGACTGCATACTACCCGGGCACGCTGCTTTTCGGCGACGCAGGGAGCAAACCGTATTTTAAGACCCTTGCTCAATACCTGGACGGGGTAAAAAACCGTCAAAGCCCAAAACAATCTGGCAAGCCCTTCAAGGGTGAGATCCTATCCATAGAGATCATCAACTCCATCGCCGTGGCTAAGGTCCACGTGAGGATGTACGATTTTAATTATTTCGAGCTGCTGTCGATCCACCAGCTCGATGGCAAATGGGTCATCGTCAACAAGATGATCTCCGATGTTGGATTATAAAACAAAACATCATTATGGACACGAATAAAGTTTGGTATGTCACCGGGGCCTCCGGGGGATTGGGGCTGTCCCTTGTAAAAAAACTGCTTGCCGCCGGTTACCGGGTAGCCGCCACCTCCCGCTCGGCAAACGAACTGCAGCAAGCCGTTGGAGTGGACGACCGCGGCCGCTTCCTTCCCCTGAAGGTCGACCTGACCAGCGCCGATGCTATCCGGCACTCCATTAACCAGACAGTCGCCGCTTTTGACGCCCTCGACGTCATCGTCAACAACGCCGGCTATGGCTTGGAGGGCACAGTTGAAGAACTGGAGGAGAAAGACATGCGCGCCATCTTCGAGATCAACGTCTTTGCCACAATTAATGTGACCAGGTTTGCCCTTCCCTACTTGCGCAAACAACGGTCGGGGCATATTATCAATATCGCTTCAGTGGCAGGTTTAGTCGGCGCTCCGGGCTGGTCCATCTATTCCGCTACCAAATCCGCCGTCATCGCATTCTCCGAGGTCCTTGCCCTCGACCTTCGGGAACTGGGTATCAAGGTAACCGTAGTCGGCCCTTCCGGTTTTCGAACCAACTTCCTGACCAAGAATTCGCTGGTCTCAGTCGAAAGCAGCATTGCCGACTACCAGGAAGTCGCAAAGACCCAGGCCCGTTATGCCGAGATGAATGGTAGCCAGGATGGCGATCCGGAAAAAGCCGCCTCGCTATTCATCCGGCTGGCTGAAGACCCCGAACCGCCTTTGCATCTCTGGCTCGGGGTCAATGCCGTCGACCGCGCCGGCGAAAAACTTAGGTCCATGGAGTTGGAATTGACGAAATGGAAAGACCTTGCAGTTTCAGCAGACTTTTAGTAGCGTCAATAAATAGTCGTAGGATAATATGAGTTTGTCTCCTGTCTGGGATCTGTAAAACGTGAAAATGTTATCGCCACAGCAAGTAGTGGAGATACTTAGAGCGCATGCACGCATGTGCGTGAAGAAGAGGAGGGAGAGAATTTCAACTCTGTCCGGTTCCGTTACCCAGGCGGGATTCCTCTTGGCCAAGTGATCGCTGATCTATACAATCCTTTAAATACCGGTGCCCTCAACTTAATCTCAGGTCGCGGAACAGTGTAAGGCCAGCCCCGCATCTACAGGTCATAAAAAAGCTCATTGATGTCTACGGAATCAAAAAGTATGATACTATGCAGGACACCGTCATCGGAAGAATAAAATCCTCCTAAGTCAGTCGCATTACCTAAAGTCATCAAAATCACATGAACAAGCTCAGCATTAATGCCATACCTGAATTCGTGGACGCGTCCGTCTGACCCCAAAACTTGCACTCTTCGCGTAAAAAATTGATCATTTGGGTTAAAAAAGGCCGATATCTTGACCCCGTCGGGCACAGTTCCAATTACCGTCGCGCTCACCTGGTCAGGTTGCGTGTAATATACCTCAGTGACGTTGCCATCAGCCGTGAGTACCAGTACATGACATATGTTGTCGTCCCCGCTGTAAAATGAACCGATATCAATAACGTCGTCAAAGCCTTCAAATAATAGCGTTGTAGCCTGGTCGCCCGCGCCATAATGCAACTCATAGATCTCATTTTCTCTGGTGGCAACGATAACATGGCGAAGATGGTCCGGATCTGAATAAAATCCACTAATTCTTGTTGCATTGGGGATTTTGCCGAGGCCCGCTGCCGACACGCCGTATACCGGATTATAATAGATTTCGGTCAGGTCTTCGGCCCCGGTAATCGTAACGACATGGCGGTAGGCGTCGTCGTCGGTATAAAATCCAGCCAGATCGACAATCGGGTTGACTTGAATGATTTCCGTCTGACCCTGTCCCTCGTCTGGATTATAGAAGATTTCTGTAATGGTGCCGTCAGCCGATCCGGCTATGGCATGCCGAAAATTGTCGTCGCCGGAAAAAAATCCATCGATGGACACAATGTTGTCAAGGTTAGAAAGGTTGGTAAACCCTTTTGGATTACCACCTAACCGATTCATCACATTTTTAGTAATTTGCACGGTATGTGGATCACCGTTCCAGGCTACCCTTGGCCAATCGGTAGTCGCCGCGGTAAAGACGGTGCCAACGTTAGAGTACATGCCCATCGTAGCCGTTGCATTGCCGGAACTCGCCGTTCCTGGATCCTGCCCTGCCGGCAATACCCCGGAGACATCTGGAAAGTCTGAAATATCTGCTATTCCCAGAATCCTAAAATTTGGTGGTGTAAGATCCCCCGGATCAAAGGCAGGTCGCTTCGGATCGCTGCCTGCCTCGATTTTGGTCCCATCACATTCATACCCCACAATACAAAGCTTGTCACCGAATGTATCGCCGTCTTTCAACCCGGAATTCTCGAAAGGCCAAAGGCCCGTAAATTGAACTTTGTATCCCCTTTGAATGGGCGCTGGAGCATCCTGAGGCGCACCCCGTGAATATCGCCCCCCAGCATTACGGAAACTGACTCCGGTCAAAGAGTCTTCCGGCCGACTCGGGTAAGTAGGTCCGATCTGGAACCAATTGTGAATGCCATCCACGTACGGATCAGATTGTGGACGCATAATCGTTAGCCCCTCATCCGAAAATTCAGTTCTCCACCAACAGATATTCCCGCTAAAAAATGCAATGTTACCCCCGGCGTCCCTAAATTTTTCAAGATTCGTACGCAAATCAGCTGTATAATATTCGTCGTGCCCCACACTCAGTAAAAGGGAATAGTTGCTAAGCAGAGCCAGGTCACCATCCAAATGAATATCCATGTCTGTACAATAATCAACCCTAAAACCGTTGCCCTCCAGAAAGGATATGAATTTGGCATCCCAGTGTTCAAAGACCTGCCTGGGAGAACCTTGTATTGGATCATCTACGTAATTATCGAATGGGTCCCAATCTCCATATCCATAAAATACATAATAAGCATTTCCCGCAACTCCATCCCACGGGATGCCTCCCGTCCCTCCGCCAGGTCGCTGAAGGGTTACGGGTACGTTTTGGTAAATGCTTCCGTCGCCACGCGGAACAGGTTCAACTCCTGGCTGGTAAGTGGGATCTCCCAGTGCGTTGTAAGAATGATAGGTAAACAAAGGAAGTTTATATAGAACTTGGCTATTGTACCCCGGAACTGGGTTTTTTATGACAAACAGAGCTTTCCCTGAGGGTGAATAAGTAGTATCGGTACTCAGAGCAGGTGACTGATTTAAGTTGATGTTTCCTGCCGCGTCGTATTCGATGAACATAGCAATATAGACGCCCGGTTGCACGTCTTGGTCGATGGGAATTTGGTAGGGCGTCCAACCTTTTACCAATATCCCGGTTGTCATGGAATCCAGCCCCCAGTCTTCGCCGCTGATATGGTTGGCTGTCAAGACTCCCTGAAAAACAGGCGCAGAGAATGCTTTTGCCAACGTCGGCCCCTGGCGATAAAAATCAATACTGAATTGAGGCGAATCTGTGGAAACCAGCAGGGTTAAGGTGTCCCCTGGATAGAGGCTGGCATTTTTGGGATAGCCTTGAATCATGACAGAAGCGATTAAATAAAGTGAATCGAAGGTCGCTCAAAACTAGTAATGCATATGAGACGGTGGGGTGGGTCAAGGTACTATGATTTTTGTAAATGAACTACCGTTAAAACACCCATACCGTTTACTTAAGGCAAAAAGAGGTGTTTTCACGGTGGGATGAGTTGATAATGGAGTAATTCGTAGGAATGTAAGAAGGGGCTATCTTACAGACACAAACCAACGGGAGATTATCGAATTGGAATAACCAATCGACTAAGCTACCATATAAATGACGACGAAGACTTCAAAAGCCGTCACAAGTGCGGCTATGAAAGGGCCTTCTCCAGACGGCGGCAGCTTCCCTTCGGTCATATGATAGTCAGCATATTAAGGATGGGCAAGCGAGGCTTACAGCGAGAGATGGACAGCTTCTTCCGGGATGTTGAACGCTTCATTCTAGTAATCCTATCGGCATGACGTGATAACGGGGGTAATCATTTTGTAGCTTGCAGGCGGTTTATTCTGGAACGGTTCCCCGGGGCGGAGTGCGGTTGGGGTTTTTGCTGCACGGCGGTCATTGGTGGGGAGCGATCCATGATAACCCTAAAAGTTCAATATGCGGATCATTCTTTTGACAATTTCATTCTCATTTCTACTTACCCCCCTTCTTGGACAGACCTGCATTCATGACGATCTTTCCCAGACGCTGCGGATCACGGCCCGAGCCGAACGAAAACCCGGGGATAGTTTGATAGCCTTCAATTGTCCCATCAGAGTCACGATCAGCGACAAGGCAAGCAAGAACAAAATCCAGGTAATATCATTTACAGCCACCGCTTTATATCCTCGAAGTTTCACTAAATGCAGTTGGGTAAGATCTTATACTACGGGCAAAAACCGAAATGCGGATATCGGCGATAACGATTTTGGAGATATTGTCGTCGCGGATTTTAATTTCGACTCGCTAGAGGATATAGCCATCAAATCAGATGATGAGAACTCCGGCACTTATTATAGATTTTACATTCAGGGGAAAGACAAACTATTCAAACTGGATTCATTTCTGACGGACAGTATGTCGATCATTCCGACTTATTTTAACAGAACGAAAAGGATATTGACGACCTATGAACGCGCGGGAGCACTATTCTATGGGGAGCATCGCTACCGATTGGATATTCGGAAAACTAAGTGGTCTATGATTCGGCACCGATTTATACCGGTGCATTGAGTTTCGACTGTTTCAAGGAGGCAGTCGCCATGACCGCTGTGCTTTTTCCGCTGCCATTGGGTCCTGCGAGTATCCGGAGACGTTTACCTTTTTCGGGCATGAAGGGTGCCGAATTTTTATACTGGAAATATCCTTCTTTCGCTTTCTTGTATTGAGAAGGGACGATTTCAGTTCGGCCGTCAGGGAATTCCTCAAAAAGTTGGTTACCCCGGACAAATACCCTCGGAATGCCAACGGCTCTTGCCTGAGAGGTGGCGTCTCTACCCGCTTCAGCCACAAGCTTACGTATCACCTTATCGGTTGAATAGAAGAAGCTATCGGATTGTCAATTTTTGTCCGCCAAAATCGGCGGACATAAGCGGAAAAAGCCACACAAATTTGACACACACCAAATAAAAAGCCTTGTAAATCAGTTATTTACAAGGCTATGAAAGTGCACGGGATGCGCACAGAACTGTCGTTGTTATTCAATGATTTAGTTGAGATGTTCGCCGTTTGTCCGCCGTCAATGGCGGCCAGTTGGATATTCGGTGAAAGAACTTCGTGCGTGTCACAAGATACATTTTTTGCCGCGAATCTTTAGATAAGGCAGGTTTGCTTACTTCCTGCCGGCCTCGGAAATTAGGGGTGTAGCAGCAGTACTCGTTTTTTTTCAATGTCCCAATATTTTTAGGTAAGGTGTTCGGTTAATTAAACCTGCCGATTATATTTAAAATGCATTATTGCTTTGAACAAGCTGGGTATCTTTATACAGGTTGGGCCCTTCTAGCTGCCGCGATCCGTGTAATTCGAAAGTTTTGGCAGTTGAGCGATGAGTATTCTTGGGAGACTGTTCGCCGCCTCCTAAATTCTCGGATGATCTGGAATCAAGAAGCTAGCCCTATTTCTTTTCGGGAGCCCGATTCTTTTGCCAGGTGGCGTTTAATTCGTCATAAATCTGTTGGCACCTGCCTCGCAAGACCAGGATCTGATCGAGAGTCAGCGCGGTACCACCCTTCTCCATAAACTCAATTTCGAATTGTAATTGTGCGAACTGATTTAGCGCTTTGTTATAAGCTATCCACAATTCCTTGTAATTGAAATAGCCGATATAGGCGTTCAATACCGTGACGGTGGTCGTAATGATCAGTGCGATGATCCGAACAGCTTCTTTTAGTTCTTCAATATTCAACCCAAGTATGATCGTCGTGAGCGCAGATAGGATGACCGTGCTGATGTAGAATCGATAGGCCATTTTTCGGTAGTATACCCGATTGCTATTGACGTTAGTTATGCTTCCTGTGATGCGCTCTTTCAGGTAAGCCAGTTGGTCGGTTGTTTCGCTCATAATGATAATATCGAATAAAAGTTTAAAAAAGCAGTTGGATAAGCCCGCTGAGCACACCGCGGAGAGGCGTTGCGGCTTTTATTTGTTTTTTTTCACGGCGGTTATATTGAAAATCGGGATGTCGACAGCGATAAAGGCATTGAAATGGGGTGAAACGTTGATTTTGTCGCTGGTAGATGTCACGGCGATACCCACTGGTAGCCCGCGCCGATTGAGAGGGGCAGGTACCGCGCCACAAATTGAGGTTGGATGAACGGCGCAGGACTGCGGTAGTATGTGGTGAGGCCGAGTGTGGAAGCTGCCCAGCACCAACTGGAGAGGAGTTGGCGTTGAACCGGGAAGGCGCGCATTGCTATGGCTTGCCCTCCGGGAGGAGGAGCGGCCGTGGCAAATGGTTGGGAAAGGTTAGAGGAAAGATTCATAGAATGGTCGTCAGGTTTTGTCGATTGAATAGCCGTAGGTGCTAAATTAGGAAACGCGAACATTGCGGCGCACCGTGAAATCACCCATTTTGCCAGACGAAGAAGTCCGCAAAGAGCAATAATTCTGAGAATCTGATAAATGTCAGAAGGTCTTTAATTAGCGCCCGCCCCTTTGTCCGATCCGCCGTTCGGGTTGGTCAAGTTAAAAGTTACATTGAGAAATCCAAGAAAATTGGCGTGATTCATATCACGTTTGGCAGCGATCGATATCCAAGGCGACTTTGCTGAGGGTCTTGCCTGGAGCGTCAGGGTGGGGAAATAGTTGTCCCGGTTATTTTTCTTATACGTGGAAGACGTCGTGTGATCGTATTCAAGCGTAAGATTGGCTTCAAAAAGCGCGGCGCCATTGTCGTCGGAGGCAAAAACCTTGCTGATGCCGAGTTGACCGGTGTACACGTTATGATTTGTAGTCAGATGGGTGGTATCGGTAGTGGCAGAGTCACTGACGGCCAGGTTCAATTCCCAGGGATGATTGGGGTTTTTGCAATAAAACCCCCATAACAGCGTCAAAGAAACATTATGTTGATTCTGAATGATGCTCGTATTGTATGTATAATTGTAATCTAGCGTGAGGGATGGTCTTAGCTTGATGGCATTTACATGTTTGGTATACTGCTGCTGAATATAGGTATAGACTTGCGTAATGTTTTTGCCGGGTAAGGCGGAAGCCTTAGCCTGAATACCCTTATTGACAGCAGCGATATACCGGTTGAAGGTCTCCGGGTCTACATTGTCCGGCGGCCCGGAAGGAGCTTTCCCGCTCTTCATGATGCTGGTCAAATACCCATTTAAGGCGAGGGTGAGCGGCTGGGTGTAATACTGAACCGCGATGAGCGCGGCCAGCATCCGAATATCGTTGTTGGTTGCGTTGAGGCCAGGTGCGGGATTTTTACTGATCGATACTGCAACATCCTGTTTTACGGCATTATAGAACGTAAGCAAGGTCGAATCTTCGTTTAATGCCGACTCACGATTGGCCGCAGGTATCGTCTTTTGGATAATCGCATCCTCAAAATCCGAGCCGTCCCGTTGGGCGATCATCCGGTTGGCCTCGTTCAGGATAGCCATGACAAAAGTGGCGCTGTCCGCTTTCTGTATATCGTCGATGGCCGACGCATTGATCGAGTTCAGCAAGTCATAGATGGGTTGCATATCTGCGTTATACGTGTTGACTTCCGTGACGTCGTTGTGATGCAGAAAATCATGAGAAAAACCGGCAGAAAATGCATTGAAATTGCTATTGCCGTCAAGGCCACCGCCAAGTACAACCTGGGTATGTCGCTGGAACGTATGATTAAGGTAATACTCGCTGGCATATTTTGTGGCAGAGTCCTTCCAATTGAGCGCGAAAATACTGGCTTTCAATTGCACGTTCTTGGACGTATTGGTCAGGTTATTAGCCACCGCCTGAACGAAATTGGTTACAGATTGCTGTCGTTGAAAGGTTTGCCCGGCATCCGCCTTATTTAGCATCGGGGTCGCATTGGCGGGACCCTGACCTTTGGCGTTGATCATTACTAACGCTGCGGCGATCAGAAGGGATAGGCGTTGGAACATGGTATTGACAGCTATCGGGTAACAAAAATGATGAGGGGATGCGGTGGAACAAGACCCGCAGCAAAATTCTGCTTGATTGGTCCAGGAAGATCTCCGGTGATGTCGAGCTCGATATTGCCTCCTGGTCCGTTTGGCGCCGCGCCATTAATGGAGAAAATGTGACTGCCCTGTGGAAGAACCACAGGTTGCGGTTGATGACTGGCTTGGTTAAACTGCAAGGTAACTCGGGCGTCATTGGAAATTATGGTTAACGAACCTACGCCGCCCGAAAAAATGGTTGAAAATCTTACGGTACCCATAGTTCGGTTTTTACAAAAATGTAATAGGCAGCGTATACTGCCAAGTTCTTTGGCCGCTTTCAAACAAAATACCGTTAAAACACCTTTTTTTGCCCCATGAGATGTTTTATCCAGGGGTAATCCGCAACTCAATAATATTTTCACCTTTACCTAATACTGTTGCGTTCCGCAGATGTAGATGTGGTCAAAATCTATCGCAAGTGGAGACGGTCACGGTCGGTACATTATTCACGGGCTTAGCGTGCCTTTCCGGGCGGGTGCGGCGTTGCTCAGGAGTGAAACGTTTACTGGAATGAAAGGTATTGGCAGTCGCGCCCGCGTGTCACCGTCGCGGTGTGGGTGCCCATGCGCCGGGAACCCTGGTTTTTCTGACAGGCCTGAATAAAGAGTCAAGACAACGACTTGCTTGTCGAATTGCCCCCGAAATCGATCGTTATTTCCAAAATCAAGTAGTTGGCCGGGCTCTGCGGCAAATGGCACCATCGAAGTGCGTTCAAAAAAGGGTGTTTTCACTGTTGACCGAATGAAAAAAAGGTGCATTCTTTGCCTTGTCGGTCCACACTAAGTTGCATTTTCAGTTTATAATTCGCCGCTATGCGCCCTCAATATAAGAGCATTAATCGGTTCCTGGTCGCTACTAATATGATTCCCATCCTGTTAGCGGTCATCCTAGGGTCGAACCAGCTCACCGCGCAAGAGATCCCCGACCAGGTGTTCGTGGTTGTCCATATGTCTCAGGAAGTCCACTACAGCAAGGAACTGCTCAATCGGGAGATCGCGAAATATACAAAAGAAGATTCTGTGACACGCCATGTCCGGCAAAATGGACTGGATAAAGGAAAGATCATCTTTTGGGAAAAGATAGATAGCCTGCGCTCGATTTGGTGGACTTTGAACCTCTCCGCTAAGCAATCAATAAAAACCGATCTGCAGACCGGACCTGTGGCTTATCTGTTTCTTCGAGACTCAATTTATTTCAAGCAGGCGCACAAGGAGTCCCTGCTGGTTTTCGGCGACTTGCAAATAAAGCCGGAATGGTTGAGCCTCAAACTCCCGGAAGACAAGTACAGTCTTGCCTGCATTTGCGAGGGCAAAGCAAGGGAAAGCACATTTCTTCCCACCGACAGCGGCCGGGTCGTTATCAGCGCTACGTATCTTTCGGAGATGAGCAGTCTCAATCCAAGGACATTCACATACGAGATTTTTAACGGGGAAAAGCCGGGTCATTCTGTTACAACGATCGCGTTGAAATTTGCCAACCTCGAAAATCAAAAGACATTGTTTGACCTTGCCGGATTCCTGAAACAAAAAAATCGGGGCTGGGATGTTCCGACAATCACCGAAAAACTATACCCCTTTGTCGAGCGGAACATGGGTTCAGTCCTTCCGAATAATCTAAACAGCTATTTGTTACACACCTCGTCGGCATGGAGCTTTTAGTCAAATTGGCGTTGCTGCTGGCGGCTGCGCCCCTGGCATTTCTGCTATACCGGCCCCTGACCCAATTTCGGGTCCTTCGCATCCTGGTCATTTCCGGGCATGCATTGATCCTGACTGGTCTGACGCTGTTCGTCTTCAATCAATCAGGCTGGAGATGGACGGAGGAGATCAGCTTGTTAAGTGAAACAAGAAAGTCTGCGGCGGATACCGGCATCATCCACTATATCAACCGAAATTTCGTGCTTGTCGATGTGGCCAAGCACCGGGAACTGATTGACGATAACCAGGAAGATCCGGATTACCACGCTCACCTCGCCGTTGTCGATCATCAAAAACTGGAGATTTTGCTAAGAATATTGTGCGATCAGCAAAACTGGATCGACCGCGCCATTATCGATATTGACTTGAATTCGATGCCTTACGATAGTAGCATGGAAGCCGATCTTCGCTGCCTGAGCGGTGGAGAGAAACTCATATTGACCCGAGATCCGGACGATTCGATGCGATATGTGCATCGGCCAGAGATCTATGCAAATGTCCGGGAAGACAGTTATGATGATTACCTGGTCAGCCACTCCATATTCCGCGGCTCCATGTACAGCCTTCCCTATCTGCTATATCTGCGGCAACATCCCAACCGCCACGTCAGGCAAGTATGGAAAGATCGGTTGGTTCAAGAATATGGCGACCAGCGATCCCGATTTATTGTAAGCCCATTCATACCAAAATTCGCGTTGACAAAAGACGAATTCCTAACCGGCGATACAAAACCTTCCAATCCCGACTTACCCCCGGATTCAAACTCCTCTAAATCAAGCCAGCGGATTTATTCATTGGGCGAGTTTGCATTGCCAATAAACAAAGCAATTTTTGTAAAGGAGTTGCAAACGAGAAAGAGATTGGGGCTAAACAACAATATCCTGATCGGCACCTATTCCGGAAATTCAGACGACCTGCATGAGACCTTGTATGGCCCCATGCATGGCCCAACCATCATCTTAAATATCCTCTATGCCATGGAGCAGGGGCAGGACCAGATTTCATGGGCATATGTGATGTTGCTCATTGCCGGCTTTGCGACGATCACCTTTGTTCTTTTCAATCAAGGAATGGGCATTGCCATGTTGCCTTCAAAATGGTTGACATGGTTCAATCCCCGAACTACGGCAGAGAGAAACTCCGACTCCATCGTGTGGCGGTTGCTGATCGCATTGTTCTATTTACCAATCTATTATTTCTTTACCGAGGAAGTGTTTCTGCCATTAATTCTCCTCCTGACTTTTCTTTGTAGCTGGCTTACCGGTCACTCTATAAACATCCTGCCCCTGATCCTCTATTTTGCCGTATTAAAAGGGGCATTCAGTTATGCCCGCAAAATATTCGGACCAGGGAAGCCCATCCCTGCTGACGGCCGACAAATCAAGGAAATCACGCAAAATGCGTGACATTTTGTGGTAGAACCCGTACCTCTCGAAGGGAATTTTCCAGCGGTTGTATTGACTGCCAATCGAACTATCCAAGTTCTTCCCAAGCCGCGGCATGGCAAACGTCGCAAGCAATCAACAGATTACCCTCATCTAAGTAAATGGTATTTCCTCCACAGCTTACCAAGGTATTGCGTTCAGCCATAACTCGATAGTTACGGCCTTCAAACTAGCCAGCGTGGCCGGCGGCAGTATTGGCGGAGGGAGGATTTGGATCGGATGATGGGGGGAGTGGGGAATTTAATGATTGGGATGCTCTGAATAAGATTGGATGGTTCAAAAATTAGCCGTCAGCAAGAAAAACCTGTGAGGAGCCCGTCAGTTGGCATAGAGATACAGCGGAGGTGCGAATGGCAATGGACCACACCAAGATAACTGAAGTGATCGAACGTCTTCCAGATGGTGAAGGCACGCGCATCAACGACAACGGCACCGTACGTTCCGATGGCCAGAAACAACGGATCTCCATATCGCGGGCGTTGCTGAATAATCCGGCCATGATCATCTTCGATGAGGCCACCTCCGAGCTGGACGTGGACTGGAAGCGCAGATACTCAGTAATCTCCGAAAATATTATCACAACCCCATCATCATCTTTATTACCCAACCGTACAACGCAGAATCAAGTGGTAGCCGCCCGGGTATAATTTATTTTGGAAGAATGTATTACTAGAAATTGCATACCATTATGGCAAAAGCGAAAAAAGAACCGAAACGTAAACCAAAGGGAATTGAAATCTCGGAAGAGAATATAAGAGTAGAGCCAGGGCAGCTTACCTTCTTGCCAGCTCTTAAAAAGGTTATTAAGACAAAGGAGCAAGTACAGACTACCCAGGCTATTTAGCTGGCGGAATTGCAATTTGAAGCATATTTTCGTTGCGGACCGAATCAAAAGAGATTTTTTCGGGAGGAGTAAATCCTACTGTAACATGAAAGTTCTCCTCAATGTTATAATACCCATTTTTTTTAAGAATTGAGGTTATCTGAGCCTTTACAGAATTGACCTCTGCATCCGCACCGCCGTTATAACAAACAAAAGAGATTTGAATATTTTTATTTGGAAAAGCATAATTCATGAGTTGCATAACCTCTGCCTCTGAGATCTTCCTTGGAATTATGCCAAGATTATACTGGTCCCTTCCAGCTTGAGGGGCATAATTTGCTGCATTATTCTGTATGCCGCTTCCCCCGCTATCATTGTTTTGCGAATTTGTTACTGGCGGCTTGAGACTATTATCGGCTTGCTGACGGCTGCGAGCTGATCTAGTAGGGCGATGCTTGAAAGCTTCCGGCGTATCGTGTATAACTATGATTTTCGGAGGTACTACTGATGAGTCATTATGTTGAGTGGTCGAATTATATCCCGGCGCAAAGGCGACGTCTACTGAACAATTTCCTTTTGGTAAAATTGATATTACCCAGCACCCAACAATGAAGACTATAATCCCAATTAGGACTTTTACGGTCTTATTTACAACCTTTAATCTGGTAAGGATGGGATTGACGGCAAATACCAATATCGTGAACAATATTGAACACAACGCGACCCTAAAGCCTGTCTGACAAAGCAGGCTACTCATCGACCAATGAATTATTCGATTGAAATATGGCCCTACCGTTATCAAATCTGATAAAACTGCGAGGGCTAACAACACGTTCCGGCTAGTTAAATATCTTCTTATATCCATGCAGCTTATTTGATCCTAATATAAGGAATACAAAACTACAAAACCTTTCTGGGTTACATATATCACTGCCATAATTGTCAAAAGTACCCCAAGTAGACTGACTTGCGATAGCAGTAGTGGGGCTAGGCTCTTAATGTCCATAGGTAGCCAGTCGCATTTATACGAACGTGTCAAAAGTATTGATGAGGCTGGGAAGGATTGAAGCGTTATTCAGGTTCGGTGTCATCTACAGCGTCATCGACGTCACTTTTGAGATCGTCAGCGTCGCTTTCGGCGTCGTCAATATCTTCATAGCTCCGTCTTTCCTTTAAATCATCAATTGACGATTGCAGGTCTTCCGCTTTGCTTTGCAAGTCGACGAACTTTTCGTGAGCCGATTCCAATTTTTTCTTTGTATCAGAAAGCTCCTCTTCGGCTGCCTGCAGTCTATTGTTTAGATCGTTTGCCCGGACGAACGCTACGACCAATAATACCGCGAGGACAAATATGACGACATAAGACCATTTAGATTGTTTCATAAGCATTTTGATATTGGTATGGTTCAAACATTCGCGAAAGCACGAATATGGGCACTCGGTTTTTTGAGATTCCAGGTGAACAGGCCGCCGCAGTCGTTTAGTTTGGCGCAGCTTGCACACTCAGGGAGGTAGCTTTGTTTCCAGTCGGAGATGGATTTTTTGGCGTAAGGCCATAGAACTTCGGGTAGCACGCAGAGCTGGCTATTGTAGATCGACACGTTCATCCCCTGGCTGGCGAGGAATTCGACGGCTTCGGTCAATTGCTCGCGGTAATCGTAAGGGTCGATCCATAGTTGTTGCTCGTTGTGCGGCGTATAACCGACGTATTCGAGACCCATAAAGGCGACCTGTTCGGCAAATGGTAAGTATTTGTAGATAAATCGGGAGAGCTTGGTGAGCCGGGGAATCGTCTGGCGATGGAGCACCACGCGGATCTCGATGCGCTGGCCGTAGCGGGCGAGGTTGTGCAGGCCGAGAATGGTTTGATGGAAGGCGTCGCGCGCCTGGACGATGTAGTCATGTAGCTGGTAGTAATCAGCGTAGACGGGTACGCCAAGCATCAGGCGGTGATAGTCGAGCGCTGCCAGTTTCTCCGCTAGGTCGGCCCAGGCAAAGGACCGGCCATTCGTCAGCACATGGATCTCGGTGCCCGGCAGGTGGGTCTTAATATGCGCGAGAAGTTGGAAGAAGCGTTCGCCCATCAGGGTGGGCTCGCCGCCGGAGATCATGAGCTCGGGGCAATCCTTTGGGATAAGGGGGATCAACTCGCGGTAAATGCCAAACAGGCGGGGAATATCGTCGCGGTCTTTTGGCGGCTGAGAGCACATGAGGCAATTGCTGTTGCAGCGTTCGGTGACAACAAGGGTGTTGTGATGCGAATTGACCCGGTAAAGGGTTCGGATATTTCCATCAGGGCCGGCGACAACGACGTCACCTTCGGCAAGGTGATCGAAGTTAGGGATCCCGAAGACGTGCGGATAGGAAGTTGTCGGGCGAGTTTCGGCGGATGACAATATGCATGCGAAGCCGTCGACGGGAGACGGAGGCGGACTGTCTTCAGAAATAAGGATGGCATGGTGGGCTGGCGCATTCCGGTCACGGGTAATCCGGCCAACGATAGGTTGCTCGAAATTCCCGGCTATGCCCTTAGTGCGTAGTAGCATATTATTGTCGCGGTTTAACCCAGGTTTCAAAAATTCGTCGTACTGCTGAGTCATTGTCCATCCATTCGATCAAGTAGTGGATAATTTCCATGTTCTTTTGGCAGAAGGTACTGGTCGGACGGTATCCATACATGTCGCCCTGGGTAGCGTGGTGGTGGATTGGGTCCGCGCCGCAATAAGCCTGGTAGGCGCAGTCGCTGCAACCGGGAAGACTTTCATTGATGCCAGCGCTGACGATAGCCCGGGCTTTTTCTCCATAGAACACCTCGTCATAGCTGTGGGTGTCGAGGTGTCCGAGGCGAAAGGTCTCGTCCTTCATTTCGGCCAACATCCGACTTTCATCGCTGGCATAGATGGCGCCGTTGTAGTTGAAGGCAATCACGTTGGTGATACAGCCGGTGGGCGAGTTGAGGTCGACGTAGCCGATGGGGAAGGGGGTGAGGATTTTTCTGAGGATGATGGTGGCGTAGTCCTCCCGAAAGTATTCGCCTTGTAAATTGTATTCGATGATCCGATTGAGGGCGATCTTGTAGAAGGTGAGAAAACGGTCCATTTCGTATTTGTTCCTACGCTCATTTCGTAAAGCAAAACCATAAGGCGAAATGGGACGGAGGAAGATATTGCGGAATCCCTGCCGGTAATATTCCTCGACGATCTCAACCGGGTGATCAAGAGACAGGTTCGTGGTCGTCATGAGCGCTGACACGCGCCCAGGGCCAAGGATTTCACGCGCGAGTTGTATCCCGCGGACTGCCAGTTCGTAGCTGTTTCGGCCGGGGCGGGTCCTGTTGGCGTTGTGGATAAAAGCGGGACCGTCGAGGGAAGAGGAGATTAGGATGTTGTGGGTCTTACAGTAATGCAGCATTTCCGTTGTGAGAAGCGCCAGGTTGCTGCAAATAACGAAAGTGACAGTTTTCCCGGCCGCAGCGGCGAGCAGTTCGGTTCGTTGGACAGCATATTGAATATTTTCGAAGGCAAGCAACGCTTCACCGCCCTGAAATTCCATGGTTACATGGGGTGAGGGTGAGCGTAGCATCCAATCGATGCCCTTGTCGAGATGAGCCCGGGACATATCATACCGCTTCTTGTCTTGGGTGACCCGGGAGACCTGGCAATAGTGACAGGTGTGTTCGCAGCGGAGGGACATGACGAAGATATGCAGGGTGGTAAAGCTGTTGAGGAACGCCTTTTTGGTGCGGTAGCGGGTGGCGAGGACGTCGATTAGCGGCGGTACCGGAGATTCAGCAATAAAATGCCCGGCGACAAGATCGGCATAGAGTTCCGGGTCAGCTAGCTTGTCCAGTTCATGGCGAACGAGTCGTTCGGTAGTTGCTATGGGTACCACTAGGTGGTCTCCGACCTCATTTACCAGCACTTCCCGACCAGCGTTCAATTGCGCGAATCGAAAGGGCATGAGGAAATATCCGGTGGCCTTTTGTGCGGCGTAGGCTTGTTCGCTTTTGAACTTCCGGGAGGCTATGCGGGTTCCTGTGTCAGCCATAGGGTTTTTTAATTAAGGTTTTTAAGGAAAAGCTTTTCCTGGGGTGACCGTCGGAGCGGCAAGCGTTTCGTTTGAACATCAGGAGCTCGCTGGCGTTGGAAAACGTTTGGATGTCATGATCAGTCGGCAACTCGAGACGATTTTCCCCCGAGCAGGACGGCGTTTCGAGATAAAAAAGTGCTCCCGGTTTCATCTGGCTTAGCACGCGCGAAATAAAGGGTTGAGAATAGTAATGTATCGTGGCAATAAGGTCAGCTTCGTGGAAGACAGCAGGAAGTCGGCCCTCGAGGTCCAGTTGCTCGCAGGTGACATGGCCTTTGATCTGTGCATATTCCGCGCGGCTGGCTGAAACCATTTGCAAAAAATGTGTATTCCTGTCGATGGCCATAACCTGTTGAAAACGACTGGCAAGAAGAAAGGTATTGCGGCCGATGCCGCATGGGGCATCTATGCAAAGAGATCCAGGGGCGATCAGGCTGCCGTTCAATAATCTTTTTAGTTCTGGAGAGCAGTGTAGAAAATCGGGGTCGTAGATAACTTTGGTTCGCATGGGTGGCATTAGGGCTGAAGTGCTGCCGGATCAAAACCAATCGGGTCGCTAACCACGCCGGGCGGGGACTCTTCAAATTCGCCGTTGGAAAAGGCTTTGGCGACCAGCAGATCCCGAATGTTGTGGGTCTCCCGGCTTATCGCCTCCCGTAAGGAAAAGTCGATGAGGTCGCGCTGAAGTTTTTGCAGGTAGCCGGGTAGATCTTCATCTTTGACAGTCCCTTGTGCGGCGGGGCGAAGGGTAATACAATGCAAGCCGCCTTCCGTATAGACGCTGGTATGGAATTTATCCCCAAACCAGTAGACTGTCTTCATCACCACCTCAGCAGAAAAGAGGTTAGTGTCCACATAGACGACGATCTCGCCGTCGCGAACGAAGCCGGATGTTTTCATTATCTATGATTAAGCGAATCCGCCTGAGCTATGGGAGGAATGAGAGCTGTGCGACGAATGGCTGCTATGAGAGCTATGGGAACCGTGTGAACTATGGGAGCTATGGGATCCGTGTTGGGCAATCAATCGGCTTTGCTCGGGGTTTGATAGCTTTAGCTTAAGAACCGTAAGGAGTTTGCATGCAGCGCCCTCCTGGTCGATGCTGGTCCGGTTTGCGTCCGGGGTGGGGGTGGAAACAGTGCTTGAGTGAACAGAGAGCGCTGCCAGGGCGGAGCCGATTACGAGAGCCACTTTCTGGCTGAGCGAGGGCTGTTTGCCATTGGGTTCCATGGATGGTAATTTACAGCAAACTACGAGTTTTTTATGGGTGGGGCAAGCGGCGGATGCTACTGCGGATGAAAAAGGTGTTTTCACTTTGATAAAAGTCAAGAATGACCCTGGAGGGCCGTCTTGGTAGAGCTAATTTGGGCTGGCCGACCGGACAAAATGTTGCTAAAATGAGATGCTTGGATGTGCTGCTGCTGGTGAATGAAACGCTACTTTCATCGGTCAACCCGCCTCTTTACCGGTAAGGTTGCCGTCGACTGTGGTCGTGGGAGAGCAGCCTGGTGAAGCGCGATTGCCAGTCAAATGACAAAATTGCTGAGTGATATCATCTAACGGCGAGCTCTTATGGGTCAGGATAGGCCAATGTGTCACTAAGTACCCAGGGAGGGCGGATATATATAGTCCTGTTCGGTCATTCCAGCTGGTGGCATGGATATGGTGGCAGTAGTGGCTACATTTCCGACGCGTATCGGCACCAACTCTTAACTACCATGGAACAAGCAAAAAAAGACATTTCTTCGATCATCGATCGTGTGAATAGCTCCTTTCCTGAGGGAAATGACATTAAGGGATTTTCCGGGATTTCGAAAGCGTTGGTAATAGCCTCTTTGACCGACAGCCTGCAAATGCTGGGTGCTCTTGAGCCTTACGACAACCAGATGGAGACCATATTCCTTAAAAGAGAGCTTGCGGAAATCACGGAGCATTTGAAGGATGATATCAGCGTGGACTTTGATAGAATCAAGAATGGTGTATTCAACTCCTTCCTCCGAAGAGTCTCGAGAGTAAAGTTCATTCTGAGGGAGGCATATATAAGTGTTACGGCCGGCCAGCCGATCCGAACGGAGGCTGAAATTGCACAGTCCAAAGCGGACCTTCTGGCACTGACCGATGAAATTGAAGCCTTGAAAAAGGTCTTGCCAGAGGTGACGGCATTGAAAGACTCTACTACACAGGGTATTGCAGATGCGCAAGCGGTGGTCAATGGTCAACGGGAAGCTGTGGTAAAGAATATTGCCCAGGTGCAAGCCGAAGTGACCGCGCTCCGGGAGGACGTTAGCCAAAAAACCCAGGCCTTTTTATCTGAACAAAAAACTACCAAGGAAGCCGCCGATGCGATCCACACAGACATGGTGGCAAAACAAAAGCAGTTGGAGGAGAATCAACAAAAGGTGGCGACGTTTCTGGGAAAGCTGGTGACGGATGCCTCGGCAACGGAGTCCATCAGTAAGAATACCGCAACCTGGGAGCAGGAAATCAAATCAACAAAAGAGCAAATTGCCGCGAACAGCGCGGATTACGCGGGCCTGGCGGCCAAGGCGAAATCGACGCAGCTGGAGATCGATCAGGCCTATGAGAGGATCTTCGGAAAGCCGGATGAGTCGGGACGCCGTATTGGGGGATACTTGAAAGATACGGAAGACCTTAAAGCAGCGCTTCGCTCCTTCCTGGATGAGCAGGAGATAAAATATGCTGCGCAGTTTACCCATATAGAAAGTCTACTCCCCGGTGCGACCAGCGCTGGGTTGGCGGAGGCTTTTGAGAAGCAGAAGAAAAGTTATAATATTCCAATCTTCACATGGTCGGCCATATTTATCACCATTACGTTGATTATGACCGGTTGCAGCATTTATTTGTTTTACGTCCAATTTCTTAAACCGGGGGGAGCCCCCGCAGAGAACTTTAGCCAAGGCTTATTGGCTTTGCTGCGAGACCTGCCTTTTTTTATCCCGACGATCTGGCTGGCTGTCTTTGCCAGCAAGCAGCAGAGTCAGTTCAAACGCCTTCAGCAGGAATATGCGTTCAAGGAGATCAATGCGAAGTCGTTTTACGGCCACAAAAAACAAATTGAAGAGCTCGGGAAGGATGGGGACCGAGAAAGAGAGCTTTTGTTGCAGCTGATCGCGCAGCTTGTTCTTATCACAGCCCAGAACCCCAGCGAAACACTTGACAATAAATCTCACAATGACAGCCCGCCTGTCTTCCAACTGTTCGAAAAACTGTTGAAGAGAGGTGGCAATGAAACTGCGGTGCAGAAGGCAGCGAATGGGACGGAACCTAAGTGAAAAATGGTTGCACGGTGTAATATGATTCAGTCATTTGTTCGCGGTAATCAAAGGGCGGACCGGAATATGTCGAGGACAAATCGTTGGATCGACCGATGAATTCGGAGGTGAGCACGCCGGCCGGCGTGAGAATAGACAAGGCTGGCCATCCGGTTTCCGTTGTAAAACGCTGGTTTAAACCAGCGGGATTGAAATTCGATCGCGAATCCCATCCCTATCTGGCAGGTTTCGAAGGATTCAGTTGGATACCATGCGGAGCCGAATTGACGGATGCCCCTGGTAATTTGGGGAACGGTTACAGCACCCACTCGGATAGAATTGGAGGTCCAGACAGTAAAGTCACCTTCGGTACGAGGGGAGGCGTCGAGCATTTCTATAGCGGTAATCACTAAGTCGTCGTCGTGGTACCGGTAGTGATTGATCGTGATGGGTAACTCTACATTTACATCCCCCTGATCGGTGAATTTCCCTTTTTGCAATACAATGGCGAAGTTGTCAAGCTTTTGAAAGCGCTGACCATTATAGAATGCCAATTCGAAACCACCGCCCCAGGAGGCTTGTAGGGTGCGCAAAAAGTATCGTTCTTCGGCCAAAAACCTTGCAGCGAACGCCATGTTTCTTACGACCCCTTGTCGGTAGTCGGAGTCGGGGAAACTGGTAAAGATTTTTCTCTTTTCATCCACCATTGAAGCGAAGTCAGCAGTACCGCTGCCCGCTGGTCGATAGTCCATAAAACTATTGCCCTGCTGCGACACAAACCCGTGCCCTTTGACAAGTGCGATTACATTCGGGGTTGTTGATGTGCCCGCCACCTTGTTATCGACAATAGTCATCAAGAAGGACGAATTGGGGAACCCCGAATAGTCGTATACTTCGACCCATTTCCTTATGTGTTCAGGTGGCAGCCCGGCAGAACAAAAAGGCCGAAAGTCTTCCAGCAGGTTCCTGACCTCTGTGATATCGTTACTTGTAAACGAAATGCAGATATTATCGGCCAGGATATATACCTTTTGAATAAGGCTGACTATCCGTGGGATACCGGGGACACCAGTGGTATCAAGCCCGACGGCGGGTAGGATGATCGACGGGCCCGGGCTGTCACTGGTAACCAGGAGATCCCCCAGTATGGTGGGAGTGGAGCGATTTCGCGTTTGAACGACGAGCGTCATTGAACCCTTGCCTTGGTTGTTCTCGAAGTTGCGAAGTCGAAGTGCGCCTCGCGGCTCAAGCCTTGCGCCATTTGTCCGGGTAGCCTTTGTCCGTGTGACGGACACGTTCTACATGAATGGCGGCATTGGGATTCATTTCCTTTGCCCGTTCGATGGCTTTTTCCTGGGTTGGCTCCACTGCGCTTGCCCGGTCTGAATTCGGTTTCCTGACGGCGTAGTCGCCTTCTTCGCGACGCTCGATGAAATACTCGTTCTTGTTTGCCATATGTGTATGCGATTTAATTGCGTGATCGGACGGCTGTTTGGCGATGGATTGCCCTGCCGTACTATTCCTTATCGCCTTCAGCCGGATCCCTGACTGCTGATAGACTTGCTCAAACTCGGTTACGGTCATGTGCAAGATGGCGGCCAGTTCTTCCCGGGTGTAGCCGAGATCATCCAGGTATGCACTCACCATTTCGTTGACAATGCCCGGAGACTCGACCGGAATGTTGACCGGCTCCTTTTTTCTGTAGCCAAGCGTGCCCATTTGGGTCCAGAGGTACCGGTATTGATTGCCTGTTACCATGCCCAGGGTGTTGGCATATTTGAGCAGTGCGGCCATCGATACGTACCAGTATGCTTTGAGGTCGGCCAGTTTCTCGATCGTAACCCGCGAAAAGTAGGGGCGGATGTTATTTTCCGGTACCAGCAGCTCGATGGCAAAGGCATATGCTTCGGCCTCGACGTCGCGGTCCGGGCCGACCTTGTTACCAAAATGCAGGATCAAATGAGCCAACTCATGGGCAACCGTCAGACGGTAACGGTCAGGCGGGAGCGATTTATTGACAAAGATCACGGGGATATTGCCGCCGAACCAGGTGCTGAACCCATCCAGTTCGCCAAGGTCGAGCGCGATGACCACTACTCCCTTGTCTTCGATCGTCCTGACGAGCGAGGTGATCCGTCCGTTGGGTATCCGCCAATATTCACGCAGGAACCGGGCACAAAGCTCGGGGCCGCCTTCATCGGGAATATTCCATTTTGGCAATTTGAGCTCCGGTAAGTCAATTTCATCCAGCAGCGTAGTAAAATGCCATTCCGCGATCGTCATCTGCGCCACATACTGCCTCATCTTTCTGGCGGTGGTGGTGAACTTGCGCCGGTAGTGGCCTTCCACCGGAATTACTCTTCTCTCCTGGCAAAAGAAGGCGGTGGGGTAGTCGAGCACGGCTGCAAAATGCTGCAACAGTTGAGGGTCCGGCGTCAGCAGACCCTTCTCGATCTTCGACAATGTGCCCTGCTCGATCCCTATGCGTGCTGCCAGTTCTTCCTGGCTGACGCAGCGCGCCTCCCGCGCAAGCTTTAATATTTCAATATTGATGTTGTTCATTGAATGTCCTCATTGTCGGTTCCGGTTTTCCTTCCCCCGCGGCTACTACGGCGCTTGAGTTTGATCCGCTTTTCGATTTCGCCGATTGCCTTAGGCTCCTGTTGGTCGAAATCCAGAATGGCTTGTTCGGCGGAATACCGGCCGAATTCGTCAACCCACTCGAGGGTATCGCCTATCCAGCATGCGACATAAATACCTTTTATATTGGACCAGGTCCTGTCAGGGATATAGCCGGCAAACAAAAAGGTTGGCTCCTCAGGGAAACCCGGGATCTGCCCCTGCTGCATATAGGTCGTGTGCTGGCGAGTATAAAAGCTTCGCACCGAATAGGTGCTGTCCATTTTCTTGAACCGGACGAACAGCTTATTGTGCACGACCATGCCAAAGATCCCATTGAAGTCGTCGACTCGAACCGCTTCATGGTTTGCGAATCGGGCCCGCACAAACTTTTCGATATGATCGTGGATTATACCGGCTTTGGTCCTCGCCTTGTAATTGACGGGGCCTCCTTCGAGGGTGCCTGCAAACTCACGGATTCGCAGCCAATCGGCAAAGCCACTCCGGATCACCTGCAACAGATCTTCGTGAATATCTGCCAGGATTGGTCTTGCCTCCATTAATCGCAGAATTTCCCTGGTCATGAGCTAATTTTCTCTAAAGGTAATCTATTTGCAAATAGTTATAAAAATATTCCGCAAAATTGGTGTAAAATATTCCGATTAATGTAATGTATTGAAATGCAATGGGGTTACCCGGCAGAACGGGACGTAACGTGAGTGTCGGGGAGGTGTGAAGACGATTCAACTGAAATCGCACAGAAAAGCCTGCTATTTTTTCATTTTGGGGGCGGCGGATGGCGGGGCCGAGGGGGCGATGTCGTAGGCGGTTTCGAGTTTGGATTCGCTGAGGACGAAGTGGGTCTGGACGGTGCCGATGTTGGGGAGGGTGGCGAGCTTGTTGCGGAGGAAGAGGTTGTATTCGTTCATGTCGGCGATGGCGACTTTGAGGAGGAAGTCGTATTCGCCGGTGAGGTGATAGCATTCCATGACTTCGGGGAATTTGCAGGCTTCACGCTCGAAGTTGGCGAGGGCGCTTTGGGCGTGCTCCTTTAACTGGACGTTAGTGATGGCGGTGAGCGATTTGGCGACGCGGGTCTTGTCGATGAGGACGACGTATTTGCGGATGATGCCGTTGGACTGGAGCTTGTTGATGCGCGCGGCGATGGCGCTGGGCGATTTGTTGATCTTGTCGGCGATCTCCTTGGCGGTGAGCTGGGCGTCGTGCTGGAGGAGGTGGAGAATGCAGCGGTCGTCCTGATCTAAGCTGATTTCCATGATGCGTTTTTTACTGTTTGATGGGCAAATTTGGGGCGTGCGATAGACTGCTGGTCGATGATCATTTGGGATTTTTTGCTCGAGGAGGGCGAGAGCTTCCCTGTTGTGATTTTTCTGAATGAGGTCTTTGGGTTTTGTGTAGGTGAAGATGCCGGCGGCTTTGCGTTCACCGGAGCTCTTTCCCCATTCGTACGTGTACCAAATTTTTTGACCGTCGCGTGTCACTTTGCTTCAGATTTCGATGCTCATTTTTGCGGGTTTGTGAACATCCAACTGTCCGCCATTTGTCCGCCAAAATCGGCGGACATAAGCGGAAAAAAGTGGCGGACATTTGGCGGACAGGCATCAAAAAAGCCTGTAAATCATTGATTTACAGGCTATTATAGTGCGCGGGATGAGATTCGAACTCACACGCCTCTCGGCGCTACCACCTCAAAGTAGTGCGTCTACCAATTTCGCCACCCGCGCAACCGGGGCGGCAAAAATAAGGCTTTCGCCGCGGATTTTCAACCATTTTATAAAGAACCCGTTTTTGCCGGGCCATCGTCGATCCATCCCTGCGCCATCGCCGCAGATCCGCTACTTTTTCAAGACGATCCTAAACGTCGTACCCTTCCCGAGATCCGACTGCCGCACAAAAAGCTGCCCTTTGTGATACTGTTCAATGATCCGTTTGGACAAGCTTAACCCCAGCCCCCAGCCCCTTTTCTTCGTCGTAAACCCCGGTTTGAAGACCTTCTGCAGATTCCGCGCGGAGATGCCCTTGCCAGTGTCAATGACGTCGATGACGATCTCCTTTTCCTGATCAAGGATACTTATCACAATGCTTCCTTTCCCCTCCATCGCATCCAAGGCGTTCTTTAGCAGATTCTCGATCACCCAGTCAAAAAGCGGCGGTGAAATTCGTGCGCTGATCGACGATTCCATCCCCGGAGTCGGAGACGCGGCCTCAGGGGCAGCCACCCCGGGCGTTGACAGCGTAAACTGCACCTTCCCCGTCGCGCGCTTGCGAATATATTCCATCATACTGCGTACCTGCGCCACCAGGTCACGCTCCTCCAACTGCGGCTGACTCCCGATCTTCCCAAAACGATCCGACACCAGCTTCAACCGGTCCACATCCTTTTGGATCTCCTGCACCGTGCGCGGATCGACATTCGTCTCCTTCAACATCTCCACCCAGCCTTCAAGCGAAGACACCGGCGTGCCAAGCTGATGCGCGGTCTCTTTCGCCATTCCCGCCCAGAGCTGGTTTTGCGTGGCTTTGTTGCGGATCGTGATCGAATAAAGAATAAAGAATATGAATAAAGCAACGATGAACAACTGTACCAGCGGATAATACCGCACTTCATCCAGCAGGCTCGTATGCCCGTAATAGTAACGGTTGGCAATAAAAGGCTTTTGACTAAAGACCACCTCCAGCGGCGGGTTCTCCTTCCGGAACTTTTTTAACTGAGCGTACAAATAATTGGCATCCCGGCTGGCCTTGGCCGAATCCAGGTTGATCCACTCCATAATGCTGTCCCGCTCATTGGTCTCGATGATGGGAATATCCTGCTGCCCGTTGCGGATCAGGTTGGGCAATGTGAGATCCATCCCGGGATGACTAAGGATGGCCTGCGTGGCGGCTACCCATAGCGTTACCTTCTGTCGTTCATCCATGGCGATCTTCCGCGCGAGGTACTGGGAATAAAAGATCGTTGCGCTCACGATGCCGATAGCCACCAGCGCAAGAAGAGACCGCCAATTCAACAAAGCCCGTATCATAGACCGAATTTATAAAAAGCGGAGCAGTAATAGACGTTTACCTTATTTTTGGGACACATTGGCGGCCGGAGGCCGCCCAGCACAAATATCTTCATCGAGTGACGCCGACTATCGCAATTGTCATACTAAACTGGAATGGACGTGGTTTCCTGGAAAAATTTCTCCCTTTTGTCGTGTCGAGCCTTTGCCCGGGGGCAGAACTGATCGTCGCCGACAACGCGTCCGACGATGACTCGGTGGCCTTTGTGCGTGCCCATTATCCCCAGCTTCGGATCATCGAAATGGACCGGAATCGCGGTTTTGCCGGCGGCTACAACGAGGCGCTGCGGCAGGTAAACACCGACTATTACGTGCTGTTGAACTCGGACGTGGAGGTCACTCCGGGCTGGCTGGAACCGGTGATCGACCTGATGGAAAACGACCGCTCGATCGGCGCGTGCCAACCCAAGATCCGGATGTATGCCGACAAACGCTCCTTCGAATACGCCGGAGCCGCCGGAGGTTGGCTTGACTACCTGGGATATCCCTTTGCAAAGGGCAGGGTGTTCGACGATTGCGAAGAAGACAATGGGCAGTATGACACGGCGGAGCCGATCTTCTGGGCGAGCGGCGCGGCGATGTTTATCCGCGCGAACCTCTTTCATGAAATGGGGGGACTCGATAACTATTTCTTTGCGCACCAGGAAGAGATCGACCTGTGCTGGCGCCTGCAGCTGGCGGGATATAAGATCTATTCCTGCCCGGCGTCGGTGGTGTATCACGTTGGCGGGGGAACGATGCCGAAGGGCAACGAACGAAAAGTGTTTTTGAACTTCCGCAACAACCTGATCATGATGGCGAAAAACCTCCCCGCCGCCCAATGCCTTTGGAAGCTCCCGTACCGTTTTCTGCTGGACTCGATCTCTGCCTGGAAGTCCCTGCTGGCCGGCGAGGGAGTTTACTTTTTAGCGATCGCGGAAGCCCACCTGGCATTTCTTAAATGGGTGGTTATCAATCGTAAGCAGAGCGTTTTCCCAAAGAAAAGAGGCGGGGTGCTCCTGGGCTGGTATCGCGGCGCCATCGTTTGGCAATATTTTGTCCTCGGGAAGAAAACTTTTACCGAAATAGTAAAAGATAAACGGTGATTTTTTGACGGTTTATACTATTTTTGCCTGCAATTAAATAGCTATGGATCAACCAATAACAGATCAGCCTATCGAACTAAAAGACCCCAAGCTGAAAGACTTTGCACACAGCTGGGTAGACTCTTCGGTATTCCTTTTCTATCTCGAAGTGTTTTGTATCGTCGCCTTTCTCTTTGGGGCTTCCTATGGACTCTATTCCCATCGCTATAAAGGGAAACCGGAGGTCGAAGTTCCCGGAAACACGTTATATACCCCGCAATACAAGTAAGCGTCCGGGCAAAAAAGATTTTTCAGAGACCCTGCCTTGCCTTATTTTTGCAACCCCGTTAAGGGTTTGAATAGTTCTTTAGACAAATATTCACGCGGAAGTAGCTCAGTTGGTAGAGCGCAACCTTGCCAAGGTTGAGGTCGCGGGTTCGAGCCTCGTCTTCCGCTCCAGGAATTCCATCGGCGACTGCCGGTGGAATTTTTTATTTCGGCTATCTTTATCACCCTCGATAAAGCGGTTGCCCGGGTGGCGGAACTGGTAGACGCGCAGGACTTAAAATCCTGTTTCCCGCAACGGAAGTACGGGTCCGATTCCCGTCCCGGGCACGATCCCATCTACTGCTCCCGGAGATTTTTCACCGGATTCGCCTGCGCTGCACGCATCGACTGCGACGCAACCGTCACCAGTGCAATCCCGACCGCCAGCAAACCCGCCGCGACAAAATTCCACGCCCGCAGCGGAATATGATACGCAAAATCCTCCAGCCACCGGTGCATCGCCCACCACGCAATGGGCGTTGCCATGACCACCGCCATGACCACCAGCTTCAAAAAATCACCCGACAGCAGCGCAAGGATGTTGGTTGCCGTGGCGCCGAGGACCTTCCGGATGCCGATCTCTTTGACCCGGTGGCGGGCGGTAAATGCGGCGAGACCGAGCAGCCCCAGACACGAGATGACGACCGCGATAACCGAGAAGACAACGATCAGGACGGACGTCCGGCTATCGGCTTTATAAAGGCTGTCAAACGCCTCGTCAAGGAATGTATAATCAAACGGCTGGTCGGGCGCAAGCCGTGACCACTCGGCCCGTGCGGCCTCCAGCGCTTCGCTTGCCTTGCCGGGCAACGCCTTGACATAAACGATGCTTCGCCAGGACGCCCGGTTGAGGATGACGAGCGGGCGGATAGCCTCGTGCATACTCGCATAGTGGAAGTCTTTGACGACGCCAATGATCCGGCCGGTATCACCCTGAAAGAAGAAACGCTGGCCGACGACCGGCCGGCGGATGTTAAAGCGGTTGATGGCCGTCTCGTTGAGGACGAAATTGTGCCGGTCGGTTGGCTGTTGCGGATCAAACCAACGGCCCTGTTGCATCTCCAGCGAAGTGGTTTTTTTAAAGCTTTCGTCCGCCGAGAACTGGCCGACAACGGGGACAAAGTCCGGCGCCTTGCCGTCCCAGGCAGCCGAACCCTCATTCGAATTCGTCACGGCGACGACCGTCTCACTGGCAAAGCTGACGCTGCTGACGGCCGGATGATTCAACAATTGTTGTTTGACGCCGGCGGCGACGCTGCCGATCTGCTCCTCTGTTTTGCCGGCCATGATGGCCCGCGGAAGCCGGAAAGTAAACGTTTGGCTGCGGTCATAGCCGGGGTTGGTATGCTGGATAAACTGTAGCTGACGCTGGATGATGATGGTGCTGGCGATGAGTACGATGGAGAACGTGAATTGCAGCACGACAAGGCCTTTCCGCAGCATAATGCCCTTGAAGGCGGACGGCGTCGATTTCTTAAGGACATTCAGCGGTTTGAACGAGGACAATAACAGTGCAGGATATACGCCATTGAGGAGGGTGGCGGCCAAAAGGGTCCCCGCGATGATTTTCCACGTCTGGGGGTTGGAAAAGGGACTTTGGATAACGGACCCGGACAACTCCCTGAACGGCGGCATGGCCAGGGTTACACAAAGGAGCGTGGCGATGAGGGAAAAAAGGCTGATCGCCAGCGACTCGAAAAAGAACTGCCCAAAGAGACTGGCCTTTCCGGCGCCGACGACCTTTCGAATGCCGACCTCTCTGGCCCGCTGACTTGCCCTCGCCGTGGTGAGGTTGACATAATTGATACAAGCGATCAGCAGGAGGAAGACGCCGAGGATGCCGGCGATATATACCGTCCTGCTGTTGCTGTGTTGGAATGTGTCGTCTATCGTGAGATCGGTCTCGAAATGCAGGTTGTTCAGCGCAACGAGGTTGATGGTGTTCCCGCCCGAGGGGGGATTGTTGCGTTGCAGAATGCCGGTTGCGGCCTTGCCTGCAGCGACGGGGTCGGCGGCAGGCTGCAGCTTGACAAAGATCTGGAAGTTGTAGTTGTTCCAGCTGGTACTGTTGTCCCGCCGGCTGGGATCGGCCAACAGGGCATCGATTGGCCTGAGTATATCGAACTGGAAACTGGAGTTGGCCGGGTTATCCCGGATGATACCGGCGACCCGGTATGGCACCGAGTCGATCGGCAGGACCTGCCCCATGGGATCGTTGTCACCGAAATATTTTTTGGCCTTCGACACGGTGAGGATCAGGCCACGCGGATTATGCAGGAATCCGGCGGGGCTGCCCGCGACAAAGTCGTAGTGGAAAAGCGAAAACCAGGTGTTGTCGACAAAGGCGCCCGTTTTCTCCTCGATGAGCTCGTTGCCGAGATGGATCGTGCTTTGATAGGCCGGCTGGAAGCAGGCTACGGTGGCGACGGCGGGCAATTCGGTTCGCACGTGCTGGCCAAGCAGGAAGGTGGTCGATGGCCAGACCCATTTGGATTCGGTAAAGAGGGTGTTCAACCGGTAGATCCGGCCGCTATCCGTATGGTAACGGTCAAAACTCATCTCGTTGTCTACCCAGAGAAAAATAAGGATCGCGGCGGTCATGCCGACTGCAAGACCAAAGACATTGATACCGGTGGTGTGGGCGTTGCGGGCAAGGTTGCGAAACGCGGCGCGCAGATAGTTTTTAAGCATGATCGTTAAGGTCGTTCGCCCCGGGCAAAATGTTGCATACCCCGCGCTGCACCCCTCACTCACTCCTTAAGCTCCTCGCCGGATTCATCAACGCCGTTTTTACCGACTGAAGACCCACTGTCAGCGTTGTTATCACCATCGCGACCATAGCCGCCGCCACAAAAACCAGCGGGTTGATATCAATCCGGTAATAGTACCCCGCCAACCACCGATGCAAAAAATACCACGCGATCGGCGTCGCAATCCCGCAACTCACGAGCACGAGCTTTATGAAATCCCCCGACAGCAACAGAGTTACCCGCCCCACTGACGCACCGAGCACCTTCCGGATCCCGATCTCCTTCGCCCGCTGTTCGGCCGTATACGCCGCCAACCCGAAAAGCCCCAGACATGATATAAAGATCGCCAACCCCGCAAAGACACCCGCCAGTTTCCCGATCAGCGTCTCCAACGCGAACTTCGACGCATACTGATCGTCCACAAACGAATAATTGAAAGCCGCATCACGATTGTACCGCTCAAAGACGGACTTTAGTTTGGCCAAAGCATCAGAAGTCGAAACCGTGGGCGCGATCCGGTAGGTGACCGTCCAGGTCCAGCCCGGCTGATAGACATAGATCGTCGGCTCGGGAGTTCCAAACGGATTGTTGGTCAAAATATTTTTTACGACGCCGACGACCCGGAGACGCTGCGGCGCATTGGCGACCGGCCAATGGATATAGGTGTTGATCGGCTGCTTCAACCGCATCCGCTGCACCGCGGCTTCGTTGAGGATCACGCAGGTGGAATCGATAGTTGAGTTGCCCGCGAAATTACTTCCTTCCACAAAGCCGATCCCCAGCGTCTTGAAAAAACCATTGTCCGACACCGCGTTCATCACCGGCGCAAAGGCATCCCCCGCCTGCATTCCCGGCCACTGGTCGACAATATTATGCGAATGTACTTCCGTCGCCGGGCTCAGCGATCTGGTCACCCCGGCGACAACGCCTGTCTGCAGCACCTCCTGTCTGAATGAAGTATAGTTCGCGCCCGGGTCGCCGCTGATGATCAACCGGTTTGGATCATATCCCCGCGGCCGGACCCTGGCATATTCGATCTGCTGATAGACGATCGCCGTACCGATGATGAGCCCGATACTACAAGTGAACTGTAATACGACAAGGACCTTTCTCGGCAACGATGCGTTTCGCCCCATACGGATCGATCCCTTCAGGACCTTCACCGGTTGAAACGACGAAAGATAGAACGCCGGCCGGCTTCCCGCCAACAGCCCCACAACGAATACATAGCCCGTCATGACCAACCAGAAAAGACCGCTGCTCCAGGGAATTCGGATGATCTCACCCGTTATGGCGGTAAAGCCCGGTAGCACGATCCGGACGATCAACAACGACAGCACAAAAGCGGCAAACGTCATTACCAGTGATTCGATCAGGAACTGCAGGATCAAACCCCTTCTCGAGCCGCCGATCACCTTTCGCACCCCGACCTCTTTTGCGCGCTTTTCGCTGCGGGCCGTCGACAGGTTCATAAAATTGATACAGGCGATCAGGAGCACCAGCACCCCGACGATACTAAACATCCACACATAGTCGATAAGCCCGCCGGAAGGCCACCCATCCTTCGTATCCGTGACCAGATGCCAGTCCTTCATCGGGAACAAAATGGGTTCGCGGTGAAAGGCCGCGTAGGTCTCCGGGGAATAATGTTTGACCAGCTGGGACACCTTTTGCTGCGCTTTCGCGGGATCGGCGCCCGGCTTCAAGGCTGCATACAACACAAAATATGCATCACCCCATTTCGTCGTCGCCGCCCGCACCCAGTCGTTGGAGTTGACAAATTCCCGGAATGGAAAAAGAAGATCAAAATGAAAACTTGAATTTCGCGGCAGGTCCTTGATCACCGCGGTGACCTTGCGGGGACCTCTGTTTACAAAACGGATTGTCCGGTTGAGGGCGGCAGTATTGCCAAACGCGGCTTTCGCCATCGATTCCGAGATGACCACAGAACCAGGTTCTTTTAAGGCAGTCGCTGCATTTCCCTCCACCAACGGAAAGGGAAACACCTGCAGGAATTCTTCCCCTACCTGCAGACCATCCCCGGCGATCCGCTTGTCGTTTACGATGAGCTCGTCTCCGCCGCCAAAGCATGGCGCCACATACGCGACCTCGGGGACATCATGCTTCAGCGCATCTCCGACCGGCAAACTGACATCGGCCTGATTCCGCATGACCCCATTATCGCTAAAACGGAAACGCACCTGGTAGGCGCGCTCATAACCGGGGATGAACCGGTCATAGGAAACCTGGTTGGTCACCCAAAGACCGATCACCAGCGCAACGGCCATGCCCGTCGCCAATCCCGATAAATTTAAAAGGCTGTATACTTTTCCGCGGACGATATTTCGCCAGGCGGTCTTTAGATAGGTGCTGAGCATGCGACCCTCGAAGCTAAAAAAATGCCGGTTTTCAAAATACTAAAAACCAACAAAATACAAAATAGTTCCGCTCCGCAATGCCCGCATTCGATACACCGGATGTCCGGATCATGCTTATTTTTTCCCGATCCGGCAGTCGTTTTTCCCGATAGCGGGGTGTGCCCCCGGAGGCGCGGCCTAATTTGCGCCAAAATTCACCGTACATGACCGAATATATGACTCGCTTGTTGAGCAAGCCAATGACCCGCTTGATTAGCATGACAATATTAACCCTCGCCATACTAACAACCGTAAGTGTCAACGCCTTTGCAAACGACGGCGACGAAGCCGGTGGCTCGATAACCGGTAAGGTAGTAACCGCCGACGGCCAGCCCGCGGCGGACGTGACCGTCACGATCATAACGCTGCACCGCTCCACCACTACAAACGAAGAAGGATTGTTCCGATTCAATCATGTAGCGACTGGCTCCTACGAGATCGAAATAAGCCTTGTGGGCTATGAACGGGTCGACCGATCGGTGCAGGTGCAAGGGCTAAAGCCGGTTCAGCTCTCCGTCCAACTGGCTGTGTCCGGCAAACAGCTGCAGGAGATCACCGTGGTCGGTTCCCGCACGCCCAACCAGAAAAAAGCCGACATCGGCAAAGCCGGCATCGCGGCCATCGACCTGCCGCAGAGCGTCGCCGTCGTAGACAAAGAAGTGCTGGACCGCCAACAGGCCCTGACGATTGGCGACGCGCTTATGAACGTCACCGGGGTCTATCTCATGGGCACCACCGGCGGAGTTCAGCAGGAGATCGGCGCGCGGGGTTACTTATTCAATAGCACCAACACCTTCAAAAATGGCATGAAGTTCAACAACGGCGTAACCCCCGACCTGAGCGCCGTGGAGCGGATGGAATTTCTGAAAGGAAGCGCCGCCATCCTGATGGGGAACGTGACCGCGGGGGGCGTGATGAACCTGGTTACCCGGAAGCCGCTCTTCGAAGAGGGAGGACAGCTGAGCTTTCGCACCGGTAGCTACGACTTCTACAAACCGACCCTCGACGTCTATGGCCCGGTCTCGGGAAGTAAGCATGTTGCCTACCGGGTGGTATCCTCCTATGAGAAGGAACGATCCTTTCGCGACAACGTCCGCGGCGAACGCTACTATATAAATCCCTCCCTGTTGATAAAGGCGGGCCGCAAAGTACAGGTGTTGATGGAGGGGGACTACCTGACCGATACACATACCAGCGATTTCGGCGTGGGCGCTATCAACTATGTAATCCCCCCTATCCCGAGAACCCGGTTTCTCGGCGCGCCCTGGAGCACAAACAAGGCGAGCGAAAGCAATATAACCGTCACCACCACCTACGCCATCAACGACCGCTGGCAACTAAAGAGCCTTGACGGCTTTTATAATTATACCGTCGGCCTGTACGGGACCACGCGGCCGGATGACGGCGGGGGCGCGGCGATCCAGACAAACGGCAATTGGGTCCGCGGCGTACAACGGTCTGCGGCAACAGAACATTACGTTGTAGCCGAAGCCGACCTGACCGGCAAATTCAACACCGGTACCCTCCGCCATCAATTTCTGTTTGGCGTCTCGGCGGACAAGGATCAGACAAACTCTTTGGCCTATAATCTCCTTGCGGTCTATGATTCGATCAACATCTTCGATCTGACAAAATATCCCCAACGAACCGATATCCCGACACTGACGCGCAACACATTCACAAAGGCGCCCCTGTCTACAGCAGCCGCCTATATCCAGGACCTGGTCAGCCTCACACCCGAACTAAAGCTGTTGCTCGGCGGCCGCCTGGGTTATATCCAGTCGCTTAGCAACGTGTATGCTTACTCAACCGCCAAAACCACCGCGAGCGCCGTCTACGCCCATCCGTTCACCCCGCGGGCGGGGATTGTTTTCCAGCCGGCGCCTACCCTGTCGCTGTTTGCGAGCTATTCCAATTCGTACAATACAAATTCGGGTACCGATACGGCCGGACACGCCCTTCCATTGTCGTTTGTCAACCAGTATGAGGCAGGTTTCAAATCGGATTGGCTCGACCGGCTGATCTCCATCAACGTCACCCTCTATATGATCGAAAACAGCAACCTGGCCCAGATGAGCCTGGCGGGCGGCAATACAAATACAAATATCAAAGAACTCGCCGGCCAGGTCACCAGCAAAGGGGTGGAGGCGGATTTTTCCGCAAAACCGATGGCTGGTTTCACAATCATGGCGGGCTATAGCTACAACAACGCCCGGTACACAAAAAGCAATACCTATCCGACCGGAAGCAAACTACAGTATGCCCCGGCGAACATGGTGACGGGGAATGTGTGGTATGCCTTTAGCGGAAACATGCAGGGCCTTGGGATCGGGTTGACGGCAATGTATGTAAATGGCATGAACGGAGGCCGGGTACCAAGGCAAAATCCGACGGCCGCGCAAAAAAACTATGCGCTGATCCCGCTGCCCGAGTTCACGGAGGCCGATGCGACCGTGAGTTACAGCTACAAGCAATTGACGTTTGCCGTGAAGTGCTCGAATCTCCTGGACGCGCCGGGATACTTTGCCCATGAAGACGGCAGCGTGAACCCCATTGCTCCGAGAGCGTTTGCGGCGACGGTTTCTTGCCGGCTGTGATCAAAGGCCTGCCATCCGGGCGCCGGGCTATTTGACGGTTACGACGATCCTGTCCGAACCGGAAAGCCGCGCCGAGGGCTCTTCCTTTGTCCCGTGATCCGTATAGGTAGCAGTGAGCGTATATGCGCCGGGGCGATCAAGATGGAGAATCCCGCTCGTGCCAAAATACCACGAATGATCCGGCCGGGCAGCCGAATGCAGGATCCACCGAACCGTTGCCCGGATCGCAGCCACGCTCAATTCGGGGTGCGACGGCATCTTTTCTATACGCCCCCAGATATCCGAAGAACCGTTCTTGACCCGTTGCACCAGCGTATCCATATTGGCTTTGGTCGCAGGATACCGTTTTGCGATCTCAAAAAAAGAAGGCCCGAGCGACCTGGCATTAAATTGATGGCAATTGTAACAATTGTTGACAGCCATGATCGTCAGTGCAGAATCGATCTTTCCGCGGCCGATCGAACCGCCCGCCGCCAGTTCAACAATAACTTCCCTGGTATTTATCTCGTCATACCGGGAATCCCCATCCTCGGGATCGCTCACCTCGATCTGCCAGGCAACCGACGAGCCGGTCGAGATGACAGCATTCCGCACCGGCGTCTCGATGCGGACGACGGGCGGATGATTGGGCTGAAAGGGGACCGCAAAAAGGAGCATAGCTGCAATCGTAAACATCGATCGATTCCGCATAACTACAATTTATCGATCTCTTTTGCTACCCGCCATGCCGAGCGGAGACAAGATTCCATCCCCCTGCTCATATTGTCGGCATAGGTTCCCGCAAAATAAAGCCGGCCTTCCGGCTGCATGATCTGAGGCCAGAACTTGTGCATTTCGCCGATGGGGAAGGGCTCCATCTCACAGGCCGGCGCAAATTTATCCTTCGTCCAGTCGAGCGTGAGTGCCTGTTCGATCGTGTCCTTCTTTCCCGGGTATACCTGCCGGAACGCGGCAAGCACCCGCTGGGGCGAAAGGCCACCGGGGCCAAAGGCCTTCAGGATGATCCGGTCGGTTTGGACCTGGTTTGTCTCAAGCCAAATAGAGGAGATATCGGGATGCTCAAATTCCATATTGATGCTTGGAAAGCCGTCCTCCAGCCAGAATTTCGTCGCTGCTTCAAAGACATAAAAGGGATGCGACGAATAAGCCAGGTTGTCAACGACATATTGTTTAGGACCCGACAAGGCTGGGCTAACCGGGATACTGCGAAAGACAGGCAATGTAATGCAAACGACAAGGGCGTCGCCATTTAACTGCTCTTCGGTCTTGTTGTACGCCCGGTAGCTGACCGCCACTCCCTGCGGCGTATGCCGGATGGCCGTGACCGGATGATTGAGCCGGACGCGGTTTCCAAGGCGTTTGGCAAAAGCCATCGGCAGTTGTTCGTTTCCATCTTTCAGGTGAAAGGTCTCACCTTCCGACATCGGTATCCCGCGCGAATACATCAGCGATAACCGCCACAGCGCATAAAGCGCATTCGTATTCCGGCCGCCCATAAATCGCAGCGCGGCGGCGGAAGCGCCCTCCTTTTTGTACAGATCGGCGACCGGGATATGATCGAAGTCGTCATAGCCGACACCAAAAGGTTGACTGGGATCGGTGAATTTGTCGATATAGCGATGCAGATAAAGATCATGAAGGCCATCAAACGTTCCCGCCGCCAGATACCCCACCTCCCGTTCATTAAACCCCAGCGCCCGCAGTACCGCCGGGTCCCGTAGCTGGGCGGAGCTGTAGAACTTGCCGCCGATCATCCGGAGTTTGTCCTTGTCATAAGCCGCATCCGATCCTTCGGCATTTGGATAGGGAATGGCGGTGAGATGGAACTCATCGACGTATTCGAAGAACTTTTCATAGCCGGGCCTGGTGACATGGTCGGCCCCGAAGTCCGCGTAAAGCCCGTCGGACAAGCCGTCGCGGCCGGTATATACATGCCCGCCATAGCGACCCGATGCTTCCAGCACTGTAACGTCGTGCCCACCCTTCATCAGCTCATAGGCGCAACAAAGACCGGTGATCCCCGCTCCCGCGACGATGACCTTTTTTCTGCCGGCCGAACGAGGCAAACGGAGCGCCAGCCCGCCGCCGGCAGCAATCGTATTTCGGATAAATTTGCGTCGTAACATCGTTTCACAAGATAAGGAATTGCATTATTCCACGCGCAGATTGGCCACCGGATTGGCCATCGCAGCCTTCACCGCCCGGAACCCGACTGTCAGCCAGGCAAGGACCATCGTCAAAAGCACCGCCACCCCAACCACCCACCAGGGGAGGGTGATGCGATTGGCAAAGTTCTGGAGCCATTTATCGACCGCCCACCATGCCAGGGGAATGGCAATGAGATTCGCGAGCAGGACAAGCCGGAGAAAATTCACCGTCAGCAATCGCACAAGTTCCGGAACCGAAGCGCCAAGCACTTTGCGGATACCGATCTCTTTCGTGCGCCGCTCCGTCGCGAGGGTCGCCAGGCCGAAAAGCCCGATACAAGAGACAAAGACGGTGAAAATGGCGGCAAAGCCAATAATCTGTTTCCATTTTTCCTGCGCGTCATAGGCGTGAAGATTGTCCTCTCTTCTGAAGGTATAGCTATAGGGATAAAAAGGCGCGAGTTTTTTGAACACCGATCCGATAAAGGCCAGCGTGGCAGGCCGGCCCCCCGGAGCGATCCGGATATTGAATTCGATGTCGTTCCAGGACTCCATGGTGAACAACTGGGGGTCGATATTTGCGGTCAGCGGACTATAGTTAAAGTCGCGGACAACACCGATGACGGTCATGCGCTGATGGTTGGCCTGCAATTCCACGGTTTGACCGATGGGTTCTTTCCATCCCGCCTTCCGGACAAAGGTCTCGTTGACGATTACCGACCGGAGGCTGTCCGCAGGAAAATCGGGCGAGAAGTTGCGGCCCCTGACCAGGGGGATTTCCAGCGTGCTGAAATAGTTGTCATCGACACGCTCGTACCAAAAAACGACCTCGTTATCACCGGTGCGGGCACTCGTCCGGCGCCAGACGATGTTGTGCCGTGCCACCGCGCGGACCGCAGGATCGGCAAGCAATTCGGTCCGGAATACCCGGGCGAAGGCCGGGGCATTGTCGGCATCCATATTCACCGTCAGCAAATCGCCGTCATTGTACCCGAGGTCCTTATGGGTCAAATAACTGAATTGCCGGGACATGAACACGGCAGAAATGATAAATCCGCCGGCCAGCGCGAACTGAAGAACGGCGAGGCCCTTGCCCAGATAGTTCCCCCCGGTAAGCCGGAAACGCCGGTATAGAATATCCACCGGATTAAATCCGGACAGAACAAGGGCCGGATAGAATCCCGCGGCAAACGCCGTCAGCACGAAAAAGATCACCGTCAGCAACACCAGCCGGGCGTCGAGCAACCAGGACAGACTGAGCTGTTTGTTGGCCAGCACATTGAATACCGGCAGCGCAAGCAAGGCGAGCGCAATCGCGAAAACAAACGAGATTCCGCAGGCGACGATGGATTCGCCAAGAAATTGCCAGATCAATTGCCGCCGCCTTCCGCCGACGACCTTCCGGACACCGATCTCCTTGCTCCTTTTCTGGGCCTGGCCGATCGTGAGATTGATAAAATTAATACAGGCGATGAGCAGGATAAAACCGGCGATCCCGCCAAGTATATAACCGTATAGCGGATCGCTGATGGCGGAGCGGTTATCGACGCAGTATATCTTGCCGAGGTGGATCGCTGTCAGGGGCTGCAGCCCGACATTAAACGAGAGTTGGAAACCCTGGCTATGAGCGGCCTTTAGCGCAGGGGCTGACTCGGCCAGGAATACGCGCCGGATCCTGGTCAGGACGGCACCCGCATCGGCCCCATGATTCAACAGGAGGAAAGTGCAGACATCGTGTTGCATCCAGTCTGGTCCACCACTTATCGCCTCATTAAATGACATCGGCAGGAGGATGTCGAACTGGATGGTCGAGTTTTGCGGGCAATTTTTGGCCACCGCAGTGATGGTAAAGGGTACGAACTTTTTTTCGATCTCGATCTCGAGGATCTTCCCAAGGACATCGGAATTCCCGAAGTATTTCTTTGCCATCCGTTCGGTAACCACCATGCTATGCAGACCGGCGAGCGCAGTGCCGGGATCGCCCCTTAGAACGGGGAAGGAGAAAACAGAGAAAAAATTCTGGTCGGCGAAATGGACAGCCTGATCGTAGGCCTGACCGTCTTTTTTCAGAATATAGTCCCTTTCGCAGATGCGGGTGTACGCCTTTATCTCGGGGATCACCTGCTTAAACGACGGCCCAAAAACGGTGCCGGTCCAGCCGGTATTGGCACGTAACGATCCGTCCGGATTAAACACCTGCATCGTGATCCGATGCAGCTCGTTGCGATTGGCATGGAACCGGTCATAGCTCCAGTCATCCTCTACATAGAGAAGGATCAGCATACAACAGGCAAGCCCGATGCTGAGCCCGGCGATATTAATGACGGACACAACCTTGTTGCGCCGCAGGTTGCGCAGGGCGACCATGAAATAGTTGCGGAACATGGATGATGATTGTCATCCCAAGTTAGGTCATTTCCCCAAGGAAATCTATTCGGTTCGGAGGCTTTTGACCGGATTGGCCAGCGCCGCCCGGACCGCTTCGATCGCCGTCGTCGTCAACGCGATCAGCAGCGTGATGAGTACGGCTGCTGCGAAGACCCACCATCGGGGGATAATGTGGTAAGCAAAATTGTCCAACCATTTGTTGACAGCCCACCAGGCAATTGGAATAGCGATCAGGTTGGCCAGGAGGACAAGCTGTAGAAAGCCAACTCCGAGGATCCGCGCCAGCCCGGGAACGGAGGCGCCAAGAACTTTTCTTATGCCGATCTCCTTTACGCGTCGCTCCGCGGCAAGCATCGTCAGTCCGAATAGGCCGATACAGGATATGAATATGGTAAAGGCAGCGGCGAACGCCATGATCTGTTTCCATTTCTGCCCGGCGTCATACGCATGGAGGTTGGCATCCTTTCTAAAGGTGTAGCTGAACGGAAAGTTGGGCTCGAGCCGTTTAAATGTGCTTTCGACAAAGGCGAGGGTCTGCGGGACGGCGATCGGGGAAATGCGGATGTTGAACTGAAGGAAGTCGGACGTTTGCCCGGAAGCAAAAAGCTCGGGTTCTATTTTCTCGTTGAGCGGCCGGAAATGGAAATCGCGGACAACCCCGATGACGGTCATCTTCCTGTTCTGCCAGTGGAGATCGATCGTCTTCCCGATCGGGTTCTTCCAACCGGCTTTTCGGACAAACGTTTCGTTGACAATCGCCGATTGCGAGCTGTCGGCGGGATACTGCGGGGAGAAATTGCGCCCGAGGGTCAGCGGGATCTGCATGACCGGCAGATAATTCTCATCCACGTGCTCGAAGTCGAACTGGATATCCTGCCCATCCGATTTGGCTACCGTGCCCCACCTCCCGCCATTGTGGACCGCCACCCCCTGGATCGCCGGGTTTCGCAACAGCTCGGAACCGAACAGGTGAGCCATTTGTCTGCCATTGGCGGCGTTGACATTAACCACGACGAGATTGTCTTCGTTGTAACCGAGGTCCTGATGCGTAAGGAAATGAAATTGCTGGAAAAGAAAGGTGGTGCAAATAATAAGCAGGCCCGCCAGAGCAAATTGGACGACCATGAGGCTCCTGGCAAAGTAGTTCTTGCCGGTGAACCGCAACCGCTGATAGAGGGTTTCAACCGGGTTGAATCCGGAAAGTACAAGCGCGGGATAAAAGCCGGCGGCAAAACCGGTCAACAGGAAGAAGCCGGCGAACCCAAGGACCAGCGGGGTGTCGAGGAGATAGGAAAGACTAAGCTGTTTGTTGGCCAGCTCGTTGAATACCGGAACGGCGGCAAACGCGAGCAGGAGCGCGATGCCAAAAGAGATCCCGCAGGCGAGAAAGGATTCGCCGAGGAATTGGAGGATCAGCTGCGAACGCCGCCCTCCGACGACCTTCCGGATGCCGATCTCCTTACTGCGTTTTAACGAGCGGGCTACTGTCAGGTTGACAAAATTGATACAGGCCACGAGCAGGATAAAGGCCGCAATGCCGGTGAGGATATAGGAATACATCGGGTTGCTGGCGTCGGAGAGCTCATCCTCCGCATCGTAGTCTTTACTCAGGTGGATGGCGATGAGCGGCTGAAGACCCCAATTTACCGTGCCCTTGAAACCATACTGCTCGCGATCGGCCTTTAATTGTTCGGCGGCCAATTGTTTGAACGTGTTTGTCATTTTTGCGAGAACGATGGCTGGCGTAGCGCCGGGGCGTAGCAGGACGAACGTGCTGAGATCGAAATTCAACCACTGGTCGTCGGGCTCCGTTTTGTCGTAGTAGGCGTACGAAAGCAGGACGTCAAACTTGATCGTAGAATTCTGGGGACATTTTTTTGCAACGCCCGTGATGACAAAGGGCTGGAATTTCTTGTCGAATTCGACCTCGAGGGTCTGGCCGATGACATCGGTTGTCCCGAAATATTTTATGGCCGTCTCGTCAGTGACCACCATGTTCTGGATGCCGGAGAGGGCGGTGGCGGGATTACCCCGCAGCAGCGGAAAGGAGAATACCGAAAAAAAGTTAGGATCGGCGATATGAACGGACTGGCTGAACGTCTGGTCATGGTGCCGGATGATATGGTCGCTATGCGCGATGCGGGTAACAGCGGCGATCTCCGGTATGGCCCGTTGAAACGAAGGACCGTGGATGGCCCCCGTCTTGCCTGTCCTGAACTGTTCCTTTCCCTGGTCGTCGACCAGCTGTGCGGTGACGCGGTAAAGACGGTCCTTATTGGGCTGGAAACGATCGTAACTCCATTCATCTTTCGCAAAAAGGAAGATGAGCATGCAACAGGCGAGCCCGATACTGAGCCCGGCGATATTGATGACGGAAACAATTTTATTGCGCCAGAGATTTCGAATGGCAACCATCAGGTAATTTCTGAGCATAACCAGGCGATTTTATTTCCCCCAGGCGGAGCGAAGGCTGCTTCGGAGCATAAGGGAGTGTTTGACCGATCTGCGACATAAAAAATGCCAAACGCGTAAAAATCTGGTAATAAGAGGCTTACGTGTGATCGCAACGGGGCGGTTGTCCGTTTTTGTTACATCGCCTGTCCGCGTGCACGGGCTGCGGAGCCGTTATCGCAGGGAAGCGGCCCCGATTTCGAGCAGAGACCGGTAGGCCTGGAAGCGCCTTTGATTGAGCCCTTCGGCGGTCTTTCGGGCCAGTCCGGTCAGCTCGTTCAGTTCGTTGTTCAGAAAGGCGTTGTCATGAAAATAAACATAACTCTTTTGGACAAAGGCCAGGATCTCTTCAGGAGAAGTCAGGATATTCTCATCCAGCAGCTTATTATAGGCCCTTTTCAACTCCGCTTCTTCGGTGGACTTCAATTGACGGAGAATGTCGTTGATCTTGCCAAGGCTCACCTTGCCGGCATAAAACGGCTGGATGCGGTTCAATAACCGCGTGACTACGCCCGTAAATTCCCGTGCCCGGAGATCTTCCGCCTGGAAGCTGCAAAACGCGGCCACGAGTTTTTCACGGTCGATATCCGGGCGATGGAAGAAAAATCGAAGGGCCGTTTTGTCCAGGTGCTGCAGCCTGGTCTTTTGGGCCGCTATTTCCGTCTCCAGCGACGCGATAAGCGCGTCGCAACCGGAGACCGTATACTTTACCCCATCAAAATCAAAGCTGGTAATGGAAGTCTTTTTGTCCCGAATGGCTTTGAGCAGTTCCAGGTCCCTGGTGTTGTTTTCAATCGCGGAATAAAGCTGGCCGTTCTCTTTACTGAACAATTCGGCGACGTCGACAGCGGGCGCAGGGCCGTCGGTCAGCCCGGATGCATCCCAGCCTTCGGCGTCGATATACCTTCCGTCGAAAAAGCCGTGGAAGACGGCCGGGAGGGCATGGCTGCTGCGTTCCCGCCGAAAGCGATCACTGAACTCGGCGGCATCGTATATGCCGGGCGATTGCAGATCGAGCGTGCGATATAGACGGGCGGTGAACGTCTCCTGCAAGGTCTCCGGGTGATCGAAAATCTCCCAGGCGGAGTCGGTGCCGGGTGTTGCCGTTAGCTGCAGCCGGTCGAGACGGGCAATGCGATCCTTGAGGTTGGGATGGCTGGCCCATTGATCCTTGTAGTTGATCCGCGACTGACCGAAGGATTCGATAAACCGGACGTCGAAGTCCGGAAGCCTGTCCCGCATGGGCAACCGGTATTCTTCCGCGATCGTCCGCATGACGATGAGTTGATTCGAATAGATATTCCGCGCGACCTTTTGTTGCTTCAACTGCTGGTTGGCGTCGCTAAGGGCCGTATTATAGCAGCCGGACGCCACGTCGATCCGCGCAAGCGCGCTGATGGCGTTATTGCTTCCGGCGACGCTGGCAGAGACGGAATCCGCATGAAATTCCATTTCCCGGCTAAGACCCATATACCGTTTGTTGATAACCCCATACATTTTTTGAAGAAGCCATTGGATACCGTTAGCGATCTTAACGGTGATGAACACAAAGAAACGCAGGAGGCTGTGGAAGCTTCCCCAGGTCCCGAGAAAGGCGGTATAGTCCTTATTCTGATAAAGCATATTGTAGATCACCCGGTTGACATTGTATGTGAAGCTGCCGAGCCGCATGCTCTTTTGGCTGAAATGGCCGAATTCGTGCGCGATAACGGCTTTGAATTCGCTGAGGTTAAGACAGTTGACAAGACCGAGGCCGATATCCAGATTTTTTCTCGCGGGGAGGAACGTGCTCCGGAAACTGGAGTTATAGAAAACGCTGGCGTTGACGGAAGGGGAGAGGAAGATCTTCCGGGGGAAGCGGGTGCCGGTCTCGCGGGAAAGCCGCCGGATAAATTCAAAAAGCCTCGGTTGTTCGGTCTCGGTGATTTGAACGCGATCGGAATCTTCGTCTTTGGCCACGGCGAAAATGAATTTGATCAGGAAGACGAATACGGAGATGCCTACCGCGACGACGCCAAGCCCGAGAATAACGCCCGGAAAATTCGTCAGCCTCGTGAAAAGGAAAACCCCGAGGTAGCCGCAGAAGATCGCGAGCGCTACGGCGGCCACAACCAACAGGAGATAGACGAGGATAAAAAGGAGGATGGCGCCGATCACTTTTGGCACCTGGCGGCGAAAATCAGGAGAGATCGGCAGCTTTTGCCCGCCGGCATTTTCGGGTGTTGGAGGGTATAATGGCTTGGTCATCGACCGTTAATTTTTCAAAAACCCATAATCGACTACCCTTCGAAGATACTGCTTGTCCCGGATCACCCAAGTATATTCCGTCCCGAAGTTCTCATTACTGAACATATAGATGTAGAACGTATGCTTGTCATTGGACAAAAATACCCCATTGCGGCTGCGCGTGGCTCCGCCCTCGTTATAACTGAATTTTGGCTCGTAGAGGTCTGAATACGCGGCGGGCGGGATGACCACCGTGTCTTTGCCGGCGACGACCGTAATGGATTCGATGGTGCTATGGGGCTGCTCGCCGGGTGCCGTGCCGTAATAGGGATGGCCGTCGATCCGGAGGATATGATCCTCCTGCTTCATGATCTTATGCTGCTTGGGGTTAAAAACCCCGGTCCGGATAATGACCTGGATATTGTCGTTCTCAAAGGACATAAACGTGGCGCCAAAATCCTTTACCGGCACGGCCGTCAGCTGGGGTTTCCCGATACTTTCATCGAGCGCGGCCAGCGAGAAGGAGGCGACGTCATTGCGGATATCCTGCTCCCTGATCTTGTTGAAATTGTCTTTTTTCTGCCGGAAGTCCGGGAAGTCGAGATCCTGGGCAAAGCTCCCAAGCGTTGTCAGAATAAGGACAAAACTTGCGATGATACGCATGCGAGGTTATTTATAAGTATACTGATATTCCACCTGTCCGATCAGTTCCCGTTGTTTGGTGTAACAGGATTCCCTGGTCTTGAGGCCTTTGTCATTGTACTGGTATTGCCATTTCTGGTAACTGGCCGCCCCTTCCTGAACGGCCAGCAGCGAGCTAACCCGGCCATTCTCCCCATATTCGAAAATATTGTCGGGCAGGAGGCGCCGCGCCCTGGCGTTGTATCGAACGATATCGGTCAGCCTGTTTGCGTCGTCATAATAATAAAAGATGGCCGGAAGGCTTTCCTTGTTTCGGGTGGCGTCTTCCTCCCCGATGTTCCCTTTTTCATCCACAATAAAACGTACATAGGTGGTATCCGCACCATTCATGATCCTGAGCATGCCGGTAGGCTGATCGGTGGATGCGCCATACTGCCAGAGATGGGTCTCCACCGCCTTGACCTGGTTATCCGTTTCCGTGGACGTGTTGGTGATAGACACGAGCCTGCCACGCTCGTCATACCGATATACGGACACGCTTTGATAGGTGTCGCTGGTGTCGGTGATACTGGTCAGAAGACCCCCGGGAGAATAGCTGGCAAAGGTCCAGGTCTCGGTTGCTCCATTGGTTTTGGAATGGGTGGTCATTTCCGTAAAATCGCCGTTGATCTTCTGGTCGACCTGGAAACCTTCCGTGGGCTGGCCATTCCCCTCGAAGCTGCTCAACCGGATCGACCCGACATGTGCCGCCTTATAGGCCTGCCACTGGGCTATGTTTTGCCGGGTAGCGACGATGTCTTTATAATAGTACTGGGCATTGGCGGCCCCTGTCAGCAGGATCAGTGATAAGGATCCGATCAAAAATTTCATTCCGCAAATTTAGAAATTCCGGGCCGGGCCGGCAATACTTTAGACAACGAAAAAAACACCGTTTTAATATATTGGGTGCCGGATTTGACTATTTTAGTGAAAATTTAACCGGTGTCGCATTTAAAAGAACGAAAGGAAAAAAATTGTCTCAATTGCAAGGCGACGTTGTATGGCCGTTATTGTCATGTGTGCGGCCAGGAAAACCTGGAGCCGAAAGAAACGGTATGGCATCTCGTACAACACTTTTTTAACGATATCACGCATTTTGACGGGAAATTCTTTGCCACCGTCAAGTACCTGCTGCGAAAGCCGGGCTTCCTTTCGCTGGAATATGTCGCGGGCCGGCGGATGAGCTATTTAAACCCCATCCGGATGTATGTGTTCACCTCCGCCCTCTTCTTCATCATCCTGTTTGCGATAAAGGACCCGAAGGACATGGTGAATATGAAGGAAACGCCGGATCGGCGGGAGACGCTGGCGCAATTGCGCGAGGCGCAGACGGAATTGCAAAAGGAATTGGCCGGGGATGAGGATCGGAGCGATTCCGCCAGTACCCGCAGGAAAATGGCGCAGCTTGGGATACAGTTGGCGGCCATCCGGAAATACTACGGCGACACGACCCGGGATAGCTTTACGGCAATCGACCTGGAGAAATTGGTGGCCCGGGGGATAAAGGACAGCCTGCCGGAGGCCAGGCAACTGCTGGCAGAACTGCCCCAAAAAGATCGGGATAAGGTGTCGAGAGTTATCCGGCGCTATTCGGCCGTCAACCCGAACCCGACCGGCGACGAAAATGAAGAGGGCAATCAGAATTTTTTTGGGTTGAACCCCGAACACTTCCGGACGCAGGAGGCATATGATTCTTCGCAACGCGCGATGCCGGACAGCCTCCGGGATGGTTGGCTGGAGCGCAGGATGATGCATAAGATCATCGCGGCGAATATCGAATTCAGAAGAGATTCGCGGGCGTATATTGCCCACGTGGCGGAGAATATCATGCATTCGATACCAAAAGTATTGTTTGTCTCGCTTCCGCTGTTTGCGCTGATCCTGTACCTGATGTATTTCCGGCGGAGGAAGACCTATTACTATGTGGATCACGGCATATTCACCATCCACCTGTACTGCGCCACCTTTATTCTGACCATGGCGGCAATACTAATTTTTCAGCTGGCGCACGCCGTGGGGGTCGGGTGGGTGAAGGTCATCGCGGGGATCCTGATCTTCGCCCTCTGCGTTTATATCGTTATTTACCTGTACAAGGCGATGCGTGGCTTCTACCGGCAGGGTAGGTTCAAGACCTTTGCCAAATACTGCCTGGTCTGCTTGTTGTCCTTTATCATAAACTCGATTATCTTTGTGATTTTCATTTTATTGTCGGTTGTATCGGTATAAGCTGGGCGGAGCGGGCCTCAAATTTTCCACTATGAATGAAGCGAATAGCGCCTTTGAGCGGCTGGTGAAGATCATGGATGAGCTGCGGGAGCAGTGTCCGTGGGACCGTAAGCAGACCGTAGGAACCCTGCGCCCCCTTACGATCGAGGAAACCTATGAACTGGCGGACGCCATTACCGAAGGCGACTGGAAGGGCATAAAGGAGGAGCTGGGAGATCTGCTGCTCCATATCGTCTTTTATGCACGGATCGGCCGGGAGCAAGGGCAGTTTACGTTGGATGAAGCGATCGATGGGATCTGCGACAAACTGATCGCCCGTCATCCCCATATTTACGGGTCGACCGCCCAGGAAGGGTTGGTCGAGGTCAAAAATGAGGAGGATGTCAAGCGAAATTGGGAGCAGCTAAAGCTCAGGGAAGGCAAACGATCGGTCCTCGCCGGCGTGCCCGCAGCGTTGCCCGCGACGATCAAGGCGATGCGATTGCAGGAAAAGGCGGGCAAAATCGGTTTCGAATGGGAGGAGACCCCACAGGTTTGGGACAAGGTTGAGGAGGAGATGGCGGAACTGGAAGAGGCAGTGGCGGCGGGAGATACCGGTAAGATCGAGGAGGAATTCGGGGACCTGATGTTCTCCCTGGTGAATTATGCACGATTTTTGCATATTGACGCGGAGAATGCCCTTGAACGAACGAACCGGAAATTCATCCACCGGTTCACCCGGATGGAAGAGGAGGCCCGCCTCCAGGGCCGGTCACTGGCGGATATGTCCCTCCAGGAAATGGATGACCTCTGGAATGCGATAAAAACGCGGGAAGCGTCTTCAATTAAAAATCAATCGGATTGAGATCCTTTTTCATCGATATTTTTCGCAGGAACATCTATATCCTGCTGACGGCATCCGGATTGTTCCTTACCGGTTATTTCCTCAACCTCTATTTCAGCGGTGAAACGTCGATCCGGCGACTCCGCAACTCGATCCAGTCTTTTTTACAGGAACGCGAACGGGACTTTGATGAGCTGGCAAAGGATACGGCGTATGTAAACCGTCTTGCAGAGCGGCGGTTCACCCGGAAAGAGCTGGACAAGATCGTAGACAAGAAGTATGGGATATTCGTTTATGGGTCTGATTCGGTCGGGGCGGGGTTATACCTGCAGTTCTGGAACGATCAGCGCTCCCTTCCCACCGTTGCGTTCATCAACGGTCCGGATACGGCGGGGTTCACCCGCCTGGCCAACGGGCAATACGAATATATCAAGCACACGGTCTTCACCGCCGACGGCAAACCCCACCTGGTCATTGCGCTGATCCCGATCCGCTGGCAGTACTATATCACCCTGTCCAATTTATCGCCTGAATTTGTCGATTTTCCCTCCGCCGAAAAGCGGCTTGAGATCGTGCAGACCCCGACCGCCCTGCCGGTGCGGAGCTCGAGCGGTAAAGTAATGTTCTATCTTGCCGAGAAAACAGGATATCAGGCGCCGGCGCATGTGTGGCCGATCCCGCTGACGATCCTGCTGGGGCTGTTGCTGGTACTGATCATCATCCACAATATCGCCCACTCCGTTTCGCAGCGCTGGGGCAAATGGTGGGGGATCGCATTCCTGATCACGACCATCATCGTCATGCGGGCGATCGTGTACCTGGCGCCGGGATTGCTTAACCTCCGGCAATTCGACCTGTTCGACCCTACCATATACAGTTCGAGCGTTATTCTGAATTCGCTGGGCGACCTGGTCATCAATTCCTTCCTCTTCTGCTGGATCATCATGTTCATCCGGCGCGAGCTGAGCGACTACACGATCCCGCAATCCATCCACCGCTGGAAGAACTGGCTGTTGCTGGGTATCGGGCTGGCATTGCTGGTGGTGACGACATTCCTTTTTGCAAATGTCGTCCAGTCGCTGGTGACCGACGCGAAGATCTCGTTCAATGTGACGAATTTCTTTTCGCTGCTAAAGAACTATAGTTTTATCGGCTTCCTCGCGCTGGCCGCCCTGGCCCTGGGCTATTTTTTCCTGTCCCAGGTATTGTTCCAGTTGATCGGCTACCTCATCCGGTCCCTGTCGATCGTCCTGTATATCATCACGGCGACGATGGGGCTGCTGGTGCTGACCTTCATCCCGCGGGCGGAGACGGTCGAACTCGATATTTATGTGCTGCTCTGGTTACTGGGCTATGTCTGGCTGATGCAACGGCGGATCTTTTTCGACCTGCGGTTCCGGTTGAACGTCTCGGAGGTGCTGTTCTGGCTTTTTATTTTCTCCATCTCCATTTCAGCGGTGATCCTTTTCGAGAACCGGAAGATGGAGGAGGCGACGCGGCGCGATATGGCCGAGCGGCTGGGCAAACAATCCGATCCGTCCAGTGAGACCATGCTGAGCATTAATTTCAGCTATATCGACAACGATTTTCTACGGGCGAATTTTTCCCGCTTTCGCGACCCGTATTCCAATCAATTGATAAAAGACAGCATCGGCAACAAATACTGGCCTACCTACCAGCAAAACTTCGATACCCGCCTGTATACGTTCGATGGAGACGAGAAACCGCTGTACAATGAGCCGCCGGTCTCCTACGATACGCTGAACACGACCTTTACGGTACAGGGGAAGAGCACCGACATCCCCGATCTGCGATACGTACAGCGGTCATTCGACAAGTTTGCATACATCTACAAGAAGACGATCCGCAATGACACGACGGGGAAGGCGGCGGGATATCTTTTTATCCTGTCGGAGCCAAAGAGCGAAAAGAGCGGGGACGCGCTGGTGCCGGAACTCTTTCATGAACGGACCGAAGGACTCCCGGAGTTTTATGCGATCTACAACAAGCGGGAGCTGGTGACGCCCGGCGGGGATTACCCCTTCTCCACGCGGTTGACCGAAGCGCAGGTGCCAAAGGCTGACTTCGTGCATGTAAAGAAAAACGGCTATGACGAACTCTGGCACCGGGTCACGGACGACAATTTTGTCGTGGTGGTCAAACGGGATAATTCGTCGATCGAGGATATTACGCTCTTTGCCTATCTGTTTAGCGCCTTTCTTTTCCTCATCGCCTTGTTCCGGGGAACGGCGTTGCTGATCTGGTCCCGGCTGCACTGGAGCCAGCTGAAGACCTATTGGCAGATGAACATCCGTTCGCAAATCCACACGACGATCATCTTTATCAGCCTTTTTTCTTTTGTGGTGATCGGGGTGGCGACGATCATTTTCTTCATCAACCGGTACAACCGCAACAACCAGGCCCGGTTGAGCAAGGCCATGATGGTGATGGTCAGCGAAGTGCAGAGCAAGCTGTCCGCGCCCGGCGGGTCCGGCCTGGACGGACGGCTGTACTATCAGGGTTCGCGGTCGGAGTTGCAGGGATTGATCGAAGAGATCGCCCAGGTGCACGGGACCGATATAAATATCTATGACCTGGACGGGAACCTGCAGGTCTCGTCGAACCTGTTCGTATACAACAAAGGGATCCTGTCGAAGAAGATGAATCCGGTGGCCTACTACAACCTGCATCAATTAAATACGATCCAATTCCCGAACTACGAGCAGATCGGGGGGCTGTCGTATATCAGCATCTACCGGCCCCTCCGGGATGACGAGGGGAATGCGTTCGCCTACCTGAATATCCCGTCTTTTACGACCCAGGACGAACTGAATGAGGAGATCTCGAACTTCCTGGTAACGATCATAAACCTAAACGCCTTTATCTTCCTGATCGCCGGTACGATCGCGCTTTTTTTGACAAACAGGATCACGTCCTCCTTCCTGCTGATCTCCCAGAAGATGCAGGAGGTGAACCTCGGCCAGACGAATGAGGAGATCGAATGGAGGCGGAATGATGAGATCGGCGTGTTGGTAAAGGAATACAACAAGATGGTGAAGAAGCTCGAGGAAAGCGCGGTGGCCCTCGCCAAGAGCGAGCGCGAAGGCGCCTGGCGGGAGATGGCGCGGCAGGTGGCCCACGAGATCAAGAATCCGCTGACGCCGATGAAACTCAGTATTCAGTATCTGCAAAAGGCGATCGACAACAATTCGACGAATGTAAAGGAGCTGGCGGGAAATGTGGCGAAGACGCTGGTGGAGCAGATCGATCACTTGTCAAAGATCGCCTCGGACTTTTCGCAGTTTGCCAATATCGGGAACCCGAAAAAAGAGGTGTTCAACCTGCACGAGATGCTGTATTCGTTGACATCCCTTTATGAAACCACCGAAAACCTGCTGTTCAAATGGGTGCCGGTGCACCAGCGGATCATGGTTTATGCGGATAAGACCCAGCTGAACCGGCTGTTCACCAATCTGCTTCAGAACGCGCTGGAAGCTTGTGACAACAACAGCCGCCGGGTCATCAGCGTAAGCGAGGAAGTGGGCGACGAGTCGATCACGGTCATGGTAACGGACAACGGTGAAGGGATACCGCTGGAAATGCAATCGAAGATCTTCATCCCCAATTTTACCACAAAGTCTTCCGGGACCGGTCTGGGTCTGGCGATGAGTAAAACGATCGTCGAGCAGGCGAAGGGGAAGATATGGTTTGAAACCGTAGAGGGCGAAGGAACCACTTTTTACGTCGAACTTCCCATATTGCGGGCAACCCAGGCGACCGGATAAAGGCCTGGCAACTAGCGATTGGTGGCTACACCGCTCGTACGAAGCGCTGGCCACCTAAAATTGGCCAAAGGCGGTCACTTCCTTTTCAATTTTCATTATGAATTGGTGAATGGCCGTTTTACAATTTGTTTCGTAATTGAGGCTTTCCTGTTTTTCCCGGAATGAGCCATCAGGATTGCGGACTATTCCGTCATTTAATTGCTCACCTCTATAGCCGTTGGAATGAGCCTTGCCTGCCACCAGCACACTAATGCCGGTGTACCCATCGTCCCGTACATTACCAGGCGATAGCTCCAGGATTTCTTCCTTCCCGGCTTTAACGGTGCGTAGCTTTGCGTACAGAAGTGTGTCAGAGATGACCGCCTGAAAGTGATCGTGGAGGTACCCGAACAAGTTGAAGGTGTCCCGGAGAATAAGCTGTTTGACACTATCGCCGTGTTTCTCATTATATGTACTGGTGTAATAATAGAATTGAGATACGTAAAGATTTTCCTTGCTTTTCCATAGAAGGTATTGGCGCTCGTACACTATAACAGAATCAGTTGCCTCCATTCCGATTGGACTAGTCCAGGGCTGGTACCAAACAATGGTGTCGATTCCGACCTTTGTCAGGGAGTCCGTTAATTTCGTATACCAGCGTTGCCCTGACGTTACATTTGAAAGAAGTATTAGAACCAATGAAAATGCGGCCAGGGGCCAAAACGACTGTCTCCTATTCATCCGTAAAAGGTATTGCAAGAGATTGGCAAGGGCTAGATCCTCCGTAACTTTCTTCTGTTTTCCAAAAAGGTTTTGAATTGTTCCAGGGTGAAGCTGCTCAGGTTTTTATCCGGGGTGAGACCCGCCTTGCGGGCGGCAAGGACGCCGTACCGGATATCGTTGTAACCATTAATCGAATGGGCGTCGGGGTCAATGGAGATGAGGGCGCCTTTGTCGAGGGCGTAGCCGATCCAGCGCCAGTCCATGTCCAGGCGGCGGGGGTGAGCGTTGAGCTCGATAACGACGTGGTTGGCCACGCAGGCGTCGATGATCCGTCGGTGGTCGACGGGGTAACCGGGCCGGCTGAGCAGCAAACGGCCGGTCATATGGCCGAGGATGGTCGTATACGGGTTTTCGATGGCGCGGATCAGCCGGGTCATGGCTTTTTCTTCGGTCATCTTGAGGTTGGCGTGGACGGAGGCGATGACCAGATCGAATGTCGAGAGGATGTTGTTGGAGTAGTCCAGCGCGCCGTCGCCGAGGATATCGCTTTCGATGCTTTTGAAAATAACAAACGGCGCGAGCTTTCGATTGAGTTCGTCGATCTCGGCATGTTGGGCCTGCACGCGTTCGGGCTGGAGGCCATTGGCATAGCCGGCGGTTTTGCTATGGTCGCTGATGACGAGGTATTCCAGGCCTTTTTCGATGCAGGCGCCGGCCATTTCGGCGAGCGTGTTGGAACCGTCGGACCATTTGCTGTGACTGTGAATGATGGCGCGGATATCGCTCACTTCCACCACCCGGTCCGCCGGCCGCGAGGACTGTTCGAAAACAGACAACTGTTCCCGTCGAAAATGCGGGATAAAGGGCAGGCCGGCGGCGGCGAAGAGTTCTTCTTCGTTATCGGAGTAAGCCCCAACCTTCGCCCGTTCGCGGAACGCTGCGAGAAATTCCCCGCTGCAGCTGGTTTCAAACAAGGTTTGAGCGAATCGATCCGGGCTGGTATGAATAAATTCGATCGCCACCCCCTCCTCCGATGGATTTGCGGCGATCCATGCCGCGGTGGCGTCGGGCATTGCGGTCGTGACGAATTCCAATTTGGTTATGGTCTCGAGTTGGCGACGGAATTCACCGGTGACAGCCATCCGCGCATCGGGAAACGCTGCCCGCAGCACGCCCTCCAGTTGCCCCGCATAGGTTTCGATGTCCGCGAAAAGATGGCTGCCGATGTGCCTCAGGCGGAACTCGATCGCCTCGCGAACCCCTGCCTGTGTCTTCTCGCCAAACCCTTTATAGAGCAGGAGCCGGTTCTCCTGGCAGGCATACAACAGTTCACCTACGGATTCGATATCCATCTCTTTCCAGATCGTAGCGATCTTCTTTGGCCCGAGGCCTTTGATCTGAAGCATCTCGATAACCCCGGGCGGCGTGTTGGAGATATATTGCTGTAAAAGCTTTAATTCCCCAGTTTGCAGGATTTCCTGAATTTTTTTGCCAATGGCGTCCCCGATGCCCTTGATCGACGTGAATTTGTCGGCGGGGATGTCCCGGATGGGGGTGGGGAGTTTTTCCAGGGTAAAGGCGGCGACGGAATAAGACCTGGTCTTAAAAGAATTTTCGCCATGAATATCCATGAGCTTGCCGAGCAGGCTGAATTGGTCGGCGATATAATCGTTGTCGATCGTCATAGGAGCAAGTTACAAAAATTATCTTGCGGGGGTGGGGGAGGGGTTCCGGGTTAAATGTGGCGAATTCGACATAACTAGAATGGGAGGCATACCGCGGGCGGCCAGCATTGGCGCGGGTCTCGGCCCGGCCGCGGTCGGCGATCGGCGCTGTAAGGATTCCGTTAACAAAGCAAAAGTCCCGGTGGAACCGGGACTTTATTATTTTCTGCGTTATTGAAGAAATAGAAACTATTTCTTTTTTGCAGCTTTCTTAGCGGCTTTCTTTTTCGGAGCAGCTTTCTTTTTGGGAGCGGCTTTTTTCTTAGCGGCTTTCTTTGCAGTTGCCATTTTTTTTGAATTTAATTGGTTAGTAAATCAATTACAAACATAAAAATAGAAACTTCTTTGGAACAACCAAAAAATTTTTTGCAAAAATTTGAAAAATTCCAATTTTTTTTCTAAGCAACTACTTCGACGGCGTTGACGCTAACAAAGGTTTTATCGCCTTTTCCTTTCCTGAATTCGACGAGTCCGTCGGTGAGGGCGAACAATGTGAAATCTTTTCCGACGCCAACATTTGTACCGGGATGGTATGTAGTGCCGCGTTGACGGACGATCACATTACCGGCGACCGCCGGCTGGCCACCGTAAATTTTCACGCCAAGGCGTTTGCTGTGCGAATCGCGGCCGTTCTTTACACTACCTTCACCTTTCTTGTGTGCCATATACTAGATATTACGTGCGTTTAAAGATTTAAGCAATCTCGTTAATGTGGATCTTCGTGTAATGTGTCCGGTGCCCGTGTTTCTTACGAAATCCCTTTCTCCGTTTCATCTTGAAGGCAATCACCTTATCGCCCTGCACATGTTCGATGATCTCCGCCTTGATAACGGCCTTTACATCTTTTCCGGTGGACAGCTTGTCGTCGCCATGCGCGAGAAGTACTTCGCCAAACTCCACTTTGTCGCCGGCATTACCCGCGATTCGGGGGACGTACAACGTCTGGTCTTTTTGGACTTTGAATTGCTGGCCGGCTATCTTTACGACTGCTAACATAAAAATCGATTTTTGGGACAATCCGGGATTGTCATTATTAGGGCTGCAAAGGTAAGGGGAATTGGCGAAAAAAAGAAGGGAAAAGCCAAAAAAGCGCCCCGGCGGCAAAATTAGCATAACCCCCCAAACCGGGGCGCCAGGTTGACGCGCGCCGCTCCCCGGGGACCCCGGCGCACCCCCTTACCCCCCTTCCGGAGTGATTTTTAAGGAATTCCGCCCCCATTGTCCATATTTAATTTTGGTGTAGGTTTGCCCGCATGAATATGAAGATCAAATCCTTTTTGGCCAGACCCTTCGCATCCTATGTCTACAAGGCCATTCAGAAGGGAATGACTTCGGCCGTAGCGGATCAGGAGACCATATTAAAAGGACTGTTGCAGGTGGGGAGCAAGACGGAATTCGGGGCCGAGCATAAATTGGGGGAGGTCAGGAGCCACACAGAATTCCGGGAGGCGGTCCCGGTCAGGGACTATGAACAGTTTTCGCCCTATATAAACAGGATAAAAGAGGGCCGGCATAATGTCCTGTGGAAGGGTCTTCCGATCTATTTCGCAAAGACCTCCGGCACCACCAGCGGCGTCAAATATATCCCCATTTCAAAAGACTCCATTTCCAACCATATAAATACCGCCCGCAACGCCCTGTTGTGCTATATGGCGGTGACCGGCAATTCAGCCTTTTCCGACGGCAAAATGATTTTCCTCTCGGGCTCGCCCGAACTGGAGCGGATCGGCGGAATTCCAACCGGCAGGTTGAGCGGGATTGTCAACCACCATATTCCCGGCTATTTGCGGACCAACCAACTGCCGTCCTACGAGACAAACTGTATCGAGGATTGGGAGACCAAACTGGACAAGATCGTGGAAGAGACGATCGGCCAGGACATGACCCTCATCAGCGGGATCCCGCCATGGGTGCAGATGTATTTTGACCGCCTGACGGAGGGGAAAGGAATGCCGGTAAAGGACATATTCCCGGATTTCTCGGTGCTCGTCCACGGCGGTGTAAACTTCGAACCCTATAAACACCGGTTGTTTGAAAGTATCGGCAAGCCGGTGGATACGATCGAGACCTTCCCGGCCTCCGAAGGCTTCTTCGCGTTCCAGGATTCGCGTGACCAGGAAGGACTTTTGCTGAATACAAACAGCGGAATATTCTTCGAGTTCATCCCGGCATCGGAATTGGGGAAGGAGCGGCCGATGCGGCTCTCGCTAAAAGAGGTTGCCACCGGCGAGAACTATGCCCTGGTCGTAAGCAACAATGCGGGGCTGTGGGGCTACAGCGTCGGCGATATGGTGCGGTTCGTTTCGGTCAGCCCATATCGTTTGGTGGTTACCGGCCGGACCAAACACTTCATTTCTGCTTTCGGCGAGCACGTCATCGGCGAAGAAGTGGAGTATAGCCTCATGAAGGCAGCCGAGGAGGCGGGCTTGCATATTACGGAGTTTACCGTGGCGCCGATGATCCAGCAGGAGAGGGGTAAATCCTATCATGAATGGTTCGTGGAGTTTGGCGACAAACCGGCAGACCTGGGCGATTTCGCCATCCGGGTGGACAACAACCTGCGGGCCCGGAACATCTACTACGACGACCTCATCACCGGCCATATCCTGCAGCCCCTGCAAATCCGCGCGGTAAAAAAACATGGGTTCATCGACTATATGAAATCGGTCGGCAAACTGGGTGGTCAAAACAAAGTGCCGCGACTGAGCAACGACCGCAAGCTGGCGGCCGAGCTTGAAAAATATGTGGAAAACCGCGCCGGGACCGGCGCGTAAATCGGATTCAAAAGCTGACTATGTCAAACGGACCGAAAAAGAGGATCGCGGTATTTGGCTCCACGGGCTCCATCGGGAGACAAGCCCTGGAAGTCATCCATGCCAATCCAAACGTATTCAGTGTGGAAGTACTGACCGCCCATTCCAGCGACGATCTGCTGATCCGGCAGGCGCTGCAATTCCAACCCAATATCGTTGTCATCGGCGACGAGAAGAAACTGCCCAAGGTAAGAGAAGCATTGGCGGGCCGCCAGATAAAAGTGTTTGCCGGAGAGAAAGCCCTGGAAGAAGTGGCCTGCATGGATGTATACGATATGATGCTGGCGGCGATCGTCGGATTCGCCGGCCTTCGCCCGACCCTTTGCGCGATCGAACACGGAAAGGCGGTGGCGCTGGCCAACAAAGAAACGCTGGTGGTCGCCGGGGATATCGTGATGAGAAAGGCACTCGAATGCCGGGTGCCGATCATCCCGGTCGATTCGGAGCATTCGGCGATCTTCCAATGCCTGGTGGGCGAGGGAAGGAACAGGATCGAAAAGGTTATCCTGACGGCCTCCGGCGGCCCCTTCCTGGGGAAAAAGCCGAATTACCTGGTGAATGTCAAACGTGACCATGCGCTGCAGCATCCCAACTGGAATATGGGCGCCAAGGTGACGATCGATTCAGCCACGCTCATGAACAAGGGTTTGGAGATGATCGAAGCCAGATGGCTGTTCGGCCTGAAGCCTGAGCAGGTCAAAGTGGTGGTCCATCCGCAAAGCATCATCCATTCGATGATCCAATTCGAGGACGGGAGCATCAAATCCCAGATGGGCTTACCCGACATGAAGCTGCCGATCCAATATGCACTGAGCTTCCCGGTGCGGCTTGCCAGCAATTTTCCCCGCTATGATTTTCGCAAACCCGCCGCATTGACCTTCGAGGAACCGGATGTCAAGACGTTTCGGAACCTGACGCTGGCGACGGACGCCTTGCATAAGGGAGGGAATTTGCCCTGTGTGCTGAATGCGGCAAATGAGATCGCGGTGTTTGCCTTTCTCCGTAACCGGATCGGATTTCTGGATATGACCGACCTTGTTGAGCGCACAATGGCTGAAATGCCGTTTATCGAGCGGCCGTCCCTGGAAGAATATTTTGACAGCGATGGGGAGGCACGTAATTTTGCTGCGTCTTTGATAAAGCTATAAACTGGGCGGAGCCCATGGCGGAGAATCTGAGAAAGAAAACATTATGACATTATTAGTAATTGACTGGGCTTCGGTCGGAATCAAAGTGGTCCAATTCATTTTTTCCTTTTCCATACTGGTTATTTTACATGAGCTGGGGCATTTTTTGCCGGCGCGCTGGTTCAAGTGCCGGGTGGAGAAATTCTATCTTTTCTTCAATCCCTGGTTCTCGTTATTCAAAAAGAAGATCGGAGACACCGAATATGGATTGGGCTGGGTTCCCTTTGGCGGCTACGTAAAGATCTCCGGGATGATCGACGAAAGCATGGATAAGGAGCAGATGGCGCAACCGGCCCAGCCCTGGGAGTTCCGTAGCAAGCCAGCCTGGCAGCGGCTGATCATTATGCTCGGCGGAGTGACCGTAAACGTGTTGCTCGCATTTACCATCTTTATTATGATCATGTGGGTGTGGGGAGACCGGTACATCCCGGTGAACAACTTAAAGTATGGGATCTTCGCGGATACATTGGGACGCAAGATGGGACTGAAGGACGGGGACAAGATCATTGCGGTGGGGGGAAAACCCATCATCCGGACTAACAAGATCGGGTCGGAGATCATTATGAATGAAGCGAGGTCGATGACGATTATTCGGGATGCCGATACAATGCAACTGGCAATCCCGCCGGGGTTTATATCGCAGCTTAGCAAGAACAGGCTGGAAGGTTTTATCTCCATCCGGTATCCGCAGATCGTGGATTCTGTGCCGCCGAAGGTGAAGATAATTTCAGGCGGCCCAATTCAAAGAGGAGATACACTGATCGAACTGGATGGGAAATACATCCCCTACATAACCGACATGTATAAGGATACCTCATTCAATTATCTCAAGCACCGAAAGACGCTTACCGAGACATTCAAGCGCGGAAATGATACCCTGACTGTCGTTTTGGCCAGGCAGGAGAAGGAAGGGGGTTCGGGTATCCATTTCAAGGATCCGGAAAAAATCCTCGGGGTCGTACAGATCAACTATACCCTGATGCAGGCAGTGCCTGTGGGGATCAAAAAAAGCATGACGACGTTGCGGGACTATATCCGGAACCTTAAACTGCTTTTCACGTCGAAAGAGGTGAAGGTACAGGACAACCTGGGGAGCGTAGTGAGCATTGCGAGCGTTTTTCCTTCCGAATGGGATTGGGAGAGCTTCTGGTCGTTAACGGCGATCTTTAGCATTTTGCTGGCGTTTATGAATGTGCTGCCCATCCCTGCGCTGGATGGGGGACACGCATTATTCACCCTCTATGAGATGATCAGCGGGCGAAAGCCGAGCGACAAATTCATGGAGTACTCGCAGCTGGTCGGGATGGTCCTGTTGTTCGGCCTGATGGCTTACGCGATGGGGCTGGACATTTTCCGGTTTTTCCGTTAGTGAAGCGACCAGCTTATTCCCTGGGACAAAATAATTTTCGTATATTTGCAGACCGGGGGTGCCTGGTTTTGACAGCATAGATCTTTGAAGGTGTAAGCATGCCGTGCGTTGGATAATTAGCACGTTAATCTGAATATTCAAACCTCAAATGGCAATACTCAGTATGCCATGGCTGCCTAATCAGTGATTAGATAGTCATTTGGGCCGCGCTGGCAGGTTCGCCTGTTACCAAGCTGCGCCGCCGACTAAAAAGAAATGCAGGATGCTGCAACGGAAGGCTGTGACCGTTGCCTAAGACCATACAGCTAAGGAAATGATCGGTGTGTCCGGCTCCTGTTATTTCCCGACAATCAATGCCGGAATAAGCATGTAGAAAGCTTTTGGGGGTTGTGTTTGGACAGGGGTTCGATTCCCCTCACCTCCACATAAGGGGACTTTCGAAAAGAAGTCCCCTTTTTTTTCAATATACAGGACCTAATTTCAGCCCAAAAAAGATGAGCCGTTGAGCCTCCCCGGCCGGCTAATGCTGATTCTGGCAAGAGGCGGTGGGTCAATTCTTCCCCAGTTGTTAGCCGAATACGCAACGCCCTGTCGCCGTAAAGAGCCGTGCGACCTCGAAACCCGGAGAGGAAGGGAATCGCGCAAGGTTAGATTCGATGCTTCCGACTGACTACGGCATACTTATTGAATTCGTAGTGAAAAAAACCTACTATGCCTCCGTTACCACCATCACAGCCCGGCGAAACACCGCAACCGGACCCGGCGCCGAAACCCGAGATCACCCCTCCTCAAGCACCGATCCCCGAAGAACCGACACCACCATCGGATCCCGGAATTCCGGCCATCAACGCCGTATTTTTTCAAAGCGATGCCTGGGATTTCGTCTATCCTTTCTCCCTGAATTGAGCAACAAAAATGGTTAAGAAATCTTGTTTTGTTAACTTACCATACGATGTCCGATAAGAGGGGTTTTAATAATTGCTTTAAGCCGGTGTAAAGCCGGTATGGTTATTAGGATACTTGACGTGAGAACCATGATCGTTCCGTTAACCAACATCATTTTACTGACCCCTACCAGATCGGCACCCTTGCCGACTAGATAAGAAGCGACCGGCTGCAACCCTAACATGATCATCATGAAGGTGCTTACGATTCGTGCCCGCATATTTGGCGGCGAAAGCTCCTGCGCCAATCCGATTGAAAGGGTGATAACGTTCGCCGCGCCAAGACTGGCCATAAATTGGCATAGCATGGCCAACGGCTGAATTCTTGCAAAAGAAAAGACGACATACCATATGCCGGCCCAGATCACAGCGCTGCCAATAGCGACACATGGCCGTTTAATTCGTTGAAAAAACGGCAATACAATAACAATACCGACCAATGCGCCGGCGCCCGCCGAACCGACCAGGGACCCCAATGTACTTGCGTTGCCATGTAAAACAACGGTCGAAAAAGCAGGCAGCAATTGAACAATTGTGCCGCCAAAAAATGCCTGTATCGTTGCAAAAAGGATAATTAACCGGAGCAATTTCTGGCTGTGAAAAAAGGCCAGTCCTTCCTTAAATTCCTTAATGCCGCTGCTCTTCGGTCTTTCTGACTCCTTTTTCGATTGGATGATCGCAATGCAATAGATGGATACAATAATGCTGATGCCGTTATACCAAAAGGACGGCGCTACTCCGATTGACGCAATAAGCCATCCGGCAATAGCCGGGCCAAATAACCGGGTAACCTGGTTTAATGAATTATTCAAAGCGATCGCCTTCTTGATATTTGGGGCCCCGGCCATATCCCCGATAAATGCTTGTTCGGCTGTCGTGTTAAAAGCGGTCACCGTTCCAAGTAAAAAGGCAAGAACGTAAATATGCCAAACCCGCAGATGATTTATTTGAACCAGGAACGCCAGGATAAAAGCAAAGGCCATGGCCAATACCTGCGTGATCAATAAGATCTTTCTTCTGTCAAATCTGTCCGAAAAACTGCCGACCCATGGGCCGAAAATAAAGAAAGGAATCTGCGATAAAAAGGCGACGAGACCCAAAGCAGTTGCCTTATGCGTCAGTTCCCACACCACCCAGGCCTGGGCTGTTTGCTGCATCCAATCTCCCAACAAGCTTATGGCTTGCCCGACCATATAGATCCGGATATTCTTTATCCGCAGTACCGAAAAATTATCTACGATGACCTGAAACTTCCGGAAGGGTTTCTTATTTGGAGTGGTTGCCCGAAACCTGCTCGATATTTCTTTCATAACAAGATTTCAAGGACATTTTGGACGCAACTCGGGAATGCCCCGGTTAATTGCCGTTATACACCTTGACCAATTCCGGAATGTTCTTGTCAAACTCCTTATTCAATATCCTTGCCCTGATCTCCGGGTTGTCAGAAAAGAATTCTGCTATCTCCTTGCGCTGGTCCTTGGGATTCCAGATACCAAGAAATTTTTTTCCATCTTTTGACAGCACATATCGGTCGTTATCATAACTGTTTCGCCCGTCAGCACTGGAGCTCATATGGAGGTAAAGATTCACTTTTCCGCTGGCAATCACTTTTGCGAAATCCCGAACATAACTCCCGCTGATGGAGTTGATCTTGATATTATAAACAACGGCAAAACTGTCATTGCCCATCACGAATGCCGAAATATCATCCGCTGTTAGCTTCCTTGACGGCGAATCTTCGGCTTCTTTAAATTCTATATGACTTTTCTTACTTCCGAAAACAGAGAAGGTAGCGCGGCGGAATTTGATCAGGCCGTCCGTTCTTTTTCCGTCGTTGGAGTAACAATATCCCCGCTGAAAGGGTTCCATAGAACCCTGCTGAAACCCTATTGCTAAAAGCAGCAAGCATAAAGCGAATTTCATTGCAGTCCTTTCCTGCAAAATAGGAATTATCAAAACCGGTTGCAACTTTTTTTCGCGAATTTTGTCCAATAGCGAAAACAACGATTTATGAAGAAGAGATTGGCCGGAATACTCGTCCTTGGCTGCCTGATGCAGACAGCCGGCCGGGGGCAAAACGACCCTCGCTATGACGAGAAAATCCCGCCAACGCTTTTGAGGCAGGATTTTCTGCTGTTCCGGGACACGCTACAGAAGAGTCATCCGGGATTGTATCGCTACCGGCCGAAAGCTGTCATAGACCATCTCTTTGACAGTTGCTACCGCAGCATCTCCGATAGTGAAACCGTTCTTGCTTTTTTTACGCGGGTGGCTTTTATGGTCGCTGCGATCGGCGACGGCCACACCAATTGCAACCCCCCACGATCCGCGGTACAGGAACTTATCAACAAGGAAAGATTTTTTCCCCTGCTGTTGCTTTTTATTCATTCCCGCGGCTACGTTTACTGCAGCAATCAGAAACCGGACATCCGGGGAGCAGAGCTGCTGTCCATCAATGGTCGCCCGATGCACGAGATCCTGGAGCGGGTGTATGCTTATGTCCAGTCTGACGCTTTTATCACTTCTCACAAAGACACGGAGCTGCCGGATGGATTTAATCCCCTTTACCGGATTATCTACGGGCCGTCGGATGAATATGACGTCACCTACCAACCGCCGGGTGGGAAGGTGCAACGGGCCACCCTCCACGCCAGTGCGTTCAACGACCTGCGGTGTCCCCCGCCGGCCTTGTTTCGCCGACCGGATAAATATTTGGGGCTGAGCTATAGAGAGGGCGGCGTCGCCGTGCTCACCATCAAGACCTTTTTCGACGTGTTTCTACAGCAAACTCACGAAAACTTTGCGGGCTTCCTCGATTCGGCCTTCACCGATATGAAGAACAAAGGCGTGAGGAAACTTCTAATCGACATCCGCCGAAATCAGGGGGGTAACGATCATAACGGCGAATTGTTATATGCCTATCTCACGTCTGCACCCTTCCGGTATTATGCCGCTCAGGAAACGACGACCGAAACGTTCTTGGAAAAAGACCATCCCGATCTCGCCGTCCAACAACCCCGGGAAAACAATTATGCCGGCAAGGTATTCGTGCTGGCCGACGGCCGATCCTTTTCGGCTAGCGCAGAGTTCTCGTCGATCGTAAAGACCAACCGGAGGGGCAAATTTATCGGGGATATGGTAGGCGGCGGCTATTATGGCAATACTTCCGGTGATGAAGTCCACGTCATCCTCCCCGCCACCCACCTGGATATCCGGCTACCGCTGGTCAAATATACCATGGCGGTTCAACCGCTCCCAAAGGGGGTGGGGAGCATCGAGCCCGATTTTCCACTATATCCAACGATTTCTGAGATCATCGAAAATAAAGACGGTCAGCTGGAGCGGGCGATCAGGATAGTGGAGGATCATTGAGCCGTCCCCCATTTTGCTTTCACCCCCGCTACCGGAGCCCGAAAGCACCAAAGATGCGTCCCCAACAACGACCCGATATAAACCGTTCTCATATCCTCTCCGCCAAAAGCCAGGCTCGTCGGAAGTTTCAACATCTCCCCCGCACAACCAACGAGATCACCCGGCGTAGCGCTTAGCCGCGCATCAGCGGCAAGCCATTTATCAAGCCCTTCCGAATTAACGTCCGCGAACAACTCTATATACTCGCCCTGAGAAGTAATCACTCCAATCCCGTTCCTGGCGATCAGGGCGATCCAGACATTTCCCTCCGCATCAATGGTAAGGCCATCCGGATTGGACCCCGGCCCAAGGTCTGCGGGACCAAAACACTCCCTCGGCCCCAGCCTGTTCCCCTCCAAAACGGCGAATCGCACAATACGCCGCCCAAGCGTCTCCGCAGCATACAGATAACGACCGTCCGGGCTTGCCTTTACTTCATTGGTCAGGTCAAGTCCATCCGCTACGATCCGGGCGCCCTTTTTGTCGATCAAAATGATATAACCGTCGGGAGTTCTATCCCGCAACTTGTCATACCAATGTTCGCTGCGTGTCATAACAGAGACCCAGGTCCTACCCTGTCTGTCGTGCCAGGCATGATTGACGACGCCCAAGCGGCCCCCCTCGATCTCCTCCAGGTAGACTGAGCACTCCCCATTCGGCTTTATAAGATGTACTTTTCCATCGGAAAGCCCGCCGACCAGGAATGAGCCATCCGGAAGCCGGCAAAAGCCGTTAGGTTCTGCAATACCATTCCCGAGTAACAAGGCGCCCCCGGATGGTAACAGCTTGCCGACACCTCCCCTGTCATCGGACACCCAGACGCCATCCTCATCCGTCCAGACACATTCCGGCCGGTGCAGGTCACTTCCCACTTGAAAGAAATCTTCTTTTTTTAAGCTGAAGGAGTGGAGCGGAGATGTCATAGCTTTCGATTCCTAAATATACGCATCTTCCGTTCAACCACTAATTCCCCTAACATGAGAAATATTCTAGATCGTCGGGCGGCTGCTCAAAAAAGCCCGTCCGGGAAGGACAGGCTATCTGTTTATGAATGTCCGGCGGATCATTTACTTTGATCCCTTAAGGCTTTGATTTCGTCATGAACAACTTTTAATTCTTCTTTTTCTTCCAGCACAACGTCGGCGAGATATTCGGGCAAATGTTCGCTGCTAAGCGCCGTCTCATAGGCCTTTTGCGCCGCGTCTTCTCCAAATTCGCAGCTGGCCAGGATCGCATGCCTGTTGTGCCCGGAAAAGGTCGCCTTCAGTTCCAGCCACGCGCGATGGATCGCCCCGCTGCCGGAGGTACCCACAGGAATATCCGACCCCAGGGTTTGCAATTCTGTTCCCAGCCGAACCCGGATGGCCCGGCTTTGATCGATGGCCTTGAGGAAAATCATCCGCAGATCGGAATCTTCAGGCTTCAGGTCTTTCAACGCTTTTTCATATCCTTCAATACGGTCGTTATTGATCTTGATCAAATCTTCCAGTACGCCGGCGGTTTCTTTGGCTGTGATTGCTTCCATGGTTTTTTCAATGTATGGCTAAAAAACCATGCCATGGCGGCAGCGGATGAGCCCCTATTCAATCACCTTATAATCCTTAAACAGATTCACTTTCGTCCCCTCCACCATGCCGCGATAGTCCTTCCATTTCCCCTCAATAAACGCGTTGATCTTCCGGACCGCGCCCATAACCGCTTTCTCCGCATTGGCAACCAACGTCTCCTCCTGCTTGCCCGGCACCGCCATCTTGCTTCCGATGATCTGCTGAGCCTCCCGTACCTGCGACATCACGGTTACCTCAAAGGGATTCCTCGCCAGCCCTTGCCGATCGGAGGCCTTCCCTTCGATAAACTCCCGGATCGACTTGATGCTGTCCTGCATTTTGGTCGTCATTTTTCGCAAAGAATCAGCGTCTTTCCCTTCTATCCCCTTTAATTCTGTCGAGATCTTTGCGCAGATCTCATCCGATTCGGTCAGCCTGTCCATCCCTTCTATCAGTTTGTCGGCGGATTTCCGGAGCCGCTCATACATGGCGCGTTGCGCCACCTTTATGTCATTTCGGTTGCCCAGCCGGGGATCGTCCTTTACGGTAATCAGCGTCGAATCGGACACCCGGCCATACGAGATCACCAGTTTATACGTCCCGGGTAATACGGGGAAACCTCCCGGCTCCAGTGCGTCCGGTTGCGGTTTTGGCGATCCCGGTTGACGAAAACCTTTTTCTTCCATCCCCCAATACTGACGATTGAATCCGCTGTCGACGGCCCACCGCAACGACCGGATCAACACGTTCCGGTCATCGTAGATCCTGACCCGCACGCTGTCGCTTTTTTTGCCGGTTCCGCCGCCCGGGCCACCTTGTCCAAGCCCCGCTCTACCTCCGCGACGGCCGCCCGTCGGTTGTTCCGCAACGGCAGCGGCCGGATGGCTTTGCGCGCTATCCGCTTTCGACTTTTGCTCCTTTGGTCTGATGACATAAAACGAAACCTCGGCCCCCCTTTTTCTGTTCTCCGCTTCATACAACCCGTCTACGCTCCATTCATAGCCGGTAGCAGGCCTGATCTGCGCCTGATAGGCCTCCGGCGCCGGAAAAACAGTGAGGGTATCCGTGATGGCGTTTCCTTTGCCCGCGGCCAGTTTTCTAAACGGCCGGATGTCGTCGAATATCCACAGCGACCGGCCGAAAGTGGCGACTACAAGATCGGCCTCCCTCTCCTGTATGGCCAGATCGTAGGTAGAGACCGAAGGATAGCCGTTTTTCCATTGCTGAAAGGTCGACCCGTTGTCAAAACTGATCCACAAACCATTTTCAGTTCCGGCAAAGATCAGGTTCGGTTCAACCGGGTCCTCGATCATACATAGTGCATACCCTCTTACTTTCTTTTCATCCACCATTCGTTGCCATGTCTTGCCGTAGTCGGTAGTGCGGAATATATAGGGCTTGAAATCGCCGCGGCGATAGTCGTTTGCTACGACAAAGGCCTCCCCGCCATTATAACGCGATGCTGTAATTTGCGGTATCCAGCAACCGGCCGGCATGCCGGGAATTTTGCCCCGAAAGTTCTGCCACGTTTTGCCGCCGTCCCTCGTCAATTGCACATTCCCGTCATCCGTTCCCGCCCAGATTACACCTTGTTCCTTTGCCGACGGAGAAATGGTAATGATCGTGCAATGCGTTTCGGCTCCGGTGATGTCCAGCGTCAGCCCGCCGGTGTTCTGAAATGCCTTGATCTCCGTGGTATCGTTTGTCGTGAGATCGGGTGAGATGATTTCCCAGTTTACCCCTTTGTCGACGCTTTTATGTATAAACTGGCTGCCGAGATAGATTGTCTTTTTGTCGAACGGGTCCTGCGCCATCGCCGTATTCCAGTTGAATCGCAACATCAATGCCGGATCAAGCGCCTGCGGCTTTATAAACCAGCTCTCTCCCGTTTTCCAGTTCAGCCGTTCTGCAAATCCTCCCTGGCTCTCGCTATAAACCCAACTGGGATCTTCCGCATCCGGCATGACGTCAAATCCGTCACCGCCGCCGATGTTGTTCCAATAATCATTTCTGATCCCGCCACTGATCCACGTATAAGCGGGGCCATGCCAGCTCCCGTTATCCTGCAAACCGCCCATGACGTTGTAGGGCATTTCGTTGTCCGTATTGATGTGATAAAACTGACCGACCGGGATCTTATCGTCAAATGTCCAGTTCTTGCCGCGGTCATGCGTGATGCCAATGCCGCCATCATTTCCTTCTATCATAAAATGGCCGTTCTTTGGATGGATCCACCAGGCATGATGATCCGGATGTATCCCGGAGTAAGGGATCAACGTGGTGAATGTCTTGCCGCCGTCTTCACTTACATCCACCATGTCGTGGATATTGTAAATGCGGTTCTCATTTTGCGGATCGACGCGGATATCCTGGAAATAGAAAGGGCGATTCGTAACCCATCTTGGATCGGCGGTAACCAATTCCCATTTGGCGCCGCCGTCATCGCTTTTGTATAAGCCATTTTTTGTTGCCTCTACCAAAGCATATACGCGGCTTGGCTGGTTAGTGGCGAATGCAAGCCCGATCTTTCCATAATCGCCATCGGGCAAACCATCCTCTTTGCCGAGCTTTTTCCAGTTCCTGCCTCCGTCGATCGTGAGAAAGAGCCCGCTTCCCGGGCCGCCGCTCTTAAAGTCCCATGGCGTGCGCCGATGTTGCCACATGCTGGCAAGCAGACGGTTCGGATTGGACGGATCCATAACCAGGTCGGAACAGCCGGACGTGTCATTGGTAAATAAGATCTTTGTCCAGGTGTCACCGCCGTCCGTTGTTTTAAAAACACCCCGCTCCGGATGGATGCCATATGGATTTCCAATGGCGGCAACATAGACCGTATTCGGATTGACCGGATCGATGATAATGCGATGGATGTTCCGTGAATTTTCCAACCCCATTCGCTTCCACGTTTTACCGCCATCCAGGCTTTTAAAGATGCCTTCGCCGATATTTACGGAATTCCGTGGATTTCCTTCCCCCGTTCCGACCCAGACGACATTCGGATTCGATTGCTGAATGGCGACGGTACCTATGTTTTGGGTCGGCTGTTCGTCAAAGACCGGCGTCCACGTCGCGCCGCTGTTCTCCGTTTTCCACACGCCGCCGGAGGCGGAGCCGAGGTAAATGATGTTGGGGTTATCCAGCACGACATCGATGGTGGTGATGCGGCCACTCATTCCGGCCGGGCCGATATTTCGCGGTTTGAGATTCTTAAATTGATCGAGGTTGACCTTTTGTGCGATGGCAATACAATTAATCAACGCACTGCAGATGCAAAGCAGAATAGATTTTCTCATGTAGCGTGGCGGTTTTGAGAATTTAAATCTATTGAAAAATGACGATTCCGCCCCTATTTATTACATTATCCGTGGTTTATTTGTCCAACAGTTGAGAGTACTCCCGGTGAGCTGGGTGATCGTCGCGTCGGCAACGGTTTCGAAGCCGTCATCCCTGACCGAATCCAGCAGCAGAAAGGTGAGGAGCTGGTCCGGACCGGACTTCCCGTGGCAGAGTTATTGCATCTTTTACTGAGTACACTCTATTTCAATAACTTACAATTTATCAGGTATGAAAAAGAAAAACACTGGAAAGCTGGTAGCCCTTTTTATCGCCTTGGCAGCCTTGTTTTTCCCGCGTATGGTAAAGGCCCAGGACGAATCTCAGGAGAGAATAATCAATGACAGCAAGGATGCCCGGTCAGATTTTAGAAAGGCAGACCCGACCATGGAGAACCTGTTTAAGAATTCTGCCGGTTATGTGATCTTTCCAAACGTTGGTAAAGGCGCGATAGGCGTTGGCGGAGCAGGCGGCAAAGGTACCGTCTACGAAAATGGTATGCCGGTTGGGACGGCACAGATGGTGCAGGTAACTGTCGGCCCACAAGCGGGGGGACAAGCCTATCGGGAAATCATCTTCTTTAAGGACAAAGACGCGCTGGATCGCTTTATGGATAACAAATTTGAATTCAGCGAACAAGCCTCAGCCGTTGCCGTCAAAGCGGGTGCAGCCGCGAACGCCGACTACAGACATGGTGTTGCTGTTTTTTCACAGGAAAAAGGCGGCTTGATGGTGGAAGCGTCCTTGGGCGGACAAAAGTTTACCTATAAGCCTTTAAAATAGGCACGGTGAATAGAATTTGGGGGCTTTCCAACGAAAAGCCCCCTTTTTTTTAGAAGATATTCCTATTTGACATTTTTGGAAACAATCTTCGCCAGATCGAACATCGATACCTGGTCTTTGCCACCAAACAGGGTTTTTAGCTTGGCGTCTGCATTGATCATTCTTTTGTTCGTTTTATCCTGCAGACCACTCTTCTTGATATAGTCCCAGATCTTTTTTATGATCTCCGTGCGGGCCATCGGCTTGGTACCGACGACATCTGCCAGCGCGGGGCTTGCTGTCAGCGGAGCGTTAAATCCGGTATTGGAAGCTGCTTTTTTAGCCGCTTTTTTTGGCGCAGCTTTCTTTTTAGGTGCAGCTTTCTTAGCAGCTTTCTTTGGAGCGGCTTTCTTCTTCGAAGCGGGTTTGGCGGCCTTTTTTTTAGTGGGCATAGTTTAAATTTATGATGTAGTAATTGAATACGAATCTTGTTTCAGGAGGTGCCTGGCGTTGTCTGCCAATTCACTAATTTACGGTATCGCCGCAAAAACATCCAATCAGGGTGTTGAAAACACTTGGCCCCCTTGGGGGCAATAGTCGTAAGATATTGGTTTACAGATAATTAAAAAACGCTGTCTTGTTGATAAATAAAGTGTTGATATGGAAGATATTGCGAGATCTTTCCCTACGGAGCAGCATTTGTCCCTTGTCGAAGCGGCGCAGGGGCTACCGGTATCGTATAACCGAAAAACGCTACGCAATATATGAAATCAATCTTTGTTGTTCTCGCATTTTTCTGGTGTGTCCGCGCTACCGGCCAACAGAAGTATGTTGAAGTGACGGTATCGGATACTGTTCTCGTAAAGCCCGATCTCTTTGTCTATGGGCTGGAGATGACGGCTAGTGACGATGCCACGGATTACACGATGACGCGCAAAAGCCATCAGCCCGTATTGGACCTCTACCGCCAGCGAATATTGCAGGAGAAAAGCAGATTCGACTCCCTTAAATCGGCCCTTAAGGCCGCAGGTTTCGCAGTTTACAGGTCTTCATTAGGCGACTCGGTAAATGTACTTCAGAGCGACGTGCCGGTCTTTATGGCGAGGGTGATCACCCGTTCCGTCGATTCGCTCGGGATGCTGTCGCAAAAGCTGCGGAACGTAAAAGGCCTCAGAGGTTACCTGCAAGCAGTGGTGGCAACCCGGGATTCTGCCTTTCAGGACGCACTGTTCAGGAAAATGCTAAGGCAGGCCAGGACGAAGGCAGAAAGCATCGCCGCGTTCACCGATCTCCACATTCGGGGAGTACTGGCGGTAACTGAAGACAAGAATGGTGAAGGCGAAACCGGAGGCTGGACTTCCTATCCACCCCTGTCGGCGTTGGCCGAGAGCGTCATTCCGGGATGGCATACAACCATAAGCGGCCCGTCAAATATTGTCGCCGGCGACTTCACTGCGGCTGGCTGGTATCCGCTTAACGGGAGAATTACCGTTCGTTTTTGGGTAGAATAAGTGTAACAAAAGGTATGACCGCCGCGTACTACACCATAAACTATACAAAATGAGGAAATTATTATTCACTCTGGCTGCAAGCCTGCCGGCGTTCGTGATGCAAGCCTCTTACGCCCAACCCTCCCAACCCTCCCGGGTCGGACATTTTCATAAAGTCATCGTCAGCCCATACATCCAGGTTACGTTTGTCCAGGGTGACGAAGAAACCGTCACCATAAACCAAAATTCGGTCGACCGCGCCAAGTTACATGTGGAGGTCCACAACGGCACGTTGAGGCTCTACCTGGACGGCGCCAGGGATTTCCCGCACTACGAGCAGGATTATTCACGCGACGGCAACAACCATGGCCACAATCTTTATCCAAAACACGCCATAGTGGCCACCGTCGTGTACCGGACCCTGGACGGGCTTTCGTTGCGGGGAGAGGAAACGTTTCTCTGCCCAAGCCGCCTGGTAATGAAGCATTTTAACCTGCGCTTATACGGCGAGTCGACGGTAGAGTTCTCCGAAGTGAACATCGACAAAATGCACACGGCCATGTACGGCGAAAGCACGCTGGTCATCAAGTCGGGTACGGTGAGCCAACAGTATTATACTTGTTACGGCGAAGGGAAGATCAACACCACGGCAATCAGGGGACAGGAGGCAAAACTAACTTCCTTCGGAGATTCGGAGTTCAACGTGAACGTCTCCGATCTGATCCGGATCGTTGCTTTCGGCGATGCAAAGGTCAGCTACCGCGGCAACCCGGACATTGTAAAAGGCATCCACCTGGGCGACGTTCAACTGCAACGGCTGGACTGACGTGCGCCTCCTGCCACGACCGGACCGACGCGCTTGCCACCATCCTTATTGGCCGGCAATAAATGAATAGCCATCCCGGATGCCTGAAAAATCCGGCTCTAAAAAGCGGGAAGTCAACAATAGTCTGGTCCCCTGCCGTACCACCGACAGATAGTGAAACATAGGTTTGTAGCCGACCGCGACATCCGGCAGCCTCGCCTGTGAAGTATCCAGCGGCTGGTGCAGCCCGCCGCCCCCGCCGATCACCAGGAAATCCTTTCCGGAGTAGTTGAAATGTTCAAATGCGTGCGCATGGCCGGTAATAAAAAGACTGCACTTCGACGTTCCCTGAAAAGCGGGTAGAAAATAATGTTGGACGGGAAGGGATGGACCGACGGTCCGGCTATTGGTATATGGCGCATGATGACAACTGACAATGATCGTTACGACCGCGTTGTCGCTGTCCAGCTGATGAAGCGTTTTGATATACCAGTGCTGCTGTACAGCGATCTCTGCGGGTGACAATTTTTTAAAATTTGAATTGAGCAGGACTACCGCAATGGAGTCGGTTATACTGACATAGCCAAGGTCCCTGCTGTCCGGAAATCGTCGCTGAAAATTCCTTTCGCCTCTGCTCCTGCTCCACATTAGGTCGTGGTTACCCAACAGTCCATGGACGGCGATCCCATTGGACCGACACCCGGCAATAAAACGATCGATCCCGGACCATCTGTTATTCGCCGACCCCACCGCGACGATATCTCCAAGCATATAGATGGCAAGGGGTTTTCGTCCGATCATGTCCGCCTCCAGCATCGCGGTGGCTTTCGTGTTGTGATTTGGATGGAGTTTTATCTTTTCAACGGCCATCGGCTGCTGGGTGTCACTGATAAAGTCGATTTCCTGGGCCTCCAGCGAATTACAAAAGAAGACCGAAAGAGATATCAGCAACCATCCACCTTGGCGGGCAATTTCCATCCTCAAATATAATCCATTCACTCGCTGCGCAACACAGTTACCGGGTTGGCCAGCGCCGTCCCGATCGCTTTCGCATAGTTTTTGCATACCGGAAAATATGGCAAAAAGGATTTTTGCAATATTCCAACTATTTTTTATGGGGACTCAATTAAAATTGGCCAGCCCGCAACCTGCGCGAGGTGTACCAGGGGAAGAAACGGCCATAAGGGCGCTCGAGGACAGGTTTGCCGCGGCCTTTAACGCGGGGGATGTCGACGCGATCATGAAGAACTATGTGGCGGACAAAAGTCTTGTGGTTTTTGATGTCGTCCCGCGGAGGGAATATCGTGGCGCCGCGGCCTATCGGCAGGATTGGATGGAATTCTTTACCCATTTTCAAGGCAGACCAAAAATCGAAATCTCCGATCTTGGGATCACCGCGGATGGCGACGTTGGGTTCGGGCATAGCTTTCAGCATATAACAGGCATCGATCTGCAAGGCCAGCCGGTCGATCGATGGGTACGGGTTACCGATGGCTACCGGAAGGTTGGAGGAAGGTGGCTGATCGCGATGGAGCACATCTCCGTGCCGGTGGACCTGGCAACAGGAAAGGCGGCGGACGCCGCGAAACCATAAATTCTGTAATTTACCGCATGCGTATATTGTATCTCTTCCCGGTGGGGTTGCCGCGCTTTCCTGTGGGCTTGTTTCGCCCGCCGGCGGTCGTGCTCCGCTTGACCGTGGGCTTGTTCCACCTGCTGGTCGGCATGATCGGTCTCCCCGCCTCCGCGCAAATCCAGGTGAGCCAGGAACCAAGACACCATAAGGTACTGGAGAACGAATGGGTCCGCGTTCTCGATGTTCGCATCCCGCCCGGTGATACGACCATGATGCATAAGCACTCGACGCCTTCGGTCTTCGTGGTCCTAACTCAGACCAAAACCGGATCCGAGGTGCTTGTTGAACCTGGCAGAACCTCCACTTCCACCGATCCCAACATCTGGTTCGAGGGATTTTACACCAAGCCTCGGGTACATCGGGTCTGGAACGAGGACACCACCGGGTTCCACGTCATGGATATTGAACTGTTGCACGGATCGGCGCCAACATCAAATGATAGCATCCGAATTCCCTATTCCCATCTCCTGTTTGACGAAAAGCCGGTGCAGGGGCTAAGGGTAGATTTGGCACCCGGGAAGGAATTCCACTTGAATTCACTGCCACGTCCCGTTTTGATTGTTGGGCTTTCGGGCCCCGACGCCAATGGATCGGTCAACGGTCACGCGTTTACAAAAAAAGGAGATTACTTTTTTATACCAGCCGGCTCACCGCTCCATATCGCCAATACCAGCGCTTCCGCCGACCACCATTTCGCCGTCTTTCTACTGAAAGGATATTGAGCCCGCCGCACCGCGCAATGACCGCGCTGAGACACGAAGTCGACCCCCTGAACCGCAAACCCGCCAAAAAGACAATCGGATACACTCACACCTGACCATAGCCAAATTCTCCAAACGGCAAAAAATGGCCGCCCCCATGCAATCGCTCAAGGTTTCACCACGAGCACCTGGAATGTCCCGGGTTTTAGCTGTGGGCGAAACTGGCCGGGCTGCTTCGGTAAAAATTCTCCGGTAGGAAGATACACGGCATGGCTGACCTGGTCGACGGCATTTGTCCGCGCGCCCTCTTTTGTCTTCAGGTTCCCGACGGCCGCAAATTCATCCGGCGAATTTTCCCTGATAATGGTCAGCGTTCCGTCGCCGTTGGATGAATATACGGTGAGGAGCTGGCGGTCAAATCCAACCGCATCACAGCCTTCTCCGATCGGCAGGGTCTTGACGACCTTCCCGTTGATGGCGTCCATCACTACGAGCATTTTATTGTCGCAGCCTGCAAACAGCCGCATCGTCGAACGGTCGATGGCAAGACCCGAAGCGCCCTTGCCCGGGGCAATGGGCCAGGTATGAATGACCTGGAAGGACTTCGCATCGATAACATCCATCTCGCTCTTTTCGGCATTGTTTACATAGATCAACCCCTTTCCGTCGCTGGCGGCGGTTTCCGGCCAGCCGGTCAATTGGATCGTCGCGACTGCCTTGTCCGTCACCGGGTCGATTACGGTCATATTTTTGCTTCTCCCGTTACAGGTGATCACCTTGTTGGAGAATGGATCATAGAGGATGCCGTCGGCAAACTGACCGGTCGGTACATGTCCCAGCACCTGAAAAGTTTTCAGATCGAAAACGAGCGCGCTGTTTGCCGATCCGTTGGTGATATATCCCTTGCCAAGGGAATGTACCAATGCGATGCCATGTACATCTTTCTCCGTCTGGATCACCCCGATCGAATCGCCGGTAACCTTGTCGATGACATTGACCTGCGTACCATGCGACAGGTAGAGCCGGTTGGACGCGGTGTCAACCGTGGTATAGTCGTACCCGCCACCGCTTTTGATGTGAAAAATGTTGGTAACCCGATAACCCGCGGTTTCCTGGGCGCAAACGGTTGTCGCGGCAACGAGCAACACCAAAATCGAAATAGAGAGTTTACGTATCATGGCCTTATAGATTTTCGCTGTTATAACTATTTGTTTGCGGACGCGGGTACACTGTGGAGAGCCACCCGGTTACCTTCCGTGTCGATAAATACGGCCATATGCCCGTGTTCCGGAGAGATCTCCGTCTTCGGAACAAGTATCTTCCCTCCCGCGGCCTCGATCTTATCCAGCACCCGCTGAACATCGGGGTCGGCATTCAGATATACCAGTGGGCCAGCCTCGGCCGAAGGCTTGTAGAAGTCGTTTGCCGCGAGGGCGCCCCCAATCCCGGTCATGGGATCATCGATGGGGAACATCCGCATCCGGATCTGGGGTGTTTCCAGCGGGATCAGCTGGATACCGAGGATCGTTTCGTAGAATTTTTGGGCCCGCGCAAGATCGGTGGTGGGGATCTCAAACCAGCTGATGGCGTTTTTCATGTATGATCATGTTTCATTCGAAGGTAAGGCTTAATAAAACACCCAAAAGAACATCGGACTCCCCTTTTCTTCCCGGGTTTTCGATAAAACCCGGAGCGGTTAGTGAGAAATTGTAAAGAAGATCAGGCTTTTTTCGGCGAAAGGACCTGGTTGTAGGCAGAAAGAAGCGCTTCCTGCAGGAAGTTTTTCGGAACGCGGTTGAGATCAAAGGTGGTTGCACCTTTTTCACCCCACTTATTGGGCACGGGATAAATGGCCTTGTCCATTTTACAAAAAACGGCTTGCTCCTTTGGTGTCAGAAACACATTCGCCGTGTTGTCTTTTTCAAGATAAGTGGCGAACATCCGTTTACCGGTCACTTTGAAGCCGACCCGGTCAAAGTGCGGAACTTGCTCCGTCCCCGGAAAGGAGAGGGCGAGGCGGGCAAACTGCGTTCCGTTCATCATGGATGTGTCTTCATGCAAAGATCGTTTATTTTCATTCTTTTTACGGGTTCCCGGGTATATCGTAGGTTTAAAGCCGACTCGCCAAATCGACTGCCATGAGATTTTCCTGGCCGTGATATACAAGCTGCCTTAAGCCGGTCCGGGCTGGCAAAAATCACCGCGCCTGCGGTAAATTAACGGCCACCCGATCACTGACGCGGGTCTGACCCCGTTTGTCCTTAAACATTACCTGTATAGCATACCCCACGCCGCCACCCCCCGCCGGGAGGTCATTATCGACGTATTCGCTTTTGTCGGACCCGAGCGACCGGTAACGCGACAGCGCAGCCGTGCCTTTATAGAGAATAAAGAAATAGTTTCCCGTATTGGTATACTGCCACCGGACATGGACCTGCCTGCCCTTGCTATCGTATTCTGCCGTCAGCGTCCGGAGCGGCGGGAGGTCCGGGACCGTTTTGACCGTGGCCTGTACGGGCGTGGGGCGCCCGGAATGCAGACTGTCATCATCAACCGCTTCGGCGGTATAGCTATATGCGACAAAAGGTTTCACGGAGGCATCTGTAAAATGCCAATGAACCTTACTGCTGTCATGCCGCTGGCTGGCAAACGGAACCCAGGGCCCCTTCCCTTCCTTCCGGTAAATGATATACCGAACCACATCTTCGCTGGAGCTTTGGATCCAGTCGATCTGGACACCGGCCGTATCGACATATACTTTCTCCGCGAGCGGCGCTACCGGCGCAACAAGGTCGGGCTTTTTGAGCGGGACCGCGGGGGAATAAGGCGAATGATTGTTGTTCCAGTCCACCGCGACGATCTTGTACCAAATGGATTTGGTCAGTGTATGAAGCGTGATGCTGTCCGTGAACGTCGTGTCCGGCGTGGGGTGGATCGTTATCTGGGAAAAGACGTGATTGGCGGCATTGGCGAAGTAAACCTTGTATCCTTTTACATCTTCTTCCGGGTTGCTGCGCCATGTCAGATGGACAAGCCCTTTGCGATCGATAAATCCGCGCAGCCCCTTTGGCACGCCGGGAGGCGTGTTGTCGGGTACAAGACCCATCGCCGGCAGGGAGGTGCCCATATTACCCGCCGTATCGAGCGCGATGACCATATAAAAATTCTGGCCGTGTGCAAAAGCGCCGGTGTCGGTGAACTCGGTGGCCGATGGGGGAAGGAGCACGTTATTTAACGAAGTGTACGGGCCCGCCGCGGCGTTATGCGAACGGCTGACGACATAGCCTTTGAAGTCGGCCTCCCGCACGGGCTTTTTCCACCGCACGACGAGTGTATTCCCTTTTGTGAATTTTGGTGTCAGGACAACCGGAGGCGAGGGCGGCGTGAGATCCCGGCCGGACGTGCTAAGCGTATCCGACCACGGGCTCCATTCAGCAAAGGCGTTGACGCCGCGGATACGATAATAGTAGCGATGATAATTAAAAGGAAGGCTATCAATATACAGCTCGTTTGTTTTCAAAAGCGTGGCGATACGGGCATGGACGGAATCTCTTTTTGCCATATTGGTGTCGGGCAGCGACGCCAGATAGGGTAGGTCCGTCAGCGTTTTGAAGTGGGTACCGTCATCGCTTCGTTCAATAAGAAAGCCGCTATACTGCCCTTCGCCGCTTCTTGGCCAGTGAAGCTCGGCGATCCGGTCGAGGGCGACGATCTCCCCGAGGCGCGGTCTGGCGGGTGAGGTACGGCCCTGGTTTTGGACCAGGGTGTTGCCGGTGTCGATCTTGCCGTGGGCAGCGGGCTGAGCGGCGTAAACCCGATAAATATAGACGCCGCCTTTTACCACCTTTGTATCGGTGAGCCGTACTCCCTCGGCTTTGGCAACTTCGCCGTCGAAATCGGCCACCTGCATCGCAAACGCATAGCGGTTCTTCCAAACATTTGCCTTGTCGCGGATACCGGGCTGACCCTGCCGGAGATTGGAATTAAAATTCTTTCCATAAAAACATTGGGCGGCGATGGCCGCATATTTATTGTTTGGTCCAAAGCTGGACTTGAAATGGTCGAGCGTCCAGGGTTTTAACGGCTGCGGCGTGATGACCGACCGGACCGGATGATTGGGCTGGCTAATATCGATCCGCTCGATAAGATATCCATTCCGGTTGAGGAGGGACCAGGCCCTGGGGTCGGTGGGTCCCCAGCGGAGGACGATGGAATCGCCGCAAGACTCGGCGAGGACCCTGATCTGCGCATGAAAGTCGACCGCCGGTATCTTTTGTCCTTTCTGGCAATAGGAACGAACAGCGAGCAATAGCACCATGGCGGTTATCAGTAAGGGCTTCATATATTTCCTATTTGGTCGTAAACGATTTGGTGACGAGCTGACTCTGAAGCGGCCCGACCTGGTACCGGAAATTGATCGTTCGGGGCCCGGCGGGATACGGCGTGAACGTCAGGTTCCGCAAGTTTTTGAGCGTTGTCATGGACGCGGGATCGGTATACAGGCCATAAAACTGGTTCCACGGCATCGTCGCGCTGCCGCCGATATCATCCGTACAGAACGAAATGTCGCCGTCCATCTGGCCGAGGATATCCTGCGCCTGCGAAGGATCGAGTTGATGCTGGATGATAGCGGCCTGCGTTTGCGCAAGGAGACCGAGATTGGTCATCAGTTGACAGTCTTCCTTCAGAAAGTGATCGCGGCTCCAGGTCATGGTGGGCGGAAGGATCACCTTTATTGCTGAGTGGCTGCTAAGCACGGACGACATCGATACGGAGTACCCCCCGGAAGTGGTGGTTGACGTTCTTGCAGCCGTCGAACTATTGTTGCCGCCGCCGCCGAGACTGATGTTCCGGGCAAGCGTGCTGGAAGCGCTGATAAATCTTCCCATCGGTCCCATCGTCTCGGAGAGGCTAAGCAAAGGACTGGTCGAAAACCCGCTCCAGTCAAGGGTTTCTACCGGATTAAAGATTTGTTCGCGGATCTGAGCCGCGCCGAAATTGACCGCCACCCGTTTTGCCGCAAGGCCCCAGACGTTCGCATAAACGTTATTGTCCATAAACGCGTCGTTCGCGGCGCTGTGGTTCCACTCGATCCGCGCCTGGAACAGCGAAGGCCAGGAGACGCCGTCCGGAGCGGTGAATCCGCCGATATCGGCCTGATCCCACAATTCCTGCGGCACGCTTCCAGTGCTGATCAGTACATTGTCGCCGGTGCGGCTCCCGGCCCAGGTTCCCATGGCGCCGAGCTTATCGCCAAACGTGTTGTACTGGCTTGTTCCGAAATAGGTCGTGTAGATGGGCTTGGGGGCAGTAGCCGCACCGCCCAGGGCATTCGTGACCTTCGTTTGCCGGATATTCACGCTGACATTGCTGACCGTGCGCGTGCTGCTGCTGACGTTACTGAGCGCCTTTGCGCTAAGCGCCAGCGACCCGCCGGGCGTGGACCAGAATTCTTCGCGGTAGACGGTGTTGTTCCGGAGGGTGGCGGGGAGGCTGTAATGGATTGTTTTACTGCCGGGGTCTACCGTAAATGTCGTTTTGATCGTGTCCCCGGCCTGGACGCCGATAAAATAGACGGCATAGTTCTGGTGCCCGCCAAGGCTCCCGAGGTTATTGCCGGATTGGGCCGGGAGGATATTGGGCTGCCATTCATCCAGCTGGAGGATGCCCGCGCCGCCGAACTCATTGCGGAGGACATAGCGCTGGTCGTTGATCGGGTAGGCCAAACGGACATTCGAGGGCGGGATGTAGTCAGGGGCCGGCCCGGTCCTGAAGGTCCAGGTGGTGGTCTGCTGGACGGGTTCGCGCTGCGCGTCCTGGTCGCTGTAGGGATTGTCCCAGCGGTTCTCATCGGGATACCACTGCATCGCGTTGCAGACTACCGTTGCCGTATACATGGTGTTTGGCTGGAGCGTGTTGTCGTGCGTCAGGACACCGGTGGTGTTGTTGTTCTGGTACTGGAGGTGTACACCCGGTGTGTTGACGTTACCCGCCGTCAGCGTATAGGTAAGGAGCGAGAACTGGTAGGTTCGGGTCTCGCCGTTCGGAAATTGGCTGGTGGGGGGGACCTCCACATCGTAATTCTGGTTCAACCCTACATTGGATGCGACATACGGATACGCAAATACCGTCGCCGAATCGCGGGGACCCCAGTCGCTGATGATCTGGACATCGGTGAGCGGGCTGGGAGTGGGATAACACTTGTCGCCGATCGTAAAGGAGACATCGGTGTTGAAACTGATGAGGCCATTGAACAACTGGCCGGCCACATGGACGGAGCCATCGAGCCAGGTTGGATTGGGCAGGCCCGCGGAAAGAACGCCGCCCGCTTCAAATTTCACCAGGCTGAAGTCGCCCTTCACAAACCAGCAATCGACATGAATCCCGACGTCGAGGTTGAAATAAAAATAGAGCTGCCCCAGGGCATACCAGTTCTGCCAACCGGCGGCTTGCTGATTACACTGGAAGCTGTTGGTGAAATGTTTTAGCGCCAGGTCAAAACCCAGTATCGCGCTGACCTTGGCGTAGATCATGGCGACGCTAAAGCCGAGGGTGCCATCCACTTCGGCGCCAAACATAAAGCCGTTGCCGTCGGCTTTGTTCATCGCATTGACGAGCGCATCGACGCCCGGATTTCGTTGCACGCCGAACGCGATCAGCGCGTTTGGCAGCGGCGGTAAGGACGGGTTGATAAGCGAGCCCATTTCAAAATAAGCAGTCGCTCCTACGTTTATATTAAAGACCGAGTTACTGTCATGAACAAGGTTGAACGTGACCCGCTTGCCGAACGCATCGCCGACTTTAAAATACCATCCGTCCGGTCCGGCGTAAAGCCCGATGGGAATATCGGCGGTAACGGTGGCGAATTTCCCCTGGATGTCCGCGTTGAGGTTGAATTTGTTTTGGGTAAAATCATAGCTGATGTCTACCGCGCCCTGGACCGTGGGGTTACTGTTGGCCGGATAATCGGTCAGCACATAAACATTCCCCGATAGGTCAAGCAGGCTCAGCGCTCCATTGCTGATCTGGGCGGTCAACGTCACTTTGGCGTTCATGGCCTGCGGGCCGGTCATAAGGGCGGCGCAAACGGTTGCGCGGATGCCGGCTGTACCTTGCTGCGGGGTGAAGGTTACCCCTGACATGGTATGACCGGGGGTTGCATCGTTCGAGGCGGAGGATGCCGTGAGGTTGGTCGCATCGGCCGGGAGGTTGTTGGACATTTGCATGTTATAGTAGGCGCCGCCGCCAAACCCGTTGATGCCGATCGGTCCCGCGACCGGGAAGGGCGTAGGCAGCGTCGCGCAGGCGTCGATATACCAGTAGTTGAAATTGTTGACAGTCCCGAACTGCGCGGTTGCCTCGACGGACACGATGGGGAAGTCGGCCTCGACATGCCCTTTTACGCCATCCCCATAGGTGTTGTCATGATTGTAAAAAACAAGATACCCGTTGACGCTGACCGGGCCGACATCGCCCTTCAAGGCAATGGAGTCGACATCGACTCCCCCGCCAAGCGTGATTTGCGGCGCCTGGTTGGTGAAGGCGGCGTTGAGGGTCCCATACACGGCGAGCTTGGTCGTGGCGCTGACGACCGATTCGTCGCCGAGCCCGAGGTTGATGTTGAGATCGAACTGGACTCCCAGCTTGAGGTTGCTCATATTGCTGAGATCCGTATAGGGTGCGACGTTATTGATGGAAACGGGGAAGCCGCCGACCGTCTTTTGCGGACTCGCGAAAGCCCAGGTGCCGGGACTAAACCAGAATTTATTGGCCTTTGTTTTCGGATCGCGGTTGGCGATACCCATGCTGTCGAACTTCAGCGCCGGGAAGTTGAGGTTTGGTGCGCCATTGGAGATCGAAATGCCGATGCTGCCGTTGAGGACAAACGAGATCGCGGCCCCAAGGCTGTCCTTCTTTACATCGAATGCGCTGTTAGGGTTCAACTGGATGTAAGCTGCCCAAAGATCGATCTTCATCGAATCGGAAGGCTTGACGACAAATTCATATTGCAGCGAAGAGTCCTTTTTAGTAGTATCGCCGGTCCCAATGTGCATGTCACCGGAATAGACAAGGGGGGTCTTGCTGACCGGGAACTGGATCTTGCCGTTGAAGTCGCCCTTATTAAACGTATTCTGTGTGATCATGACCTCCAGGCTGTCGAGCGAAAAAGCCCAGCCGCCAAGATTGCCGCTGGTGAAGTCGATGATGTTGGAGCCGATGACATCGACACTCACGCCCTTGCTGTCGATAATAAGGTTCTTAGCTTCAAACCCGGTACGGGCGGTGCCTTGATTGAACGTTTTGAAATCGGCCGGGAGGAGGACCTTCATGTCGGAGATATAAAGCCCTTCAAAATCGGTTCCGCTAAACCCGGTATAGTTCTTTGGCAGGTTAAAGCCGGGGGCGTTGCTGACGCTGGAATGGTCATAGAAGATCGTATCGGGCAGGAAACTCAGCCCTTTTACGCCGACGATTTGGAACCTCGGCATGATGATGGAGGCCACCCAGTCGTCCCATTTGTGAAATTGGAAGCCGAGCCTGGCGACCACGGCGCTGTCGAGCACGTTGCCGCTGGTATCCTCGCGGACGATGCTCGACTTCGGGAAGCTAAGCCGCGCATGCGCTACGACCGCGCTCAGGCTGTCGCCGGCCCAGCTGACATAGGTCCCTTGTGTGGAATCCGCATTCGGTGAACCCTGGAAGATGAGACTGTCGTTGTCGCTCCCAAAGGTAAAATAGCGATCCGTCGGCAATAACAACGTTCCTTGCGAAAATTTCACCCCTGTCGGCTGAAGACAAAACCCGGTGCCGGCCAGTGAGAGCCAGCCGTTTGCTTCGGGGATGTTGATATTGCAAAGAACGCTCATCGTGGCGCCTTTCGGGGAGAAGGTCATGCTCATGATGGCAAGCGTAACCGGCGTGCCGCCAAAATTCTGGTTGTCGATCCCGATAGGAAAATTGGTTGGAGTATTGCCGGTGATCTGGCTGATGACCTGCGCGGCTTTATTATTGGACAGGAAATTGTCGACCGCGCCGGATAGCTGGTCGAGCTGCGATCCAGACGCCTTTGAGAAACTACTCCACGAGCCAAATCCCTGGAATTGCTGCTGGGCGGTGGACGAGGTGACAAGCCCGGCATAGACCTGCTTCTCCTTGTTGACACGGATATTGCTGAACACGACGGCGAGCTTGATGGTGGCGCCGACCGGTTTCCACGCGATGGTTCCGCTGCCCTTATAGGTGCTGTCGTTGTTTCGCGTGATGCTGGTGGGGGTGAGCGTAAAATTGCCGATCGTCAGCGCCGTGCCTTGCAAGCTCGTGTTGGCGTCGATCGGAATGGAGTCCGTGGGAGCCTTCAGGCCGCAATCGGCAACAGAGTCAAAGGCGGTCGGGTTCTGGTTGACGGGGCTTTTGGTGCTGTCCGGTTTATTGGTGCTGTCGGGCTTATTGGTCGGGTTCTGGTTTGGATTTGGATTCTTTGTGCTGTCCGGCTTATTGGTCGGGTTGTTCGGATTGCCCGAACTCCCCGGATTGCCCTGGTTCGGATTGCCCGGGTTCGGCAAATTGCGCGCAACCAGGTTGCCCCCCGGTGTCCCGTACTGAAACGCTACCGGGGCACTATACCCGTTATTATCGATGGCGATGGCCGTATTGAGGACGGCCGGCGGCGTACTCGCGCGAACCCGGACCGCGTATGTCAGCCCCGTTTGCAGCACATTGCGATACAATAACGTGTCCAGGGGGAAGATCGGCGTGGGCAGGCCCTGCTTCAGAAAAACGGGCGGATTGTTCATGGCGTCCGTCGGCGTTTGCCCGGGAAAAAGTTGATGGATCTCCAGGTTGTAGGTCAGCAGCGGCAAGCTCCCGGCACAGGTATAGTGCGGGGTGGTCCAGCTGAAGATAAGGGGATAGGCGGGGTTGACGGTGACCACGCCCGTGTTGATGTCGACCCCGTTGACCGGTTGAACGAACTGGGGAGCAGAAGCCTTGTAACAGATCGAGAAAACCGAACATCCGGCATTCGGGTCCGAGATCGGCCGGGAATACCCGACATCGCTATAGCTGTAGGCGGTAAAACATACCCGATATGTCCCTTCCGGCAGCTTATAGTTCAACCCATCCCGGATGTCGTTGATCGAGATTTCCTGGAAGACGAGATTATTGGGTGAAAAGTTCCCGAACGCCTGTTGCAGCAAGTCGTTGGTGAGGGTGACCGGCTGGCCGGGCAGGAGGTTGATCGGCTGACCGGGTTGAAAGTTTGTATTGAGGGTGATCGTGAACGGGGATGGCGACATGCGCTGGAGTGTGCCGACGAGTTTGATCGGCAACGGCCCCCCGGCGGGATTTCCGCCGCTGACGACAACGATCAGCCGGCCGCCCGTGACGCTGGAAAGCATCTGATCGAAAAAAGGGCTCACCGGAGGGATGACGGTCGTCCGGACCGATACATTATATGGCTGCGACCGGCCCTCCCCGCAAAGCACCGCCATCAGGCCCGCCATCATCATCATCCGCAAAAAAAAGCGCTTATCCATAAGCATTCGGTTAGAATGAATAATTATATGATAATCCCCCAGCGACATTGGTGGTACTCACGGCATAGGGTACCTTTTGTTGCAGGTTGATATAGTTGCTGGTAGGCGGTGTGGTGACAATGCTGAAGTAAGCGGAGAAGCTGTGATGCTTTGGGATGCTGTAATGGATATTGGCGGAACCGGTAATATTGTTGCTGACGGCGGAAAGACTGTAGTGGTTGAGCAGATAGCCCGCCGTGACCTGGAATCCGAGGTTCTTTTTCTTTAGCAACTGGGCGCCCCCGCCGAGGTTAAATCCGATAGAAGTGTAGACATTGGTGTCCTGGGCATAGCGATTGGTGAGTATGCTGCCGTTCAACGACCAGGACTGCTGGGGGAAAGAACAGGTATAGCTGACCAACCCCGTAAGCGTATTGCTTTGATCGGTCGGCGCAGTGAACGGGTTGTTATCCTTTAGCAGCGACCACGTGAAGCTAAGGCTAAGGCTGCTGAGGATCGAAGCCGATCCGAACGTAAAGCTGGGTGTGACCGACGCGGTGTAAACTTGTTGGCTCTCACGCGCAGTATCGGAAATATGCGTGGTGCCATCCGCCTGGGAAATGGCGACCGTGGAAATGGCTGCGCTAAGATTGGCATGGGTGCTCAACATAGCGCCGAGGTTGAGCGAGCCGCTAAACGTATTCAGTTTGCTTGCTTCTTTGCCGGAGACACCGGTCTGCTGGTCATTTAGATTCCCGTTCAGGTTAACCTTCCCCTTGTCGAGGATAAGGCCGGCGTTCAGCTGGAACGTCTGCATATCGTTTAGCATATAAGGAACGCCAAGGGAAGAAAAATCGGGCTGGACGCGCCGGTAACCAAATGTTGTGTTAAAGCTTTTGAGAAGGACGGTGATAAGAGTCTGCCCGGCGAAGCTGACAACGGTGCTGTTGCGATAGTCGATGAGATGCGAAGCCAGTTTGTCAAAACCATTGGTAAGCGTATCACGGTTTACTTTCGCGGCCGCAAGATCCCGGGTGAGCGCACTGGCGGCGAGATCCCCCGTCCAGGTGATCCGGTGGTGCAGGAAGCTCAACTTAAAGCTGGCGCCGATCACGGAATTGTCCTGTGGGCGGATGACTGCCGTATCGGTGATGAGTTTGATGGAGCCGGAGTCATCGTGCGCATGAAAGTAGAGCAGGTCGAAGTGGTTGGCATCGTTGCCGACGCCGATCTTCACCCCATACCCTTTCCGCCCGTATTGGGGTTGGGCCAGATGACCGCTGGTCGTGTCTTCGCCAACCGCTTTATTGAGACTGCCATAAAAGGCAGCAAAGCGAAAGATGCCGGGATTCAGCTCAAGCCCGGCGCCGAGGAAACTCTGGCCGCCGAAAACGAGCGGGGACATATTGATGGTCCGGTATCCCAGGTCCAGTTTGATCCATTTATAGGTCGGAGACACGCCGAATTGCGCAAAGGGAGTGGTATAACTGCGGCTGTATTGGGTGAGGACAAAGGAGAAGGGAAAGGAGAAATTGTATACCGTCGGAGTAAAATTGGCGTAAAGGTTCCAGGCGAACGGTGGCTGCGTGGACTGGTTCTCGTTGGAATGGTACAAGCTTACCCCGCCACCGATATTACCGGATATCGAGAAGGGTTTTGCCTTTCCGATCTTGCTAAGATCCTGAGCATTCAGACAGGAGGCGAGGAAGATGCCGATCGTGAATAAGGCAAGATATTTCATTGGCTGGTATGACTGAATCCGATGTCTACGATGCCGTTCAGATAGTTCTGGTAGATGGACAGCAGACCCGGGTAGGTTGGGGTATAGGACGCCTGCGTGTACTCGTATTGATACGTGATATATCCTTCGGTCATGGGAAAGATATTGGCCTGATCGGTTCGCGTGATATCATAGATATTGTAGTCAACCGCTTTTCCTGCCGGGGGTAGGTTAACCGGGTTGGTATTGACGCTGATCACGTAGGTATGGTTGGCGGCGATGGAAACCTGGGTATTGTCGGAAGTGAGATCGTAGTAGCTAAAACCGGCGGGACTGTTGACCTTGATATTTTGCCGCGCAAGAACAGCCTGCGTGGCGCCATCCCAGAGCGTTACGGTATAGGTATTCCCGGAATCGGGCAGCCGGATGCCGATCTCGTAGAGGGTGCCGGTATCGGAAGCGGTGAAGGTGTAGCCAAGTTCAACGGGAAAGCTGGCATGGTCGATGGTGATCTTTACGGTATCGCCGGTATGCTGCAGGTATTGATTAAAGGGATTGACCATCGATACCCGGCCTACACCCGGAACGTGCTTTTTGCTACAGGTAGTCGAGCACGTAAGGGTGAATAGCAGCGGTAGAAGGAGCCATTGGCCGTTGGATCTTAGCATAGCGTTGAAGGTTATGCCTTCTAAATTATCATCCGCCGGCGGCTTGTCATATGGCCGGTCCATTTCCGGCGGGGGGCAGTCCATAAGTGGCGGGTTTTCGGCTGAGAACGAAAAAAAATTTGCACAAGTAAATACTTGTACGTAATTTCACAAGCACTTACTTGTAGATTATGAAAGCAAGGCGTGATGTGTACCAGGCAATAGCCGATCCCACCCGGCGCGCGATCATCCATCTGATCGCATCGGAACCGATGGATATAAAATCGCTGACAGCGCGGTTTGACATGAGCCAGCAAGCCGTGTCGCTACATGTGAAAGTACTGGCGGACTGCGGGCTTGTGCGAATGGAACAGCGGGGGCGGAATCGCATTTGCCGGCCGCACCTGGACAAATTGTCGGAGGTAGCGGAGTGGGTGGCGCAGTACCGGCGGCACTTTGAGAGCAAGCTGGACAACCTGGAACAGTATCTGGAAAAGCTAAAAAAAGAACGATATGGAAAGCAAAAAAAATGACACCGGCGACCGGGAGTTACGCGTGTCACGGTTACTCGACGCTCCCGTGGATCTCGTGTGGGAGGTCTGGACAAAGCCGGAACATTTGGCGCAGTGGTGGGGGCCAAACGGGTTTACAAATACGATTGGCCTCATGGACGTGCGACCGGGCGGCGGGTGGGATTTGACCATGCACGGTCCGGATGGGACAGACTATAAGAATAAGAGTGTGTTCAGGGAGGTGGTGCTGCACCGCAGGATTGTCTATGAGCATCTCAGCGCGCCGAAGTTCATCGCGACGGTTGAGTTCGAAGCAAAAGGCCGGCAGACATTGATCACCTGGCATATGTTGTTCCGGACAGCGGAGGAATTCATCCACACGGTGAAAACATTCAAGGCGGACGAAGGGTTGAAACAGAATTTTGAAAAGCTCGGTCGCTATTTGACCGATCAATTGAAAAACGACTAATCATGCGCACACCTGTCGGTTAGGGTGGGGAGCGGGTATGCGGACATCACCGCGAGGTTAGTGGAGGAGTTTTTGGCGGGGAAGTAATGGGCGGGCGCGTTGGTAGAATCCCTGTTCTTCAAATCGCCGCTCGACTTCGATGATCGCCGTCAGGAGATTATTCCGGGTGCCGAGGAGATCGCTAAGCGCGCCGGTCATGACCCGCCAGACGGGTTGAATCTTTTTGACAAGCACATTCCCCCTCGCTGTCAGCCGGACCATTCTCCTTCGTTCGTCTCTAGCGTCTTTTTTGGATTCGATAAGGCCCTTTTTCTCAAGGTCTTTTAACAGCGATATGGTAGAAGGATGGCTGTAGCCGATCTCTTCGGCAACCTGTACGATACTTAACATCGGTTTGGCGTGCAGGACAAACACCACCGGGAAATATTTTGGTTCGAAATCGATCCCATACGCCTTATAAATAAGACTGCCGTCCCTGCGGAGATTCTCGCTTAGCCGTTGGAGGCGGGTGGCAATGGCCAAGATCCCCGCTTCATCGATCGTCTTCATGATAAAGCAAACGTATTGATGGTGCGATAATAGTACATGTTGTCAACCGCCATATTCGGATAGTACGCCGGAAGCGCGGTCTTTTCGATCCGCGTGAACCCGTTGCGCTCATAGAAACGGTGCGCAGCTTTCATGCTGTCGATCGTTCCCAGGTAGAGGGTCGAAATGGAGTGGCTGACGCAATAGTCGATGAGGGCGTCCAGCAGCCGTTGGGCGATGGCAAATTCCTTTCCCCGAAATGCGCTGCGGACAAACATCTTCCTTAGCGCACCGGCCCCCTGACCGATGGAGAGGAGGGCGACCGTGCCAACCAATTGACCGTTGTCGGTATCGATTGCCCCCCAAAAGTGACCGCCATCCCGAAAGTAAAAAGCTTCGATGTCGAGGAGATCCGGCTGGGCCGCCAGGTTGATAGCGACGTTGAATTCCTGCTGCTGTATCGGCAGAATGAGGTCGACGATGCGTGCGGCGTCGGCATTGGTGAGCGGGCGAATCGTAAACATGACGGCGATTTAATGTTCAAAACTACGTAGGTGGCTACATATATGCAAATAATTCTTTGATTTTTTGCCGGGAGGATCGTCAGACAAAGAACGGATTTGGCTTGATTAAAGAAGCGCCCGGCAGATTGCCTAAAATCGTGTTTTTTCGGTTGTAGTCAATTCCATTAAATTCGGGATATGAAAAAAAGATGCTTGCTTTTCCTTTTTCTCGCCCCCGCGTGGTGTCAGGCGCAGCGGGATTCGCTGATCGTCGACTGGGGTAAGACCCAGCTCGTTTCCAGGTCGGTATCGACCTTGCAGGTCGTGGTGAATCCGCCGTTGCGGCGCAGCTCCCCGATCCACGATGCCACGTTCGCTGCGCTGTCGGCGCTTGGCTGTGACTATGTACGGTATGTCCCGTGGCTGCCCTATCCAAAACTGGGCGTCGCCGAGCTGAAGCCGCCGGCCGGAGGGCAGACTTTTTGGGATTTCAGCCTGATCGACCCCCTGACGATCGACTTTTTGGAGGCGACGAAGGGACATTCGGTGATCCTGAACTTCAGCACCATCCCAGCCTGGATGTATAAAACGGAAAAACCGGTCGCTATTCCCGCGAACCCCGATTCTGCCGTGTGGGACTATACACAGGGAACGGAGGCGCGTGATCCTTCCCTTCAAGAGATCGGCGACTATTATGGCCGGCTATATAGCTGGTATGCGAAGGGAGGGTTCACCGACGAACTGGGGAAACAACATTCCTCGGGGCATCATTATTCCGTGCCGTACTGGGAAGTGCTGAACGAGGTGGACTTTGAACACAACAACACGCCCCAGACCTATACCAAGATCTATGACGCGGTCGTAAGTTCGATCCGGAAGGTCTCGCCGGACACAAAGTTTGTCGGGATGGCGCTGGCCTATCCGGACCGGCCCGAGTGGTTCGAATATTTCCTGAATCCGGCAAATCACCAGGCAGGCATCCCGCTGGACATGATTTCCTATCATTTTTACGCCGGTGGCTCGATCGCCCAGGGATCGCCGGTTATGCAATACACCTTTTTTGACCAGGCGGATGGGTTTATGAAAGAAGTGAAATTCATCGAAAGCATCCGCAAACGATTGTCACCATCCACCCGGACTACGGTCGATGAGATCGGGAGCATCCTGAATAGCGACAACGGCGAACCAAACGCAGTGATCCCGGATGACTACTGGAATCTGTCCGGAGCGTTATACGCTTATGTCTATCTGGGGCTTGTCCGGTTGCAGATCGACGTTATCGGCGAATCGCAGCTGATGGGGTATCCGACCCAATTCCCAAGCGTCAGTATGATCAACTGGAAGACGGGAAAACCGAATGCCCGCTACCGGGTGCTGAAGTTGATCCACGATCAGTTCGGTCCCGGGGACAAGCTGGTGAACACGGATATTGCAGGGGACGGCCTGGTGGCCCAGGGCTTCGTGACCGGACGCGGGAAGCGGGTCCTATTGATCAACCGAAGCACCCGGCCGATAACGCTCGCGTTGCCGCGGGATTACAATGGTGCTAAGCTGATGGTGGTCGACTCCTCGACAGGTGACAATGAACCGGCCAACAGCGTCGTCGGCGAAGGGGGAGTTATATTGAAGCCCCTGGCGGTTGGAGTTATTTCACTGTAGCGCGGTGGAGGTGATGCAAGCTAGCCGGAAAAAAACCGGAAAAAGTGGAAGATTGCCGTGTTTTTTTAAAAAGATTCTATCATGGTCAATCCGGAAAAAGGGCATATATTGTATCACATAGATATAATTAAAACGAGATAGCTACCATGAATGCTTGCCGCCCTTGGCCATCCAGCCTTCTAAAGATAGGGGCCGCCCTGTTTTTATTCACTTCCTGTACACATCATCCTTTGGGTCCGCCCCGGATCCTGGTCTTCAGCAAGACGGCCGGATTTCACCATGCGTCGATCGTCGATGGCAACGCCGCCATCCTGCAGATGGGTAAGGAGAATCAATTCGACGTGGACACGACGACCGACGCCAGCCGCTTTGTGGATGACAGTCTGAAGCAATATGCGGCAATTGTTTTTCTCAGCACGACCGGTAACGTGCTGGATTACCGGCAGCGGGTGGCGCTCGAGCGTTATATCCAGGCGGGAGGCGGCTTTGTCGGGATCCATGCGGCGGCGGATTGCGAGTACGACTGGCATTGGTACGGCCGGTTGGTCGGGGGCTATTTCTTTGATCACCCCGGCATCCACGATAGCTTTCCAAACGTGCAGGAAGGCGTGCTGGAAGTGGTGGATTCAAGTAACGACGCGACGAAGTTCCTGCCGAAACCATGGAAGCGGACGGATGAATTCTATAGCTACAAGGAGCTTAACCCGGACGTTCATGTGCTGCTGAAGATCGATGAAACCAGCTACAAAGGCGGTCATAAAATGGGCAACCACCCGATGGCATGGTACCACGAATATGACGGCGGCCGGGCTTTTTATACGGAGCTGGGGCACACGCCGGAAAGCTACCATGAAGAAAACTACCTGAAACATTTGCTGGCTGGTATCCGCTACGCGATCGGCGACAATGAAGGCACGGACTACTCGAAAGCGAAAAGCCCGATCCCGCCGGACGAAGACCGTTTTGTCAAGACGCAGTTATCATTGGGACAGTTCTACGAGCCAACCGAGATGACGATCCTTCCCAACCTGGATATCCTGATCCTGCAGCGTCGCGGTGAGATCATGTTGTACAAACACGACACCAGGCAGGTGAAGCAGGTTGGCTTTTTACCGGCCTACTTCAAAGCGCACGTGCCGGGCGTCAATGCGGAAGAAGGGATGCTGGGTCTGGCGAAAGATCCCGATTTTGCGCAAAACAATTTTGTCTACATCTATTATAGTCCGGCGGACAGTGCAGTCAACAGGCTGTCGCGCTTCGTATTCAAAAATGACACGATCGACCGGGCCACGGAAAAAACGATCCTTGAGGTGAAGTCGCAGCGGGAAATCTGTTGTCATACCGGCGGGAGCATTGCATTCGGCCCGGACAAAGACCTGTATTTTTCCACCGGTGACAACTCCACGCCGTTCGACGAGAAGGGCGCGAAGTATGTGAACAGCGGTTTTGCGCCCTTGAACGATCTTCCCGGGCATCTCCAGTATGACGCCCGGCGGTCGGCGGGCAACAGCAACGACCTGCGTGGTAAGATCATCCGTATCCGGGTCAAACCGGACGGGAGCTATGAAATCCCCGATGGCAATTTGTTCCCGAGGGGGGAAGCGAAAACAAGACCGGAGATCTATGTAATGGGCGATCGCAACCCTTACCGTATTTCGATCGATCAGAAGACCGGTTATCTCTATTGGGGTGAGGTGGGACCCGATGCCAACGACGACAGTTTTGCCACGCGCGGCCCGCGTGGCTATGATGAAGTGAATCAGGCGCGGAAGGCCGGCTTTTTTGGCTGGCCCTTGTTTGTCGGCGATAACTACGCGTATCACGAATATGATTATGCGACCGGTAAGAGTGGCCCGGCATTCGACCCGGTAAAGCCTGTCAATGACTCGCGGAACAATACCGGCTTGCGGGACTTGCCTCCGGCGCAACCCGCGTTTATCTGGTATCCCTATGGCCCGTCACCGGACTTCCCGGAGGTCGGAACCGGTGGACGCAACGCAATGGCCGGGCCGGTGTATTACACGGACCTGTTTCCCGACTCGACAAGGCTGCCGGCATATTATAACGGTAAGTTCATTATCTATGAATGGATGCGGGGATGGATGAAAGCGGTTACCATGCGACCCAATGGTGACTTCGACAAAATGGAGCCCTTTGCGCCGGGCGTCAAAATGAACTCGGTGATCGATATGGAAGTGGGTCCCGATGGCAAATTGTACCTGCTCGAATATGGCACGGGCTGGTTTACCCGAAATCCCGACGCCGGTTTGGCGCGGATCGACTATATCAGCGGAAACAGGCCGCCCGTGGTCAGGGGGATCAGCGTGGACCGGACTTCAGGGCTTTTACCATTTACGGTAAAGGTCAGGGCCGAGGCCGTCGATCCGGAAAAGGGCAAAATGACCTACGATTGGGATCTGGGTAATGGCGTGAAGAAGCAGACTACCGGGCCGGAGCTGGAGTACACCTATACGAATTCCGGTGATTTTACCATTTCGGTGGCGGCGACCGATGACCAGGGAGCAACGGCGAAAAGCAACGGGGTCCCGGTCTATGCGGGCAATGCGGAACCGGTCGTATCGATTGGATTAAAAGGGGGCAACAAATCGTTTTATCTGCCGGGGCTTCCGATAAGCTACCAGGTCACGGTAAAAGACAATGATACCGCGGCGATCGATCCGGCCAATTTGTATGTTGGCGTCGATTATATGCAAGGATACGACAAGACGGCTCTTCCGACGGGCCATCAGCAAGGTCAGGCAGCGGTGAGCGGGCGACAGCTTACACAGACGCTGGATTGCAAAAGTTGCCATAAAGAAGCCGACAAGTCGATCGGCCCGGCGTTTTTGCTGGTGGCGGAGAAATATCGTGACGATCCGAAAGCCGCAAATTATCTGTCGCAAAAGATCACCAAGGGCGGAAGCGGCGTATGGGGTGACGTGGCGATGTCGGCGCATCCTGCTTTGTCAGCTGATGATGTCAACCAGATCGTCACCTGGATCCTTTCGCTGGGTAACAAGGCCGCTGTGCGACCTTCATTACCTCCCGCCGGGATCATCGTTCCACCGGCGAACCAGCCGCCAAATACGTCGATGGTGATTTCCGCCAGCTACACCGACAAGGGCGGCAATAACACAAAAGCGCTGACGGGGAAGACGACGGTTTCCCTGCGAAGCAACCGCGTTTTCTTTACGGGGCTGGAGAAGGTGAACGGGTTCGCGCCGTATAAATACAATGGAGAGCAAGTGATGATTTTCCCGTCGGGCGCGGGCTGGGTCGCGATGGATTCCCTGGACCTGACCGGCGTTCACCGCTTAAGCCTGGCATGCGGGTGGCAGACGGCGCCAAAAGGCAGCCTGGATTTTGAGGCGAGGCTCGACGGACCGGATGGTCGGTTGTTGGGTAAGGGATCGATCCCGCCGGTCACAAACAAAGGGCAACAATCCGGATCGGCGTCGATCCCCGTTGAGGCTGTAAAAGACGGTGCGATGCATACCGTATATATCCGATACGCGGGCAAAGAGCCGGTAGCGGGTGGAATACAGTTCGTCCAATTCAATTCAAAATAAAACGGGGTCGAACCCCAATTAAACATCTCCAATATGACGACAAGAAGGGAGTTCATAAAAATGTCCGGCGCCGCCGCTGCGGGCGGGCTCGCCGTGCCAGCCGGTCTTCAACAATTGTTTGCGCGCGGCCCGCACCCGATCGGGCTGCAGCTCTTCACCTTGTTTACCTTCATCGACAAGGATGTCCCCGGCAATCTGAAAAAGGTGGCCGACATCGGGTATAAAGAGATCGAATCCGCATTCAGCATGAAGGGCGGGTACTATGGGATGAAACCGAAAGAGTTTGCGGCGCTGGTCAGCAGCCTCGGGATGACCTGGGTCTCGCACCACGTGTTGGGCGCGCCATTCAAGATGCCGGCAAATGCAAAACCGATGGTGGATACGAGCGGCAAACCCATCCAGTTTCCGCCGATGCGGAATCTGACGGAGAATAGGCAGGAATTGGTGGATGAAGCCGCCGAAGGCGGAATCAAATATCTTGTCTGCGCGAATATCCCCACCAAAACGATGGACGACGTCAAGTCATCCATTGAGACCCTCAACAGGACCGGAGAAGCTTGCAAAAAGGCGGGCATTACGCTCGCCTACCATAACCATACCGAAGAATTTGCGGCGATCGGCGCGAAACCGGAAACGCCCGGTGATACCACCATGCGGGTGACGGCACCGGTAACGCCCCCCGGAGCCGGAGAGAAAACGCCCTACGAATTATTCCTGACGGAATTGACGCCGGACATCAAGATGGAGCTGGACCTGTGCTGGGCGACAAAGGCCGGGGTCGACCCGGTGCAGCTGTTCAAGGATCACCCGGGGCGTTTCCCGTTATGGCACGCAAAAGATCTCGATAAGGACAGAAAAGGCCCTGCGCCGGTAGGTACCGGGGTGGTAGAATTTGCACGCATCTTCAAGAGCGCCAAAACGGCGGGGATGCGACACGTCTTTGTGGAGCATGATTTTCCACCCGATGCATTTGCCAGCATCACCACCAGCTATAATAACCTGATGAAAATAATGACGGCATGAAAAAGGGGATCCCGGGTTGCCCGGCGCTGACCCTGGTTGTTATGGCGGCGACGTCTTTGCCAATTATCCATTCACGGCAGTGGATTCGCTAACAATGAGTTAGGTCAAAAAATGGCGCCGGGTATCGTAATTCTACTTCGTAGAACTACTTATGATCACCGGGATTTGTGAACTATCTTTGCGGTGTTACGGGTGCCTTCCGCAAAATGAAAAACCCTAAACATCCGTACCCACGGAAGGCCGTACACCAAAGCAAAACCGGGCGTTGCCCAGTTTGTGTCCATTCAATATCCCTATGACAAGCGCAATGAATTAAATCCATACCTGGGGCCGGCATTGTTTTACTCAAAAAATAAAACGATGTTGACACGCGTACCCTTTCGATTCTGTAGTATTGCCCTGATCATGGCTGTGCCGACCATACCTTCGGCGGCCGACTTCAAAGGGCAAATGACTGTGCCGGGGAAACATTTCCGATACGCGGCCAAGTCTGCTCCTTTCGTACCGACCATTTCTTCGGGTGTTGTTTCTCCAACAACCGTCACCACTGCTGTCGTCGCAAGACGGCAGCAGGAAATGACGCTTGACCTATCAAGCGAGCAAGGGGTGAAATTCGCCAATACATACATCCGCAGAAATGATGAGGATCTTTCCGTTGTAAGACATCGGAGTGAAGGCCCGTTCACCATTATCGACTCCGTGCTGGCTCATTATGGACTGCCCTTACAGCTGAAATACCTGGCTGTCATCGAGTCCGAGCTGAAGCCATCCGCTCTTAGCCGGGTAGGCGCGCGAGGGCCGTGGCAGTTGATGGCCGGGACAGCGCACGAACTGGGGCTTAAGGTCAATCGCCGCGCCGACGATCGCACCAACTATTATAAGAGTACCGTGGCAGCAGCAAAATATTTGCGGGACCTGCACCGCGAGTTCGGTGACTGGCTGCTGGTGCTGGCTGCATACAATGGCGGACCGCGACCCGTCTACCGCGCCATCCACAAGGCGCATAGCCGGTCTTTCTGGGCGCTGCAGAAATACCTGCCGGCGGAGTCCAGGGGACACGTAAAGAAATTCATCGCTACCGCTTATTATTTTGAAGGCGCCGCGAAGCCGGAAGCTCCGGCTACCGCAAAACAGGTTGCGCATCAAGTAAGCGCACCCGTTCAGGCTGGTGCATCGCCGGCTGAAACGGACGACGATAAATTCAACCGATTAATGACCGAGTCGGCCCGATCGCTGAAATCGTCGAATGAGTTGCTGAATAATTAAGCGCGCCCTCGCCCGGACTATTCGGCGGGGTTTACAGCTCTCATAGAATGAATACTCTATCTTTATACTATGAGAATCGCTACGTATAACGTCAATGGTATCGGCGCGCGCCTGCCGGTATTGCTCCGCTGGCTGGGGGAAACATCACCCGACATCGTCTGCCTGCAGGAACTCAAAGCGCCGCAGGAGAAATTCCCTGAAGCCGTCCTTCTCGAGGCGGGCTATCAGGCGCTCTGGCATGGACAGAAGAGTTGGAACGGCGTCGCGATCCTCTCAAAACACGAGAAGCCCCAAGAGGTGCGACGCGCACTTCCCGGCGATCCGGAGGATAGCCATAGCCGCTATATCGAAGCGAGGCTGGCGGGGCTGGTGGTCGGTTGTCTCTATTTGCCAAACGGGAATCCCGCCCCCGGGCCCAAATTCGATTACAAATTAAGCTGGTTCAAACGATTGACCGCGCATGCAGCTGATCTGATGGCGTCTGGAAAGCCGGTGGTGCTGACTGGCGACTTCAATGTTATGCCTACAGAGATCGACGTATACAAACCAGAGAACTGGGTGGACGACGCGTTGTTCCGACCGGAAGTTCGGGCAGCTTTCCATGCCCTGGTAGCGCAAGGGTGGACGGACGCAATCCGGAAATTGCATCCCGATGAAAGGATATACACGTTCTGGGACTACTTCCGTAACGCCTACGGCCGGAACGCGGGGTTGCGGATCGACCATTTCCTGCTGAGTCCGCCATTGGCGGGCCGCCTGAAGACGGCAGGCGTGAACCGCGATGTACGTGGCTGGGAGAAGTCGAGCGATCATGCACCGGTATGGATCGAGCTGGAGTAAGACCACGCCGAAGCGCGGGATTTTTTTTGAAGTATTAAAAAAACTGTACTTTTAGCTCAATTCACTAACCCAAAAATAAAGACAACGATGAACAAAGCCGATTTAATTGACAAGATCGCTGAGGATGCCGGGATCAACAAAAGGCAGGCTACGGCAGCACTTGATTCATTCACAGACACGATTGCAAAGACATTGAAAAAAGGAGATAAGGTTACGCTGGTGGGGTTTGGAACTTTCTCCGTTTCCAGGAGGGCTGCCCGGACGGGGCGTAATCCGCAGACCGGTGCCGCAATAAAGATCAAGGCAAAAAAGGTGGCGAAATTCAAGGCCGGCGCGATCCTTGCCTCCAAAGTCTAGTATTCATTTTATCCATCTGCTTAGTGAATCCCGGTCCCGGTGGACCGGGTTTTTTTTGGCGGGGCGGATTCGACCCGCCATTATGTCGGATATATACCGGCCAAAAGCCGGAATTTGGACATAGGTTTGCATAATCAAATAAAAACGTCATCCATGCAAAAGATCGTTCCATTCCTTTGGTACAAGGACAACAAAGCGGAAGAGGCCGCGAATTTCTACGTGAGCATCATCAGGGATTCAAAAATAACGGAGATTATGCGCTCGCGCTCGGCGGGACCGGGGCCGGAAGGATCGGTGATCACCGTAAGCTTTACCGTCGCGGGCCTCGAGATCGTCGCCCTGAACGGAAACCCCCAATTCGACTTTACGATGGCTTCCTCGCTTATGATCCATGCCGACACCCAGGAAGAAATCGACGAATATTGGGAGAAACTCTCCGCCGGCGGCCAGAAGATACAGTGCGGCTGGCTCACGGACAAATATGGAGTCGCCTGGCAGGTCGCCCCATCGATTTTACGAAAAATGTTGAGCGACAAGGATGCGGCGAAAGCGGCAAGGGTCATGAAGGCTATGATGCAGATGACAAAGATCGAAATTGAGCCGTTGAAGAAGGCGTACGAAGGTTAGGGCCTTTGCGGAAACCGCCGCCGGATTTGCCTCGCCATATCAGGTAATGAGGTTTCCGGACCGCTGGATTAACATTTGGATAGCGATATTCCTTGTCCTCGCGCAAGAATTTTCGGGCAGAAAGGATTAACTTAGGGATACGAAAGCTTGTTTAAGTGAAAACGGCAGCCATTATGTTCCCAGGCTGCTTTTATCGTTGCCGGCCTTCATTCCCATTTTTCCCCGGGATGCGGTCGAGAGCCTTTATATTTCCACATCTCAAAATTGCTTAGCCATGAAAATTTTATCTTTTCTTCTCGTCTGCGGGTGCCTCGTAGGACTTTCGTCCGTGTCGGCCCAGACAGATTGCAGCGGTGTCTATCTGACCGCCAGCGATTTTCTCACTGGCAACGTGGCCTATGCCAGCATGAGTAGCCATGGACCGAATTCGACCGGCGATGATCTCCTGACTTGTAAACGGGTCGTCGTTTGGAGCAAGGGTGCCAGTTCCACGATCGAAAGGAAGGCCGTTTACGCAATAAAATGCTGTGATGGCAAAATAGTGCGCATCTATCACGAAGGCTGTTACACCTTCCTTAATCCAGGGGAATACATCTTGTTGTACAAGGTTGTAGAGAACCCGTGCAGCAAAGGGGACGTCTGCCGGACGAAATATTATTTCAGCAAGTCGGCGGGCGGCGATATCGAGGCCCTCACGGTGGCCAATCTGAAGGCCGCATTCCCTGACAATGATAAATTCACCGATGCGGTGGAGGTCGCGTTCCGGGGAGAGGCTGACCTATGCGCTTATGACAATACTCATAAGTGCTACAAGCTGAATAGAATATATGAATTGTCGAAATGAGCCATACTTCGGGCAATTTTGGTATGAATGGCTGGTGATGGCTTCCGTCATCTCCTGGTGAATTATCCCCAGGTGTTGTTATTGGGAATGAGCGGAGTGCACCCCTTCCGCCTACCGGACGCGCCAGATGATCAGTTCGTTAGGAATTTGTTTTTCAGCTGCTCCCGCTTTTCAGGGGTAAGACCGAGTTCCGCTTCGAGGTAATGGTCGACAGAACCATAGCGGCTTTGGATGGCGTCAAAGGTAGCTTTGAGATAATTGGCCCTCGCTCCCATCATAGCTTCGGCGACATCCTTGCTGAAACGGTATTTGTTCACCATCATATCCATACTTTTCCGGTTTTCTCCCGCGCGGTAATAGTTCGTTGCCGTGTAGTCCTGCTCGATGGTCGCATACGGAACACCGAGGGCATACAGCAACAATGCAGCGCCAATCCCGGTCCGGTCTTTGCCCGCCGTGCAATGGAAGACAAGGGCATCGGTATCGGGGAGGACAAGGAGCTTATGGAAGAACGGCTGGTAGCGGGCGGTGAGGTACGCGGTGTTGGAATAGAAGCCGAGCATGAGCGAGTCGCCGCCGTTGCGCAAACCGGCAAGCCGCTGCATCATGGTGTTTGTGCTGTCACTGCCGGCGGGACAAAGAATGTAATCGGTCCCTGGGTTCTTCTGGTCGGGAGCCTGGGCGGATTCAGCCTTACCACGAAGGTCTACGTCGTACCAAATGTGGCGGGCCCGCAGGGTATCGAGGTCGGCGGCGGTAAGCTTGCTAATGTCCGCGCTGCGGTAGATGACCCTCCATTTCACATGGCGGCCGTCGCCGGCGGTATAGCCGCCAAGGTCCCGGAAGTTGACGGCGCCTTGCAACGGCACGTGACGGAACGAGCTGTCGGCAATCTGCGAAAAAGCAGGCGCGGCGAGCAGCAGCAAAAGCGAAAAAAGTAGAATACGCATGCAAAAAAGCATTAAAAAGAGAGGGCCGAAGGCCCTCTCCCGGTTGAAGAAATTTACTTGATCAGCCACATGGGCTTGTTGACGTCATCCGTGCCGCCATATTGTGAGGTCAGCGCAGCCTGGTAATTGGCCGTATTACTGACGGCTTCATCATTGGGATAAAGCCATCGGATCGGAATCATCTGATTCGGGGTTTCGATGCCCGGACCGTTTTGCTGGAACGTGGGAACACCAGTCCGGCGCCAGTTATAAAATGCTTCCCAACCGGAATTCTGCCAGAAGGCCACATATTTCTGTTGCAGGATCTGGCTCAGGCCGTTCGCATTGTCGCCCTGGTAGACAACACCCGGTTGGGCAAGGAACGTCGAAACGTCGATCGTCACCGGTCCTTCCACGTTGGTGAAATTATTGCCGACAAGGAGGGGCATCCCGACGGTGACCTGCACTCCGTCTGCCAGCCCATACCAGGCGAGCGAAGCATTGATCCCGTTGAGATAGGGAACGGCGCCGGACATGCCGGGTATCCAGCCGAGGTTTGCCGCCTCGGCAATATTGAAACACATTTCAGGATAACCGATGACGATATATGGTTCGCATGTCGAACCATTCACGTTGGGAGAGGTAGAAGACGAGGCATAATATCGCAGGTAGTTGTTGTATGAATATTCGCCCGCATTGCTGTTGGCCAGCAGCGTTGCCTGCGGCAGCGTGATGTCTGCACCGACGTAAGCCGCAAAACTCTTGTATGAGGTCCCGCCCTGGACAAGGGCCGGTGCGGGCGAAGCATAGATGAACGTTCGGGGGTCCTGGTTGGAAGTCAGGAGGTTCATCAGCGTCCCGCACATGTCGGAGTAGTTGACATACGGCGTGTAGTTCGGAAAAAGCGGGTAGTTGTTCTTTGACGGCGAAGCCAGGTACTTGTATACCATGTTGTCATTGTTACCCGTCATGATCGGATACCTGGACGGATTGTTGACGATGTTGGCGAACTGTGTGGGGATATTCAAATCGGGATTATCCGTGGCCCGTTTGCTCAGGCTGATCAGCACCCGAAGTTTATAAGTATTGATCACCTTTTGCCACTGAAGATAGGTCATGCCGAAAACATCCCCGTTGGGGTCAACCTTGGTGCCCGACGTGGCCGGGGTAACCAGCGCAGCCATCATGGTATTGGCCGTATCCAGCAGCGCCAGACAGGCTTTATAAACGTCATGCTGACTATCATATTTCGGCGTTGGGTACGTCTGGGGGTTGCCGGCCTGGGACATCGGGATGTCGCCGACGCGCTGAGTGTACCAGACAAATTGATAGGCGCGGAAAAATTTGCCGAGCGCACTGTAGACGTTATTGGCGCCATAAAGCTTGACAGCCTGCGACTCCATGAGTTCCACATATTTCAAAACACTGAACATGGTGGCACTATTGCTCCAGGCATACGAATTCGCACCCCAGTAATAAGAATAATTGGAGACAAAGAACTGGTTCCAGCGCATGACCTGGTCCCAGGGGCCCTCGCTTTGATTACCGGCGACGCCATCCAATACTCCGCCACCATTATAGAGCTCACTGGTAATTCGGCTGAGGATCAGGGTGGGTGGTACAAGGGAATTGGTACTGGCAGCGTTGGGGTTATCCAACAGGTCGCCCTTCTGGCAGCTGTTCAGACCGATAGCCATCAAACCCGCCAGGATTATCGACAATTGAATTTTATTTTTCATATAAAATGAATGAATAAATTTTAGAGACTGAGGTTTACGTTTACTCCAAAACGACGGAAGGTCGGCGATGACAGGGTGACATCGCTGGATGTACCCTGATAGGACTGGTCGTAGGCATTGTAGCCGGCCGCATATTGATCGATGTCGAAGTCCTTGCGATGAGCGAAGTACAACAGGTTTCTTCCAACCAGCGCGACCGACGCTGATTTGATTATACTCTTCCCGAGCATTTTTGCCGGGAAACTGTAAGCGAGTTGTACTTCACGCAGCTTTACAAACGTGCGGCTCATCGTGTAGTACTCGTCAAAGTTGGAGCCGAGCGCGCTGGAGAGATACGATTGCACGATGATCGGCGTCTGATTCTGCGCGAATTGCAGCGACTTCATATTTGTAATCGCTCCATGTTCGTAGGTGGGAGTACCGGAGGTGATAACGGTGCCCTGGCCGATGAATGTCCCGTTGTAGGTGGCCGGGATATGCTGGTTCGGACTGTTCTTGGCCGCTTCCCAGTCGGCATACCGACCCGCCTTTAGCGCACCCTCGTCGGACTCGACGGCCGTACCGCCATTCATGGCGTGATACCAGAGATCGTCGTAAACGATCCCGCCGAACCGCCCGTCGAATTGGAAGCTAAGACTGATGCTCTTATAGGAGAACTGGTTATTCCAGCCGAGCGTGAAATCGGGATTCAGATGGCCCAGGTATTTATATGCCTGGTCCACGCTGCCGGAAGCAGCCAACGGTCCGCCGCCGCTCCAAACGATGTTGTTATTGTTGTCGCGTACAAAGGCCGTGCTGTAAAAATCATCCATCCGCTCACCGATGGTGTAATTGTGATTGGGGCCAGGCAGGCTGGCAAGCCCCGAACCAATGGACTTCAGCGTCTCCACATAGGTGGACCAATTGACCATAGTGGTCCACGAGAAGTTGCGGGTCTTTACCGGGGTAGCGTTGAGCGAGATTTCCCAACCTCTCTTCTCGGTGACTACGGCGTTGACATTCTTGTATTGATAGGAAGTCGAACTGGGAATCGGCAACCGGTAGATCTGCGGGCCATTTTGCGTCTGGAAATAGGTAATATCGAGACCCAGGCGGTTTCCGAACATCCGGTAATCGACACCCGCTTCTATCGATTTAACATCAAACGGCTTTAGCGTTGGATCGGAAAGTGTATTGGAATAGCTCACCGCCGGCAGGTTGTTGTAATACGTGGCGTTGAAAAAGGCGCTTTGGTTATTATACGTTGGCCCGTCATACGAGGTGAAGTATTCAAAACCGTATCCCAGCAGGTTGCCGAGTCCGATGCCCGTGGCCAGCGTGTACGCCGATGGCGCCTGCGCGGCAGTCAGGCCTCCGCGAACTTCCGCATAGGAGCCGCGCAGTTTCAAATAGCTGATGGTGGACGGGAGGTGCATATAATCCACGAGGTTGGTGCTGAGCGATACCGAAGGATAAAAGAAGGTATTGCTGCCGCTGGGCAGGGTTGAAAGATGATCGACCCGCCCGGTGCCGGATACCGTGAAATAATTTTTGTATCCGAGGTCGACGCTATAATAGCCGCTATACACCTGCATGTTGGAGCCCCAGTTGTAAGCAAGCGAAGGAGTTAAGGAATTGGCGAGACTGTAGACGCCGGGTACCGCCAGGTCGACTGTCGTACCGTAGAAGGAGCTGTATTTAAAGCTTCGCTCGCTGGCGCCCGCGCTTGCATAGAGACTCCAGTTGTTGAATTGGTGATTGTAGGCTAGCAGGAAGTCGGTATTGTTCTCCAGTTGCGTCCTGCGATCGAGCCGAAAATCCCCATACCAGCCCCAATAGTACCAGGGCAGGTATTGATTGAGTATCGTCCCCGCCGGAACTTTCTCGGTTCGTTCGACATTGTAGCCGGTGAACTGGCTGCGAAGGCTGGCGACAAGATCATTGGTTATTTTATAGTCCGCTTTGATATACCCGATGATGTCGGTCTTGAAATGCCCGCGGAGCCATTGGTACGCCATGAAATAGGGGTTGTTGCTGCGGCCATAGTTTTCCGAATACTGACGCAAGCCGGGGACGCCCATTGGCGATTGGTAATAGTTCTTCAGGCTCCGGACATCATAAGCCGAATTGCCATATACATTAAACATGTAGACATAGCTGTTGGGGCCGTAATCGGCATCGGGAATATTGGGTGTATATTGAACGTCCATGTTGATATCGGCGGAAAGCTTTAACCGTTCGCTGACATTGTAGTCCACATTGACATTCAGGACATCCATGTTGATTTTGGTATTCGGCTGGGTACCTTTCTGGTATACATGCGAATACGACATCCGGATATCATTGTTGCGGCCGGAGGAGGAAAGGGAGAGATTCTCCGATGACAGCGCGCCCATGTCGAGGAAGTTTGTATAGTTGTTCGCTCCGTTGGCGATATATGGAGTCGGCGTCCGGGTGCCGGTGGAGGGATCGTATGGGCTGTTGTATTGTTTGACACCTTGCCCTTCCATCCGCATGCCCCAGGTCGGTAGCCGCTGGGTATGGTCATCGAGACCGTCGCCGAAAGTATAATACATCCCGGTGCCGCGACCATATTCGTTCTGAGCCTTTGGCAAAACGGTATTGGTAGTTTCGATCATGTTGGACGAATTAAAATTGATCTGCCAGCCTTTTCCTTCTCTCGACCCTTTCTTCATAGTGATCACAATAGCGCCGTTCTGACCACGGAATCCATACAGCGCGGCGGCATTGGGTCCCTTCAGAACGGAAACGGTCTCGATATCATCCGCATTGATATTCCAGGTATCCGAATTGATTGGCACCCCATCGACGACAATAAGCATGTCTTTTGTACCCCGGTTGACGATCTGGGGCCGGCCGAAAAACTCCGGACTTGCGCCGATGGTCAAACCGGCCACTTTTCCTTCCAGGCTATTGAACACATCCGGTTCCCTTGCCTTTGTAAGTGCTTCACCCTTGACTTCCTGAACGGCGTAACCAACTTTGCGGGCTTCCTTTTTGATACCAAGCGCGGTCACAACCACTTCATTCAGTTCCTTGTTATTCGGCTGCAGGACAACATTAAGACTGGGGTCATTACCCGTCTGCAATTCCTGCGTGGCGAAGCCTACATAGGAGAAGACCAGTACCGCAGTGCTGCCGCCGATTCGGATGGCGTACGTTCCGTTGGCGTCGGTGACGACCGAGTTGTTAGTCCCTTTTTCCTGCACAACTACGCCTCGCAAGCCGGTACCATCGAAAGATGCGATCTTTCCGATGATGGTCTTTTGCTGGGCAAAAACAGAACCGCCCGCGAACAGGCAGTTGAGCAGAACCCCAATAAAGATTGCTGCTGTTGAAGTCAATTTTTGTCTCATTTGTTTTGTAATTGATTTATGAAAGTGGATATTAGCTGGTTGCCGCCTTCTTCCAGCGGGCCGTTGTTGAGAATGGTGATGCGCGCGGGGCCGGACAAGGGCATATGTCGGATCCTCTTCTCGATCTCATCCGCTGTTTCACGCCCGCGGCTCTCGAGCCGGCGGCGGATAATTTCGGGGTCGGCTTCGATTACGATAGTCACCAGCGTTGGGTAACGTTGCAGCGCGACCGGCAAATATTGCCGCGAACCATTGACTGCAACATGAAAGCCGCTTTCCAGCCAGGCGTCAATCTCTTTGCCAATACCATAATAAAGGCCGTGACTTATCCAATGAAGCGCGAAAAGCCCTTTGTCCCGACGAAGACGGAATTCTTCGGGCGAAACAAAGACATGATTCTCATTTCCCTCTTTTGCGGGACGGGTGATGTATCGATGGGCAAAAAGCACCGGCATCGAGCCATTGATCTGCAGACGCGCGTAATCCATCAGGGAATCTTTTCCAACGCCGGATGCGCCTACGATGTAGAACAACTGAGGCATATGAATTGACAATCTACTGGTGATCTAAAATGCGTTGCTAGCCGGATCCGGGACCACCAAACGCGCATGAATGCCGAAGTGGTCGCTGGGGTACATTCCCGATTCCGCGTCCGGCTGGTCCAGCACAGTCCCCGAATGGATGAACGTAGGATAAGGATTTACCTCGGGTCGGATGATCATAAGATGGTCTACCCAGTGTGAGGCCGATTCGACGACCGGCGCCCGCTCCTTTAAGAATTGTATCTCAGTTGAATTTTCTTCAGCATTAAAATCGCCGCCGATGACCCGAATCCCGGCGGAGGATAGGGAAATCTCCCGTAAGACGCTGTCCAGCTGATGAACTCGGAGCGCCTCGTTGTTCCGGAGGTGTGTCAGATGTACATTGGCAATCAGCATCGGTTCCCCCGTAGGCAATTCCAGGATAAGGATCTGTGCCGATCTACCTCCGTCTGCGGCGCCGGATGGGAGCGCCAGGGCTATTCCCTCGCTTACCGGGAGGTTGGTCAGGATCCCTAATCCGGATAGGCTGTCCGTCAAGTCGCCGTTTATATACCGGCATTTCCGGCGTGCGGGAACAAAGTAGCCGGGAAGGCTCAGCGCTTCGGACAGATACCGGATCGTATCCGTTTTTCCGTCGACCGTCCGGAAACATTCCTGGCAAAGGATCACCTGGTTGGTAAACTTCATTTTTTGCAGGCCCGCCGCCAACAGCTGTCTGCGCCTGTAATAGTCACCCTCACACTTCCATGTATTGATCGTAAGCAGGTCAATTTCCATTCCGCCACGAATTTGCGCCGGTCCCGTTCGCGGTTGATTGGGATTTGGTTAGGAGTTAATTATTCTTTTGTGTGAGGCGGCGACACGGATAGATAATCATGAATTGTTAGCGAAATATTCGTGAATAGCTAGCATACGATCAAATAGCTGCAGCCACCGGGGTGAATTTGCCTGAATTATTTTTTATTTAACATTCCCCTAAAAATTGCGTCACATTCGATGGCTAAAATGTGTTTCGAAAAAACCGGCATCTACCAATGAAAAAGTATAAACTCATCATTATAGATGATCATCACGATACGGTCGAGCTGCTGAAGTACAACCTGGTATCGGAAGGTTATGAGGTAAAGGCGTTCTTCAATGCGGTAGATGCGCTGAAATATGTGACGATGGAGAACACTGACCTCGTCATTACGGATTGGATGTTACCGGAGATGGATGGGCTGGACCTGTGCCGTAACTTAAAACACAATCCTTCGACACAAGACATTCCGGTGGTGATGCTGACGGGAAAATCTGACGAGATCGACGTGGTGACGGCGCTGGAAGTAGGCGCGGAAGAATATATTGCGAAGCCGGTACGGATGAGGGAGATGCTGACCCGGGTCAAGAAGATCCTGCGGCGCAAAGCCGGCGAGATACTGGCGCAGGTAAAAGGAGAGAACAAGGATTTTATTGTAAGGGGGCGACTAAAACTGGACCTCGCCAGTTATTCGGTAAGTCTCGAAGACGAGCCCCTGGACCTTACGATAGTCGAGTTTAGATTGCTGGAGCTGCTGGCGCGGCAGCCGGGGAAAGTTTTTTCGCGCAATTTGATCATGGAGCGGATCAATGGCATGGATTATTTCGCAGCGGAGCGGTCGGTAGACGTGCAGATCGCGGGCCTGAGGAAGAAGTTGGGGCGGTTCAAGGACGGGATCGAGACCGTGCGATCCGTTGGTTACCGGCTTAATGAAAAGGCTTTATAATATAATCATCAACTAACAAAAAGGTATCTGCCCACTAATTGTTGGCAAATAATAGCCGCCTACTTTTACTCATCCCGAATAGCTGAATTAATCATATGGAACAGGTTGACTATATATTATGCGAATGCGATCTGCCGATGCTGGAGAATTTCGTGCGTGATTTGGAACCAGAATACACTATAGCGGAAGTTCGTCATCCTGCCGTTTGTATGACGATGGTGCAGGCGGAAGATTCGGTCGAGGGACAGGCGTTCTACCTGGGCGAGGCGCTGACGACGGAGTGCGAGCTGCAGGTCAACGGGCAGACCGGCTCGGGGCTTTGCCTCGGTGACGAACCCCTGAGGTGTTATTGTATCGCCTTCGTGGATGCGTTGCTGTTATTGAGCGATAATAACCTGCGAAGGGTCGAATTGTTCCTGGACCAGGCTGCGGCTGCGATCGATCACCAGCAGCGGGTGGAATACAATCATATCCAGCGGACAAAGGTCGATTTCAAATTGTTGGAACAAGATTGATATGCAAAAGGAGATACAATACGACGAAGTATTCGACGCCCAGCGACACTACCGGCTGCTGTTGGACAGTATGGCGCGGCCGGGGAAGATCAACAGCCTGCCGGAGATGGAGCTAACGGTGCCGAAAGGAATCCACGCCGCGGGAGCGTTGATAGGATTTGCCCTGCTGAACGCCGACGTATCCTATTGCGCGGAAGGACCTTCCGCGTATGAAGTCAGCGGCTACCTGCTGGTCAATACGTCGGCCAGGCCGGCATCCAAAGAAGACGCCGACTATATTTTCATAAACAGCGGCGCATCACCGGAGTTGTTACGGCAAGTAAAGGTGGGAACCTTGCCTTATCCGGAAGATAGTGCTACCCTGGTGCTCGCGGTGGACGGCCTGGCTTACGAGGGTGAAGGGGTAGGACTGACGTTGACAGGGCCCGGCGTGCCCGGCGAACGGAAGCTTTGCGTGGCAGGCGCAACTCGTGCGTTCTTTGAAACGCTTGCCGGGATAAACGGCGAATTTCCATTGGGAATCGATGTCATCCTCACGGACGCGGACCGGCGCGTAGCAGCCATACCCCGGAGCACGAAGATCGGATTTAGCTAACCGGAAACATTTTTTGTATGGGATATGTAGCAGTTAAGGGTGGCTCGGATGCCATCCATCAGGCAAAGGAGTTGGTAGAGTTTTATCGCGTAAAGGCGCAAACGACGCCGCTAACCGTGGAGCAGATCCGTACGCAAATGCGGCTGGCGGTCGATAAAGTGGTTTCGGAAGGCGGGTTGTATGCACCCGAATATGCGGCAATCGCGCTCAAACAGGCGGAAGGCGACGTCTTCGAGGCCGCATTCATTTTACGGGCATTTATTACCACGTTACAGCGGCGGTATTATTCACAACCCGTTGACACCAGGGAGATGTTCATCCGCCGTAAGATCTCCGCATCCTTCCGCGAAATTCCGGGCGGACAGGTCCTGGGTCCTACGCGCGACTATACCCAGCGCATTTTGGATACGACAAAAGTCGATGAAACCCTTGCCGATATCCGGGAATTCCTGGACCGCTTCGGGCAAGGGATCGATCGGAAGCGTTTAAAGGAAGTGACGACCTATGGGAAAGTGATCGACCTGCTGCGGCGGGAGGGTTTGTTGCAGGGGGTCGGGAATAATGAAGATACTACCCTGAAAGATATTACGCGGGAAGCGATCAAGTTTCCGGCGCCCCGGAGCGCACGGTTGCAGATGATGGCGCGCGCGGAGACAGGCGGGCTGATGGCGTTGGGATATAGCAGCCTTCGTGGTTTCGGCAATACCCACCCTACCGTTGGCGAGCTGAGATATGGGACGGTCCCGGTCCGTGTGAAGGATTCGAAGGGCCGCGTGCGCTATATCGGGAAGATCGAGGTGACCGAAGCGGAAATGATCACGACCATAAAAACGGATAAGAAAAATTCCATCCCGTACTATTCCATCGGCTACGGACTGTGTTACGGGCAAAACGATACAAAAGCCATATGCATGGGTATCCTGGACCGGGCGATGCGGAGTCCTGAATTTGGAGCGCCGGCAAACGATGCGGAGTTTGTGTTATACCATACCGAGGGTATCGAGGCGATGGGCTTTACAAATCACCTGAAATTACCGCACTATGTGACTTTCCAGGCCGGGTTGAGTAATGTCCGGGCGGCTGTACAGCGGGCCAATGAAAAGACGGGGGAACTGGTATGATAGAGAATATAAAATATAAAAAGAGCTATAACTACGCCTTTATCGACGAATCGACAAAGAAGGAAGTGCGGCGCAAACTGTTGAAAGCGGTAGCGATCCCGGGATACCAGGTGCCGTACTCTTCGCCGGAGATGCCGATCGCCCGGGGATGGGGCACCGGCGGGCTGCACGTTACCCTGGCGCTGATCGGCCGGGATGATGTCTTCAAGATCATCGATCAGGGCAGCGACGCAAGCGTCAATGCCTGTAATCTGCGGGAATTCGTACAGGCGATGACCGGGTGCAGGGTCACCTATGATACGACCGAAGCGAGCCTGATCCAGACCCGGCATCGGATCACGGAAGAAGAGCTCCGCGAGGACCAGCTTTTCGTGTTCCAGGTTCCGCAACCGGAGCCGTTGAGAGGCGTAGAGCGCTATGAGTACCGGACGCGGCAAATGCATGGAGAAGCGGACTACGCGAAGATGTGGGTGTCGCTCTACGAGTCGTTCGTTCGCCACGGCGACATCATGCTGGGGGCGGGTTATCCCGTAAAGGTCAACGGTCGCTACATTATGGCGCCTTCTCCGATCCCGCGCTGGGATATCCCGAATTTACATCAGGCAAAGACGCTTTACCTTTTTGGTGCGGGCCGGGAGAAGCGGCTGTATGCCGTTCCGCCGCATACCACGGTAGAGCCCCTGGAATTCGATGATGTCAAGTTCAACATCGAGCGGTTCAACGGGATGAGCTGTTCGAAGACGGGATACCGGCGCGCATTCCTGGATGAGCTGTTCCTGGATGACGGCTCGAAATCCTTTGTGATCAACGACAGCAATTTCCTGGATAAGATGGAGCAAGGCAGTGCGGTCCGCCAATTCACCAACCCATATTTACAACAACTATCATGAGCCGTCATAACGAGCATTCGTGGCTGCTAAAGGTACGGAACCTGACAAAGATCTATGGGGAACCGAATGAGCGGTCGGTGGCGCAGACCGGTCCGGAATTTGGATCCAATATCTGCCCGGACACGGATAGTATCGTAGCGTGTGCGGGCGTCAGCTTTGACCTCTATCCCGGCGAAGTCCTTGGTATCGTCGGCGAAAGCGGTTCAGGCAAAAGCACCGTGGTAAAGCTCTTGTATTTCGACATGGAAAAGACCGCCGGTTCGGCATGGCTGAAACCTTACGGGGACGGGAAATTGAATATCCTGGAAGCGTCCGGTCAGCAAAAGCGATATATCCGTAATCATCTCATGGGCACGGTGTATCAGAATCCGCGGGACGGGCTGAACTTCTCTTTTACCTCGGGTGGCAACATTGCGGAGAAACTGATCATGGCGGGTCATATGCACGTGGGGAATATCCGCGAAAGGGCGGCTTATCTGCTGGATAAAACAGAGGTCCCGGTCCGGCGAATGGATGATGCGCCGGCGTCATTCAGCGGCGGGATGCAACAACGGGTGCAGATATCCAAGGCCATTGCCAACAATCCGCCCTTGTTGTTCCTGGATGAGGTGACGACAGGACTGGACGTATCCGTGCAGGCGAGGGTGCTCGATCTCATCCGCGAGCTGCAGCAGGAGCTTGGCATTGCGATGATCGTCGTGAGCCACGATCTCTCCGTGATCCGGATGCTGACGGACCGGACGCTGGTCATGAAGCATGGGCGGATCGTTGAAAGCGGGCTGACCGATCAGATCCTTCAGGACCCGCAACATGCGTATACGCAATTGTTGGTGAGTAGTTTATTGTAAGTAAGGAATCAGCTATGAATAATATCGTTGAAGTCCATCAGCTCACAAAAACATTCGAGCTGCATATTTTGAACGGCAAGCGGATCACGGCGCTGAATGGGATCGAACTGACGATCGGAGAGGGCGAGATCATCGGATTGACGGGCAAGTCCGGTTCGGGTAAATCGAGCCTGATGAAGTGTTTGTACCGCACCTACCTGGCCACGTCGGGTGAGATCCGGTATCGGTCGCAGGAAGGAGTGGTCGACCTGGTAAAAGCAAGGGATCACGAGGTGTTGGCGTTGCGCCGGTCGGAGATCCGGTATTGTTCGCAGTTCCTGAGTGTGATCCCGCGCGTCGCGGCGGTAGACGTGGTGGCGGAGCCGTTGATGCGGACGGAACGGAACCGGGACCTGGCGCGGGCGAAGGCTCGCCGGTTGCTCGAGATGCTTGGCCTGCCGGTAGAGTTGTGGGATGCATACCCGGTAACGTTTAGCGGCGGCGAGCAGCAGCGCATCAATGTGGCACGGGCGATCATTTCCCGGCCGAGGCTGTTGCTGATCGATGAGCCGACCGCATCGCTGGACGCTCGGACAAAGGATGTAGTGATCGGTCTCATCCGCGATCTCAAACAGGACGGGACTTCCGTATTGTGTATCTCGCACGACGAGTATACGTTGGGGAAAATGGCCGACCGGCGGCTGCATCTGTCGGGAGGGCATATTGTGGAGCCCATTACAGCTACGCTCGGTAATTAAACTACTTGAACCATTGTAAAGACTATATGAATACGTGGTTGATAAAAAATGCAAAGGTAATTACGCCGGACGGCGTGATCGAAGGTGGATCGGTATGGATCCAGGATGGCGAGATCAGGCAGGCGGGAGAAGTACGCGAACACGCAGCGAAGGAGGGACAGGTGTTCGATGCCAACGGCGCTTATGTAATGCCGGGCATCATCGATATCCACACCGATGCGATGGAAGCGGAGATCGTGCCGCGTACGGGCGCGGATATCCCCATCGCGGTGGCATTTAACGAACTGGAAAGAAAAATGTGCACCTGCGGGATCACAACGGTTTTCCATTCGCTGCATCTGGGATATGAACATGCTGAAGAACTCTCCCGGAGCAAATACAGCCGCGAGGAAGTATTCGGCGAAGTGGCACGGGCTGCCGCAGGGCCGACGTTAATCCACAATAAGATCCATCTGCGCTTTGAAGTGTGCGGAGTAAGCGCCTACGACCAATGCCTCGACCTGATCCGGAACGGGTATGTCGATTTGTTGTCTGTGATGGATCACACGCCGGGCCAGGGGCAGATAAGGAAAGAATACTACAAAAAATTCCTGCTGGCGCAAGGCAGGAACGAAGAGGAGACGGCTCAACTCATCGAGGAGCGGGTCGCCTGGCCAAAAGTCGAAGGGCAAAGGCTGCAGATGATGGTAGATACGGCGAAGGCGCACGGTATCCCGGTGGCGTCACATGACGACGATACCATTGAAAAGGTGGACTCGATGCTTGCCATGGGTGTCGACATCAGTGAATTTCCGATCAATATGGAAACAGCCGCCTACGCGACGCGGATGGGTATGCACGTAGCCGGCGGGGCTTCCAATGTACTTAGGGGCGGTTCGTTGTCCGGCAACCTGGATATGACAGCGGCTATCAGAGAGCGCGTTGTAGGGATCCTTTGTTCGGATTATTATCCCGCGGCGATCCTCCATTCGGTCTTTAAGCTGCACTTTGAACATGGAATGCCATTAAACGAATCCGTCAGTCTGGCCACCCTCCACCCCGCAGAATCCGTTGGCCTGGATACGGAAACCGGTAGCATCGAGCGCGGCAAACATGCCGATCTGCTCGTCGTGAATTTGCGGGATCGGCTTCCCGTAGTTTCCCGGGTAATGGTGGGCGGGAAATGGGTGCTGCAAACCGATACGAAATAAGACTATGACGACGACAACGACAATCGACTTGTCATTGGAGGACTACACGGCCCGGCAATACCGGGAATTGGATGCGGACTGCTTGCTGGAACGGGCTATGGGAGTGCGGCCCTCGGGCAACTACCGGTATGAGGACGGGCGCTGGGCGGCGCAGCCGTATCCGGGCTTCGCGGTGCTCTCGATGGTGGACGAATATGCGGGAAATGAAAGCCTGGCGGGGATACTGGCCGCGGTACAAAACGAACTGCTGGAACGCTGTCCGTGGGACGGAGCCATCTATCCGCTGCCGCCCGACAGCTTTCACCAGACCGTGGCCAATATGCTTTCAGCACAACGGTTCCTTCAGCGGGTCGCTGCGGCAGAGTTGGAAGGAGCTTATCCGGGGATGGTAAAGCGCGCGTTCGGACAGATCGGGATGAAGCGAAAGGGTCCGGTGGAGATGCGGCTGATCGGGTTGAGCATATTCGGTACCGCGCTGGGAGCATTGGGTGTTTTTGAGCAAAAGGAGCACTACGAGCGTATCCTTCGGTTCCGGGCGGGACTATATGCCGATCCGGGATTGGCCGCGCTGGATGTTCGGATGACGCGGCCTTTTATCGGGCATATTACGCTTGCCTATGTCGAAAGCGAACTTTCAGCCGGACAGCGGCGACAACTGGCAGAGACGGCAAATGTGCTGAACGGTCATATAAAAGAGGTAAGGCCGGTGTTCCGTTTCTCTGGAACCGGGTTAAGGCGATATGAGCACTTGACCTCATTCACCCGGGCCGATGGGTATCCCTGTTTTGAATTCTAATAACCTGACCATGCCATACGTTGAACATTTTCCAGCGCCCTCCCCCGAAACAGCCGGCCATCGGCTCGGCGAGGAGCCGCTTATCCACCCGAGCTGCCGCATCCGCAACAGCCAAATCGGCGCGTGGACCTGGTTGGGAGAAAACACCTGGCTGGTTGATTCGAGTTTTGGCGACTACAGCTATGCCGCGGGTAATGTACAGATCATCTATACGGAAGTCGGCAAATACTGTTCGATTGCGAACAGCGTTCGGATCAACCCCGGCAACCACCCGCAGTGGCGGGTAACACAGCATCACATGACCTATCGCCGCAAACAATATCGCCTGGGTGAATCGGACGATGCGGAGTTCTTTCAATGGCGTAAAGAGCACAATTGTGTGATCGGCCATGACGTCTGGATCGGTCATGCGGCGGTGATCATGCCGGGAGTGAAGATCGGCACGGGCGCCGTCATCGGCTCGGGCGCCGTAGTCACAAAGGACGTGGGACCTTACCAGGTGGCGGTGGGGGTGCCGGCGCGGGTGATCAAACAACGTTTCCCGGATAACGTCATTGAAAAATTGCTCGACATCCGCTGGTGGAACTGGGACCGCAAGACGTTGGAAGAGCGCTTTGATGACCTGCTGCACCTGGATACATTTCTGGAAAAATATTCAACCGTACCCATATGAGACGATCATGGTTCGCAGCACTCTGGCTTCTAATTGGCGGTCTTACCGCAGGATGCACCAACAAGCGGGAACTGGACGCCAACGGGGTGCCCAATACCCTGGTGGTTGCCGTATATGAAGGCGACAATCCCGGTGAGACGACAAAGGTGCTCGGCCTCGTCAGACCTTATCTGGAGAAGAAATTGGGTATGCCGGTCGAATTCCAGAAATCCACGGACTACACGACGGTCATAGAGGCGATGACGACCGGCAAGGTTCACATGGCCTATCTCAGTCCCTTTTCCTATATCCTCGCAACCCAAAGACAAAAGCTGGTTCCCATGGTGGCGCCCGGTCTTAACGGCAAGCCATTCATGTATCGCAGCATGATCATTACAAATCCAAAAACGGGTCTCCGTACTATGGCTGACGTTAAAAAGAGGGCGAAGGAGCTGACCTTATGCTTTGCGGACCCGGCTTCGACGTCGGGTCATTTGATCCCGGCAGCCTACCTGGCCTCCAACGGTCTCGATCCGAAGACGGCATTCAAACAGACGATGTTTGCGGGGACCCACTACGCAGCCGTTCTGTCAGTCAAGTCCGCGAAGGTCGACCTCGGCTGTTGTTTTGCGCTGGCATACGAGAAGATGAGCAGGGAGGGAATGATCAGGGACGGTGACCTGGTGACATTGTGGACTTCGGATCCGATCGTGGAAGGGCCGCTCTGTATGAGGCCCGAGGTTAACGCAGCCTTTACGGAAAAGGTCAGACAGGCTTATCTGGACATGGCCAGGGAAGCGCCGGACGTCATGAAAGCGTACTGGAGCATGTATTTTCCAAAACAGGCGGATAGTATGTCCTACATACCTGCCCATGATTCCCTGTACGACGGTTTGCGAAAGATCGCATCCGGAATGGGCGATCTCACACCAACCAATAAATAGGCGTCATGATCGAAGTAAAAAATATCAGCAAGTCGGTGCCTGGTGGAAGGAAACTGCTGGACAACATCAGTTTCACCGTCCGCAAAGGGGAATTTGTCGGGATACTGGGCGCCAGCGGTGCAGGGAAAACGCTCACGCTGCGCTGCCTGAACGGGTTGCTGAGACCCGATACCGGATCGGTCGTGGTGCCGGACGAGGAAGGGCAAGCGCAGGATATCACGCGGGCGGGCAAAAGGAAGCTCCGGCAGCTGCGGCGCAGGATCGGCGTGGTATTTCAGGGGTATCACCTGATCCGCAGACTGACGGCGATCGACAACGTGCTGGTTGGCCGGCTGGGCCAGATCAACACGATGAGGAGCCTCTTATACGGGTTCACCGACCGGGAGCGGGAGATAGCGATGGAGGCGTTGCAACAGGTGAAGATGAACCACCTGTCCGCGGTTGCCGTCGGGAGGATGAGCGGTGGCGAGATGCAGCGGGTGGCGATCGCGCGGGCGATCTTCCAGTCGCCGAACCTGCTGCTTGCGGATGAACCGCTGTCCAATCTGGATCCGAGTAACGCCCGGACGATCATGAAGCTGATCCAACCGCTTGCGCGACAGATGCCGGTGATCGGTGTATTTCATCAGCCGGAGATGACGGCAAGATATTGTACGCGGGTGATAGCGATAAAGGAAGGCAGGGTCATTTACGACGGAGACCCGGTCCTAACCCATGGGCAGCTCGCGGACATCTATGGCGAGGAACTAAGACAGATCGAGGAGCAACCGAAGGGCAATTATGAGCATAACCTTTTATAAGCGATATGAGCGACCGCTGCTGCTGCTGGCGCTGCTGGTGCCGCTTACCCTCGCCGCATCCCGGGTCTGCGGGGTTCGCTGGGGCGAGTTGTGGAGAGGGATAGGCGACAGCGCCGCCTTTGTGGCCCGCCTGCGGCCCGAATGGGATGCCTTCGGCGAGATGTGGAAACCGGCCCTTGAATCGGTGCTTATAGCGTTTGTGGGAACGCTGACCGGTACCGCATTGTCGATCCTTTTTGCATTCGCCGCGGCATCCAATATTGCACCGCGCTGGCTTCGCAACGGAGTGCGGGCATTGCTGGGAATGGAGCGGGCTTTGCCGGAGATCGTCATCCTTCTTTTTCTCGTCGCGGCATTCGGGATGGGATCTTTTTCCGGTGTGTTGGCCCTGACGATAGGTTGCGTCGGGATGCTTGGCAAGCTGATCGCGGATGCCATCGAGGAGCTGGACCCGATGACGATCGAAGCGATCGAGGCGATCGGCGCAACAAAACTTCAATTGCTGGTCTTCGGAGTAATACAGCAGATCATGCCCTCGATCATTTCTTTTGCCCTCTTCCGTTTTGAGTTAAGTATCCGGCTGTCGGTTGTGCTGGGAGCGGTCGGCGCGGGGGGTATCGGGTTAGAGATGTACCGGGCCTTTTTCCTGCTGGACTACCCGCGGGCGACATCGGCGCTGATCGTGATATTGGGATTGGTCTTCCTGACGGAGCGAATGAGCGAATTCCTGCGGAAAAAAATAAGGGGGGCGGAGGCACTGAAATGAAACAGACAATGCAATACGCGCTTTCCCCGCATGGTTACCGGCAACGGGCTACTGTATTCGTCATGATCGCGTTGGGGGTGGGGATGGCCTGTCTGTTCATGGGGTTCGATCCCTCGATGTTATTTACGGAATTCCATTATGTCATCGATCTGACGATGAGCATGACGCCGCCGAATTTCCCTTTGTTATGGCGGGACAGTACGATCGCGATGTCTTTGCTGGAGACCCTGTCGATGGCTTTTCTGGGGACATTATCCGGCGGCGGGATCGCCATTGCACTGGCGCTGATGGCGGCGGCCAATACCAATCCATTCCGCTGGGTCCGCGGGTTGGTCCGGCTGGTCTTGTCGGTGCAACGGGTGATCCCCTCGCTCTTTATCATCCTGATCGTGATTGCCGCCGTCGGCCTTGGGCCTTTTGCGGGGATGCTGACGCTGGTTTTCAGTACGATCGGAACCTTTGGCCAATTGTTCACAGACATAATCGAGAACACGGAAGCGGCGCCAGCCGATGCTGTCTATGCCGCCGGGGCGAATCGCTGGCAGGTGATCCGGTATGTTATCCTGCCGCAAGTGCTGCCTTCATTTACCGCCAATCTTTTTTATGCGTATGACATCAATATCCGGACCGCCATCGGTCTGGGCATCTTTGGCGGCGGAGGCGTAGGCTTTCAGTTGTTCCAGGCCATGCGGTTATTGCATTACCGGGACGCGCTGGCGCTGATCTGCCTGACGATGCTGCTGATCATCCTGACGGAAAAGATGTCGGATACCTTGCGCGCGAGGTTTTTAGGCGGCGGAACGTTGAAATAGTTGCACAAAATAATATGAACACGCATCTTCTGACCAATGCAAGGATCGTGACGCCTGCGGGTCACTTTATCGGGACGGTCAGCGTCGACAATGGGATCATCACGGGGATCTACCGGGATAAACTCTATCCGGAGGGTACCGATCTTCAGGGACAGTGGCTCATCCCGGGTTGCATCGATATTCATACCGACTACCTGGAGAAGGAACTGCATCCGAGACCCTCTGCGGACTTCGACCCGGCGTTCGCACAGCATTTCCTGGATGTGCGGGCAGTCTCCTGCGGCCTGACGACAGTCTTCTGCGCGATCAGCTTTTCCGAGAACCAGTCAAAGCAGCGGGTCATGGAAGAAGCGGTAGCGCTGGCCAGGCAGATCGATGAGACCGGCAAATCCAGGCTTATCCGGCATTTCCTGCACGCGCGCGTCGACCCCAACACGGATGCGCTGCTGCCTTACCTGCCGGACCTGGCTGACCTGGACACCCTCTACCTTGTTGTCTACAACGACACGGTGCCCGGTACCCGGCAATATTCCATGGAACAACAGATCGAAATGCGGATGCAGGCACGCGGCTTCAGCAGGGAAGAGGCATTGGAAGCGCTGCAGTTGCAAATAGAAGCGACCCGGCGGATCAATCACCGGGACAAGATCCAGGAGCAATTCAGGAACAAATGCATATTGGGTAGTCATGACGATACAACCGAGGATCATATCCTGGAAGCGGTAGCCTATGGAGCCAGGCTGGCCGAAATGCCAACCACTATGGCGGCGGCAAGAAAGGCGAAAGAGATGGGCATGTGGGTTTGCATGGGTGCGCCAAATTATTACCGGGGCGGATCGCATTGCGGGAACTTGTCATGCGGAGAGGCGATTGCGGAAGGCCTGGTGGATATCCTTTGCAGCGACTACCATTTTCCGACGATGCTGGGGAGCGTGGTGCGGATGATCGAAGCCGGGATCGAGCCGCAGGAGGCAGTGAATATGGTCTCGCTGAATCCGGCGAAAATGCTGGGGTTGAGCGAACATACCGGTAGTATCGAAATTGGGAAACGTGCGGACCTGGTCTGCTTCTCCGCCGAACGCTCATTCGCCGCCGTCTCACAGGTTTGGGTGGACGGGGTAAGTACTTTCGCGGCCAGGTACCGCTCAAAAAAGACAATGACTACGAATGAAAATAGGAGTGATTGCGGATATTCATGAAGACATCGTTGCGCTCAAAGCAACCTTTTCCTTTCTGGAGAAAGCGGGATGTTCGGAAATCGTTTGCCTCGGCGACATCGTCGGATTTAAGGTCAATACCTATCATTACCTCGATACCCGCGACGCGCACGAATGCATTGCGATGGTGAGGGACAATTGCAGCGGTGTCGTGGTCGGCAACAACGATCTGTATCAGATCAAAAAACTTCCCGCCTGCCGCGGTGGATTCGATTTTCCCGAGAACTGGTATGAGCTGGATTATCATGAACGCAAGGCGATCGGCGGTAACGCTGTTTTTTTATATGAGGATGTGCAGCTGAACGCATTACTGACCCGGGAGGACAAGGCGTGGCTGGAACAATTGCCGGATATCTGGGCGGCGGAGTACGGCGGTGTCCGGTTCCTGTTCTCGCATTTCGCCTATCCGGACCTGCATGGCTTACGGACCTATTTCCCAAAGCGGGTCGAGGAATTCAGGGAGCACCTGGGCTTTATCGACCAGCATGGCTGCACGATCGGGATATCGGGGCATTTTCATTTTGAAGGACTATGCCGTGTAGGAGAGGAAGAGATCCGGCGGCAAGGTTTTGGTTCATACGAATATTCGCCGGAGCTTCAATATTGGTACGGCCCTTGTGTGGCAAGGGGTCAGTTTACAAACGGTTGCCTGATCATCGATTCCGGCCGATCGACCGTGGAGGCGGCGAAATGGTGAAAGCGCTCCGGCGCGTTGTGTGGCGGTGATTTTTGTATTTTTACGGGATGGAGTTTCTACAGGTAGTCAAGGTTGGCGCTCGCGACGGCGCGGTCGCGGAGATCAGTTTTTCACAACAGCGGGGGCAGCGGTTGGTGGTGGCGGGGGCGACAGGTTCAGGCAAAAGCACGCTGTTGAAGCTGATAGCGGGTTTGGCGCAACCCGTCGAAGGAGAGATCCGGTTCGAGGGCGAACGCGTAATGGCCCCCGGGGAATCGCTGATCCCGGGGCACCCGGAGATCGCCTACTTATCCCAGCATTTTGAATTGTGGAACAATTATCGGGTCGAGGATATTCTGTCTTATGCCAATGAGCTGACGGCGGAAGAGTCCGCGTCCCTGTATGCGATCTGCCGGATCGGGCACCTGCTGCGCCGAAAGGCGGACCAGCTTTCGGGTGGAGAACGGCAACGGATTGCGCTGGCAAGGCTGCTGGTCCGGCCGCCGAAGTTATTGCTGCTTGACGAGCCGTTTTCCAACCTGGACCGGGTGCATAAGGAAATCCTCCGTACGGTGATTGCGGATATCCAGCAACGTTATGGGGTAACCTGTATACTCGTATCGCACGATCCGCCGGATGTCCTGTCATGGGCGGATGAGGTCCTCGTACTGAAGGATGGGCGGCTGGTGCAAAAAGGGGGCCCCGAACGAATTTACCGGCAACCGGCAGATGAATATGTGGCGGGGCTTTTTGGGAAATATAACCGCGTCCACCCCGCGTTGGCAGCGCGATTGGGGAGATTGCCGGGCGCGGGAGGGAGCCAGGACCTGCTGGTCCGTCCGGAAAAGCTGACCCTGTCCGCGTTGGGAAGCGCGGCAGCCCGCGGCCGCGTGACCCGGATCGCCTTCCTCGGCGGCTATTATGAAGTCGAAGTGGAGCTGGCGGATAGCCGGCTGCTCGTGCGGGTGGATACCAATACGTACCAACCGGGCCAGGAAGTGTTTGTTGGACTAACGGCATAGGAAAGATCAAATCAATGCTTACCTTCGGAGCCATAAAAAGATAGTTTTCATATGAGAAAAATCGTTGCACTGTCAATTGTCGCCACATTGATCCTCCAGATTGCGGGAAGAGCCCAGTCCCCCACACCCGCCAGCGTATACGACCAGCACGAGGCATTTGCCCCGTTCTTTTACCCTGCCTACGGGGATGATGTCCGGACAGCCGCCGGTACACCCGGTCCGCGTTACTGGCAAAACCGGGCGGACTATAGGATCGACGCCCGGTTGGATACGGTTGAACAGTCGATCACGGGTACGGTGACGATCACCTACAAGAACAACTCGTCGCAGAATCTGCCCTTCGTCTGGCTCCAACTGGACCAAAACATATACCGGGACAGCTCTCGCGGTGAAGCCGTTACAGAGATCTCGGGAGGCCGATGGGCCAATCGGAATGCATTTTCGGGCGGCTTCGAACTGAAGTCGGTAAAAGTGGCCGATCCGGCGACAGGCAAAAGCACGGCCGCCGATTACCTGGTATCCGACACGCGCATGCAGATCAAACTGAAAGATGAATTAAAAGCGGGCGGCGTATTGAAGATCCAGGTGTCATATGGTTTCAAGATCCCGGAATACGGTACTGACCGGATGGGGCGGATGCAGCCGAGACCGGGCAACAGTTCATGGATCTATGAGATCGCTCAATGGTATCCCCGGATGTGCGTGTTCGATAACGTATATGGCTGGAACACACTTCCCTACCTGGGGCAGGGCGAGTTTTACCTGGAATATGGCGATATCGATTACAGCGTGAATGTTCCGGGCAATATGATCGTCGGCGGCTCGGGCGAACTGGTGAACCCCGCCGAGGTGCTGACCGCAAAGGAGCAACAGCGGCTGGCCGAAGCCCGGGCAAGCGACAAAACAGTGGCGATCCGTGGAAAGAATGAAGTGGGCGACGCGTCGACCCGCCCGGCCCGGGACAGGCTGACATGGCATTTCCATTGTACGAATACCCGCGACGTGGCCTGGGGCGCTTCGTCCGGCTTTGTCTGGGACGCGGCGCGGATCAACCTGCCGAGCGGGAAGAAAGCGCTGGCGCAGTCCTTATACCCGGTCGAAGTATCCAGCGACTCGGCCTGGGGCCGTTCGACGGAATATGTCAAGGGCTGCATCGAATTCTACTCCGGATACCTCTACGAATTCACCTATCCTTCCGCGACCAATGTCGCGGGGATCGTGGGCGGGATGGAATATCCGGGAATCGTCTTCTGCGGGGCGCGGGCCCGGATGGGCAATTTGTGGGGCGTCACCCGGCACGAATTCGGCCACAACTGGTTCCCGATGATCGTTGGCAGTAACGAAAGGAAATATCCCTGGATGGATGAAGGATTCAATACCTTTATCAATACGGTGGCGGATTCGGCTTTTAACCACGGAGAATATCTTTTCAAGGATAACCCCGCAAGAGAGACCTACTATTGGCATAACGGCGACGATCCGATCATGACCATCCCGGACGTGGTACAGGGTCGCAACCTGGGGCTCACCGCCTACGCAAAACCAAGCCGCGGACTAACGCTGCTGCGGGAACAAGTGCTGGGTAGATCCCGGTTCGATTATGCGTTCCGTTATTATGTCCATGCATGGGCATTCAAGCACCCTACACCATACGATTTCTTCCATGCCATGGAGAATGGTTCGGGCGAAACGCTCGATTGGTTCTGGCGCGGCTGGTTCCTCGAAGACTGGAAGATCGACCAGGCGGTGACGGGAGTGACGCCGGTCAGCGCCGATGACGCGTCAAAGGGGGTGACCATTACGCTCGAAAATCTCCAGAAATTGCCGATGCCGGTGACGGTGGAGGTCCGGGAAGCAAACGGCAAAAGCGGGCGGGTGACATTGCCGGTTGAAGTCTGGATGCATGGGCCGGTGTGGAAGTTCCACTATGCATCATCCGACAAAGTAACGCAGGTAACCGTAGACCCGGATGGCCAATACCCGGACGCGGACCGGTCGAACAATACCTGGAAGGCGCAATAAAACAGAGAATCAATACCATGAGCAAGAGCAAACGACCGGAAACGGCCGCGATCACCATCTTTGGCGCAAAGGGCGATCTGACAAAACGAAAGCTGATCCCGGCGTTGTATAATTTGTATGCGGATGGGCATTTGACTGCCAATTTTGCCATCTTTTGCGTAGACTTTGTGACTATCGACCAGCCAGCTTTCCGGGATGACATGCTGGAAGGGGTCAACGAATTTAGCCGCAGCGGAAAAGCGGATGCCGCAAAATGGGCAGCCTTCGCCCAACGGATCAACTACATCCAGGGGGATTTTCAGCAAGACGTCACGTATGGCACCGTAAAGCAAAAGATCAAAGAATTCGAGAACACCTCGTCAAAACCCGGGATAAGAATATTTTATTTCGCCGTTGCTCCGCGCTTTATCGAGCTCATCGCCGATTCACTGTGCGCCGCAAAAATGTGTACCGCGGACACGCATCACCGGATCGTCGTGGAGAAACCGTTTGGGAATGACCTGGAGTCCGCGAAGAAGCTGAACCGGTACCTTTCCAAACGATTTACCGAGCGGCAGATCTATCATATCGATCATTACCTGGGCAAGGAAATGGTTCAGAATATCATGGCCTTCCGCTTTGCCAACTATGTTTTTGAGCCGCTCTGGAACAGGAAATTCGTAGACCATATCCAGATAAGCGTAGCGGAAGAGGTGAGCGTGGGCAAACGGGGCGGATACTACGACGGCAGCGGCGCGCTGCGGGATATGGTCCAGAACCACCTCCTGCAGCTGCTCTGCATCATTGCAATGGACTGCCCGAAGGCATATGAGGCGGAAGCCATCCGTGACAGCAAGGTCAAGGTGCTTCGGCATATTCGGACGATGACGGCAGACCAGGTATTCAAGAACGTTGTCCGCGGCCAATATACGGAAGGGGAGGTCGACGGACAAAAGCGGGTCGGCTACCGGCAGGAGGCGCAGGTGGCTCCTGATTCGAAGACGGAGACTTTTGTTGCCGGTCGGTTCTTTGTCGACACGGACCGTTGGAAAGGAGTGCCGTTCTTCCTGCGGACCGGGAAGTCCATGCCGCGCCAGTCGTCGGTGATCATGGTGCAGTTCAAGGACAGCCCGCATAAGATTTTCAAGGACGACGTAATCCCGAACCGGCTCGTCATCAGTATTCAACCCGAACTGGAGATCGGCCTGGTATTCGAGAGCAAAGTGCCCGGGCTGCATATGAAGCTCGTGCCGGTAGAGATGGACTTCATGTATACCGATAACTACTCGCAGTCTTTGCCGGAGGCATATGAGACTCTCCTGTTGGATGTCCTGGATGGGGACGCCACCTCCTTTATGCGTACGGACCAGATCGAAGCGGCGTGGACCGTCGTCATGCCGATCCTGAACGCGTGGAAAAAAAATCCGTCGAAACAGCTCCAATTCTACCCCGCGGGAAGCTGGGGGCCGGCGGCAGCGGACAAGTTGCTGAAGCCTTATGCGAAGGAATGGTACAAGCTGGCGACCCACCCCCGGGTTGCACAAAACATGGCGAGCATTGAATGATCACAAAAAAAATGCGGCCGCAGCAGTCTTACCGTCGATCCGTCCGGGGAGCACGGTAGGGTTCGGCGCGGGCTCGACAATCGCCCACCTCGTCAGCCTGGTCTGTGAAGATCCGGACCTGGCCGGATCCCTGCAGGTATTGTCCTCCTCCTTTGCAACAAGAACGCTCCTGCGGGAAAAAGGTCTCCGGGTCCGGGAGCTTGCATCGACGGCGAAGCTGGATCTGTATGTTGACGGCTGTGACCAGTTCGATCGCCGGTTAAGCGCGCTAAAGAGCGGCGGCGGCATACACACGTCGGAGAAAGTCGCGGCCGCCATGGCCGATGAATTCATCCTGGTCGGAGATATGGCAAAACGGGTGGAACAGCTCGACGGTACATATCCGTTGGTGCTGGAGGTGATACCGGAGGCGCTTACATTTGTCGGCGACCGGGTGCGGCGTTTTTTCCAGCCGGTACGGTCGGCACTGCGGCTGAGCGACCGGAAGGATGGTGCGGTGATCACGGAGCGGGGAAATTTTTTGATCGATTGTTGGTTCGATCCCTTTCCCGAACCGGCGGTGATCAATGACCGGTTGTTTGCGATTCCGGGCATTCTCGAACATTCGCTTTTCTATAACCTGGCGCACCGGGCGGTTGTGGCCGGGCCGGAAGGGATCCGACAATACGCGAAGAGCGGCGAACTATGATGAAACGGACGTATATCACGTATGTTGTTGTGCTGGGACTATTGACAGCCATCGGGCCTTTTTCCATCGACATGTATCTGCCGGGATTCGAAGATATCGCGGCAAGCCTGGGCACCACGTCGGCGACGGTGGCATTGTCGCTGTCGAGCTATTTTGTGGGCATCGCCCTGGGCCAGCTGATCTATGGTCCCCTCCTGGACCGCTACGGCCGCAAGAAGCCGCTCTATGCCGGCCTGCTGCTGTATATCGTCGTGACGTTTGTCTGCATGCAGGCGAAGGACATCCAAACGCTGATCGTCCTGCGGTTTGTCCAGGCCCTGGGGAGCTGTGCCGCGCAGGTGGCCGCGATGGCCATGGTGCGCGACCTTTTCGGGGCAGAGAAAAGCGCAACCGTTTTTTCCCTGTTGCTGCTGGTGCTTGGAGCTTCACCGATGATCGCCCCGACTGCCGGCGGTTATATCGTCTCGATCTGGGGCTGGCGGGTCGTTTTCCTGGTGTTATTGATATTGGGGGTCCTGATCACGTTACTGACGGTCTTCCTGTTGCCGGAGACGTACCCGCCGGACAAGGAATTCTCACTAAAGCCGTTGCCGATCGTTCGCAATTTCCTGGCGGTTCTCCGGGTCCGGCAGTTTGTCCTTTACGTTCTTGTCCAGGCATTTGCTTTCGCGGGTTTGTTCGCTTACGTTTCCGGGTCCCCTGCCGTATTTATGGGCTATTTTCATTTGGACAAACGAACCTACGGCTGGGTATTCGCGTTCCTGTCAGTGGCCTTTATCGGGTTGGGTCAGCTGAACACGCTGTTGCTGCGGCGGTACAAGAGTAAGCAGATCATCCGGGTCGCGTTACTGGGGCAGGTGATCGTGGCGTTATTCTTCTTTGCGGGGGAATACGCAGGATGGTTTGGATTGGGATATACGATCTTCTTTCTCTTTCTCTTTCTTGCTTTTTTGGGTTTCACCTACCCCAACGCGGCGGCCTTATCGCTCGCGCCATTTAACAAGAACGCAGGAACCGCTTCCTCGCTGCTGGGATTCTTCCAACTGGGGATAGGCGCGCTGGCTTCGGTCGCGGTAAGCATATTCAGCAACGGGACCCCCGCGCCAATGGTAGCGGTGATCGCGGTTACGTCGGTCCTCGCAGGATCGATATTGGCCATCGGTCAGGGCAATTTGGCAACCAGGCCTTCGGGTAAGGACTTAAGCACGCGATAGATGATCTTCCATTTCCATCCGGGAACGATGATAAAACGCCTCCCGGCAGCGACCACCGCCCTGGCGATAAAATCAGGCTCCAGCATCAGGGATTTGGGGAGGTCCAGGCCTGCGGTCAGCTTGGTTCGGATATAGCCGGCGACGATAGCATTGACGATGACACCTCGTGGGAAAAGATACTGACGAAGTCCCGCGAGATATTGGGTGAAGGCGGCCTTTGTGCTGCCATAGATAAAGTTGCTTTTTCTGCCCCGGACGCCGGATAATGAGGAGAGGCCGACGATGCGTTGCAGGTTGGAGTTATCCTTGTCCATGACGATCCGGTTCAAAATAGAGACGGCGCCGGCGTAAAGGACCTCGATCATCCGATGGGTGCCATCCCAGTCGGCAAGGGCCTGTTCGTTGGTGACCTGGAAGCCCGCCGCATAGACGACAATATGCGGTTTGACAGGCAGTGCCGCATAAAATGCGTCGTGCTCTCCAAATGCAGCTGCATCGAAGTAACGGATATCGAGCTGGCCGGCGGGTATCCCCCTGGATAAGGCAAAGGTCCGCAGAGCATCCGTGCTGCGGGAAGCGGCGATGACGAAATATCCCTTTTCAACATACATCCTGATGCATTCCTTCGCTACGTCCGAGTTGGCGCCGAGAATAAGGACAGTCGTCTTTGTCATATCTTAAAATTAAAATATTTGCCTAAGTTTGCCCCCTATGCAAAACGAAAAAGCGACAGCCAATCTAAAGGCCGGTCAGGAATTCCTGAAAGCCAATGCGACGAAACCCGGGGTCGTCGTGCTGCCCAGCGGGCTGCAATATGAAATCCTCGTGGAAGGCAAGGGCCCGCGACCGGCGGTTACCCATAAGGTGACCTGTCATTATCACGGGACACTGATCGATGGAACGGTTTTTGACAGCTCCGTGCGGCGCGGCCAGCCTGCTACCTTTCCCCTCAATGCAGTGATAAAGGGTTGGACGGAAGGAGTCCAATTGATGCCTGCGGGCAGCAAGTGGCGCTTTTATATCCCGCCGCAACTGGCATACGGCGACCGGCAGGTAAGCGCGCAGATCGGCCCAAACAGTACCCTGGTCTTCGATGTGGAGCTGATCTCTTTTGTGTGATCGCTTTTGCCTGATCATTTGCGCGGCCCGGTACAACCGCTACGCGATCCGGTCAAATACATTCACGGCGTCATATACGACCACTTTTGCCCAAAGATGGCTGTAATTCTTCACGAACTCCAGGTGGAGCGGATGTTGCTGGTAAGAAGCCTGCGAGGGGAGGTCATTAAAGAACATCAGTTCCGAGACCTGCCACGAAGCGTCGACGACGTCTCTTTTCTCGGTACTGGCGAGGGTACCTACATAAAGTTCCTTTATAAGCGGGATGCCCGCGAGGGTCTTGAGACCTGCAACGAGCTGGTCGCGGTCTTCCGCGGAGGCCGGATTCTTCAACCAGAAAAAAACGTGATGAACGATCGGGGGACGATGGGCGTCGGCGGGAATCATTCCAAGGGCGGGCCCGCTGCTGAGAACAGCGCCCGCCGCCACCGCGCCGGCTCCAATAAAGCTTCGCCTGTTGGATTTTTTCATAGGATTAAAGGTAATTCGTCGTTCAGAAAAAAAAAATTATCTTTCTGCAAAAAGCATGAGAACTCTTCGGTCGCTAACACGATGGACAATGCTGATGCTATGCGGGGCCGCTGTTTCCGGCGGGTTGTCCGCGCAAACTATTCAGCGAAATGTGCCTGATCCCGATGTGGACTACTCCCGCCTGGCGCGAATCGACACCCTGATCAACGGTTATGTCGGCAAAGGATGGATCAACGGCGTGGTGACGCTGGTGGTCCACAACGGACATGTGGTCCAATATAAAGGGTATGGGTATTCGGATCGCGAAGCGGGCAAGGTGATGCGCCCGGACGACCTGTTCCGGATCGCCAGCCAGACGAAGGCTATTGTCAGCGTAGGGTTGATGAGGCTATGGGAACAGGGAAAATTCTACCTGGATGAACCGATCGCCGATATCCTCCCCGCTTTTGCGCATCCGGTCGTGCTGGATAAGTTCAATGCTGCCGACAGCAGCTATACGACGGTGGCGGCCAAACGGGAGATCACCTTCCGAGATCTGCTGACGCATACGTCGGGTATTGATTATCCGCTCATCGGCACCCCATCGATGCAGGCTATTTACGCCAAGGCGGGTATTCCGTCGGGGCTTGGCGTCATCGATTCAGATCTCCGTGAGCGGATGGAAGCAATGGCAAAACTGCCGCTGGTGCATCAACCCGGCGAGAAGTGGACTTACGGGTTGAATGTCGACGTGATCGGATGTCTGATCGAAGTAATGACCGGAATGAACCTGGAGGATTATCTGCGGGCGAACATCTTCGGGCCGTTGGGAATGAAGGATACGTATTTCAATGAGCCGGCCGACCGGGCAAGCCGGCTTACAACCGTATATACGGAGGACTCGCTGCACCGCGTCATCCGTTGGACAAAGGAAAAAACGTCGGTCGATCCCAATTATCCGCTGATCCGCAAACGATATTTTTCGGGTGGCGCGGGGTTGACATCGACGGCCTGGGACTATGCGATCTTTTTGCAGATGATGCTGAACGGGGGCCGGTACAATGGCGCGCAGATCCTGGCGCCGCGGACCGTCCAGATCATGACAAGCGGGCAACTGCCGTTCGAGTTCAACGGGACCGATAATTTCGGACTTGGTTTCGGGATCACCAGCGAACAATCAGCGGCAAAAGGCGTTAGAAATGCCGGGTCGTTCGAGTGGGGCGGTTACTTCGGTACGACATATTGGGCCGATCCCAAAGCAAAGCTGGTTTGCCTGGTAATGACGCAGCAAACACCAAACAGCCATGCGGATCTCGAGGGAAGGATAGAACAGGCGATCTACCAGAGTTTTGTAAGATAATCAGCAGGAATGGCATTATTTCCAGTATTAGGTAAGGCGTCGACGGGACAGCGGCTCGAGCGGATCCGACGCTCGCCAAACTATAAATTCGATCGTTTCCAGAACCTTGTCCCGACAGAGGTCACGCTAAAAGACGCCTCTTTTTTCAGGATGTTAAAGGAATATCGGAACCGGCCGGCCGATACCGCACCGGCAAAGCCCCTTCCGGTAATGCGGACCGATCTGTCGGCCCTGCCGGACAAAGGCGCGTGGTTCGTATGGTTCGGACATTCTTCCTACATATTGAAGGTGGAAGGCGTAACGATATTGGTCGACCCCGTTTTCAGCGGGAACGCGTCGCCGGTATCATTCCTGGCAAAGGCGTTCCCGGGAACCTCCGTTTACGGTGTGGCCGCAATGCCCGCGATAGACATCCTGCTGTTGACACACGACCACTATGATCATTTAGATTACAAAACGGTAAAATCTCTTGCACCCGCAGCCGGGCGGGTTTGCACCTCCTTGGGCGTGGGTGCGCACCTCGAGGCATGGGGTGTGCCGCCGGAAAAGATCGTCGAGCTGGACTGGTGGGAGAGTTGGAGCTGGAAGGATTTGACCTTTATCGCGGGGCCCGCCAGACATTTTTCGGGCCGAACCTTTAAACGGGGCGGTACTTTGTGGTCATCGTTCGTGCTGAACGGAAGAGGACATTCCTTGTATCTTGGCGGGGACTCCGGATATGAAACGCATTTCGCAGCGATCGGCGCAAAGTATGGGCCATTCGAACTGGCGATCCTCGAGTGCGGTCAATACGGGAAGAACTGGCCATATATACATATGCTGCCGGAGCAGACGGTCGAGGCAGCGTTGGATCTGCGGGCTTCCGCTATGATTCCCGTACACTGGGGAAAGTTCACACTCGCTTTGCATCCGTGGAATGAGCCGGTACGGCGGGTCGTAGCGGCTGCCGCCGCGGCGGCTTCGGAGGCCGAGGGTGGCAAAAGCTTGCAGCTGGCCACGCCGATGATCGGGGAGGTCGTCCATGTGGGCGGTCCATACCCAACCGCAACCTGGTGGGAATAGATCAGAAATTAAAGCTGGTACTGACCCGAAGGCCAAGCGTGGAAATATTCGGGTGATCCAGGTAGGTGAATCGTTTTACCAGGTCGAGGCGGACCACGGAGAGAATGTTATAAATGCCGACGCTGGCTTCGATATACGGTTTGTCGCCCAGCGGATACGTTGTCGTGAGGCCATTGGTTGTCGGGAACTTCATTTGACCGGTGTTGACAACGGGATTATTGGCATCCCGCAGCCCGCCCCACAGAAACTTGGCGGCTATTACCTCGCGAAGCTTCAGGCGTTTCAGTCCCGGAACTTTATTAAAGAAGAAACCATTGAAGAAGTGATCGATATCGAGGCTGGCATAATGATCGCTGACGAATTCGCCGATATTCATCAGGTTGTAGATATTCTCGTAATAGAAATAGGATTGATTGCCGGGAGCGATGGTAAGAAGCGGGAACGGAAGGTTGTTGCCAACGTAACCTGCGTCCAGCGTGACGTCTGAGAAGCCGATCGGGGAAATATAAACCCGTTTATACAGGTCGAACCGGAAGGCGTCGTAGTTGTACTGGCCGCCGAAAAGACCGCGGATGCCCTTCGCATACTGGAGGGTTACGATGGGCCACCGGTTGATGACGTCGGTTCTGCCGGCCTTATTCTGAAAGAACTCTTCGTGCGGGGCCCACCGTAACGTCAGCGAGAGCTCCCCGGTTACGATCCGGCGGACGCTGTCGAATTGATCGATAGCGGGCTCGTAAACGTAAAACAGAGAACCGGTAGGCCGTTGCTGCCAATATTTCATTCCCAGGTTGTACGAAAGGTGGTTGCTGTATTCATGGATATAGGACAACCGGCCGATATGGTTGTACAGCCATTTGGAGTTGTCTCCGCGCGTAAATGAACTAAAAAAGTTATTGGCTCCGGAAAAGGCATTCTCCGCGCCAAGGCTACGCGTATCGTCGAGCCAGCTGACCTGTACGTAATGCAACGGGTAAGTATAGATGGATTTGTTGTTAAAGGCATACGACGCGCTGGCAAAGTATTTCCAGCGTTGGTCCTTGAATCCATACGCCACATAGGACTCGGCATAATAACGTTTGGACAGGCGGGTATTGGTCCGGCCGCCGAAGCGGAGGCGCTGGCCTTCGATCTGGTTGAAGGTCCAGAAATTGCCGATGGGACCGATGTCGACTTTGCCGGCCGACTTATAGCCCGCGGTAAAGGCGGTTGCGTAGTCCAGCAGCCGGTGGTAGGACCGCATCTTTGTAAGGCTGTCGACATTGGCATACGTTCTTTCTTCGGAAGCCGTCAGCGGAATCGGTCTGCTGGTGAAAAGACTGTCCTGGGTTCCGCGGGCATCCATGACCGTATCGACTTCAGGCCCCTTAAAGATTTCATTGGGGAGCGTGCTGTCCCTGACCTGGTCCAATTTCACGATCCGTTCGCCGACCATGCCGAATGTTCCCGGTATGGCGTTGAACAGGGCGATCATGTCGGAATTCAAAACGTGATAGTGTCCGTCGTCACCTTGCTCGAAGTCCTGTTTGACCTGAAATTCCCGGACAAAGTTCAGATTGATGTGCTGGCTTACGCCGAGTTCGACACGCGTAACCGCATAGTTGTTGTCTAAATTGATATAGAGGTGTCCGCGGAAGAGCAGGTCTTCCGGGTTGCGTGGAGTGAAGTATAGCCGCACGATACGCTGACCCTCCTCCACGGTCGTATCGCGGATAAAGAACATATAAAAGGTTGGTGCGACGTCCGCGATCGGGCTGGTAAACTGGGTGGTGAACAGATCGATCGTATTGTCATAGATATTAATATTTTCATACAGGCGGTTAATAAACTGGCTAATCCCTTTCATGTCGATGTATTCGCCAAAGTCCACGGCCTTTCGGCCCACTACGATCTTCCGGGCTTTTTCCGGATGCTTCCTGTAGTAATTGTCGGACAGGACCTCTTCAATATAAACCGGAACGAGGGACTTGCCCGGCATAAGGGTAGTATCGTGGTTCTCAAATAAAAAGTGATATTTTTTCAGCACTTTGTCATCGGCGATCAGCCGGGGGACCTTGTCGAGCAGCAGGCGGATCTTTTCGTATTGCTGGTAGGATGTATAGGCGGGTGCATTGGGTCCGTTGCGCCCCTTGTTCTCGATCACGCGGCGGATCAGCTCGACGGCGGGGTTGTTCTTATTGCGATATCTTCCCGGTTTTGCCTTGATCACAAAATCTTTTAGTATCGTGTAGGCAGGAGGCATGACCACGGTCACCGGGGAATCCGGCATCTCTTCGACGGGGATATACACCGGCTTGTATCCCGCAGCGACAAACGCAAGCTGGGCGGCATTCCGATCCACCCTGATGCTGAATTTACCTTCGATATTGGTCACGACGCCACTGCGGCTGTGGCGGACGGAAACGGTGACATACGTAAGCGGGGCGTGAGAGACTGAGTCCAGAACGGTGCCGGTGATCGTTCTGGACTGTCCAAAGCCGGCTTCGGCGAATAGCCCGGCAAGCAGGAAAAGAATGATCTGTCGTAATCTGGGAATTGGGTCGCTTTTTAAATAAGAGTTCAGTCGAAAAGGCAGATCTTAAGTTCGGCAATTTAGGTAAAAAGTCGGTTATTACCCTGAATTTGCGCTCCTTCAAAACGGATCCGGAGGGCAATTATTGCGGGTCCTGAACTGACCGGAAAGGATTATCTTTATGTGTACGATAATTCAATATTGATTGAATTGTAATTGCAGATAATATGGATAACAGCATTGCGCAGATCGCGTCGGTGATCGGCGAGCCGCGACGGGCAAAGATCCTCTGGACATTAATGGACGGACGCGCCTACACGGCCCGCGAACTGGCGATCGGGGTAGAGACGACCCCGCAGAACCTGAGTATGCACCTGAGTAAAATGTTACGCGCCGGGCTGCTGGTGGTGGAAGCACAGGGGCGGCACCGCTATTATTCCTTTTCCCGGCCGGAAGTGGCGGATGTGATCGAAGCGATCGCCAACCTGGTCCCGGCGGAGAGCGCGGTGAAGGAAGACGCGGATATGGTGCCTATTCGATTTTGCAGGACCTGCTACGATCACCTCGCGGGGAGGGTGGGGGTGTCGGTCATGGAGAGCCTCCTGCGGCAAAAATTGATCGCATCCCGGGACGCGGAGCTGGACGTCACTCATAAAGGAATACAATGGTTTGCCGAGCGCGGGATCGATTGCAACGAGATCCGGAAGCAACGCCGGGCCTTTGCAAAGGCATGCCTCGACTGGACAGAGCGGCGGCATCATCTGGCCGGCGCGCTGGGCGCGGCACTGCTGGAGAAGATGCTGGAAGCGCATTGGCTGCGGCGGACAGCCCAATCGCGGGCTGTAGTTGTAACGGCAAAAGGGAGGCAAATGCTGGAAGCTCATCTTAATATTCAATTATAGCGATGGAAATTACAAAGGAGGAATATTCGATTTCGACGGACCGGGTGAAATTGGATTTGCAGTTTATTCATGATTACTTGTCGAAGGAATCCTATTGGGGGCAGGGGATACCATTTGAAAAAGTGGTGACGGCCGCGGATCATTCGTTGAATTTCGGACTGTATCACGGAGACCGGCAGATTGGCTATGCGCGGATCGTCACGGACTATGCGCGGGTGGCTTACCTGGCGGATGTATTCGTGATTTCCGGATACCGGGGCCGGGGTCTTTCGAAATGGCTGATGCAGGTGGTATCCGATCATCCGGATCTGCAAAGGCTGCGGCGCTGGATGCTGCATACGAAGGATGCGCACGGGCTGTATACCCAATTCGGGTGGAGCACACCCGCGAATCCGGAGACGTACCTGGAGATCTATAACCCGGACGCGGCGTGGTGGGCAGGACGAACATAACATTATTTTTGACCCATGAGCGGCAAGGCGAAAGGCATAACGGAATTTGACGCGGTAGTCGTCGGGTCGGGGCCGAACGGGCTGGCGGCGGGAATTGTTTTATCGCAAAAAGGGCTCTCCGTGCTGCTGCTGGAAGGAAGATCGACGATCGGCGGCGGACTGCGGTCGGCGGAGCTGACGCTGCCTGGTTACATCCATGATATTTGCAGCGCGGTGCATCCACTCGCGGTGGGCTCGCCCTTCTTTCAGACCTTGCCGCTGACTGCGCACGGGCTGGATTTTATTTATCCCCCGGTAGCGGCGGCGCATCCATTGGACGGGGGTGTTGCGGCATTGTTGGCCGGCACGGTGGAAGAGGCGGCGGGGCGTCTCGGAGCAGACCGGGATGCCTATCAACGGCTGGTCGGTCCGGTAGTGCAGGATTGGCCGGCGCTTGCCCCGGAACTGTTGGGGCCCCTGCATTTGCCGGTAGATCCGATGATGCTGGCACGGTTCGGATGGGTGGGAATGCCGAGCGTGCGGTGGCTGGCAAGGAGGTTTCACACGCGGGAGGCCAGAGCGCTGCTGGCGGGGATGGCGGCGCATGGAATGCAACCATTGGAGAATTGGGATACGGCGGCCATTGCGCTGCTATTCCTGGCGACCGGCCACACAAAGGGGTGGCCGATACCACGCGGCGGGTCCGCGAAGATCGCCGATGCATTGGCACAATACTTCCTGTCCCTAGGGGGCCGGATCGAAACGGGCGTTCCCGTCAGGTCCTTGTCACAGTTGCCTTCTTCCCGTTGCGTATTGCTGGATTTGACACCGCGGCAATTATTACAGCTTGGAGGTCATCGCTGGTCGTCATTCTACCGGTGGCAACTGGAGCGGTATCGCTATGGGATGGGCGTGTACAAAATTGATTGGGCCCTGGCAGAGCCGATCCCATTTTCGGCGGCAGGATGCCGGTCGGCAGGGACGGTGCATATTGGAGGCACATTCGAAGAGATCGCGGCGGCAGAAGCCATGACGGCCAGGGGTGGACTTCCCGCGCAGCCTTTTGTTCTCCTGGCCCAACCGAGTGTTTTCGACCCGTCGAGGGCGCCGGCGGGGCGGCATACGGCCTGGGCATACTGTCACGTACCTAACGGATCCCGGGCGGATATGACGGAACGGATCGAGCAACAGGTGGAGCGGATGGCGCCCGGGTTTCGGGAGCGGGTGCTGGCCCGGCACGTGTTTGACACGGTCCAACTGGAGGAATACAATCCGAACTATGTCGGCGGAGATATCAACGGGGGAGAGATGGACATCCGGCAACTGTTCACCCGGCCCGCGTTAAGGTGGTCGCCGTACCGGACGTCGTCCCGCGGGATCTATATTTGTTCGTCTGCGACGCCGCCCGGCGGTGGTGTGCATGGGATGTGCGGTTTTCACGCGGCGCGGCGCGCCCTTCGGGATGTATTTGGGATTACAGGCACCGACGGGTCGTGATCAAGCCTCGACAGCCTGGATCCGCCGCTTGCTTTTCCGGTATTTCTCGGCGATGATCTCGCTCATCGGCCGTTGGTAAACCTTACTTTCCACCCAGGACACGATGTCGAGATAGGCAAATGCGCGGGCCTCGTACCGGTTGCCTTCGAAGCGGCGGATCTTGCCGAGGAATGTTTCAAATTCGGCCTTCATGCCCGACCGGGATGTTTGAAAGGAAGTACGGAGAAAACGGAACATCTCCTCTTCCACTTTTGTAAGGCGTTCGCGTCGGGCCATGAACCGGTAAACGGATTTGGTAAGTGATTCCATCAGGTCAAAGTTACCCAACTCATAGTGCGCCATCAGGTGCAGGACCCGGGCGTAGCATTGCAGGTCGTTGCGAAGATCCTGTGAGTCGTTGATGATCCGCTGGAGATAGTCGATGGAGGTGGAATAGTCGCCGGCGCCGAAATACAGGGAAGCGATCTTGTAATTCAAAACAAGGATGCGATGGCGGTCGATAAAAAGATCATATTCCGCGAGTTGTTCTTCGATACGGGGAACCATTTCCAAGCCTTCCCTGAAGGTACCATGCATGAAGACCTGGTTGATACGGGCCGTTGTAATATAGACGAAGGATTGAATGCGGAAATTGTCGTTCTCCATGACGCGGTCGGTTTTGGAAAAATCTTCGAATTTCCGCAGGATATCTTCGAATTTCACATGGTTGCGAAGATCGAAGTGTGCATTCAGCAGGTTGTGAAGCGCCTTGATAAAGTGACCCGTCTCCACACGGATCATCAGCGGCTGCTCTTCAAAGAGGTCAAGCCATTTCTGTGAGTAGCGATAGTACCGGAGAAAATCCTGGGAAATAAATGCATACCAGTTATAACTTTGATAAAGGTAGAGACGTTCGTAGAAGCCGGTCTGTTGCCAGGCCCTGGACGGCAAATGCTCTTTCAGATATTCCCGGATCCGCGCTTCGTCCTTTTCATTGCGGGCATGGCCGTTCTTGATATACCAGCTGTAGACGAGGAGCGCCAGATTCGAAAGCCGCGCTACCATGCTGATACGGCCGATCATTTCGACGGATTCGGCCGACAGTTGTTCGGCCCGCATCTGCATGCTATGGGTGATGTGGAGGGTCTCGATCCGCTTCTCGAGCGCCAGGACCTGGACGAGGAAGTTGAATTTCTGGTTGGCCTTGGCGGTCTCCTTGGCCCGGTCGAGCAGGCGGAGGCTCTGCTGAAACAGGCCCTTCTTGTAAAGAATGTGCGCGTAATCAAACATTTCGTTCAGCTGGAGATCGATACTGTCGGCGCTTTTGAGCAGGCGGAGACTGGCCAGGATTTGCTTGTACAGATGCGTCTTTAAATTGGACAACTGCGGCTTTTCAATACCCGGCAATTTTTTCAGCAGGCTTTTTTCATCGTAGTCATTGAGCTTGTCAAGGGCGTCGAATAGCTGGACGATCTTCAGGTCCTCTTTTGTGGAACTGCGTTTGATGTACAGCTTGAAGTGACGTTTTTCTGCCTTCTCGAGTGAGTGGATGAGTTGAAATAAGGTATCAGAAAATCGGTTTGCCATCCGCAAAACTAGGTATTTCCCGCCTATAAAATTTCCCCTAAAACTAAATTAATACTAAAATTTCCCTACCTAATGGTTAAATGGGGGCACCTGCTGTTATATAAAGTGTAGTATGTTTTCTCATGTGACCTTTAAGTCCAACAGGGGTTTGTGTCTACAAGGCCCTTGCTGTATTTAAAGACTTCTTCCGCCCCCGGGATTCGTTAAACCTCTTCCACATCAGTTGCCCCTGTGTTCCAGGCCTTTCTTTGGTATTCATTTTTCAACATGCCATAAACTCTACTGCAAGTGCAATCCTTTTTCTTTATTCGCCATGAAGGCAGGAACGTAAAAGTCGACTTTCGGGATATCGTATATATCGAGGCCCGGAAAAATTATACCCGGCTGGTCATGGAGAACCGACCCACGATGATGGTCCTTGTGACGCTGAAGCAATGGGAGCGGGTGTTGCCGAGGGAATTGTTTTGTCGCATCCACCGGGGCTATATTGTTTCCATCGAAAAGGTTCAATCATTTGACAACAGGTACGCGTGGTTGACCGGAGAAAAAATATCGATCGGGGAGCAATATCGCGGCGCCTTGCCGGAAGCGGTTACGATCCTGGTCAATGAAGGAGCCCGGAAAGAAGTTTTTCAGGGATTGGGGATTTGATGCGTTTCGCCGACCGGCGTTCCGCTCCCGTCAGCAAAGGATCTTTTGCATATTTTCCCACGTCCAGCGATAGAGGATGCCGGCGTCCGGGACGCGTGGGTGACGCCCATCCTTGTGGCCGATCAACTGAACGACCTTCTTCTTTTCCCGGCGAGCAAGGCGGACCTCCCTGAGGACGCCGGAGGCGCGGTAAGTATTGGCTCCTACGAGGACGATCACAAGGTCGGCCACCCGGATCTTTGTTTTCGCTTTCACTTCCCAATCCTTTTCCGGCGCAGCTTCTTTCAACGAGGTATCGATGACTTCGAACGGACATGCCGGGTTAAGGGCCTGGCCGATCAGCAGGTCTTTCAACGCCTTGTCGTTGTCAAAATCAAAGCTGATGAATACTTTCTTTTTGTCCATAGGCTGAATCCGCGATCTCGAGGATGGCATCAATCCATGCTGCCTGGCCCGCTCCGGGGTCACCGAGACGTAAATACGAGTCGAATATACTCCGGTCGGAAACATAATCATCATAGTGGTCGACAACTTCATTCCAAAGGGCAGCCGAGATATAACCGGAGACGCCGACCGGAATGATTCGCATCCCGTTTGACCGGGCGATCTCATATTCCGCCCGCATGCCGTCGGATTCGCGGACGGCAATATCTTCCAGTTTATTGCCGAAAAGAAAGATCGCAGAATCTGCTTGCGCCATCATGTCATTGCGGTAGTTCCGATGGAGACTTTCGAGTTCCGGTTGGCGGTCCGACCCGTTGGCGATCGGGAAAGGAAAGATCCTGATCTGGTCAGCCAGGCGTTTTCCCGGTTGTCCATAGATCTCGTGAAGGGCGCTTTCGACCACATGGTTGCCTACCCCGGAGCCAAAACCGGTGATGATCTTAAAGTCATTCCTAAGCAAGGATCTCGTCAGGTTCCGGATCAGGTCCTTCCCCTCATCTCCCAGGCTTCCATACTCATACGCGCTGCCGGAAATAAAGACGATTTTTTCGTTCGTGGAAGGTATGGGCGAGTTTGTCAAAATGCGACCGTGGTTTGCGGTCAAAATTAGTACTTTGGAATATGAATGCCTCCGAACTGACAGGGGAGGGCCGGCCTTTTTTGGGGCGGAAGGACCAACGGGGGCAATCCAACGATTTAACAGGCAGATAAACAACGCTTTAGCACAATTGAGACGAGCGTTGAAGCCAGCATGGCAGAAATCATACCGGAAGGCAGCGACCTGATCCCTTCGCCGTCGATCGGATTCTTGTTCCATGCGGCGGAACACACCATGCGGCATACCGGCGATTGTTGGTGACGGTCCGGATTTCCAGCGCCGCGCTTCAATCAGGCAACCGAAGGGAATAATGGCGCGTTTTCATTAAGAATCAATCATTGGCAGGTTAGCAAGAAATCTATTTTGGAAAAACTTATTCAAATAATCTCGGGATGTGCGCAACAGGACAGGCACGCCCAAAAAATGCTATACGACCAGTATTACGGTTTGTGTATAAAGATAGCATTCCGGTACGTCAATACATACGAGCAGGCGACAGAGGTGGTTCATGACGCTTTTCTAAAGATGTTCCGGAATTTCAGCCGTTTTGAGGTAAGGGATAAGGAAAAAGTGGAGATGTTGCTGATCGGGTGGATCCGAAGGGTGGTGATCAACGCCGCGATTGATTATATGCGTCGGGAGATCAACAATACCCAGAACTACCCCATCCCGGAACATGTCTGGGAGCATAAGGATGACGGGCAATCGTCGGATAACTCCGTACTATATAAGGAACTCATCGCATTAGTCAAGGAATTACCGCCGGCCTACCGGATGGTCTTCAACCTCCACGTGATCGAAGGATACTCGCATCCGGAGATCGCCAAGATGCTGGGGATCACTACAGGAACATCAAAATCCAACTTATCGAAAGCCAGAGTGCATTTGCAAAAGGCCTTAACCTCCGAAAACTCTTCATTTGTTTATGAAATACAGTGATGACGATATGGACGATCTGTTCCGACGGGCTGCCGAAAGGTACCCGTTGAGGACGGACAGTGCGGACTGGAATCGACTGTCCGGCGCCCTCGATGGTGAGCCGGCGCCTCCTGCCGATGAAGGAACAAAACGCCGGCGGCGAGGCGTATTCTGGTGGTTCCTGCTGGTACCGCTCGCGGGGATCGGATATTTGACCTGGCAGGTCCAGGTCCGGCATTCCCATGCCGGCGATGCGCCAACCGCGACCGCATCGAATTCTCAGGCTGTTGGCGCCAATCCGCCAACCGCGACCGCATCGAATTCTCAGGCTGTTGGCGCCAATCCGCCAACCGCGACCGTATCGAATCCGCCAACCGCGACCGCCGCAAATGGGCCAGGATCAGCCCGTACCGCCGACGCGGCTGCCGTGCCGGATCGGAGCGCTGCAGCAAACGGACGCGCAACCGGCCGAAGGGTTGTTGCGGCCACGCAAAATAACGTCGCAAGGGACGGACAGGACGTTGTGGGTCAGCCCAAGGTAAACGGGACCACCCCGGGAACTGGGACCACCCCGCGAACCGGGACCACCCCGGGAACCGGAAGAGTTCGCCATTTGCGGACCCGGAGTGACCGCGCTTCAGGTTCCGGTACCCCCATCACCGCTCTCACCAGTAACGCCGCTCTGAGGCGCGACCCGGCGCTTGCCCGTGACCTCGCACCCGACCGTGACGCCGCCGTGAGGCACGACGCCGCGCTTGCAGCACTGGACCTGCGCCTGGCGCCGATCGGAGAGCGAAATCGGTTAGTCGTCGACGTGGTAGCGCCGGAAATGGCTGCCGCCCCGGATGACCATGCATCGCTGCCCAAAAAACCAAAAAGGAAACCCGACGGCAATTTATCCAACAACAAACCGCACGCCTATATCGGTCTTTCGGCCGCGCCCGACTTCAGCACCGTACGGTTCCAGAAGATGACCGGCGTGGGCACCACCTTCGGCCTCCTGCTGGGATATTCCTTTAACGCCCGCTGGGCTGTCGAATCAGGGATATACGTAGATCGCAAACGCTACTATACCAGCGGTGAATATTTCAACACCAAAAACGTGCGGCTGCCCTATAACAGCACACTGCTAAACGTCGACGGCACTTGTTATATGTGGGAGATCCCCCTGAACGTCCGGTACAATTTCACCACAAGCCCGAATCCAAAGACGAAATGGTTCGGAACAGCCGGGCTTTCGACCTACCTGATGTCAAGGGAAAAGTATACCTACGAATATGCATCGACGACAGGTGGCTGGGGAACCGGAGACAGCCTTTGGGATATCCACAAACCCTCGCAGTACTGGCTCATGATCGTTAACCTGGGCGTCGGATTTGAACAGCGTATCGGAAGGGCCGGCAACCTGCGCCTGGAACCCTATGTAAGAATACCCATGGCCGGCATCGGCACCGGCCGCCTTTCCATCTTAAGCGCGGGCGTGAATATCGGATTCACGCGCCAACTATGGTAACAAGAATTCAACGGATCAAACTATGCTCAAAACAAGAACCGTTCTTTGGGTAGGGATCGTCTTGCTGTTCCTGGCAGGCGCTGCCTGGGGTTATCGCTCGATCTTCCGGCCTCATGAGAGTACTGCAGGCGAAACGGCGGATTTTGCGATCAGCGCGGACACCCTTTATCTGCAATATCAGGCGGACGAGCACGCCGCCGACCGGAAATATCTGAACAAGGTCATCGAGGTCACCGGGAAACTCGCCGAGATCCAACATAGCGGTACGTCGGAGATTTGGATCTTATCGCAGCACGCCGGCGGCGGCGGCATCAACTGCCAACTATTTGCCGGAACAAAGGTCGATCCGGAACCAAAGAGCGGAGACGAAGTGACGGTCAAGGGTCGATGCACGGGCTTCCTGATGGACGTCAATCTGGCTGATTGTGTGTTGCGTAAATAATGGTACTCCGGGCAAACAAAATAAACTATATCAATTATCCATTTATGAAGGCGAAGATCCTGCCGGCAGCCGTCGTTGCCGGGACATTCCTGCTCTACCTTTCGTCATGCTCCAAGCATAACGGGGTCGAACTCGGAGGAGGAAGCTGTGATACGACGAACGTCAGTTATTCGAACCAGGTTGTTCCCATCCTCCAAAACAACTGCTACCAATGTCACCAGGGGCCGGGCGCGTCCAGCGGCGTCGATTTCGGCAGTTACGGCGCATTTAAGGGATGGGCTGGAAGCACCCCGTATGTGATTGGGAATATCACCGGCGCGCCCGGTTTCGTCCCGATGCCCTACGGGCTTCCCAGGATGTCCGACTGCGAAATCAATACCATTTTGGCCTGGATCCACCAGGGCATGCCAAACAATTAATCATCATTAATTTTTCATTTTTTACCATGAAGCTGATCTTTTCTATCCTCTGTTGCCTGGCGACGGCAGTACCAATGATCGCCCATTCCCAGTTGTATACCACCCGGTCGGGTTTCATCGGGTTCTATTCCAAAACGCCGCTGGAGGACGTCCGGGGCGAGAACAACCAGGTATTCGCGGTTGTCGACGCCGGAAAAAAGAACCTTGCCTTCGCCGCACTGTTGAAGGGGTTCATTTTTCCAAAGGAACTGATGCAGGAACATTTTAACGAGAACTATGTCGAGAGCGACAAATATCCAAAAGCGACCTTCTCCGGGACCTATACCGGCGACATCGCATTCGATAAAGACGGAGTCTATAAGGTCATCGTCAAGGGCAGCCTGACACTGCACAATGTCACGCGCACGATCGAAACACCCGCCACGCTGGAGGTCAGGAGCGGACACCTGTTGGGTGCGGCTGAATTCAAGCTCAAACCGGAAGACTTCAACATCGGCATTCCGTCCATCGTCCGCGATAAGATCGACAAAGAGATCACTGTTAAAATAAATATCGATTGTACTTCAAATAAATAAATCGAATATGGCTACCAGAAAATACCAATTGACCCTTTTGCTCCTTCTGGCGGGGACCGTCGCCTCCGCTCAGGATACGTCGCTCCTTCATATGCTGAATGATTCGATGGCGGCGCACCCGGGGAAGTCGTATGTGATGGGTACGTTCAAAGCCGAACATATCGTCAACCTCCAAACGGTGGAATCCCCGGCCAGCGGTAACCTCAATTTTGTGATCCAGCACCGGTTCGGGACGCTGAACAGCGGTTCGTACAACTTCTTCGGGCTGGACAATGCGACGCTTCGGCTCGGACTGGACTACGGGATAACGGACGACCTATCCGTGGGTGTGGGCAGAAGCTCCTATCTCAAGACGTTCGACGGCTACGTAAAATATAAATTTCTAAAACAAAACGAGGGCGCCGGAATACCGGTAACCGTCGCGGTTATCGGAACGATTACCGACTTCACACAGCATGTCACAGACGAAGTATTCCTGAACACTTCCGACAGAACGGCGTATTCAGCGGAGCTGCTGATCGCCCGGAAATTCGGCCGGCGACTGTCGGTGCAGGTTTCGCCTGCTTACCTGCATTACAATTTCGTTCCGACGCCGCAGGACAAGAACGACGTCATCGCTGTCGGCCTTGGCGGCCGGTTCAAATTCACCAACCGGATGAGTATCGATGCCGAGTATGACGTGGTGCCAAAGAACCAGATCGTGTCTTATGCCGTCCACAATTCATTTTCGCTGGGGTGGGATATCGAGACCGGCGGACATGTCTTCCAACTGGTGTTCACGAATTCCCAGAGTATCGTTCCAACCCAGTTCCTCACGCAAACGACCGGTACCTGGGGGAAAGGAGATATATATTTCGGCTTCAATATCTCCCGCAATTTCAATCTGAAGAAAAAGCCAAAATAGCATGTTGAAACCGGTCCGGAAAATATGGGCGGTGCTGAACCCGCGCGAGCGGGGAAGGCTCTGTTTGCTGACGTTCTTCGACGCGATATGCAGTATAGCCGATATCGCCGGGCTGGCGGCGCTTTTGTGGGTGATCCGGCTTTATACCGAAGGCCCTCCCGGGGAGCCGCTTTGGCCCATCGTAGGGTTATTTCTGCTGTTCGGCGTTAAGAACGGGCTGAGTTTTCTGATCTACTCCGCACAGGCAAGGCTTCGGTACCACGTGGCGTCGCGGATATCACGGCAGAACCTATTGTATTACCTGGAAGGAGATTTCCGGCAATATGCCTATACGGACTCAGCCGCGCATGTGCTGAAGATCGCGCAGCAGCCCATCGAGTTTTGCCAGTTCGTTTTGGGAGGATTGCAACAAAGTATTACCGAAACCACGCTGATCGGTGTAACGGTCCTGGCTGTCCTCTGGTTCAACGCGCAACTGTTTCTGCTGCTCCTGGTCCTTTTGTTGCCCCCGGTGGTGATCGTGGGGTGGCTGGCAAAGCGAAAACTCCATACGGCCCGCCTGTATATCAAGAGTAGCAGGGACGTCATGTGGCAGCACTTGCAGGAGTCGATCGCCGGATATGTGGAGAGCAATTTGTATGATAAGAAAGCCTTTTTTTCAAGCCGCTATGGCGGCTCGCAGTCCATTCTGAACAGGCATCTCGCGACGGTACAGGGGATGCAGGGTGCGCCTTCCAGGCTGGCGGAGATCTTTGCGGTCTTTGGTTTGCTGGCATTGATCGCCATCGGTCATTTCACCGGAAATCCGCATAGCGCGGAGTTTGTTACGCTGGGCGCATTCCTGGCGGCAGCATATAAGATCATTCCGGGTATATCAAGGCTCCTCAATCTGACCGGGCAGATGAAAACATATGAATTTACCGTAAACGGTCTGTTGGAACGGCCGCAGGCGCCGGAGACTACCGGCCCAGGCCGGGAGGAATATGCAGAACGCGTTGATTCGATCGGCGCCGAACGGATCGGGTTTCACTATGGTCAGACGGCCATTCTCGACGGCCTAAACCTGGACATCCGGAGGGGCGAATTCCTGGGAATACAAGGAGACTCCGGCCGGGGGAAGACAACGTTGCTGAACATCCTGCTGGGTTTGGTTGCAGAGCAAACCGGTCAGGTGCGGATCAACGGTAAGACCATCGCATGCCATGAAAGGCGGCGGTATTGGAGCCGTATCGCGTACGTTAAACAGCAGCCGTTTATTATTCACGACAGTATTCTGATCAATATAACCTTGCAGGAGGAAGGCTATGACGAAGAGCGGTTGAAAAACGCCGTGACGCTGGCGGGCCTGGACGACCTGGTCAGAAAGCTGCCGGGTGGATTGCTGGCCAGGGTGACGGAAAACGGTAAGAATATCAGTGGCGGTCAGCGACAGCGCATCGCCATTGCACGCGCCTTGTACAAGGAAGCCGACCTGATCCTGCTGGACGAACCGTTCAGCGAATTGGATGAAGCGGCGGAGGAGCGGCTGCTGCAGCGGTTCGCCGAGCTGGCCGAGTCGGGTAAGCTCGTGATCATGATCACGCACAACCGGCAGAGCCTTACCCGGTGTACACATACGCTCTCCCTCGATTCGCCCGCCTTTGCGCGGCAGCCGGCGCCAGGCAACCCGTGAAAATGTTCCGTCGTTCAAGAATAGAGATATTATGCAAATCCGTCGGAAACAGAAAATAGATTGGTACGCCGGGTACCTGCTGATCGGTATTCTTCTGCCGGTTACCCGGTTGTTGGGCATCGCGTTGCGCAGAGACCACTCGACGGCCAGGGCGCCCAAACGGATCGTTTTTGTCAAACTAATGGGACTGGGGAGTCTGATCGTGGCGTCGGACGCCGTCCGGGCAATTCGGGTACAATATCCCGGAACCCGGCTGGTACTGTTGACGGATAAGAATATCTCGGATGGTATCGAACCTTTTCAGCTGTTCGATGAAATCTGGCCGGTCGATACGGAGCGACCCGGCGCAACGGTTCGGGGTATAGCGCGGTTCCTGCTGCATACATGGACCTGGAGAAGGCTGTGGGTAATCGACCTGGAAGTCTATTCGAAACTGACAACTGTCCTGGCCTTGCTCACCCTGGCGAGAAACCGCTTTGGCTTTTATCTTTCATACGTCCCTTTCCGGCGGTTTCTGAATACGCATAATATTACGTTCGATCAATCGGTCTATCTGGAAGACAACTACCGGTATTTGGCCAGGCAGGTGACGGGCACCGCGCTACCGATTTTTGTTCCCCCGGTCCGGCAGCATGAATTGGACAAACCGGTTATCCTGCTCAACAATACCTGCAGCGGGCTGGCCTTTGTGCGGAAACTGCCGGACAAAACATTCGCCGCCATCATCCAATGGGTTTTGGAGAATACCGGTTACGGCGTTGCGATATTGGGAATGGATAGGGATAGGGAAGCGATTAATCGGGTGATCGACAGTCAGCCTGGTCTGTATGGCTGTCGCGAGCGGATATTGAATTTTGCGGGCATAGCGGAAAATTTTGCCGCCTATTACGCATTCCTGCGCGACAAAGGTGTTTGCCTCGTGACCATTGACAGCGGCCCGCTCCATATCGCGAGGAAGCTGGGATTACCTACCATATCCATATGGGGGCCAACAAATCCTGACAATTACCTGAAGATCGATCCGCAGGAAATGAAACGGCATTTGTATCATTATGCCGGGAGTCCCTGTTCGCCCTGCGTGCATCACTATGAGACGTTGCCCTGCGGGGGCAACAATTTTTGCATGAAAAATATCCCCGCAGAGGCGATCATCGCGAAGATCCGGGAATTGCTCCAACATCTGGCGACGCCGCATCCGTCCTTATCTCCCGGAGCGTAAAGAATTCAAACCCCCGATGCTTGTCGGAAAGATATATAATAAGGTCCCCGTTGACCAGGGCCGGGCTGGCTTTTCTGTCCGATGACGCAGTTAGCTGTTTCCCGGCATACCAGATCTGGTTGTCGCGCAAGGATACGCCGTCATTCGTCAGGGAATGGACGGGGAAGCTGGTAAATTCCTCATGGCTGCCTCCCCCGTCCCGCCAGGTGTATACCAAACGATTGTTGCGCACGCCAAAACCGTCGATAAATAAGTGCGCTTCGACAGTCAACGCATAGGAGCTCGCGTCCTTTTGCGGAAGGTTACCGGGAAGGTCGAGTGCAAAGAAGAGGGCGGTGAGTGTTATAAATAAAGGGAGGCTCCGCCGCGGGCACTGCAACCGGCAGAGTACGACATAGAATAGAAGGAGCAGGTAGAGCCTCGGGAATTGCGCCCAGGGCGGGAGGGCACCCAGGCGGGTGACAGGAATGGCACAGGCTATGGCAAGCAGGAGGGCGGCGGCGATCATGTAGCGGGAAGGACCGCTGGAAAAGACCGGGTGGCTGAGGCGAGCAAGGGCCAGGAGGGGAAAGATGAGAAGGACCAGGGAATAACTGCTGCCGTTCGGCGAGATAAGCGTGGCGGCGGCGACCCAGATGCCGAAGGGGAGAAAGTCGTCTCTTTCGCGGATGATCGGGTTCCTGGTCGTTGCCGACGCAGCGATGGTCAGGCAGACTGCAGGGGTGAGGATCAGCGATTTGAATAAGGCCACGCCCATCGTGAACAGCCACGGATTGTCGGCGACAGGGTAGGGGTTCAGCAACCGGTCATAACAGAAGGTCCGCTTCAAAAGCATATATCCCGACTGGAACACGTAAGTGAAACTGTCGTTCAGCTCGCCATGATTCAACCGGGGCACGATAGTAGCGACATAGAATGTCCAGGCCTCAACACCATTTATCACTGCCGAAAGCAATAACAGGAAGACGCAGCCGACGGCCAGATACGCCGTGTCGCGGTAGCGCCGTCGCAACAGAAGGTAGAAGAACAGAAATGCCGGGAACAGCTTAAAGAGGATGGCCGTCGCCCATAACAGCGAGAAAAGAATCCGCTGCCCGCGCCGGTACGCCAGGTATCCTTCGGCCAGCAGCGCGAATAGCAACAGATAGGACTGACCAAAGCCCGGGTTGTTCAGCAGCGGGATAAAAAAGACGACCGGCAGCAAGACGATGAGCCAGTCCGGAGTGGAGAGGAAGCTGGTGATCCGACCCAGGCTGAAAGCGAAAAGGCCGATGCCAAGGCAATTGAACAGGACCTTGGCGACACCCATCGGCCATAGGAGGAACGGCGCGAAGACCAGCGATGTAAACGGCGGGAAAGGAGCATACGACACCAGCACATCCCGGTAGCCGTCGGCGGCGATCCGGTCATTAAGCTGTACCATCTCGTAAGCTCCGGGGTAGTTGCGGTGGATCAGCGCGCGGCTGCCATAGTAGTATCCGGCAAAGTCGGACGGGGGTGCGGATATGGACCGGTAAAGGCCGAAAGCGACGGTCAGCAGGAGCGGGAGAAAACACAGATATCGTCGGAAGCCAGGCATCTGTAGATTAAAAACGGTCGTTTTTTGATAAAGGCGTTCTTTTTGTAAAAGGATGGCTAAAATTATATAAATCGGTTATCATGGGTCTTGGTTTGGGTGCATTTTATGGAAACTTGTTGACGGGGGAAAGGGTCATTCGGGATTTTGTAACCGTAGGAGCGGATGACCGGCTCCGGGAGAGGGTGTACCTGGCGGCAGACGGACGAGTTTGGGACGTGTCGGGGAATCAGTGGCTGTTGGGGCTGGACCCGCGGGTGATCGGGATCTGGGTGGAGAAAAACGGAGATCTTGCCGAAGATCCCGGGGGGCGGATCTCTTATACCTTATATGTGCATGAAGACGTCCCGATGCGGGTCGCAACCGGAGCAGGGAAACCGGCAGGAGATGTCTCCGGAAAGGTGCTGGGCGAGATGACGCTGGAATATTCCGACCGGATCGCCGACGATAACGGCATCCTGTTGTTATTCCGCGTAAAATCGACATTGATCCACCATATGGGGTCGTTGCGGGCCCGCCTGCTTTATCGGAAGTTCTATCGCAAACCCGGGGTGACATTTGAGCGGCTGAAGGCCGTGGCGGCGGCGTATACCTATCCACGACGGGTCCGGGTTATCTCTTTTTGTTTTGGGTCCGACCACCATTATATCTTCCCGATGGACCTGTTGGCGGACATCCGGTCCGCAGGCCGTTACCTGTTGGGGATGCGACATTCCAACCAGGTGCTGAAGCAGATCATGGAGGTCCGAAAGATCGTCGTGGCGGAGGCGCCGGCGGGTTATAAGCAGCAAATCTATAAGCTGGGCAGAAATCATAGCGCCAGCCCCCCGCCCCTCGATCAACTACCGTTCGGCGTGATAAAGACGCGCGAATGGGGGTTCTGCCTTCCGGACTGGGTGGAGAGTTATAAAGAGATTCGCATCGGCAAGACCACAGATCTCGGCAGCCATATGCTGCTGTATGGGGAGTGGAGTGAAGACGTGATCCTACGCCCTCCCACACCGCGGCTTCATCATATCCATTTCCTGTATTATTTACACCAAAAGGACGGCCGGCTTCCTTATCCGACCATTCCCTGAAATTGGATGTCGGGACAATAGCGTCGAATCTCCTGCATCAGTGCGGGTAAATCGCCGACGACGTATTTGCCATTGGGTCGGGTCGGCTGAAAGTCTTCGGCGGTAAGCTGATTTTCGGTGATGGGGTTCAGCAGGGCGGCGTCAAAAAGGAGGATCCGGCCTTCATGGAGGACAAGCAGGAAGTCTTCCGGACCAAGGGAGAAAAAGGCATCGAGACCGCAGGCTCCTGATTTCGGGCGGGCGATAACAAGATCGGCGCGCTTGCCGGTTGCCATCATACCCCGGTCATGGAGACCCCAGGCCGCCGCGGGATTGACGGTCAGCATGTCGAACAATTCCGCGTCCGTCACCAGCCGAAGTTCGCGGGCCATGCGGATCTGTTGCCAGGCGTTCCAGCCGGAAGTGAGGGTGGAATCGGTCCCGAAAAGGATCGGCACCCTGGAGCGAAGACAGTCGACGGCGGCGGTCTTATCCAGCAAAAGATGATTGGATGCGGGACACCAGACAAGGGCGCGAAAGGAGGAGGCTTGTTCCACGGTCATGGCGACACCGTGGATGCCGATGAGCGGCCGACGAAAAATGTTCCATCGGATCAGTGCGTCGATCTCACGGGTTGCGGCAACGTCCGTGCCTTCGCCGGCGTGAATGGCGAAAGGCCTGCCGGATCTGGCGGGATGGTTCAGCTTCCATTTCCAGTTGCGTTCAAAGCCTACCGAGTGGAGGCAATAACAATCCTGGAAGACGGTGACAAAAGGAGCGTCGATATCGAGTGGTTCGCCGTGGTTGACGACAGTGGTGAATCCATTGAGAAGATTTTTGTAGATACCCCACCGGGTACGGAGCGATTGCGGGATAGCGAGGATGGGGTCGATGGCAGCACGGTTGTTGGTCCGGATGTCGGGTCCCCACTCCCTGTAATTATTATAGATGCGATTGGCGAGCGGGGGGAAGAGATTGAAGTCCAGATGGTCGTGCGAGTTGATAAGGCCGGGAAATACGAGCGAACCTTCGAAGTCAAGCCCTGCTTCCCCTTCGGGATGGAACCCCGGCCCTCTTTTTGGCCGGGATGGTTGGATCGCGGTGATCTTCCCGTTATGGATCACCAGGTCGTGCAGACCATCGTTATACAACAACCGCAGGTTATTGAGACGCATCCGCTTTCTTTAGATGAAGACCAAAGATAATGGGAACGCCGAGGAAACGATGAAAGACAGGCAGGGAATTCTGTCGTTCGTACCAGGGGCGCATGCTTTCATCGATCGTCCGTTCGCATGCCGCGATTTCGGTTAACCCTAACCGGCGGGTAATGGAAAGGACGTGGGACAGGGGATAAATATGGTTGCGGATAGCAATGAGCCGCTCTCCTTCCCGAAAAGTTCGTTGACCGCCCCGGGCGAGCGCCGTGGGGTGATAGTCGGTGATGACCATATCCCCGCCGCGCTTTAACACCCGGTTCCACTCCGCCAGGGCAGCTGGGAGATCGGGGATATGCGCGACGGTGAGGGTTGAAAGGACAAGGTCGCAACTGGAATGGCCAAGCCCGGACAAGGCGGTGCCGGACAAAAGGCATGTTTCTGCATCCGGGTATTTTGACCGCAGGCGATCGAGCATCCCCCTTGATACGTCATACCCGATCAGTCTGCCCGGTGATTGGCTGAAAATGGCGGCCCAGTGACGTCCGGTGCCGCATCCAACGTCGACGATGGTCTTGCCGGCGAGGGGTATCGGGGACAACAGCTCCCCGCAGAGAGAATGATCCAGCGCAAGCATCAGGTTGTCCGGCTGACTGTCATAGGCATGTGCCCAGATGTCATACGCCGCGGCGGGCTCGGTTTCAGGCCGGCGGCCAGGCTTTAAAAGCTGTCTTAGTGTCTCCAGTATAGGCATCCTTTGCTAAAAAACGAGCGTTTATAGTGATCGGATGCCTAAAGCAGGATGAACATGCCTAAGATTCTATTATTCAATCCCCGAAGCGCTCACAACAAGTACCGGGTGCCGAATTCGATCTTACAGATCGCGGCGGCCATCGACGGGAAATACGAATGGGTGATCGTGGATGGAAATTGTGAGGTAGATCCGTATAAGAAGATCCAAAACTGGATGAAAACAGGAGATATTCGATACCTGGGCTTTACCGTCATGCCGGGGCCGCAGCTAAAGCAAGCCATTCCCTATGCCAGGCGGATACGCGAGGAATTCCCCGGGACGGTAATGGTTTGGGGAGGTTATTTCGCGAGCAACCAGTACCGGGTGGTACTGGAGTCCGGTCTCGTGGATTTTGTGATCAATGGCCCCGGCGACCATGCTTTTCCGGCGCTTGTCGACGCCCTCGAAAAAGGACAGCCGGTGGAGAACATAAAGAGTCTGATCTTCCGCCGCGGGGATAAGATCGTAAAGACGCCAAAAGAAGAGCTGTTGGATCAGGCCTCACTGCCACCGATGCCATATGACAAGCTGGATCGTTTTTACCCGATGCAGCGATATTTGGGAAAGACATATCTGGGCACAAAGACACTGGCTTACCACTCGAGCATGGGTTGCCCTTTCACTTGTTCGTTTTGCGCAGTGGTTCCCATCTTTGAAGCGCGATGGAAGGCAAGGACGGCAGCGCAGGTATATGCCGATGTCAACTATGTGCGGAATAAGTGGGATGCGAATGCGATCGAGTTCCATGACAATAATTTTTTTGTGTCGGAAAAACGGGTGGCCGAATTCGCCCGGCTGGTCATGAATGACAAAATAATTTGGTGGGGGGAAGGCCGGATCGACACGATCGACAAATACAAGGACGAGACGTTGGCGCTGATGCGCCGGTCAGGTTGTAAGATGATCTTCTTTGGCGCGGAGACGGGGAACGACGAGATCCTGCGGAAAATGGACAAAGGCGGCACGCAGACGGCGGCCCAGATCCGGGAGTTTGCCGCGCGGATGGCCCGGTTCGGTATCATCCCCGAATATTCATTTGTACTTGGGATGCCGGCGGAGACGCCGGAGAAGGTAATGGAGAATATCGACAAGGATATCGCGTTTATCAAGGAGATCAAGGCGATCAACCCGCAAACGGAAATCATTATCTATATCTACAGCCCGGTGCCGACCGAAGGGTCGGAATTATACGCAACGATCCAAAAAGCGGGATTTCGGTTCCCGGAGAAACTGGAAGATTGGATCGGGCCGCAATGGGAAAGCTTCGATCTTAGGAAGAACCCGCTTACGCCGTGGTTGACACCGGAGATGGTTGATAAGATCCGGAATTTCGAGACGGTGCTGAACGGCTACTATCCGACGGTTTCGGATATCCGGTTGAATGCAATCAAACGGAAGCTTATCCGCTGGGTTTCGGGGTTGCGCTATCGGACGGATATCTATTCCTATCCGTATGAGATCAAATTTCTGCACAAGGTCTGGAAGTACCGGCAGCCGGAGATACAGGGATTCTAACATGCAAAAATCAATATAAAATGTACCTGCCTGATTCCTCTATACTCACCAACATTCAAGTGAACGGGCATTCGAGGCTGAGGGAGCTGCTTTTTGAGAAAAAATACATCGTGATCCGCAGCCTCGAGAACCGGTTATGCACGGATGAAGAACTGATCAAACTACCGGAGATCCCGGCGGAGCATCCGCATTTTAGGGATTGGCAGTTGCGAAGGCGTTCAGCGCTCAGATTGATCCGGCATCTGTACGGACGAAAGAAAGCCCAGGATATCCTGGAAGTAGGATGCGGCAATGGCTGGCTGACCCACCATTTGGCCGAAATCCCCGGTACAAAGGTCACCGGAGTGGATATCAATTTTACCGAGCTGCAACAGGCCGCCCGCGTATTCAGCAACGACCCGAACCTGCGGTTTATTCACGGCGATATCCGTTCCGGCATCCTGGAGGATCGCCAATTCGACTGCATTGTATTTGCCGCTTCCATAGAATATTTCCCGTCGCTGAAAAAGATCGTTCATTACTGCCTTGCATTCCTGAAACCCGGCGGCGACATCCATATCATCGACAGCCCGTTCTACCGGCCGGAGCAGATCGAACGCGCGAAGCGGCAGAGCCAGGCGTATTTCGCCAGTTTCGGCTATCCGGAAATGGCGGAATATTATTATCATCACAACATTTCGGACCTTCGGGCATTCCATCACGATCTGCTCCACAATCCCCATTCCGTCCGCAATCGCCTTCTTCGCGTTAACAGTCCTTATCCCTGGATCCGGATCAAAAACATCTGACGGCCAATGACGAGCCCCTCGCTTTACCATACTTACCAGCGTTATCGCACCCTGCGGACCGACCGGATCACGGCGCTTCCGATCGTCGTTCTTATGCCGCATAGCGCCTGCAACTGCCAATGCGTAATGTGCGACATCTGGAAAGGAAATCAGCACGTCCGCCAGCTGGCAGAAGAAGACGTGATCGGGTTGTTGGATAGCCTGAAGCGGTTGGGAACCCAACAAGTCCTGATGTCGGGAGGAGAAGCGCTGCTAAACCGGAATTTCTTCCGGCTTTGCGAGATCCTTAAAATGGAAGGTATTCGAATTACCCTGTTGTCGACGGGTCTTTTGTTAAGCCGCCACGCGGAACAGCTGCTCAGCGGGGTGGACGACATCATCATTTCGCTGGATGGCGATGAACAACTCCACGACGAGATCCGGAATATCCCCGGCGCGTTCCGCAAGCTCAGGGAAGGCGTGCAGCTGCTGCACGCCAGGCGGCCGGATTACCGGATCACGGCGAGAACGGTTATCCACCGGCTGAATTTCCGGCGGTGGCCGGCGATCATCCGGGCGGCAGCCGCCATGGGCCTTGACCAGATCAGTTTCCTGCCGGCGGACGTGACAAGTGAAGCGTTTAACCGGGCACAGCCCTGGGATGCACTGCGGCAACATCAGATTCTTCCTGCGGCGGACGAGCTTCCGGAAATGCTGGCGATGGCAGAGACCGTAATCCGCGACTTCCACGCGTTGTTTGAGACGGGGTTCATCGCCGAATCACCCGAAAAACTTCGGAAGATCGGTCAGTATTATACGGCTTCCTATGGATTGAACTCTTTTCCATTTAAAAAATGCAACGCCCCATGGGTATCGGCCGTTGTGGAGGCGGATGGAACGGTACGGCCCTGCTTTTTTCTGCCCGCCCTGGGGAATATCCGGGTGCAGGAGTTGGGCGACGTCCTCAACGGTCCGGACGCGATCGCATTCCGGAGGAACCTCGAAACGGATGAAAACGAGACATGCAAAAAGTGCGTTTGTTATCTGCATCTGTCACCACGGACTAATTTGAATCCATCAAATCCTGCGTTTTAATTATATGGACCGCATTCTCTTCTCCCACTCTTATTTTATGCGCTATGACGCCAAACAATGGGCTGCTGCCCAGCCGTATCCGCCGCTGGCGACGATCGGGGCGGCGGCGTTGATGCGGGAGAACGGCTGGAACGTCTCGCTGTTTGATACGATGTTTGTGCATCAGCCCGACGAATTGATCCCGGTGCTGGAAGCCGAACGGCCCGATGTCTTTGTGGTATATGACGACGGATTCAATTATCTGACGAAGATGTGTCTGACCAATATGCGGGAGGCAGCTTTCCGGATGATCGGGCTGGCACGGCAGCGCGGAATGACGGTCGTCGTGAGTAGTTCGGATTCAACGGATCATTATTCCCGGTATCTGGAAAAGGGGGCGAACTTTGTCCTCCTGGGCGAAGGCGAACAGACGCTGCTGGAGTTGCTGACGGCGCTCCGCAACGGTAAGGCGGCCCAAAGCGGTCACCGGTTCCCCAACGGTCAGGTGGCATTCGAAGCAATAGCCGGATTAGCATGGCAGAAAGACGGGAAACCCGTGCGATCGTTTGCCCGAAAGGTGATGACCGATCTCGACCAGCTTCCGTTACCGGCCTGGGATTTGGTGGATATCGAAGGCTATCGAACGATCTGGATGCGCCATCATGGATATTTTTCGCTCAATGTCAGCACGACCCGCGGGTGTCCGTTCAAATGCAACTGGTGCGCCAAGCCGATCTACGGAAACCGGTACAATGCCCGGTCACCGCGTCATGTGGTAGCGGAGATCAAAATGCTGAAAGAACGATTCCGCTTTGACCATATCTGGATGTGCGATGACATTTTCGGGTTGAAACCCGGGTGGGTTCATGAATTCGCGAATCGGGTGGAGCAGGAACGACTTTCCTTCCGGTTCAAGATACAGTCGCGGGCAGATCTCCTGATGCAGGAAGATTATGTGGCGGCGTTGGCGCGGGCCGGCTGTGAGAACAGCTGGATCGGAGCGGAAAGCGGTTCGCAAAAGATCCTGGATGCGATGGATAAAGGGACGACGGTCGGACAAATCGCCGGAGCGACGAGGCTGCTGCGGGAACATGGGATTCGGGCGTCGTTTTTCATCCAGTTCGGTTATCCCGGTGAGACCAAGGAGGATATCGGGCTGACGATCCGGATGATAAAAACATTGATGCCGGACGATATCGGTATTTCGGTTTCGTATCCGCTGCCGGGGACCGTGTTCTATGAACGGGTGAAGGCCGAGTTGAAAGAAAAGGCGAACTGGACGGATTCGGACGAGTTAAAGTTGATGTTCCGGAACACGTATTCGCCGGAGTTTTACAAACAGCTCCACCGGTATGTACATAAGGCCTACCGGCGGCAACTGGCCATAAGGGAGATACACCGGCTCTTCAGCCGGCCTAAGCAGTTAACAAAGAAAGGCGTCCGGATGGTGGCCGCCATCGGCTGGTATTTGACGGATGCAGCGATTGCAGGCTGGCGTCTTCGACAAAAAATGATTGGATGAATATCACCCGACAATGGAATGAGCAGGAGGTAGCGGCGGCTTTCAGCGGGCAGGCCCGGCGTTTTGACGACTATGATGCCGGCAATACAATAATTCAATATAAGCGAAACCGGGTCAGGGAGCACGTCTTGCGTTATTTACCCGCATACGCTTCGATCCTCGAGCTAAATGCGGGGACGGGTACGGATGCCGTCTGGTTTGCCGAACGCGGTTTTCGGGTACACGCCACCGATATCGCCGAAGGAATGCAGGAAAAGCTGCGCGAAAAGGTTCGGATCCGGGGTGTGGGAGACCTCGTGACCTCAGAACTGTGTTCGTTCACCGAATTGGGAAATCTCCGGCAGCGGGGGCCATTCGATCTGATTTATTCCAATTTTGCCGGACTGAACTGTACCGGTGACCTGGATCGCGTATTGCAGTCCTTTTGGCCGTTGTTGCGGCCAGGAGGCCAGGTAAGCCTGGTGATCCTGCCCAAATTTTGTCTTTGGGAGACCCTGATGCTTTTCCGGGGGAAATTCCGTACCGCATTCCGGAGGCCCTTCAGCGGACGAAAGGGTACGAGATCGCATGTGGAAGGGCATTTTTTCCGTTGCTGGTATTATTCTCCCTCCTTTGTAATGCGTCATTTAGGGAAGGACTATGAGTTGTTATCGCTCGAAGGACTATGTTCCCTCGTACCTCCTTCCTATATCGATGGGTTTGCCGAAAAGCATCCGATGACATACCGGTTGTTGCGGATATGGGAGAATAAGTGGAAGGCGAAGTGGCCATGGAGAACGGTGGGAGATTATTATATTATCTCGTTTCGGAAGAAATAAGGAGATAATTCCTTGATCTTACGGTGATATCGGGTAATAACCTTTTGCTGGAAGATCTCGGGATCCGGGCGTGCGAAATGTTTGGCGCATTGGAGAGCCATCCTTAATCCGCGCAGGTTGAGATCCCCACGGTCTTCCTTTTTCTTCCATCGGCCCGCGGTTACTCCCCGGAGGTAATCATCGAGGCGGTCACCCAGCCGGTTGTCGAGCAGCCGTTCGCAGGCGCGTTTAAGCAGGGAAGAGCGTGGCGTTCCCAGGGACTCGCGGTTTTTGTAATGGTACCGGGGATAAAAACGGGCGGTCCATTCGTTGGCTTTGAGGAAGCGGACGACACCGCCGTTGCCGCTGGCGGGTATAAGCGTGATCATTTCCGTAGCGGTGAAAATATTCTTTTCCCTGATCTCCAGTGCGTCCTCGTCGACATAATAATTCATACAATAGCGGTGCTGATGTCCACGGACGTAGGTCAGCTTTTTGAACAGGTGCATAAACGTCCTGGCGATCCAAAGCCGATTGGCACTCGTCACAATAAAATAGTCGATGTCTGCTTTTTCGTCCGCGCATCGTTTGGAGAGCGATCCGGAAATAAAAACGCCGCGGACGAAAGGGAACTGGAAGAGCAGCCGTGCGCCTCTTTCGGCGACCGGAAGCAGCGTATCGGCGCGGCGGCGATTGTCGAGTCTTCTGGCAGCCAGGGAGGCGTCGTCCTGCAGTGAATAGAACGAGCCGTTCCGGAAAAGACATCCTTCCGCGGTAAGGGCGTCCAGCTCTTTTTTTACCGGGTGTTCGTCACATTCGACATCCAGGAAATGGACGACGTCTTCTACGGTTAAGGGGTAGTTAAAGATGTCGAAGTAAGCAATGACTTTGAGTATACTGGATCGTAGCTGCATAAAAGAGAGAACGCTGGCTGCCCCAAATCAGTTGCTTACACCCGGCGGGCAACCTTTGGAAAGGTTGGGACGTTTGCTATGGAATGAGCGGTAAAATGGAAACTGCGCTCCGGGCCGTCCGCGATCATTGGCTTACGGTGGACCAGGAGTGGACCTACGATGCAGCGACAGAAAGGCGGGGCTATTTTGCGGCAAAACGGATTTTCGATCTGCTGGTGGCGCTGGTGGTCATCGCCGTCGTGCTGAGTTGGCTATTGCCTTTATTGGCCGTGCTGATCAAGCTGGACTCAGCGGGTCCGGCATTTTTCGTTCAGAAGCGGGTAGGGCGGAACGGGAAGCTGTTTCTTTGCTTTAAGTTAAGGACGATGATGGGGAACGAGCATTCGACGATGATGGGGAACGAGCCTGGGACGATCGTGAAGAACGACAGGTCGACGACACCCGATGACGAAAGAATTACCCGGTTGGGTAATTGGCTTCGCCGGACGCACCTTGACGAGCTGCCTCAATTCATCAACGTGGCGACCGGAGCGATGAGTATTGTCGGACCGCGACCATATATGCCGTCAGATTGTACCCGGTTTGCAGAAGTAGTCCCCGACGGCGACCTCCGGCACCGGGTAAAACCCGGGATAACGGGGATGGCGCAGGCGGAAGGATTACATGGGGCCAGCGGTAAGGATGCGCGCGTGATCGTTCAACGGTACCGGTGGGATGCCTACTATGTGCGGTACGCGGGGTTTCGGCTGGATATGCAAATCCTGGCGCGAACTCTCGCATTGCTCGTTGCGGGCCGTGTCAGGCAAACTGTTCCTTTCGGATAATGGCGTCTGCGAATCGTTCCATTTCCTCGAGCTGCGGACTGCATTGCAGCAAAAAGAAATCAACCCCCGCTTTCCCGAATTCACCGATCCTGTCCTGCACCTGCGCGGGCGTGCCGGTCAGGCCGGTGCGCAGGCCCCGGTTGGAGACCGAATAATCTTCCAGTGAAACGTTCTGTTCAAGCTGGGTCCCCGCCAACCATTGCTGGTAGTTGCCATAGCCAGGGCTGCCGGGTCTTACATTCGTAATCCGCTCGACCTCTTTTCCGACTTCCGCTTCGGTACTGCGGATGATGCTATAGGCGGCAACTCCGTATTGCAGGGGCGGCAGCCCTTTCTTTTCTCTCCTTTCCTTCATATCGCGGATGCGATTGGCGATAGTCCCCGGCGTGTCGCCGTGCATGACATACCCGTCGCAGGTGGATGAAATAAGGTCTTTAGCGGCCTCCGATTCGCCCCCTGCATATATGGCGGGCCTGGGCCTCGATACCGGTTTGGGCTGGAGCGTATTGTTGCTGACCTGGTAAAATTTCCCCTGAAAGGTGAATCCGTTTTCATTCCAGACGCCGTTCAAAACGGTCAGCCACTCGGCGGTCCGCGCATAACGGTCGTCGTGCTGCTCGAAACCGACACCGTACTTGGTGGCCTCATCCCGCCACCAGGAAGAGACGACGTTCAGCGAAAGCCTTCCATTGCTGATGTGGTCGATATTGGCGGCCTGCTTGGCTAGAAGTGCCGGGTTGTGAAACGTAGGCCGGACGGCTACCATCAGCTCCTGCGTGCTCGTTACGGCCGCAAGCGCGGCGGCCGTGGACCAGGCGTCCAGCGAAGGCGCCTCGATACCTTTGATGTCATTGAGGTTGAGCTCGGCGATAAGACTCAGATCGAATCCGATCTCTTCGCTGCGTATAGCCAATCGCTTTACATAATCCCAGGTAGCCGCCATATTCTCATCATCCACATTTCGCAGCCAGCCGCCAAAGACGGGCATCCAATATCCGTATCTCATAGTTATGCGTGTGTTAAGATCGATTCCCCGGCCGATACCCTCATAGCCTCAGCAGCTCTTTTTTCGAGGTAGTCGACCAGACGCTGATGTGGATTGAACCCGACGACGTTGACGGCATCCGCGACAAAATTGGACAGGGCGTTTACATCGTAGTACAACAACTCGCCGTCCCGGTCGTCAACGATGTATTCGATCCCGCCGACATCGATGCCGGCATGCTGGACGATCTTTTCGATATTGGCGATAACCGCAGGGGGCGGAGTGAAACCTTCGACTTTGAGGCCATTTTTCGGGGCCTCTATCGCACAGGCATTTCGTACCAGCTCGACGCCGGAACTGGTCTGGCAGATATCCGCCGGACAAAGATTGAAGGTATCGCCCGTCAGATAAACACGAATACCATATAAATATTTGCCGCCGAGCGTTTCGATACGTGTGATATAACCTCCGCGGGCAGGGATAAATTCCTGCAGAAGCGCGACATGGTCGACGCCAAAGTCCATATTAGCTTCTGCCACCGCTTCTTTGAGGTCCGCGATGGTCTGGTATTTGGTTATGCCGGCGCCACTGCCGCCGATATTGGCTTTTACAACGACGGGAAAGCGAAGTCCGTCGGCGGCTTCCAGCAGCCTGGAGGGATGGTTGACGACCCGGGCCCTGGGGTATTTAATGCCGAGGGATTGCATGAGCATCAGCTGGAGCGCCTTGGATGTTTCGTAGGTGAAACATTTATAGCCGTTCACGACGGGTACTCCCAGGGTTTCAAGATGTTTCAAATAATTGAGCGTGTAAAAAATGCCCTGGGTCCCGTCGCGGAGATATGCCGACGGACTCATGCGGTTGAAGAACAGCGAAAAATCGGGCCGGGGCTCATCGACGGCGAACTGGTGAGCGGCCGGGCTGAGCCGGGTATACGGGATGCCGCGCTTGTTCAACTCTTCAAAGAGCGGTTTGAACCAGTCCGGATGTTCGTGATAGATAGCGATGGGTGACATGCTGCAAATATACGCCAAACCCCCGCTGACGGCGCCTTTTTTGATGGCCGGACGGTTACTGCGGGGAAAGTTAGTGGGGTTGGAGCGGGGTCCTTATCTTCGGGCATGCAAAAGATCGCCGGGATTTGCTTTTCCGTCTTTTTGTTTTGTTGCACCGTGACCGCGCAGGAATTGCCGTATTCGGTATGCAAGGGGTGCTGGAATCCGGATTCGCTGGGGAATCAACGGGTGGTGGTAAGGTGTCCGAAGATCGCGACCCGCGGTTTGGCGGAGGTGGAGATCCCCTGGCGGCGCCATGACGACCATCCCGAATGGAAGCGCATCATAGTGCAGGACTCGGCGACGGGTGAGCGGATAAGAAATGTCCGGGTGGTGACGGTCACAAAAGAAAGCGGCGACATTTATTTCGAGGCGGTGTCGGGGCCGGGAACATATTTTGTCTATTACCTGCCCTATCGCCATGAAGGACGCAGCAATTATCCAAAAGGAATATACTGGAGGCCGGACTCGACGGCAAGCGAAGCGTGGCTGAAAATTGTCGGTAAAAACGGCACCCGGTCCGGTGGTCCCGGTGACGGTCGCTACGGATCCACGCGAGCGCGGGCGACCGGTATCCAGTCGATCGACGCTTTCGACGAAATTTATCCGATGGAGGTCACCGCGACGTCGGATGAAGTTGCCGCCTTAAAGGCAAAATACCCGGGCAAAACATTTCTATTGTTCCCGGAAAACCGGACCAATCCCATCCGCATGCTCAATGATATACCACACCGGTGGATCACCGCCGGACCGGGGCGCCCCCTCGCAGACAGCTCGGCCAAACCCGGTGAATATTATGCGTATCAATTGGGATTATACGCATTAAAGACCCTGACCGACGTGAAGGTACGCTTCGGCCCGCTGCAGAGCAATCAGGGAAGCCGCATCGCACCCGATTCAATGACATGCATCAACACGGACGGCGTAAGCTACGACGGACGGCCTTTCATCAAACAAGTGGATGTCCCGGGAGGCCGCGTACAGCCGTTGTGGTGTGTGGTCCGCATCCCTGACGATGCCTCGGGTACCTATTCGGGCACCGTCTCGGTGGCCGCCGACGGGCGAAAGGATACGGTCACTATCGGGTTGAAAGTGCAAGATCGGCCCGCCCCCGATCATGGAGTTGGAATACCCCGATTAATGACGCGGCTTCCATGGCTCAATTCCAGACTGGCGCAGGAGAACACCGTGATCGCGCCGTATACACCGCTGGAGATAGTCGGGGATACGGTAGTCCGGCTCCTGGGCCGCGACATTCGCTTAAATCCACTGGGGTTCCCCGAACAGATCCGGACCTTCTTTGCACCCGAAATGACGGAAATGACGGACCGGCCGACCAGTCTGCTGGCCGAGGGAATCCATTTTCACCTGGTCCGCCAGGCAGACGGAAGGGATATCAGGTTGCAGCCGGGAGGGGTACATTTCGTACGGCGGTCACCCGGCACTGTTAGCTGGGAAGCGACCGGCACATCCGATACATTGAAGATGCAGGTAGGCGCGACGCTCGAATTCGACGGGTTCCTGTCGTATACGGTAAGGGTAATCGCTCTCGAAAACATTGACCTGAACGACATCGCCATGCATATCCCTTTTCGACCTGAAGCGGCCACCTATATGATGGGGCTCGGAAAAAAAGGCGGATACCGGCCCGACAGCACATACCGGTGGAAATGGGATGTCGCGAACAAAAATCAGGACGGCGCCTGGATCGGCACCGTCAACGCCGGCCTGCAGTACTCGTTGCGCGACGAGCGCTATGTGCGGCCGCTCAATACAAATTTCTACCTTCAAAAGCCGCTGATCGCTCCAACGTCATGGGCAAATAAAGACAAAGGCGGCATCGATATCGGAACGAAGGGAAGGTCGGTACTCGCCAGCAATTACAGCGGGCCGCGGCAGCTAAGAAAGGGCGACACGCTTTACTACAATTTCAATTTGCTCATTACACCCTTCCACACCCTAAATACCGATTTCCAATGGGCAACCCGGTTCTATCACCGGTATAACGACCTGGATTCGATCAAGGCGACCGGAGCGACGGTGGTGAACATCCATCACGCCACGCCGATCAACCCCTGGATCAATTATCCATTTATCGAATGGCAGCGGATGCGCGCCTATATCGATAGCGCCCACCGGCTGGGATTGAAGGTAAAAATCTACAATACCGTGCGCGAATTGTCGGATCATGCGTATGAACTGTTCGCCCTCCGAAGCCTGGGCAGCGAGATCTATTCGCCAGGTCCGGGCGGGGGTTTCAGCTGGCTCCAGGAGCACGTCGCCGACAACTACATCCCCGCCTGGTTCGTGCCGGAGATCAAAGATGCGGCGATGGTCAATAGCGGCATGAGCCGATGGCACAACTATTATGTGGAAGGCATGAATTGGCTGGTTCAACAAGTCGGGATAGACGGCATCTATCTCGACGACGTCGCATTTGACCGGGTCACTATGAAGCGGATCAAACGTGTCCTCACGGCGAACGGCCATCCCGGGATCATCGACCTGCACTCCGCCAACCAGTACAATCCGCGGGACGGGTTCAATAACAGCGCCAATCTGTACATGGAGCATTTCCCTTATCTCAACCGCCTTTGGTTTGGGGAGTATTTCGACTATGAACAGAATCCGCCGGACTTTTTTTTGACCGAGGTAAGCGGGATCCCTTTTGGTTTGATGGGTGAAATGCTGGAAGGCGGCGGCAACCCGTGGCGGGGGATGGTCTATGGGATGACCAACCGCATGCCCTGGACCGAGAACGCCGATCCGCGGCCGATCTGGAACGTCTGGGACCATTTCGGGATGCAGGGCACAAAGATGGCCGGGTATTGGAGCCCCTCCTGCCCCGTAAAGACGGATAATCCGTCGGTTCTCGCAACGGTATATATAAAGAAAGGCGCTGCATTGGTAGCGATCGCGAGTTGGGCGAACCAGGATACGACCGTAAAGCTACAGATCAACTGGGGCAGCCTGGGGATCGACCCTGCAGCTGCAAAAATCGACGCACCGGAAGTCGCCAATTTTCAACCCGCCCGGACCTTTACTCCCCAGGAGGCGATCCCCGTACAAAAAGGAAAGGGCTGGCTCCTGATCATCCGGCCGCGCCAGGATCCGCAAGGCGTATTCAGCCATTCAAGGGAATAGCGATCGTCAGCGTACACCCCTCACCGGGCGCAGAGTCAACCTGAACGGCACCGTTATAAAACCCTACGCGGTTCTGGATATTACGCAGCCCGATCCCGCCGGTTTTTTTTGCCGGATTGAACCCGACGCCATCATCTCTTATGGTCAGCCTTAGCCGATCGGGTGCCCGATCCAGGACGATGGAGGCCGATTTGGCGTGCGCATGGCGGACGATATTGTTTAATTGCACCTGAACAATCCTGTAGCACGTCAGTTTAATCCCCTCATCTGAAATATCCCGCGTGTACCTATCCGTATCCAGGTCCAGCCGCAGCGAAGCCGAAAGCGGAAAATTATCCAGCAGCTTACGCAACGCCTGGTCCAGACCCATACCATCCAGCGAAGGCGCAACCAGAGATTGGGAAAGCTGGCGGATCTCCTCCATCGCGAGATTGAGATTTCGCTGGCATTTGTCCAGGGCCTCCTCCTGGCTGCCGTCTTTATCCTTTGCCGCAATGTCAAGATAAAGCTTCGCGGCCGCGAGGATCTGGTTGATATTGTCGTGCAGTTCCTTGCCGATCTGCTCCCGTTCCCGCTCCTGGACCTGGATGCTGGTTTCCATGATCAGCTTTTGCTGCAAGTCACGCTGCCGGGCCAGCTCTTCTTCCGTCCTGCGCTTGTCGAGCGCATTCTGGACCGCGTTTGGCAGCCGTTCCAGCCTGTCTTTGAGAATATAATCGCTGGCGCCCTCTTTGATCACGCTGACGGCATACTCCTCAGAAACCGTTGCGGTGACGAGGATGAACGGCGAGTGAACACCTTCTTCCCGGGTTATTTTCAACGCCTCCAGCGAGTTAAAAGCAGGCAGCGAGTGGTCGGAGAGGATGATATCCGGTTTGAATTCGCGGAGCGCGTGCAGGAAATCGGACCGGTCGATAACCACGCGGATGTCAAACAACAATTTTGCCTTCCGCAGCACCCGGGCAACCATTTCCGCGTCGGCGACGAGATCTTCGAGGTGCAGGATCTTTAATAGCCGGTCCATGTCAGGAGTTTTTTTTGGTGGTTAACAGTGGAGGTTGATTGGTCAGCAGCCAGTACATTCCGAGCGCACTGACCGCTTTGGCAAATCCTTCGAAATCCACCGGTTTGACGACATAGCTGTTCACGCCGAGTTCGTAGCTGTGAACGATGTCCAGCTCTTCTTTTGAGGAGGTCATGATGACTACCGGGATGGTCCGGGTGGCTTCATGTGCCTTGATCCGGCGCAGCACTTCTATCCCGTCGACCTTTGGCATTTTGATATCCAGCAGGATCACTTTTGGCGCGTCGATCATATTCCGATCGGCAAATTTGCCCTGTGCGAAGATGAAATCAATCGCTTCCTCTCCATCTTTTACGTGTACGAGGTTGTTGGCAAGGTTGACTTTTTTCAGGGATCGGATGGTCATTTCGGCGTCGTGGATATTGTCTTCGACTAATAGGACTTCTACCTGGCTGGTCATAGTTTTTGGCTTTATATTTATTGTTCCGATAAGGTAAAATAGAATACGGCGCCGCTGCCGGGGGTCGATTCCGCCCAGATCCTGCCCTTGTGCTTTTCGACGATCCGGCGTACCAACGCAAGTCCGATGCCAGTGCCTTCAAATTCTTCCTGGCTATGCAGCCGTTGAAATACTTTGAACAACTTGTCGGCATATTTCATATCGAAACCGGCGCCGTTATCGCGGACAAACCAGGCAATCCCGCCGCCGTTGGCGGTATAACCGACCTCGATGAGCGGGTCGGCGGTCCGGGATGAATATTTCAACGCGTTGCCGATCAGGTTGATCCAGACTTGCTTTAGCAGGTCTTCATCCCCATCGCAACCGGGAAGCTCGGCTATGGTGAGATTGAACATATTCTCCGGCCATCCGTTCAGCAATTCGCTGGTGCATGCTTCCGCCAACGCCTTCATATCGACGCTGCGCCGCGTGACCTCCCGTTTGCCGAGGCGCGAGAAGGCGATCAGATCGTCGATCAGCCGGCCCATCATTTTTACGTTGGAGATGATATTGCCGGTAATGCGTTTGGCTTCCGCATCAAAGCTTTCCTCATAGTCCTCCTTTAACATCATGGCATAGCCGCTGACAGCACGGAGCGGCGCTCTCAGGTCATGGGACACGGAATAGGAGAAAGCTTCCAGTTCCTTATTCGCGGCCTCCAATTCCCGGGTCCTGTTTTGCACCTGTTGCTCCAGCGAGTGGTGGGCGTGTGTGACCTGCAGCGCCATCGAATTGAAGGCCGCGGCCAACCTGCCCAGCTCATCATACCGGTCCAGCGCAGGCGGAGAAGAATAATCGCCGTTGGCAAGGGCGGCGGTAGCCTTGTTCAGCCGGTCCAGACGGCGGGTCAGCCCGCGGCTGATCAGCCATGCGACGAACATGCCGATGGCGACGAGTATGGCCCCGCACCCGATGATCCAGTATAGCAGGCGGTCGGCAGCCTCCAGGATCAGGGACCGGGATAGCGCGACGAGGATGACCCATTTGGTGGCGGGCACCGGCGACACGCTGGCGATGGCTTTGCCCAATCCGGGGTGGTCATAGGTGACGATCCCTTTGGTGCCGTGGATGTCGAAAGGCGGCGGCGGAACGATCTTTGACATATCTGTCCACAAGCCGCCGTCGCTATTGCCAAAGTGAAGGATGGCATTGGAGCCGAGGAGTTGGGAAAGTTGGGCTACGGCCTTCGGCGTAGCCTGCACGACCCGCCAGCGGATAAGAAAACCCGTGACTTTCCGGTCGGCGCCGACCGTTGCAATGACCGGATAATACAACGAATCCCCGAGGCGGTAGAATTTTCCGACGAAACTGGAATCGGATGGTCCGGGCGGCAGTTCCGCGGCGGCAACGGACCGGACGGGGTGGGCGGTCAGGTCCGTCGATCTGGTTCCCGGGCCGAATTTGGCGGCGTCGGCGCGGCTGTCCGCCAGGAGGATGGAACCGGCGGTATCGACCAATTCAACCCGGCTGGTCAGGGTATCCTGCATGATCTTGCGGAGTGCTTCGGCCGGACCCACGACGTTAACCTGGTTGGCGCTGGCCTGGGTGAGGGCCAACATGGTCTTTGCATTTTGTCCGAATAGTGAGGTCAATTGTTCGGTGAGACTCTTGAGCCGCTCCTGCCCGATACCCATGGTGGCGCGCCGTACACCGAAGTAAGATATTGCGCCGAAGGATAAAATGAGGGAAAGCAACAACAGGCAGATCAGCAGGGGAAGCTGTTGCCGGATGGACAGGTTACGAAATGAAAAGCCCGCGGGTCTGCGGGGTCTCGACCTGGTACTTCCCATAGTGGCAGCTATTTTTTCTTTTGTGTTGCTTAAGAGGTCCGCATAAAGTACACAATTTTTTGTTCAATGACAATTAAAATTGCATTAATCTGCCTAGATTGCCTGTCCCTTCCGGAGGCCGGCGCACACAAACGATAAAATATGAAGTTATACCGAACAAAAAAGGGCAATTTACTGGAGAATCAGGACAAATTCTGGCTCTTCGAAAAGGGCTGGGATGAGCTGATCAACCGGAGTGACTTGCATGGATACCTGCTAAATGCCATTTCACGGGACAAGGAGGTTTCGCCACTGGAGGCAGCCGACCTGTTGGAGCAGGATCTGCTGGCCCCGATCGGATCGCAGGAAGTCTGGGCGGCAGGGGTAACCTATCTGCGGAGCAGGGATGCCCGGATGGAAGAATCGAAGAATTCCGGGGGTGCGAGTTTTTATGACAAAGTGTACGAGGCCGAGCGGCCGGAGCTCTTTTTCAAGTCGCCCGCGCACCGGGTGGCCGCGCACGGCGAAAAAGTTTATATCCGCCGCGACTCTTCCTGGAATGTCCCCGAGCCGGAGTTAACCTTATATATCAACACAAGGGGTCAGATCCAGGGCTATACGATCGGCAATGACATGTCTTCCCGGAGTATCGAGGGCGAGAACCCGCTGTACCTGCCGCAGGCTAAGGTCTATGACCGGAGCGCCGCGCTGGGACCCGGGTTGTATGTTCCACCCGCCCCCATCGCCCCGACGACGATCATCCGGATGTCGATCCACCGCGCAGCGGAAGTCGTCTATCGCGGTGAGGTAGCCATCAGCCAGATCAAACGGTCGCTGTCGGAACTGGCTTCCTGGTTATACCGGGAGTCAAATTTCCCGGCGGGTTGTTTTTTAATGACAGGGACGTGCCTGGTACCCGGAAATGATTTTACGTTGAGGGAAGGCGACCATGTGGAGATCTCGATCGATGGGATCGGCACGCTGGCTAATTCAGTCGGGTACAAGCCCAATGGCCGCAACAACTAATTCGATATGGACGTCTTTACGCGGCTGAAGAAGAATTTGAAGAAGGATTTTTCAGGTCTGCTGCCCGTCCGGGTCGCGCTATTGGGAGATACCCCGACACAGTGGCTTGCACAAGCTATCCGGGGACTTGGATTCGAGCGGGGGATGGACCTCCGCATTTGGGAGGCGGACTTCAGCCAGATCGCGCAGCAGGTATACGATCCGGTCTCACCGTTATATGCCTTCGACCCGCAGGCGATCATCCTTTATCATTCCGCACAGCAATTACTGGAGTCCTACAATAAGATGGAACCCGCCGCCAGGAAGGGTCTGGCAGATGAGCGACTAATGGTTGTCGATAGCCTTAGCGCGGCCATCCGTTCACGGTCGGCTGCTACGATCATCTACTATAATTACCCGGAGATCGATGACGGCATTTATGGCAACTATGCCAATAAAACAGATTCCTCCTTTCTTTACCAGGTACGACACCTGAACGTCATGCTGATGCAGTATGCCGCACAGCAGGAAGGTTTCCATATTGCCGACCTTGCGATCCTCCAGCAGCATGCCGGCCGGTCGGTATCATTCCGGCCTTCGATCTATATTCACTCCGGGATGGATATCAGCCTCGACGCGCTGCCGGCGGCGGCGGAGACCACGGTAAGCCTGATTGGCGCCATGTCTGGCCGGATAAAGAAGTGCCTGGTGCTGGATCTGGACAATACGATTTGGGGCGGGGTGATCGGCGATGATGGCCTTGAGCATATCGAGATCGGCCTCCTTGGTATCGGGAAGGCCTTCACCGAACTGCAATACTGGATCCGGAAGCTGCGCCAACGCGGGATACTGCTGGCCGTATGCAGCAAGAATTCCCCGGAGATCGCGCGGCTGCCATTTGACTCTCATCCGGATATGGTGCTGGGCATGGAGGATTTCGTGGTCTTCAAGGCGAATTGGGATAACAAGGTGGATAATATCCGGGAGATCGCGGACACCCTCCGGATCGGGCTGGACTCGTTGGTCTTCCTGGATGACAACCCATTCGAACGGAACATGGTCCGGGATGCCCTGCCGGAAGTGCTGGTGCCGGAACTGCCCGACGATCCGGCTGCATTCCTGGAGTATTTATATCCGCTCCATTTATTCGAGACAACCTCCTTGTCGGCGGAGGATGAAGAACGGACGAAAATGTACCGTACCGACCGGGAGCGAAGCACAGAGCGGCTAAGCTATGCCGATGAGGAGGCCTACCTGGCCAGCCTGAATATGATCTCGAGGGTCGCGCCCTTTAATGCGTTCAACGGGCCCAGGGTTGCGCAGCTCTCCCAGCGAAGCAACCAATTCAACCTGCGAACCGTTCGTTATACGGATGCGGAAGTTCAGGCATTGGCGGCATCCCCGGATGTGTTCACCTTTTCCTTCACCCTGGAGGACCGGTTCGGCGACAACGGGATCATTGCGGTGGTCATCCTCCGGAAGGAAACAACGGAAACATTGTTCATTGACAGCTGGCTGATGAGCTGCCGGGTGCTCCGGCGCGGCATGGAGAATTTTACCCTGAACACGATAGCCGGTTTTGCGCGGGGGCACGGGTTCCGGTATCTTAGGGGAGAGTTTGTGGCGACGTCGCGAAACCAACTGGTAAAGGACCACTATATGTCACTTGGTTTTTGCCGCCAGGGCGACGTCCTGCCACGCGACAGTTCCCAGGTTGACCACTGGATGCTGGACCTGGAAACCTATGAGCACCGGCCGACATCCGTGCATCGAATCGAATGACAAAAGCCATGACAAGAGAAGAAATCCTCAGAGCGGTCACTGCCGTCTTCCGGGATACGCTGGGAGACGAACAGCTGGTGCTCGGCGAACAAACGACGGCCGGGGAGATTGAAGACTGGGATTCGCTGACCCATATTCAGCTGGTGGTAGCAGTGGAGAAGCGGTTTCGCATCCGGTTTGGTTCCCGGGAAATACAGGCTTGGGCAAACATTGGCGAAATGCTTGACTCCATTGCTGCCAAAATCAACTAGCGGAAAATGCAATTACATCATATCGGTATGGCATGTGGGGATATCGAGGAAGGGATCGGTCATCTCCTGAGGGTGCATACCGTGGTCGGCCGGACGCCGGTGATCGATGACCCGGAACAGGATGCCAAGCTGGTGCTGCTGACCCTGGCTGACGGGACTCATATCGAGCTGGTAGCCGGGCGTTCCGTGGAATCGTTCGTCAAAAGAAATATCGGTCTTTATCATCTCTGTTTTGAAGTAACGGACATCCAGGCCGAGATCGAACGGCTGGTTCACGAAGGGGCAAAACTGATTGTTCCACCGCGGCCCGCCGTGCTTTTCGGCGGCCGGCCCGTCGCCTTTCTGTATGTCGGATACGGATTGATCGAATTGCTGCAAAAAAAACCTGGCTAATGCTTTTTCTTTCGCTGTCTTTTTTGGTGTTTTTTCCGTCATTCTTTCTGCTGTATTGGTTTGTATTCGACCGGCGCCTGGCGGCACAGAATTTCCTCATTCTCGCCGGCAGCTATTTATTCTACGCCTGGTGGGACTGGCGATTCCTGTTCCTGCTGGGCGCCAGCTCGCTGTTGAACTATGCGCTTGGTCTGCTGATGGCGCGAACCGCCGGGGACGGATACCAGCGGCTGCTGATCGGGATAGGTCTGCTGCAGGGACTTGGCTGTCTGTTGTATTTCAAGTATTTCAACCCCTTCCTGCCGCTGGGGATCAGCTTCTATACCTTTAAAACAATCAGTTATCTGCTGGACATCCGCCGGGGAAAAATCGCTCCGGAACGCGACTGGATCGTCTTCTTTTCCTATGTCGCCTTTTTCCCCTGTATCACCTCCGGACCGATCGATCGGGCGGGAACGCTGATCCCGCAGCTGAGGACAAGACGGATATTCGATGCTGTCAGGGCCACGGACGGCATGCGGCAGATCCTGTGGGGCCTGTTCAAGAAGGTCGTCATCGCAGATAATGCCGCCGTATTTTCGGATGACATCTTCGCCCACTACATGACGATGCCCGCAAGTGAGTTGCTTTTCGGCGTTTTCGTGTTTACGATCCGGATCTATGCCGATTTCTCGGGCTATTCGGACATGGCGATCGGAATGTCGAAGCTGTTGGGTTTCGATATCAGTCAAAATTTCCGGTATCCTTTTTTCGCCCGCAGCATCGCCGAGTTCTGGCGGCGATGGCATATCACGCTAACGGGCTGGATGACAGATTACGTTTACACTCCGCTGACCATCTATTTCAGGAACCTGGGCCGATGGGGCATTGTCCTGGCATGCCTGGTCAACTTCGTACTGATCGGCGCCTGGCATGGACCCCGATGGACTTTCGTCTTGTTCGGCTTCCTGCATGGGCTTTATTATGTTCCGCTGATCCTTACCAGATCGGTCAACAAAAAGCGCGGACCCCTTCACATCCTTTGGACCTTTTTGCTGGTGATGTTCACATTTGTCATTTTCAAAGCAGACAGCCTGGCTCAGGCCCTTGCCTTCTATCGCCGGATGCTTTCGCCTTCGCTGTTTTCCGCGTTCCATATCTTTGAGAAGGTCAATGCAGCAGCAATGCTGGCCGGGATCGGGATAATGTTTGCCGTCGAATGGCTGCAAAAAGCCAAGCCGCACGGGCTTCAGATCGCAGCCGTCCGCCATCCGGCGATACGGGTATTGATCTATGGCTCACTCATCCTCGCCATCCTTACATTCGGTCCGACGCGGAACGCGGATTTCATTTATCTTAATTTCTAATCTTCCGGCAAAAATGAGAAATTTCCTCCTGAAGACGGCCGCTTACTGTATCCTCGTCCTGGCAGGATACGAGGGATTGTACAGGATGGGTTTTCAACCTGTCGTCACAGATTCCACGCTTTTTGACAGAAAGATGATCTGGTTACAGCAACACCCGAAGGCCCAACCAAAATTCATCGTAGTGGGTTCGTCTACGGCGCTGTATGGTATTCGTTCCGCGCCCATGGTGCGAAATATTCCGCTATCCTATTTTAATATCAGCTCGCCGCTGTTGAACATCGCCAGTTCGTGGATCATCATAAAGGCTGTCGTCCGGGACTACCGGCCCAAATATATCCTGATCGCGAGCAACGTGGGGGACTTTTGCCGGAAAACGGACTCAACGTATCACTACTACGGCGATGCCAGTCCGTTCGTTCGAAACTACGTTCCGGAGCTATTCTATTTCCTGGATTATCACTCTCTCCACCAGATCGTCTACCGCAAGGAGATGGTCACCTGGCTCCGCTTCGATCCGTGGGGGGAAGGGCTGAAAACCTACAACGAATTGTTGATGAAAAAAAAATTGGCTGACAACCCCGGGGCATTCCTGGGACAGCTGTCATTCGATACCGCGTTTCAGCAAACGCATTATCAGGCCCTTGATTCGATGAGCCGATGGTTACGGCAGCAGCAGGTACGACTAATCTTTGTGCAGTGCCCGATAAGGGCAAGCAATCTCGGCGATCCGGCCGTCCGGGCAAAAGTCGAGCGGCATTTCCTGGTCTGCGACTCCATTGTCGGGGCAAACGGCGGGATATTTCTCAATCATTACAATGCGGTCACCGACAACGACAGGCTTTTTTTCGATGCCGTTCATCTTTGGCCGCCGGGAGGAGATATCTTTACCGACAGTGTGGTCAGGGATCTGAGGAACATCCTCCCGAAAACCAAAGATGTGAACAAGATCATCGTACCGGGCCCGTGAAAGGGCGGTTGAACTTGGCGAATTTGTTTACATTCGCGACCAAAACTCGTCGGAGATCCAATGAACTGGGAGCAATTGTATAGTCCGGTGCGGACAGGCGGCGGCGCGGCACCCGCCCTCGCCGATGTTCCGGTGGGTAAGCCGGCGGACGGGGCGGGCGGAGCATTGCGTACCTCCTTCCTGCGCGACTACGACCGCATCATTTTTTCTTCCGCCTTTCGCCGGCTGCAGAATAAGACCCAGGTATTCCCCTTACCGGGACCGGTCTTTGTTCACAATCGGCTGACGCATAGCCTGGAAGTGGCGTCTGTCGGCCGTTCTCTGGGAAAAGCGGTCGGGGACGGGATTGCGGAGCGATATGCGTCAAAAGGGGATGCATTCCGGGAATTTTATAAATACGAGCTGCCTTCGGTGATCGCCGCTGCCTGTCTGGCACATGATATCGGCAATCCGCCGTTTGGGCATTCCGGTGAGGATGCGATCCGGGATTTTTTCAGGGAGCTGGAAGGAGACGGTAAATCCCGGTTTGCCGGAGACCTGACGCCAAACCAGCAACAGGACTTCCTGCGTTTCGAAGGGAACGCGAACGCTTTCCGGACCCTCACGCATGCTTTTAACGAGCGGTCGCCCGGGGGGTTCAGGTTAACTTACGCCACGCTCGCTTCGATCGTGAAATACCCCTCGGATTCGCTGCATGGCTTTGACAAACGGCAGTTGGTTACAAAAAAATCCGGATTTTTCGATTCGGAGGTCGGTACTTACCAGGCAATCGCGGCGGAACTTGGAATTCCCCGGGTAAGACCCGACCAGCAGGTGTATGCGCGGCATCCGTTCGTATACCTTGTAGAGGCCGCAGACGATATTTGCTATCGAATCATCGATTTTGAAGATGCGCATCGGCTACATATCATTTCTATCGATGTCATCCGGGACCTGTTTCTCTCTTTTTTCGACGCGGAAGAAGGGTACGACGCCCGGGACCGGGTAGAGCGTGTCTTCACGGAGATCAATGATGACAACCAGAAGGTCCAATTCCTTCGGGCCAAACTGATCAATTTGCTGATCTTCCGGATGCGGGATATTTTTATGGAAAGGGAAAGTGAATTGCTGAACGGGGCATTGCCAAAATCCCTGATCGACCTATTGTCTTCGCGGGAGTTGGACCTGATCAAACGGATCGATGCATTTTCAGTGGAGCATATTTACAATCACCGGTCGGTCGTAGAGATCGAAATCGCGGGCTATCATGTGATCGGCGGACTGTTACGCGAATTTTTCGGGGCGCTCCTTCAGCCGGATTCCATCAAATCGAAAAAATTGAGACAATTGATCTCTAAGCAGTTTGTCATCGGCGGCCGGGCGGATAGTTGGTATACCGACATTCAATCGGTAGTCGATTTTATCGCAGGAATGACGGATCTGTATGCCGTGGACCTTTACCGGAAGATCACTGGGCTCGAATTTCCCCGGATCAGGTAAGCCTGGCACAAAAATTATGGGTAGTAGCCATAATACTATCCGGCTATGTTTAATAAATTTCCAATCGCTTTCCGCTATGACGGGAAGCAATACAACGGTAAGATACAGCCGTTGCAAACTGGACTGCAACAGGGACTGCCCACCATCTTCCAGGTCTTCCTCAACAATGTTTATTGCGGGCTGGTCCGAAGAAGGGGAGTCGAGTGGGAAACAGATTCCCCAAAATGTGCGATCATGGTGGATGTGATCGGCAATCATATTTATGATTGGTATGAGTAAACAAATGGAAAATAACCAGATGCGGCTTTTTTGGACCGCACAGGATTTGAAAAAATCGGCCAATTTAGGCCCCGCTTGAATACCATATATAATGATTACTCCCGCAGATAAAAAAGTGCTGAAACGTTTCGGTGAGAACCTGAGAAAGCTTCGCAAGGAAAAGGGGCTTAGCCTCCGCGAGATGTCCTACGCCTGCAGTATCGACAATAGCAAGATCGCCAAGATTGAAAAAGGAATGATCAATATCACGTTCACTACCCTCCTGCAATTGGCAACGGCATTGGAAACCCACCCGTCTTCCCTGCTGGATTACGAGCCGGAAGGATCGCATCACGCTGGTTAATTGACCGCCTTTAGCGTAAGTGTCATAAGGAAAATACCACGTCCATTGTTGTTCCGCCATGCAAATCAGTTAACAATTTTAACTATTGATTCATGGAGAGGAACGAAAAATCGCTGCGCAGATTTGGGCAGATCCTTACTCAATTGCGCAAACAGAAAAATTACACCACTCGCGACCTGGCGTTGCGTTCGGGCATGGATGCCCGCCAACTCACCCGGATAGAGGCGGGAAAGGTGAATATCCATTTTACGACGATCCTGGCCTTGGCAAAGGGGTTGGGGATAACTCCCGAAGAATTGCTGGAATCCCTTTGAGGGTTTCGTAATACCGGTTCGGGAATTTCCGGGAAAATACCTGGCTTTTTTCCTATTGCAAATCGGATGGCGGGGTTGTATTTTGATCCTATGACGACACTCGTGGGACTATTCTTCTCATTCATTTCCGTGCTGGGCCTGTTGATGGGCCAATCAAAAAAATTCATCCGCAAAATTGTTCTTATCGTTTTTTCGCTGGGTCTCGTGCTGGCGCAGGTGCTCTTCATCTATGACAAGATCGCAATGGAGAGCCAGGATTTTATTGCTATTTCGGGAATCGTCGGGGCGATCATTCTCATTTTGTCGTTTCAGCGGGACACGGCCTGGTAGGGGTAAATGGAGCACCAATCCGGTGAACGCGGATCAGGCCGGACTATTCAGCGAAGACAGCATCCGGAAAATGTATTACATTGAAGTCAAATCGGTCAATAGATTATGCTAAAAATACTCCTGGCAGTGGCCGTCACTATCTGCGCGACCGGCGTCCGGGCGCAGCGGGGCGGCGGGATCAAATGGACAAAAGATGGAAAGGGATACTATGCGGTGGAGAACAATTCGATCGTGCGGTACGATCTGCCCTCCTTTACCCGGGTTGTCGTCGCCGATGCGGCGCTCCTGACTCCCACAGGCAAAGACCAGCCTGTCCCGATCCAGAGTTACTCATTCAACGACAATGAAAAGAAATGCCTGATCTATACCAACAGTAAGAAAGTATGGCGGCTCAATACCCGCGGCGACTATTGGGTGCTGGATCTGGTAACGCAACGTTTGAAGCAGTTGGGAGCAGGAAGGCCACCTTCATCGCTGATGTTTGCCAAGCTTTCACCCGATGGCAGCAAGGCTGCCTATAGCAGCGATCACAATCTGTACGTGGAAGACCTCGCTTCCGGGGTTATAACTCCTTTGACCACGGACGGCGCATTCCGGATGATCAACGGAACCTTTGACTGGGCCTACGAAGAGGAATTCAGCTGCCGGGATGGATTTCGCTGGAGTCCGGACAGCAAACGGATCGCCTACTGGCAGATCGATGCCACCGGCATCCGCAATTTTTTGCTGATCGACAACACCGATTCGCTGTACTCTTTTACCGTTCCCGTGGAATATCCTAAGGCCGGTGAAGATCCTTCGGCCTGCCGCGTGGGGGTGGTCAGCCTGGAGACGGGTAAGACGGTCTGGATGCAGGTGCCGGGAGACAGCCGGCAACATTATATCCCGCGGATGGAATGGGCGGCGGGCAGCAGCGAGCTGGTGCTGGAGCAATTGAACCGCAAACAGAACGACGCCAAAGTCTTTTTATGCGACGCAAGCACCGGCGCAGCCTCGGCGATCTACGAGGAAACGGACAGTGCCTGGATTGACGTCAAACACCGTTGGAGCGACGATCCCACCGGTTGGGAATGGCTGAACGGAGGAAAAGATTTCCTGTGGGTCTCGGAAAAAGACGGCTGGCGGCACTTGTACCGGATCAGCCGGGACGGCAAGACGTCGACCCTGTTGACAAAAGGCAACTACGATCTGATCACCATTCGCGCGATCGACGAAAAGGGTGGTTACGCCTATTTCATGGCGTCACCCGACAACGCAACGCAGCAGTACCTCTACCGGGTCGCATTGGATGGAAAAGGAAAGCTGGAGCTCGTATCGCCCGCCACCGAAAAAGGGACACATAGCTATAATATCTCACCCACCGCATCCTTTGCAACGCACAACTTCTCCAATCACCTGTATGAATCGGTTTCCGAATGGGTGAGCCTCCCCGGGCACAAAACGATCAAGACGAACGAGGGAACGGGCACCCGCGGCGGCAGACAACAATATCCCGTCCGGATGTTCCAGTTGACAACGGACGACGGGATTACGATGGACGGGTGGATGATCCTGCCGAAGAATTTTGACAGTACAAAAAAGTATCCCGTATTGTTCTATGTCTATACGGAGCCTGCAAGCGCCACGGTGCGGGATGCCGCCGGCGCCGCGGGGACCCGGCTGTATGCCGGGGATATCGCCGCCGACGGGTATATTCAGATCAGCCTCGACGGCCGGGGCACGCCGGTGCCAAAAGGCGCCGCCTGGCGCAAAAGCATCTACAAAAAAATAGGGATCGTCAATATCCGGGATCAGGCAATGGCGGCGCAAAAGATCCTGCAATGGCCCTTTGTCGATTCGAGCCGGATTGCCGTGTGGGGATGGAGCGGCGGCGGGTCCGCGACGCTAAACCTGCTATTCCAATATCCGGATATCTACAAAACCGGGATATCTATTGCACCGGTCGCCAATGAATTGCTGTACGACAATATTTACCAGGAGCGATATATGGGCCTGCCGCAGGAGAACCGCGACGATTTTGTAAAGGGTTCGCCGCTCTATTATGCGAAGAATTTGCGCGGCAACCTCCTGGTGGTCCACGGAACCGGAGACGACAATGTGCACTACCAGGGAACGGAAATGCTGATCAACGAGCTGATAAAATATGACAAGCAATTCCAGGTTATGGTTTACCCGAACCGTACGCATGCGATCAATGAAGGGGAGGGGACCTCGGCGCATCTGTCGCATTTGTTCACCGCATATCTAAGGGAGCATTGCCCGGGAGGAGGGAGATGAAGTGGCCGCTCACCGTCGGGTTTGTCCTGGTGACGGGCGTCGCCTGGAGTCAATCCTATGTTCCGGAATACGGCCACCCGATGATGAAGGTCGCGCCGGTTGTCCGGATCGCGGCATATCCATTTTCGATCAGGGATGTACGCTTGCTCGATGGCCCTTTCAGGGAGGCGATGGAAGCGGACGAACGCTACCTGCTGGTGATCGAGCCGGACCGGCTGTTGTCCGAGTTCCGGGCGCATGCGGGGTTGAAGCCGAAGGCGGACAAATACGGCGGCTGGGAGTCGTCCGGGCTGGCGGGACATTCCCTTGGCCATTATTTATCGGCGTGTGCGATGGAATACGCGGCGACCGGCGACCCGCGGTTCCGGGACCGGGTCAATTATATCGTGACCGAACTGGCGCTTTGTCAAAAAGCAAGGGCAACCGGTTATATCGGCGCTATTCCGCGGGAAGACACATTATGGGCGGAAGTTGCCGCGGGAAAGATCCGTTCCCACGGTTTCGATCTGAATGGCGCATGGTCACCCTGGTATACCGTCCACAAGTTGATGGCGGGGCTCCTGGACGCCTATCTGTATGCCGGAAACGCCGAAGCCCTGCGAGTGGAACGCGGAATGGCGGATTGGGCTGGGACGATCGTCGGGACGTTGACCGATTCGGTCCGTCAAAAAATGCTGGCCTGCGAATATGGCGGAATGAATGAAGTGTTGGTGAACACCTATGCGATCACGGGTGATAAAAAATACCTGGCGCTGTCCTATGACTTCTACGACAGGCGAATCCTCGATTCCTTGTCGATGGGTCTGGATGACCTTGCCGGCAAACATTCCAATACCCAGATCCCAAAAATTATCGGCAGCGCGCGGCGTTATGAGTTGACGGCGGATGCAAGGGACAAACGGATCGCGGAATCGTTCTGGTCCCTCATGGTTAGCGGCCACTCCTACGCGACAGGCGGGAACAGCGACTACGAATACCTCGGAAAGCCGGGGAAGCTGAATGACGAACTGACGGATAATACGACGGAGACCTGCAATACATACAATATGCTGAAGCTGACGCGGCATTTATTCGCGCAGCATCCATCCGCGGCGTTGATGGACTACTACGAACGGGCGCTCTACAACCATATCCTGGCGTCTCAGGACCATCGTGACGGGATGATGTGCTATTTCGTCCCGCTCCGGATGGGGGGCCGCAAGGAATACAGCGACTCCTTTAATACGTTCACCTGCTGTGTCGGGTCGGGGATGGAGAACCATGTCAAATATGGCGAAGGGATATATTCCCGCGGAGCGGACGGAAGCTTGTATGTGAATCTTTTTATTTCCTCCAGGTTGGACTGGAAGGAGAAGGGTGTAAAGATCGAACAGCGGTCGGGGATACCCGCCAGCGATGCGGTAGTGCTGAACATAACCGCCGCGCCGCTGAAATCGAAATTTGCGTTGCGGATCCGGCGACCTTATTGGACGAACGGCAGGATGACTGTCCGCGTGAATGGGAGATGGCTAAAGAATATGCCGGTTGGATCGGACGGCTATGCCGTGATCAACCGGTTATGGAGGAAAGGCGATCGCGTGGTCGTCGAGCTGCCGCAAAACCTTCATTCGGAAGGGCTGCCCGACAATCCGTCGCGGGTGGCGTTGTTGTATGGGCCCGTGTTGCTGGCGGGAGAGCTTGGTTCCCGCGAACCCGATCCGGTGAGCGGGACACCGGTGCTGGTGTCGGCTTTGGCCGATCCGAACAAATGGATACGGAGGCTCCCCGGGGACTCACTGGCGTTCCGCACCGTATCCGCCGGTCGGCCGGATGACATTACGCTCATCCCGTTCAACCGTACGGAAAATGAGTATTACAGCGTGTATTGGGATATGTTCACGCCGCAGGAATGGGCGGCGCAGCAGGAAAAATACCGGGCAGAGCGGGTGCGGGCACAGGAGATGGACAGCCGGACGGTCGACCGGTTGCGGTTGGGCGAGATGCAGCCGGAGCGGGACCATTCCTTTACGGGGGAAAACCTGCGCAGCGGTGAAGCGCATGGGCGGCAATGGCGCGCCGCGGAAGATGGCGGTTATTTTTCATTCGAGATGAAGGTTGACGCGAACGCCTCGAATACACTGGTTTGCGATTATTGGGGCGATGACCACCGGGGGCGGGTATTCGATATCCAGGTGGATGGCCAGACGATCGCGACGCAAAGCCTGGGGAGCTTTAGGCAAAGTAAATTTTATGAGGTCTCCTACCCGGTGCCGGCAGCGCTGGTTCGGGGAAAGAAGTCCGTCGTGGTGAAATTTACGGCAAAGACGCCGCGAAACGGGGTAGGGCCGGTTTCCGGGCTGGTAAGGATGGTGCGCGGATAACCGGGCGAAGCGAAGGGGGGCGACGGTGCGGCCCGCGAAGGGGCGGACGGCCGGCGGGTTGCCGGTTCGATCATTCGGCGACCGCGACACGCCGGGAATAGGTGTCGAGATATTCACTTGGCGATTGGCCGGTAACGGTTTTGAATACGCGGTTAAAGTTGGTGATACTGTTGAAGCCGCAGTTATAAGCCACGGTTGCGATGCTGTCATATCCGCCGTCCGTCAGGCGTTTGCACGCCTCGTTGATCCGGACCTTATTCAGGAAACTGACAAAGGTGTGCAACGTATGTTTCTTAAAATACCGGCAAAAAGCCTGCGGGGTCATATGGGCCTGTCGGGCGACGTCTTCCAAACTGATCGGCTTATCGAACTGCTGCATGATATAGTTGTATATGGCGCCGATGCGGATACCTTCGTGTTCGCTGTAAGGGACAGGGTGCGATCGGTCGGAGAGCGGTGTCAGTTCGTGAATTGAACTGAGCAGTTTCAGGAGCCCGATAAAATGGATAAGCTGATCGATGCCGGTGGAATGCTCGATACGCAACATCTTCTTCGCAATTCCGCCGGCATGCCGCGCCGGAACTTTAAACCCCGATTGCCGGTTTTGCAGGAACGACCTTATATTTTTTATCTCCGGCAGATCGAAAAAAGGATCCAATCTACCCCTGGCATTGAAGAAGATGTTAAGCGTACGGACCTTTTTCCGGCTGGCGGGAGCAAAATAAGCAGGGTCGCTTTTAAACACGTGCGGCAGGTTGACGCCAAGCCAAAAGATGTCACCACCGCGAAAAGAATACATGTTGTTCTCGGCGACAAGCGTTCCCTCGCCTTGTTGTACCCAGGTCAACTGGATCTCCTCGTGCCGGTGAAGATGCGGATAGAAATATGGGAGAACGTCTTTCTGGACGATGACCGTTTTATCGCGCGGCACCGGGATCGTAAACTGCAATACTTTCATTGGAATGAAATTACTGCATTTGCGGATATTAGCAAGAATAGATCAATATCCAGTCAAAACAGGTTAAAATATGGTTGGCATGACCCGGTGCGGTTGGTTGCTTACACCCCTTACCTTTGCCGCATGGGAAAAAAAGTCATCGTCGTTGGCGGCGGGATCATCGGACTGAGTAGCGCATATTATCTGCAAAAAGCTGGTCATCAGGTTACTGTATTGGACAAATCGGATTTCGGGGACAACTGTTCCTATGGGAACTGCGGGTATGTGTGCCCTAGTCACTTTATCCCCCTGGCGACGCCGGGAATTGTTCGGCAGGGTTTGAAGTGGATGTGGAATTCGCAAAGTCCGTTTTACGTGCAGCCGCGGCTGAGCCGGTCCCTGATCGATTGGGGGATGAAATTTATAAAGAATGCGACACCCGCGCATGTGGAACGCTCGGCGGTTCCACTGCGGGACATTGCCATAATAAGCCAACAGGAATACGAACGGGAATGGCAGCCGCTGCCCCATTTTGATTTTGCATACGAACACAAGGGCTTGCTGGAGATCTGTCTGACCGAATCCTCGGCAGCGCACGCCCGTCATACGGTGGAGCGCGCACGCGAGCTTGGCCTGGAGGCCGATTGGCTGGATCACCGTGCGCTGCAGGCAAAAGAACCGCATACGCGGGTGAATGGAGTAGGGGCGATCCTTTTCCATAGCGACGCTCATCTATATCCCAACAAACTGATGCGCGGTTTGATCAATGTATTGCGGGAGCGTGGCGTGGAATTGGCGTCCGGAGCCGAGGTCACCCGGTTCGAGACAGGTGGTGGGGGCGTGAGGAGACTCATCACAAGAGCAGGCGCTTTCGACGCGGAAGTCATGGTGCTGGCGACGGGGTCGTGGAGCCGGGAGATTGCCGCGTTACTCGGGACTAAGATCCCGCTCGTGCCGGGACGGGGCTATTCCGTTACATTGGAGGATTCGCCATACCGGGTCAACTATCCGGCGATCCTGGTGGAAGGCCGGGCGGCGATCACACCGATGGATGGCAACAAGATCAGGTTTGGGGGCACCATGGAGATCACGGCTACTACTACTCCTCCCCGTTATGCGCGCGTCCAGGGCATCCTGAACGCGGTGAAGCGCTTTTATCCGGAATTCGACGTGCCGATGCCGCCGGTGGAAAAGATCTGGTACGGGTACCGGCCTTGCTCGGCGGATGGACTGCCTTATATCGGGCGGATAAAAAAATATGCCAATGTGGTAGTGGCGACCGGGCATAGCATGTTGGGACTTAGCCTCGGGGCGGGAACGGGAAAATTGGTGAGCGAAGTGGTGGACGAGCGGCGCCCAAGCATGGATATTGGCCCGTTTTCCGTGGAGCGATTTGATTGAGTCGTCTTCGCCTGGTAACCGGGCGACGATCACTTTTATGGTTAATATGTTTAATTTGCAAGGCAAGACGGCGCTGGTGACGGGCTGCAACAAAGGGATAGGCCGCTCGATGGCGTTGGCGCTGGCAGAAGCCGGATCGGATATCATTGGAGTTAGTTCGACGCTGGCGCCGGGCAGTGCCGTGGAGCAGGAGATCGTCACCCTCGGGCGGAAGTTCGCGCCCTATGCGGCTGATCTGACCGATCGCGCCGCCATCTACGCGCTGGTCGCTGCCGTGAGAGCCGCCGGAACGCCGGTGGATATCCTGGTCAACAACGCGGGGATGATCCTGCGGCAGCCGGCAGCCATGCATTCGGACGAAAATTGGGACCGGGTGTTATCGATAAACCTGGATGCAGCATTTATCCTGGCGCGTGAATTCGGCAGGGAGATGCTGGAGCGCAGGTCGGGAAAGATCATTTTTACCTGCAGCCTGTTGAGTTTCCAGGGTGGGATCAATGTTCCCGGCTATGCGGCGAGTAAAGGCGCCCTCGCGAGCCTCATCAAAGCGCTGGCCAATGAGTGGGCCGCGCATGGGGTCAACGTGAACGGGATTGCGCCGGGTTATATCGATACGGATAATACGGTAGCGCTGCGGCAGGACCCGGTTCGCAATAAGGCGATCCTGGATCGGATACCGGCCGGGCGTTGGGGAAAGCCGGACGATTTTCGCGGACCGGTGTTATTCCTGGCGTCGGAGGCATCGGCATATGTGCACGGAACGATCCTGACCGTGGATGGTGGCTGGATGGGGCGATAAAACAATCCATATGGAAATACGATTCGGGCACAGTCCCGGGGAAGTGCAGGGGATGACGACCGACGAGCTGCGGCGGGCGTTTTTGACCGACAAGCTGACGGAATCCGATCGCATCCGATCGGTCTACTCCCACTATGACCGGCTGATCATCGGCGGGGCCCAGCCGGTAACCCGGCGGCTTGCCCTGGAGACACACCCGGAGTTGAAGGCGGATTTTTTCCTGGAGCGCCGCGAAATCGGGATCATCAACGTGGGCGGAAAGGGCAAAGTGTTCGCAGGCAATGCAGAATACGACCTCGACAAGCTGGACTGCCTGTATGTGGGCCGGGGCGTAAGGCGCGTCGAATTGGCGAGCCGCTATCCGGAACATCCCGCCTCCTTCTATTTTCTGTCCGCGCCGGCGCACGCGGACTTCCCGGTGCGGTTAATGCCGGGTCAGGAAGCCATGCCGGCCGACGCCGGTTCCGCGGCAACCGCCAATGCCCGGACCATTTACAAGTATATCCACGCGGAAGGGATCAGGAGCTGTCAGTTGGTAATGGGATTGACGATCCTGAAGACGGGAAGCGTGTGGAATACCATGCCGGCGCATACCCATACCCGGCGGACGGAAGCCTATTTCTACTTTGATGTGCCGGATGGGCAGCGGGTTTTTCATTTTATGGGCGAGCCACGGGAGACGCGGCATCTGCTCGTGGAGGACGGCCAGGCCGTGATCTCGCCGCCCTGGTCGATCCATTCCGGCTGCGGGACGACCAACTATGCGTTTATCTGGGGAATGGCCGGAGAGAACTACACCTATACGGACATGGATGCCGTTGCACCGGCCGATCTTCGTTAATCGGATGATATGACAAAAACAACCATTGGCCGGTACCGGTGGACGGTCTGCGCATTACTGTTCGCCGCTACCACCATCAACTATATCGACAGACAGGTGATCGGATTGCTGAAGGGCACGCTGACGGACGAGTTCGGCTGGAGCAACACGACGTTCGGGACGGTCAACGGTATTTTCCAATTCTTCTATGCCTTTGGACTACTCGCATTCGGCCGGTTGGTGGACAAGGTAGGGACCAAGATGGGATATACGATTTCCATCACGCTGTGGAGCGTATTTGCGATGGCCCACTCCCTTGCGCGAAATACGGTAGGCTTTATAATCGCCCGGTCAGGGCTCGGGATCGGCGAAGCGGGGAACTTTCCGTCGGCAATCAAAGCAGTGGCGGAATGGTTCCCAAAAAAGGAAAGGGCGCTGGCCACGGGTATCTTTAACTCCGGCGCCAATATCGGCGCGGTAGTAGCTCCGATCATGGTGCCGCTGCTGCTGAGTTCCTTTGGGTGGCGGATGGCCTTTCTCATCACCGGTTCGCTGGGTTTCATCTGGCTCGTCTTCTGGCTCTTTATTTATGAAATTCCCGCCAAAAAGAGGGGACTGGGGAAAGCCGAGTTCGATTACATCCACCGGGATGAGGCAGACGAATTGGCGCCGGGCGACGGGCTGGTTCCTTCCGCGTCTGCCAGGGTATCCTGGGCCAGGCTGTTGACCGTTCGCCAGACCTGGGCCTTCGTATCCGGCAAATTCTTTACGGATCCGATCTGGTGGTTCTTCCTTTTCTGGCTGCCGGGCTATTTCAGCGATACGTTCAAGCTGGATCTCAGCAAACCCGGCTGGCCGCTGGTAATCGTCTATTCATGTACGACAGTAGGGAGCATCGGCGGCGGCTATTTTTCGGGTTATCTTATCAACAAGGGGTGGCCCGTGTATAAAGCAAGAAAAACCGCCATGCTGATCTTTGCCTTTTGCGTCGTGCCGATCATAACCGCCCGGTATTTTAGCAGCCTTTGGGTCATCGTGGGGCTGATCAGCCTGGCGGCGGCGGCGCATCAGGCCTGGAGCGCCAATATCTTCACGACCTGTTCGGATATGTTCCCCCGTAAGGCGGTCAGTTCGGTAACCGGAATCGGCGGGATGGCCGGCTCGGTGGGCGGGATTATTTTTCAGCCCGCGGTGGGGTGGATACTGGATTACTTCACCAGGCTGGGGAATAAGGGGCTGGGCTATAACATGATTTTCCTGATCTGCGGACTTTCGTACCTCCTGGCGTGGTTACTGATGCATTTGTTCGCACCGAAGATGACACGGGTGCGGTTGGATTGATCAAATTAGTGTACATTCGGATATTCACTAAATGCTTTGCCATGCTTTCCTATCCGGTTCGTATTGCGCTGATCGCCGCCCTGGGTGGATTTCTGTTCGGCTTTGAGACGGTCGTTATTTCGGGCGCCGAGCAGACGCTGGAAAAGCTGTGGAACCTGGGCAAACTTTCACATGGGCTGACCGTAGCGTCGAGTCTCTTCGGAACCATATTAGGGTCGTTGCTGGCAGGTTTCCCGGCCCAAAAATACGGCCGGAAAAAATCGCTCCAGGTCATTGCCACCTTTTTTATCGTCGCGGCGCTGGGATGCGCATTCACGTCCGTGTGGGGATTGTTCATTTTCTTCCGGATCATCGGCGGCCTCGCGGTCGGAGCTTCTTCCGTCATTGCGCCCATGTATATTTCCGAGATATCTCCTGCCAACCTGCGCGGCCGTCTCGCCGGATCGTTCCAGGTCATGATAGTCACCGGTATCGTTGCGGCCTATCTGACCAACTACCTGTTCAACCAGCTGCAACTGGCGGATTCCTGGCGATGGATGCTGGGCGTTATGGTCGTGCCGGCTGTTCTTTTTTCCCTGCTGTTATTTGCGATCCCGGAAAGCCCCCGCTGGCTGATACTGGAAAATAATGAAGAGTCGGCCAAGCCGATCCTGCAGCGGCTTGGGGAGGTCAATATTTCCGCCGCAATCGCCTCCATCCGGGAGTCGGTAAAAGAGCACCAGGAGCAACTATTCCAGCGCCGCTATTCCAAACCGATCATCTGCGCGATGTTGCTGGCGATGTTCAACCAACTGTCGGGTATCAACGCTATATTATATTATGCGCCGAGGATCTTTGAAATGGCCGGATATGACAAGAGCCAATCGTTCTCCCAATCCATTTTTATCGGGGTCGCCAACCTCGTGTCCACTCTGCTGGCGATGACCGTAATCGACAAGTTCGGGAGGAAAACATTATTGATCATCGGCTCGATCGGGATGATCGTTTTCCTGTCCCTGGTGGCCGGAACCTTTTCGGAACATGTTTCCGGCAATAACCACCTGCTGCTCTACCTGATCGGATTCATCGTTTTCTTTGCCTTTTCGCAGGGCGCGGTTATCTGGGTCTTTATCTCGGAGATCTTCCCGAATTCGGTCCGGTCGAAGGGGGGGTCCCTCGGCAGTACCACCCACTGGGTCATGGCGGCCATAATCACTTCCGTCATCCCGTCGATCCTGGAGACCGCAAACGGCCAGGTCAACGAACAGGGCGGGTATTGGTCATTCATTTTCTTTGCGGTCATGATGCTCCTGCAATTGCTCTTTATCTGGCGCGTGATGCCGGAGACAAAAGGCAAATCGCTGGAACAAATCCAGAAGGATCTGGGGATCGCTTAGTTCCGGTGACCAACTTATCGTGTAAATAAACGGCTATGTCCAGTGGAGTGAAGATCGGGTTATTCGGAATCGGCCTCGATACCTATTGGGATCAGTTTCCGGGGTTGAAGAATCGCCTGGAAGAGCACCTCCGGGACATTGATTCGCGGCTGAGAGCACTACATCCGAATATTGTCAATGGCGGGCTGGTGGATACGGTAGACAAAGCTTTTGAAGCAGGGAGGCTTTTTCGACAAAATGAAGTGGACCTCATCTTTCTCCATGTTTCGACTTACGCATTGTCATCCACCGTACTTCCGGTCGTTCGACAAGCAAAAGTACCGGTGGTCATTCTCAACCTTGCGCCCGGCGCCGCCATCGACTATGAATCGTTCAATGCGCTGACCGATCGGACCCGGATGACTGCAGAGTGGCTGGCTTTTTGCCAGGCCTGCCCGGTGCCGGAAATCGCCAATGTGTTCCGGCGGGCCGGCATCCGTTTCCAATCCGTCACGGGGATGCTGCATGACGATCCGATGGTGACACGGGAGATCGGGGAATGGGTGGAAGCGGCGAAAGTCATGCACACCATGGCCTTCAACCGGCTGGGCTGTATGGGGCACTACTACGGCGGAATGCTGGACGTCTATACCGATCTGACGCGGCAGTGTGCGGTATTCGGCGGGCATATCGAGTTGATCGAGGTGGAAGAACTGGCCTTGCGCCGGCGTGAAGTAAACGGGACGGAGACGAAGGAGCGCCTACGCCTTTTCAACGAGATGTTCGATATTCAACCGGATTGCCCCGCGGCCGAACTTGAAAAGGCCGCAGTCACCTCCGTTGCGCTTGACCGGCTGGTGGCCGACTATGGATTGGGCTCCATGGCATATTACTATAAAGGGTCCGGTAATCCCGGAAACGAAGAAGCGATGGCGTCTATCATCCTCGGTAATTCGTTGTTGACCGCCCGTGGGATACCGGTGGCGGGCGAATATGAGATAAAGAATGCGCAGGCGATGAAGATTATGGACTGTCTGGGCGCCGGGGGATCGTTCACCGAATACTATGCGATGGACTACGAAGCGGATATCGTACTGATGGGGCATGACGGTCCGGGCCATATCGCTATTGCGGAGGGGAAGACAAAAGTGCGCCCGCTAAACGTTTATCATGGGAAGACGGGCAGCGGATTATCGGTGGAGATGTCCGTACGCAACGGGCCGGTAACGCTGTTGTCGGTGGTGGAGGCCCCGGCCGGACTGTTGCTGCTCGCGGCGGAAGGCGAAACCGTGCCGGGACCGATCCTACAAATTGGGAATACGAACAGCCGTTACCGTTTCCCGAAGGGTGCGAGGGAATTTGTCGACCGGTGGAATGGCTTCGGTCCGGCTCATCACTGCGCGGTCGGGGTGGGACATATCGCAACGAAGATCGAAAAGCTCGGTGCGTTGCTGGGCGTAGAAGTAGTAAAAATTTAGGCTATGAAACATACCTTTTTCGCTATCCTCCTGCTGCTCGCGGCCATCGCACCGGCCGCCGCCCAGGAGATGAGCGACCCGGCGCTCGTCGCTGCGGTAGAGGCGCTCCGCAAGGCGCTGGTCGATCCCACAAAGGCCGACCTCGACAAGCTGACCATGGACGAATTGTCCTACGGTCATTCGAGCGGGCTCATCCAGGACAAGGCGGCTTTTGAGGAATCCCTGCTGTCCGGGGCTTCGGACTTCGTATCGATCGAACTCAGCGATCAAACCCTGAAGGTGGTAGGGAACACCGCCTGGGTGCGCCACAAGTTGTCGGCGGTCACCAACGACGGGGGAAAGCCGGGAGAAGCGCACCTGTCTGTACTGCTGATCTGGATGAAACAAAAAGGACAATGGCGGCTGCTGGCCAGACAAGCGGTCAAGATCGTACCGGCACAATAAAATCGGTTGATTCATGCAAACACTACTGGGCGTTTTCTTTCATTTTATCGGCGGCGCGGCGTCGGGTAGCTTCTACATCCCCTTTAAAAAGGTCAGGGGATGGGCATGGGAAAGTTATTGGATCGTGGGTGGATTATTCTCCTGGCTGATCATTCCGCCCCTGGCGGCATGGCTGACGGTACCGCATTTTACGGAGATCATCGCACAGGCGGGGCCGGCGACGCTGGGCTGGACATTCTTTTGGGGTTTGCTGTGGGGAGTCGGCGGGCTTTTGTACGGGCTTGGCGTCCGATATCTCGGCATGTCGCTCGGCAATTCGGTGCTGCTGGGCTTTACCTCCGCATTCGGGGCACTCGTCCCTGCTATCTACTATAATTTCGTGCCGACCGCCGGAAAAACCTCCTTCTCCGAACTGCTGGCTTCTTCCTGGGGCAGGATCGTCCTGGCGGGCGTTGTCTTATGCCTCGCGGGGATCTATATCTGCGGCCGGGCCGGTGTCCTAAAGGAAAAGGAATTGCCGGAAGAGAAGAAAAAGGAGAGCGTGCAGGAATTCCAGCTGACCAAAGGCCTGATCATTTGCACCCTGTCGGGCATTCTTAGCGCCTGTTTCAATTACGGCATCGAGGCCGGCAGTTCGATGGCGGCGACGGCCAACGGGATCTGGCAGCACAGCCATCCGGCAGCGACGACGAAATTCCTGTACCAAAACAACGTTACCTATATTGTGCTGCTGTGGGGCGGCCTAACCACCAATTTTGTCTGGTGCATGGTCCTGAATGCCCGCAACCGGACGTTTGGAGATTATACAAACAAAAAGGCTCCGCTGGCAAACAACTATTTTTTCGCCGCGCTGGCCGGTACAACCTGGTTCCTGCAATTCTTTTTCTACGGCATGGGGGAAAGCCGGTTAGGCAACGGAGCCAGCTCGTGGATACTCCATATGGCATTCATAATCCTGGTGGCGAATTGTTGGGGAATAGCCCTCAAGGAATGGAACGGCGTAAGCCGCCGCACCCGGGTGACGATCACCACGGGAATCATCGTAATTTTGTTATCGGTGATGCTGGTTGGATACGGCAATTCTCTAAAGTAAACACGTACAGATGTCTGTCACAACAAAAACATTCAAGCACGTCAGCTATTGCTGGGATGAGCGGAAGGCTGCGTCGATGGCGGGAGACGAGGTGGCGTTGCTGATCTACCGGTCGAATCTGTTGGGCGCCGACCTCCGCCTGACCAATTACGGCGGCGGTAATACCTCATGTAAGGTATCGGCAAAAAGCCCGCTTACGGGCGCGGAGACCGGGGTTATGTGGGTGAAGGGCTCCGGCGGTGATCTGGGGACATTAAAACGCAACGGTCTTGCCTCGCTGTATATGGACCGGCTGCTCAGCCTGAAGAACGTATACCGCGGACCCGAATACGAGGACGAAATGGTGGAGCTGTTCAACCACTGCATTTTTGACCTGAATTCGAAGGCGCCTTCGATCGATACTCCCTTACACGGTTTCCTGCCGTTTGCACATATCGACCACCTGCATCCCGATGCGGCGATCTCCATCGCGGCGGCCAAAGACGGGAAGCGGATCACGCAGGAACTATTCGGAGGTGCCATCGGTTGGGTGGAGTGGCAGCGGCCGGGTTTCGATCTGGGGTTAAAATTAAAATCCTGCCTGGATGAAAACCCCGGCATCCGCGGGATCATGCTTGCCTCTCATGGACTTTTTACCTGGGGTGAGACAGCCCACGAATGCTACCTCAATACGCTCGAAGTGATCGAGCGCTGTGCACAATACCTGGAAGACCATATCGGGAGGAAGGGACCGGTATTCGGCGGCAAGCGGCTAAACGCCCTTCCCGTCAATGAACGTCACCTGAGGGCGGCCGAACTGGCGCCGGTACTGCGGGGATTCTGCTCGTCGCGGATGAAGATGGTAGGGCATTTTACGGACGACGAACGGGTATTGGAATTCATCAATTCGGGCGATCTGGAAAGGCTGGCTCCGATGGGCACCAGTTGTCCCGACCATTTCCTCCGTACCAAGATCAGTCCGCTGGTGCTTGAGCTTCGAGCGGACGAAGACCTGCAGGAGGTAAACGCCCTGAAAGCGAAACTGGCGCCGCAATTTGAGCGTTACCGGGAAATGTATGCGGCATACTACGAGACGTGCAAACATCCCGACAGCCCGGCCATGCGTGACCCCAACCCGGTGGTGATCCTGTACCCGGGAATCGGGATGTTCACTTTTGCCAAAGACAAACAGACGGCCCGGGTAGCGGCCGAGTTCTATATCAATGCCATCAATGTAATGAAGGGCGCCGAAGCGGTGTCCGCCTACACGTCGCTTCCGCGACAGGAAGCCTTCAATATCGAATATTGGTTGCTGGAAGAGGCCAAACTGCAACGGATGCCAAAACCGAAGGCCTTGTCGGGGCGGGTAGCCCTGGTAACGGGGAGTGCAGGTGGCATAGGGAAAGCTATCGTGAAAAAATTTGCCGACGAAGGGGCTTGTGTGGTTATCAACGACAATGACGAGCAACGGCTGCAAACAGCAAAGGCAGTTTTCCAGCAGCAGTATGGAAAGGATGTGGCAATCGGCGTGGTGCTGGATGTGACAAAAGCGGAGACGATCCGGGAGGCATTGCGGGCCGCGGCGCTTGCGTTCGGCGGCGTCGATATCGTGGTCAACTGCGCGGGGCTGTCTATCTCCAAGCCGCTGGAGGATCATACGGAAAAAGATTGGGACCTGTTGTATGACGTGCTGGTCAAGGGCCAGTTCCTCGTCACGCAGGCGGGAGCCGGGGTGATGCGAAGGCAGGGTTTTGGCGGAGACGTCCTGAACATCGTCAGCAAGAATGCGCTGGTCTCGGGTCCCAACAATGCCGGGTACGGCTCCGCGAAGGCGGCGCAGCTGCATCTAAGCCGGCTGAATGCGGCCGAGCTCGGCGCCGATCACATCCGGGTTAACGTTGTCAATCCCGATGCGGTTATTGCTGACAGTAAGATTTGGGAGGGCGCGTGGGCGGAAGGACGCGCTAAAGCCTACGGGGTGGCGGTGTCCGACCTGCCGGCATACTATGCCAAACGTACCCTGTTGAATGAAGTGATCCTTCCGGAGGATATCGCCAATGCATGTTTTGTCTTTGTCGGGGGGATGCTGGATAAATCGACGGGGAATGTGCTGAACGTGGACGGCGGCGTAGCCATGGCATTTGTACGATAAAATATATTTATACGATGGAACGGGTCGCGTTTGTGATGCAACTGCACAAAGGCTGTGAAGACGAATACCGGCGGCGCCACCAGTCGATCTGGCCCGAGCTGGCCGCGCTGCTCCGGGAAACCGGTATCCGTGACTATTCGATCTTTTTGGAGGAGACGACTTTGAAGCTGTTTGCCATCCTGCAAATCGACAAAGCGGGTAAACTGGACAACCTCGCGGCCAATCCCGTCATGCGGATGTGGTGGGACCATATGAAAGATCTGATGGACACGAATGCCGACGGTTCGCCGGTGGTAACCGGGCTGAAGGAGATGTTTTATTTGCCATAAGAGAAATAATATGCATATCGAGCGCCATAGTATCGACGCCCACAACGCAGCGCTGCTGCCGTCACATCAAAGACGTCTTGCGTATGCGAAGGAAATGACGAAGGACCCGGATGCGGTCTTGCAAAAACTGGTTGACTTCGACGTAGCGATCCCCAGTTGGGCGCTGGGGACGGGAGGCACCCGCTTTGGCCGGTTCTCCGGCGGAGGGGATCCCCGAACGTTGGAAGAAAAGATCGAGGATATCGGACTATTGCATGGCCTCAACCGCTCGAGCGGGGCGATCTCGTTGCACATCCCCTGGGATATCCCGGCTGACCCCGCATCCATCCGGGCGCTTGCGGCTAAAGCCGGCTTGCGGTTCGACGCCATGAATTCCAATACCTTTCAAGACCAGCCCAAACAGACGCATAGTTATAAATTCGGATCGTTACAGCATGTCAGTCCTGCGGTCCGGAGACAGGCCATCGATCACAATCTCGAAGTGATCCGGCACGGCCAGGAATTGGGATCAAAATCCCTGACGGTCTGGTTGGCGGACGGCTCCTGTTTCCCCGGGCAGCTGAATTTTCGGGAAGCGTTTCAGCGTACGCTGCTGGGGCTGGAAGAGATCTATGCCGCGCTTCCCTCGGACTGGAAACTGTACGTGGAATACAAAGCCTATGAACCGAATTTCTATTCCATGACGGTCGGAGACTGGGGGCAGTCCTATTTATATGTATCCAAACTTGGACCAAAAGCGTATACGCTCGTCGACCTCGGTCACCACCTCCCCAATGCCAATATCGAACAGATCGTTTCGCTTCTGCTGATGGAAGGAAAGCTGGGTGGATTCCATTTTAACGACTCCAAATACGGCGATGATGACCTGACGGCAGGCAGCATCAAACCCTACCAGTTGTTCCTGATCTTCAACGAGCTGGTGGAGGGGATGGACAACCGGGGTATGGATCATGCGCGCGACCTCGCCTGGATGATCGATGCGTCGCACAACGTCAAGGATCCGCTGGAAGACCTGCTGCAGTCGGTGGAAGCAATCCTGCTGTCGTACGCGCAGGCCTTGCTGGTGGACCGGCAGGAGCTGCGGTCCGCACAACAACTCAACGATACCGTGGCCGCCCAGGAGATCCTGCAGGCCGCCTTCCGGACGGACGTCCGCCCCCTGGTGGCGGAGGCAAGATTAAGAGCGGGCGGCGCGCTCGATCCACTGGCATTATACCGGAGCGAACAGGTTCGTAAACGGTTGATAAAAGAGCGGGGCGCGAGCGGGGTCGCTACGGGCTTATGAACGCGATTGCCGTATTCGACGTGGGAAAGACCAATAAGAAATTGTTCCTTTTGGACGATCACTACCGGGTCGTTTCCGAACAATCCGTGAGCCTGGCTCAGACGACAGATGAGGATGGGGATGCCTGCGAGGATGTGACGGCGTTGACGGAATGGGTGCGCGGATCGCTCAGCCGGATCACATCCCGACCGGATACGCAGGTTCGCGCGGTGAATGTCGCCGCATACGGGGCCAGTTTTGTGCATGTTGGGGGCGACGGCCGGCCGGTCACGCCCTTGTACAATTATCTCAAGTCCTATCCGGACACGCTTCGTAGGGAATTTTATGACAAATACGGCGGGGAGGGCGCCTTTTCGCTGCTGACGGCAAGCCCCGTACTGGGGAGCCTGAACTCGGGGATGCAGCTTTACCGGCTGCGGCGGGAGAAACCGGCGCTCTTCGCGCGCATTCGCTATTCGCTCCATCTGCCGCAATACCTGAGCTATTTGGTGACCGGCAAACCGGTTTCCGAAATCACCAGTATCGGCTGTCATACCAATCTTTGGAATTTTTCGCAACACCACTATCATGAATGGGTCTATCGAGAGGGGGTAGCCGAAAAACTTGCGCCGGTCGTTCCGTCCGATCGTGTTTTTCCGGCAGGGGCGCGGCTGGCCGGTGTGGGATTGCATGACAGTTCCGCGGCCATCATCCCCTACCTGGAGCGGTTCCCCGAACCGTTCGCGCTGATCTCCACCGGCACCTGGTGCATCACGATGAACCCGTTTAACAATGCGCCGCTGACTGCGGGTGAGCTTCAGCAGGATTGCCTGTGCTACATGAGCTATCAGGGCCGGCCGGTAAAAGCTTCGCGCTTATTCGCGGGTTATGACCATGAGCAGCAGGTCCGGAGGCTGGCGGATCATTTCCAGCGGCCACCCGACGCTGCCGCAGCAGTACGATTCGATCCGGCCTGCATGGAAAATCTGCGCGCGCGCGTCGGCGTACCGATATCGGGGGACCTAAGACCCGTGACCGCTTCCGTATTTGCCCGGCGCGACCTGGCGGCGTTCGAACATTTCGAACAGGCTTACCACTGCCTGCTGATGGATATCATGGAACAACAGGTTCGGTCTGTAAGGCTGGTGCTGGACGCAACGCGCGTGCGGCGGATCTTTGTCGATGGCGGATTTGGCAGGAACGACCTGTATATGCATTTGCTGGCGGAGGCCTTCCCGGGTATGGAAGTATTTGCATCGTCGGTATCCCAGGCCACGGCAATCGGGGCGGCGTTGGCGATACACCGGCATTGGAATGCCGGTCCTGTCCCCGAAGACATAATCGAATTGAAACGATACGGCTAACCGGGCTCGATCAGATATTTTACGCCGAGCTGCCGGCGGATCGCGTCCATGGTTTGGCCCATGGCCAGGCTGAATGCGTGGGACATGGCGGGACTTTCGATCGCCCCGGAATCGAGACAGTGACACACTTCGCGGATCTGGTATTCGAAGCCGTTGACCATCGGCTCAAGCAGGATGCTGTCATCGGGTTGACCGGTGCGATTCCAGCTGAAGCGATCATTTTTATACCAGGGGGCCGGGATGCAGATAGAACCTTCGGTGCCGGCGATTTCGGCGGTAAGCGAGGTCGGGCAGGCAAGCGTTGACGTGATAACGGCCGAGCGGCCGTCGTTGTAGCTGAGAATAGCGTGGCAGGTGTCGTCGGCCCCGGTTGGTGCGAGATGCCCTGCGGCGGTGATGTGGTCGGGTACACCCAGCAGGTGAAGACAAAGAAAAAGCGGGTAGATGCCGATATCGAGGAGGGAGCCGCCGCCAAGCCGCAGATCGTAAAGCCGGCTGGCTGGCTGGAACGGTGCATGGAAGCCAAAGTCCGCGCGGATGTATTTTACGTGGCCGATCTTTCCTGCAGCAATGAGATCGTCAATAGTCCGGATCAGCGGAAGGAATCGGGTCCACATCGCCTCCATCAGGAACGCGTGGTGCTGTTGGGAGGCGGCGATCATTTCGCCGATCTGCCCGGCGTTCAGCGCCATGGGTTTTTCGCAAAGGACGGCTTTACCCTGCCGCAAACAGAGCAGCGCGTGCCCGGCATGGAAACCATGTGGGGTCGCGATATACACGACGTCGACCGCCGGGTCGGCCGCCAGTTGTTCGTAACTGTCGTAGATTTGCCCGGCGCCGTGCGCAGCGGCGAATTGACGCGCCCGATCCGCGTCGCGGGATGCAACGGCATGAAGACGAACGTTGCCGGCCAGCCGCAGGGCACTGGCAAATTTATTTGCGATTTTTCCGGGTCCGATGATCCCCCAGCTATATTGCTTCATGTGGCAAAATAACGATTTATCAAGGATCCGTTGCTGACGTCGCTTAAGGCTGATAGCTTTTGATCTTGTTGTAGAGCGTTTTACGGTCTATTTTGAGGATCTCGGCCGCCCGGGATTTGTTGTAGTTCACTTGTTTGAGGACATTCATGATCGTATCATATTCCGCCTGGGCCGCCGCGTTCTTAAGATCGGTTTCCTTATGTGCGATCGGATGATGGTGTGCCCCGGCCAGCGAGTGGGTGTCCGGTTGCTGGCTGGTAAAGCTGGAAATGAATTGGTTGTTATCTACGATCTCGGTGGGAAGAACTCTCGCATTGATCAGACCGGAAGAAGTCAGCAACGCCGCGCGACGGATGACATTCCTGAACTCGCGGAGATTTCCGGGCCAGGGATAATCCAAAAAGATTTGCATGACTTCGGGTTCGAATCCTTCGACGTTCTTGTTAAGCTCTTTATTCGATTTCGCCAGAAAAAACTCGGCGAAGGCCGGAATATCTTCCTTGCGGTTGCGTACCGGCGGGAGCACGATCGAAAACTCATTGAAGCGGTGAAAGAGATCTTCACGGAATCTGCCCCGGCGGTAAGAGTCCTGGAGGTTCTCGTTCGACGCCACGATGATCCGGACGTCGGTTTCCATCTCGCGGGTGCCGCCAACGCGTTTGAATTTCCGTTCCTGGATGACGCGCAGCAGGGAGGCCTGGATCTCACTGGACAGGTTGCCGACCTCATCGAGAAACAACGTGCCGCCGTTGGCCAGTTCAAAATGTCCTTCTTTATCGTTCAGCGCGCCGGTAAAGGCGCCTTTGACATGACCGAAGAGTTCGCTGCCGGCCAGTTCCTTTGACAACGTGCCGCAGTCCATGGCGACGAAAGGCTTATCTTTCCGCGCGCTGTTCTGGTGAATGGTACGGGCGATAACCTCTTTACCGGTACCGCTCTCGCCGTAAAGGATGATACTATAGTTCGTGGGAGCGACCAGTTCGACCTGCCGATACAACTCCCGGGTAGTAGGCGCCTGGCCGACCAGGAATTCCTCGTCGGCGGTCATTTTGCCGTTCTTTCTGGCGGCGGGAGCGCTTGCAGCCGGCCTGGGACTGTCCGCATCTTCGGAAGACTGCTGGAGAGCGCGGCCGATGACATTCAGCACTTCTTCCGGGATAAGGGGCTTCGTGATGTAATCGAATGCGCCGGACTTGATGACATCCACCGCCGTCTTAATATCGGAGTAGCCGGTGATAATGATCACGATCGCGTATGGGTCGATCTGTTTGAGCTCTTTTAATACTTCCCGGCCCTCCTTGTCACCCAGCCGGAAATCACAAAGGACAACGTCAAATTTGGATTCCTTGAATTTTGCGATCCCTTTATTGCCGCTATGGCTTGCGTCTGTCTCGAAGCCTTTCTTTTGAAGGAAGCGGCTTAACAAATTACACATGTCCATATCGTCGTCAATAATAAGAATGCGCTTCATAATTGTCATTTTCTGAATTAAAATTACCGGAAAAAATCTAAGAATTGTAGCCTGAGATTGACAAGTGAAATATCCAGCATTAGCCTTCTAAACCCTTGCCAAATTATTATTCGTTATTAAATCAGGGTATTCGAGCCGTCCTGGGGAGTAAATTCCCCAAAATGTGGAATGCGGAGCGGGAAAAGGCAGGAAAAATGCGATCGGTTGATCTGCTAAGACCCGGCTGGCGTAATTTTAGCGCGTAGAAAGCGGGAAATCGAGGTATGGCGTTAAAATTGTAAATATTTTGACTTTGAAAGCCGTACGGGCAGCGCCGTTGTGCAGGAAAGGAGGAAAAAATTAATATGGCAGCTATTGAAAAGGTCTTGATCGTTGATGATGAGCTGGATATTTGCTATTTGCTGAGCGGCATACTCCGGCAGCGTAACTTCCATACGGGCTTCGTCAACTCTCTTTCCGACGCGGTAAGCGCCCTTCGGACAGACGTCCCTTCCCTGCTTGTCCTTGACAACCACCTGCCGGACGGGTTTGGCCTCGATTTTATTCCTTTTGTCAAACAGAATTACCCGGATACAAAAGTGATCATGATTACGGCACACGACGGATCATTGGAGCGCAAGCAGGCCAGTGAAGGCGGAGTGGATCTTTTTATTGCCAAACCGCTGAACCGCAAGATGATCAATGACGCCATCGATAAGCTGTATAGCCCGGATCCTGCGGAAAAAATAGCATACCGGATGTGATGGGCGGGACCGGAGCGCGACTCCAGGGTGAAGTCACGCAAAATCCAACTGAATGGTAAAGGTGGTTCCTTCGCCCTTTTTACTTTCGAAGGCGATGTGGCCGTTGTGGTTCAAAATTATGTTCTGGGTGTTGGTCAGCCCAAGACCGGTTCCTTTTGGTTTACTGGTGAAATACGGCTCGAAGATCCGCGACTGTGATTCCTCGGGGATACCGGGACCATTGTCCACGATAAGGACGACGCATTTATTGTCTCTCGCCAGGGTCGTAAGATGAAGCTCGCCTTTCCCCGGTTCCATGGCTTCCACGGCATTTACGATGATGTTAAGAAAGGCGATCTTGATTCGCTCGATGTCGACAGCTATATCACATATCCCGGCGGCATAGTGCCGGACGACTCCGATGTTTTTTAGCCGGATGCGATCGCGGGCAAACTCGAGGGTCTCGTCAAGCAGGCGATTGACCGAGATCTTTGTATATACGAGATCGGTGAATTTGGTGGAATTGAGCAGGTCGGTGATCAACTGGTTGATTCGGGCGCTGTTTCGATTGATCATCTCGAGCATCAGCTCGCCATTCTCGGGACGTAGACCGTTCAGTTCGGTCTGAAGCTGCTCCACCGCAAGGTTGATATTTGTGAGCGGATTACGGACCTCATGGGCGATGGTGCGGGCGATGCGGCCGGTAGCGGCGAATTTCTCGATGCTGCGCATGCGGATCAACTCCTTATTGGCCTGGTCGAGGTCGCCGATCCTTTCCTGCAGTTGTCGCTGGTATTCCGCCGCCCGGCGGTCCGCTTCACGACGGGCCTTATTCTCTTTGGAATACGTATAATAGCCGAGCAGGGCCATGGCGATCGCAAGGCCGAGGGACAGCAGGATCACGTTGTTAAGCGTGTGATACCGGCTTGACATGCCGGCGAGCCGGGTTTGTAGCCGCCGGCGTTCGGTACCCTGGATATCACTGACTAGCGTACGGATATGGTTCATGATCTCGAGTGAAAAGAATCGTTGGACGCGTGTGCTGTCGGAAAACTGGAAAGGGTGCCGGGTGGCTTCAGCCAGGCCGGCGTTCATCACGTCATACTTTTTGTCGATCAGCCGCCGCAGCGTGGTGAGGTCGGAGTGTTCCTCCTGGTCGCGGCCGGTTTCGGTCAGCAGGGCGGAATAGACCGAGTCGACGTCATGCCGGCTTTCCCGGTAAGGAAACAGGAACCGCGGGTCTTTCATCAGAAGGTAGCCGCGGAAGCCGGATTCGGCATCCTTGATGAGGGAAGCAAGCGTTTCGGTCCCGATGATAATCTTGTTGGAATGATCGACGAGCCTGGCTTCGCGGAGGAGTTCGGAATTGGCATAAAGCGTAAGCAGGTAGGAGGCTACCAGCAGGAAAAAGGCCGTACCATAGCCTACACGGACGCGCAGATCGATCGCGAATTTTCGGATGGCAGTTTTCATGTGCTTGACTCTTAAAAGCGCAGTTAGGGTCGGGGCCGTCGTTCAACCGGCCGCTTCGGTCCAAACAGAGATGGAACCCGCGTCCACAAAGAATTCTCCTTTTCCCTCGCCGTCGATAACGACCCGCTCCCGTCGCTGGCCGAGGCGGTCTGAAAATGTCTTGCCGGCGTGGCGCTGGCCGATCTCCATCGTTTTATTGCCGTCGTCGCCATTGCTGAGCAATACGGCGCAACCGGAACCCGGATGCTCGTCATCCCCTTCCCGGGTCCAGCCGATGCAGTTGGCGTGGTCAAGATAGTCGCGCTGCAAACCATAGGCGAAATCTTTTCGCGCCTGCATCAGCGTTTCAAGTTGCGACACCACCGGTAAAGAAATCTCATATTCTTTGCCGTCGTGGCCCTTATCCTTGTATTGGGCTCCATAAAGGTCGGGATAAAATACACAGGGATACCCTTTTTCACGCAACAATAACAACGCGTAGGCATGCGGCTTGAACCAATCCTCGACCGGAGCCTCCAGGGACTGCAGCGGCTGCGTGTCGTGGTTGCCGGCAACGGTCACCGCCAGATCCGGCCGGACGCCGACAAGGGTATCGTCAAAAATGGTTGTCAGATCAAATTCGCGGCCGCCTTTCGATGCCGCTTCGATTTTGTGATGCAGGGCGGCGTCGAAGAGGCTCATCCGGCTGTCGGTGGCTTCGATGTATTTGAGCAGCAGCGGCAGGTTGCCGGGGGCCCAGTATTCCCCTACAATAAAGAAATCTTTCCCGGCAAGTGCGCGCATATGATCGACCCATTCATTGATAAATTGCGGTGACATATGTTTTACGGCATCCAATCGTACGCCGTCAAATCCGGTCTGGCGGAAATACCATTCACCCCAGCGCTTCAACTCTTCGCGGACGGCCTGGTTCCTGAATTCGACGTCATCGTACATGAGATAGTCGTAATTTCCTTTTTCGTCGTCGATGACTTCTTCCCAACTATCGCCGAAATCATTCATGATCGTATATACGCCCGTCTCTTTTGTCCGGTTGTCATAGTCGACGCCGGTGAAGCACCGGTAATCCCAGACAAATTGTGAGTACTTTCCCCGCCGGCCGGGGAAAGTGAATTTTGTGTACGCTTCGATGTCGAAAGGTTCGCTGACAAACTTCGTCCGGTCCTCGGGGTCTACTTTCCGGACTTTTACCACCTCGGTCTGGTCGCCGCCGGCTTTATGGTTGAGCACAATATCGACATAGACCTGCATGCCGGCCGCGTGCACCGCGGCAATGGCGTCGAGATATTCTTTCCTGGTCCCGTATTTTGTTCGCACAGAATTTTTCTGATCGAATTCTCCCAGGTCCCAGAGGTCGTAGATATCGTAGCCTACGGAATACGTACCGTTGGTGCCTTTACTGGCGGGCGGCAGCCAGACTGCCGTAAAACCCAGGCCGGCCAGCCGGTGGGCTTCCCCTTTTAGTTTGTTCCAGAGACTGCCGTCGGAGGGATAGTACCAATGAAAGTACTGAAGGATCGTGCCATTTTGCATGGCAGTCCATACAACCAGAATGATACCATAATTTTCCCGGCAATTTTCGGTCCTCCCGGCTGAGGGGCAAACCCAAAGCCAAACGGAATTGAGGGATTGTGTAGAATTATTTGCTCACCTGCTCATCAATTAGCCGCCTTTCCCGTTGAACGGCAGATTGGCAAGGATTTTCGGTGCTATTAAGTGCGGAGATCGCTAACAACACGGAATATCATTGTAAACCAAAAAATCGAACCAAGATGAGCAACTCAAGAATCATTATCAGCTTTTTAGTGGGCGCGGCGGTGGGCGGTGCGCTGGGCATCCTGCTGGCTCCGGACAAGGGTACGGAGACGCGCAGAAAGATCGTTGAGAAAGGAAGCGAGATCGGCGACTCGATCTCTGAATTCGGCGGGACGATCAAGGACAAGTTCAATCAAATGGTAAACGGCGCGAAGGGAGGCGTTGACGCATGAACACCTTAGACGAACAGCAGCATGATATCGATATCCTCCTGACCGATGCGGGAGACTACCTTCAAACCAGGACGACACTGTGGAAACTTAAAGCGATCGAAAGTCTTTCGGACGTGTCCGGCGAACTGGTGTCCGGGTTGGCACTGATCGGGATAGCCTCGCTGGTCGTCCTGATCTTTAGCGCCGGTCTGGCCTTGCTGATCGGTTACTGGATCGGGAAGAGCTTCTATGGGTTTTTCATTATCGGGGGGATCTATGCGATCCTGGGCCTCGTTTTTTATGCATTCCGGAGTCAGTGGCTGAAGGAGCCTTTCAGCAATATGCTGATCCGGAAAATTCTAAAATAGGTACGTTAACCGGGCGTGACCCCGATTTTTAATTTCATATGGGCAAGATCAGAACTCTGGAGGAATTGCGGGAGGCGATCCGGGACCTGGAACACCAAAACTATGTCAATGAGCAACATATGCGGCGCAAGGTTTCAGAGCTGGCGGAACGGCTAAAGCCGGCCAATTTGTTGAAGAACCTGTTGGGCCAACTGCTGGGTGGAAAGGACATCCGGTCAAATTTGCTCCGGATGGCGGGCGGTCTCGTAACCAGCTTTATCGTCAAAAAATTTTTCAAAAACCGCGTGGCCCGGTGACGGCTTTTTCTTACCTTGGTTCCGGGACCAGAACTTTGGATTGCTATGAGCGTTGTCAATCTCCTGGGTGAAGATCTTCATCTCTGGAATGAATATCGCAGCGGGAACGCTGACGCATTTGGCGCGTTGATCCGCGTACATTACTCCGATCTTTTTCACTACGGGACCCGGTTTACCCGGGACGCGGAACTGGTCAAGGATTGTCTGCAAGACCTGTTTCTTGAACTTTGGATCAACCGCGAGACCATCAGCGAGACTTCCTTCGTCAAATATTACCTGCTAAAAGCGCTGCGTCGCAAACTAACCCGGCGGATCGGTCGATCGCGGTATACCGGGTCCTGGGAAGAGCTGCATTTTGAATCGCTTTTTGCCGGATCCAGTGCATGGGAACCCGGGATCGCACGGGAGGAGGGGTCGGCCGAACTGGCGAAGAAAATGCGCCATGCCCTCGCCGCCCTCGGCAAGCGACAACAGGAAGTCATTTATCTCCGCTTTTTTGTGGACGCGGATATTGACGAAATAGCCGAGATTATGTCGGTGAATCGCCAGTCCGTCTATAACCTGCTGCATGAATCCCTGAAAAAATTGAAAAAATTGTCGGTCCGGGCGAGTAGATTCTTTCTCTTTCCACCCTTATTGTAATACATGTCATCAGAATTTAACAGTATGGAGGACCTGGCCTTTTCCCGGTCGTTCCGCAATTGGGTATTGAATAAGGACGCTGCGGAGCGGGTTTTTTGGGAAAGTTGGGTGGCCCGTAATCCGGACAAAGCGGAAATGGTTAAATATGCCAAAGCCGTCATTTACGCGCTGCAGGGAAAAACCGTCCTGCTTTCCGAAGACGAGATCGACGAAGAGGTGCGCAAATCGGTGGCCCGGTTAAGAGAGGCCCCCCGATACATTCCGCTGGATGGACCGGAAAACAGACCCGGGCGATGGGTGGGCCGCCGTGGGTCCCAACGGGTATGGACATCGGCTGCCCTTTTCGCGCTGGTCGGATTGGCGGCGTATATTTTCTACCATATGCATGGCCAACGGGATCCCCTCGCAAAATTCCTGAACAGCCATAAGAAAGAATCGATACACCGGCAGGTCGCGAAAGACAAGGAAGATGAGGCGTTCAATTTGCCGGATGAAAGCCTTGTAAAGCTTGACAAGGCCGGCGAACTCTTTTATCTTGTTGACCGGACACCTGCAGCGTCACGTCGGGAGGTCTATTTGCGGGGGGACGCATTTTTCGACATCCGGAAGAATCCGTCTGCCCCGTTCCTCGTATATACGGACCAGATCATCGTTAAGGCCCTCGGTACAAGTTTTATCGTTCATTCCTTCCCCGCGGACATCCGGCCGTCCGTGACGGTTGTCACCGGCAACGTGTCGGTGTACGGGCAGGAGGATTTCTATTCCCTCGCGGAGACCGGCGTGGAACCGGCAGGGATGTTGTTGACGCCAAACCAGAAAGGGATATATGACCGCTGGACCGGGCGCTGGAAGCGAACGCTCGTCCATGCACCGCAACCGTTGCAGGAGGGGCAGGATTCGTCCCTGGTTTTTGATGCGACACCCGTTCGGGAGGTCTTTGCGCGGCTCGAGGAGTTATATGGGATACCCATTCAATACGATAAAGCGGGTTTGGCTCATTGCCGTCTTACCCTCCGGCTGGGAAGGGAGTCGTATTTCAGCCGACTGCAGGCGATCTGCCGGTCGATCGGCGGGACGTGGGAAGTGATCGACGGGAACGTCGTGGTAACCGCTCCCGCCTGTCAGGACAGATCCGGCGGCGGTTCGGAAAGATAAAGAGCCGGATCGATGAGCACGATGTCACGCAGGATGCGGATCCGCTCGTCTTCCCCCCTTTGCCGGAGGAAGGTAATTACCTCCTGTAACAGAATGCGGTACAAAAAGACCCCCGGTCTTTCTTCCGAGGCGAATTCCTGCCGGTTCTCCCATAGCGCGGCCAGGACATCTTCCGTCAGCTTGGCGAGATCCTCCTTATCGGATAAGCCGGTGAGACGCGCGGCAGCCATAAAAACATTCGGGTAGTAACGATCAATAAAATCTTTCAAATCTGCAAAATTTTGATAATGAGCACATTTCCGGCCAGGGGCCGCCAGCGGCGGCCCGCCCGAAAGGCAGACGGTTGAGGCAGGCCGAAATGCGCAAAATTTTGATAATGAGCGCATTTCCGGCATAAAATTTGCTGCAAAAGCATAACTTCAACTGCACCGACCTCATTCGGTTATACACAATCGGCCCACACTTCCTGTGATTAACCCATCAACATTCTGGCTGAACAGCATTTAATGCATTAGCATCAATCCTGTCACATCAAATTGGGTAATGTACGGCACCCTTCCGCTACGTTACCTTTTTTTTGCTTGGCCGCCGAAGCGTCAGCGAAGGCGACCCTTGTCCATTTCACTTAGCACCAAAAAGCGTCCATGGCCACGCCTTCATGTCGTGAAGATAGGGCGCTTCCCACCGGTATTGTGGATGTGCGGCAAAGAAAGGAGCGGCCAGAAAGTCGTCGCCGTTGGGATTACCCATGTGGGCCCAGAACTTAAGATCCTTTGCCAAACCGGCCGTCGTAATTTTAGCCTGGACGGTTCCACCGGGAAAAAAGGGCGGCCAGCTCCATTCCGGACATCCTTTCGGGTCGGTGTCGACCCGGCCCGCAATAACACAACGACTGGCTTCCCTGGCTTTGGTGAGTTCGTTATAACTGTCACCCTCGATCGTCTTGCCCGTCTCGGCATCGATGCGCCCTTTGTACTGATCCGTGAGATGATCCCAGCGACGATGCCGGGCATTTGGCGAATTGGTGCTGTCATGGGGATCGAAGGTTGTCTCTTCTCTTGTCAGTTTTTCATCGCTGGGAAAATTCGATCCTACATAGATGCCGTCGGACGTCCGCCATACCCGAAAGTCCTTCAACCCGAGTTCGAGCCGGGCAATTTCATTGGTTTTTGTATCGCCGACAAGCCAGTCGTTCGCATAACCACCGTTGTTACCTGTCGTCATAATGCGGACAAAGTCGTCAATGCTGTTGGCATATTGTGCCGCTTTCCGGGCACGGACAAACTCGGGTATGCCTTTCGGATCGAACCCCTTGAACCCGGTGATGGTCGTTTCGGTAATCAGGATGCCGGCCGCGGAAACAACGAAATCATCACCGCTGTGTATAAGCCCGGGCATGCAATCCATGATAAAATGATTTCCGGATCCCGGAACGATATCCGCGATGACATTCCACCGTTCGCCACCCATATAGTCGGTCCAGTTGTTATGGCCGATGGCGATCTTGCCGTCGGCGGTATAGCTGCCGGTCGCGATGAACCCGCTGCAGTTCCCCGGTGCCTTATTGTCTCCTGCGCCGGGTGTCTTCTGATCCGCCAGCCAGGGAACATAGTATTGGGAAAGCTCGATGTTCCCGTTCAGGGCGACGATATCATAGATATCGAAGGATTTGCCTTTTGCCCTCAGCCCTTCCGTGATGCCTTTGATCTCGTCCTGGTATTCCTTATCGATCCGGGCCCAAAACATTTCTTTTGCAGCCTTCCGGTAAAACGCCCAATCCTTTCCGGACAGATGCGGGAGCGAGAGCTGAAACGAGTGGATGAGATCCTCAATTTCCGCGGCCAGCAGATAGCCATGCTGGTAACCGATCTCCCTCGGGCTGCCTTCGAGGTGGACAAAGATCCAGCCGTTCTTGTCTTCCCGGGAGGCTTTGCCGAGCCGGGGATCCGGTTGTTGGGCCTGGTTGACGGAACAGAGCAGCGCCAGCGCTGCAAGCAGGGTAGTTATTCGCTTCATTCCCGGAAGATAATTAAAAAACCTCACCAAGGTTCACAAAAAATCCCCTCGATCCGCAGCTGCCCCAACCATAGTCGATGCAGAGATTGGTGCGGGAAAATTTGTTCAGGCTGATGCGAAGACCCATACCATATCCGGGTTGGACATAGGTGTATCGATCCGAATTGGGTTCGGTAAAAGTCTGGGCGTTTGCAAAGACCACGCCGCCGAGCAAACCGTTGCCCGTGATGCCAAAGCGATATTCGGATTCGAGATAGAGCATGTTCAGGCTGCGGTATCTTCCCTGGATAAAGCCCCGGCCGGTATTGCTGTAGGGATCCCAGCCGGTACTCGGAAGGAGAAGGTAGGGGGGGCGGCCGTTCCCGAGCGTGAACCAGTCATAGCTCCAGAACGCCAGCACGTTGCGGTTGCCCGACGGGAACGGGATATATTTGCGGGCGTCCATAACAAGGGAAGCCCAATTGTTATCGCTGCCAAGTACGGTGAAATTGGGCCGATAGATCAGACTTAGATAGTTGCCTTTTTCCGGATTGATGGGATTGCGGCGTGAATCATACAATACATGCAACGACACGCCGGAGGCGACCGCATTCTTTGTCCAGCCATAGGTCTCAAAACCGGACGGCTTTTGGTTGGATGGTTCGAGCTCCCGAATGTTCCAGAAGTAATCGAGGTCGTAGCCAAGTCCGCCGTAAAAATTCTTGCCGATCGTCCGGAGAATCGCCTGGTGAAGCCGCAGATAACCGTAATCGATGTTGTCGGCGCTGTCCGCCGGGGTGTTGCCGCCGAGACCGTAAGTCAGGGAAGGGTAGTGAAGGAAACGCCAGTCCGTTATGATATTGTAGCGGTTGCCCTTTGTCCAGATATCGGCCTGGACAGGGAAAATAACCTGGTGGTATTGAGAATAGGTGACGCTGGTCAGGATAGTGGAAAGATTGGTCTCGCCTTGCTGGCTGGCGTAGAAGGCGAAATTGGAGCTCAACACGCCGGCAAATCCCGTTTGAAGGGTATATCCCGCCACCGGCAGCGCCGAGATATGAAGCTTCCCCTCTTTTTGTTGCAGCGTATCGATCCGGCGGGTGTGATATCCTTGGAGAAAGGACCGGCCAAGGTCGACCAGGTCAAGTTGATTACCAATAAAACTATTTTGGGCCGTGGCTTGCAGCGTCAACAGCAGGACAACCAGGTATGTCGGCACACGTCGGTTCACAGGGTATCGGGTTAGGGACCGTTTGGATTAATAACGCCTGAAAATGATAAAAATTATGAATATGACCGGAATTCCCGGGTCGGCGTCGGAGGCCCGCTATTTCAAACCAGGGGCCGGTTGGAAGAAGGACCCATTCCGGTGATTTCGACGGTTTTATTCAGATCCCCGTCGGAACCTATACCGGCTACCGGGACCCCGATGATCGCCGGGGCTTCGACCGTCTCATCCAGCTTATGCAGTTCGAGGATGGTCGTTTTTCCGTCTCTGCTTTCCCGGTACATGGGGACGAATTTTCGGTTGAACTGGATCTCGTTGTAGGTGTAGGACGTTCGTTGCTGGACAAAATTGGAGAAGACGTCGTCAAAGCCGCGGATCAGGATGTATAGCTCCACGTCGGCGGCCTGCATGTCTTCCCAGCTAAATCCGGCCAGCGGGCTCTTGGAGTCGATGGGGTGCACAACCGTCCAGTTCATTGGAAGGCTTTCCACTCTGCTGCGCTCGAGATCAAGATCGTAATATCGGTATTCGGCGGTGCCGTCCATCGCGACTTTCAGCCCGATATTGACGCGGATCTGGACGTCGGTCAGCGTATGGTTATCTTTATAGGGGGCGAAACGAAACATCAGCGCGGCGCCGCCCTTATAGGGACTTATCAGGGCCTTTTCGCTGAACAGGAGGTAGGCGTGCGGGCGGGAGAACCTCCCGTACATGAGACCGGTGCCGATAGCCAGGGAAAGGAAGCCGCACAGGGCTTCGACAGCCGCCACGAGGTTGGCGGCACCGCCGACGGGGTTGACCCGGCCATAGCCGACGGTGGTGAAGGTCTCCGTGCTGAAGAAAAAGGCTTCCTTGAATTTGCCCCAGGAGGTGTTGGCGATAACCCCCTGCAGTTGCTGCAGGCCGATCACCAGGTAGATCATGGCGAACAGCAAATTGACCGCGATAAAGAAAGCCAGAATAATAAGCGCGAGGCGCCAAAGGGGCTGGGTCAGCATATTATAGAAGATGCTGTAGCGGCGGACCTGGGGTAAGCCTTCTTTCCGGAGGTTGAAAGTTCCGTCCTTATTGATGAACCGGCCACCGTAGCTTTCGGCATTGGTACCGAAGCCGGTGTCGTTGTTCACCTTCAAATTCGGGTTGATAATCTTGCGCGTGGCCATGATGCAAATCTAATATTTCCTTAGCGAACGAGCGCTTCATAAAGGACTTCTACAGGATGCAGGGCGCTTTTGCCGGTCCCGTCCTTGATCTGGTGCCGGCAGCTGGTTCCGGGGGCGGCAATAATGGTCGCCTCCGGCTGGTCGCGAACGGCAGGCAGCAGGACCAATTCGCCGATCTGCCGGGATAGCTGGAAATGCTCCGCTTCATACCCAAAAGAGCCGGCCATGCCGCAGCAGCCGGATGGGATCGTCCTTACGGAATAATTAACGGGCAGCGACAGGGCTCTTACCGAACCGGCGGTGGAGGTCAATGCCTTTTGCTGGCAATGACCATGCAGCAGAACGGTTCGTGGCTCGCTGGTGAATTGTTCGGCCCGGATATGACCCGACCCGATCTCACGGGCGATAAAATCGTCGATCAGATAGCTGTTACGGGCAAGCGTTGCGGCGCCGGGCAGCAGCATGTCGTCCGCGAGGTCGGGGTATTCATCGCGGAAGGTCAGGATGGCGGAAGGCTCGATGCCGACGAGCGGCGCGTCTTCGGTGATCAGGGACTGGAGGGCGCGGATATTTTGGTTGGCGATGATCTGCGCGCGACGAAGCAGGCCTTTGGACAGATAGGTCCGGCCGCTTTCTTCATGGTCGGGGATGATGACCTCGTAGCCGAGGCGTTCGAGGAGGAGGATGGCTTTGATGCCGATTTCTACGTCATTGAAGTTGGTGAACTCATCGCAGAACAGGTGGACCCGTCTTGCACCCGCTTTTGGCGCATGGTTCTTTTTGTACCATCGCCGGAGTGTCGTCTTATAAAGCAGGGGCATCGGGCGATCCGGCGCAAAGCCCACGAGCTTTTTAACTTGCCGGGATTGAACGAAACGGTTGTACACACCCGGCATCAGCATCCCCAGACGCGCGGTGGCGGTGAAACCAGCGATCAACCGGCTTCGCAGGGGAACGCCGTTGGCATCGTAGTAATGCTGGAGGAATTCCGCCTTGAGCTTGGCCATATCGACATTGGAGGGGCATTCCGACTTACAGCCTTTGCAGCTGAGGCAAAGGTCCATTACTTCATAGATCTCCCGGTGGTCATACCGGTTGGCCTGGGTGGAGTGGGTCAGAAATTCGCGTAGGATATTCGCCCGGGCGCGGGTGGTATCCCGCTCATTTCGCGTAGCCATGAAGGAAGGGCACATGGTGCCTCCGGACAACTGGGTTTTGCGGCAGTCGCCGGAACCGTTACACTGTTCCGCATGCTGGAGGATATTCTGGCGATGGAAGCGGAAGACGGTTGGAAAAGGCGGTGTCCGCTGCCCCGGTTCGTAGCGCAACATGGAGTTCATGGGCGGAGTGTCCACGATCTTTCCCGGGTTGAAGATATTCCCGGGGTCCCAGGCTCGCTTGACCTCCCTCATCAGCTGGTAATTCCTTTCGCCGACCATCCGCGGGATGAATTCGCCGCGAAGGCGGCCGTCACCATGCTCGCCGCTTAGCGAGCCGCGGTATTTTTTCACGAGCGTAGCTATTTCTTCGGCAATTTGGCGAAAAAGCGCATTGCCTTCCTTTGTCTTCAGGTTGATGATGGGGCGCAGGTGGAGTTCGCCGCTGCCGGCATGGGCATAGTGGACGGAATGCAAACCGTATTTTTTCAGGATCTCATTGAAATCCCGGATGTATGCCGGAAGGTCGTTTACATCGACCGCTGTATCCTCGATCACGGGCACGGCTTTGTCGTCTCCGGGAAGGTTGCTGAGCAGCCCGAGGCCAGCCTTGCGAAGGTCCCAGATCTTTTTTGTGTCTTCGCCAAAAAGGAGGGGAAAATGATAGCCGACCCCGGCAGCACGCATTTCGGTCTCCACGTTGCGGGCGAGCTCGCAGATTTCGTCACGCCCGGCTTTTTTAAATTCGATGACGAGGATAGCTCCCGGGTCGCCTTTGACAAACCAGCGGTTCTTCCGCTGCTGGATATTGTCCTTTGTGCATTCCAAAATATAATGGTCGATCAGCTCGCTGGCCGTCGGTCCATAGTTAAGCGCGACCAGGTTGGCCCGAAGCGCCTCATCGATCGTATGGAAGTGAACACACAGCAGGCCGGTCTCTTTCGGCGGAAGGGGCGAAAGGTTGAGCTTGATCTCCGTAATGAACGCCAGGGTGCCTTCTGAACCGGCGAGGAGCGAACAAAAATTGAAGTCGGGGCCGCCCGCAGTAAACGGCGCCGTTTCGACAAGAAGATCGAGTGCATAACCGGTATTCCGCCGTTCGACGCTTTGCTTCGGAAACTCGTTCCGGATCGATTGCTGATTGTCATAATTGCCGAGGATGCTTCGGATCTGCCGGTATAGTTGGCCTTCGGTTCCCGGAGCATCACATCGCGCGTGAAATTGATCGGGCCCGAGTGACTGAAAGGTGGCTTCTGTGCCGTCGCTCAGCAACGCGGTTACCGCGAGAAGATGTTCGCGGGTGCTGCGATAGACGATGGAGTTGGAACCACAGGAATTATTGCCGACCATTCCGCCGATCATGGCCCGGTTTGCCGTGGACGTCTCGGGTCCGAACAGCAAGCCATAGGGGCGAAGGAACAGGTTCAGCTCGTCACGGATCACCCCCGGTTGGACCCGAACCCATCTTTCTTCGGTATTCAGCTCGAGGATGCCGGTAAAATATTTGGAGACGTCCACTACGATCCCTTTACCAACGACCTGACCCGCAAGCGAGGTGCCGGCGGTGCGGGGGATCAGCGATGTCCTTTCCGCATGCGCGAACTCGATGAGCCTTCGGAGGTCTGCGATCGTTTTGGGAACCGCGACCGCCTGGGGGAACTCGCGGTATGCGGAGGCGTCGGTGGCGTAAAGCGTGCGGGTGGTGATATCCTGGTACAGTTCTCCTTCCAGTTGACTGGCCAATAAGTTCAGTTGTTCGCTCATAGTAGAATTTCGACAAAAAATTGTTTCACAATCTAATTTTTTGTCTTAACACCGTTAATGTCGTGACCGGGCTCCGCCCGGTTTAGGCAACAAAATTACTCCATTTTTGGTTGCGGTGATCCGGTTTCAGTTGCGGTGATCCGGCGCGTAAATGCAGACCCATGGATGACGCGTGTCATTGCGCCAAAACCGGTTCCAGATAGCGGAAGGATCGTAGTAAAAGCGATGATGAAAGGGTTTGAGATCCGACCGCAGCAGCGGGGAGTCGAGCAGATGAAGTTCGCCGTGCGGACGGAGATAGGTCAAGGCATTGCGGATCAACTCCGGAAGGCTGGGGAAGTATTGCAGGGTGGCGGCGACGACGATGATATCGAAAGACAATTCTTTCAAAACATCTGAAAAGAATTCGCCATATATGAATTTCAAATTGCGTTGTTTGCGGAATACGCGCGCAGCCTGGCGAAGCTCGCCGAGATTGGGATCCAGGCCGATGACCCGGCTTCCGGGCACGTCGGCAAGCCGGTGGGAAAGCCAGCCGTTGCCGCAGCCAATTTCGAGGATCCCCGCGGCTTTTTTGTGTATGGAAAGGTACCGGGCAAGCCGGTTGGCGGAAGCAATCCGTCCTTCCCATTCCCGCCGGCGCGGATGGCCCGTCATGAGATAGGGCAGCTGCGCTACCTCTCTGTCGGTATACAGGTTGTGGCTGTCAGGCGCTCGGCCGGGCACATTAAGTCCGGGCAGTCCGGGAACGTAAATATTGCTGGGTTGATAGACGTCAGTTAGGAGCATTTTCCGGAGATTGTTCGTTGCAGTTGTTGTGATACTCCCCGATACGATAAAATGAAAGAGAAGGATGCCCCGGGAAGGGCGGGGATTGATTTTTTACGTTTATTTTTGCGATCATGTTAAAGATTGCTAAAACGGTGCTGTTGGTCAATGTTTTATGTCCGGCAATCCTGGTGGCGCAGCGGCCGGACCGGTTGGAACCGAAAGCGGGGCTGGTGCGGCTCATCGACGGTAACCTCCGGCAAGCGGTCAACCAGTATAAGATCCTGATGGGGCGGGTGCCTTCGGACCGGATGCCGCGAAGTTACACGGCAGCCAATGCAACCCTCATTACAAGCGACGCCGATTGGTGGACAAGCGGTTTCTATCCGGCCACCCTATTCTATCTTTACGAAGATTCGCATGATACCGCGATGTTGAACGAGGGGGAGCGGCGTCTCAAGTTGCTGGAAAAGGAGCAATACAACAGGGGAACGCATGATCTGGGGTTCATGGTGTATTGTCCCTTCGGGAACTTCCTCCGGCTGATCCGTTACAGCCATGTCCGGCAGCCGGAAGCGCCGGTCGACAGTGTACTGATGAACGCCGCGCGATCGCTTTCCACGCGGTTCAACCCGAGGATCGGGTGTATCCGCAGCTGGGACAGCAAACCCTGGAATTACCCGGTGATCATCGACAACATGATGAACCTCGAACTATTGTTCTGGGCCACGCGGGAGAGCGGGGACTCCTCGTTCTACCGGATCGCGGTGACGCACGCCACCACCACGATGCGCAACCATATCCGGCCGGACTACAGCTCGTTTCACGTCGTGGACTACGACACGGCGACCGGCCGGGTACTTTCCCGGAAAACGGCGCAGGGGTACACCGACTCTTCGTCGTGGGCGCGGGGCCAGTCCTGGGGACTTTATGGATATACCATGGTATACCGGTATACGCATGATCCGGCATATCTGGATCTGGCAGCGCATATCGCCGACTACATCCTTGCGCATTTGCCGGCCGACAAAATACCTTACTGGGATTATAACGCGCCGGGCGGCCAGCGGGTGTTGCGGGATGCGTCGGCCGCTTGCATCCTGGCCAGCGCGCTGATCGAATTGAGCCGGGACGTGCCGGCGGCGAAAGGTCGCGGTTACCTGGATGTCGCCGAGCAGATCATCGTAACCCTATCTTCGGGTACCTATCATGCCGTGGTCGGCGCGAACGGCGGATTTCTGCTTATGCATAGCGTCGGCAATCTGCCGGGACGTTCGGAGGTAGATGTACCGCTGACATACGCGGATTATTATTTTGTCGAGGCGATGCTGCGGTACAAAAATCTCGATCATTCGGACCGATGGTGAAGGGCGGCCAGGATCCGTTGCACCATTCCATCCATCGCGCTATTCTCGATCCAGCGGACAACGGCGACAAGTTCATGCTCGGGATCGACATAAACAAAATTAGTCCCGTTGCCGATGTGAACGAAGGAAGTAGCGGGTGCATCCGGAAGCAGCTTGCGATCGGTGTTGAGGAACCAGTTCATATAGCCATAGGTCGGTTCCGCAGAGGTTGGTGTCAGCGCCTGCCGCACCCAGGCGTCGGAGATGAGTTGTCTGCCATTCCAATTACCGCGATGCAGCGTAAGGAGACCAAACCGGCCCAAATCAAAGGCGTTGATAAACATGCCGCCTCCCCAGTGACCACCGCCGCTGACGGATTGCACCGGCTGGCCGTCGAGCACGATCCAGGCATTGCGATAGCCGTTCCATCTCCAGGTATTGGAAGCGCCGATCGGATCCATGATAAATGTTCTCAACACCTGCGGCAACGGCTGACGCCAGACACAGGTGGCCGCAAGCGCGAGTGCGTTCACGCGAACATCGTTGTATTTCCAGACCGTGCCGGGAGCGTTGCGGGGCCGTGTCAGCCATTCCTCCGGTTTGCCGCCGGGACGGTCGGCCCAATCGGGTTTGCCCCACAGCGTTCCTTCCCAGTCGCTGGTTTGGCGCAGCATGACTTCCCAAGTAAGCAGACGATTGTGAGGACTGTCGAAGGGATAGAGCAGTTGGGGTTTTCCCAGGTCCTCGGGCGTACGTACGATATTCGCCGGGTTATAAACCTCAATAGGCGGAATATAAGAAGCGACAGTATCCGTCACACTCCGGATGAGTCCCTGGTCAACGGCCAATCCCACGACCGTGGATAAAAAACTCTTCGTTATGCTGTTGGTCATATCTACGCGTGCGGGTTCGCCCCATTCCGCGACGATGAATCCCTTATAGATGATGAGCCCGGTGGGTTCTCCGCGTTCTTTAAAAGGCCCGATGCCTTCATCAAAAGGTTCCGCCTTCCCAAAGCTTTCCGCTTGCGCAAGTTCCTGATCGCGCGGGGCCCTGGACTCCTTTTCGCGGGCAAAGCGGATGGCTTCCTGCAACGCGCCGGAGTCAAGACCGAGCGAGCCGGGACTGCGGCGCTGCCATTCATATCGGGAAGGGAAATACGTTTCGGTGGCGGCATCCCGGGTATGCCTGGTTCTTGATTGGGCGCCCGCGGCAAGAGTCAGAAAAAGGATGGGGAGAAAGGGAAGTCTTTTCATCCCCGGAAATTACAATTTCTTCTGCAATGCTTTCAGATCGAGTTGGGTATCATAGGTCCTGATGGTCCCTGCGAGACGGAGGAGAAGCGCTTTTGCCTTACCGGCATCGCCCGGTTGAAATACCGGCGCGTTTAAGTCCATGATCTGATCGTAAAAGATAGTAGACACGTAGATTTGGTGGCTGATCAGCTTCTGGTCCCGGGGAACTTCGAATGACCATACGAGGAAAATGCGGTTTTGAAGGGTGATCCATTGCGTCGTGAGGTTACTATAATTCTGGTGGAGCTTCTTTTTGTAATACGAGAGCTCGAAATTCATATAGCTCGTCAGGATTTCCTGTTCCCGCGCAGGGGTCAGGTTCCTGAGGTCGATGGATTTGTCGACAGGTACCAACGTGGCCTGCAGGATCTGCTTGTTGACGGTTATAAAACCCGGAACATCCGAAAGCTTGGCTGACGAAGCTACTTCGAGCGTAAAGGAGTGTGAACCGGCATAAGCGATCATGGACTTCTTCTTGCCAATGAGCAGGCTGGCGTGGACATTGTCGGATGAAGCAGATTGCGCGAAGCCACCGAGGGCGATAGCATGAATAAAGAGGGCAAGGAAGAGACGCATGACGGTCTGGTTGAGTGGTTTTACGCATGTAAACGAAAAGAGGACCAAAATCGTATCTTTACCGATTCTATTAAAAGACCTCGAGTTGAATATGAAGAACGCGTGGCTGTCAGCCGCCATGGTCCTGTAGTTGACAACGCACCAGGCGATTACCGGGTGGAGGCGTAATCTGCAGAAGACCTACGTTGAGTCGCTGTTGCCGGTCCTTAATCCTGCCGCACCGCCTTGCGGCCTGTCGTCCGGCCTGGTTTTTTTGTTTGGGCCGAATACGAAGAACACCTGGAAACCGGACCTAACGAGATGTCGAACCAGATGCGGGAGTAACCCGGATGAGCGCATCGGCGGAGACGGTCAGCCGGATGTACTTCCTGAGATGATCGTCGTAGTACCGGCAACGGACCTTGTATTCCTGTACCTCTTCCACGACAAGCTTGATATCCAGCAATCCCGGAAAGGACACTTCCTGGCCTACCTTTAAATCGTCATACATGGAGACCTAATTTTAAGGGTAATAAAAGGAGCCTAACCGGAAGTTGAAAGGTAAAGAACGGCAGGCAAATAACCAAGGTTTTGTAGGTATTTACCTGTATTTTTCTACCCAGTTTCCGGTGAGGGGACGTAAATAATTGTCAGAAAGGGCGCACTATTTGCATCCGTTGGACAAAGGTTTCTATATGAATAATGCAGATGAAAGACAGATGTTCGATCAAAGACCGGTGATCAATCTCGGTGAGCGCGAGCGACTGGCCAGCGCACTGGCCGGATCGCTGCTGATTTACGCCACCGCAAGGCGACATCGGATCAACACGTTATTATTGTTGGGAGGCGGGTACTTGCTGTACCGGGCTGTAACGGGGCATTGCGCCCTGTCGGCGATATCCGCGCGAAGGTCGCGGGCGGCGGGCGACGATATGAAGGTGCGGGCGCAGTTGGTGGTCAACAAGCCGAGGGCGGAGGTGTATGCATTTTGGCGCCGGCTGGAGAATCTCCCGATGTTCATGACACACCTCGAACACGTCGACGAGTTTGATGACCGGACTTCGGCCTGGCGGCTAAAACTGCCCGGGGGAGCAGGAGACGTCCGGTGGGAGGCAAAAATTGTAAAGGATGAAAAGGATACCGAGATATCGTGGCATTCGGTGGAAGGCGCCGCCGTCCGGAATACGGGTAAGATCAACTTTGCGGACACCCCGGGCAAAGGGACCCGGATCGATGCCATGATCTCCTACGGCATCCCTCGCGGACCTATCGGGGACCGCCTGGCCGCGCTGTTAACTCCATCCTTCCGGCAGCGGATAGAAGAGGATATCCAACGTTGCAAAAAATACCTGGAATCGGAAATGCATGCTCACTAAGAAAAAACAACGTCAATATCTCTATGAGAAGGAGCAGCAATGGCTGAATGAACTGACTATTTTCGGTGAGACGCAGGATGAGAATGCGCTGCACCGGTTGCGGCTGGGGATCAAAAAGATCCGGGCGCTTGTCCGCCTGACGGAAGGTGTTCGGGGAAAGCGGTTATCCGGGGACTTGCGGCCCCTGAAGAAGATGTTCCGGCAAGCGGGCATGATCCGGGACACCCGGAGTCAGCTACGCCTCCTCGAACAGCATCAGCTGCTGTCACCCGACCATAGGGAGCTTCGGGTACTTCAGTTAAAGGAAGCCGCGGACAAATTCTGCAGGTGTGTTACGGATTACCGGAAAGAGGGAAGAAAAGCGGCACGACTGCTGCTGGCGGATGTAGAGGCGATTCACGGCAGAGCGATCCGCCGCTGGTTTGCCGGTGAGATCATTCAAGCGGGTGTTCTGCTGACGAAATCGGGAGATGAGCTCCACCTTGCCCGCAAAAAGATCAAAACCCTCCTATACGTCCAAAAAATGCTCCCGGAGAAGCAGGTGCATCAGCTTAGACTGGACACGGACTACCTGGACCAGATCCAGGATGCCATCGGGAGTTGGCACGATTGCGTGGTAGCGGCCGCCGGTCGGCCGGATCAGGGCGATGCCGGCGAAAGTCAAATGATACAGGAATGCCGGGCAAAGGAGCAGATCATCCGCGTGCTGGCAGATGACTTTCACCGCAAAGTGCATCGGTGATACAAGCAAGATCATATTCTAATTGATTTCTAATCCAACCGGCAACATTATAGATGGCGTGTGCAATAAATTTGCAGGATGAAAACCACTGAAAATTCGATCCCGGTCAGTACCTCATTGACTGGTTTTTATCGAAAGGCACGGGCCCGAAGGAAGATGCCGGTGGATCGGCGGGTTTTCTATCTCAGCGTACAAGTTATTCTAAATGCCGTCCTGATCGGCATCATTGCAAAAGTCCTGGTCTATCTTATAGATGGTATTACCAATCTTGCTTTTTATGGACGGCTTTCCCTGGAACCGGCCGGGCCGGCCGGCAATCACTTAGGTGGCGCCGTTGTCCTTATCCCCATCCTTGGGGCGGTCGTCGTTGGATTGATGGCCCGGTTCGGGTCAAAAGCGATCGGGGGGCATGGCATCCCTGAAGCCATGGAAAAGATCATCCTGGATGAAAGCCGAATTCCGCCGGCCATCACTTTTCTTAAGCCACTGTCGGCAGCGATCTCGATCGGTACCGGGGGCCCTTTCGGCGCGGAAGGACCGATCATCGCAACCGGCGGCGCGTTTGGCTCCCTGACCGGCCAGTGGATGCATATTTCACCGGGCGAGCGCAAGATCGTGCTGGCGGCCGGAGCATGCGCGGGCATGGCCGCGATCTTCGGCAGTCCGCTGGCTGCGGTCCTGCTGGCAGTAGAGCTATTGCTGTTCGAATTCTCCCCGCGCTCGGTGATTCCCGTCGGTCTGGCTTGTGTGACGGGCGCCGGAATGCATTTCCTGCTTTTCGGGACGCGGCCGGTCTTCGGCATGTCGGCCATTCCGGTCCCGGATGACACGGCCCTTGCGATCTATGTCCTGTTGGGTGCGCTGGTGGGAGTCGTCGCGGCGCTGGTCTCAAAATCTGTCTATTGGATCGAGGATATGTTTGATCGTCTTCCGGTCCATTGGATGTGGTGGCCGGCAATCGGCGCGATCGCGATCGGGGTGGTCGGTTACTTTGCACCGCATACCATGGGCGTCGGCTATGACAATATTCAATGGCTCCTGAAAGGGGCAGCCCCGTTGGGCGCACTGGCCACATTGGGCGTCCTGAAATATGTGTCCTGGTCCATTTCGCTCGGCAGCGGCACTTCCGGCGGGACGCTTGCGCCGTTATTCACGATCGGTGGCGCGCTGGGGGCGGTGCTGGGTGGAATTGTGGTACAGCTATTTCCGTTAACGCACATCAATATCGCCACGGCCGCATTGATCGGGATGGCGGCCATGTTCGCCGGCGCTTCCCGGGCCTGGCTGACCTCAATTGTCTTTGCGCTGGAGACGACCGGCCAGATCAACGGCTTGTTGCCGTTATTGGGCGCCTGCCTGGCGGCCTACTTCGTCAGCTTTTTTCTGATGAAAGGCAACATCATGACGGAGAAGATCCATCGGCGCGGGGTGCGTACGCCGGATGCCTATGAGCCGGATGCGTTACGCGCGGTAACGGTTAGGGAGCTGTTGACGCCGGCGGATGCAGCGGTGGCGGGTCTGCCAACCTGCCGCGCTTCCGATGACGCGGGTCTGGCCGCGGAAATGATGGGTCAGTATAATACGGACAGCATCGCTGTAAAGGATGAGGACGAAGAGGGGAAGATCATCGGGGTGGTCACTTCCCGCTCGATCCTGCAGTATTATAGCAACCAGCGTCAAAAAGAGCAGGACTATCAATCGCCGGCCCGCACGCGGCGGATCCTGGTGCAGGGCCGCCGGATATTACGAACGTACAAAAATCAATGATATGAATAACGATCGGTATTCCACCTTTTTCAAAGCAATGATGACCGGATTGTTTGTCGGCATCATCGACACGCTCATTTGTCTGGTCTACAATATCACCTACCGGGACCTTACCGGTTATTTGCCTTCTTCGCTGATCAATGTGAGTTCGCTGATTTTTATGGTGAATATTTTGCTGCTGGTCCTTGGGATCGCCTTCTACTTCTTTTTACGAGCCTCGAAACGGGGCGATATTTTGTTCGAGGTCGCCACCGTCGGATTGACCGCGTGGTTGGTCTGGAAGACAACCAATCTAACCCGATTCGGCGATCCCAGGCTCGACACCGAGTTCCGGGGGCTGTTGGGGGGCATTATCCTGATCCTTGGAGTCAGCGCGGCGTGCATCCCGCTTCTGTACCGGTCCCGGCGATTCGTGGATGCGTTGATATAGCCGGGATCGTTGGGATCGACTACAACGCATTCAGTTTTTTCAAGGCCTTTTCCATGTCGATGCCTTTTCCAAGCACCGGTTTGAAAAGATCGCCCATTTCATTCAGACGGGCGGGCATATTCTTTATCGTGAAATCCTGCGTGGTCAGTCCTTTTTTCACTTCCTCCCAATGCAGCGGCGCCGAAACGGTTGCGCCGGGCTTTGGCCGTACCGAATATGGCGCGGCGATCGTTGCCTGCGGGCGGTTCTGCAGGAAGTCGAGGTACATCCTGCCTTTCCGTTGCGAGGTCATGCGTTCGATGGTTGTATAATCAGGGATCTCCCGGTGCACGTGCTGGACGACGACCCGCGCAAACTCTTTCGAGTGCTCATAGGTATACCTGGCGCCGAGTGGAAAATACACATGCATCCCGGTCGAGCCGGAGGTCTTGCAATAGCTGGAAATGCCGGCGGCATCGAGGATTTTCCTGGTGACCTGGGCCGCTTCGATCACCTTGCCGAAAGGTGTTTTTTTGTCCGGGTCGAGGTCGATGATGCACCAGTCTGGGTTGTCCGGGGTGAAGGTCCGGCTGCTCCAGGGGTTTAGCTCGATACAGCCGAGCGAGACCATATAAAGCAGACTGGCCTCGTCGGTGCAAACCAGGAATTCTTTGTCTTCGTTGTCGTCCGCGCTATGGTAGGGAAAGGTCTTGATCCATTCCGGCACTTTTCCGCTCACATTCTTTTGATAAAAGCTTGGGCCGGCGATACCGTTTGGATGCCGGTTCAGGGATTGAGGCCTGTCTTTTAGCCAGGGCAGAATGAAGGGAGCGACCTGGTAATAATAGTTAAGCAGGTCGCGCTTTGTATATTTTTCCTTCGGCCAAAAGATCTTACTGAGGTGACTGAAGGAAATGTCGTGCCCGTCGATATTTCGCGTTTGGGTCTCGTCGGAAGGGTTGAGCAGCGTCTTGCGATCTTTTGCCTTTACCGGCGCAGGGACCTTGTCGGCAACTGCCGGTGTGGCTGTCCGGCCGCCGGTTTTTTTACGCGGGGACTTCGATCTACCCCTTGCTGCCGCATCTTCCTCCGCAACGACCTTTTTTGCCGGCAGGGCTTTTTCGCGGACGACCGCTTTTGCATCCTTGTCTTCCCGCATGCCCTGGAAGGAAGGCTGCCGCATTACCCCGTCCGTCGTCATTTCGCGGAAAGCTACCTCACCAACCAGCACCGGTTTGAGCCAGGTAGCGGTAGCGTCGGGTGGGTTGGGTCGGAACCGGGAAGGTTGATTGACATCGGGTTCGGTCTCGAACGGGGACTGTTTTTGAATCAGGGGTTTAAATCGCTGCATCATCTCGCGTTGCATCTGTTCCGTGAAGCCGGTTCCCACCTTGCCGGTGTATTGAAGCCGCCCTTTCTCAAAGACCCCGACCAGGAGCGCACTGAAAAGTTTGGGGCTATCTTCGTTACGCGTGAAGCCGCCGATCACGACTTCCTGGCGACTCGCGGTCTTGATCTTTAGCCATTCCCGCGTCCGGATACCGGGACTATAAAGACTGTCGCTTCGTTTGGCCATGATGCCTTCAAGACCCAGTTGCTGGGCTTTGGCAAAGAATTTTTTGCCACCGGTCTCAAAACTTTCGCTGTAGCGTACGATGCCGTCGCCGGGCACGATAGATTGCAGGAGCGATCGCCGCTCCAGCAGCGGCAGGCCCGTAAGATCGCGGCCTTCCAGCCAGAGCAAGTCAAAGACGTAGTAGACGAGTGTGCCGTCCGCTTCGCTTCGCCAATTTTGAAGGTCGCCGAAATCGGACTGGCCTTTATCATTAAGAACGACGATCTCCCCATCGAGAACGACGCTGACAGGCCAGCCTTTCAAAGAATCGTAAACAGGGTAGTATTTCTCAAAGGATTTGTTGTTGCGGGAGCGAAGTTCCACTTTTCCTTTTTGGACATAGGCAAGGGCACGGTAACCATCCCATTTTATTTCGTATGACCAACCTTCGTCATCAAAAGGTTTGTCGACGAGGGTGGCCAGCATGGGGCTCACGTCTTTGGGGAAGGGTTTTTTCGGTGCGGCGCCCGGGATGGTGAGTTTGGCGGGCCCGGGTTTGCCGGTTGCACGGGTTTTGGCGGCCGTATCCTTCGCGGGGCGTTTTGTCACTTTGGCCTGCGCCGCCTTTTTCCGGTTACTGCTCCACAGGGGCGAGCGCGGGCTTTTTGCGATCTGTTCAATCGTCTTTTTCGAACGGACCGATTTGTCTTTATCTGTCACGGGCGCGTCGGTCGCGTAGCGGTCCCGGTGCTTGATAAGAAGCCAGGAGTTCTCGCCGCGGCCCTTTGTGCGGACAAGCGCAAACTCCCCTTTTAATTTTTTCCCGTCCAGCCGGAATTTAAGCGAACCGTCCCTGAGCTCTTTCAGCAGCACTTTTTCTTCGGCTGCCTTTGTTCCGTTGGTCTCGGCGAGTGGTTCGTAGGTCCCTTCGTCCCAGATCATGACCGTACCCGCTCCGTAGTTACCGGGCGGGATAATGCCTTCGAAGTTCTTATAGTCGAAGGGGTGGTCCTCTACCTCCATCGCAAGGCGTTTGTCGGCCGGGTTGAGAGACGGTCCCTTGGGGACGGCCCAACTCTTAAGCACGCCGTCCATCTCCAGCCGGAAATCGTAATGGAGATGGGAAGCATCGTGTTTTTGGACGACGAACTGCAAGGCCTTTTTGTCAGGCCGTCCGCCCTGCGGTTCGGGGGTATCCGCGAAAGAGCGCTTTTTCCTATATTCTTTTAGTGCCATACCAGGTGATTGTCGATAGATCTCCGAAATAAAATGGACACTGCCCGCATGAACCTGGCCGCGCCCGGTTTAGGTAAAGGCAAAGGTAGTGCCATTGGGAATTCGGCCCGCCTTTTGTGCGACCTGGAGAAAAGTCATTATGGCAAAAAGCAAAAAAGGAAGCGACCCCGTCTCGAATGCGCACGATCAGGCAGAAAAGGATATGTTGAAGGACCCTGAGCTCAGCGATCCCGATCCTACCGATGACCTGGATGAAGGCGAACTGGCCAGAAAGGACAATTCGGATGAGGAGGCGCTCGATTCGCTGGAGCGGCCGCGGCACCAGGATCATTCACCCAAGCGAAAAGAAAAATAACAGGTTGACCCCCGGCCCCCGATGCTTTCGGCCCAATTCGCCATGTCAGCCGATGGTCCGGGACTTGCACCCAAGGTGTCCGTGAAATGGACGATCGGGCTGCTCTTTCTCCTACCAAGGCTTGTAACGACTCAGCGGTAGACATCTCAACCGCAGGCCATATATTTGCGACATTCAACGTTGAAGAATGGCATTATTGGAAAGACATCTGGTTGTCAAACGATCCACCTTGAAAGGGGCCGGCAGGGGCCTGTTCACCACCACGGATATCCCGCGCGGCACAAAGATCGTTGAATACAGGGGAAAGGTCACCACGTGGAAGAAGGCGGACAGCGACGCCGGGATGAACGGCTATATTTATTATGTGAACCGGAACCATGTGATCGACGCGCGGCCGGTAAAAAATGCCGTAGCCCGGTATGCCAACGATGCAAAAGGGATTGTCCGGACGGTCGGGGTGAGAAACAACTGTACCTATATCATTGAAGACCGGAAGGTGTACATCAAGGCGATGCGCCGCATACCTGCCGGCAGCGAGATTTTTGTCGGGTACGGAAAGGAATATTGGGATATTATCCGCGAGAACCTGGCCACAAGGTGATCGGGCTGACTGCGCGGCGTTACCTTCCCAGCAGCCCCTTGGCGCGGATCACCACGTTGTCCACGGTAAAGCCAAATTCCCTGAAAAGGTCTTCCGCTTTTGCCGATTCGCCGAACCGGGTTATGCCAAGGACGTCACCCTCGTCCGTGACGTATTTATGCCATCCCTGCGGAGAAGCCATCTCAACGGCGAGTCTTTTTTTCAGACCCTTCGGAAGTATTTTTTGCTTATAACCGTCATCCTGCCTGTCAAACAATTCCCAGGACGGCATACTAACGACGCGCGCCGCGATCCCGTTTTCTTTTAATTTCTGTTGGGCCTGAAGGATCAGGCTTACTTCAGAGCCGGTCGCGATCAGGATCAGCTCGGGAGACCGATCGGATTCCGAAAGGATATAAGCCCCTTTACTCAGGTCCCCGGTCCGTTTGTAATTGTCCGGGACGATGATGGGAATATTCTGCCTTGTCAGCACGAGCAGTACCGGGCCGCCGGTGTGCCGGATGGCCACCTTCCATGCCTCCGCCGTTTCGTTGGCGTCCGCCGGCCGGATCACGGTTACATTGGGGATCGCCCGCAGGGAAGCCAATTGTTCGACAGGCTGATGTGTGGTTCCGTCTTCGCCAAGACCGATGCTGTCATGGGTATAGATCAGGATGGGTTTGAGCTTCATGATGGCCGCCAGGCGGATCGGCGGGCGCATGTAATCGGAAAAGATCAGGAAGGTGGCGCCAAAGGGGATCATGCCTTTTGTAAGCGCCATTCCATTGAGGATCGCACCCATCGCATGTTCGCGAATTCCAAAGTGAAAATTCCGGCCGCCCGGGTCTGTTGCGGAAAAGGAGCTGTAGTCCTTCATATTCGTCTCGGTCGACGGGGAAAGGTCAGCGGCGCCCCCGATCAAATGCGGGAAGAAAGCCGCGATGCCATTCAGCGTCTTTCCGGCGGCCACCCGCGTGGATAACTGACCGTTCTTGCCGTCCGCCGCCCGGAAGGCAGGAATTTTCTTCTCCCAGCCTTTCGGCAATTTTCCATTTTGCATCCTTTCGAATTCGGCCGCCAGGTCCGGATGCTCCCTTTTATAGTTGTCAAACAACCCGTTCCATGCCGCCAGCAGGGGTGCGCCCTTCTCACCGGCTTTCCGGTAAAACTCCGCCACTTTTTCCGGGATGACAAAGGATTCGTCGGGGTTGAAGCCAAACCCTTTCTTAACCAGTTTCAGCTCTTCCGCACCTAACGGTGATCCGTGTGCGCCGGCAGTGTCGTGCTTGTTTGGACTGCCGTATGCGATATGGGTTCGGATCTTGATCAGCGAGGGCCTGGAAGTCTCGGCCTGCGCATTGTGGATAGCATCGCGGATCGCAGCCGTATCGTTGCCGTCGGGCAATGTCTGAACATGCCAGCCGTAGGCTTCGAATCGTTTTGCAACGTCTTCTGAAAAGGTGATACCGGTGTCGCCTTCGATGGAAATATGGTTGTCATCGTAGATAAAGATCAGGTTTCCAAGTTGGAGATGTCCGGCGATGGAGGCGGCCTCGGAGCTGACGCCTTCCATCATATCGCCATCGCTGCAGATCCCATAGATGCGATAATTGAAGAGGTCGAAACCCGGCTTGTTAAAACGCGCCGCCATATGGCGTTGCGCGATGGCGAATCCCACGCTGTTTGCGAATCCCTGACCTAGCGGTCCGGTGGTGACCTCGATGCCCGGCGTCAGTCCATATTCCGGATGGCCGGGGGTTTTGCTGTGCAGCTGGCGGAATTGCCTGATGTCATCCAGGGTGAGCCCAAAGCCCGTGAGGAAGAGAAAACTGTATTGCAGCATGCAGGCGTGGCCGGCAGACAGGATAAAACGGTCTCTGTTTGGCCACTCGGGGTCGGTGGGACTGTACCGCATGATGTCCGACCAAAGCACGTGGCCGATGGGAGCGACACCCATCGGCGTTCCGGGATGGCCGGAGTTTGCCTTCTCGACGGCGTCGGCCGATAACACCCGGACGGTATTGATACAGAGTTGCTCGAGGTCTTGCGGCTTCGCGCCGGGGGCGCCGATGGCGTCCGCTTGCGGGGCAGATGTTGTGCTTGCCATGATCCAAAAAGGCCGAAAAAACCGTGCCATTCGCGACGCGCGGCAAATGACGGCCCGGGGCATAAGCACCGGGGCATAAGCATTGATGCAGTCCCTTCGATCAAATAAGCAAACCCGACCATATGCAGGATCCCGATACACTTCGTGCCATCATCCGGAATAGCATTCAGCGGAAAGGACCGTTGACGTTCAGGGATTTCATGGAAATGGCCTTATACCATCCGGACTTCGGTTACTATACTTCTTCGCAACCGAAACTAGGTCAAGCCGGTGATTATTATACCAGTTGCTATGTTACCGGGCTTTTTGGCGAGCTACTCGCCTTGCAATTCGAAGAGATGTGGCTTGCGTTGGACCGAAGACCTTTTACCATCGTAGAGTATGGCGCAGGGACAGGCTTGCTTTGCCGGGATATCCTTTGCCGGCTGCAAGAAAATACGGACCTGTATGAAAAACTTAACTATTTCATCATTGAGAAGAGCGGGGCAATGCGTGCCCGGGAGCGCCTGCACCTGCCGGAAAAAGTGGAATGGAAGGAATCGATCGACGAGATCGCACCGGTGGCCGGTTGCATTTTCTCCAATGAGCTGGTGGATAACTTTGCGGTCCACCGGGTGACGATGACAGATCAATTGATGGAGATATGTGTGGGTTATGACGGGGATTTTGTAGAGATCCTGCGACCGGCGCCCGCAGTGCTTCAAGACTATTTGATCCGGATGAACGTGGAGCTGCCGCCGGGTTACCGGGCGGAGGTCAACCTCGAGGCGACCCGGTGGATCCGCGAGATCGGCAGGGCATTGCGGCGCGGGTGGGTGATGACGATCGATTACGGATATCCCGCCGCGGCTTTGTATCGGAAGCCATCCGGTACGCTGGCTTGTTATCGCCGGCACCAGGCGCATTTTTCGCCATACGAATATATCGGTGAACAGGATATTACGGCCCATGTGAATTTCACGGCGTTGGACTACTGGGGCCGGATGGAGGGGCTGGCGGTCTCCGGGTATACCAGTCAAACACATTTCCTGCAAGGCCTGGGGTTGGCGGACAGGCTGCGGATACGGGAGAAAAACGGGATTACGGCCAATGACCGCGCAATCCTGAACACCTTTCTGCTGAAAATGGGGCCCAAATTCAAAGTGTTGATCCAACACAAAGGTGTCGAAAAAGTACGATTGTTCGGACTGGTGTTCTCAGACCTGCTGCGGTGAGTGGTGAGGAAGAATAGCCCCGTTGCGAGGGACGAATTCGCCGGTGCCCGCGGGAATCCCCTGGTCTGGAGCGGCGGTCCGGATACGGCGACGTTTGTTGCGGCGATAAAATTCGTGGTGGATCCATAGCTCGCCACCCATCCATTCCCGCAGCAGGAAGATCCCGCTGGTCAGGTAAACGACGCAGGCAGGAACCCATAGGATCAGCGCGGAAAAGAGCTGGTCGCGATGGCTGACCGGAACCGCCGTTCCGCCGTACAAACCGGGGCTGGCGAAGGCTATCAATGCCGCCAGCAGGGTGATGGCTACCCATGCCGTAGAAAGATAAAGCAGGGATTCCGGTGCGGACAGGCGGTGGGAAAGATAGGGCCCCGCCAGCGGCCAGCAAAAAAGGATGCCGGCCAGAAGCAAACTTCCCGAATGGAGAAAAGAAAGCAGATGAAGATGCCGGTGAAAGCCGGGACTGTCCCAGATCATCAACTCATTCAGAATGGACGGTACCTGCCACACCCACAGGATGGCGATGCCCAATATCCAATTCAACCACGGCAAGGCGGAAAGGAAACGGGAAAGACCGAATGCCAGTCCGCCCATGGCTTCGGGGCGTTCCCTCATAGCCAACACGGCGAATGGCGCCGCGACCAGCAGGAGGATAGCGTGACCGAACATATGTGAGCTAAATATGAATTTGCTGCCGGAAAAGAAAGAAAACTGAGCCAGAGCCATACTAAACAAAGCAGCCGACAAAAAGAACAGACGGAGATAAGTATGTTTTTTCATATTGGGTGTTGGTAACGAGTCCGATTGTACTATACAAAATTTCTGCCAAGGTTGCGGAATGGTTTTTGTCCCGCTCAATAATAAACCCTCGTGAGCTATCAACCCATCGAGAACTATGGGATAATCGGTGATCTGAATACCATCGCACTGGTCGGTCTAAACGGTTCCATCGACTTCATGTGTTTCCCGCGATTCGATTCCCCGAGTGTATTTGCGGCATTGCTGGACGACAGCAAAGGGGGACGCTATTCGATAAGCCCTGTCTTTAAGGAAATGAAAACCAAACAGTTGTATTTCCCGGATACGAATGTACTGTTGACCCGATTCTTATCTTCCGAAGGGGTAGGAGAGGTAACCGATTTTATGCCGGTCGATCCCGCCGGCGAAAAAAGACTGATTCGCCGGGTAACCACCGTCAGAGGCGAGGTCAGATATACGCTGCAATGCCAGCCCCGATTTGAATACGCAAAAAAAGAGCATTCAGTTGTCCGGATAGCGGATGGGGAAGTGGTATTTCGGGCAAATGGCCCGGGTGGATTGGCGCTTCGGCTTCGGGGTACGGAACCGATTGCCATTTTGAGTGGGGATGCTGGGGCGGAATTTACCCTAAGGGCGGGTGAGCGGGCAGACTTCCTGCTGGAAAGCGAGGCCAACCAGGAAGTGCGCGGCGAAAATTTTTCTCAATATGTGACGGAATGTCTCCGCCGGACAATCAACTACTGGAAGGACTGGATGGCGCGAAGCACCTACCGCGGCAGATGGATGGAGGTGGTCAACCGTTCGGCGCTGCTGCTGAAGCTGTTGTCTTCCAGCGAATACGGATCGATCATCGCGTCACCGACCTTCGGTTTGCCGGAGCATGTCGGTGGGCACCGGAATTGGGACTACCGATACACCTGGATCCGGGATGCCTCCTTCACGGTATATTCCCTGATCCGGCTTGGATATAGCAAGGAAGCCGGTTCGTTCATGGCCTGGGTGGAGAAATTGTTCCGGAAAATTACGGAAGATGACCGGTTGGGAATTATGTATTCGATCGACGGCAACCGTCAGCTCGTGGAATATCAGCTGGATCAATTTGAAGGGTATAAACGATCGTCGCCGGTAAGGGTAGGGAACGATGCCTATCGGCAGCTTCAGCTGGACATCTATGGCGAGCTGATGGATTCCGTCTATCTTTATAACAAGTACGGCGAACCGATCTCCTATGATTTCTGGAAAGACATTGAAAGACAGATGGACTGGCTTGCCAGGAACTGGGATCAACCCGATGACGGTATCTGGGAGGTGAGAGGGGGACAAAGGAAATTCCTGAGTTCCCGCGTGGCTTGTTGGGTGGCGCTGGATCGGGCTATGAAGTTGGCAAAAATGCGCTCCTTTCCGCGCAACGGAATCTGGAAGAAGGAGCGCGACAAGATCTATGAAAGTATCTTTACCGATTTCTGGGATGAGAAGAAGCAGGCTTTCGTACAATACCAGGGAGCCGAGACGGTGGATGCCTCCAGTCTGCTGATGCCATTGTTCCGATTTATCAGCCCGAAGGACCCGCGGTGGCTTTCATCGCTGAAACGGATCGAAGAAGAGTTGGTGACGGATTCGCTTGTATATCGGTATCGCCCTGAGATTGCCGCTCCGGACGGTCTGGTAAGCCGGGAAGGTACGTTTTCCATGTGTTCCTTCTGGTATGTCGAATGTCTCTCACGGGCGGGCGAACTGGAGAAGGCACGGTATTATTTCGAGAAAATACTCGGCTATGCCAACCATCTCGGTCTGTATTCAGAGCAGTTGGGATTCGAAGGAGAGCACCTCGGCAATTTCCCGCAGGCGTTTACGCACATGGCGCTGATCAGCGCGGCTTACAACCTGAATGAGCAATTCAACGACAACCGAAATAAGAACATAAACCTGGAGCAACTCTAACCTTTTACATCCCGATGTCTACCACCCCGACGCCTTCCACCCGACGCAAGCCCGCCAAGCGGTCCAGGCTGCAAAAATTTCTAAAGGCATTGGGCCCCGGCCTGGTCACCGGAGCCAGCGACGACGATCCTTCCGGGATTATAACTTATGCGCAGGCCGGCGCCATGTTCGGCCTTTCCACCTTATGGACGGCCCTGTTGACCTTTCCCCTGATGGCCGCGATCCAGGGGATGGCCGCGCGTATAGGAATGGTGACCTGCCAGGGGTTGACGGGTACGCTAAAGAGTCACTACCCGAAATTTGTGCTTTACCTGATGATCCTGTTCAGTTTCCCCGCGGTGATCATGAATATCGGCGCGGATATCCAGAGCATGGGTGCGGTGGCGAACCTGTTGTTCCCGGCGATCCCGAACTTTGCATTTTGTATCGTATTTACCGCCATTCTGCTTTATGTCATCATTCAGTATTCCTATCAACGGATGGCGGGGTTACTGAAGTGGCTTTGTATCGGGCTCCTGCTATACCTGGTGATCCCTTTCCTGGTCCATCCGAACTGGCGGGAGGTTGCGCGTCACACGTTCATTCCGACGATTCGGCTTGATAAGGAGTTTCTGGGCATCCTGGTCGCTATCCTTGGGACAACCATCTCGCCTTATCTTTTCTTCTGGCAGGCGACGATGGAAGCGGAGGATGCGGAGCATTCAAAGCGCAAGCGGATCTTTGTGGACAAGCGAATGTTGGGCGATATGCGGAAGGATGTGAATACGGGGATGTTCTTTTCCAATCTGGTGATGTACTTTATCATTCTCACGGCAGGGGTCGTGCTGAACGGAGCGGGCATCCGGCAGATCGATACGGTTGAGCAGGCAGCTCATTCGCTGAAACCGCTGGCCGGACAGCTAAGCTATATCCTGTTTGCGATCGGCGTGATCGGTACGGGATTTCTGGCGATCCCGGTGCTGGCGGGCTGTGTATCGTATATGCTGGCGGAGACGTTCGATTTCTCCAAAGGATTGGATAAGAAATTCTACCAGGCCAAGCGCTTCTATGGTGTCATCATTGTAAGCCTGGTAGCAGGGCTGTCCCTCCAATTCCTGGGAATTTCGCCGGTGCAGGCCTTATTGTATACGGCAATCCTATACGGGATAACCGCTCCCGTAATGATCGTGCTGCTGCTGCACATCGGCAACAATAAAAAGATCATGGGCAAGCACACGAACACCGCGCTATCGAACGTGCTCGGCGTGCTTACCCTCCTGCTGATGACGGCAGCGGCGGTTGCATTGATCTGGTTTCAGTTCTTTTCCTGATCCTGTTTTTCCCGGTTCTTCTCGTGAAGTTCCTTCAATTCCTGCCTGGCCTTGTTGAGGACCTGTTTCTGTTTTGCCGGCAGGTTTTTGCCGGCCCGGTTGATATAAAAATTCAGCATGGACATGGCTGACTGATAGGAGCTGCCTTTTTTTCGTGTGCTCTTTTCAGCGGACCTTTCCAGGGATTGAGCAATTTTTTTTGGGTCACGGCCGGTAAAGACGCCCCGGTCCAGATCGAGTGCATTGCTGTTCTGTGTCACCCCCGCCGACCACCTCCGGGTTTTTGCGGAGGTGGCCTTTTTCTTGCGAGGGTGGTTTTTCACCTTTTTCATAGTCATTCTTTTTCTGATCCGATCTCATCGGTTTCGCCGGCGGGCCAGTCCTGCGCGTCCTCGTGTTCGGCCCGAAGGTTGATATCGTTCTCTGCTATTTCGGTAAGCCGGGCGTCGGTATCCTCTTCTTCCACCAGGGTCTTGTCCAGCAGATCAGCCGCCTCATGCAGCTGCATGGTGATGGCCAGTTGTACAAGACCGCCATAGGTGGCGATCTCATAGTGTTCGACCTTTTGGGCGGCGATAATGAGCGCGGCATCCCGGGTGAGGGTACCCTCTTCGGTTTCTTTTATGATCTGGTCCGCTTCGCGGGCAATGCCTTCGATGGCCTCGCATTTCTCGCCCTCTGGACGCTGGCCGATGGATTCAAATGCCTTCTCCAGGCGGCGGATATGGCGTTCGGTCTGGTGCAAGTGATCGTCGAAGGCGTCTTTCAATCCTTCCGTCGTTGCGGCTTCGCGCATTTTAGGGAGGGACTGTGTTATTTTCTTTTCGGCGTAATAAATGTCCTTCAACTGCGCCAGAAAAAATTTTTCCAGATGGGTTTCTCCTTTAAAAGGTTTGGCTGTCATGCCGGCGTTGGCTTGCTCTTCGCGGCCCGCGTAAGCCGGGCCGCGGTTACCGGAATCCCGGCTTGACGATTCCCGGTTTGAAGATTCCCGGTTTGCGGATTCCCGGTTTAACGATTCCCGTTTGGCGGACGTGCGGCCGGCGGATTCCCGGTCGGTGGACGTTCCGGAGCTGCCGGACCGGGATGAGTTGGCTCTCGGGCCGCCGTTCTCGCGGGCGGATGTTTGGCGGCTGCCATTTCGATGGCTGGCCGAGGCCTTGCCCGTTCGTTTGCCCCGGCCGGTTGTTGTGGCTTTGCTCATAGTTGATGTTTTATTTCAGATTTGAGTTAACAACGAACAAATAGAGCCGTTGGGGTGGCTGCTATCTGTTCGTTGGAATTGGAAGGATTGTCAGGATACCTTAGCGGTTGCCGCGGTGGTTGCCGCCGGAATGGGACCTGCTGCCGTAGCCCGAGCGCCCGCTCCGGCTGGTGAACTGGCCTCTTGAATTGCGGGATTGTCCCGAGCTGCCGCTGCGCGATGAACCGGAATGGCTGCGGGAGGAAGAGGAACCACCCGATGAGCGGCCCCGACCGGAGCTACCGGACGCGCGGCCTCTTTCCTGGCTGCCGGAGCGGCCGCGGCCCCCCTGGTCATGGCCGGACCGTCCCCGTTGCTCGTGACGGGCCCGGCCGCCTTCGCTGGCGATGCGCCTGACCTGGTCGCGGTCCATGGAGGCAAAGCCTCTGCCGCCGCCGGAGCGGCCCCGGCCGCTATCATAGCGGCCTTCGCTGCGGCCTTCGTTGCGACCGTCGCGGCGGTTCCCATAGCGGCCTTCATTGCGGTTCCCGTAACGGTCTTCATCGCGGCTCTCCCAGCCGCGGTTACCGTAGTCTTCGTCATTCCCATAGCTGCGGCCACGGCCATAATCATCATCGCCTTCGTCTTCTTCGTACCGCGAATAGGGCCGATAATCGTTGTCATCGTCATCCTCGTCGTATTCGTTCTCATCTTCGTCGGTGTCGTAGTCCTCTTCGTACTCCTGGTACCGGGAAGACGGATTTTCGTAATCGTCGTCATAGTCATCGTCGTCTTCCTCGTTCTCTGCGTAGCCGCGGTTATAGCCCCGGACGTCGTTGTCGTCTTCGTAATCCCGGCCGCCGTGAGAAGCCCGGCCACCGCGCGCGGCGATCCGCCGGCGATCTTCCGGATCCATCGCCGCAAAGCCGCGTCTTCCTGAATTTCTCGTAGTCATACCTAAAAGATTTTTGATGATTAATAAAAAAAAGAAGTGAAGCGCTTCGACGGGGTCGCCGAAAAAATTATGCCATCGGGGCTGGACGCCGCGCTAAACGGGCCTTTGCGCTTGCAGGGACTTTTTTCCCCGTTGTGATTTCAGGTGGTACAATATTTTCACCGGATAACGAATAAAACCAAACCATCATGTCATCGACAATGATTGCGAAGCGGAAGATAAGTAAGACGGCAAAGAAGGCGCACCGGGCACAGGATTTGAATGAAGTATTGAAAAAATTTCATGGGGAGTACTGCTGAAATGTTAACGGTATCACAGGCCCTCGGGCTCCTGAAGGCCAGGCACATGGACCTGGAGTTCCGCTGGACCCCGGACGGATTTACGCCGGGCCGCGGTAAGTATTATCAGCCGGAACAACTGGAAATTATAAAGGTCCTCCGGTTCGAAGGCGAGTCCGATCCATCGGATATGGCTGTGCTGTATATCCTGCGTACCCGGGACGGCGTCATTGGATACAGTCTCGATGCGTATGGCGCGTACAGCAGTCATGAGAGCGAGGAAGGGTACGACAATTTCATCCGCCGGATTCCGGAAAGCAACCACGCGGAACAGCTTTTATTCGAACTATAGTAGCTTATATCCAAACTGACCGATCTGCTATGACAGTATTTCCCGGCGACCCGTATCCCCTGGGCTCTTTCTGGGACGGAAAGGGTGTAAATTTTGCCTTATATTCCCATAACGCAGAAGGCGTCGAGCTCTGTCTGTTTGATGCCGCGCAAGGAGAAAAAGAAACGGGGCGGATCAGGCTGACCCAGCGGACGCACGACATCTGGCATGTGTATTTGCATGATTGTAAGCCCGGTCAGCTCTATGGGTACCGGGTGTACGGTGCTTATGATCCCGGTAACGGGCATCGGTTCAATCCGGCTAAAGTGTTGTTGGATCCATACTCCAGGGCGATCTGCAGCATGGTCGAATGGGATGACTCGTTATTCGGATACGAGATCGGCAAGGATGACTTATCCTGCGACATCCGGGACAATGCGACCGTCGCTCCCAAATCGGCCGTCATCGATCATCACTTCGACTGGGAAGGCGACAGGCCGCCAAAGATCGCCTATCACAATACCATCATTTATGAGGTACATGTAAAAGGGCTGACGAAGCTTTTCCCCGGCATTCCGCAAGCGCTGCGGGGGACGTATGCGGCGCTGGCGCATCCGGAAGTGATCGGCTACCTGAAAAAGCTGGGCATTACCGCTGTAGAACTGATGCCGGTGCATGAGAGCGTTTCCGAGCGCCACCTGATCGACAAAGGGTTGACGAATTACTGGGGATATAATACGATCGGGTTTTTCGGGCCGGATATTCGCTTCTACAGCGGAAAGGATATCGGGGGCCAGGTGAATGAGTTCAAGAACATGGTGAAGGAACTGCATAAAGCGGGGATCGAAGTTTTTCTCGACGTGGTATACAATCATACGGCAGAAGGTAATCAACTGGGACCGACTCTGGCTTACCGGGGAATCGACAACAGCGAGTACTACCGGCTGGCCGATGACAAACGATTCTATTTTGACTATACCGGTACCGGCAATACGCTGAATGCCCGGTTGCCCAATGTGCTGGCGATGATCATGGACAGCCTGCGCTACTGGGTGCTGGAGATGCATATAGACGGCTTCCGGTTCGATCTGGCGGCGGCGCTGGCGCGCGAGCTGCAGGACGTCAACCGCTTGTCTGCCTTTTTTAGCATCATTTACCAGGACCCCGTTATTTCGCAGGTCAAGCTCATCGCGGAACCGTGGGACGTAGGAGAAGGCGGATACCAGATCGGCCAATTCCCGCCGGGATGGGCGGAATGGAATGGAAAATACCGGGATTGCATGCGCGATTACTGGCGGGGGGCCGACAGTATGCTGGCGGAATTTGCCGAGCGCTTTACCGGCAGCTCCGACCTGTACAAGGGGGACAATCGCAATCCAACGGCGAGTATCAATTTTATTACGGCCCATGACGGCTTCACGCTACATGACCTGGTATCGTACAACGAACGGCATAACGAAGCCAACAAGGAAGATAACAAAGACGGCGCGCAGGATAACCGGTCCTGGAATTGCGGAGCGGAAGGGCCGACGGAGGAGGAGGCGGTCAACGATCTCCGCAACAGACAAAAACGAAACTTTCTGGCCACGTTGATGCTGTCGCAGGGCGTGCCGATGCTGCTCGCAGGAGACGAGCTCGGGCATAGTCAGCACGGCAATAACAATGCGTATTGCCAGGACAACGAGATCTCCTGGATCGATTGGACCACAGCCGATCGGGACCTGATGGAATTCACGGCGAGTCTGATCCAATTCAGGAAGGGCCACCCGGTTTTTGCCCGCAAACAATGGTTCAAGGGTAAACCGGTGCGGACAAGGGGATTGGCGGACATCGGCTGGTTCCTGCCGGGAGGCGAAGAGATGACGGAGGAAGACTGGAAGAGCGGATTTGCGAAGTCGCTGGGCGTCTTTTTGTTCGGCGGCGGACTGAATACGGTGGATCAGGAGAATCATCCGGTCGTGGACGACAGCTTTTATATTTTGTTCAACGCCCACTTCGAGCCGCTGGACTTCAGGCTGCCGGGAGAGAAATATGGAAAGACCTGGAAAAAGGTTTGGGATACCGCCGATCCACATGCGGAAAACGGGAAAACGTATCCGGCCTGCTCCACCTATCGGGCGACGGACCGGTCGATCGTGCTGTTGACTTCTCCCTTCAACCCTGCCAAGCGTTGAGCATCCAGGCACCGCTACGCAACGAACTCATAAACCAATGCGCTCCAGGGGGGAAGCTGAATCGATTTGCCGGGCAGCAGATATTCGGGGGCCGCGACCGAGCTGAGAATATTCGTCCAGGAACCGGGGCCGCGGCTATAGCAGGGAACGACCGTCGTCAAATCGGTCGCGGAGAAATTGAATAGCAGAAGCAGCCGATGATCCGCGGAATAGCGCAGGATCGCAAGGCCTGTCGTACCCAGGAGATCGGCGTGCAGATATTTCCGCGAGCAATCGGCCAGGAGGGGATGCGTTTTGCGAAGGGCGATCAGCCGCCGGTGCCAGTCGAGTATCTCGCGATGCCCGGATTTGCGCCGGCTGTCCCACTTAAGTATGCAATCCAGAAAGGTCGCCGGCAGCTGCGGGTCGGGGGCATCCGCATTCCAGTTGAAGTCGGCAAACTGTTGGTGACGCTGGGCCAAAAGCCCGGCGGACACCTGTTCGCGCCGATAATCCGAAAAAAAGTAGAACGGTGAATCTTCCCCATATTCTTCGCCCATAAACAACAGGGGAAGATAAGGCGACAGGATAACGACAGCCGCGGCGAGTTTGACGCGTTCAGCGTCCACCAGTGCGGCGAGCCGGGCGCCATCGGGTCGATTGCCCGGAAGGTCGTGGTTCTGGTTGAAGACAACGAATCGTTCACCCGGGAGGCCGGCCGAAGAAGCACCGTGTGTCCGGTGACGAAAGGTGCAATATTCGCCGCTAAAAACGAAGCCGTCGGTATACGCTTTGGCCAGTTGGCGGAGCTCGCCATAATCCTGGTAATGATCCCGTCCTTCCCTGTCCAGCAAGACATAAAGCGAATGATGGAAGTCATCGAGCCATTGGGCGTCAAAACCACGGCCGCCGGTTCCGGATGGATGCACGGTGCGGGGGTCGTTGGAATCGCTTTCAGCGACCAGGTAGAAACTGCGTCCGGACCGGACCTGCCAATTCCGGACGGCTTTTTCCAGGTCTTCCCAGATCGTGCGGGCGTTTCGGTCGTAGATCTCATGAACGGCGTCGAGGCGCAGTCCGTCAACGTGATAATGATCGGCCCAGTAGAGGACGTTGCTGATAACAAAGTTCCGGACACCATCCGACCAGGCGCCGTCAAAATTCAATGACTTGCCCCAGGGCGTCGAGTAGGTGTTGGAAAAATAGGGGCCGAATGACGCCAGGCAATTGCCCTCGGCGCCCAGATGGTTATATACGACGTCGAGAAAAACGGCTATGCCCCGGCGATGGCATGCATCGACGAGGCGCCGCAGTCCGTCGGGACCTCCATAGTTATGCTGCACCGCAAACAGGAATACGCCATCATAGCCCCAATTACGTTCCCCGGGGCATTCGGCAACGGGCATTAGCTCAATGGCGGTAATGCCAAGCGTGACGAGGTCGTCAAGACGGGGAATGATGGCGTCAAACGTTCCTTCGCCGGTGAACGTTCCCACATGGATCTCATAAAAGATCAGGGACGCCAGCGGTTTGCCGATCCAGCCGCCGTCTTTCCACTGGTGTTGTGAATGGTCTACTACGCAGGATGAACCGTGGACTCCGTCGGGCTGGTAGTGGCTGCACGGGTCGGCGAACTGCCGGCCACCCTCATGGATATAGAAGTAACGATCGCCGGCGACGACCCCTTCGGCAAAAGCTTGAAAGTAGCCCTGGTCATTCTTCTGCATCGCCATACCGGTGTCGGCCAGTCCCCGCGACAGCAGATGGAGGGTCATGGCTTTCTTCTCCGGCGCCCAGACCGAAAAATGACATCCGTTCTTTTGGAAGACGGGATACGCGGGATGTTCGGGATAGCCGGGCGGCTGGTGGTGTTGCGCCATGGGATCATGATTTTACTGAGGAGACCGCGGTCCACGCGTCCAACCGGACGACGAGGCCTTCGTCACCGCTGAGGTCGATGGAATTCTCTACCGGGCAATTTTCCAGCTCGCGGAAAATATCGAGAACGACAATTCCCCTGAACCGTAGGGTGGAGGGCGTAAAGTAGCAAGGCCGGTGAGTGAGGTTCAGTACGATGAGAAATGCCGGATGACCTTCCGCCTGCCGGATATAAGCGATCAGCTGGGTATCGGAATATACGGGACGGTAGCTGCCGGTATTCAGCGAAGGCTCGTGTTGCCTTAGCTGGATAAGCCGGCGGTAGAGGCAAAAGCTGGAATAGAGGTCTTTCTCCTGGATCTCGGCGTTTTCGCGGCGCCAGAGGCGGTCGAGGCGGAGCCACGGTTTGCCTTCGGTGAAGCCGGCATTGCGGTTGGTGTTCCAGAGCATGGGTGTCCGTTCGGGGTCGCGGCTCAGGTTCTTCCCGGGCATGTTAAGCCCTTGCGGATCCTGCACTTCGTCGGCGGGGATAGGCACGTCGCGCATCCCCAGTTCGTCGCCATAGTACAAGGTGGGGGTGCCCCGGAGCGTGAGCAGGAGGATCGCGGCTACCTGGGCCTGCGCCTGACCGACACGGCTGGTGATCCGCGGTTGATCGTGGTTGCCCATCACCCAGTTCGGCCAGGCGTCGGCGGGCAATGCTGCTTCGTATTCATCGATGGCCGCGGCAATCTGCCGGGCATCCCACGGAAGGGAGATGAGGATGAAGTTGAACGGCAGGTGCGCTTCGGTGTTATTGATCCCATAATAGGCGACGAGTCGATGGATGGGAAGATAAATCTCCGCGATCATCAGCCGTTCCGGGTAGCCGTCGAGCAGTTTTCGCATATCGGCCACGATCGCGTGCATTTCCGGCTGGTCGGTGGAATAGACCGGAAGCAGCTGATTATAGGTGGCCATGGTGTCGTTGTAGTCCGGGTTGCGGGGATTGTCCCGCCATTGCAAGTCTTTCACCAGATGCCACATGGCATCGACCCGGAACCCGTCCACGCCCTTGTCGAGCCAGAAGCGCATCACATCGAGCATCGCCGATTCCACTTCCGAATTGCGCCAATTGAGATCGGGCTGTTTTACAAGAAAGGCGTGGTAATAATATTGTTTTGTCCGCTCATCCCATTCCCATGCGCTTCCGCCAAAAACGCTCAGCCAGTTATTGGGGGGCGTGCCATCGGGGCGGGCGTCTTTCCAGATATACCAGTCACGTTTGGGGTTGTCGCGGGAGCTTCGGGATTCGAGGAACCAGGGATGCTCGTCAGAACTATGATTGGGGACAAGGTCGAGGATCAATTTCATGCCCATATCGTGTATCCGGTGAACCAATTCATCGAAGTCGTCCATCGTTCCGAACGTGGGCCAGATGCCAACATAATCGGAAATATCGTACCCAAAGTCCGCCATGGGAGAAGGATAGATCGGCGAGATCCAAATGGCCCTGATGCCCAAGGCCTTAAGGTAGGGCAGGCGTTGGATGATGCCCCGCAGGTCGCCGATACCGTCGCCGTTGCTGTCCTGGAAGGAACGTGGATAGACCTGGTAGACAATGCCGTTCTGCCACCAGAGGTATTGTTTTTGATCCCTGTTCATGGTAGTCATGACTGAAAATCTGCAATGCCAATGCCAATGGATCGAAAATGGTGGAAGGAAGCGGTGATCTATCAGGTGTATCCCAGAAGCTTTTCAGACAGCGACGGGAATGGGGTGGGGGACCTGAAGGGAATACTGTCGAAACTCGATTATATATCTTCGCTTGGAGTCGATGCCGTATGGATCAACCCGGTATACGCTTCACCGGGAGAGGATAACGGATATGACATCCGTGATTTTTATTCCGTAGACCCGCAGTTCGGAACGATGGACGATCTTCTCCGGCTGATCGATGGTCTTCATGCGAGGCACATGCGGATCATCTTCGACATCGTGCTCAACCACACCAGCGATGAGCATGACTGGTTTCGGCAGGCGAGGCGCTCGCGCGACGACCCGTATTACGAATGGTATCATTGGTGGCCGGCGGAAAGAGGAAAGCCGCCATATCGCTGCGGCTTCTTCGACCCCAACGGGGAGGCGTGGGAATACAATGCGCCGACGGATTCTTATTACCTGCATTATTTCTCGCCGCATCAGCCCGACCTGAACTGGGAGAATGAAATACTCCGCCGGGAGCTCTGTGCCGTGCTTCGGTTTTGGCTGGACAAGGGCGTGGACGGTTTCAGAATGGATGCGATCACCTATATTTCGAAGGATACGAGCTGGCCGGAGATCAGCGCCGAGACGCTGAAGGAAAAATATGAGAACGACTGGGGTAATTATTACGCTGCGGGACCGAAGCTGCACGAATACTTGCGGCAGATCCGCGCGGCGGTGCCTGAAGGCGCCGACGTGGTCATGATCGGCGAGAGTTCGGGCGTTTCTTCGGCCACCGCCGCTGAGCTGGTCGCGGAAGACCGGAAAGAGCTGGATATGATCTATCACTTCGAAGCCATCATGATCGGCTATCTGCCCGGCGAATTCAAAAAGATCGACCCCGCGGGTTGGTCGCTCCCGAAATTTAAAGAGGTGTATACGCGGTGGGACCGGGCGCTGGAAGGCAGGGGATGGAATACGCTGTATCTCGGCAATCACGACCAGCCGCGAATGGTATCCCGGTGGGGGGACGACCGGGAAGCGTTCCGGGTAGTATCGGCGAAACTGTTGTTCACATTCCTGCTGACGATGCGCGGGACGCCCTCGGTGTATAACGGAGATGAGCTGGGGATGACGAATATCCGCTTCCGGCAGATCGAAGAATACCGGGACATCGAGACACGGCAAAAGTACGCGGAGATCCGGGGGAAAGGCGGGGATACGGACGCGTTCCTGAAGGATCAGCAGCTGGCGGCTCGGGACAACAGCCGCACGCCTTTTCAATGGAATGCGGAGAGCAATGCAGGATTCACGGACGGGAAGCCCTGGATAGCGATCAATGAGAATTATCGCGAGATCAACGTCGAGGTTCAGGAGCGGGATGCGGATTCGGTATTGTCCTACGTGCGACGGTTGGTGCAATTTCGGCGGGAGCGGAAGGTGTTGGTATACGGCGGATATCGAATGATCGATCCGGGGGACCCGGCTGTATATGCCTATGAACGGTGGGACGAAGCGGAACGGTTCCTGGTGTTGTTGAATTTTTCCGACCGCGAGCAGGTCTTCCGCGGAGAAAGTAAAGGGGAGATAGCCATCAACAATTACCGGGAGGTAAACCATAATGGCGAAATGCTGCGGCTGGCACCCTGGCAGGCTCTTGTCATCTCCGTCTAGGGGTTGGATTTTGCGCGGCTGCGCAACAACGACCATCGTCGCCGTACCGGCCGGCTCCGGCCGAGGAGGCGCCCGACCGGCTGAAGGTATTCGATGTGGTCGCAAACGATCTTGACGATGCCCAGGACAGGGATCGCGAGTACCATTCCGGCGATGCCCCAGAGAAGGTCGCCGGCAAACAGCACGACAATGGTAAAAAGAGGATGGATGCTAACCTGGGTTTGCATCACCAGCGGCGAGATGATATACATTTGGATAGCCTGGATCACCATATAGGCAATCAGCACGCCCAACACCATTTTATACCCGCCACCCTGGGAAAGGGCCATCAGGCACGTCAAGGTCGTGCCGGTGATATTGCCTACGAATGGGATGATCTCGAGAATGCCGCAAAGGATCGCAAAGAAAACAGGCGTATTGACGCCTACCAGGGTAAATCCGATACCGTACATGATCCAGAGACAGAATATGACGATGGAAAGCCCCCATAGATATTGCTGGACGACTTTTGCGGACCGGGTAATGAGGATTTCCGTCTTCCCTTTGGATTCGAGGTTGGACGTGCGAAGGATGAATTGGCGGATTTCGTGGCGAAGGCAAAGGAGCATGATCATGTAGACCAGGATGAGCAGCAGGTTGATTGCGACGGAGAGGACCGATCCCATCAGGGAGGCTGCCATCCGGCCGATCCCATCGCTATCGGGTTGAACGGGAATGGGGAGGGGGCTGTCCTTTTTCAGCGTGTCCATGCCGAACCGTTCATGCAAATATTTCCGGAATCCGTGAATGAGGTCGGTAAATCGATCGCGGATATCGTTAAAATCGGCTGTAATATGCCGGACATGCCAGGCAACGAACAGGACGATGGCGACTACCAGGATGGTAAACAGCAGGCCGCAGATCAGCGCCGCCACGACGGTATGGCAGCCTTTTTCCTCCAGCCACCGGCAGACCGGCATGAATACAAGGGCAAACATTCCGGCAATCGCCAGCGGCATCAGGACGGGTTTTGCCAAATAGAGAATGGCTGCCGATAGAAGGATAAAGAGCTGGATATTAATAATTTTCTTGGTCTCCAATGGTGTGAATTTTCCCCAACCGGATAAAAGTCCAAATCCTGTGCCGCAGTGGTGGCTGCTGGCGCGCCGATTGTAGTAATTTTCCGTATGAAAACATCTGCCGGAATCAAACGTCATACGACTGCGGCGGTCAGGGATCTGATCGACGCCCTGAACGGTTCGAACGCTCACGCTTCCTTTGAAGACGCCGTGCGAAATATCCGCCAGGATTTATTGGGGGAGGTGCCGGAGGGGCTGCCTTACAGTATCTGGCAACTCGTGGAACATATCCGCATCACGCAATGGGACATCCTCGAGTTTTCGCGGAAAGCGGACCACGTGAGTCCCGAATGGCCGAAGGGTTATTGGCCTTCCGACAAGGCGCCCGCCCACCCGAAAGACTGGGATCGATCGCTCGAACAGATCGCAGCGGACCGTAAAGCGTTTATCGGTTTATTGCAGAAGGCCGGCGAGGCCATCTATACTCCTTTTTCATATGGGGACGGGCAATCCCTTTTCAGGGAAGCGGTATTGATCGTCGACCACACGAGTTATCACACCGGAGAGATTATCGTGATCCGAAGGCTCTTAAAGGACTGGAAGTAGGGCCTTTACCACGAAGCCACTATATTTGCGGGAGGCCGGCGTTAAATTGAACTTTATGACACCTGTAAATACGGCGATTTGTTCCTTCGGCATGTCGGGGCGTGTGTTCCATGCTCCTTTCTTACATGTAAGCCCCCATTTCCAATTTTACTCCGTTTGGGAGCGGGAGAAAAATCTCGCCTCCCACATTTATCCCGGCGTTCGGGTTTGCCGGACCCTGGAAGAGCTGCTGGCAGACGACGCGGTGGAGCTGGTCATCGTGAATACGCCAAACTATACCCATTTCGATTACGCCCGGCAGGCCCTTCAGGCAGGAAAGCACGTGATCGTCGAGAAGCCGTTCACGGTGACGGAGGCCGAAGGGCTGGAGCTGATCGAACTCGCCAAGAAGAACGGCAGGAAACTCACGTCGTTCCAAAGCCGCCGGTTTGACAGCGACTACCGGACGGTGAAGCGGATCGTGGATTCCGGGGTGCTGGGCAAGATCGTCGAAGCGGAATTTCACTATGACCGGTATACGCCGGCGCTCAGCCCAAAAGTACACAAGGAAACGCCCGGACCGGGAAGGGGCCTGCTGTATGACCTCGGGTCGCACCTGATCGACCAGGCGTTGCAGTTGTTCGGCGATCCGGACTCGGTGTTCGCCGATCTGTTCATTATCCGGGACCATTCCCTGGTAGATGATTATATGGAGGTCCTTCTTTTCTATCCGGAAAAGCGGGTGCGGATCAAATCGAGCTATCTCGTCCGCGAACCGATCCCATCCTACGGCGTCTACGGCCACCTGGGCACTTTCCTGAAATCCAGGACGGATGTTCAGGAGCGGCATTTGCTGGCCGGGGAGATGCCGGCCGGACCGGACTGGGGAGTTGAGCCGGAGGCGGAGCGGGGATTGCTCCATACGGAGCTCGATGGCAGGATCATCCGGGAATACGTGCCTTCAGAACGAGGGAACTATATGGACTTCTTCACCGGCGTTTATGAGGCGATCCGTCATGACGCCCCGCTGCCCGTGACGGCAGAAGAAGGGGTCCGGATCGTCCGGGTGATCGAAAAAGCCTATCAAAGTCTTCATGAGCGGCGGATTGTGCCGTTCCGATAATATGGGAAAGCTATTTGTTTATATTGCTTGCATCTTGCTGGGATCGGTGACCCTGACACCCGCAAGACCAAAAAGGGTGCTGCTGGACTATTACCACAACAATGAGTGGCACACCGATCCTTCGGGTCAACTCATCCGCTACCATTACACCTGGGAAGATCGCGCTAATTCCGGGTTCTCTATGCTGGGAGAAATATTCAGGGATCATGGCGCAACAACGGATTCGCTGGCCACGGCGCCGACGGCGGAGAACCTCCGGGGGGCCGCTGTCTACATCATAGTAGATCCCGATGACGAGCGGGAGGTGGCCCGACCGAATTTTCTGACCTCTGCAGAGACCGCGGTTATCGAGGGGTGGGTAAAGGGAGGCGGTGTGCTGATGCTGATGGGCAATGACTCCGCTAACGCGGAATTCCCGCATTTCAATATGCTGGCGGAGCGGTTTGGGATCCATTTTAACTATGACGACTACCACAAGGTAACCGGGAACCGGTATGAAATGGGTGCCTTCGACCTGCAAAAAAAAGGGCCGGTCTTTGGAAAGTCACGCAAGGTTTTTATAAAGGACCTGAGCACCCTGTCGGTCAATCCGCCGGCTCACGCTTATTTTACCGACAGCGGGCATGTGATTATCGCGGTGGCAAAGGTGGGCCTGGGTTGTGTGTTTGCCGTGGGCGATCCCTGGTTTTATAATGAATATATGGACGGTAAGAGATTGCCGCCGGACTTCGACAACCGTCTCGCTGCCGAGGATCTGGTGCAGTGGTTGCTTCGCCAGGGGCAGGAACAAGATAAATAGCCACTCATGAAGAAATTTCTGGACGAGGATTTTTTATTGGGCACGGAGGCCGCCCGGCGGTTATACCATGAGTATGCGAAAGAGATGCCGATAATCGACTATCATTGTCACCTGTCCCCTGCGGAGATCGCAGCCGATCAAAGGTTCCCGAACCTGACGCAGGCATGGTTGAATGGCGACCATTACAAGTGGAGAGCCATGCGGGCCAACGGGGTGGAGGAGGGCTATTGTACGGGGGATAAGCCTGACCGGGAAAAGTTTTTTAAGTGGGCGGAGACCGTGCCTTATACCCTGCGGAACCCGCTTTATCACTGGACGCATTTGGAATTGCAGCGGTATTTCGCCGTCGACGGGATCCTGAACGAAAAGACGGCGGGGATGATCTATGAGGAATGCACGGAGAAACTGCAAACAAAAGAATATTCGGTGCGGAACCTGCTGCGCAAAATGAATGTACAGGCGATTTGCACAACGGATGATCCGGTGGATTCGCTGGAGTTCCACCGGCGGCTGCGGCAGGATGGATTCGAGATCCCGATACTTCCGGCTTTTCGCCCCGACTCCGCAATGAACGTTGATCATCCGGAGCGGTTCAATGCATATCTCAAAAGGCTCGAGGCCGCGGCCGATGTTGCCGTTACCCAATTCAACGATTATCTGTTTGCCCTTCAGAACCGGCATGACTTCTTTTCTTCCATGGGCTGCACGGTGTCGGATCATGGATTGGAAGAGATGTATGCGGAGGAGTTCACCGTCTGGGAGGTGGAGACGATATTCAACAAGATCCGCGGCGGGAAAGAACTTACCGATATGGAGCGGCGAAAATTCAAGTCCGCGATGTTGGTCCATTTTGCGGAGTGGGATTGGGAGAAAGGCTGGGTCCAGCAGTTCCATCTCGGAGCGTTGCGAAACAACAACAGCCGGATGACAAAGCGACTGGGCCCGGATACGGGTTGGGATTCCATCGGGGATTTTCCACAAGGGCGCGCATTGGGGCGCTTCCTGGACAGGCTGGACAGGGAAGACAAACTGGCCAAAACCATTCTGTATAACCTAAATCCTTCAGACAACGAGCTGATCGCCACGATGGTCGGAAATTTCAACGACGGCTCGGTGGCCGGCAAGGTGCAATTTGGCTCGGCATGGTGGTTCCTGGATCAAAAGGATGGGATGATACGGCAGATCAATACCTTGTCCAACATGGGGCTGCTTAGCCGGTTCGTGGGAATGTTGACGGATTCCCGGAGTTTCCTGTCATTTCCCAGACACGAATATTTCCGGCGCATCCTTTGCAATTTGTTTGGAGAGGAAATGACGAGTGGGGAGCTTCCCGACGATATGGAATGGATTGGAAAGGTCGTGCGGGATATCTGCTATTATAATGCCCGGCAATATTTTAATTTTCAGCGGCCGGCATCTTTGTTGCAAGGATAAAAAAAAGGATCATATGAAAAAGATAGCAATGTTTTGCCTGGTGGCCCTGGGCCTCAGCGCGTTGACAGCCGGTTGTGTCCCGCCGCCGCATCAGCGGCCAAAACCGCCGGAACTCGGCTCGCCGCCAAAACCACCGGGAGGGCCGATGGCGGAATTTCGGTAACTTACAGGAATAAATCAGACACGTATGGCCAAAAAAGAAAAAAACACGATCGATATGCCGGATGTCAGCGATATACCCGGCCAGGAGCACATTCGTCCGCCCCGTTTTGGCGAGCTGTCGGACAATACAGCATCTTCGGCTGACGAAGAGGGTAATGACGTGCTGGGCCCGGAAGCCAGCTCCGATGACGATCTCCGGCTGGACCAGTCGTCCAATGTTTCGGCGGAGGAGCGTTCGGACCTGGCGCGGATGGGCCGGGACGGTGCGGATGATGAGCCGTTGCGGACAGGCCTGCTGGACAGTACGGATGAGGATGGGACGCCGCTCAATGAAAAGAGTTTTGGCGAAGGCCGCAACAACGATCTGTCGGCTGATGACCTGGATATCCCCGGGGCGGATGAGGATGACCGCGATGAGGAACTGGGTGAGGAAGATGAGGAAAATAACGACTACAGCATCAGCGACAACGAAGATGATACGGATATCAACCCCGACCTGTAACCGGCGGTGACGGAAGGCCGGTCGGCGGGTTGGCTGGGGTAATCGTTTCCTGCCGTCCAGGTCCGGAGAGCCGTGTCGTCGGCAGGCACTGGGGATATTTTTCCTGTATGAATTGAATGAGGCCTTCGCGGACATCGCAGCGCAGGTCGAACGCATTACCCGAGCTTGCGGCGCTCATCAGTGCCCGGACTTCGATGGTTCGTTCGCTTGTATTGGTTACCTGCAGGATATTGATACGTTTGTCCCATAATGGGTTGTCAGCGAGCAGCCGGGTAAGCTCGGCGCGAAGCGGTTGGAGGGGCATGGTGTAATCCACATAGAGGAACACCGTCCCGAGGATATCGGATGTATTTCGGGTCCAGTTCTGAAAAGGTTTTTCCACAAAGTAATTGATGGGCAGGATCAGGCGGCGCTGGTCCCAGATCTTGAGCACCACATAGCTTAGCGTGATCTCTTCTACGCGTCCCCACTCTCCCTCGACGACAAGGACGTCGTCGATCCGGAGCGGCTGGGTAAAAGCGATCTGGAATCCGGCGAGAAAATTGCCAAGGGATTTCTGCGCCGCAAAACCAATGATGATACCGCCGACGCCCACGCCCGTAAGCAGGCCGGTACCTATTTTCCGGAGATTGTTGAAGCTTAGCAGGATCGCGCAGACCGTCAGGACAATAACCAGGCTGACCGCAAGCCGCCGGATAAATTGCAGTTGCGTCCGGATCTTTCGCTCCTTCAGATTGTCGGCTTTGTCAATATCGAAGGTGTGATAAACATAATCTTCAAATACCTTTATGAGCGCGATCAGTACGTTGGCAAAAGAGATGGCCAGCAGGATCTCGGTCGCTTTGTTGAGGAATTGGCCGATGTCGGCCCGGATCTTCATTAGCGGAAGCAGGAAATTGAAGGCGAGGAGAGGAAGGAAATAGCTGAATGGCTTGCTAAGCCGGTTCAGGAAGCTGCGGCTAAACGAAAAAGCGGGCTTGTCATGGCGTGGCTTTCGCCGGAGCAGCAGCGAAAGCATAAATTTGACGATCAGGCCAATGATGATGGCCAGGGCTACCAGGATACCATCCCAAACTAAGGCGGGCAGCTTGTCGAACTGCGCCAGGAACTGATCCGGCATATGATTGGCGTATTTGGTTGTGCCGGGCCCGTTCTACGGCCGGCGTGGCACATTTTTTTATACAGTTATGTCGTACAGTTAGTTTAGTCCACGGGGAATAATTTTTTGTGCGATAGAGGTTTAGGTTAATGGACGCCATCCCGGTTCTCCGGGATGGCTTTTTTTTTATGGATGGGTATAAAAATAGCCGGTCGGAGACCGGCTTATTCGTAATTCCCGGGTCGGTCAGGCTCTCCTGATGACACCGAGAATGAGCGAGATCAGGGCAAGAACGATCAGGATATGGATCAACCCACCTACGCTATATACGAAAACGCCGAGGAGCCACCCGATCAGTAAGATGACTGCAATTAGATACAATAGACCACTCATAAAGATAATTTTTAGTGTAGGAATAATTTGTTACCTGCCGGTAATAGTGAAAATTGCTTGCCAGATTATTTTGCAGCGCCAAAGCCTCCGGGAGCGGCCCGGCTGGGGAACAAAGTCTACAAAATGCGCTCGCGATCTGGCAGTGATCTTGCTTGTTAATTCAACAGATGAATAAAACCCCCCGTCCTCCAAAAGCATTCTGGCGATCCATCCGGGACGCTGCCGTCGATTTCAACAACGACAACGGCTTTAAGCTGGCAGCCAGCCTTTCCTATTCGATGATCTTTGCGATCGGGCCGCTCCTGATCGTGGTGATCTCGCTGGCGGGGATCTTTTGGGGGCAGCAGGCGGTCGAGGGAAAGATCTATATGCAGATCAAGGATCTTGTCGGTAATGGCGCCGCCATCCAGATACAGGACATCATCAAATATATCCAGCAATCAAAACACAGCGAAGCGGGAGCGATCATCGCGGGTGCGGTGTTGGTCATCGCCGCCACCGGCGTATTTACGGAGATCCAGGGTTCGATCAATTATATGTGGGCGATCCAGGCTAAGCCAAAAAAGGGCTGGCTATACCTGCTGATGAGCCGGCTGATATCGTTTTCTCTCATTGTCGCGTTTGGCTTCATCGCCATGGTCTCACTGGTGATCAACTCGCTGATGGACCTCCTCAGCGACTACCTGGTCCGGTATTTCTCACACTTTACCATTTATCTTTTTTATGCTGTCAACCTGCTGTTGATCCTGGCGATCACGGTGCTTCTTTTTACGATTATTTTTCGCATTCTACCCGACGCGATCATCACGTGGCGGGATGCTTTCGCAGGGGCGATTTTTACCGGGGTATTCTTTATGGTGGGGAAACTGCTCATCAGCCTCTATCTTGGCCATTCCAATATCGGCCAGATGTACGGCGCAGCCGCATCGATCATGATCATCCTGGTGTGGGTATATTATTCTTCGATCATCCTTTATTTCGGGGCGGAATTTACCAAGGCATATGCGATAAGGCATGGGAAGGGGATCCGGCCGAACGATAACGCCGTCTTTATTCTCAAACGGGAATCGCGGGAGTTGGGCGACGAGCCGGCCGGTAAGATCTAGGACACCCGGCGTTTGGATCCCTGCAGGCTGGCCTTCAGCTGGGAGAGCAGATCCTCTTTTCCTTTTTTGTGGACAACGCGAAGGGTCGGGGTGGCGGTTTTCACGCCCTTTGCCTTGGCCTTTATCAGTTTCATCAGCTCATCTGCATACGTGTCCTTGTATTTAGAGATGTCGAAGGGGCCGGAAAGCTGCTCGATCAGCTGGACCGCCATTTTCAATTCCGCAGGTTTTGCCGTTTCGCCGGGAATATTGAGCTCGCTGGTCGGACGGATCTCCTGGGCCCAGCGGATGCGGTTAAGGACAATGACCTTTTCCACCGGTTTTATGAGGCAAAGGCCTTCCTTGTTCCGGAGGACGAAACTCCCGAAACCGACCTTGCCGGTTTTTCGCAATGCATCGCGCAGGAGCGCATAGGCTTTGACGCCGGATTTCTCCGGCTCCAGGTAGTAAGGGGTCTCGTAATAGATGCCATCGATCTCTGTCTCATTCACAAACTCATTGATGCCGATGATCTTCGATTTTTCCGGACTGGCCTTTTCAAAATCCTCATCCGTAAGGACGATGTATCGATCGTCGAGCTTATATCCCTTCACGATATTCTCCCAGGGAACCTCTTTTCCGGTTTCCTCGTTGACACGCTTGAAGCGGATGTGGGCGTGATCCTTTTTGTCCAGCATGTCGAGGTCCAGGTCACTATCCTGGACGGCGCTATACATTTTGATGGGGATGTTGACCAGGCCGAAGCCGATGGCTCCCGTCCATATCGATCGCATGGCGTAAATATTTGCATAAAATTCGAAAAAAAAGAGCCGAAAAAATAAATTTTTTCTCCGGCGCTGTTTGTCTCCAATTTTCTTCGAAAATTGCAAAGCGGGCGGAGCCCGCTTTAGTCCCAAAGTCCACGAACCTGGGCCACCGGAATATTCATCAGCTCCCGGTATTTTGCGACAGTCCGCCGGGCGATGCTGTATCCCCTCTGGGCCAGGATAGTAACCAACTGGCGGTCCGTATACGGCGCCTTTTTATCCTCTCCCTGGATGACCTCCTGGATGATATTCTGGATCACCTTGTTGCTGATATTGTTTCCTTCCTGGTTCACGATACCCTCGGTAAACAGGTCTTTCAGGAGGATGGTGCCGAAAGGTGTCTCGGCGTATTTGTTACACGTGAGCCGGGAGACGGTAGAGATATCGACCTTTACCCGATCGGCAATATCCTTCAGCTTCATCGGTTTGAGCATCAGGATGTCACCGAACTTGAAATAGTCGTGCTGCATGTCGACGATGGCCCGCATGATCTTTAACATGTTCGATTCGCGCTGTTGGATGGCATTGATAAACCATTGGGCGGAGGAAAGCTTACTGCGCAGATATTGCCGCGCCGCCTTGTCCATCGAGGTGTTCTGAGTAGAGCTTTGAACCATCTCCATCCAGGACTGGCTGATGTGCAGGTTGGAGGAGCGCTGGCGATATAAGGCCAGTCCGAGGCCGTCGGCCTCCTCGAAAATGATGAAATCCGGAAGGATGGACGGATTTGCCTGGATGCTTGTCGATTCGGGATTGAATGGTCGGGTGCTCAGATGGGCCAGCAGATTCAGGACGATGCGGATCTCGTCGTCTTCGAGACCCAACTGCTTTTTCAGCTTATCGAGATTGCAGGTGCGCAGGTCCTGGAAATGGCCTTCGAGCAATTGGATAGCCGTGCGGACATCGGGACGTTTGACGTTCATTTGCTTTAGCTGAAGGAGCATATATTCCTGCACGCTTCGGCATCCGGCGCCCATCGGCTCCAGTCCCCGGATCAATTTCAGCGAGTCTTCGATCTCTTCCGGCTCGATCCAGACCTTGGTTTTGAACGAAATCTCGGATGCGAGGTCGTCCAGGTCCGTTTCCAGGAACCCATGCTCGTTCAGCGAGTCGATGAGGAAATCCAGCATCGGCAATTTATCCTCCGCAACATCGAGGAACCGGCATTGGCGTTTTAGTTCTTCGCGGAAGTCGGTGACTTCGGCTATGGGTTTCTCCGGGACCTTCTCGGTGTTGATGTAGTTATTATATTCCGTTTTATAGTCTGGAATGTCGTCGTAGCCATACTCTTCCCAGTTCTGAAAATCCTGCACGGTCTCTTTGGAGAACTTCTCCCCGGGTGTGTCTTCGCCGGAGGATAATTCCTCCAGCGCGGGATTTTCAGTCAACTCATCTTGTATTCGTTGCTCCAGCTCCAGGGTATTCAGGTGGAAAAGGTTCAATAGTTCGATCTGCTGCGGAAGAATGGTGTGTTGCTGCTTTTGCGTTTGAACTTGCTTCAGCATGTTACCCTTTTTTATTTGTGCATGGGAGATACGACAAATCGGCTGCCAGAAATTGGTCCGGCGCATTGCAACTTCAATCGGGCCCGGATTGACGCTCATGTAGAAAAATCGGTACGTTTTTGGGGAAAAACTGGAACAAAATCCTTGATGGACAATCATTTCGTTATCCGTTGGTGATTCGGGGGGATGGGCATCGCGGAGGGAAATCCTTCGGGTTGGTCTGTATTTTGACATATTACGGGTAATGAATTAACTTAAATATTATTCAGAATCATAATCTAACTATGCGCAAGGATCGACCAGTCAAACCAGAACGCTCGTTACCACGTCGGCTGCTGCGCATCTTGGGGCGGACATTGCTCACTATTGTCATTATCCTGCTGATCGTCTTTTTTCTCATCCAGACCCCGTTTGTTCAAAATATTGTCCGGGAGAAGGCAGTCATCTATCTTTCCCGTAAGCTGAAGACCCGGGTACGGATCGGCGGCCTGTCGGTCGGGTTGTTCCATTCCGTCAAGCTGACCGATGTGTATCTCGAAGACCGGCAAAGCGACACCCTGCTTTCCGCCGGACTGATCGACGTCAGGGTCCGGATGCTTGCCCTGCTTCACAACCATCTCGATATCGGGGACGTGCACCTCAAAGACGTGACGGCCAAGATCAGGCGGGGCCTGCCTGACTCGGCATTCAATTTCCAATTTATCGTGGATGCGTTCGCGGGGCCGGTGTCGCCGCTAGCCGCGAAGCCGGCCGGCCGGCCGATGAAGATCGATATGAAGGAACTGGATCTGGACAATGTCCGGTTTGTGTACCGGGACACGGTGACCAGCAATAATATCGCCGTCCTGGTGGGCCATAGCATTACCCAGGTGGACAGGATCGACCTGGATCGCCAACGGTTCGATGTCAAGGCGATTGAAATGGACAAATTCGCGGCACATATCGTACAGGGAGGACGGGTGGTCACGGACACCCGGCTTGGCCGGCTGTTGACGGCCGGCGGCCGGCTCGACTTAAACCGGCATGTATTCGAAGCAAAGACGATACAAATCGACAGCACCGGTCTGGCATATGATGACAACACGCAAAAACGACAGCAGGCCGGGATGGATTACGCGCATCTCGGTGTAAGCGGGTTGCAGTTCCGGATGCGTGACCTGAAGTATACACCGGATTCCATCACCGGTAAAATCGACTCGGCATCTTTGGATGAGCGTTCCGGTTTCCGGCTGGACAGGCTTCAAACCGTCTTCTATTACTCCGATCATCGGGCGCAACTGAACAATCTGTTGCTGGCTACACCGGGAACATTTTTGCAGCGGTCGGTCAGCCTGCGCTATGACTCGCTTGGCGGGATGGTGAAAGATGCGGCGCATACGCAGGTCGATCTCGATCTGGCGGGAAGCCGGGTGAAGGTGAGCGATATCCTCGTATTCGCACCGTTTTTGCGAAGCGAGGCGGCGTTCAGCCACCCCGGTGACGTGCTGCTGGTCAATACGAGGATCACCGGGACATTTGACGACCTCGACGTGCATACGCTGCAATTCAGCGGACTTCGGGATATCCGGCTGGACCTGGCCGGGCGGGTTGAACATCCGTTTAATATGGATCGGCTGAATGCCGATCTGAGGATAGCACGCCTTTCGGGAAGCGGGGCGGCGGTGCTTGGATTACTGCCAAAAGGCAGCATGCCTTCTTCCATCCGGTTCCCGGACCGGTTTGACCTCCATGGCCGGCTCGCAGGCGGGATGGACAGCGTCCGCACGGACCTTGTTCTTGTCACCTCGTCGGGTACGGCGGCAGTCCGCGGCTGGGCGCGACGGTTCAGAAATACGGCTGCCGCGTCCTATGACCTCGACCTCCGGACCAACGCCCTACAGTTGGGGCAGCTATTACGGGACAGCTTGCAGTGGGGGGCGGTGACAGCGGAATTAAAAGTAAAAGGCCAGGGGCTTGACCTGAAAAGCGCGAGGGCGACCCTCCACGGACGGGTAGCATCGGCAACCATCAGACAGTATACCTACACGGGGATGACGTTGGAAGGAGCGCTCGCCGGTCAATTCGTACACCTGCATTCAACCATCAACGATGAGGCGGTACGGTTCGATCTTCAGGGATCGGCAGATCTCGCCAAGAGGTATCCCGCCGTGAAGGTGGACTGGCAGATCGATACGGTCGACCTGCTGGCCTTGCATCTTACAACGGATACGTTGGCATTCCAGGGTCACCTGCTGGCAGATTTCAGCAGCGTCAACCCGGATTCGCTGCAAGGGAGGCTCGCACTCGGCGGCATCGGGCTGGTAAAAGGATCGCATCGGTATCGGACGGATAGTCTCGTGCTGACGGCGTCGAACAACGCGGGAATGGAAGACATCCGGTTGCACTCGGAGATGGCCGATCTTGACTGGGACGGCCGGTACAAGCTGACGGAAACGGCGCAGGCGCTGGAACATGCGATCAACCGGTATTATGCACTAAGCGGATCCGGGGACACGAGGTATACCGAACAAGACTGGAAACTCCGGATGCAGTTCCGCACCTCGCCTTTGTTGTTGCAACTGGTCCCCTCGCTCCGGGGTACGGATACCGTGGGCGGGATCATGACATTCAACGGCAACCGGGACAACCTGCAACTTCGCCTGCAAACCCCCCGGCTGGTCGTCGGCGATCACTTCTTTCATGATCTGGCCATCCAGGCGGGAACCGCGGACAGCAGCCTGCAGTACGATATTTCGCTGGCCGATGGGCACGGCAGCGGCCTTCTGCTGTATAAGACGGCGGTCTATGGCGCGGTAAAGGATAACCGGGTGACGACAAGTTTACTTCTGCGGGACAAGAACAATACCGAGCGCTACCGCCTCGCCGGCACGGCCTCCCAACAAAACGGCGCCATAAAATTTATTTTTGATCCGGACAGCCTGATGCTCAATTACGACCGCTGGCAGGTTAGTAAAGACAATTTTATTCAATACGATTCCACCGGCGTCATTGCCCATGATCTTACTATCAGCAACCAGGGTGATTCCCTTTCGTTGAACAGCAAGGGGACGACCGGCGCCGCGCCGGTCGATGTCCGGTTCGGCAGCTTCCGGCTCAGCACGATGAGCCGGCTTGCGAATCAGGACTCGGTGATCGCCGACGGCTTGTTGAACGGACAGGCGGAGGTCAAAAATATAACTACAAAGCCTGTTTTTACTTCCGATCTGAAGATCCAAAACCTGAAATACAAGACGGACACACTCGGCGATCTGACCCTGAAGGTCAATAACGAAAGGGCGAATACCTTTACCGCGGAAGTCGGGCTGCAAGGCAAAAACAACGACATCGCCATCACGGGCGACTATTATCCGGGCGACAGCGTAAATCTAAAGCTCGATTTGCGGCGGATGAACCTCGAAGCCTTTACCGCGGCGACACAAGGCGTTATGGAAAAAATGAGGGGAGCGCTGATCGGGCAGATGACGATCCGCGGATCGTTCGATAAACCTACCGTTCGCGGAAACCTTTATTTTGACAGCGCGGTGATCACACCCGCTATATCCGGCGAGGCCCTTGACGTGTCAAAGGACAGGATCGCCTTCGATGAAGATGGATTTAATTTCAGCGAGTTTACGCTGCGGGACTCTGCAGGCAACAAGCTGATCATCGACGGAAACGTCTTTACAAAGGACTATCATAGCTATGGCTTTGATATCTCCCTGAACGCCCAGAACTTCCGGATGGTCAACGCGCCGGAAAACAGTTCCCGGCAATTCTATGGCCAGCTCAACCTCGACGCGGCCATAAATCTCGAAGGGAGCCTTGATGCACCGGCGGTTGACGGGACCATCCGGGCGAACAAAAACACCAATTTCTACTATGTTCTGCCCGGCAACGATCCGGAGGTCGGCGACCGTGTCGGCGTGGTACGCTTTGTCGATCACCGCACCGGGGACACGCTGGTGGACAAGAAAGCACTGGCGCTGCGGGCTGGCAATAAAACGATAAAGGGACTTGACGTTAGCCTGAACCTCCTTACTGACACCAGTGCCCTGCTCAATGTCGTCATCGATCCGCGCAGCGGCGACGAACTTAATGTCCGCGGTCAAAGCAACCTCGTCTTCCAGCTGGAGAAAAGCGGCAAGGTGGATCTTACGGGTTCTTACGAGGTGAACGGCGGCTTTTACAGCATGTCCTTTGAAGTACTAAAGCGGAAATTCAGTATCGATCCCGGCAGCGTCGTTACCTGGACCGGCGACCCAACAACGGCTACCGTGAATCTCACCGCTTCGTATACCGCATTGACCCCTTCCATCGACCTGGTATCGAATGTCATTTCCGATCTGCCCCCGGCCGAACAAAACAAATTCCAGCAAAAACTCCCTTTCCTGGTCACCCTCCGATTGGATGGCGACTTGCTAAAACCAACCATCACCTTCGATATTTCACTCCCTACCAATGTCCTTTCCCTTTGGCCGGACGTCGACCAACGACTTACCGAGCTGCGTACCCAGCAATCCGAAATGAATGAACAGGTCTTCGCCCTCTTGCTGCTCAACCGCTTTGTCGGCCCGGACCCGCTGGCCTCTCGGGAAGGCGGCGGAAGTACGGTGGGCAACCTGGCCTTTTCAAGCGCCAGCCAGATCCTGACAAACCAGATGGACCAGGTGGCCGCCAGCCTTATTAAAGAGGTGGACATCCATTTCGACCTGAATAACCAACAAGACTGGTATACCGGCACCGAGATCGCCTATACCGAGCTTGATGTCACCGTGTCAAAACACTTGATGGAAGACCGGCTTCGGGTCAGCGTCGGCAGCAGCTTTGACGTCGTTGGGACAGGCGCCCCCAACCAGGCGGCCTCCAACCTGGCGGGCACCGTCGATGCAGCCTATAAGCTGACTAAAGACGGGCGTTATCTGGTTCGCGCCTATCGCCAGAATCAATATGAAGCGGTCATCCAGGGTCAGGTGATCGAAACGGGTGTGGGTTTTATCTTCACCTTCAACTATGATAAATTCAAGGAGATATGGCATCACGCCAAAGGGGAATCGATAGAACCGGCAAAGACAACAAACGGCAGCAGTACAAGCTCTAAATGATGACAGGATTTCAGCGAATGTCAAGGCGAATATTATCGGCGGCAATGCTATCGGCGGCCCTGGTTGGCTGTCATGAGTCCAAATACCTGACGGAGAATCAGACCCTGTATACCGCCAATAAGACGCAGGTCCAGCCCTCGGTGCCGATGACAAAAAAAGAAAAGAATAAATGGAACGAGGAGATGGAAGGATATCTGCGGCCAAAACTGAACAGCAAAATTTTAGGCCTTCGCGTAAAGCTTTGGATCTATAATATCGCGGGCACAACCAACAAGAACAAGGGATTCAAACATTGGCTGAAATACAAGGTGGGCGAACCGCCTGTCCTGGCAAGCCCCGCGATCCTCCGCAACAACACCGAAGTGCTGCAAAGTCACTTCGAGAATAAAGGGTTCTTTCACGATACCGTTTTGGTGACCACTTTCGTCAAGGATAAACACCTCAGCGCGACCTACACGGCGCAGATCGGCCCACGCTATACGATCGGGAAGATCGATTATCCGGATGACTCCGACCAGATCAGCAACCGGATCGACACCATGAAACGGTCATCCCTGCTAAAAACGGGAGATTTCTATGACTTTGAGACGATCAAAGCGGAGCGGGTTCGCATCGACAGCCGGCTGAAGAACCGGGGCTTTTACTATTTCAATCCCGACTACCTGATCGTCGACCTGGATACCGCCGTAGGCAACCACCGCGTGGATATGTTCATGCGTTTGAAGGATGAGATGCCTGACCCTGCCCGGGAAGTTTATCGGATCGACAGCATCACGGCTTATGTGAATTCCGGTTTCAGACCCGACACGAATCAAAAACATGCCTATGTGACACCCGAAGGTTACCATATCATCGATTCGGCAAAATTCCTGAGACCCGGGGTTTTCAGCAATACGCTGCTCATCCGGCCGAATAGTATTTACAAGCTTGACGATCACAACTCCTCCCTGAGCCGGCTGGTAAGTCTCGGGGTCTTCCAGTTTGTAAAGGCCCGTTTTCAACCGGCCTCATCCGCAGACACCAACAACAGGCTGAATCTCTTTTATTACCTTACCCCCGCACAGAAAAAACAGCTTCGATTTGAAGTTACCGCGCTTACCCGCGACGACAATACCACGGGTACGGAGCTGGCGCTAAACTGGCGCCATCGCAATTTATTCCGCGGCGGTGAATTATTCAATGTCCGGCTATACAGTGGTATCGAAGGTCAATCCATCAGCCGCGATTCGATCAGTCACAAAAATATCACCTCCCTGACCCGTCGTGCGGGTATCGACATCAGTCTGACCATCCCGAAGATCGTGTCCCCTTTTAACCTGAATACCAGCGGAAAATTCGTACCAAAGACAAAGATCGCCGCGGACTATGACACGTATCGGAATAACTCGCTGTACACGCTTACTTCTTCCCGCGTCAGTTTTGGCTACCAGTTCAAAAACCGGATCACGTCCGAGAATGCAATCACCGTATTAGGTGTCAGCTATGTCCGGCCTTCGAATATCACGGACAGTTTTCAGAAGGCGATCAACAGGAACCGCAACCTTTACTATGCCATCGAACCGCAGTTTATTATCGGTCCTTCCTGGGATTTCAATTATACCTCTTCGCTCGATCGCCGGAATGCCCGGCGGCCGGCTAACTTCTTTTTCAATGCCAATGTGGATTTCTCCAACAATCTCCTCGGAATATTTTCCGGCGCCAATGTCAACAAGACCGGACGGCAAAAAGAGATCTTCGGTGTGCCCTTTGCCCAGTACATGCGGTTCCAGGCCGACTTCCGGCATTACATTAACTTTAGCAAGTACAGTATACTGGCCACCCGGGCGAATGCGGGGATTGGTATTTCCTACGGCAACAGCACCAGTCTCCCGTTCGTCAAGGCGTTCTTCGCGGGCGGCACGAACGACATCCGCGCATTCCGGGCACGGGCTCTCGGCCCCGGAAAGTATTTTGCCGGGGACCCGAATACAAATGCCTTTCTGCCGGACCAACCCGGAGATATAAAGCTGGAGGGAAATATTGAATACCGGGCCAGGCTTGCCGGTCTTGTCAACTGGGCGATCTTCACGGATTTTGGCAATGTCTGGACCCTGCGGAAAGATACCAGCCGTCCCGGCGCGGTATTTACCTCGGATTTCCTAAACGACTTCGCCGTGGGCGCTGGAACCGGGCTTCGTATGGATTTTACAATCCTCGTCATTCGGATGGATGTCGCCGTACCGCTGCGGACGCCGTGGAAGGCGGAAGGTTCCAAATGGAATTTCAAGGCCGCAACGGATATCAGCGATCTGGTCCTCAATCTCGCAATTGGTTATCCGTTCTAAGGCATTGATTTTCATTGGCGGAGGGGCCATGCCCCCATGGCATGGTTTTTTTGTCCGTTATGCTGGTAACAATATTCTTCATGGTCTAAAATTGAACGGTATGAACGATCAAAGTAACAAACACCAACAGCCTCCACAAGGCAACAAACAGGACAAGGGCATGAATCAGCAGGGACAGAAACCCGGTAAAGAGGATCAGAGCAAACACCAGGGCCAGCAACAAAAGCGACCTGTACAAAATCAAAATGATATGGACGAGCCGGATCAGCCCGATCAACGGAACAAAATCGGCGACAATCCCGACGAAACGAAGAAGAAGATCCCGAATATGGAGAAAGACCGTTAATCCGATCTGTTTGCTACACAGGCCCGCCCCGGTTTTAAAAATTCGCGGCGGGTTTTATTTTTCCGCCCATTCAACTTTTTTTCGATGATCAATACAACGGATTTACAGGAACTTGAGGTCTCCCTGCCGGGAGACTGGTTGAGAAAAGACAACGGAGATACGTATTCTTTCACTCCCGACCAGATGAAGATCGAAGATGGCCGGTTGTTCCGGGACCTGCACGTCCGGCACCCCGACGGCCGGATGGAAGAGATACGGTATGCATTGACGGTAGAAGACGATTACTGCGGCATTTTGTTGAATCAGGAAGAATTCAAAGTGCGGCGACTGTCCAAATTCGCCGACGGGGCGGCGATCATGGAGTGGGAGGACAGGGCAGGCAGGAGGATCGTTTTTGAGCGCTATCCGGCGGCAAAGTCCATGGCTAGTGGTGTTTGAAATACTGGATGGCTTTTTCGTGCCGCCGGGCCGCTTCAAGACTTTCAAAGGTGCCCAGGTTGCGGCGCCGTTTTGTTTTCGGATCTATTTTCCTTGAGTATATGCGGTATTGCCCGGATTTCAATTTGCGTATCATGCGAAGAAAAATTAAAAAACTGTGCCGGGCATGAATCGCGGGGCTTGAGCAATATTTTCCTCAAAGCCGGGTTCCGGTTGTGCACAAGTTTTAATTCAAGCTTTTGTCAACCAGTTATTTGCGAAAGAAAAACGGATTGGTACCGGATTTGGAAAAAGATTGTTAAAACGATATTGATATGCTTCACCAAACCGATCTGCGATTTCTCCGTGAAAAAATTCAAGACCTTAAACACGCGATTTTTTTCAGCGAGAATACATCCTTGTTGAGGATGGCAACGACGATCGTGACCCTGTCGAAAATAGATGAGCTGGGTCAGCTTTGGTTCTTTGTTCCCCGGCCGCAGCAGTCCCTCCAGGAGTTTGACCGTGAATTCCCCGTGCGGCTGGAGTTTTTCAAAAAAGGGCGGCAATTTTTTTTACACATGCTGGGTAAGGCGTTCATTGTGACCGATCCGGAGGAGATCAACAGCCTGGTTCACGAGGATATCCGGGAGCAGACGGCCGACCACCTGGTATTGATAAAGGTCAGGATGACAAAGGCGGACTATTTCGAAACACCGGGTGAGCGGCCCCGGCCGGCAAAATGGTGGCGGGAGGTCCGGAACCAGGTGCATGGGTGGTTGTCGCACTCCCGACCTGCCGTGGCATGGCATTTGAATCGGTAATGGCAAACGCGTTAATTATGAAAATTCTTCCGACTTATTTCATTATCGGTTCGCTTTTAGTCTTCGGCGCCGGCTGTGGCAATGGTGCTTCGGACAGCGCGGAGGCGGCCAAAGACTCCAATGCCGTCAAAATGGACAGCACAGCCCGTGACAGCACGGCGAAGACGATTCCCGCTACGGTGTCCAAGGCGGACCAGGATTTTGCCGTCAACACGGCCATCGCCGGAATGACCGAGATCCAGGCAGGACAGATCGCGCAACAGAAGGGGATGTCGAAGGATGTGAAGGATTATGCGGAGATGATGATCAAAGATCACACCGCCGCCGCGGATAAATTAAAGGCCATTGCAACCCAAAAGAATATCTCGTTACCTGCGACGCTTACGCCGGATGTCCAGAAGAAACTCGACGATCTTCAAAAAGAAGATGGGAAAAAATTCGACAAGGATTATCTGGCAATGATGGTGTCGGACCACAAAAAAGTGATCAGCGCCTTTGAAAACGAATCGAAAAATGGCTCTGATGCGGATATCCGCGCTTTTGCGGATAGTACGCTGCACACGCTTCGTGTCCACCTCGATAAGGCGGAAAAGTGTGAAAAGATGGAAAAAAAGATGTAGATGATCGATTGAATTGCCGACTACCCGATGAATCTGAAAAATTGCGCTTTCTACTGATTAAAAAGGGAAGGTGCGAACCGGGCTCCGCCCGGTTTGGCCAGGGCAGGAATAATATTCCTGCCCTTTTTTTGCCTCCCCCGCCATGATTTTTTTACTTTAGGCTGTAACATTGCCGTTTGGCGCCCGTCATTTCCAGTAAGCATGTCTATCGAAGTCTTCCAAGAGCGCATTTTGCCCATGAAGGACAAACTGTTCCGGTTTGCCTTGCGCCTGTTGCAAAATGTCCAGGAAGCGGAGGATGTGATCCAGGATGTCATGGCGGGGGTCTGGATGCGGCGGGAAGAATGGGGGCAATGGAAGAGTATCGAGGCATACTGTATGGCGGCCACAAGGAACCAATGTATCGACCGGATCCGCAAGAATTCCTATCGCCGGGAAAAACAGCGATCGATCCCCGCGGCAGGTAGCGTGCAGGACCCACTTGAAAAAATGATGAGCAAGGAAATGACTACGCGGATCCGCAGGATCATGGCGGCGCTTCCGCAAAACCAGCAGATGGTAGTCCATCTGCGCGAAGTGGAGGGATTCAGCTACAACGAAATTTCAGACGTGCTGGACATGAGCCTGGACCAGGTGAAAGTCAACTTGTTCAGGGGACGCCACGCGATCAAGGACACGATCACAACGGAGGAGGGATTATGGAACAAGAAGAAATAAAAACCCTGCTGGAGAAGTATTGGGCGGCGGAAACCACCCTGGAAGAGGAATGTCGGCTGGCGGCATATTTCCGTCAGCCGGAGATTGCGCCCGAATGGGAGCCGATACGGGAGATATTTGCCTGGCGGGAAGAAGAAGCGGAGGTGGTACCCGGGCCGGACTTTAACCGGCGCATGCTGCGGCGGATCAGCGACATGGAGGAGGCGCCGAAGATTTCCAGGTTTTCGATCCGTTTCGCGGCGGCCGCGGCGATAATCCTGTGCCTGGGAATCAGTTTGCTGATCCCGTCCATCTCGCCGCAGCCGCGGCAGCCGGTGGCGCGCACTGCAGTTGCCGACACCTATACCGATCCGCAGCAAGCGCTGGCTGCCGTCAGGAAGGTCTTGCTGGTGGCGTCCTCCCGGATGAACGAGGGAAAAAATATTACTCAAAAAAATATGACCCGCCTTCATGATACCTGGCAAACCGCGATCCGCGACTAGCCGGCAGGCGGACTAAACAAACAATTATGCATACAATCAAACTCCGTATGTGGGTGCTCGCCCTGGCGCTGCTGATGATCGGCAAGGCAGGTCTGGCCCAGGATGACGCGATCGGAAAATTCTTCGGGAAGTATGTCGAGGATGATCGGTTTACGGTGGTCTCCATCAGCCCGAAAATGTTCCGCCTTATGGCGAAAGTCAAATGGGACACGGTTTCACCCGACCTCAAGCAAACGGTCAGCAAGCTGACAAGCCTCCGGATCCTGAGCACGTCGACGACACCGACGGTCTTTTATAAAGAAGCGCTGGCGAAGATCGACCGGAAGGAATATGAAGAATTGATAACGGTTAAAAGCAGCAAGGATAATGTCCGTTTTATGGTAAAGGAGACGGGCAATACGATCCATGAATTATTGATGATCTCGGTCGGTGAGGATGGATTCACCCTGGTCAGTTTTGTAGGAGACATCGACCTCGACAAGCTCGCCCGGCTCTCATCCGATATGGACATAAAAGGTATGGAAGACTTGAAAAATGCAAAACGAAAACAATAAATACAATGAAAAAGATTATTGCCCCGGTACTGGTCATGCTCGTTACCGTAGCCTGCCATGGGCAGGAAAGCCACCTGGACCAATTCTATCAGAAATTCGACGCCGCGGGTTCGGAGACAACGAAAGGGTCGATCAACCTGGCTTTGCTGTTGAACTTCAGCGCTTCGGACACCTCAGACCCCTGGACGAAGCGGGTAACGATGTGCCGGTTTATGACGATCGATCCGGCGAAGACGCCAAAGGCAGAGCAGGAATGGGCCGAACTGAGGCAGTCATTGAAAGACGATCATTTTGAGGAATGGATGTCGATCCGAAAGGGAAAGGGAAATTTCCGGCTATTGGCAAAGGACCGCAGGGATGGGCAGGAAGATATCGTCGCCCTAGCGACGGACGAGCATGGTCAGGGGGTTTTCTTCCACCTGCGGGGACGTTTTACTGCCGCTGACAAAGCCCGCATGGAGGCTGCCCTGGAGAATAGCTAACAGGAACGACAGTATCTAAAGACGCGGCGCCGCTGGAACGGTTGCGGGCGGTCCAACGGATCCAGCCGCTAAAAAATATATCGCGGTTCCAGGAGATAATTGATTGACTGGCGGTATATTTAGGCATGCTTGCAACAAATAATTCCCGCAGAAAATTTCTGAAAAAGGCGCTGGTAGCCGGCGCCGGATTTTACATCGTTCCCCGCCACGTATTGGGTGGACCGGGGTTTACCGCGCCCAGCGACAAACTGGTCGTCGGCTCGGTCGGGATAGGCGGTAAAGGCGAAGTCGACGTCAATTACCTTGCCGGCACCGGCAAGACCGAGATTGCGGTGCTTTGCGACGTCGACGACCGCCGGGCAGCAACTATCCGGAACAAATTCAAGACCGCGAAGCACTACAAGGACTACCGGCAAATGCTCGACAAGGAGCACAAGCAGCTGGATGCGATATCCATCTCTACACCGGATCATATGCATGCCGTGATCGGCATGGCTTGTATGCAGTTGGGCAAACACGTTTATATTCAAAAGCCGTTGACCCACGATATCTATGAAACCAGGATGCTGACCGAGGCGGCGGCACGATATAAAGTGGTGACCCAGATGGGCAACCAGGGTGCGTCCGGAGACGGCGTCCGGCAACTGGTGGACTGGTATCGGGCGGGCGTGATCGGGGATGTAGCGGAGGTATATTGTTTTACCAACCGCCCGGTTTGGCCGCAGGGAATCGCCTGGCCGGATAAGAAAGCGACAGTGCCGCCGGAGCTGGATTGGGACTTGTGGCTGGGGACGGCGCCATACAAAGACTACGTCGACAACCTGGTACCGTTCAATTGGCGGGGTTGGTGGGACTACGGCACCGGCGCCCTGGGCGACATGGGCTGTCATATCATCGCTCCGGCTTTCCAGGTGTTGGGGCTAGGTTATCCCACCGAGGCGGAATGCAGCGTGGGCGAAGTCTGGACAGGTGAATTCCAGCGGGGTTACTTCCCCGACAGTTGTCCGCCATCTTCCCATATTACCCTGAAATTCAAGGGCGCACCCGGCAAGCCTGATGTAAAACTCCATTGGATGGACGGCGGCATACAGCCGGAAAGACCCGAGGAACTGGGGCCTACAGAGTTGTTCGGGGATGGCGACAATGCCACCTATTTCATTGGTTCGAAGGGAAAGATGATGTGTGCCACGTACGGAATGGACCCGCAGCTGCTGCCAACGTCAAAAACGGCACAGACGGTGGTACCCCAAACGATCGCCCGGGTACCCGGCGCGGATATCACCGGACACTACAGTTCCTGGGTAGAAGCATGCCAGGCGGGATACGGAAGCGACAAAGAAAAGAACCTAAGCTCAAATTTCAAGGTGGCCGGGCCGTTGACGGAGACGGTACTGATGGGCAACCTGGCGATCCGGAGCTACCAGATGCGGCGCCCGCGCGCGGACGGTCAGGGTTTTGATTATCCCGGCCGTCACATCAAATTGCTGTGGGATGGTCCAAATATGAAAATCACCAATTTCGATGACGCCAATCAGTTCGTCCGGAGGACCTATCGGAACGGGTGGACCCTCGGCATCTAACCGCCCGATTCTTGAGTTTTGACGGCCGGTTTTTTGGGGGCCTGACGGCATTTTTTCCCGCCATTTCCGGAATTGGGAAAGACCGGTCCGATAAGTTGCTGTCAACCATCGGACTAAAAATCCGATGTCCTTTTGCGTTAAATATTTACCCCTTCCAATACAATAAAACGGGTACTTTAGTCCTTATTACATAGTAATAATCCGATGTCCCCTTAGGAAAATCAGTTATAAAACCCAATTATTATGAAACCCAAACCTTACACAACCGCTAATTCAGCCGGCTATTCCCCATCCGGGAGTGACAGTTAAAAAGCGCATCGACCATCTTCATGGCTTGCGCGATCTTTCGCATTGAACCTGTCACCGCTTACACGGAACCGGTTTTTCGCATGTAGATAATGTTTGGTCGCGCGTACATGGAAATGGCCAATGTATGGTTGTGTGTGGTGCAATTTCCGTATACTATGGTGCCACATATTGAAAATAGAGTTCCATTCACCGGTACAATACGACGGTACGCCCGGGTCTTGTTGCTGGGGGTGTTGTTGCTGGCCGGTTTTGCCGGATACAGCCAAAGCAGCCCGCCTCCCTATACGCTGCAGATTTCCGTAACGACCGATAATTCCGTCGATGATGGGACAAGCCTGGACGTTGTGCAGGTCACGGTGCTGGATGCCGGCAATAATCCGGTTTCCGGTGTTTCCGTCGCATTCTCGATAAATGGTGGCTCCAGCACAACGGTCAATGTTACCAATGCGTCGGGGATCGTGACATTTGCGCAGGGGAACACCAATACCAGCGCGCTTACCGTCGATATCAGCGCAAAATACCTGGGATCGACGGTTGCCTCGGGCAGCTGTCTCTTCCACTATGTGCAGGGTCCGCCCGCGTTGAATCCCCCGCCCGGAGCGCCAAATCCATCTTATTTTATCGTAACCGCTAATGATGCGGCTGCCGATGGGGTGGATGCGAACGGCATCCAGGTACATGTCAGTGATGCGCAAGGGGCTAATTATCCGGTTGGTTCACCGGTCACCTTCAAGATCACCAGCGTAACTCCCGCATCGGGGAGCATGATCTTTTATCAGGGACCGTATACTACGACCTATAATTCCACACTTGGTCAGGGAGGGTTGGTCAGTCTGCCGCTCACCGATGTGGTCGCGGGGGATGTCACGATCACCTGCACCGTTTGGTATAACGGCATACCCTATGTATTCCCCAACCCGGTGACGGTCACCTTCCTCAATCCGGTGGCCGATCCCGCATTATCAAGTTATACCACCATCATTCCCTCCGCGCCGGATGACGGCGTGGATACAGCCGTTGTTCAGGTGCATCTGGTAGCTCCGGGTGGCGGGCCTGTGGCGCCGAATACGATGGTCTATTTTACCGTTACCAGCGTAGGGCCTGCTTCGAGCAATGCGATGCTGAATACCACGACGACGACCAACTTCTCGGAGCCGATCGGGAATTTCCTGGCTGACGGCAATACGATCGATCTGCCGGTAACCGATCTGTCTGCCGGCAGTGTGACGATCACCGCCAGTGTTATGGTAGGCGGCGTCCTCGTACCGATCAACGGAAGTCCGCAGACGGTGACATTTACATCCGGGCCGCCGACGATCAATCAACCTTCGAATCCAAGCTATTTTACGACCGTAACGAATAATCAGGCCGCGGATGGCGTCTCACAAGACGTGGTAAAAGTCTTCCTGGCCGACGCAAGCGGAAGCGGCGTCTCGGGCTATCCGGTGACGTTCACGATCACCAGCAACAACACGGCATCAACCAACGCGTTATTCGATCCGCCGCCAAGCGGTACGCCGACGTCGACTACGGTCACGGTAAACACGACATTAAACAGCGATCCGGCAGGTCCGGGTTACATTACGTTGCCCCTGACCGACCTTAAGGTGGGCAGCGTAACGATCACCGCCACTTTTGTCATCGGCGGCGTCACGGTTACCATCCCGGTAGATCAGACGGTGAACTTTGTCGCCGGACCACCGGTGATTTCCAACCCCGGCAATCCGGGACCATTTGGCGGCGGTGGCGGCGGATCGGGCACAGGCCCTTCCAACCCGTCCAACCCCGGAGGCCCCGGTCAGGGCTATACGTACCTGACCATGACCTACAACGATGTTCCGGCGGACGGGGTCTCTGTGGACACGGCTACCGCCTATGTTACCGATGCACAGGGTAACCCGGTTAGCAATGTCATGGTCGTCTTTACATTACATGCAGGTGGTCCTGCGAATGGCGGCGCCTTGTTCCAGCCACAAGCGGAGATCCAGGATACCGTTTACACGAACGCAAACGGTTTTGCCGCAATGGCCATTTCGGATACGATCCCGGGCGATGCCTGGGTGGATGCGTCGATCATGTACGGAGGTACCCTCTCGATCATCAATGGCAGCTCGGCGATCGCCCAATTCACGCAAGCGCCGGATGTAAATAACCCCGCCACCCAACTGATTGTCGTCGTGTATGAGGCGATGGCAGATGGAACGAGCACAGCGGTTGTTAAGGCTCACGTGGTAGACGGGTCCGGAGCTCCCGTTGCAGGAGCCACCGTCCAGTTCGCGATCGATTCGGGAAGCGCCCAGTTCGTCGGTTCGCAGCCGATACTGACGGACGCCAATGGAGATGCGGTCATTTCGCTCACCAGCACGAAGGTCGGATTTACTCTCGTAACGGCTACGGTTGGCGGCAAAGCTATCATTAACGGCAGTCCGGCACGCGTATACTTTGCGGGTATAAATATCTATGTTCCGAAAGCATTCAGTCCGAATAATGACGGCACCAACGATTTGTTGAAACCGATCCTGGTCGGTATCCAGGAGTTCCACTATTTCACCGTGTATAACCGCTGGGGAAATATCATCTTCACCACGACGGATCCCAATCAGGGCTGGGATGGAACCTTCAAGGGTGTAGCACAACCGGTGGAAACATATTTGTGGATTGCCGAAGGCATCGACGTTAACGGTAAAAAGATTGTAGCAAAAGGTATGACCTCACTGGTCCGGTGACGGACCCGGCGAAGGCCGAGAAATAAACATATTAAAATCCAATGTCCCGATGAGGAAGTTTTATTCAATACCGATTCTCTTGCTGGTCACCGGCCTCGCCCGGGGACAGGAGATCAATTTCTCCCGGGTGCAGGATATGACCATGTGGTATAACCAGTCCCTGAAAACCGACAAGCAGGACAATCTTGTATTGGATTATCGAAATGTGGCATATGGCGGGCAGATTGCTTACAATAGCGTCGCAGCGATGTTCGATATGCCGCTGTTATCAAAAGATGGGAAGAATAAACCCAATTCAGGCTACTTCAGCGTGAGCGTCGGGGCCGCATCAGACAAGTCGAATGCGGGCATATTAAATAACACACTGGGGCTGTTGGGCATTTCTTATGCCGTCCCCGTCGGCCGGCACGAGACGTACCTGGCGGTCGGGTTCCAGGGAGAATACTATCAAAGTAATTTTAATGTTGCCGGGATTTCCGGGGCATTCGGCGACCAGTTCAACGCTTATGGCCCTATCGAAGGACAGCCGAGTTCCGACCGGTTGGCGTCGGGATGGTCATATGGCCACTTCAATGCGAATGTCGGCGCCTCTGTTTTCAGCAATGGCCGCTTTGACAAATGGTATTTTGGCGTGTCCGTGCAACAGGTGAACAAGCCCTATTCCTACCAGATAAAGTCGGATTCGACGCGGCTGAAGCCGGATATCGGCTTCCAGGGCGGGTACAAGTATACTACCGCAACGGATGATGAGGTAGCATTTTATATGTCGATGAGCTGGCAAGGACCGGCTTACCGGCATTTCTACGATCTGTCATACACGAAAGCCGTTCCGGAAATCGCAGGCGGGGCGGCAATAGGCTTAGGTCTCGGGTATCGGTATAACGACGCCATTATTCCGAACGTCGAGCTTCGATATCAAAAATTGGTAATCGGTATTTTATATGATGTAAATATTTCGACGATCAGTGCGTCAGGCATTGCACGCGATGGCGTAGAACTGGCGTTACGGATGGATTTTTAAAACTAACCCCATGCAGAAGGTAATGATTTGTTTGATTGGTTGTTTCCTGATCGCCCTCAATCTCCGGGCGCAGGATACTACCCGGCCGGCGCCGGACCCAGCGCGTCCGGCGGATACTTCCAAACAGACATCGGATACGGCAAAGATGATGTCCATTCTCAAGGACAGCGGCGTAGTGAAACCGGCAGCTTCTCCGGCTGATACGGCTGTGCAGCCGCCCGCCCGCTCCAGGGATACGACCGTTTCCATAACGATCAATCCGGAAGCAGGAATGAAAACATCCGATACGATAAAAGTCGTCGATACGGTAAAACTTTCCAATCCGGACCCCAAACCCGATGCTGCCGCCAATGCTGCGAAGACGGATCCGGATGCAAAGAATACAAAAGGAGAAGATGGATCGGACGGCGGGACACCGCATGAGCGTCAGCTGGATACCCGGTGGTTCATATCACCTCTCCTGAAGCTGCAATTCCAGGACTTTGCCATGCTGGAGAAGAATCGGGAAGGCTATTTGTCGAATGCGAACACCCTGCCCTTTTTTGCGCGCGGAAATGCTTCTTTTGCGGCCTCGGCCTATAAGAATATCACCGGCCGGTTTTCAGCCAGTGCGGACATCGGACTCAGTTTCGGCCATGTGACGAGTAATGAAGTGCAGATCAGCCAGACCCCGTCGAAAACATTCAATTTATTGAACGCGACGATCTACTATCACCTGTTGCCGGCGACTTACCGGTTGCAGCCTTTCGTGGAAGTGGGGATAAACGACATCATTAATGACGCTTCCTATGTGACCGTTCCGATGGGCATCGGGGCCAAGTTCACTTCAAGGAAGATCATGGCGCTGGCGGAGATAAGCTACGGCGAAGCAATAGGAAAGAATATTGCCAACACGACGATGTATTCCGTGGGGGTATACATTCCGATCAACAACAAGAAACACAAGCAGCTGGACAACGATGAGGACAAACCTTACAACCGGTCCTCGAAAAATAACAAAGATACCGCGAACAAGGCGGGCACGGTGATCAATAATATCTATGTGACCATCAATATGGACTCCGTACTGAAGTCAAAAGGGTTGCTTAATAGCGATGGTTCGGCCCGCAACGACGGTGATGGGGATGACGATGCATCTGCCGGCTCCGGCCATGGCCGGAAACGCCGCAAAGGTCTGCGCAATTTCGACGTCAACGATTTCGACGACAACGCATATAAGATGGACTCTCTGGACGGCCAACCGATCATCCGGTTTGTGGTCTATTTTGAGTTCAACGACTTCGGGCTGAATTCGACCGCCTTTGAAAGTATCGACCGCGTGATCGGCCACTTGAAGAAAACGCCCAATGAGTTCTCGGTAGAGATAAAAGGCTATACGGACTCCGTGGGAGATGACCACTACAACAACTGGTTATCGCGTGAACGGGCGAAAATGGTACTGAAATACATGAACAGCAGGGGTATCCCGGTAGACCTGATGAAGGCCAAGGCGTATGGGAAAGACAACCCGGTGGCCGACAACGCGGACCCAAGCAAAGCCTGGTTGAACCGGCGGGCTGAAATCATCGTACACGCAAAAAGCGTGGCGGACGGTCAATGATCACAATTTTGAAATCCAATATCACATGTTGAATCTGAACACTGCAGCGCTGTGGGGACATTTACCCCCGAATATCAAGATCCGTTTGATCGATGAACATGGAAATTTCATCGACCCGCTCCAACTGAAAGAAATTGACTATCTTTCCCGGTTCCAGAACAAATGGGTGGTCAACAAGATATACCACCAGATGCTCGCCGATAACCGTTCCGGGGTGATCGAAGTATACCAGGACAAAGTCGTCGTCAGGGACAACTAGGGTTTTACCGTTTCCCGCTTGTAGGGCTGCACGTCCAGCACTTCGATCTTGGAATCCCGCGTCAGGAGGTCGCTGATATGCCGGTATCCGGTCAAGCCGCCAATCCCGCTCTCCGTCTGCGGATTCACCAGGATCATGTCTGCCATGACGAGCTCGGCATAACTTAAGGCCGCTTTGGCAGGGTTGTGCCGCGTGTCAGCGGAATATTCGACCGGATGGTGGAGCCTCTCCCGGAGGTGGTGGTACGCCTTCAGAAAAGTTTGAGAGAGCATACCGTCTTTCGGTCCTGCCTCTTCGCCTACTGCAAGAAGGTGGACCTGTGCTTTAAAGCGCCTGGCGAGCAGAACCGCCCATTCCAATTTCCTTTCGGGCAGAAAACCCTGGATCGGCAGGACGATCAGCCGTGGCCGGTTATCAATGGAACCCGGTTTGACGGTCAACACCGGGCAATTGCTCCGTTTGGCCACAATGTCGGGAGAAACGCCGCCCGATAGACGCCAGCGCCGGTGTTTGTTGTGCTTCCCTATTATGATCAGGTTCGGGTTTAGAACGCCGATACAGTCGATAATGGTCTGCTGAACGGACGCTCCCCGGAAGAGATGTACCCTGACGTGGATATTGGACCCGGCCTGCTGTATCCGGTATTTCCACTGATGCAGGTCCCGTTCCGCTATCCACTGCCTGAACTGACTGCCGGTATTTTTTCCCGGCCGGGTTACGTGAAGCAGATGGATGACCGTTTCGTCGGGACCTGCCAACTCCACCGCCTTTCTGACCGCTATCTCCGTGTTGAACGAGAAATCGACCGGGATCAATATGTTGTCGACAGCAGCTGGCATGCCTTTTTTCTTTCAAGGTAGACCGGGTGGATTAACCCTCGATTAGAGGCAGATTAGAATTGGATTAGAGCAAAGGAATTTTTCGGGAGTTGCGTAATATTGCGTCAGGATGGCGGAAGAACGAAGGATATTGGTTGTCGAAGACGAAAAGAAAATTGCCGATACTCTAAAGGTTGGCCTGATGGAGAATGGCTTCTACGTCGAAGCGGCGTATGACGGGAAGATCGGGTATCAACTGTTGACATCGCGGAGTTTCGATCTCGTCATCCTGGATATCAACTTGCCGGGGATGAATGGCTATGACCTCTGCAAGGCGATCCGCTATCGCAACAGGAATATGCTCGTCATCATGCTAACGAGCATGAGTTCGCTGGACGATAAAGTGGAAGGCTATGATGCCGGCGCCGATGACTACATGGTGAAGCCGTTCGAATTCAGAGAACTGCTCCTCAAGATCCGGGCGTTGCTGAAACGCACGCCGGGCCAGGATGTGCCGGTGGGGAATATGTTAAGGGCCGGCGACCTCGAGATGAATTTGGACAATAAAGAGGTGCATAGGGCCGGGAAGAAGATAAAATTGACGGCAAAGGAATTTCAATTGTTGGAATATCTGATGCGCAACAAAAACCGGGTGGTGTCCCGGGCCGATCTGGCCATCAATGTCTGGGATGTCGATTTTAATACCAACACCAACGTGATCGATGTATATATCAGTTATGTCCGGAACAAAGTGGATAAGGGTTTCGACGTCAAGCTGATCCAGACACATGTGGGGATGGGATATATTTTAAAATCCCAGGGGGTCTGATGCCGGTCAAGATCCGCATAACGCTGCTATTCACCCTGCTCGTCTGGGCGATATTGACGCTTGTCTGCGCGTCAGTGTATTATTTTTCCTATACGAACCGGATAAAGGACATCCAGACAAGACTGGCCAACCGGGCCATCACGACGGGCAGGCTCCTGAGCCAGACCGGTGTTTTCGATCGGGCGCTGATCCGGAAGATCGACTCTTCTACGTCGGTGGCGATGCGGGACAAGGTGGTGGAGGCCTATGATGCGGCCGACCGCCGGATTTATTGGTACAGTGATAAAGTGGCGGATACGATCCGGACGGACCGGGCGGTCATCGAAGAAGCGCGGGCGGAAAAATCTCCTGTCTACTTCAGGCGGGGCGTCAAGGACGGGATTGCGTTCTATTACCGGGATGAAAATGCTTCTTTTGTCATCATCGCGGCGGCCTATGATGAGGCCGGAAATGAAAAATTATGGCATCTGCGGCTGGTGCTGACGTTGAGTTTCATCGGCGGCATACTTATTTCGGTCATTGGCGGTTATCTTTTCTCGATCAGCCTGTTGCGGCCGCTGCGTCGCATTTCGGACGAAGTCAACGAAATTTCCGCGCGCAACCTGGCGCGCCGGGTCCGATCGGCGGGCAGGATCAACAAAGATGAATGGCATTACCTCTCCGACACGCTCAATCGTTTATTGGACCGGTTGCAGGAAAGCTTCGAGATCCAGGGACGCTTCATCGCAAACGCTTCGCATGAACTATCGACGCCACTGACGTCTGTGTCCAGTCAGCTGGAGGTAGCGCTGCAACGAATGCGCAGCGTGGAGGAATACCGGAAGGTGATCCAGTCCGTATATCAGGACGTGCAACAATTGACCAGGCTTACGCAGACCCTGCTGGAATTTGCGCGGGCTTCCGGAACAAAAGCGGGACTGGAGATCGACCTGGTCCGGGTGGACGAAATCCTCCTGCGATTGCCGGGAGATATCACCAAGACAAATCCGTCGTATTCGGTGACGTTGGATTTTGTTCAGCTGCCGGAGGCAGAGGAGGCGCTGCTCGTCTTTGGGAATGAAGAACTGCTTTTTACGGCGATCAAGAATGTAGTCTCCAATGCCTGCAAGTACAGTGACGATCACCACGCAACGGTGCGCCTGGCGGTTCACGGGAAAGAGATCCGGGTCACTATCGAAGATCATGGCCGCGGTATCCAGCCGGAGGAATGGGAGAAGATATTTCAGCCTTTCTACCGGACGGAGGAAGGGCATGCCGTCCCCGGATTCGGATTGGGGCTTTCGCTGGCACGCCGGATCGTCCAGCTCCACAAAGGATGGATTGAGGTCGATTCTGTCGTCGGTCGGGGGTCGGTATTCAACGTGCGCCTGCCGGTTGCCGGTCCAACCCAATTCTAATCTAATTCTAATCTGCGTCTAAGTCCGTGCTAATCCGGCGGCTTCACCTTAGCCTCAACTTCTCTAAACATTTAAATCAAAAAGCATGCGTATCAAAGACGTAGCATTGGTCGGTCTTCTACCGATGATGCTTTTTTCCTGCGTCAGCAGCAAAAAATTCAAGGCCCTGCAATCGAAGTACGATAGTCTGAACAAATCCTATGGCGATATCCAGAACGACCTCCGCAACTGCAACAGCAAGACGGCTGATCTGACCCGAGCGAAATCCGATTGCGATGCGCAGGTTGCGGCATTGAACAAACAGATCGCCTTCCTCAAGGACAACAATACCCAGGCGTTGAAGCAGCTCGAAGACCTGTCGGTCATTTCCAGCGAACAGGCGCAGAGCATCCGGCAGTCCCTGACGAACCTCGGCGCAAAAGACGCCTATATCCAGACCCTTCAGCAGGCAATGGCGCATAAAGACTCGCTCAATATGGCGCTGGTGCAGAACCTCAAGGGAGCAATCGGCAACCTCAGCGACCAGGACATCAATGTAAAGATCGATAAGGATGTCGTCTATATCGACATTTCCGACAAGCTGCTTTTTGCCAGCGGCAAGTACAACGTGACGGCCCGGGCGCAGGAGGTATTGGGCAAAGTGGCGACGGTGCTAAAGGCCCAGCCGAATATCGAGTTCATGGTTGAAGGACATACCGATAATGTGCCTTACCGTCACGGCGACCTGCTGGACAACTGGGACCTGAGTGTAAAACGCGCGACGGCGGTAATCCGGATCTTACAGAACAAGTACGGGCTGGAGCCGGCAAAGATGGCGGCTGCCGGGCGCAGTGAATATATGCCGGTGGCGGACAACAGCACAGCGGAAGGACGGCAGCTGAACCGAAGGACGCGGATCGTGATCCTCCCGCAGTTGGATCAGTTCTTCAAATTGCTGGAGCGAAAATAATCAGAGTTTGGTGTGGTGATTGATCCGTATCCAGGGGTTTAGTTGAGTCCCGGCGCCCGCCGGGACTTTTTATGTTTTGTGCAGGTCGAATGTAACCGGAATCGTAATAATACGCAGTCTGGCGCGGAAATCTACGATAAAAATCGAGGGAGTTTGCTCTTTTTTAACATATCGCGCTGCCCTATTTTTGATCTATCCAATTCCAATGTAAGAACCAACTGGTTCAATATCCATGCAAAAGCTGCTTTCGGCCCTGATGGAGAAAGCTAATTAAAATTCAAGTCTCATTGAAAAGCCCTCGACTAATCCTTGAGGGTTTTTTCGTTCCCCTACCCCCCGATTTCCCTTATTTTAGCGCCCAAAACCACTCCGATGTCTAAGACAATCCGGTGCCTGCTGGCCATTCTATTGCCCGCAACCACCCCCCTTTGCGCGCAACAAACCTACCCCGGTCTGGGCGATGCGCTTCGAACCGGCTTCGTCCTGCTGCGCGGCAAGTCCGGGCCTGACGACGTTAACTGGATACTGGGCGGCGCCCAATATTCCTTTAAGGAAAACGCCGATATTCACACGTTCGACCCGAAAACGTTGCAGGAAAAAACCGTATTTACTGCCGCCGGGCTGACGTTCCCCGGCACGACCAAACCATTCGCCTACGAATCTTTCCAGTGGTCACGGGACTCGAAGCACCTGGTATTCCGGACGAATCTCCGCCGGATCTACCGAAATTCAGGCATTTCGGATTACTACATCTATGATGTGGATACCCGGCAGCTCCGGCTCGCCGCGAAGGACGCCCGTTCGGCAGAGTTGTCGCCCGACGGAGGCAGCGTGGGGATCGAGCGCGAAGGGAATCTCTTTGTATATCCTTTTGCCTCGGGTGCAGAAAAGCAACTGACGGCTGATCATACCGCGGATACCGGGATCTTCAACGGGCACTATGATTGGGTGTATGAGGAAGAATTCGGTCAGGGTCAGGCATGGAACTGGTCAAAGGACAGCCGTTATATCGCTTTTTGGCAATTTGACGAACGACCGGTGCCGGTCTTCGAGATGATGAATTTTTCGGGGTTTCACTCCGAACCGGTACGGATCCCGATCCCCCAGCCCGGAGATGCGAACCCGCTCGTTCGGATCGGAGTGGCGGATGTGCAAACGGGTAAGCGGGTTTGGTTGAGTCCGGATGAGACCGGGGACTACTATATACCGCGCGTCTATTGGACGAGTAACCCGGATGAACTGGCTGTGATGACGCTGAATCGGGCGCAAAATCACATGAAACTCTATTTTTTTAATGTAAGAACCGGGGATCGCCGCGTGGTGCTGGAGGAGCAGAACAGCACCTGGATATCCATTTTTGATTTCTACACCGGCGTCAACGACATGGTATATTTTCCCGAGAAGTCAAAGGAATTCTTCTGGGTTTCCGACCGGTCGGGTTACTATCATGTCTATCGTTATGGATACGACGGGAAGCTGATCAACGCCGTTACGACCGGGAAATGGGATTTGATAAAAGTCACGGGGATCGATCCGGACAGCAAAACGATCTATTATCTCTCAGCGGAGACCTCGCCCCTGGAACAACAGCTCTATTCGATCCGCTATGATGGGAGCGCGAAAAAGAGACTGACGCAGTCGCCGGGCTTTCACGATATCGATATGTCGACCAATACGGCTTATTATATCGACCGGTACAGCAACATACGAACGCCGCAGCAGGTAGAACTTTGTGACGCGCGGGGACAACGACTGAAGCTGCTCGAGGACAACCACGAGGTCGGTGAATTCACGTCCGCCCATTTCTATTCGCCCAAAGTATTGTTCAGGTTCAGGACATCTGACGGTACCGATCTTGATGCCTATATGATAAAACCGATGAATTTCGACTCTACCCGGAAATACCCGGTCGTGCTTACGATATACGGCGGTCCGGAGTCTCACGCCGTGTATAACAGTTTTGAGTCGGACGGGTGGCAGCAATGGCTTGCGCAGCAGGGATATATCAGTGTCGATATCAACAACAGGGGCATATCGAACTATGGAAGTAAGTTTATGAAGGTCGTCTACCGGCAGCTGGGGAAATGGGAAAGTCAGGATTTCACCGATGCGGCCGCGTACCTGGGCAGTCTGCCATATGTAGATAAGGACAGGATAGGGATAATGGGAGAAAGCTACGGCGGCTATGCTACTACCTATACCGTGCTGACCCATCCCGATGTCTTCAAGGTGGCGATCGCGAATTCCCCGGTAACCGACTGGCGGTTATATGACGACATCTACACCGAGCGGTATATGGGGCTGCCGGCGGACAATGCCGACGGGTACAGGAACAGCTCGGACATGACCCATGCCGCCAACCTGCATGCCCACCTCCTGCTCATCCATAGCATGCTGGATGACAATGTTCATCCGGCCAATACCATGCAATTGCTGACCGCGTTGACGGATGCAGGGAAAGACGCCGATCTGCGTATCTATCCACCGGGGGCGCATGGAGCAGCCTATAGCTGGGAGAGCTGGATCCTGCTCAATCAGGTGAGCTTCGAATACCTCGAACGATATTTGAAGAAGTAAGGAGGGACCGCGGCAGGATCAATGCTGGCGGATATAGATATCCACCACCCGGGAAAGGCAGGGGTCCCCATGCACCAGCAACGTATCGGCTGTAAGAATGACCTGATAAGGAACATTTTGGATCGTAAGGGTAGTGGTGTCGGTGAATGCACAACCGACGATCCCGAATCCAACCTGGTAGAACGCCGTGTCCGTCTCGGGAGCAGAACCAGGCAGCAGGAGGACCGGTTCGGTCAACATCAGGTAATCGGGCTCGAAGTTGACCGAGTCACGGAAGATGGAATCGTTGTGGATGATCGTAAACCTGCCGGCGGTATCAAAGACGAGGGTACGGTTGATGCCGGTGGTCGAAGGGATCAGCGCCGCGGAACCTGACGTATCGAACCACGCTTTTTTTGTTTGATAGGCCCAGGTCCAGGTGCCGATAATGCTGGCCGTGTCGGTGTTCGTTGCCCGCTGGTGGCCGCCAGATTTTGTGCAGGAAGGGCAGGCGAGGATAAGGATCAATGGTAAGAGATACACGGACAGGCTGCGCATAGGCGATTTTGCTAGGAACAAAAATAAGAAATATTCTCAGGACTTGCGGCCTATCAGGCTCATGACGGCATCCTTATAACTGATGCCGATCGGAATGGTCGTTTTACCGAGCTCTATGGAGTTGCCGTATATAGACCGGATTTGCCGAAGAGCGACAATATAAGATTTGTGTACCCGGATGAACTGCCGGGCCGGCAGTAATTTTTCGATGTCGTTCATGGTCTGATGCGTGATCAGCGAATAATCGGGCGTGTGGATCTTAAGGTAGTCCCGGCTTCCCTCGATATACAGGATCTCGGAGAAGTTCACGCGAAAGAATTTGCTGTTCGAGCGGATGAAAATATGGTCATCGGAGTAAGGGTCGGCCTCTTTGGCTGCGGCGGAAAACAGGCGATTATCCAGGATCTTGCTGACGGCGCGGGAGAACCTTTCGTAAGAGATCGGTTTCAGCAAATAGTCGATCACGTTGAATTCATAACTTTCAAGCGCATATTCCGCATACGCTGTCGTCAACACGACGAGGGGCGACTCCCGGAGACCGCTGAGGAACTGCAGGCCGGTCATTCCGGGAAGCCGGATGTCGAGGAACATGATATCCACCTCACGGGTGGCGAGGGCCGGTTCAGCCTCCAGGGCATTCCGGTAAACGCCGACGAGCTCGAGGCTGCCGAGGCGTGCCAGATGGCTTTTGAGTACATCCTGCGCGAGGACCTCATCTTCTACGATAATGCACTTCAACAAGCGTTTATGGTTTTTAGGATGAGTGAAACGGTGAAGGAGCTCTTGTTTAAAATTACATCAAGCGTGTGAGAGTCGGGGTATAGGGTCTCCAACCTTTCCCGGGCGTTCCGAAGCCTCAGCTGGCTGGTCCGGCTCTCGTCTTTTTCGGTCTGGATGATATCCAGATCAAAAGATTTCGGATAGAGCAATTCGAGGAGGCTGCGGCTGTGCGCAATGCCTTTGCCGTTGATTCGTTTGGCCTGCATTTCCAGATCAGCGTCCGTGCTGTTGATGACGTTGAGGGTTAGCAGCCCGTTCCCAATTTTGATCGTAATATAAATGAAGGGCTCGTTGAAACTGTTGTCCATAGCATGCTTGAAGCTGTTCTCGATAAAGGAGATAAAGAGGAATGGTTCTATCCGGACCCCGCTCGTGATCCCTTCGACCGTGAGCCGGATATCGGCCTGGTGGCGGATCTTCTCGATCTCGATATAGTTACGGATAAAGTCAATCTCTTTTTCGAGCGGGATCGTCTCTTCATCACATTCATAGATCAGGTAGCGCATGATGTCCGCCAGCCGAACGACGACCTCCGGTGCACGCTCTGATTTTTGAAGACTAAGCGAGTAGATGCTGTTCAGGGTATTGAAAAGGAAGTGAGGATTTAGCTGAGCCCGCAGATAGCGCAGCTGGAAAAAGCTGCTTTCCTTTTTGGTGGTTTGAAGCAGGTCCCTTTGTTCGATGGTCTTGCGAATGTAAAAGGCGAGAAAGGCCAGGATCATATTAAAGGCGGTCCAGCCGAAGACCCGGTAGATGGTATTGGTAGTCAGCGAAAGGTAAGCATGCTCTGCCGGTTTCAGGTTGAACCTCAGCAAAAGCGAATAAATAAACAGCGTGAGACCGGCGATGGAGAAAAATGCGGTCGCGGAGAGCAATACGGGCTTTGGCTTCCGGTTCCGGAAAGGGGGTGACAGTCCCAAAAGATGGGAATAAAGCAGGTACAGCGGGAAAGCGATGCCGTTTATAAGGAAGGCCAGGAACCAGCCGGGTATGTCCAGCCGCAGGATCGCACAACAGTCGGTTAGGGGGGCGAGGACGGCCACCAGAACCCAGCAAAAGGTTTCGATCGGGGTAGTACGTTGTCGAAGCCGGTCATTATCGTATTCCATATAAGCCGCTATTCGGTTGGTTAAATCTATCGCGGGTCTGCGGATTTCGGAAAAGATTTCGACCAATTTGGAAGGTTGTTCGATCAAACGGGGTTTGCCATGCCAATTCTTAAGATAGGTTAATGGAATACGAGCCCTTGGGACCGTAATTTTGCTGTAAAGGAACGATAATATGAGCAAAACGATCTTATATAAGGCCGGTACCCGGGGACGGACAGACCTTGGCTGGCTGGTCAGCAACCAGTCTTTCAGCTTCTCGGATTACTACAATCCGGACCGGATGGGTTTTGGAGTACTCCGGGTGTTGAATGACGATATCGTCGCAGGCGGCAAAGGATTCGGCTGGCATCCGCACGACAATATGGAAATCATCAGCATTCCGCTCGAAGGAAGTCTTGTTCACAAGGATAACCTGGGTAATGAATCGGTCATCCGCGCAGGGGAGATCCAGGTTATGAGCACCGGGACGGGGGTTTTCCACAGCGAATACAATAACGAGCCGGACAACCCGGCAAAATTCCTGCAGATCTGGATCTTCCCCAAGCGCCTCAATGTAGAACCGCGGTACGAACAGGCCGGTGTGGATCTCGACCGGGCCAAAAATCGCCTGCTGCCGATCCTCTCGCCGGAACCGGGCGGGGAAGGGGTATGGATCTACCAGGATGCCTGGTTTCATCTTGGAAAATTCGACCCGGGATTGGAATTCGAATACAAACTAAAAAGAAATGGCAACGGCATTTATCTTTTTGCGATCCGGGGATCTTTTCAGGCGGAAGGGCAACGGCTGGAAGCACGGGATGCATTAGGGGTTACCGGTGTGCAGGCGATCCGGTTGCGGTCGCTCGAACCGGATTCCGAATTGCTGGTGATCGATGTGCCCATGAACAATGAAATATGAATAATATGACAGACAAAATAGCCGGTATTCATCACATAACGGCAATAGCCGGGAATGCAAAGCGCAACATGGATTTTTACACCCGTGTGCTTGGCCTGCGGATGGTCAAACGAACCGTCAATTTCGACGACCCGGGCACCTACCATTTTTATTATGGAAATGAGACCGGCATGCCCGGGACCATCCTGACATTCTTTCCCTGGGAAGGGATCGCGGGCGGCCGGGCCGGTACGGGGATGGCGACGGATATCGGGTATTCGGTAAGCAAGGATAGTCTGCCTTTCTGGGCTGAGCGCTTCCGTGAGCTAAGGGTCTCACATGGCGCGCCGGAGGAGCGGATGGGAGAAGTCTATCTTCCTTTCCGCGATCCGGATGGATTAAACATCAGCCTGGTCGGCTCGAATGACGTGGATGACCGTAAACCCTGGAGTACGCCGGAGGTTCCACCAACGGAGGCGACAAAGGGGTTTCACAGCGTCACGCTGACGCTTCGTGAAATGGGGCCTACCGCTGCTGTCCTTACCGATGTTTTTGGCTATCGGCTGGAGCGGCAGGAAGGAAATCGCTACCGGTTCCGGACCGATGCAGTCCCCGCGGCAGCGATCGTCGACCTGGTCGAGGCGCCGAAGGAAGGGCGCGGATTGAATGGCGGTGGTACAAATCACCATGTGGCATTCCGCGTCGCCAACGAAGAGATGCAAATGAGCTTTCGGGAAAAGATCCTCAGCCGCGGGTTGCATATTACCCCGAAGATCAATCGCGATTATTTCTTTTCGGTATATTTCCGTGAACCCGGCGGCGTGTTATTCGAGCTGGCGACCGACAATCCCGGCTTCACGGTGGATGAGCCGCTGGATCAACTGGGCATGCATTTAAAATTGCCGGTGCAATACGAGTCCATGCGAAAGGAGATCGAAAGATCATTGCCGGCCTTATCATAGCTTATATGCATACAAAACATATTGTTACGGCAGGCAGGGAACTGACGTCGGCAGACCGGGCACTGATCCTCGTACATGGCCGGGGCGGGACGGCGGAGGATATTCTTACGTTGGCGGATTCTTTGCCGGTAAAAGGCTATGCCTTGCTCGCGCCGCAGGCGACGCGCAACTCCTGGTATCCATATTCCTTTCTCGCGCCGCCCGCAGAGAACCAGCCCTGGCTTGACTCTGCGCTGGATTTGCTTGGAGGTGCGGTGGAGGACGTGCTGAGCGCGGGAATAGAACGGAACCGGATATTCTTTGCCGGGTTTTCACAGGGTGCTTGCCTGACGCTGGAATTCGTGACCCGTCACGCGGCAAGGTATGGCGGCGTCGCGGCGTTTACCGGCGGCCTGATCGGCGACCGGATCTACGAACAGCATTATAAAGGGGATTTTGACGGTACGCCATTCTTTATCGGAACAGGCGATCGCGACCTGCATGTGCCGCTGGAACGGGTCGATAATTCGGTTCGACTGCTGCGCGGAATGGGAGCCGACGTGACGGAGAAGGTGTATCCCGGGCGTGTGCATACGATTGTAGCCGATGAACTGGCCCAGGCGGCGAAAATCGTTTTCGGGGGAACCCGGGTCTAGCGTGGCGGTTGTCACCGACGGCGGCGATCATCCTTTGCAGGATCAGGATGGGCGCCCCGGTTGCTGCGGATCTTGCTCAGAAATTCGGGCGATACGCCAATGTAACGCGCGATCTGGTGCTGGGGTACGCGCTGCGCGATTTGCGGATATCGTTCAATGAACTGGAGGTAGCGTTCCTCCGCAGTCTGGGAAACCGTGGCATAGAACCGCTGCTGCAGCACGCTGAGCGAACGTTGCACCAGGATCCGGAACATCCGTTCGAATGCCGGGATTTTTTCGAAGAGAAGCGCCTTGCCGGAGAAATCAATTGAAAGCAGGTCGGTGTCTTCGAGAGATTCGATAAAGAGGTTGGAGGGGCTCCGGTCTGCGAAGCTCGCCAGGTCGCTAACCCACCAGTCTTCAACCGCGAAATGCAGGATCGTCTCCGTCCCTTCTTTGTCCAGATAGTAGGACCGGATACAGCCTTTGAGGATAAAGGCTTCGAAATCGCATACCTCGCCTTCCTGTAGCAGAAAGGTCTTTTTCCTGACGTGACGGGGTTTGAGCAGGCTGTGAAAGAAATCCGATTCTGCTTCGGTCAGCCGGATATATCTGGCAACAAACCGGTCGATCTCCACGAACATAGGTCATGAAGGTAGGGAGAAAAGGGATTTCCGTATTTTTATGACATGAATGTTCTGATCTTCAACGGCTGCAGCGACTATAAGCCCTCTACGACAGGTCGACGGCTGGCGGGATACCTTCACGAGCAATTAGCCGCACGGAACCTTGCCGTTACCCAATTCCACCTCTCCGAAGCGCAGATCCCCTTTTTCGATTTGCATGAGACCCAGCCTTCGGAGGCGATCCAGGATATGTGTGGTCTGTTCCTGCGTTCCGAACTACAAATATGGCTTACCCCGCTCTATCACGGAGGAATGACTGGAGTAATGAAGAATTGCCTGGACTGGCTGGAACTGACAGCCCGGCTGGACAGGCCTTATCTTACGGACAAGGTAGTCGGTCTGGTGGCATGGGCGGACGGCGGGCAGGCCATGCAGGGGATCAATGCAATGGATGCCGTCGCGAAAGCGCTTCGGGCCTGGGTGGTCCCCTATACCGTTCCCCTCGTGAAAAATCATCTCTATATCGATGCGCACCGGCAGGAGCTTGCCTCCGAACATACCCGTAAGCTGGACAGACTGGTCGCCATCCTTGCCGACGCGCGGCAGGCATTGCCGATCAACCTCTGAGGACAGGGTTGCAACGACAATCATCCCGGTTGCTGACCCGGGTCATTCATAAGCCATTGGCTGGTCTATAACTTTAGGCCTAATAATTGTTTATGAAAAAGCTAGTTTTACTATCCATATGTTTTGTTGCTTTTGCCTGTTCGAAAAGCAATAAGTCAAAAGGCGGCGGTGGCAATACCTCCGCGTTGCATACGACATATACCGCGAGTGTAAACGTCGGTGGTAAGGTCTATAACACCTCGAATTATTCCGACTATAGCAACGTCACTTCGAATTATCAATGGGACGGGTTAAATCTTTATTTTGGTCTCCCCGCTTGCAGTGCACATCTTGTCGGAGATTATTACCAGGTATCGGTTTGGGATACAGCATCCGGTGCGATGACTAGTCAACCGCTCCTGCAATTTAACGCGCCAAACCAAAACAATTTTGAAGATTATAACAGCCCGACCGCCTATATCAACTTCCTTGACAGTGCATATGCGGGCACAGCCAGCGTTTCTGCAAGCATTACAAGCAGCGGCAAACATACCGGTAATGGTAGTTTTACTTTACAGGGGGTCGTTGTCTCGCTGTATAGCGGAGACAGTCTGGCTTTTACGGCATCTGTAAATTTTACGAACGCGCTAAGCTATTGACGACCCTGTTGGCCGGTTCATCTAGTAATGGTTTTTCTTGAGTACCTCGACATGGTTTTTTGGGGCGGTTCTTTGGAACCGCTCTATTTGTGCCCTATTTTGCTTATCTTTTGATGGGACCGCATTAACCGACAATGAAGAAATATTTGCTTCTTTTAATGACATTGTTACTGGAGACCTCTGGCATCCCGGCGCAGCAGCCGCCGGTTTTGAAGGTGATCGGAGAAGTCGGCACACCGCTAACGTTCACAGCATCGGACCTGGCTGGGATGCCACGGACCAATGACAGCGCCAAAGACAAACAAGGGGTGATGCACCACTATTCCGGGGTAGCGATCGCCGATATTCTGAACAAAGCCGGGGTCACGACGGGAAAGCAGCTGAGAGGAAAGAACATGACCAAATACCTGCTCGTATCCTGCGCCGATGGCTACCAGGTCGTTTTCAGCCTGGCTGAGCTTGATTCAAGCTTCACGGATCGCGTTGTGATCCTCGCCGACCAGGAGGAGGGAAAGCCGCTGGCTGCCGGTATTGGTCCGTTCCGGCTGATCGTGCCCGGTGAAAAAAAGCCGGCGAGGAATTGCTTTCAGGTCGCGACAATGGCCATCCGGTCTGCAAAAGGAATACGTTGACCGGGTAATGGAGAAATAAACGGCCGGCATTAATTTTTAGTAACTTTAACCAGGCGAAGCCCATCGCGGGAGCCCATAAAGGAGGTCATCATGGAAACAAGTGAAAAAAGAACCTTTTCAGCTATTATCGCAGGCAGCAAACCGGTGCTGGTTGATTTTTCCGCCGAGTGGTGCGGGCCCTGTAAAATGATGCCCCCCATCCTGAAAGAAGTGAAGGACAAATTAGGCGAACAGGTGACCATCTTGAAAATAGATATCGACCGGAATCCGGCGGTGGCCGAAGCATATCGGATCCAGAGCGTGCCGACGCTGATCGTATTCCGGGACGGACAGGTTAAGTGGCGGCAAAGCGGGGTGACACGTGCCGATCAGCTCAAAACCGTGCTGGAGAGTGTGCTATGACGCCGTTGGAGCAGATACTTCGCTATAAAATTGTCGCCATCTTGCGGGGTTGTGAGCCGGAACGCGTGCCGGATATCGCGGATGCGCTGGTCAACGGCGGGGTCCGGCTGCTGGAGGTCACGCTGAATTCACGCGACGCATTTGAGGTTATCCGGAAGCTCGCCGATACCATGAGCGACCGGCTGCTGGTGGGGGCCGGGACCGTAACGACGCCGGAAGAGGCCGAAATTGCCATCGACGCCGGGGCGCGATTTGTTCTGTCGCCTGTTTTCGATCCGGACACGATCCGGGTGACGAAGGAACTGGGAGCAGTCAGCATTCCCGGGGCGTTCACGGCGACGGAGATCATGGCGGCATGGCGAAACGGTGCGGATATCGTCAAAGTCTTTCCTGCCTCGATTGGCGCGGCCTATCTCAGCAACCTGCGGGGGCCGCTGCCGCAAATCCGGCTGATGCCGACAGGCGGCGTAAACCTACACAACATCCGGGAGTTTAGGGCTGCGGGAGCAGTCGCGTACGGGATCGGAAGCGCGCTCGTGCCAGCAGGGCAGGAGACGAACACCGAAGCGCTGGAAAGATTAAGACTTCGAGCTATCGAGTATACAAAAATGTTAGTATGAACTTGTTGATCAGTTGCGACTGGGGGACCACCAACCTTCGCATCCGGCTGGTGGATGCCGACCGCCGGGAGGCCATCGGCGAGGCTTCCGACCCGGAAGGAGTGGCTACGGTCTTTTCCCGGTGGAAAGAGAGCGGGCGAAGACCGGACGAGCGCATCGGATTCTACCAGTCCGTTTTGGCAAGACATGTCGAACTGTTGAGAAGGCATACCAACTATTCGGTTAGTGGACTTCCGATGGTATTGTCGGGGATGGCCTCCTCGAACCTTGGCATGCTGGAGCTGCCATACCGCCTAACACCGGTAGTCCTGACGGGAGAGGATCTTATCCGCGTGGCCATCCCGGGTTCGGAGACTTTTCCACATTCCATCCTGCTGGTTTCGGGTGTGCGTACCGCGAAGGATGTGATGCGGGGAGAGGAGACGCAACTGGTGGGCTGCGCGGCTGCCGGGAATGACGAGCGCATCTATGTCTTTCCGGGTACCCATTCAAAACACGTCCGGGTGCGGGCGGGCAGAGCGGTAGACATCGCCACGTTCATTACCGGAGAGATTTTTCAATTGCTGACGACAAAAAGTATCCTGGCGGTTTCAGTGGCCGCCGCCGCCTCCGATGGAGGGGCCGTCTCCCCGGACTTTATTCAGGGGGTACGCGAAAGTCAGCAGGACAGTATTCTGCACACTGCCTTCCGGGTACGGACCCGACAACTGCTGGCGGGCACATCGAAAGAAGCGAATTATCAATATCTGAGCGGGCTATTGATCGGAGACGAGCTGAAGGTGCTCGCGGGTACGGATGTTCCGATCATGATCGTGGGCGCGGGAAGGATGAAGGAATATTACGCCGCGGCTTCTGAAGAATTGGGTTGCGCCGCGGTATGCGTCACCGATGCCGACCTGGCGCTGGTGCGCGGGCATTGCCGGATGCGGGAATTTGGCGAAGGAGGGATAAATTGACTAAATTTGCGGGCGAATGAGCGGTAATTGGACGATACGCATAAAAGCAGCGCTGATGTCGGTGATCTTCACCGGCAATTTCCTCGTTGTTTGTCATTGTCCGGCAGTACCTTCCGGTCCGACCCGGTCGGCACGCATGCCGGGGCATTGCTGCTGCAAACGGAACGCGCAACCATGCAAGGAGAAGAATGATTGTCCGGGAACGCAGGCAGTCAAATTCAATCTGATGGCCAAGCGGGTGGCCCCATCCGTCATGGCGAACGCCGGGGATGCCGTGAGATCGACCCCCGTGAGACACGACTGGTCCACCCGATGCCCTTCAACTCCACGATCCTGGTACGCGCTGCCACGTTCGCTTCACTCGCCGCCGGACAGGCTGGCTTTATATCGCTGCTTTCTTGTTTGATACCGGATTGAATATCGGGCTTACCAGCTATTTATCACCTTTCAATCCATCAACATGAAATTCTTCTTTTTTGCGATCATTTTGTCCATTTCCGCAAACGCAGGGCCAACAGTTCTGTCCCCGATCCTCGATCATTATTATCAGCTAAAAGATGCGCTTGTGTCGGGAGATGCTGCCGCGGCATCGTCGGCCGCCGGTGAAATGCTGAAAGCGATCGGAAATACCGACGTGAAGTCGATGACCCCGGCCGATCGTACGGCCTTTATGGCCTTGCAGGATAAGTTGGCGTTCGACGCCCGGCATATCTCCGAATCAAAGGATATCAACCATCAGCGCGAACATTTTGGGTCGTTGTCTGCCAATCTCATCAAACTGGCCAGGCAGGTCCGGCTATCGCCAACGCCCATTTATGAGGACTATTGTCCCATGAAAAAAGCCTACTGGCTGAGCAACGATCCGGCGATCAGAAATCCCTACTTCGGAAGCGCCATGCCAACCTGCGGCAAAATTTCGACAACGATACAACCGTAGCGGATGAAACAGCTAGGCGTCGGATTGCTGGCCCTGGTGCTCAGCACAACCGGCTTTTGCCAACACACCGTCGTGTATCACCTCGAGATCTCCGATACGATCGTTGACTATACGGGGCGGCCCAGGCACGCCATCGCGGTAAACGGCCGGTTGCCGGGTCCGACCCTGGAATTTACGGAGGGAGACACCGCCGTGATCTACATCCACAATATGATGATGCCGACCTCCGTGCATTGGCATGGGCTGATCGTACCAAACCGGTACGACGGGGTGTCCTACCTGACGTCTCCCCCGATCGAACCGATGCAAACCTACGTGGCTAAATTTCCGATTGTACAAAACGGGACCTACTGGTATCATTCCCATACGATGTTGCAGGAACAGATCGGACTGTATGGCGCGCTCGTCATTCATCCCCGGGGATGGGTGCCGTCGCGGATAAAGGAGTATACGATGCTGTTGAGCGACTGGACGGATGAGCGGCCGGAGGAGGTGCAGCGGAGCCTTCACTTTGCCACCGACTGGTATGCGATCCGTAAACATAGCACGCAGGACTATGGTCAGGCCATCAGACAGGGTTATTTCCGCACTAAACTCGGCAACGAATGGAAACGGATCTTGCCGATGGATGTAAGCGATGTAGCGTATGACCGATTCCTGGTAAATGGCCGGAGGGAGGACAGGGTGGCGACCATACATGGGGGTGACACCGTTCGAGTGCGGATCATAAACGGGAGTAGCTCGACCTATTTCTGGCTCCGGTATGCCGGCGGCAAGATGCGGGTCATCGCCAGCGACGGCAAGGATGTCGACCCGGTGCCGGTCGACCGGATGATCGTGGGGGTTTCCGAAACCTATGACGTGCTGGTAACCGTTCCCGATTCCTCCAGTTATGAATTGCAGGCCACGGCGGAGGACCGGACAGGGCAGGTATCGGCCTGGCTGGGAGACGGTGCACGCCATACGCTGGAGAAACTTCCCCCACTGGACTATTTTGCAGGGATGAAGGCAATGAACGGGATGATGACGATGAATGGCCGCATGAATGACATGGGAATGGCTATGAGCGATCAAACCATGGACATGAATGCCGTGATGTACCGGGAACAGGGTGGAGTGACATTAAACTATGGCATGCTGCGCTCGCCCGTATCCACGCGCCTGCCGGATTCACCGGTGCAGGAATTGCATTTCAATCTGACGGGTAATATGAACCGGTACGTGTGGAGCATCGATAATAAGGTGGTTTCCGAGGCCGACCGCATCCCGATCCGCCATGGATCGAACGTCCGGATCATCCTGTACAATGGGACGATGATGCGGCATCCGATGCATCTGCACGGCCATTTTTTCCGGGTGTTGAATGGCCAGGGTGACAATGCCCCGTTAAAGGAGGTGGTGGATATCCTGCCGATGGAGACCGACACGCTTGAATTTGCAGCGACGGAGAGCGGTGACTGGTTCTTTCATTGCCACATCCTGTATCATATGATGAGCGGGATGGGGCGCATCTTCCATTATGAAGGCAGTCCGCCGGATTCCGTTCAAGGTCCGCCGGCGTTCACCCGGAATTTGCGGAAGATATATGCGGATGACCGGGAGATCCGGGGGATGGCGAGGGTGGGGTTGGAAAGTAATGGAAGCGACGGCGAAGTTACGCTGGCGCAGACCCGATACCGGCTCCAAACAGAATGGCGTCTGGGCACGGACCAGGAGAAAGGATATGAAAGTGAAAGTCATTTCGGTCGTTACCTCGGCGGCATGCAGTATTGGCTGCCCTATGTCGGGTGGGATTTTCGATACCGCCGGTCCGGCGTACGCGAAAAGAATTTATTCGGGCAAACCGATACGAAGGATCATCGGGATGTAGCTTGTGCAGGAGTACAGTATTTACTACCCATGTTACTCACGCTGGACGCCCGGGTGGATATGAAAGGAAATGTCCGGCTGCAACTCGGGCGGGAGGATATCGCGATGACCAGCCGGTTGCGGTTCAACTTTATGGCGAACACCGACCGGGAATATATGGCAGGTTTCCGCTATATCCTGAACAAATATATCGGGTTGTCGACACACTATGACAGTGATATGGGTTTTGGCGCGGGCGTGACGGTAAACTATTGACGGCACAGGGGGAGTTTCATTAGATTTGGGCCTCTAAAATTAGTTATACCATGAAATTGGCACTTTTCTCCTTCATCCTTCTTCTTACGGGTCTGGCTGCGGTTGCGCAGCGGATCGCTCCCGACACCGTCGGTTTGCCTGGTAGTCCGTTGGTCATCCAGCCGATCAATCATGCCAGTATGGTACTGACAGCCGCAGGCGGGACGATCTATATCGACCCCGTCGGCGGCGCGGCGAAGTATCAGGGTTTGGCCGCTCCGGATATTATCCTCGTGACGGATATTCATGGCGATCATTTTGATCCCGCTACCCTACAGGCGATCCGGAAACCCGCCACCGTGCTCGTGGCTCCAAAGGCGGTCGTCGACAAAATGGCCGATGCGGATAAGGCCGGTGTTGTCGTCCTCGGCAACGGGGACAGTAAGGACTTTTCCGGTATTGGAGTGGCTGCCATTCCCATGTACAATCTTCCGGCAAGCCCGACCGATCCGCGACATCCAAAAGGCCGCGGAAACGGCTACGTGCTAACCGTCGGCGGTAAAAAGATCTATATTTCCGGCGATACGCAGGGCATACCCGAAATGCGTGCCCTCACCGGCATCGATATTGCCTTTGTCTGCATGAATTTGCCCTATACCATGGATGTCAATGAGGCGGCAGATGCGGTGCTCGCCTTTAAACCTCGTATTGTCTACCCGTATCATTATCGCGGCCAGGGAGGCTTTAGCGATGTCTCCGTCTTCAAGGCCAAAGTAGAGGCCGGCAATAAGGGTATCGAGGTCCGCCTGCGAAATTGGTATGCGGGATAAGGGTAAATCCAGTCTCACACGTCTTATTGGGGAGCTGGTAAATGGAAGCAAACGATCTCATTTTCGTCGGATCCGATGTACAAGCTGACGAGCAGATATTTGAAAAACTGTTCGTGGACTGGTATGGTCCTTTGTATGCCTATGCATGTTCGGTGCTTCGGGATGAAGAGCTGGCAGCAGAAGCGGTTCAGGCGGTGTTTTGTCGTCTTTGGGAGAAAAAACGGGAGTTGAGAGTCCGGATATCGGTGAAGGCCTATCTATACGGGTGTATCTATCATGAATGCGTGAGCTGGTTGCGAGGGGAGAAGAGCCGCCGGGACTACCGGTCAGGGGTGTTGACGCGGCTAGGTAAGGATGCGGCCCGGTCCGCCGACCGGGCGTCCGATAAGGTGGAGACGGGGCAGTTGGAAGCGCGTTTTCAACGGGCGATGGACGAGCTGCCGGAGCAATGCAGGGCGATCTTCCAGCTCAGCCGGTTCAGCGAGCTCAAGTATCGCGAAATTGCGGAGCAGCTGGGGATCTCGGTGAAGACGGTGGAAGCCCAGATGGGGAAAGCGTTAAAGATACTGCGACGCAAGCTGGCAGACTTTTTAGCATAAATAGTGGAATCGACTATGGATGATCTGCTGATCAAATATTTGTTAGGGGAGACAACTCCGGAGGAATCCGCGGAGGTCAAGCGATGGCTGCAGGCGGACGCGGCCAGCCGGCAGCGATATGAGCAATACAAGGCCGTCTGGGAAATGGGGCGGCGGGCGGCGAGCAGGGAAACGGGTGATGCGGGTTCTGCTTATACCCGGGAGGCATGGGCGAAGCTAGAGGGCAGGTTGGGGAGAAGGGACGCCGCCGAAGTGCCGGAGGGGAAGAAAGAAAATACAGCGCCCGGCTGGCTTCGGCTTGCCGCGGTAATGATTGGACTGTTATTACTGGGGACAGGGGGATATCATTTATTGATGGATCGTCGGAAGGCCCCGCCCGCGGGCGTGGTCGCCGGGACCGCGAAACAACATGTGGCGGGGGGCACGGAAGTCCCACGGATGCTGAGGTCGGCGAGAATGAGACGCTATATCGACACACTGCCCGACGGAACGGTGGTCATGCTGAACCGGGGAGCGTCGCTGGAGTTGGTCGCTGATACCGCCGAGAATGGGTTGACGGTGCGGTTGCGGGGAGAAGGGTTTTTTCTGGTCGCGCATCATCCTTCCCGTCCATTTGTGGTGCAGGCCGGCTCGCAGCAGATCACCGTATTGGGTACCTCATTTGAACTCAACGAGCAGGGGGATTCGACGGAGCTGGTGGTGGAAACGGGTGCGGTGATGGTCGGAGGAAGCATTCCCGGCCGCGACAGCATGATCGTGCGTGCCGGCGAGCAATTGACCGTTACCGCCCGCGGCAGATGGAAAAAAGCACCAAACCGCGACAAACTGTATGGGTATTACCTGGGGCGCCCCCTGGTCTGTGACTATACGCCGTTGCGACGGCTGGTGGAGACGATGAACCGCGCGGATGATACGCCGATCGTGCTCGGGCGGCCCGAGCTGGGCAGCCTGCCGCTTACGACGGTGTTCCGGAAGGAATCGCCGGACCGAATCCTGGAGATCGTGGCCATGACATTCCATCTTTCGATCCTGCGACAAGGGTCGGAGATCGTTTTGCAATAAATAACCGATAAAATTTTAAAGCTATGAGACGAGTTACGCGCGGGCTTGGTGTAGCCATGCTGGTATTGTTGTGGGCCAACCGGCCGTTGACGCTGCATGCGCAAGGCGACAAGATATTGAACAAGAAGGTCATGCTGCATGCGGATCATGAACGGCTGGAGGATGTGCTGAATGATCTGGCCAAATCAGGGTATTTCACATTCAGCTATCAAAGCGACATCCTGAAAAAAGATCGCCTGGTCACGCTGACGATAAAAGAAAGCACGCTGCGCGAAGCGTTGGAGCTGATCCTTGGGAAAGCGTATGACTATCTCGAATCCGATGACTATGTCGTGATCCGGCGGCGGGACGCAGTGGCGATGAAGTTGAGGGATGGCGACGTGGTAGCGATGAAGGAGAAAGATGGGGACGTGGTAGCCATCAAGGAGAAAGATGGCTATGTGAAGCCGAAGATGGAAATGATGAAGAGAGCGCAGATGATGAAGAAAGCGTCAACGATGAAAAAGGCCACCCGCTACGTATCGGATTCGCTGAATACGCGCGATTCGCTGAATATGGCCGCAGTGCGGCAGACGGCCCGGAATATCATTGGCGATATGATCGCTGACGGGATCATCAGGGATAAAGGGGGGTTCACCTATTTTGCGCTTGACAACGGGCAGTTCGTTGTGGACGGCAGGCAAATGGCGGATTCCCTGCGAATAAGATATGCAAAAAAGTATGTCGGGCCGGACGGGAACGGATATTACTGCGGGTCGGTGTCCGGTGTGACCGGGCGGGGGTATTTCCTTGACAAGAAGGAAATCTTTGGGGAACCGAAAGAGTAAGGAGCGCATGCCGGAATAAGGGGATAGCCGGATCTTTGCAAGGGAGAAAAATAAGGATTTCTTAACGAAATCCTTTCTATCCTTGCATATGCTTTCGATCAGTACCAAACTGCTGCACCTGTTCCTATGTTCCTTTTTCTTTCTGCCGTTTCCCTCGATATCATTCGCGCAGGTCAGACATACCGTCAGCGGCACCGTGCGGGATCAGACTACCGGTGAAACGCTGATCGGCGCCAGCATCATTTTTGCCGGCCATCCGAATACCGCGGTTCTCAGCAATGCATATGGATTTTATTCGATCAATGCCGGCGCGGGACAATACTCCATGGTCGTCAGTTTTACCGGCTATCGCAGCGATACGGTGCGTGTTGTCCTTAACCGGGATACCATTGTCCAGGTCAACCTTTCGCCCGCGGCCCCGCAGCTGCAGGAGGTCGTGGTGACCGCCGACAAGAGCACGAGCAACGTGAGCAAGCCGTTGATGGGCGTGCAGAAGCTGTCGATCACGGAAATAAAAGATGTGCCGGTACTCTTCGGGGAAAAAGACATTTTAAAAACGATCCAGCTGCTACCGGGGGTTCAGTCGGGCGGCGACGGCAGCAGCGGCTTTTATGTCCGCGGCGGCAGCGTCGACCAGAACCTGATCCTGCTGGATGAAGCGACCGTCTACAATCCATCGCATCTGCTGGGCTTCTTCTCTACTTTCAATTCGGACGCCATCAAGGATGTGACCTTGTATAAGGGCGCAATCCCCGCGGAATTCGGGGGGAGGCTGGCCTCGGTCCTCGATGTCCGGATGAACGACGGCAATATCAAAGACTATGTCGTAAGCGGCGGAATCGGGCTGATCTCTTCGAGGCTGAACCTGGAAGGCCCGATCCAAAAGGATGACGGGTCTTTTATCGTCAGCGCCCGGCGGACCTATGCCGATCTTTTTTTAAAGCTCTCCAGCGACACGAACACCAACCGAAGCAGCCTGTATTTCTACGACATCAATGCAAAGGCGAACTATAAGGTCGGTGACCGGGACCGTATCTATCTTTCGGGTTATTTCGGCAAAGATGCATTGGGACTGGGTAATACGTTCGGGCTGGTTTACGGAAATTCGACAGCCACATTCCGGTGGAACCACCTCTTTAACAGCCGGCTATTTTCCAATACGTCACTGATCTACAGCAAATATTATTACGACATCACGATCAATTCCGGCAAGAACAATATCGGGGTCACTTCCTATATCCGTGATTATCACGTAAAGGAAGATATGGAATACTATGCCAATGCAAGCAATAAGCTGGACTTCGGGGTCGACATAAACCACCATTCGACCTCGCCGGGAGTGATCACGGCATCCGGCTCTTCCAGCTTCAATCCGCTGGCGGTGCAGAGCAGGTATTCCCTGGAAAGCGCCGCGTACGTCAGCCACGACTTGTCGATATCCGACCGGGTCAACGTCAATTACGGGCTGCGCGCCGGCCTTTTCACCGTTTTCGGGCCGGGGAATTTCTATACGTATGATACCAGCGGCAATACCATCGACACGGCTGTTTTCGGACCCGGTCACCTCGTCAAAAATTACTTCAACCTGGAGCCGCGTTTCTCCATGAGCATTAAACTAACGCCGTCGAGCTCCGTAAAAGTGGCATATACGCGCACGACGCAGAACCTGCATTTGCTGTCCAACTCGACGTCTTCGAATCCAACCGATGTATGGATACCAAGCAGCAACAATGTCAGGCCGGAGATTGCCGATCAGGTATCGGCGGGTTATTTCCGGAACTTCAAAGACAATTGGTATGAATGCTCGGTGGAGGCCTATTACCGGGATATGCAGAATCAGATCGATTACAAGAACGGAGCGCAATTGATTGCGAATGAGAACGTCGAGTCGCAACTGATCTTCGGGAAGGGCAGGTCTTACGGCGTCGAAGTCTTTGCAAAAAAGAAAGTGGGCCGGCTGACGGGTTGGATCAGCTACACCTTGTCGAGAACCGAACGGCGCTTCGAAGGGGTAAATAACTACAACTGGTACCCGGCAAACCAGGACCGGACTCACAATCTGGCCGTCGTGGGAATATACAAGCTAAATCGAAAATGGACGTTGTCGGGGGATTTTGTCTATTATACCGGAAATGCAGTCACCTGGCCAAGCGGAAAATACGAAACTGACGGCCAGATCGTCTTTCTGTATGCGCAACGGAACGGCTACCGGATGCCACCGTACAACCGCCTGGACCTCAGCGCAACGTTGCAGGGGAAAAAGACGAAAAAATTCGAGAGCAGCTGGAATTTCTCCATTTACAATGCCTATGGCCGCGAAAATCCATACAGCATCGGGTTCCAAACAGACCCCGGGGACCCGACGAAGACCCAGGCGGTTCAGTACGCGTTGTTTCGCTGGGTGCCATCCGTAACCTATAACTTTAAATTCTGATCCAAATGAAAAGTGTAAAGCTGCTGGCTGTCGTCCTCCTGCTAATGACGCTGCCATCCTGTAAGAAGATCGTCACGCTGACCCTCAATAATGCTCCGCCGGCGATCGTGATCCAGGGAGAGGTGACGAACGAGCCGGGTCCTTACTATGTTACGATAAACCGGCCGGTTGATTTCTATGCCGACAACAGCTTTCCGCCCGTCACGGGTGCAGCGGTTTTGATTGCCGACGGTGGCGGTGAGACCGACACGCTGACGGAGATCTCTCCCGGAACCTATGCTACCAACCATCTGCAGGGCGTGCCGGGTGTCGCCTACCGGCTTTCAGCGACGGTTGGAGGGGTGACCTATACAGCGGTCTCCACGATGCCTGCGGGGGTCAGCCTGGACTCGCTCACTTTTGTAACGAACAGCGGGTTTGGCCGAAAGCAAATCAGCGCCGTAGCCAATTTCCAGGATCCGAAAGGCAGTAAGAACTACTACCAGTTCATCGAATACCTGAATGGAGTTCGGCTGACAAAGGATCTGTTTGTCTTTGACGACCGCCTCTCCGACGGCCGTTACATCCAATACACTTTGTTCAATGACAGCACGTATTTGCAGCCGGGAGATCAGGTGGAAGTGGATATGTATTGCGTCGATTCTGCCGTATACAGCTACTTCTTTCAATTGTTCACTTCCGGCGGAGCGGGTTCGTTCAATACCTCGGCGTCACCGGCTAATCCGACCTCGAATATCAGTAATGGAGCATACGGATATTTCAGCGCGCATACGGTCAGCGCGAAAAATGATTACATACCCTAGTCAGGGTCGTTGCGGCATTTTGCTAAAGATGACTTTGCCCCGATGAATAGTATAGGAGACCTTGTCGAAGTTCTGGATATCCACGGCGGGGTCGCCGGCCAGCAAAACGATATCGGCGTCCATTCCAACGGCGATTCGCCCCGTATGCCGGCTTTGGCCAAATCGTTCCGCCGGCGTGGTCGTTAGCATGGCCAATATCTGGTTGAAGCTAAGTCCCGCCCCTGCCAGCAGGACATATTCGTCGCTTGTGGCATAATCCGTCAGGTAGCCCACGTCTGTGCCGAAGAGGACTGTCCCGCCGGCCTTATAAAAATCGTGAAGCTGTTGTTGTGCAACCAGCACCAGCGGGTGGTGCGCCCAGTCGTTGTTGCCGCTTTTTTTCAGTTCGTCTTTCCAGAGTTTTAACGTAGGGATCAGCGCAAGACGGGCCGCGATCATTTGCTGAATGGTGTCCGAACTCCAAAGGCGGCCATCATCGGGGGCGGTATGCGCGAGGATATCTACGCCGTCGGTCATGGCGATCATCACTCCTTTTGTGTCGGTAGGGTGGGCGAAGACGGGTCTCCTAAAGCGGTGTGCGGTCTCGGTGACCTGCCGGACAATATCGTCCGGCATGTAAACGACCCGGTTGCCGACGGGTGAACCGGTCCAGATCTTGATGCCGTCAGCGCCCGAATCGATTTGTTGCCGGACATGGGCGCTGGCCTGTTGAGGGTCGATGGCTTCGGGCAACTTCAGCGGCGCAATGTAGAAAGGATTTCCATCTTGTGGAACCAGTGGAACGCCGGTTGTATAAATGACCGGTCCGTTGACATCCCCTTTCTTTATCCGGTTCCGGATGCGCAGGACGTTTCCGATGGAGAATTCTGCGAGATCGTAAACATAGACGAAACCGTGACTGGAAATCATCTGTTCCATCTGCCGGTTGAACTGGGCAGCGGGCATGAGATCGGCGTCCTGCCATTTCGGTTCAATAAAATGTACATGGCAATTCCAGAACCCTGCAGTCAGGGTAAGGTCTTTGCAATCAATAACCGGCCAGTTGGCCGGGACTTTGATCTCATCGCGTGGACCGACTGCGATAATCCGGCCGTTCCGGACGAGTATGATGCCGTCCTCAATGGGAGGTGTGGTCGGTGAGGGGTAAATTCTCCCGCCCACCAGCGCCAGGTTGGAATGAGTAGCGGGATGCTGCGCGAATGCGCGGCTCACGATCAGGACGGTCATCAGCCAGAATGCCAATTTCAAGGTTAAGGGCCTCATGACTATAAATGTAAGATTTCGGTAAAAAATCATGGGAAAAATATTTTTTACCTCAACATCACCATGTCTGCAATTTTTGCCTATCGGCTAAAAATTGCAACCGGACTACGTCCGGATTTGGTAAATCCGATATATTTGTCTGAATGAATCCGCTTGCTGACGTAAAAAAGATCGAGAAAATCTCCAAGGCGCTGGGCGATACCTATCGCATCCAGATGATGGAGGCCATCAGAAATGAAGAAGGATGGATGCCCTGTGCGACGTTGATATCGATGTTCGACCTGGCCCAGTCCACCGTATCCCATCATTTGAAGCAACTGGTCGATGCAGAACTGCTGATCACGGAAAAGGACGGTCGAAGCACGCTTTACCGGATCAATAAAGACGTGGTTAAGGAATACGTCGGCTATTTGAACCAGATGGGGAGAGAATAAATGAAAGGAGGATAATTAAGCCGAAATCCATATTTGTGAAACGATAACCCATGCCAGCCCAGTCCGGATATCTTTCCAATTTAACCCCGCTGCGCGGTGTTGCAGCGATCCTGGTAGCGGTATTCCACTTCGAGATGGCCATCGGCCGCTTTGTTCCGGCAGCTACGACGATGTTCTTCGAGAAGTCTTATCTGATGGTGGATCTCTTTTTTGTGCTAAGCGGGTTTATCATGATACATGTCTACGGCCATGCGTTCGATGGCTCGATACGGCAAGGACCGCTCCGGCATTTCTTCGTCGCGCGATTCGCGCGGACCTACCCGCTGCATCTGTTCACCCTACTACTGCTGGTGATCGTCGTTCGGTATCTCACGAACTGGGGTAATCCACCGATCGTTCTGGAGCAGCCCCGGGATATCCTGCCGAATGTATTCCTGCTGCAGTCGTTCGGGGTCTGCAAGATCTTTAACTGGAATATCCCTTCCTGGAGTATCAGCGCGGAATGGGGCGCCTACGTGGTATTTCCGCTCCTGGCATGGTGGATCAGCCGGCAGCGGAAAACGGCGTCGATCCTGCTTACTATCGGGGTGGCCGCCGCATGGTGCAGCATTATGTTCCTGCTCCCGCGGAAGAACCCGTTGAACCCCGCCATACCGGTGCCGCATAACCTGAATACTACGTTCGACTACGGCTGGCTGCGCGGCATCGCGGGATTCACCGCCGGGGTGGTGACGTACCAGCTCTTCCGGTTGTCGGGCGCACGACGGGTCATAGGGAGTGATCCCGCTACCGTCCTGGTCGTGCTGCTGGTGGCCGCCGGACTTCATTTCGCCGTCAACGACGCGCTGGTGGTGGTGCTGTTCGCCTCCCTGGTGTTGAATTTTTCGTTGAACACCGGAACGTTGCGCAGGGTCTGTAACAGCAGGATCCTTCAATATCTCGGGGACATCTCCTATTCGATCTATCTGATGCAGATCTTCCTCCAGGAACCGTTCTCTCACGGAGTGCGGTTACCCGGGGTTACGGGGAATGCCCGGGGGAAGTTCAATATCGATTTCTGGCCGGGATTGGCGTATTGCCTGGTCTATCTCCTCCTGTTGATCGGCATCGCCTCCGTGACATATTACCTGGTAGAGCGGCCCTGCCGGAAATGGGTCAATGACCGCTGGGGCGGCTCCGAATCCCAAAAGGCAATACCTTTGCCTAAAAATTAGCCGACTTGCCACACGAATCCATATCAGTCAAGGACATCTTCAAGATCGGAATCGGTCCGTCGAGTTCTCACACCCTCGGACCCTGGCGGGCGGCGCAACGATTTACAGATTCCATCCGCACCCGGGAAGGGCTCTCGGGTCTGCGGCACGTCAGCGTTCTCCTGTACGGCTCCCTGGCCAAGACCGGGAAGGGGCACGGTACCGACATCGCTATTCAACTCGGACTGGCCGGCGAAGACCCCGTCACGTTCGATACCGGCCTGATCGAAAGCTACATCCAGACGGTCCGGTTAACTTCCCGTCTCAGGATCCGGGGAGAACAAACCATCGCGTTCGATCCGGAAGAGGATATCCGTTTCCTGTATTCGGAAACGCTGCCATATCATCCCAATGCAATGACTTTTCTGGCCGGCTGGGATGACGGGAGACAGCTGGCGGAGACCTGGTATTCCATCGGTGGCGGGTTTGTAAAAAAAGAAGGGGAGGAAACGGAGGCGGCGGATGTCGTTCAATTGCCTTTCCCGATCAATACCGCTTCCGACCTGTTGCACTGGTGCCGGAAGACCGGTCTGAGCATTAGCGAAGTCGTCCTTGAAAATGAGACGGCCTGGCGTCCCGAGGAGGAGACGCGGCGGGACGTTGCCCGGATCTGGTCGACCATGCAGCAGTGTATCTATCGTGGTTGCCATTCGGAAGGGATGTTGCCCGGCGGCTTGCATGTGCAGCGGCGGGCCGCCAGTCTCAACAAGCGGCTCATCGGCGAGCGCGTCTATGACGACTTTGAGGGTTGGGTTGCCGCCATTGGCGCCGGGGGTAACCATTTCAAATATATACTCGACTGGGTGAGTTGTTTTGCGCTGGCCGTGAACGAAGAGAACGCCTCCTTCGGCCGGGTGGTGACAGCGCCCACCAATGGCGCCGCGGGAGTAATACCGGCGGTCCTGCAATACTTCGTGATCTTTTGTGACGGTCTGCAGGAAAACAAGATCCTGTCTTTTATCCTCACCGCCTCGGAGATCGGAAGCATCTTCAAAAAAGGCGCCACGATCTCTGCAGCTATGGGTGGCTGTCAGGCGGAGATCGGAGTGTCATCGGCGATGGCTGCCGCGGCCTTGACCGAATGTGTCGGAGGTTCGCAGCGCCAGGCGCTGATGGCGGCAGAGATCGCCATGGAGCATCACCTCGGGTTGACGTGCGATCCGATCGGCGGGCTGGTACAAATACCTTGTATCGAACGGAATACGATGGGCGCGATCAAGGCGATCACCGCTTCGCAGCTGGCGCTTCAAAGCACGCCGGATTTTGCCAAAGTATCCCTGGATGCGGTGATCAGCACGATGTGGAGTACAGCGCAGGATATGAACAGCAAATACAAGGAGACTTCCGACGGCGGCCTGGCCGTGCAGATCCCGCTGGGACTCAAAGAGTGTTAAATTTATGAAAACGTTGAAAAGGGGTTATCCCGTTGTTTACCTTGTCCTGGCAGCGGCCGTTCTTTATCTCGCCTTTCTGACGACTATTGCCCACCACGGAGTATTTTACTCTGCCGACGGTGGGGTCAAATTTATCACGGTCAAACAGGTTTCCGAAGGATATGGTTACAAATATCTTCGACTCGTTCAGCCGAGATGGGTCCAATCCATCTGGCAAGCGGGTTTTTTTCCGCTTCGACCGCCTTTTGTCTACCCATCCTCCGGCGGTTATGTCTCCGTTTTTCCTCCCGCTTTCCAGGTTGCAAGCGCCTGGTTGTATTCGTGGATGGGCTACCGCGGATTGTATGTCCTGCCGATCCTTTCCATGTTGCTGATTTGGGTGTTCACCGTGCTGCTGCTGAGGCGACTGGGGATTTCACCGGCACGGATCGCCCTTGCGCTTTTTATCATGACCTTTTGCTCACCGCTGACGATTTACGGGGCGATGTTTTGGGAGCACGGGCCGGCCACGTTGCTTCTGCTCGCCGGTTTGTTTGTCATCGTGCGCCCGCCGGCGCGTCCCGGCGCTGCCCTCGCGCTGGGTTTGGCCAGCGGGATGGCCATATGGCTACGGCCGGAGGCCATTATGCTGGATTTTTTGTACGGTTTGGCGGTATTAGTCCTCTACCGGAGGGAGCGGCGAGCCATATATCTTGCCTTTGCCGCCGGTGTGCTGGCCGCACTGACGGCTTTTCTTGTTTTCAACCAGTTCGAATACGGAAATATCATGGGTTTGCATGGACAGCAATTGGTCGACCCGAATGACGCCGACGATCACCTGGGATTTCGCAAGTCGCTATATGTACTCCTGATGACCAATTACAAGCAGTTCCGGCATTTCGGCTTTACCCTGCTGCTGTTCCCGATCCTGTACCGGTTGTTCAGGATGCGAAAGCAAAGGGCGGCGTCGGGCGAACAGGGCCAGTCGCCCCCGGACGATCCGCGACCGGCGTTGCTGGGTACCATTGTGGTGGTTTTCTCCCTGGTGACGCCCTTCTTTCTGCCGAATGACGGTGGCCGGCAATGGGGTGTGCGCTATTTTCTTCCGCTCATCCCTATCGTGATCGTATTTCTTTTCCTTATCGATCAGCAATGGGGAATACTTGCAGGGCGTTACAGGATCGCAGGGTGGGGAATTGCCGGGGTCTTGCTGATTGCGGCCTATTCTTTTTTCCACAACACGATAAGCGGCGGGGCAAAGAACCTGGAATGGGCGTATCGCGGACGCGTCCTGCCGACCATGGAGCGATTTGAAAAAAATGACGGCAGCGTGATCGTGGTATCCGATCCGTATATGGTGTACGAGCTTGGCTGGCTCTTCGACAGAGACTATTTCTTTCTGGCTACCGGGGATGCGAACTTGCGCCGGCTCCTGCCGATGCTAAAGGCGAACGGGGTCCGGGAGTACACCTATATCTTCAATCCGCGCAACCCGGCGAGTCAGCCGGAATCGCTGCGTGACTCCGCGACACAAGGACTTTGGCCGCTGGCGGCGGAACGGAAGATCATCGAAGAGTTCTATTGCACAAAATATCGCATCGAATAAAGCGCCGATCCCTGAAAAAACGGATGTTTGCAGCATGAATTTGCTTCTTGCCGGTATTTTGGCCATTCGGTTGGGTGCTTTTGCCGACACCCTCCCTGCCTACGACTCCTATCCGGCGTATGCCGGCGCCGATCTCGGTCTTCATTACTCGCGTTCCGCTTCCGTGTTTCGCATTTGGGCGCCGACCGCCGGGCGGGCGCGCTTGCTGCTGTATGCCGATGACAGCAGCAAGGTTGCCGGCAAGGTCGTGGAACTGGACCGCGGGGTCGATGGGACATGGTGGACGGAGGTTCCCGGCGACTGGAACGGTTGGCGGTATGTATTCAGCGTATGGATTGGCGGGGAGTGGAGCAAGGAGGTTCCGGACCCCTATGCGCGGGCGGCCGGAGTAAACGGAAAACGTGCGGCGGTGATCGATCTCCGGCAGACGGACCCGGCCGGGTGGCAACAGGATCGGAGTCCTGCATTTTCGACGGCGAACCGGCCCACCGATGCCGTGATCTATGAGTTGCATCTGCGCGATATCGATGTCGAGGGCGGATCGGGTGTCCGACATAAGGGAAAATTTGCAGGACTTGGGGAATGGGATACCCGAAATGGCGACGGATTGGCGACGGGTCTTTCGCATCTGAAAGAATTGGGCGTAACGCATCTGCACATTCTCCCTATGTTCGATTTCAATTCGATCGACGAAAGCCGGCCGGATTCCCCGCAATATAACTGGGGTTACGACCCCTTGAACTATAATGTCCCCGAGGGTTCATACAGTTCAGATCCTGTTGATGCCGCCGCGCGGATCCGCGAGCTGAAGGCGATGGTCGAATCGATCCATCGACATGGGCTTCGTGTCATCATGGATGTGGTCTATAATCATACCGGGCTGACCGGAACGTCCAACTTCAACGAGTTGGTGCCCGGCTACTATTACCGGCACAACCCCGACAACAGCTTCTCCAATGCAACGGGATGCGGCAATGAAACGGCCAGTGAACGGCCGATGTTCCGGAAATTCATGCTCGAAAGCGTGCTGTACTGGATGAAGGAATATCATCTCGACGGGTTCCGGTTCGACCTGATGGGTGTGCATGACATTATGACGATGAACCTGATCTCGGACTCGCTGCACCGGCTACGGCCGGATATCATATTGTATGGAGAGGGCTGGACAGCGGGGCACACCCCGCTGCCGGATTCGGTGCTGGCGGTAAAAAAGAATGTCTCGCGCCTGCGTGGGATCGCCGTATTTGGCGACGATCTCCGGGACGGGATAAAAGGAAGCGTATTCGACGCGCATGACAAGGGGTTTGTCGCGGGTAATCTGGGGGATGTCGAATCGGTGAAGTTTGGGGTCGTGGGGGCTTGTTATCACCCGCAGATCGATTATAGTAAAGTCAACTATTCACATGGGGCGTTTGCGTCGGCGCCCTCGCAGGTGATCACGTACTGCGAATGTCACGATAACAATACACTTTGGGACAAGTTGCAGTTGTCGAGGCCGGATGCGAGCGCGGCGGAGCGCCAAAAGATGCAGCGGCTGGCGTGGACGATCATAATGACCTCGCAGGGTATTCCATTTTTGTTTGAGGGGACGGAGTTCCTGCATAGTAAGCGGGGGATCGACAACTCCTTTCAATCCGGGGATAGTATCAATGAGATCCATTGGGGTTTGGAGAAAGAGCGCATGGGGGATGTAGATTTTTTAAAGACGCTGATCCGGTTACGGCGGCAGCATCCCGCATTCCGGATGACGAACGCGGCGCAGATAGCGGCGAATATTCATTTCGAACCGGCGCCCGGGGGATGTATTATATACTCGATAAATGGAGCTGCTGTCAAAGACAGCTGGACGCAGATCTGGATTGCGTTTAACGGCACCGGCGTGACGCAAAAGCTGACCGTTCCATCGGGCCTTCATGCATTTCAGGTGGGAGCTGTGAATGATTGGAGCCAACCGGTTGACGGATCCGTGGACCTGCCCGGTTACAGCGCCGCTATCTACTACCGCTAAAGGTCAGGAAAAACGAGTATATTCAGTCATATGAAACCAACCTTCCTCGCGCTGTTTTTGCTGGCCCGGTTTACCGTCCTGCCCGGTCAACCGGTTATTACGGTCATCCGGCAAAATTCAGATACGGTCGGATTGTATGATAAATTCGAAACCGGCCTTGCTTTAAAGGCCGAGTATGCCAATCCTTTCGATCCCGATCAAATCGACGTCTCGGCCGATTTCACCTCACCTTCCGGGAAACATTGGCCGATCAACGGGTTCTACAGCGCCGCCGCCGGCGCAACGTGGAAAATCCGGTTCTCGCCGGACGAACGCGGAGTTTGGCGATATTCCATCCGGGTCCGGGACAGGAATGGAGAAGCCACAAGCGAAAAGAGGAGTTTTATGGCAGTGGCGTCCGGCTACCACGGCGCGCTCATCGTCGCACCCAACCGGCGATATCTGCAGTACCGGGACGGGACGGAATTCTATGGTGTCGGATTGTGGTATAACGATTCATATACCGGGTTCGACGCGGGTCGGGTCAAACCCGAAGAATTGGATAAATTGAAAGGGCTTGGGATGAATTTCATCAGCTCTTTTATCACTCCGTTGGAAACGCAGGCGACCGGACCGGGCCGGTACGATCAGAATATTTGTGGCCGGTTGGATCAATTGCTGGAATTGTGCGAACAGAAAAATATCGAACTGAGTTTGAACATCTGGTTTCATGCCTATTTGTCCGAAACGGTTTGGGGAGCGGGAAATATCCGGTGGGAGACGAATCCCTATCAGCAAGTGACGACAGCAAAAGACTTTTACGGAAATGCGGCAGCCTGGGCATTGCAGGAAAAACTCTATCGGTATATGATCGCGCGGTGGGGGTATAGCCGGGCCCTGGGGATTTGGTTTATTATCGATGAGATCAACGGTACGGATGGCTGGGTGAAAGGAGATACGGCTGTTGCCTCGCAATGGGCGGCGAAAGTGCATGGCTATTTTTCAACCGGCGATCCTTATCACCGCCCCACAACGGGCACGCGTAGCGGCGGGGTACGGGAATATTGGAAAGAAGGGTATCAGACCTTCGACCTGGCCGCAAGGGAGATTTACGAGCGACAGGGCTGGCCCGTGAATAACAGCAGCACGGTCGATTCGGCTGCTACCTCGCCGCTGGCGAGCAGCTATATGAATTACGCCGGGGAGGTTGGGAGGTTATGGAAGGAGTTTTCCAAGCCGATCCTGATCGGAGAAACGGGATGGGATCATGTCTTTTATGAGCCGTCGATGCCGGGATATTTGGCGCAATACCACAATACGCTATGGGTTTGTCTCGCAAGCGGCACCGCAATGACGCCTTTTTGGTGGGCATATTCGGATTTATTGAACGACAATCTCCTGACGCACCAGGTCAGCAGCTTTCGTCGGTTTACAGATTCTATTCCGTTTGCGCGGTTGTCGGGTACCGCTCCCGCGCAGGTCAGGGTGTCAAAAGGCAATGCCTATGCGATAAAAAGCGACCAATTGATATTCGGCTGGGTAGTCAACCCGGCAACCGATGTGGCGGGAGCCAGGGTCCAATTACGGTCGATCCCGAAGGGGCGGTACAAGTTGATGATCTACCATACCTGGCGGGGACGGTTTATCGGGGAAGAGGATATCCGTTGCTATGACGGGACGCTTGAATTTGGCATTCCAAGACTGATAGGCGGGGAACATGCAAATTATATCGGGCAGGATGCGGCATTTGTGCTGATCCCGCTGGCGCGGGAACAGTAAATTTTCATCGGTCTTTTTGGAGAAGGGTGTCAATCTTCTCTTCCAGCCGTTGTTGACCCGCCGCCAACTCCGCGAGTTTCTTATCAATTTCCTTGTAAGGGGTGTCCGACTCGCGGGTTGGATAAAATCCGACCGAATGAGCAGGATAATCTTTCAGGATAAATTGAAAGGCAATGTCGAACTTGTAGATGATATCCTGGGTAATCCGGTATTCCCCCGTCAGGTACCGATGCCAGTTGGCTTCATCGATACCTAATGCCCTTGCGGAGTAACGGAGTTTCATGACCGGAAGTACGACTTTCAATCGCCCTTCGAACTCCTTAAAGTGTTGGTCATCAACATCATCGGCTTTAGCCAAATTAATCGGGGTCATGAAAACTTGTAAAAGATTTGTAAGTTTCCGGGAAAGGTGTATATTTGTTGAAAATACCTCGGGCATGCTGGAAAAATGTGGCCTCAAAAGGCTGCAAACAAAAAAACCAGCAGTGACCTGCTGGCTCGGTTCTGGCGGAAAAACAGTTTACTTTCTCTTGGCCCGGCAATTCGGGCAGATAAAGTAAAGAATCCTTTCCCTTCGTTTGGGGAAAATAGATTTATATCTATTTCTTTCCGGCCACCAACGAGGGATCATTCTATGTCCGCAGCTGCGACATCGTTTCGATAACTTCATGTTACTTCGGGCTTTAGTGATAAAAGTTTCCCGTCGGACAACATGCAAGGACTCGCACGTACGAAGTCATCGTTTTCCTACCCAATTTGTTCCGAATCAGCAAGAACGCGTGCAATCTACCTTATTTTCCGTTATCTCTTAAAAAGAAATGGTTTTTTCCGACCGCATTGGCGGCAAAAAAAAGCCCCGGCGGATGGCCAGGGGCTTCTTAGCAGGTAGTTCATGGTTACTGCACATCAAGCAGATATATATCGAAAGCAGGAAAGAATAAGGAAGGGATAGTCTTAAAAGGGGTACACGGGCAAGGAGGTAGATCTCCCGTGATAAAATAGACAGCGGGCGATTGGGTATTGCTGCAAGGAAATTAAAAAAAATCCATTTTTTTTTAATTTATTCATTTTTTGAGGATGGCGGGGGATCGTTTTGGGGTTTGCGGGCCGATCCGGCCGCTTCCTCTTCTTCCTTTTGCAACTGGTACCGAAGCTCCTGGTATCGCTGTTCGTATTGATCCCAGCGGTGCCGCTGGTAAAAAATGGCGGTGAATCCGACGATCAGAAGTAAGGCGACAAAAAGGACCATGGGATTGAAATCCGAGCCATTGGCTTCCATCTCGGCCCTCCGGTCCCAACCGGAAGAAAAATTGATCGCGATCGGGACTACAAACAACAAACCGACCGGAATTCCAATGAGGAATTGACGGACAACTTTTTTGCGCCGGAGGCGGTTGGCTTCCCAGTAGCGCACGAAATCCTTTTCCCGTTGGGTCAGCATGGGGCAAATTTCGTTATCTTTAGCCATCTAAAATCCGATGGTTTGAAATTACCGCAATTATTGTCGCAATATCTGTATCAGACAAGGAAACTTGACCTGCCGGGGATCGGAAGTTTCACGCTGGACGCAGACGCCGTTATCCCGCAGGAGGCGGACCGGATCGGCCAGGTTGCTGCAACCGGCATTCGCTTCCGGAACGCGGTGGTGCGTACTGCTGACGACACGCTGATTAATTTTATCAAGGAGCATACGGGAAAAATGAAGTCGCTGGCGGCCTCCGACCTCGATTTTTATCTGACGACCGGGCGGCAGCTCCTGAATATCGGAAAGCCTTTTTACATCGAAGGCATCGGGACACTGATCAAGAACAAAGAAGAAGGTTTCGATTTTGCCCCTGGCGATTACATGATTGCAAGGCTCGACGAGCCGGGAAAAGAGGGAACGGTTCATAACGAGCCGGGGAAAGAGCGGGAAGTTCGTCGCGGTTCCCCCAGACAGGGACTATTGCTGCTGCTGATCGTCGCGGGTATAGGGGCGATCGGGTGGGGCGGATATTACCTGTACAAACGAAACAGTTTTTCCGAGCCGGTAGAGAAGCAGGCGATCGTTTTACCGGATACGACAACGAAAACGAATAAACCCCGGTCAACGGATACCACCGCAAATACCTCAACCGTTGCGACGCCGGGATCAAAGGATTCGGTAAGCGCCGGCCAGGTTGTTCAAAGGCCGGTTGCTCCTTCGCCGGCGCCGGCCGTGCAGCCGCCTCCGGTTACGACACCGACAACTACGGCAATTGTCAACCCGCCCGTCGGCGCCATACCGTACCGGTTCATCATCCTTTCGACCGACAACAAGCATCACGCTCTCCGCAGATACAACCAATTGTTGGGCTATCAACTGAACATCCGGATGGACCAAAAAGACTCCGCCTGGTTCAAGCTGTATTTCCCCATCGCGGCCCTGCCAAGGGACACGACCTATATAAAAGATTCGCTGTCGGACACCTACGCCGCTCCGCACGTGATCATCGAACAAGGATCCAAATGACAAATCGACCCGATGCCGCCTATTGGATTGATAAGCTGAATTTGACCAGTCACGTGGAGGGTGGGGCATTTCGGGAGGTATATCGTTCGGATCTGGTCATTCCCCGGCAGTCCTTGCCGCTATTCTTTCAGGGGGATCGCGCCGCGTCCACTCATATCTATTTTTTGTTGCGCCGGGGTCAGTTCTCAGCGTTTCATCGCATCGCCTCCGACGAAGGCTGGCATTTTTACGCCGGAGATCCGCTATTTGTCTATGAGATCACGCATAACGGGCGGCTGGTGACGCACCATCTGGGCGCCGATCCGGAAAAGAATACGGCATTTTTTTCGGTAGTAGCCGCAGGCAGCTGGTTTGCATCCGCGCTTGCCGGCGGCGGTGATTATGGACTGGTCGGTTGCAGCGTCGCGCCCGGTTTTGACTTTGCCGATTTCGAACTGGCGGACAGGGAAACGCTTGCGGCTCAGTTCCCCGAACATGCGGCGCTGATCCATAGATATACGAGATGAGCGGCGCGCCGGCGGGCACGCGACCTACCGTCCCATCGTGCCGTCAGGGCGATAGATTGCCCCTTCTTTCATGACCCATTTGATCTTGCGAATTCTTGAGATATCGATCGAAGGATCTCCCTCTACAACGACGAGGTCGGCAAAAAGTCCGGGCTTGACCCGGCCAACCATTTTGGCGATCCCGAAAACGTCCGCGTTCACCGAGGTTGCGCACTTCAGGACGTCGAGCGGGATCATGCCATACTCAGCCATGAGCTCCATTTCACGCGCGTTGTCCCCATGCGCATAAACGCCTACGTCGCCTCCCATGCAGATGGTTACGCCCGAAGCCAGGGCCTGCCGGAAGCTTTCCCTTTTTTGCCGGATCCGATCCGGTTCGGCGTCGACTCCTTTTCTCCAGCCGTTATATTGCGCGATCGCATCGCCGGCAGCCAGCGTCGGGCAGAGCGCGATCCCTTTGGCCTTCATGGTGGCAAACAATTCCGGGGTCCCGCCATCGCCATGCTCGATGGTCGAAACTCCGGCTTCGATCGCGCGTCGCATCCCTTCGGTGGTGGTGGTATGTACGGCGACTTTACGACCGCTGCTGGCGGCCACTTCAACAACTTTCTTTAGTTCCTCGATCGTGAAGGTGGGCGCCGCCTCGCCATTGACACCCCAGCGATAATCCGCGTATACCTTGACCAGGTCGGCACCCTTGCCGATCTGGATCCTGGCTTCCCTGGTGATACCTTCTACGCCGTCCGCTTCGGCTGCGCCATGCGGAGATTCGACGTCGCCGTTCAGCTCTTTAGGGCCGTAACTGCCGGTTGCGACGATGGCACGGGTCGCACATAAGATGCGGGGTCCGGGTATGACCCCTTTTTCAATAGCCGCTTTTAGCCCGACGTCATCATACATCGCACCTTCCGTTCCAAGATCGCGGGTGGTGGTAAAACCGGCCAGAAGGGTGGCACGGGCATGCACCACGGCACGGGCTGTCCGCTCGGCCCGGGATTCTTTCAATACCTGATCGTTCCAGGACACTTCATTGTACGGATGCAGGAACAAATGACTATGCCCTTCGATCAGGCCGGGGAGAAGCGTCGCGCCTTTGAGGTCGATGATCACCGTACCGGGCGGGACCTTCATCGAGCCGGCGGCGCCGGCCGCTTCAATGAGGCGGCCGTGCACCAGTACCTGCCAGCCTTCATGCAATTGTTCTCCATCGAAAACCTTGTCCGGTTTCAACAGGTAGAAGCTGTCCGTTCCCGCCGGAACGCGCGGGCCGCGGCGTACAGTACCGGTATGCGGATCGCCGGTCTGGCCAAAAAGGAGAACCGGGACCATCATGGTCAATAAGGAATTGGCAAGTCTTCTCATGTCTTCCGCTTTTGGCGTTGAAAATACCAATAAAAGGGAATACCCGCGACAGTGAGCACCAGCCCGAAAACGGAATTAATGATGGGCGCCTTTCCGGTGCTATAAGCGGTAATATCGTTATATATTGTCGTGACGAGATAAAAAAGAGTGAAGAGGATGAAGAGTAAGGGGAGCCAGGGATAGCCTCCGACGGAATAGGGTCGCGGCAACCCCGGCTTCCTCCGGCGTAAAAGGATAAGCCCGATCGCCGTCAGGCCATAAAATACCCAGGACATGAACACAAACATATCCGCCATGATATCAAACGATCCGCTAAGTATGAACAACATGCTCCACACTCCCATAATGATCATCGCATTTCCAGGAGTCCCATATTTCGGTTGAACGCGCCCTGCCCAACGGAAAAAGTCGCCGGTCTGGCCCATGAGGAATGTGACGCGGGTGTTGGCTATAAAGTTGTTTTGCGCCGCCCCAAAACAACTGATGATGATAAGCGCCGCCGCCAGTTTCGCCCCCCAATCTCCAAGCACGGAATTGACCGCATCGGCGGCCACCAATGTGGAGTGCGACATGACGCTCACGGGAAGGACATAGAGATAGGCAAGGTTGGCCAGCAGGTAGATACCGATGCAGGCGCCAAGGCCGAGAAAAAGACTTCGGCTGATATTCCGTTGAGGATTGATGACTTCGCCCGCCATCATATTGATATTGTACCAGCCGTCATAGGTAGAGAAAGCGCCGGATGTGGCCGCCATGAGGGCCGTAAGTATCAGCCAGGGCTGGGACCGAAAACCGGGTGCATTGGTGACAAAATTGGCCGGCTGGCCTTTTCCGGAAAACAAGATGCCGCCGATCACAAGGACAAGGGCTGCTGCTTTCAGGATGGTGGCTACGACCTGCAGCCTATTGCCGCCACGCAGGCTCCTGTAGTTTATTACGGTGAGAAAGAGAAGGATGAGAATGGCCAGCGATTTGGTCCCAACGTTCTCCAGCGGATAGATATCGGCGAGGAATGGGATATGCCATTTTATCGAGTGCTCGGTGGCGATGCTGAACCGCGGCAAATCGACGAACCAGCCGGCGTAATCGGCGCAAACAAACGCAAAACTGGCGAGCGCGGCAGTGTTGATCACGACCAGCGATGACCAGCCGTAAAGAAACGCCGGAAGTTCGCCGTACATCTCCTGCAGATAGACATACGGACCGCCGGTCTCCGGATACATCGTTCCCAGTTCCGCATAGATCATGGCGCCCAGCAGCGAAACGATCCCGCCGATCACCCAAACAGAAAGCAGGAGTGTGGGACTGCCCAACTGACCGGCCATCGTTGCCGGCCGCATAAAGATACCGGCGCCGATGATGCTGCCGATCACCAGCGAAGTGGCGGACCAGAGGCCGATCGTCTTTTTTAGCTGGGTGGCCATAATTATCCGAGCAGACCGGCGATGATGCGATGAAAGTGGTGTGTCCCTTGTTCGCGTGTAACCGAATACCGCCCGTGAGCATAAAAACGCGACCGCACTCCCTTCTGAACGGCTTCGACTACCTCTTCATCCTCCTCTTCGACCGTATCAAGACCGGAACCGGCGCCTTTCTCATATCTTTCGGGAGCGGCAATATACGTCAGGAAGGTGACCTTGGTCCGATGCAGGCTCAAGGGTTTGACGATATTCACGGACAGCCCCCATGGATAGAAGTTGAACATGAGATTCGGAAAGATAAAAAAATAGTAGGCAGCCACCTTTTTCCCAAAATCCGGCGAGTCCGCCGGAAGGTCAAAGCAATCTTCATCGTCTTTGGCGATACCCAGCTGCAGGCTGGAACGGCGGAATAGTTCGGTCGTGTAGTTACCGAAGTCGATCACCGCATTAAGCCCGGCATGGACAAAAGGAATATGGAACCCTTCGAGGTAGTTTTCACAATAAAGGGCCCAGTTTGCCTCCACGATAAAGTCGCGGGTATGCGCGGGGTGAAGGACATAATGGTCGAAAGGAAGCCAGGGCAGCCGTTGCATGATCTCCTGCCAGTAGTCTGCGTGAGCGGAATCGCCGAGCGTTGTGAACAGCCACTTGCCCCAACGGACCAGTGGCAGCGCGTGCAGATCGTCAGCGGGCGAGGGGAACTCCCGTACTTCCCTGAATTCGGGCATACTCCGGAAACTGCCGTCAAGATTGAAAAGCCGGCCGTGATACCGGCAACGGAGATGGGTTAGCCGGCAGTTTTCGCCTACAATGATATTCCCGCGGTGGGTACAAACATTGGACAAGAGCCGGATCGTGCCCGAACTATCCCGTACCAGCACCAACGGCTCATCAAGGAAACCCTCCAGCAAGGTGAACGGGTAGGCGTCGCCCGGGTCGGAGACAAGTCCGGTATCGCCGATGAACTGCCAGGAAGGTGCAAATAGCCTCTCCTTGATCAGCTCGAAGAGTTGCGGATCCGTATAAAGGTCGGTATGCGGCGTTCGTGCAAGGGCGATGTCGGGATGAATGTTGAAACGGGGCATCCCTCAATATACCAAACTTGTTTGTAAATTTGCCGCGATGGCTGAAGATATTCACTTGGCGGAAGGCAGCAAGACCGATCAATACCGGTCCCTTCTGCCGCAGATCAGGGCGCTGGTGGAAGGCGAGACCGATCGGGTTGCAAACCTCGCAAACATCACCGCAGCGCTACACCAGCAATTCGGCTGGCTGTGGGTAGGCTTTTACCTTGTTAAGGACGGAGAATTGGTTGTGGGACCTTTCCAGGGACCGGTCGCCTGCACGCGGATCAGCAAGGGCAGGGGAGTGTGCGGGACCAGCTGGAAGGAAGAGCGGACGCTGATCGTACCGGATGTCGAACAATTCCCCGGTCATATAGCCTGCAGCAGCCTGTCGCGTTCAGAGATCGTGGTGCCGGTATTTGAGGGGGGCTCGGTAGTGGGAGTGCTCGATGTCGACAGTACGGTGCTCAACGAATTTGATGACGAAGACCGCCGATGGCTGGAAGAGTTGGCGGGAGATTGGCACAAATGGGGGAAATAAATTTATCGAAAACCCGTTACTTTCTATATGGTAAAGAACTTTGTCAGCGCTGGTCTAGGAATTGTAATGTTTGCAGCGACAGCTTGCGGATCGACCGCTACCACCAACATGAAAAACTCCGATTCGCCGGTCAGTTCCTCCGGCGCCAACCCGCCCGGGACCGGGTCCGATACGTCCAGGGTGCAGGGGCCGGGGGTTCCGGCTCCGTCAGTGGTGCTGGGTCGCAAGGAAGTGCCTATCCTTTGCTATCATCAGATCCGTGACTGGAAGCCCACCGACTCCAAAGTATCGAAGGATTATATCATGCCGCCGGCAGACCTCAAGGCGGAATTGAAGATGCTGGCCGACAGCGGATATCACACCATTCTGCCGGATCAGCTTTATGCCTACCTGACAAAAGGAGACGCGCTGCCCAGCAAGCCGGTCATGCTTACCTTCGACGATACGGATGAAGACCAGTACACGGTGGCATGGCCGGAAATGAAGAAGTACGGATTCAAGGGGGTGTTCTTTATTATGACGGTATCGCTCAACCGCCTCCCGCATTATATGACAAAGGAGCAAGTGAAAGAATTGTCGGACGCCGGTAACGTGATCGGCAGCCACACCTGGGATCATCACAATGTCCGGAAATACCAGGGTAACGACTGGGTGATCCAGATCGACAAGCCGACAAAACAACTGGAAGCGATCACCGGCAAACAGATCCGGTATTTTGCTTTTCCCTTCGGACTGTGGAACCATGAAGCATTGCCTGAGCTGAGAAAGAGAGGTTTTATCGCCGCGTTTCAACTGGCCGACAAACGCGATCCCACCGATCCGCTGATGACCATCCGGCGGATTATCGTCGGAGGCGGCTGGAGTCTGAAGACATTCAGCACGGCGATCAACCGCGACTTCCACTGACGATCATCGGCTGAGCCAGTCGCGGAACCAGTAGCCGGAACTTTTTATGGTCCGCAGCTGGGTCCGGAAATCGACGTGAATTAGACCAAATCGGGCTGCGAACCCATGCGCCCATTCGAAATTGTCCGTCAGCGTCCAGGCGAAGAACCCTTTCACATTAACTCCCTCCTTTTTTGCACGCAACAGGGCAAGAAGATAGCCCTGATAATATTCGATCCGGTCCTGATCGTCGACCATCCCATCGACCACTTCATCTTTGAAGGCAGCTCCGCTTTCAGAGACAATGATCTCTTTCACCCCCCCATAAAGCCAGAAGCGTTTGAGTATCCGGTAGAAACTATCCGGGTTGATCTCCCAGCCAAGTGCCGTCTGCGGAACCTTGCGGGTGGATGCCCGGACTTCCGAGGCCATGACGATCGGGATGAGCGGGTTGTAGCGGACGACGACGGGAAAATAATTCTGGATGCCGATAAAGTCGAAGTTGAACTGCATCCGCTCGGTGTATTTCCAGCTTCGATTATGCAACTCCAGCTTTTCAAGGAACTTGAAGTCTTCCCTTGGATAGCCGCGGCCGAGCGCGGGTTCGATAAAAAGCCGGTTCATCAGGATATCCAGCCGTTTGGCAGCCTGGATGTCTTCCGGCGAATTCGTATAAGGCAGAACTTCAGAGCACGAGAAAGTCGTCCCGATATGCGCGCCGGACACCATCGCCCGGAGGATCCGGCCGCCTTCTGCCTGCGCCAGGGCGGCGTGGTGGATTGCCGGCAGATAATTGGAAAGGCCGGTTCGGCCCGGTGCATGACGGCCAAGCATATACCCGAGGCTGGTGAAGCCAAACGGCTCATTCAACACGATCCAGTCTTTTACTTTGTCGCCGAATTCCTCTGCACAGAGCGTAGCAAAACGCGTGAACCACTTTTCAAACAGGTGGCTCGTCCAGCCGCCTTCCTTTTCGAGCGTCATCGGCAAGTCCCAGTGGTAGAGGGTAACATAGGGCTTGAGACCGGACCGGAGACATTCGTCGATCACCCGATGATAAAAGGCGATGCCTTCCTTGTTGACCCGGCCGATCCCTTCGGGAAGGATACGGGGCCAGGAGATCGAGAATCGGAAGACCGAAAAGCCGAGCGCCCTGGCCAGGAGAATATCATCTTTGTACCGGTGGTAAAAATCGCAGGCAATGGTCGGACGGCCGCCTCCCCTGATCTTCCCCTTCCGGCGCGCGAACGTATCCCAGATCGAAAGCCCTTTTCCATCGGTATTCCATGCGCCTTCGTTCTGTACGGCTGCCATAGCCACCCCCCATAAAAAATCATCTCCGAATTCCTTTGCGATGAGCTTGTGAAGGTTGGCTACCATAGTTATGACCGGATTAGTTGTAGTGTTTCATCGGGGTGCTTCCACACGATGCCGGGGTCCTTCCGGAACCAGGTAAGCTGGCGTTTGGCATACCGGCGCGTATTGGTTTTAATATTGGCAATGGCTTCATCCAGGGAGCACAATCCGTCAAGGTGCTCGAATATCTCCCGATATCCAACGGTCCGGAGCGCATTATGGTTGCGGTAGGGCAACAAATTACTCACTTCCGCCAGGAGCCCCTGGTCGATCATTTGGTCGACGCGGGCGTGGATGCGCCGGTGTAACTCTTCCTTTGGAAGGTCCAGACCGATCTTGCGAATGTGAAACGGTCGTTGCCGGCTTACACCGTTGCGAAAGCTAAGGATCGACCGGCCGGTGGATAGCCGTACTTCGAGGGCTCTCAGCAGTCGCTGCGGATTTTGTCGTTCGCCTTCGGCGTAATAGCCAGGATCGTGCAGCCGCACTTCCTCCCTGAGCCAGCCGATGCCGTTAATCCCGAACTGCTGTTGTAGCCGGCCGCGGATTGCGGGATCGACGGCGGGAATAGCATCGAGTCCATCGGTGAAGGCCTTTATATAAAGACCGGTTCCCCCAACCATGACGGCGGTGGGTTTGTCCTGAAAGATCTCCGTCGTCCATCGCAAGGCGAGCTCTTCGAACAAGGCGGCATTCACCTCTTGACGAATGGAATGTGAGTTTATAAAATAATGATGAACGGCATCGAGCTCGGCCGGTGATGGCTTCGCGACGCCGATATTTAATTCGAGATAGCATTGCCGGGAGTCGGCCGAGATGATCGAGGTTTGTTCCTGTCGGGCCAGCCGGATGGCGGCTGCTGTCTTACCGACCGCAGTCGGTCCTACAATAATTATAATGGTAGGTTCTCGCACCGGTTGCGGTTGTCACTTCAGATGATTTCGTCCGCGGCTCCCTCTTCCCCTTCTTCGCTTTCTTCCTCCGTGTCCGTCTCGGCTCCTTCTTCGTCACCAACCACGCCAAATCCCTCGGTGCCTTTGGAGAGATCGTATTTCTCCTCCATTTCGGTCAGTTTGTCGCCGACCAATCCCTTCGTTCCATATTGAGAAGGCGGGATACCCTCGGCTTTGACGACAGCCGGGTAGTCCAGTTTGCCATTCTCCTCTTTTGAGACATTTATGAGCTCAACCAGGAAGCTCCAGTTCTTCACGAAGTCGTACACATAGATGAATTTCTGATTGGGGTCACGAATTTCCGAGCCGATCGTCGTTGACTCCATCAAAAGCGGTTCCGCCCGATAGGGCTTGTCATATTTCGCCAGTGAAATTTCCCGGCCGCGCTGCCAGTTGTCGTTGCTGCGATAAAATGTCGCCTGGTGTTTGCTGTCGAATTCGTAGGCCTTCAGGATCACCTGGTGAAGTTGCAGAAAACTCTGTGTATGCCGGACCGCCACATCCCTGTAAATGCTGTCATCTTCCTCAAAATAGATCCGGAATTTCAAGATCGCCATGGCAAATTTGCAATTTAAATGTGCAGGAAATTCGCTCCAAATAAAATTAGCGAATTTCCTGCAAACCGCTAATGTCTGACCTTCGGTCGAGTTGGCCGAAGGCCAACTATAGTTCACAAGATACATAAATTAGACAAACGCAAAAGACAAAACTGCCGGGGGCGGCCCGGTCCTACCTGACTGCCGTCAAATTCAGGCTGGCCGCCTTTTTCATCATAAATTCCCAGGCTTCTTCGTAGTTGTTTGCAATCACTCCGTCAAGGATGGCTTCACGGATGGCATTCTTCAGTACGCCTACGGCGGGGCCAGGTGTGAGGCCGAATTTTTCCATGATCATTTCGCCGGTCACGGGCGGCTGCCAATTGCGGATCCGGTCGTTTTCTTCGACTTCCCTGAGCCTTTCCCGCACCATTTCGAAGTTTTCGAGGTAGCGTTTAACCTTTTGTTTGTTCTTCGAAGTGATATCCGCTTCGCAGAGCGTCATCAGGGCGTCGATGTCGTCGCCGGCATCGAACAACAAACGACGAATAGCCGAGTCCGTGATATTCTCCTTCGTCAGGCTGATGGGACGAAGATGGTATTCGACCAGTTTGCGGACAAAGCGCATCTTCTCGTTTTGCGGCAGCTTCAGTCGTGCAAAAATGCGGGGGACCATTCGCCCGCCGACTACTTCATGGCCATGAAAGGTCCAGCCCTGGTCTTTTTCGAATCGTTTGGTGGCCGGCTTTCCGATGTCGTGCAATATCGCGGCCCAGCGGAGCCAAAGGTCGTCGGTATGCCGGCTGATATTGTCGAGGACCTGCAAGGTGTGGTAAAAATTGTCCTTATGGCCCATCCCGTCGATGTACTCTGCGCCGGCAAGATCGACCATTTGCGGAAAAATGATCTTCAACAGCCCCGTCCGATAGAGGAGATCGAATCCGATCGAGGGGCGCGGACTAAGAATGATCTTATTGAGTTCGTCGGTGATCCGTTCCTGGGAGACGATCTTTATCCTCGGTGCGTCTTCGATAATGGCGTCGAGTGTCGGCAAATCGATCGAAAAATTAAGTTGCGACGCAAACCGGATAGCCCGCATCATCCGAAGCGGGTCGTCACTGAATGTCCGGAGCGGGTCAAGCGGAGTGCGGATCAACCGGCTATTCAGATCTCCGCGGCCATTGAAAGGGTCTACCAGCTTGCCGTAGTCTTCCGCGCCGAGGCTGATGGCCATGGCGTTAATCGTAAAATCCCGGCGCAGCTGATCGTCTTCGATCGTGCCCGGCTCGACATCCGGGTTCCTGGACTCCGCCCGGTAGCTCTCCTTTCGTGCACCGACAAATTCAATTTCCCAATCCTCCCATTTGATCTGCGCGGTGCCGAAGTTTTTGAAAAAGGAAACGGATGGCCGGGGTTGAAGGCTCTCCGCCACCTTGTGCGCCAACTTAATGCCGTCGCCGGCGCACACAATGTCGGCATCCTTTGTCGGTCGGCCGATAAGCCGGTCGCGGACGAAGCCGCCGATCAGGTAACAGGGCACCTGCAACTCTGCCGCCGCGGCGGAGATCTTGCGGAAGATAAAAGATTCTCTATCGGTGATTGGGATGTCCATGGGGTAAAGTTCGCAAAAGTTGGATATCATTTATTTTCCAGGCGCAGTGAAAATGGCCTTTGGGACAGGCGCGATACCCATGAAGACCGCAGGGGCGACAATCGAGGGGCTCGGCGATTTCGACTATAAAACTTTCGTCACTAAGTGGGCCAAAACCAAAGGCCGGGATGGTGGAGCAGTATACGGCGGTGACCGGCGCGTTGACCGCGGATGCGAAATGCAGGGGTGCGGAGTCATTGACATAGTTCATTTCGGCGTCCTTCATGAGCGCAGCGGATTGCAGAAAGGTCAGCGTTCCGCTGAGGTTGATCGCATTGGGGCTCGCCGCTGCTAATTCTTCGCCAAGGTCGCGGTCCGACGGTGCGCCAAGGATGTAAACCGTATACTCTTCCGGTAGCTGCCGGAGGAAGGCCGACCATTTTTCCTTCGGGTATTGTTTGGTCCACCAGACGGAGGCCGGGGAGACGGTGATATAGGGTCTGGCTTTAAAGACGTCGACTTTTTCCTTATCCGCTTTCGATGGATAAAGACGTGGTTTGGCCGGTTTATCGTCGGTGAGGGCGGCAATCAGCAGTTGATTGCGTTCGATCTCATGGCGGTTTTTAACGACATGAGGGATTTTTTTGCTGAAAAGGAAGCTAAGCGGGTTTTTGTCAAAGCCGATCGTTTGTCCGGCGCCCGAGAAAGCGGTGAGGAGGCCGGTAGCGGCGAACCGCTGAACGTTGATGACGATGTCATACTTTGTAAGGCGGATCCTCGCGGCGAGCCTCTTTAAATTTCGCAGCTTGTGTTCGCGTTTGTCCCATATGAGCACTTCGTGGAGGAAAGGGTGTCCGGCGAGCAGGCCCTCGTTGCCTTTTCTGACCAGGATGTCGATGTGTGCGTCCGGGTAGCGGGCGTGAAGCTTTTCGATAAGGGCGGTGGCGAGGACAACGTCACCGATAAACGCGGTCTGTATTACCAGGAATTTCTGCACGGGTGCAAAATTACGGCTTTTCAGGGACGGATAACGGTTACGTTGCCGTCCGGATTCCATTTTACAATAGTGGATGGCTCGTGCGCCGCTTCGTCGTCGCGGCGGTGATGAACGACATAATTGACACCCGAACCGATCTCCGCCTCAATTTCCCTGAACCGGGCAGGGGCGGGTTCACCGGAGATGTTGGCAGAGGTGGAGACGAGCGGCTTCCGGAAGCGTTTGATGAGGTGCCGGCAAAAGTCGTCGTTGACAAGGCGAATGGCGACGGTGCCGTCGGCGTTGATCAGATTGGGCGCAAGCCCGATGGCGCCCTCATATATGACAGTGGTGGCGCGGTCGACGGTTTTCAGGAAATCGAAAATCCGCAGATCCGGCTGTGTAGTAAATTTCAGGATGTCCCGTTGATCTGCGACAAGGACGATCAGGCTTTTGGATTCCGCTCGACGTTTAAGCGCGTATACCTTACTCACGGCCTCGACGTTGGTGGCGTCGCAGCCGACGCCCCAGATGGTGTCGGTGGGGTAGAGGATCAGACCTCCGGATTGAAGGACGGAAAGACAGCCGGCGATATCGTTTTCATAATCCTGCTCAAGTGCCATGGGCGTAAAGTTAGTATGTTTGCCAAAAAATAATTCATGGACGAGCAACAATTGATCGCGGAAGCCTGGGCCAATCGGGAATTGGTATTTGACGACAAATACGGCGATGCGGTATTGCGGGTGATGGAGGAATTGGACAAAGGCAGGCTGCGGGTAGCGTCGCCGTCATCGTCGGGAGAGTGGGTCGTCAACGAATGGGTGAAGCAGGCTATCCTCCTCTATTTTGCCCTTCAGCGGATGAAGACCTGGGAAGTCCCGCCATTTGAGTGGTATGACAAGATGGAACTGAAAAAAAATTACCAGGACCTCGGCGTGCGGGCGGTACCACATTCAGTCGCGCGATATGGGGCCTACCTGGCGCGCAATGTCGTCCTGATGCCCAGTTACGTAAATATCGGCGCCTATGTCGACGAAGGGACGATGGTCGATACCTGGGCAACGGTAGGCAGCTGTGCGCAGATCGGTAAAGGGGTGCACCTCAGCGGCGGCGTGGGGATCGGCGGCGTACTCGAACCGCTGCAAGCTTCGCCGGTGATCGTGGAAGACGGGGCCTTCCTGGGGAGCCGCAGCATTGTGGTGGAGGGAGTGGTCGTCGAAAAAGAAGCGGTCCTGGGCGCCAATGTCGTGCTGACGCAGTCTACGCGGATCATCGATGTCAGCGGGAAGGAGCCGGTGGAATATAAGGGAAGGGTCCCTTCGCGGAGCGTCGTCATTCCAGGGACATATCCAAAAAAATTCCCGGCCGGCGAATACCAGGTAACCTGCGCGTTGATCATCGGCAGGCGTAAGCCGAGTACCGATTTGAAGACCAGCTTGAACGACGCACTGCGGGACTTCAATGTAGCGATATGAAACCAGCCGGGACAAACGTCGCTGCGGGATTTCTGATCTCGTTTACAGGAGCCGTGTTGTTCTCGACCAAGGCGATCCTGGTAAAACTGGCTTTCCGGAACACCCAGGCAGATGGAGTTACCTTGCTGGCACTACGGATGTTGCTCTCGTTACCGTTCTATTTGCTGACGGCCTTATGGGGTAGCCGGCAGTCGGGCAACGTGCGGATGAAGCCGGCACAGTGGGCGTGGGTGATCGGGCTTGGCCTTCTTGGGTATTATCTCAGCAGCCTGTTTGATTTTATCGGGTTGCAATATATTTCAGCGGGTCTGGAGCGCCTGATCCTTTTCCTCTATCCAAGCTTTGCGGTCCTGATCAATTCGATGTTGTTCGGGCAACGGATCAGCAGGGCGCAGGCGCTGGCACTGGTACTGAGCTATACGGGTATCGGCATTGCGTATTTCGGCGAATTGCGGATCGACACCGGCAACCCGCATTTCTATTGGGGCAGTTTCCTGATCTTTCTTTGTTCGATCACCTATGCGTGTTATCTTTCGGGCGCGGGGCGCATGGTCCCGGTGCTGGGCGCGGCCAAATTCACGACCTACAGCATGCTTACCGCTACGATCGGCGTGTTGACGCATTTTTTTGTGCGACAGGCGATCGGTGGGCATGCACCGCTGCCAACGGGCCCGGGCAGCGGGCAGCTGTGGGGATATGGATTGGCCCTGGCGTTGCTGGCGACGGTGATCCCTTCTTTTATGATGTCGGCGGGAATGCGACGGATCGGGGCGAACAATGCCGCGATCGTTACAAGCGTGGGACCCGTATCAACGATCCTGCAAGCGCATTTCATCCTCGGTGATCCGATTTTCGCGGAGCAGCTACTGGGTACCGTGCTCGTGATCGTCGGGGTGTTGTTGATCGGCTGGAAGTCGGCGAAGCCGGTCGGCGAGGCACCGGAAGTAGTGGAGGAGGCCGCATCGATAAAGTGAATATTTTTTGAGGGTGCGGTATTCTTGCCTATATTTGCACCCCCCAAACTGCCGACTGTCGGCAATTGGAAACAGCCCAGGTGGCGAAATTGGTAGACGCACTGTTTTCAGGTAGCAGCGCCGTAAGGTGTGCTGGTTCGAATCCAGTCCTGGGCACGTAGAAACCCCTGTAAGTCTTTGACAATCAGGGGTTTTCTTTTCTTGTGAGCCCAATATATGCCGCTTTTTTCCGCTTATTTCCGCTCCTTTTGGCTCACAGATGGCACACACTCTGGCTCACAGAAAAGCTATCAATCATGGACGTCAGTATCACACCAAGACCCACGCGGAATGGGCAAAAAATTTACTACACTTTAGAATGGGGAAAAGGTCCGGGAGAACGATCGGCAACCGGTATCTATACGTATGTAAAGCCCAAAGATCAACTACAGCGGAACTATAATAAGGAAGCGTTAGCCACACTCGAAACCAAGCGAGCGCAGCTTGTCCTCGAACGGCAGGCCATCGGAACAGGAATCATGCCGACCCACAAGTTCAAAGCAAATTTCCTCGACTACTTCGGCGAGTTCGTAGAAAATAACAAACAAGCAGGAAACCGTCATCTGGAGGGCTGCTTTGCCCATTTCAAAAAATTCCTGGGCAAGTCCTTTCTTTCTCCCATCGATGTAACAGAAAATCTCTGTGAACGATTCCGCAAATACTTACTCGATAAATTCAACGGGGACACACCAGCCAATTACTTTTCCCGACTCAAGCGAGTCGCGAAAGCAGCTACCAAGGAGGGGTATTTCAGGATCAACCCCGCAGATGACGTGGCCGCAAAATCCAATAAGAACCGCAAAAGAAAGGAATTCTTGGAAGTTCCCGAATATCTGGCTCTCCTCAGAACTCCTTGTATCTATGAGGATTTGCGTGAAGCTTTTATACTATGTTGCTATACTGGGATGCGGTGGTGCGACGTCAAGCCCCTGGACTGGAAGTATATAGGCGCCGAAGCCATTGTATTCTACATTATACAGGAAAAGACCGCCGTTGAGCACAGGATCACACTTCACCCAATTGCAAAAGCAATCCTGGAAATGCGCCGGAGACGTTTGGCGCCAGGTGTCACGGAAGGTCGGGTGTTCAAATTATCTTCCCAGGATAGAACATTGAGGGCACTTGATGCCTGGTGCAAGGCAGCCGGGATCCAAAAGCATATAACCTGGCATAGTGCTCGTCTCAGCTTCTCCATACTATTGCAGGATGCCAATGTCGACACCGCCACGGTGGCGCTTCTTCTCGGGCAAACCAGCACAAAGTATGTCAATGAAGTATATAAGCGCCATCGCCCGAAGGATCAATCTGAAAATATCCGTAAGCTTCCCGATGCCCCGGTTTACTGGTTGAACGGCACGACGGCGCGTGATCAAGGATCGCAACCGGTTGCTCCCAATCCCCTTTCTCCTATACAAGTTGCGGGGTGACGGAGGCCACCGGACAGTCGGAATCTTTGCATATTATCAGGGTGTCGTCATAAGGACCGTCCTGATTTAAGGGACGTTTATTGTTAATACTGGAGCTGAGTAATTTTATTTACTTACATTAGTTACCCTTTTCCCGACCCCGTAAACCTCAAAAACCGGCAGAATGGATTGGACCCACTTTCGCACGTACGGCGACAGCTATAACCAGGCGTTTGAAACGCTCTGCAACCAGCTTTTCGAACGTTATCTACGCAGAACCTACCCAGACCTTCTGCTAAAATTCCGGGCCTTGAACGGTGCCGGCGGCGATGGCGGCATCGAGGCCTACGGCCAACTTCGGGATGCTTCCCTTAACGTTATACAGTCAAAGTGGTTCCCTGACAATATCGGTGATGCCCAAATTGCCCAGATTCGCCATTCCGTAACCACAGCAATGGCCATCAGGCCAGCTATTACTCAATATTATATATGTGTCCCGCGCAACCTCAATTCGACCACCTTCCGCCGCGGCCCGAAAGGGGAAGGTCCACGGCCAGCGGTAAATACTGAAGAACGTCGGGTTGATGACCTCACCGATGAACTACATACCCAATACCCGGGTCTGACCATAACTTGGTGGTTCGAGCACGACCTCGCCCTCCAACTGCAGGAGCAGGATAATGATGGGGTTTTCCGCTTCTGGTTCGACACTGAACTTGTTTCTTTTCAGCACCTGAAAAACCAGTTTGACCTACAAAGGGCCGGCTGGTTACAGAGCCGGTATATCCCGGACCTCCATGGTCAAGGGATTATTCAAAAGAATGTCCAACAGGTACTCTACAATAGACTATTCCGTGAACGTCTCGTCAAAACGCTGGATTCAAAGCTGCTCCCACTCGTTACCTTGCATAGTCTGATTCCAAAATTCTTGGAGACCCTCCCGGGAAACAATCCATTGAGGGTGCCACTCACAGAGATTCGGACCTGGATAGAGCCGTGGATATCCCTCGCCCGCGCTACCGTAACCTCCATTGAGCAAGGCCAGAGCGATCTGAATATTCGGCCATTGCCCCAGCCCCCAATCGCCGATACCTTCTTGAATACGCTTGCCGGCCTCACCCCAACAGGCGTTCAAAAAAACTCGTATCAACACCTCCTCGATGCACTATTTGACCTTAGAAATATTGATTTCAATAAGGTTCTTGCCGACATCCAGGAAGAAGCCGCGCAGATCGGCCGCCTATTTCTAGGAAATTCCGGAACCGGAAAAACTCACGGCCTCGCCAACGCGATTGATCAACAGCTCACCTCCGGGGCGCCTGGCATTATAATCCGTGCCAAGGGCACAAGCTGCCAGTCCTGGACGGAAATCTTGGCGCAAGCCCTCGACACTCCAGGCTGGAATAGAAATCAAATGCTTTCCGCGCTCGAATCCCTGGCCACAAGACAGGATAACCGCGTGGCTGGCCTACTTCCACCTTTTACAGACCCTCAGCAGGAACCTACCAAGGTGGTGATATGTATCGACGGCCTTGAAGAGGATACCCTTCATTGGTCCGATTGGTACGACCGAATGCGTGAAACCATTCCCTTAACGACGCAGTATCAACGGATACGCTTTGTATTCAGTGCAAGGCCATATTACTATGATGAAACCAAGACCCCGAATACCCCTCTTTTCCAAGTGGTTACACTCCCTCAGGAAGGCGACGTCCCGGTATATCAAGTTATGGGGCAATATTTTGCTCCCGAGCATTTCAATATCACGGTTGATCCAACACTCATCCGGGGTCTCGATACCCTCTTCGCGCTGCGGCTCTTTTGTGATGAATACAAAGGGAGGACCCTCACCAGCACAGACCAGATCGACACCGCGGAAAAGGTTCTTTTGAATAAGAAAGTCGAACGGATGAACCGCGAGTTTATGGAGTCCCTCGGTCCCATCGTTGGCCAAAGCAGGAAACCGGTCCTCGACGCGCTCCAAACGATCGCCGACGGATTCTACGACAAGACCGATATTGAGATGCCAGAGCTATTCGCCATGGTCACCGGTGCAACCGGGACCTACCTCAACCAGAACCAAGTCGATCGTCTGATCGACTACCTGGTAAATAATGGCGTACTAATCCGTGCTGACCTGCCTGGAACCGGTTCAATCCTGGGAACCACCAGATCCGTTTTCTCTTTGTCACAACAATCTATTTTGGAATTGATCATCTCCGACAAGCTAGTCAGGGATATCCAAGGCGGTGTCATCGAGCGAATTCCCGAAAAATTCGTCGTCGCACCCGCGCCGACGGCAGACACGCAAGCGGAATTTGAGCGATTCCAGACTCAACGATTTGTCGATCAGAGAATTATCAACAACACGGTGAAGGCGCTGTTTTATGATCACGGGAAGCTGATCGGGGAGGGCCAATTCATGGTTCAAGGGCTTAATGCAAGCGCTGTTGCCTTTTACCAGATGGCGGCGCTGGCCGACGCGCCAAAAAGTATTGACCCCAAGTATGGCGAGCGCGTCCGCCAAAGTTTCGCCGGCGATGCCCAACTGCGCTACCAAATGTTCGGCAACATCTTATTTCCTGCGGCCGCTTCTTCCGCCAACTATTTCGGAGCCGACTTCCTTCATGACATTTTAAACAGTGCCGGTTCGGCCTTTGCCCGGGAGCGGCTGTGGCTTGGTTGGGATAGCGTTACGACTACCGAATTCGAGCGTAGAACAAATAAAAAATTTTATAATTATGACTTGCAGGCCGTCATCGACCCAGACGGCGCCGAGTTCCTGGAGCTTTCCCCCCATGACCTCCACAATGAATATCCCCTGGTCTTTGGTTGGGCCCTCAGTACTTTAGACCAGCGTCTGCGACATAAGCTTCGGGTCGCCCTGACGGGCTGGGCATTGAAGCAGCCAGCAGAATATATCTTGCTCTTGAACAAGCTATTCAATTGCAATGACCCACAAATTCAGGAGGACCTTGCCTCTATCAGTTTGGGCCTCGCCGGAAAGCTGAAAGACCAATCCGCGATCGAATCCATTGCCCGATGGGCATTGCAAAACGTCTTCTCAGACCTGGAAAGGAATCGAAACGTGATCGTTCGGGAGGGATTCCGCTCCATTGTCGAAAGAGCTTTGCAGTTCGGGCTGATCTCTGAAGAGGAGGCCCGTCAGGCCCGACCCAGGCCAATGCCAGGCTCCCCGCTTCTTCCACTTGATGATGCCGCCCATCAGCAACGGCACGAGGAAATATATCCAATTGTACATGACCTCGCATGGTATGTGATTAAGGACGCATACGATGATTTTTTGGACTATCCAACCGAGATTGAACCCGAGGACAATCCCGCTCCCGATTCTGTCTTTCTACGGGCCTATGCCCGGGAGGGAATCGCCGACGGGCTTGGCCCTCACAGTTGGGCTATGGCTGCCGCCATTTACTATATTAAGAGTCTTGGTTTCGACCGGACCGATGGGAACGGTTTCACCAAAGCGACACATGGTAGCAAAAGCGATGTCTACACGCTCGAGGAAAAGTACACATGGCTCGCTGTCCACTACCTGATGGGCTATATCTCTGATCTTGTGCCTTTGAAAGATGAAGGTCGATTTATCAACAGCTACCTGGAAATTGTCGATGTCCCCAATCCGGCCGATTTTCTGCCGGAGCCAGGCGACGAGGTGACACAGCCATTTGTTTTGAAAAAGCAATGGGTAATCCAGGAAGAACTTATTCCGGAATTAAACGGCGATGCTCCTTTTGAACAGGCTATTCGCGAAGCCGTGCACCGCGAACCGGTCATCGATTTCAAAAACTGGCTCATATTCGATTCACAAGCGTTCACCGATTCGATCCCGAACCAAAAACTTCTTTCCCTCAACCACTATACCGTTCTCCACGATCCCAAGCAATATGTTGTGGCCAGGATCGACGCCCGGGGGATCATCGTCAAGAAAGGCCAGGTCCCGGTAATTACCGATCTAATCTTGCACCATCCCGGACGCTCCTATTTTGCACAGTACATAGATGGAATGCATGCCAGTCCCGCAACCGATATCTACAGCAACCCTTCCGATGTCACCTGGATGAATTGGATCGCAGAAACCAAATCGTCCGAAAACTACTATCCGTCCGCGGACAATGAAGAAGCAATTTACTGTAGCGTGGTAAGCGTCACCAACAATACCATCAGAGGCGAGCAGGAAGTGAAGATCCCATCTAAACTTGCACGTCAACTCACTAACATCGTCGAACTCGACAATGGCATTTTTCTCAACCCGACTGGTCAATTCTGCGGCCTCATGCATGAGATTCAAACCGATCAGCATGAGCAGCAAGAACTCCTGCTCGTCAAAGAAATAGAATGGCTGCAGGCCCTGGAGGCCGCCGGTTACGAAATGATTTGGTTTGTTGAAGTCTTGCACCGAAAAAACGCGTTAAACGATAAGATAAAAAGCGACCAATTTCCGCAGAAGGTTCGAAAGTACCTGGTGTACTATGATGCGGGTGAGATAAAGGCGGTTAAGTATTGGGATGCCCGGTTCAGCAATGCTCCAGACCGGTAAACTGTGGCTGGGCTATCGCTTTGGGCCCGAAAGCCCCGTGTGTGTCTCCAGGCACGTTCCAGCCATCATTCTGTCGAGATCTTCCCTTTTATAATAGCCGCTGTTTGTCTTGAAAACCCCGTACTCTCCAAGCCGCTTCGCCAATTGGGTATGTTCGAGATTGCAATAGATCATCGCTTCCTCTGGCTTCAAATACGGCTTATAGCATAGCGCCACCCCTTTCATGACCACTAGATCACTTCGCTTCATCGGTTCCCATTTTCTTCAAAATTCACAAAGGGGCCACGCCGACCAAAGTCGAAAAAAGAAAGGTCCAGAGGTTCTGCGCTGTTCGAAGGCCGAATCCGTTTAAGGCCGCCATCATAGAAATGGATAATCCCCTGGTACTTGTTATAGCAAGCGAATAATGGCGTGTGTGTAGGAATAGGTTGTGCCGGATCGTGGACCTGCTCGATACACGGCTCCCAATTTTCCCCCTCCGCGGACCAGACCGCCTTGGATTTATAGAAAACCAAATTGCCATTTTCAGGTAGCATTTTCGGACTGCCCGGGACGCTTACCTCATTGTTGCATTGTCCAACCAATACCAGTTTCTGGTCAACCAGGGATGATCGACGTACAATCCCCATGAATGCTAAAAGGGCGCAATCCAGGTCGTCAAAAGAATCCACGATCTGAAATCTCTTTGAATATTGTGCTTCATGGTACCGTGCCAGCACACGATACTTTTTAACGATAAGCAATGGATGCAAGACAGAGTTCCATAGCAACGGAAAGTATTTGTGCCAACACAGGCCAATCTCAATCGGAATATAGTTATAGGGAGAAACTGGCCGGTTGTTGATCAATTCAGCTAAGATCCTGCGCTCTGTTTCGGTATATTCCACAGGTCTAAAGTTATTCAGGCCTGCCAACACCTCCGCCAAAACCCGAATCCTAAAGACACCGTTCCTCTCTTTTTGCGTTTTGCAATGAGCAACTGCACTGGAATAATCGCAAAAACATCGTAGCCGTGTTAACCAACCTGGACCTTTTGAGTTGTCATACGCGAGCCACCGCTTTCCTGCCCAGTACTCCTTTGACAGATCTTTTCTGATCGAATTCATTTTTACTCCCTCCTCTTTTTTACTGTACCACGGTACATTCAGCAAAGGTCTAATGGTCTCCCTCCACCCCCTCGGCAAGAACACGCGCCAGGGCCGGGACACCATCTCGCTCCCGCTCGATCGTGCCCCGCCGGGCGTACAAATCTCCGCTCCGCTCTGATATTGCACTACCCGGTCCGCCTACTCTGGCACGGTTCTTTCGCTTCGGGGGTTCCGGTCGGGCGGCTCCTGCGACCGCTCGATCACGCTCCTCACTCGCTCGGCCTGGCCTTGCTCCGTGTCCGCCTCCCGCGCTCGCTCCGCTCGCGCCAGGTCGGGCCGGGCCACTCCGCTTCGTCCAGTTACCTCGCTTCCGTTGCGGGCGACATCATCGCGGCCGATCGCCGCCCATAATGAGAACTTCGTCGGGGCATCGTCCCACGCCCGAGCCTTTGCACCACCTCGCCCCTCCTCGTTCGCCCGACCACTCCCGTTCGATCTGGCCTCCGTTCCACTCCGGCCGAACAACCAAGGCCCAGCCCAAGCCGAATGTCCCTTGCAAATCCCGCCTTATTCCTTAAAAAAAAGCCCCTCTAACCTTTTTAGCCTCTTTCGCGCGATAGCAACGTACTTAGGATTGAGATCAAACCCTATATACCTTCGCCCAAGGATCGAGGCTTGGAGCAACGTAGTCCCTGTGCCAGCAAAAGGGTCGACGACAACATCATTTTCCCGGGTTGACGCTTTTATACATAACTCCGGAATGGTCGAAGGATAGCTCGCGAAATGATCTTCCTTTGACATAGCCGTCGCAATGGGCCAAACACTCCGCCTGTTCGCCAGAGTAACCGGAGCTCCCAGCCACCGCGCATTGAATCCTGCATGTCTCCGTCCGTGTCCATCTTCCTTCAAAGTTGAATACACGGCCTTCATCGGACCATTCTTTTTTCCATACACTCGGTTAGAACCTCGTTGACCGCTCAAATTTTGTCCTAGCCGCTTTTGGGTGCCCTTTGACAAGGGAGTTGCAATCGCCAGGTTGTCGTAATAATAGGACTGCCTCTTAGCGAACATAAAGATGTACTCGTGGCTTCGGGTGCAACGATCTTGCACACTTTCCGGCATTGGGTTAGTTTTGAACCAGACTATATCTTGCCGGAAATACCAACCGTCTTTTCGCAGTGCAAAAGCCACCATCCATGGCACTCCCAGCAGGTCCTTTCGTTTACAACCGTTATATACGCCATCGGGAGGGCCCTCAACATCTTTTTTGGACTTAGTATGCCCTCGACCCTCACTATGAAAATTGGAGTAGGAGTCGCCCAAAACTATCCAAACGGTCCCATCGTCTTTTAGCGCCCGTCTGACTTCCCGAAACAACTCGATTAAATGATCGACATAAGCATCCATACTGGGCTCTTGCCCCCACTGTCCTGCCACTCCATAGTCTCGCTGCCGAAAATAGGGGGGACTTGTTATCACGGATTGTACGGAGTTATCGGGTAACAACTTTATTCCTTCCAGTGCATTCAACCCAATTACCTTGTTCCACTCCATGACCCATTCATTTACTAACTGTTTTCAAACCAAGATTTACCCGGACCCATTCCCAGGGGGGATCCCCCCTCAATACTTCAAACTCCCCCGCCACCAATGCCAATTATCCTCCCGATAGTCCTGATCCCGCCGTTGCCAAAAAGCCCCAAACATATCCAGCAACCTCGGCGGCGAGAAAGCCCTTGTTGCCGCCGCCAGCGCAAACTCCTTGAAGTATTGAGGATGAAAAGGCCCTTCCGAACGCCCGCAGTCGAAAAGATTGCGGCGCGACACGTAGTCCGTCCGCACGGTTCCCCGGATCCCAACGAGTAAGTGTTCCACCAGGTGCTCGTAAGGATAATCCGTCTTCACCGTGCCCCGCATCCAGCTCCAAACCTGAACGTATCGATACCCCCAGTTCTCCAGCACGTCCAGGCTTTCCGGCAGCTCTTCCGATCGAAACCACAGGAATAGCATGGCGTCTTCGGCACTGAAATAAGATACCGGCAACTCATGAAGTTCTTCCAGTCGAATATTGCCGAATCCCAGTGGCGGGTCGACATAGATCGTATTGTATGTTTCCATTGCCATGCCTTTTGTTCTGGCGTTTGCCCAGCGGATAACACCCGCCCTGCACGCCTATACCCCAATCACCCGATTTATTTCCTCTCGCTTTCCTTCGTCCAGGAGATAACCTTGCAGCAAGCGATACAGATCAAAGCCCCCATCGACATCCCCCGCTGACAGGTTGAAAAGATCGCAAAGCACTTCCGCCGCCCGGTTCACCTGCGCGAAGGAAATACCCGCCAACGCACCACCCGAAACGCTGTTTTCCCGGATCGTAAATACCGGCTGACCATCTTTATCCCGGTAGGCATCGTACTGGCTGAGAAACATCACCAGCTGATAGTGTCGCAACAATAATTTGTAATTCATGACTGATCGTTTAAAGATGACTGTGACGCATATACAACACGCGCATCATTGAACAAAGCCAGCTCGCGTCGAAACCGCTCTTCCGCTATCTTCAAATACTCCATCTGCCATTCGAATCCGATAAAATCCACACCCAGCAGCCGGGCAGCTATACAAGTCGAACCGCTCCCGGCAAAAGGATCAACGACAAGTCTTCCGGTCTCCAGCGGGCAAATCAGCTTGATCAAATACTGCATCAGCGCCAGCGGCTTGACTGTCGGATGGTTGTTTCCAGGTCCCCGTTCGGCTCCGTCCGCCTTGGCCACATAGAAAAACCGCGAGCCCCCGCCGGAGTCGCCATATCCTGTTACGTCCATGCCCGTCCCGTACTGGCCGTATATTTTGTTTTGGGCGTTGCGCTGGCCCGCCGGCTTTCCGCTGGTCAGCACACCGGTTTGTCTGTCCATCTCTGCCGCCATGAATTCGTCTAGGACAAGATTGGCGGGAAATCGTCCGCCCGCCCCATCGCTCTTAGCCAATGCCTGCTTTTCTTTTGAAAGGTTGAAGGATGTAACAGACCTTTCCTCTCGAGGATTATTAATTCTCCCAAGCTTCTCCGTGGATTCAATCCTAGATCCGTCGATATTAAGGCCGCCCGTACCATACCTTACGATATTCTCGGCCACCGTCTTCCCTTCCAACCGTTTCCGCGCCAGCGTCCAGAATTCGGTCGCCGGCTTCAATGCCGTACCCCAGCCTTCCCATTTCTTTGCATCCTCGGTGGTAGCAGCATAAAGGGCATTCGCCTCTTCAAACGGCCGCTTATCCCACCTGTATTTTTTACTTCCGTCACTACTCCAATCTTTGGAAGGATGAAGACCCTTTTCTCCGATGACTTCCCTTTCCGCCCCCGCCGCCTTATCAATCGCCTTACTGATATCCAAACTCTTCGGAAACCCACTCCCGTAATGCCAACAAATCACATCCCTGATCTCAAAGCCCGCGTCCTCGATATTTACCGCCATCCGATGCTGTGTCCGAGTCCCACAGGCGCAAAGCAGGTGAGCGCCCGGCTTGAGCACTCGTAGCACCTCCGACCACACGTCGACGCCCGGAACCTGATGATCCCATTTTTTGCCCATAAACGCGATACCGTAGGGCGGATCGGTCACGCAGGCATCAACAAAGCCATCCGGCCATTCCCGCAACCCGAATAGACAATCACCCTGGTATATGGTATTAACCGGCTTCACAAAACGCCTTTTCTCTCTTGACTGACTACCTCCTGCAACATTTTCAACTGCCCCTGCCGCCCTTTCTCCCATTCCAACAAATACACCAGGCTCCCCAACACATGATTTCGCGAAGATGAATATTTGATATATCCATATTCATCCAACTGCCGGATCGACCGGTGATAGGTCGCCACGCCCGAAATTTTCGCTACCGGCATCAGGTCTTTAGCGTACACACAAATCGGATTGCGACAACCTTGTGCCCGCCAGCAATGGAGGATGGCCATGTACAGGCTGATATGCACCGGGGAAATCCTCGGGTCCTCCTGTACATGGTCCAAAAAGGATAATATGTCCGTAATTACCTCCATTCGTTATAGCTACTCGAAAGCACGAAGTACTTGATTGATCGTCTCCGTAACCGTTCCACAGGCGCTCAATCACACGCCCCCTTACCGCTCCCCGCCGTCAGCACCGCGCTCGACACGCTCACCGACACATTCGCCGCCGGCGCAGACCCCATCGCCTGCAACTCCTCGAAAAGTCCATTCGGCGTCTGTCCGGGTAGCTGCCCAGGTATCGCCAAAAACGGCGGATTGAGGTCCACCGGCAGCACCATATTAAAAGCATCCAGTGCGTAAGTCGTACAGTTGTACGACGACAGGTTATAGCTATTCTTCGCATCCACCTCCAATTCGTTCAGCAAATAGGAAAATTGCGAAGAAGTAAGACCGGCCGTCAGTTTCGCGTTATAGGGATGCCCCGAATTATCCACCATTTTCGATGGCACGCTATATCCCAGGGCGGTCACCACGGCATACGGTCCGCCTTCACCATAGAACCCGATGATCTGCGTAACCGAGTTTTTGCCGTTGGTCTTCGTGAGCTGGATAAACGTATGCCCCACGCCGTCCGTCTGCCCGGGATCCCACATGATGCCCGGGTTGGCCGGATTCGGCACTTTTACCAGCAAAGAGGCCTGGTAGGTCGTAGCGCTGTTATCCGGGACGTTCCCAAAACATTCAAAATATAGTGACAGATCGATCCCCGGCTTGCTTGCCTGCAATTCATTCAATTCACTAAGCGCGTACGAACTGGTGGACGTCGAGCTACTTCCTGCCGATCCACTACCGCCACCCGACGCCGAGCTATACCCCGATCCGCCACTGGTTCCGCCACCGCTGCCACCCTCGTCCAGCAGTAGCTCCAATGAAATATCGTAGCCATTGTCCGGGTCAGGGGCATAAATGATGATCTCCGGAAGCTCCGCCGGGTCATTCGTCACCGCCGCTTCCAGGGGGACAACCCGCCTGATTGGATGAAAGGCATGAATAAAGCCGCCGGTCACCGGCGAACGATACTCCACCGAGCCATTCAAATGAGATTTTTCAATTTTGCCATAGAACCCGAAGGCCGACGGCAGCACATCCGTCGCGATGGAATCTACCCCGATCGAAAATACGCCCGCCTTAATCGGCCGGTAGGCGCCATCCGTCCGCACCAGCACGAAGCGCTTCGCCAGCTCCAAACCCCGCCACGGCACCCGAACATAATACGACCGCCCGGTATCGTACGTGTCTGTGACAGCCCGCCCGAAATCCAGACTGTCAAACGATGCCGCCCCAAGGCTATCCTTCAAATACTTGCTCACTTCGCTGGCGGGGGACAGGCCCCCGATCAAGCCCCCCGTGCCGTGCGAGCTATTTTTCTGACAAGAAACGACGACGACAAGCGCCGCCAAAAAGACGATACATAGTTGCTTCATGGTTATACTTTTTTTAAAAATTGACAACACCGATCCCGCTGCGGGCCACCGCTTACTCCTTCATCCCCCTGGCCCTCAACAACGACTTCGCTTTCAGGGCAAGCAAAAGCGTACGCCCCCCGTTTACCTCCGCCACCTCTACCACAAGTTTCTTCGACGTCGAAAGCGTAAACGGATCAAACCCAACCGCGAAAACCTCCGAACTGTCCCCGCCGACGGCAGAAGGGTGCCCATCATACACCGGCGGTAACACGATGTCCTGCCGGGCCGTCCGCTTCGCTCTTTTGCGATCCTCGATCGAGAAATGCAAATAGGCAGGATGATATCCAACCTGAGAGTGATTCGTCAGTCGAAACACCATCCACAGCAGACTATCCCGGAGAAAAATCCCCTTCAACCGAAGACGCATTTCCTCGACCGATACGCCCCGATGCAGGAAGCCCCGTTCCGCCGTCAACAGCACCGCATCTGCTTCCAGGCTCGTCCGGTCTACCGGCAGCCCCGACAGCCGCACCGGATGATCACGCAAAGTGTCATTGATGATATAGAAATTCAGCACCGAAGAATCCTCGGTATACCGCAGCTCGAAGGAGTACAACCGCCCGTCTTTACCATACACCGACAAATTGGTCGGTTCGAAATTCCGGTGAAGGGCCTTCAGCTCGATCACGTTGTCCACGCCGCTCACCTTTTGCGCGAGGACCTGGCGGCTTACTTTGATCGCCGGCCCGAGCGCCACCGGAAAGACCAGGTTCGTCATTTTGTTCACCGTGACCGGCACGACCTGCGAGCCCGCCGGCACCAGGCTGAAACCGGACGGTGCGGACTGCCCGAAAGCCGAATTCATCCAAAAGCCAAGCAATAGGGAAATGGCCCAAAACAGTTTTTTCATACTTGAATAGTTTAATGCACTGAATTTTTTGTGTTCTTCAACAGCACGACATACCCGGCCTTTAGAGACACGCGCACCAGTTTGATCTTCCGGCTTAGTAAAGTCTTGGTCGCCTGCACGCCGGCATTCACCGCCTGACCGCCCAGCGTCGGGCTCATGGCTCCAACATCGAGGCCATTGACACCCTCTTCCGCCGATTCTTTCGTCACATCGCGCGTGATTGCACCCGGGATGCGGATACCCGCCAGCCCGTCCAGGTCATAGACCTGGAGCGATACCGGATAGATCGATTGCTGATACCGGATGGACGTGACCGAAATGTTCAGCCGTTCACCGTTCAACGACGCCACGCCATAGAGCAGATTGTCTTTCGGGATGTGCACCCCGGCGATGACCGCCTCCTCCGACAACCGCAGTTCCACCGTCGCCCCGGCCGTCAATACCTGGTCCTGGTTGATCACCGCCGGGATGGTGTTCTCCGCCATCGACACCGGCGCCTGGTCATCGATATTGATAAAACCCGTTTCCGCGTCGTCACCTGATGTGCTATCGACCGACAGCATCTGCACCGACAGGTCCTTCTTTGGAGCGGTCATGGCCATCGTCTCCGGCTGCGGGCCCGGCACCACCGTATCTCCCTTGGCTACCTCTTCCGGGTGCTGGATCCGCAGCAGCTTGTTCAACATCCCGTCTAATTTGTCCAGCTGGGGGTCGCTGGTGGCCGACGACGATTGCTGCATCTTCTGCAACACATTTTCCATCCGACCCATCACTTCCACGTTGGACCCCGTCGCCTGTGATCCCTGACCCGACCCCGGGTATCCTGCCGGCGGCACGCCCATAGCCATCCCCGGCGTCGGGCCTTCCGGACTTCCCGTCAAACCGCCATTCCCCGGCTGGCTGATCGACCGCTTCAACTGTTCTAATTTTTGCAATACCGCATCTGCCTGAGCGGAATAATTATCCTGGCCGAGTACCGGCGGCGCCGCCGAAAGCGATAACCGCCCTTGCTTCGCGTCCTGCCATTTACCTGGTGCCGCCCCCTGGATGCCCTGCGATGCACTGCCGCCAAACGGTCCGGGGCCCGATACGCCACCCGCCCCCGATTGTTTCACATAGTTGGGGTCCTGTTTCATCCGCTCTTCCAACTTCGCCGAGTCCAGATCCGCTTTCAGATAAAAGGCCAGCTTGTCCATCGCCCGATCCTTTTTGTCAAAATGGGCCGTAGGAAGGTTCTTGTTATAGCCCTTCGACCCCGCGATACCCGATTTTCCGCCGGTGTCTCCCTTTCCGCCACCCAGGGCATAGAAAGCCAGGGTCAGCATCGGGATGACAAGCACCGGGACGAATAACAGCATTTTGCGCTTCCGCAGAAAAGCCGCCGATACTTGATTCTCTGTTTGTGTCATAGTTGTCGTTTAAATGATGGTGATGCAATTGTTGTTATTCGATAGCCTACTCCACGCTCACGGGCCGGTTGCATCCAATCCCCTCAGCAGCCGAACGGTATCTGCCAGCCCCGGCCTCACCCGCAACAGGCTGTCAAACGCCCTTTTGCCCGCCGAATCCTTCAACACGCTGTCCAGCCCGGCCAGGGGCAACCGTTGACCTACCGGTGGACCCCGGCGACCGCCGGGAGGCTCCCGGACATGAGCAGGTACGCGGATGTGGCCAGCCGAAAAGCCGGAGGCGTGTCCATGCAGCGACTGCCATAACACGGCGACATTGGCCGCGAACATCAACCCAATCACCACCAGGGCATACGCTTTCAACTTCCTCCGGGGGAGCCTCGCCGCAGCAACACCGATCCGCCCACTGATCCGCAGCCTCAGCTCCCGGTCTTTCCTGGCCAGCCAAATCCACCACCCGGGCACCACGCCCGATTCCCGTTTTTTTCTCCGAAATAGCATATCGATCCTTTTTAATCGGTTCACATTCTTCCTTTCCTAAGCCGATTGTCCCTTCAACCGAAACCCCCTCACCGCGTTTCCACCTTCAAATCCTTATTCTCCACAATCGCCCACCGCTCGATCAGAAACCCGTGCGGGTTGTGATCAGATCTACTCGTATTCCGGAGCCACCCTTCCGACACCAGGTCTCTCGTCGTAATGCTCGTCGTCCGCGTGATCGTCTGCGTAGCGTAGCACCGGAAGTGAAAGGGGTAGGTATTCATGTCCAGGCTGATACTATCGATCGAAATCCGCTGGCTGATATTCGCAGAGATGATGTTCCCGTAGTACCCGGACTCTTTTAAATTCTCATACAGATGTTGCGCCGAGGCGTCCGCCAGGTAAAGCGCCTTGGTGATATTCGCATTGATCACCTTTTCATCCGGGTCCATACTAAAGAAGTCCTGGTGAAACGTCGCAATATGATCCCGGGCCTCCACCGGCAGGTTCTCCTTTCGGTCGCTTGCAAAGGCCTCCAACGCTTTCCCGCTGGCCAGGATATACACCCGCGATTGCGATGCCTCCACCATTTGCGCCGCCTTGATAAAAACGAATGCACTGAAGAGAATACACCCCACAATCAACACGACGCAGGTCATCCGGATCAGTCGGAAAGAGGACTCGATATTTCGGGTTTTTGGAAACATGAATGTTCGCATTTTCGATGATTAAATAATTAAACTCGCCGCCGCTGACCCCAATGCCTTTGCACCTTCTCCGGTCGCCGTGACAACTCCCGTAGTCGTGCTCTCAAATTCATTCGTCACCTTCTGCAAGTGAGCACCCCCCACCGGGAAGACCATGATGATGTGATTGGTGATCGACGGCACCGTGAAATACCCCACAATCCCAAGAATCAGGAACACCAGGTACGCCGCATCCGTGGCGCCAAAAGAAGTTTGTCCCGTCGCCTGCAACTGCTGAATATCGATCTTGATCATCTCCTCCTGGATCTGGCCGATTACCGAACCCAGGATGTTAGCCACCGGCAGCCATAAGAACACATTGATGTACCGCGCAATCCAGGCCGGCAGGACAAAGTGAAACCCGTCAAATACACTCAACCCAAGGACCAGTGGCCCGACAATCGCCAATATGACCAGGTAGAAGGTGCGTACCGTATTGACGCAAAGGGCCGCCGCCTCGAAAAGAAGCTGGAGCAACTCTGACATCCAGACTTTGATGGAATTCTTAAACTCGTACGCGTACTTCGCCATACCGAATTTTATCCCGTTTGTTATCCCGGAGAAAGTACCGGTGCTCGCATCCCCGCTGTATTGCTCCCACTTTTCCTGATCGCCAAAACCACTCGGCCCCACATACATCTGCCATTCGGTTGACTGCTCCAAAGCCTGCTCTTTTAACTGCAACAGCGTCGCGATCGCCGTATTCGAATCGTTCACCAGGGACGCCGTCCCCGACACGGTCGGCTGCATCACGCCGTTGAGCAACCCGATGAAGAATGGATAAAAGATCAAGGCCAGCCCAATAGCGAATGGCCGCAACAGGGGAAAGAAGTCGATCGCCTCCGCCCGCGCCAAATGCCCCCAAACCCGGTAGGCGATGTACCAAAGCGCTCCGAACCCCGCAATACCCCGCCCAACCCCGATCAGCTCCCCAAAGTGAACCGACATATGGTCGTAGACCGTTTCCAATGCTCCCTGCAAACCCGAAGTCCCCCCCGGGAGCGCCCCCGGATCATCCTGCGCCTGGGAAAGAAAGGGCAAAGCGACGCCCGCGCCTGCCAACAGCAGGCCAATGCCATACTTACTTTTCATATCGTCGAGTATTAGTTGCCGATGCCGTACAGCGAACGCATGGAATTCACATCATTGTTATCCCTGCCCCGTTGTAGGTCCTGAATAGAGTTATTGCTATCGAATGACCGCAAAAAGGTCAGTTTATCCGTAATATCGTGATCGATCCGGTCGATGGCGGCCAGGCGCTGGGCGTCCGACATCCGCAACTGCCCCGCGGTGATCACCATCACGAGCTCATCCACATTTTTCACACTCGCGTTAAACAAGCTCGTGTAGAGGTTGCTCATGAAATCAAGCTCCGCATCGGTGAAATGACCGCTGTTGTGGAAATAGGTGTTTGCCGCCTTATATTCCTTTATCAGCGCGGCCTCCTTATTGATGATATCGTCTATTTTCGCGTACTGCTGAACAACCGGCGAGACGGCCATCAACCCGTCGAGGAATACCTTGTGCAGGCTGAAATTCCCCTGGCTCAGGCTCTTCACCTCCTCATAGCCTTTGAAGATGATCGTATAGGCTTTGTACATATCCGACAGGATACTCTTCAACTGGGTCAACTTTTCGGTATCCAGCGTCAACTGCGTTATATCATCCGCCAAAGACTGCGCCTCCACGCGCCCCCAGGCGAACACGGTCAAAAACACCCCGATCAAAAACGACTTTTTCATTGGTTTCTATTTAGATAGTCGGCCGCCCGTTAAGGCAAGCCATAAAACGAACGAATGGCATTGACATCTCCTTCTTCCTTTTCCCGCTGCAAACAGAGTAAATCCGTCTCATTGTTGAACGACCGGACAATGCTTTGCTGACGTTGCATATCGGTATCGAGGGCCTGGATCCGCGCAATCCGCTGTGCATCCCCCATTTTCAACTGGTCCGCAGTCGTCAGGCTGATCAACTCATTCAAGTCCTGGATCCCCGCCTGCAACATGACCTGGTAAACCTGACCGATGTAGGTCACTTCGTCCGGGTGCAGCCAGGCGCTTTGCCGATAATTCTTGAGTGACTTGGAACACTGCTCCACAATCGAAATCTGGATACTGATAATCTCCGCCACTTCCGCCATCCCCTTCACAGCGGGATTGATCGATTCGAGAGAGGAGTAAAAGGCGTTGTGCAGGTTAAATTCGCCGTTCTTTAAGCTCTGTATCGTCTGCAACCCGCCTTCCACGACCTTGTATCCCTTTTCGGCATCCTTCAGCAAAATTTCCAATTCCGCCACCTGCTGGGCCAGGTTCTTCAACTGCGTCGCATGCTGATCAAAAAAATTGTTGAAAAACTGCGCCCGGGACTGGATCCCCACTGCCAAAAGCACCCCGATCAACCAAATCGCTTTCATGTTCACTCGTTTTATTGAATTCCGTACAATGCCTTAACCGCACTCACATCGCCGTCGTCCTTGGCCCGCTGCAAGCTCAACAGATAGCTTTGCTGGCTAAACTCCTGCAAGTCACTATAGTTCTTATCGATCCGGTTCCCCGCCTCATCCATAATCCGCAGCCGGTCCGCGTCCTCCATTTGCGTAATAAAGGCATTGATCACCAGCGCGATCTGGTTCACGTTCGCCACACTCTGGTTGAAAATGCCCGTCAGCACGTTTTTCATCTCCGTCACCTCCGCGGCACTAAAATGCTTGTCCTGCGCGATCGCCGTGGAAATCTGGTTGTATTGCGCGACCAGCTGCTCCTGCTTCGCGATCATATCCTTCACCCGTTGGTACGTGTCGATGGCGTTCTTTATCTGCCACAGTTCTTGATAATACTCGGAGAACAGTGCCTTTTCCTGGCTGATCCAACTGGTAATCCCGTTCAGTTCTGAAAGGGACATCGCATTCTCCAGCTGCTTCTGTGCATCCTGCAATTCCAGGGTCTGTTCCTGCAACTTCTGCACTTCCAGGTCCAGTGCGGTGACGACCTTTTTGGCCACGGAATTGATCAATCCGATGATCTCGGTGATCTGCGCATGCGACCGGCAGGGCACCAACAGCATCGCCGGGAGAAATATGACCAGTAGAATCGACTTTCGCATAACTAAGGTTTTTCGCTTATACAATTCAGTTCATCCGTATAGTAGGCTGCCGTGCCCGGATCATCCAGGCTGGGAATTTCCCTCCTTACGACCGCCACCTCGTCGGCTGTGAGCGGCCGGCTTTCGTTCGTATCCAGGTTGAATACGGCCCAACAATCTGCAAATTTTCTGATGCTGTACATCGTAAACGTTTTTATAGACCGGCCCGTTTTTCGGCAGCCAGCACCTCGATACCTTTTCTTTTGCTTCCATATTTCTTCGCATAGGCCATCACTTCCACCTTCTCCGCCTCCTCCGTTGTATAGGCCAGGTGTTCCTCTATACTGACCTCCGTCCTGTATACCTTCGACTGCATGCCACCCCCGAGGCTGATAAAGACCTCCTTATATTTTCGATTGGGATCGTTCGCCTTGTTGACCGACAACACCAACGCCTTTTCCTTGTCCGTGAGACCAAGCAACTCCTGGATCTGGTCGAACTTATTCTGGTATTTCCGTTGGTCCAGGAGGATTTTGCAGTCGGCGTTGTTGATGATCGCCTGCTTGATCACAGGAGAAGAAATAATATCATCGACCTCCTGGGTGACGACCATGGCCTCCCCAAAATGCTTGCGCACGGTCTTGAACAAATATTTGATGTATTCGGCCATCCCCTCCTTGGCAATCGCTTTCCAGGCTTCCTCGATCAGGATCATCTTGCGGATGCCTTTCAGTTTCCGCATTTTATTGATAAACACTTCCATGATGATGATCGTCACCACCGGGAAAAGGATCGGATGATCTTTGATGTTGTCCAGCTCGAAGACAATAAATGGCTGATGCAACAGGTCCAGGTTTTCCGTCGCATTGAGCAGGTAGTCGAACTCGCCGCCTTTGTAGTAGGGTCGTAAGACGTACAGGAAATTGCTGACATCGAAATCCTTGTCTTTCACCCGGTCATTCTCGAGGACCTGCAAAAAGTCGGATTGCAGGAATTCATAGAAGGTATTGAAGCAGGGAAAGACCTCCGGCCGTTCCTTCAGCCGGTCATAATACAATTGCAGGGCATTGGACAAGGCCACATATTCCGATCGGTTAAAGCTCTCATCGCTTTTCTTCCACAACGCCAGCAGCATGGTCTTGATGGATTCTTTTTTCTCGGTGTCCAGGCTGTCCCCGGCGCTGATAACAAAGGGATTGAACCGAATAGGCTCTTCCTCCGAATAGGTGAAGTAGTAGCCGCCCACCAGGTCGCAAAGGCCGCGATAGCTATGCCCCACGTCCACCACGACGATATGCGTGCCCTGAGCATGATAGCTCCGAAGCAGGTGATTGGTGAAATAGCTCTTCCCAGATCCCGATGGGCCTAACAGCATCTTGTTCCGATTGGTCACAATCCCCGTCCGCATCGGCTCATCGCTGATGTCTACATGAACCGGCCTCCCCGTCTGCCGGTCCCCGAGCCGAATCCCGAAGGAACTGATCGAATCCCGGTACGCCGTTTCCATGGTCAAAAAGCAACAGGCCTGTTCCGCAAACGTGTCAAACGTCTCGTTCATCGGAAAATCGCCCGCATTGCCCGGGATGCCCGCATACCAGATCTGCGGGCCCCCGATCGTCTCCTGGTGCGCTACCGCCCCCATGGCCGCCATGGCCGACCCTCCCATGTTCCGGATGTCTTTCAACTCATCCGGGTTGTTCGCCCAGGCCAGCAGGTTGAAATGCGCCCGTACCGGGTCCCGCTGCTCGCCGATCGCCTCGTTGAGAAATTCATTGGTTGCCTTGTGGGAAAGGGCGTTCTCCCGGGAATAGTTCGCCAAGGACTGCAACCTGAGCCGTTTCGCCTCCATCTTTTTGACGGTCGCCTGGACGTCGTCCACGAAGATGTATTGGTTGTAGATATGATTGCAGTAGAGGAGTTGACCCAGCCCCGCCGCGAATCCCACCGAGAACTTCGTCCGGTCGGTGCTATACCGGTCATAGTTGATCCGGGGGCCGACGACGCCGGGGAGATCCTCCGGGTCCGAAAGCGTAAACAGCAGACACTCCTGATCCCCGACCCTTATACCGTCCGACAGGTCGATGTCTCTTAACATCAGGTCATTTTCGTCCCGCGCCAACGAGCAATACTGCTCGATCACGCCTACCCGGTTCTCCGATCCCCCCAGGTCCTCATTCGTCAGCCGTTGCAGCTGCACCATCCCGGAATCCGTCAGGATCCGCACGAACTGCCCCACCGCGTTCTCAAATTCCAACCGCTCGGCCACATTCAGCGTACCCTCCGGCACGAGCGACCGCCGCAATAATCCCGACACCGCCGAGCTGGCCGCTTTGCGGCCTGCCGGCCTTTTTGTCAAATACAACCGGCTGGTATGCCGCAATAGCTCCCTTTCATTGAAAAACCGCTCACTTGCCCGGCCAAGGAAGCTTTCGCCCGCCTTCTCGAAATTGGCCCGGTAGCTGTCCTTCGTGAAGGTATCCTGCATATGAAAGGCCGATCCGGCCGGCAGCACTTTCAGCGCTTTTACAAAGGCCTGGTGCAACGCCAGGTAGTTCTCCGCCGACAAGGTGAAGATCTCCGGCTTGGTCACTGAAAAACCGACGGTCCAGTCCCCCATCTTACTAACAATGCCATCTCCGTCGATTTCCAGGATCGGCAACCGGTCTCTAAGTGTTGCATTCATGGCATCTTTTTTAATTGGGTGAATACTTTTCTTGACTTTGACGACAGCGACTTCGGCACCGACTTCCGGGCCGATAGCTTCATCAACCCATGCTGGCCGTATTTCCGACTCATGCGGTAGACCCGGCTGATCAACACGCCTCCCAGGCCCAACGACACCGGCAGACAGATATAAGAACTAATCCCGACGATATACATGACCGCAAACAGCACGAGTACGCCTACGACAGAGCCGCCCAGATGCCAGATATACTGCGCTTTTAGCCCCTTGAATTCCACCGGCTTGTTAATACCCTTGTTGATCGTGTACGTCGGATTTGCCATGGTACGGTTGATTAGGATACTCCAAAAAAGCCTTTCAGGATGGTGGCCACAATGACGAGGAAGATGCAGCTACCAAACCACGCCGCGGCCACCTTTGCCACATCATGGTCGCCGTGATTCCACTTGATATATACGCGTACCGCGCCGATCAAACCCAGCACCGCGCCGACAGCATACATTAGAGTACACCCCAGGTCGAAATAACCGGCCACCTGTTGGGCCGCCTGCGTGAGCCCTGCGTTCCCATCCGGTGTTTGCGCGATTGTTTCCTGTGCCCATAGTGTCGCCGCAAGGAGCGCACATCCCATCCCGATCGTTCGTTTTGTCATTCTCATTTTCGAGTATTTTAAATAGTGAGTAGTTCAAGTCCATCCCGGAAGACGGCTCTTATTTCCACAGCTCCTCCAGGTCGACCTCCGACAGGGGGAGCGAGAAGTTTGTCCGGCAGGTCCGTTCGATGTAATTGTTAATGGCCACCTGGTAGGGCGTTCGCTTTAGATGGTGGTAACCGGCTAAAGCCGCCTTCAGCCGGTCGAGCAACTCCTGCCGCTGGATACCCTTTCCCGTCATCTCGCCGACCAGCGACTTCAGCTTCGTGATTACTTTTTCCATCACCTTGAATAACTCCGGCGCGGATTCATCCGCGGATGCTTCTTTGAAGAGCGTGGGTTGAGCGGTGTCGGCGGCATCCGCCGATTGGGCCCCTTCGGCCGGGTCTTTTTCGGTAGCTTTGCGGTTGGCAAAGCCTCTCAGCTCCCTGCCATAATAGCGGATCGCCACCCAGCCGTAATACACGATTGCACCGAGGAGAAGGAATAGCCCGAACTGGGACCAGGAAATTGACTTCAGCATGTATCGTCCGTTTTGTTTCGGAGACAAATGTGACAAGGAAAGGGGCCTCAAAACGATAGAGCAAACGTTTGCTCGTAGGAGAATTGCGCTAAAGCAGGCGGTAGCGCTGATCGTAAATTTTTGGCTTCTTGGTTGGAACCAATGGACGGGGTGTTCTAATAGGAAAGCAAGTATTCCCCATATGAATAAGAAGGAAGATCTGGACTATCATGTACAGAGGTTTGTTACCCATGTGCAGGACCTGGCCGGTAAATTCAACAACCGCGCGAGAAAAATCGGACTTCCCATCCAAATGGATACGCGTCGGTTGGTTCACCTGGTACATTCCGGAGCTATACTGGATGAAACGGCTAATTTCTGGTGCAACCCGCTGGGTGTGCTGCAACCAAATGACGTCGCCGTTATAGCCGACTGCTGCTTTGAACTTTGGAAAAACGAGCGGATCGATGGCCATTTGTCAACCCCGGGCGGCCCGGTTCGGGTTCCGGTCATCACTGCCCTGCAATGGGCGGGTCCTATACTCTATTTGCTTACCGGAAGAAGATATCACTCCTCTTTCATTGTCCGGCGCAACCCCTTTTTGTATAAGACCTTTTCAAAGGTGCTCTCACTTTTCCAGGGGATGTACAGGAATATTGACTTCCTCGTCGACGAGGGTACAAAGGGACTCCCTTCCTCGATAAATACGATATTCAAGAACTGGCCGTCTACCGACACGTATCAGCGATTCGTTCTGGAGGCCCGGGAGTTTGTTTTTCAAATCTCAGACCTGGGAGAGCTGTTCGATGAGGGGACCGCCTCCGTACAAGGCGTACGTCAGATCAAGGGAGTAAACGACCAGATACGGGGGAACGGATCAACGCCGCTATTCATCGTACCGCACTTCGCGCGTAGTCAACATGAATCGGCAGCACCTTCGTTGGAAGTCATCCAGGGAATGCGAAATATCTTTTCCTGGCTACGGACCGAATTTCGTGGCTGCCAGAATCAACGCATTATCGGTCTTTCATCTGCCACCTTGGAATACGAAGACCTCGATTCAACCTGGGAGGTATCGTTATAGCGAAAAGTCCGTTCCAAGTCCACCGGCAGGCATAAAAAACGTCGCCCCCGGGAACGGAGGCGACACTACGGCAAAAATTTAATCAGCTTGAATACTCCTTAATGATTACTATGTTATATAGGATATCACTTGTTAAAGGCGATCATTTACCCGACTTTCAGCCGGGCTTGACCAAAGTTTTCACAGAAGTTTGTGGCTTCCCATATATTACTACAAAGGGTTCCCATCCGCGGTTGTTACAGGTGCCGGCGGCGGCGAGCAACCAATGCTTTTCTGCTGTCCCTTCTTGTTCAAAGTCTATGCAGTTTCGCCGGCCCCTCATGTCTCTTCTATTAACGAGTAAAGACTTCAGCCAATCCCGGATTTGAGCATCTGACTTTTCCCCGCTGCTGATAAGATCAAATTCATTTAGCAAGTAACGCTCGACGACCCGATTGACAAAGACAGTGGTCAACCCACGAGGGTATAGTAGACCCGGAACATCCATTGCTTTCGTCGTCGCCGTTCTCTCCTTTCGCGCAATAAATGCGACGACAAAGGCGACCCCGGCTTTTTCTATACATTGCCGGTGGGCGAAGCCAAGAAAGTCTATACAATTGACAATCGTAGCGGGTTCGCGTTGTGTGATGGGTTCTATCATTAATAAACGGGTTTGGTCGGGGTTATAAGAAGCAACACCCAATCATCAAGCAGCTTTTTTATATCATCCAGGGAAATCCGATAACCATCGAAGGTGATGACCCTGGGTCGCACCCGGTACCGGATCGACCCATTGTCCCAAATGTTGCAGAATCCACTGTCCAAGACGATCGTATCTCCTTTCAGGGAGAAAAGGGCACAGTTAATTTGAACGGGTCCTTTGGACAGATCGAGTTTGACTGTCGGTGCTTGGGCAATTTGATCCGGAAGAGACTTGCTTACTTTCGCGGTATCCTGCGCCTTGACAAATTTGCCGATGACCAGCGGCATACAGAATAACATGAATTTCATGGCATACTTTTTATCTCATCGACCGTAATTCGTTTGATTTTCCCGACGAACCTGGTCACCTTGTCCTCAGCAAGAAACTTTCGCCAATGATACTTGACGACCCTTTCTCTGGTGACTTCATCCGTGCCTTCCTCTGTTGTGCAAATACCCCAGGCATGGACATCCTTTAGAATCTTAGAGGTATCAACCTGCACACCGAGTATCACCTTGACCGTGTCCAGCGCCTCAGTTTGGGCGTTAGCCTTTGTGACCCATCCCCCAAGTACAACGAAAAGCAAAAGAATTATTTCTTTCATCGGTCAATCTTTTACAACGTGTAATCCAATGGGGAGGCGGGAGCGCCGCGCAACGATCAAACGGGCATACAGCCTTTTAACGCGATTGATGAACCAAGTCGACCGCTGCCTGCGCCGGATCCGCTTACACAATTGCGCATAGGCCTCGTCCATTTCCGTTCTGGAACGCCTATACGCATCCAGATGTTCCTCCAGAAATTCAGGGTCCATTAAGCGTACCTCAAGCGAAAGGAATACATCATCGGTTATCGATGAACCATTGTCGTTTGATTCCATACTGGTAAAACAATCGAAGCAGTCTACTCAACCTAAACCGGCCTTCCTTTTTCCTTATATCTTATGCGCTGGTTATCGCTAGCTGCATTCTTGTCCAGTCGAGAAACCGAGATCAGATCAAGCGGTCAAATGGGGGTTTCGACCTCAACATCGGGTACTTCCCCCGCCGCCGTAGGTAGGAACGGCCACAAGACAAGATCACGCCAAGACCTACATTGTTGTATTTCAATCCGGTATCTACGACCCCATAAAACAATTGTTAAAAGGATTCTAGGTATTTGTACTTACGCAAAAACACGTATCTTTTGCCCGGAATCCTGTCGGATTGATCAGGAAAGGGGGTAAATTGCTCCCTTTTTTATTCCGGGTTTTTCGTTGGTTGGTTGGCTAGGATGGTTATTCGGCCTAAATTCATGGCGTGCTTAATGCATTAAGCCATCACTAAATCAAGGGATAATGCATCGCAATTAATTCGCTAGACTGAGTAAGAATAAGAAAAAGCCACTTCCCGTGGTGTGTTTCGGCGGCAATGACGTATTAGATTCAGCGAGCTGGTAAAATCTATCCTTGGTTTTTTATGGCCGCAACGGCAACTTAAAAAAGTAGGTACATATTTGGATTGGAGGATCTCGGGGCACTTGGAAAAAACTTAGTCTAGCCTTCCTCGGGAACTCCGGTCGCTATTTAAAGGTTGAGTTATGCCAGCAAGCGACATAGAATTCTTTCGCGACGACGATGGTCTGATTAGAATTAGCCAGAAGACCTATCGACGCATCTATTATGAGTATTTCGGGAAGTTTTATTTTTATGCAACGCAGTATTTGGGGGATGAAGAGTTAGCCAAGGACGCCGTAAATTCCGCGTTTTTGCAATTGTGGGAGCGCCGGGAGAAACTGAAATTTGAACACGAGAATCAGTTGAAACGCTACATGTATGCCGTTGTAAAAGGTGAAGCGGTGGCGTTTCTTAGAAAAACTGGAACGGAGCGTGAAGCCTTGAAGACGGTAGCCGATCTTGACTGTGAAGTCACCTATACCGAAATAGTAGCGACCGTACGAGACGCAATCACCCGTTTGAGTCCTCAACACCGTCGTGTCCTGGAATTATTTTTGGAAGGATATTCGTTCAAGGAAATAGCGGCCGAACTAAACATATCCGAAAATACTGTTAGAGGATATAAATTAAGAGCAGTCGCTGTATTGCAAGATATGCTTGGCAAAGACGCGTTGGTGTCTGTTGCCATGATTGCCCTCGGCCTTTATGAATCGGCTGAGGTTCTGTACTACGCTAAGTAGACATATTACCTTATTCTCTTCTCGCTGACCTTATTACAGTAGACGCCAGGTAATCCCTGCGCGCACTTGCTATTCCACTGCTCTATTCGGCCAGGTGGATAGTGGTCTTTTGTCGTATGGTTTCTTCAATTAGAACTATTTTAAAATAAATGCGCCTTCGCACAACAAAAAGAGAAATTCGTTCTATATATACCTAAGTACAATTACGGAGTTCAAAATCAATCGTGGACATGAAAGAAGGTACAATCGGGGACGAGATCGAAGCTGGTCGATTAATGGGTAAAACCTATCTAGGCAGGTTTTTTCCGGAGATGGCCGACCCGGAAGAATCGGCTGCCCTGAAGAAATGGATTGATGAACATCCGGACCAAAGCGAGGTCTACGCTCGCCTTGATGACCCAACGCTGATAAAAAATGCGCTCGAACAATACAAGCGCAGTACAAAAATGGCTCATGATGCGTTCCGGGAATTGGAACCGCGGTTGGGTGTAAAGTTCTCCCCTCCTATAAGAAGCATTTATTATTACCTGGCTGGAATCGCCGCATCTATCCTGCTCGTCCTCGGAGGCTTTTTCTGGAGCCGCCAATCCACGAAGAACGACAAGGTAAATTCGACGATTGTTGCCAATACGCAAGACCTGGCACCAGGTAGCAATAAAGCAGTCTTGACGTTGTCTAACGGCACAGCAGTGGTTCTGGATAGTGCGCACTACGGCCTCGTGCTCCAACAAGGGAAAACCCAAATTACCAACCGGCAAGGTGGGCAACTCGCCTATGATGGAGGCAATGGAAATTCAGTTGATAAGTCCAATAAAGGAACAGCAATAACCTACAATACTGTAACCACCGGACGAGGCGGACAGTACAGCCTGGTACTCTCGGACGGCACCAGGATTTGGTTGGATGCCGCGAGCTCCCTCCGGTACCCCGTTAGCTTTGTCGGTGCAAGAAGGGAGGTTGAATTGAACGGTGGACAAGCCTATTTTGAGGTGGCGCCAAAGACCGCACCCTTTATCGTAAAAACAGGAAAAACCGAAATACAGGTCCTCGGAACGGCCTTTAACATCAATGCGTACCCTGGTGAGGATGCGATCCGGACAACCCTGCTTGAAGGGGCTGTCCGAGTTCGTTCGGGCGAAAAACAAGCGGTATTACATCCCGGTCAGCAGGCCAGGACGGACCCTGACGGTCGTCTATCCGTGGAAGACAACGTCAATACCGATGATGTAATCGCATGGAAGAATGGCTATTTCCAATTCGACAACGCCGACATCGAGACGATCCTTCGGTCGGTCTCGCGCTGGTACGACGTCGATGTAACCAACCGCTCACACAGCACACAACACTTCATCGTGACCGTTCCGCGCGGAGTGCCGGTGTCTGTCTTGATGCGTGCCCTTGAACGGACTGACCGGCTACACTACCGGATTGACGGGAAGAAGTTGATTATTGAACCTTGATATCGGCCGAGCTGCCGACCATAATAGCACCTCTCCCGCCTACTTGACGCTGGAGAGTAGTTGCCAAGCAATCATAACCTATTAAACCCAAAGCTATGTGAATTGTCCGGCCGTAAGGCTGGTGATGCAATGCATTGTCTAAGGGTATAAAGCGAGTAAAATTTGTGAAAATGAGAAAGATTTTGTTAGCGTGCACCTTGGTTGGACTGGCTTCCGCTTGCTATGCTCAGGAGCCTATTCAGTGGAAGTACAGTGTGCGCAAACTTGCCCCCCGGAAATACCGGATTTTCGTTTCCGCCGATCTGGCCGAGCCGTGGAGGATCTACAGCCAGCACACGCCCGCCGGGGGGCCAAAACCCACCTACATCCAGTTTCAGCCAAGTCCATTGCTAAAATATTCCGGAGTGCCAAGAGAAGTCGGCTCCATGGAAAAGGTCTTCGACGACGTCTTTAAGGTCGAGGAAGAGTATTATCAGAAGCACGTCGACTTTGAACAGGACGTCGAGCTTAAATCCGATGTTCAATTGGTGACTTCATGCACCGTCCAATACATGGTCTGCACGGATGAGCAATGTCTCACCCCCGCGCCCTTAAAACTTAATATAGCCATAGGAAAAGAATAACCTGGAAAGGAATAAACGATTCGACTAGCCAATTTGTCTTGAATGGTGGATTCTACCCGTTAAGAATCTTCTCATTTTCTCATGTAGCACGGGGTCTGTGTTCTCATAGTGCCCCTATCTTTTGACCTTCGAAAAGCCATTACTCGATTGCGCCATGGACCTTATGCTATCCTGGTATTCTTTGAAAACGCCAGTGTGACGCCGGACGCCAGCGCAACCCCTTAAAAAAAGAACAGGAAAGTGGTGAAGACACTCTCCTGTCAAAATGGGTTGTTGGTAAATATAAGTCTTTGGAAAAACGATTATTCAACAAAACCCAACAACGAAGGTATGAACTTTCCTGCTTATGTAGACGCGCGCCTACGAGGGCGCGGCTTACTCATTGAGAAACTGCGAGTTATCGGTCTTTCGGATTTCTCCGTCCGCTTTCCGATCTTCCCGCGACAATTGACAAGGGCTATGAAACTGACTGCAATCATCTTGTTCCTTTTTTCGCTCCACGTAGCGGCCCGCGGTTATTCCCAGACACTAACCCTCAGCATAAAAGACGCGCCCTTAGGGCAGGCCCTACGGGCCATTCAACTACATTCCGGCTACACCTTCGCCTATACGGCGGAAGATGTCCAGGGATTGAAGACTACCTTCCAGGTCAAAGACGCCAATATCGATGAGACGTTAAAAGCTTGCCTTAAAGACCTTCCTCTAACTTACACGATCGAAGACCGGATCATCAGCCTGAAAAGAGCCGCCATCACGGTCGAGACATCAACCCCGACACCCATTACTGTCACCGGTAAGATTTTCAACGAAAAGGGCGAGCCGCTGGTTGGGGCCACGGTCGTCGTAAAAGGTAAAGGTGGCGAAGTCGCGATCACGGACGAGAAAGGTGAATTTACGCTGAAAGACGTGGATCCATCAGCCGTCCTGGAGGTTACGCACATCGGCTACGAACGCCAGGTGTTCAAGGTCAACGGCAAATCGACAATGACCATCAGCATGAAGGCGTTTATAACCAAGCTGGCGGACGTCTCGGTCGTTTTCAATAACGGCTACCAAAAGATCAACCCTGAAAAAGCTACTGGGTCGTACGAGATGATCGACAATAAGCTCTTTGACCGAGAGGTTAGCACCGATGTCATCAGCCGTCTGGACGGGATTGCCAGTTCGGTGCTATTTGACAAACGCCTGGGAAGCAATACGACACTGACTATTCGCGGGATCAGCACCCTGTTTTCGGACATGACGCCGCTGGTTATCCTGGACAATTTTCCCTATGATGGGGATATAAACAACATAAATCCCAACGACGTAGAAAACATAACCATATTGAAAGACGCAGCAGCAGCGTCGCAATGGGGCACCAGAGCCGGCAACGGGGTCATAGTTATTACAACTAAGAAGGGGAAATACGGCTCCCCTCTCCGGGTAGAAGTAAACGCCAACTGCACCATACAAGGCAAGCCAAATCTATTTTACAACAGGAATTTCGTTGACGCCAACGATTTCATAAATGTCGAGCAATACTTGTTCTCTCAAGGCTTCTACGATGGTAACATTGCCGATCCATCAGCGCCTCCAACGTCGCCGGTAGTCGATATTCTAGCTGCTCAGCGTAATGGAACCATTACGGCGGCTCAGGCCAATAGCGAAATAAATGCCTACCGGGGCCTCGATATCCGAAACGACCTCAAGAAATACTTCTATCAGTCCAGCAAGGCGCAACAATATAATGTGAACCTGAATGGTGGTACAAGCCAGGCAAGCTATTTCCTGTCTGTAGGATATGATAAGAACAACTCTTCTCAGGTTGGAGATCTTAGTGACAGGGTAACAATCAATTCCTACACTACTTACAGACCGATAAAAAACCTGGAGGTAATTGGCAATTTTATCTACACGCAAACAAACGGTACAGGTGACGGTACGCTTGGGGAGATTTCTACAGGTGGCCCTTACGTCGGAAGTATCTATCCGTATGCTCAACTAGCGGATTCAAAAGGCAATCCCCTTTCAATCGTCAAAGACCACAATACCGCCTTCGTCGAGGCTGCACCGGGGAATGGCTTCCTCAACTGGCAGTTTTACCCACTGCAAGAGCTGAGACAGGGCTTGAACGCCTCCTCCTCGAAGACGATCGACACACGGCTCAATGGTGGCCTGAGGTACACAGTAATTCCCGGGCTAAATGCTGAAGTCAATTATCAGTATGAAAGCGCTACAGGCAATAGCTCATATCTTCATGACCAGAGGAGCTATTATACGCGAAATCTTATCAATGAATTTTCGAATTTCTCCGGAAACCAATTTCAGTCTTACAACATACCGGTCGGCGACATAATTGAACTAGGCTCCAATACAATGATAAGCCAGGATGGCAGAGGCCAACTAAACTATTCAAAAAACTGGAACAGGAATGAATTTTTTATGCTTGCCGGGGCCGAAATAAGGGAAACAAAGAATGATGGGCAGTCCAATATGTTGTACGGGTACAGCCATGACCTAGGCTCGTCTCAATTCGTGGATTACGTAAGTTCTTTCCCACTTTACCCTATTGGTAGTGGGTCAATCCCATACGGTGCCCAAATAACGGGTACAGTAAATCGATTCACATCGCTTTATGCCAATGGATATTATACCTATAATGGGAAATACACGATTTCCGCAAGTGCGAGAAAGGACGCATCTAACCTTTTTGGTGTCAACGCAAACCAAAAAGGTACACCGTTATACTCTGGCGGCATCGGGTGGGATCTTTCAAAAGAGGCCTTTTATCACCTTGATTTCCTCCCCGGGCTTAAATTACGGGTAACCTACGGAAATAGCGGCCTGGTGAATACTTCCATTGCCGCAATTACCACCATCAGCTATGCACCTTACGGAGCCGCCCTCACGAACTTCAATTTCGCATCTATCAACAATCCTCCGAATCCTAATTTGTCTTGGGAAAGGGTCTCTCAGACCAATTTCGGGGTTGACTTTGCGACCCGGAAACAAATACTGACTGGTACAATCGAATATTATCACAAGTTATCGACAAATCTTATTGCGCCAACATATTTAGATCCCACTGCTGGTGTATTCGCAATCTATAAAAATAGCGCTGACCTAAAGGGGAATGGCGTAGACCTAAAACTACACACCAATAACCTGCCGGGTAAATTCAAGTGGGAAACCGATGTATTGTTTACATATTACAAGAATATAGTCACCAAATACCTCGGCTATTCGAACGCAATACCGGTTGCATCGCAATACGTGGGAACACCGGTAGAGCCCTCGCCGAAAGTCGGGAAGGTTCTGGAAGCCGTTTACGCTTACAAATGGGCGGGCCTTGATCCAAACACCGGAGACCCTCTGGGGTATTTGCAAAAATCGACAAGCAAAGACTATGTCGGTATTTTCAATGATTCAATCAGCAATCTTGTTTACAAAGGGTCGGCGATTCCTCTGTACTTCGGTTCGGTCAGAAATACTTTCACTTGGAAGAATTTCTCACTTTCGGCCAACATTACTTTTAAATTCGACTACTGGTTCCAGAAGCCGACGATAAATTATTATACATTTTTTAGCGCTTGGGGTGGCAACTCCGACTTCCTCAACCGCTGGCAAAATCCTGGTGATGAAAAGAAGACTACAGTTCCGTCTATGGATTTCCCCGCAGATCAGAATCGGGACAACTTCTATGCAAACGCAGAGCCCAATTTCCTTCGGGCAGACAACATCCGACTTCAGGATATCCGGTTAGGCTACCTCCTGGACAAAAAATCCAAATATATTGGATTCACTACGCTTCAATTTTATGTCTATGCCAGCAACCTGGGTATAATCTGGCGGGCCAACAACCAACGGTTAGACCCCGATTACGCCACCGGCTACTATCCACCTCAAAAGTCATTTTCTTTCGGCATTAAAGGAAACTTCTAAATAATAAGCATATGAAACGACATATAACCAAATATAACTGCTGGCTGCTCTTACTTTTAATTCAGCCCCACCTTGGCTGTAAGAAATACCTGGATGCAAAACCAAACGTATCGCTGGAGATTCCAACTACGATTTCTGACTTACAGGCTTTACTCGATAATAGTGGCAACATCAACAATGCCGATTCCTACATGCCCGAGGCAGCTTCCGATGACTACTATGTGCCTTACTCCGCATACACGGCGCTTGGCACCGATGATCAAATGAACTACATCTGGGACGCCAACACCCCGGATAATGATACTTGGTCCCTTGTATATGCAAATGTATATATCTTCAATAACGTCCTTGACAATATCAACTCCGTTTCACCGGGGGACACTTCTGGGCAAAGAGACATCGTTCGCGGGTCCGCCTTATTTTATCGAGCTTTTGCTTTTTACAACTTGGCGGAAGTTTATGCAAAACCATATAACGCTTCCACTGCTGGTACTGATCTCGGCATTTGTTTGAGAATGACTTCATCCGTGACAGCCCCCTCTACACGGGCTACAGTTAAACAGACCTACGATCAGATCATAGGCGATTTAAAGACTTCAATTGGCCTCTTACCGGTAACTGTCGTTCACCCTACGCGCCCCGACAAGGCGGCCGCTTATGCAATGCTTGCCAGGGTTTATCTAGCTATGGCGGACTACTCTGACGCGAACACTTATGCAGATTCAAGTCTTGCTCTACAAAGCGCTTTAATGGACTACAATACCATTAGGGCCATATTTTCCCATCCGTTCCCCTTTTTCAACCAGGAAGTGATTTTTCACAGTGTTGGTGGCGGCGCTTCCTTGCTTTCGTCTTTGAGCTCCGTAATTGACACCAATTTGTACGCATCATACCCCACATCGGATCTCCGCAAGTCGATTTTTTTTAAATCAAGCGGGCTGGTTCCAGGCGGCTATTACTTTAAGGGGTCATATTCTGCCAGCACAACCCCATATCCGTTTGACGGCCTTGCGGTCGATGAAATGTATTTAATAAAGGCCGAGTGCGAAGCACGAAACAATGACATCACCGATGCCATGGCTGACCTGAACACACTGCTGGTTACCAGATGGAAGACGGGAACCTATGTGCCTTATTCAACAAGTACTGCTGATAGCGCAGTAAACATCATACTGGCCGAAAGACGGAAAGAGCTCGTTTGGCGTGGCTCGCGGTGGACCGATCTTCGCAGGTTAAATATGGAGCCGTCCAGAGCGATCACCATCTCCCGGGTGCTAAACGGCGTAACGTATGCCTTGCCGCCCAATGACAACAGATACACTTTCTTAATCCCTCAAAAAGTAATTTCTCTTGCAAATATTCCGCAAAATCCGAGGTAGCCGCAATTCGCCAGCGATCATCATTAAAAGGCTTGGACTTTTCGCATTGATTGGACTGCCATTTTGGGGTGCGACCAAATGCCGCGCTCAGGAAATTCATGTTGGTGAGCACATCCCCAATATAAAAATCACCCATATCTGCAATTACTCAAAAACAGAGTTGGACTTGGTTGATTTAAGGGGCAAGGACATCATCCTGGATTTTGGCGACATTCGATGCCACGGATGTTTAGAAAGCTTGCACAAGTTTGATTCCCTTCAACAGGTCTACGAAGGTGAAGTCCAATTTTTTTGGGTAACAAAGGACTCAATTGCAGAAGTCGCCAGATTTCTCAAGACAAATAAGATCGGGAAAACTTTAAAATATTTGCCTATCATCGCAGAGGACAGCGTCTTTTTCAAGAGATTTCCCCTCTGGGCAATTCCTTATGATGTATGGATAGACAAATACAGCAATGTTGTGTCGGAGTCATTGACTTCCTTCGTGAATAAGAGCTCAATCGACTTTTTAATCCAATACAAATAACTGTCATATATTTGGGGTATCTCAATTGCGAGATACCCCTTTTTTAATCTTCCACGAATACTGTCAGCCGGGTGTAATAAAGGTGACGGTTATTCCATCGATTTCGGTTGCATTTACTGCTGTACCACCATTGCTATTATAGACCGCAACGGCCGTCGCAAATCCGGCGGGTAAAGGAGTTGCTAGTTTTGTGCCGTTAACCTGGGTAACAGGTGCGTAAATTTGACATAGATGTTTCCCACCTGGGCAGGTTCCTTGTCCATCCAGTGTATAGTACGCGATTGTATGATACCCAGCGGCGCTTTGAGGGCCAGCTGTAGAGTAGTCAAACCACTGGCTGGGGAATGACCCTGGTTTAGGATGCGACCTGAAAGAAACCGCCGCGGCCGAACTTACAAGCACAGTAAGAGCGGCTAGACTGATTTTTGCTTGCTTCATAATGTGAGGTTTTGATGCGGTAAGTAAAAGTACAATTGATCCAGGGTTGATTTGAGGAAATTTCCACATGTGTATTAGAAAACAAGGGTATCCCAATTCTTGGGATACCCTTATCTCTACCGTAAGGTCAAAGACGATCAACCAGGGGTGACGAAAGAAATGGTAATCCCACTAATTTCAGTCGCACTAACTATTGTGCCGCCGTTACTATCGTACGTTGCAACTGCCGTACCGAAACCTGATGGCAGCGGAGTCACCAACTTTGTCCCGTTCACCTGTGTTACCGGGGCAAAGATCTGGCAAACATGCTTCCCGCCGGGGCAACTCCCTTGGCCATCCAGGGTATAGTTTGCAGGCGTATTGTAGGCACTTGCTGACTGAGCCGCACTGGTCGAGTAGTCGAACCATTGGTTGGGGAAGGATCCGGCTTGGGGGTGCGGTTTAAAGGCAACCGCTGCGGCAGCACTCACAATGATGGTAAGGGCGGCCAGGCTGATTTTAGCTTGTTTCATTTTATTTGAGGGTTTAATGTGACGAGAGAATCTAACGTATTTGAGTTTTCATTGGGGGGTGAGACATAGCATTGCCAAAACTACGGAACCAGGAAATCGGCCGTCACCGTAATAGAGTTGTTGGTATAAGTCGTCGGGCTGGCAGTAGTCTTGCCATTGTTGTCAAGGGTTGCTATTGCTGTGCCGAAGCCGGTGGGCAGCTGGGGCAGCACGCCATGTACGGTCGTAGGCGTCGCAATAATCTGGCATAGTGTTGGGCCCGAGGTACAACCCAACGACCCGCTTACTATCGCATAATTGTTGGGATCGTTATAGGCGGTTGCACTCGCGGTACCTCCACCATATTCAAAAAATTTGGTCACAAACCGATGTGCGTTAGGTGCGGGTTTGAATGCAACCGCTGCGGCGGCACTTACAATGATAGTAAGGGCAGCCAGGCTGATTTTAGCTTGTTTCATTTTTGTTAGCTTTTAAGTTATGAGTAATAGTACGATTGTCTCTTGGGTTAGATTACAATGGCTTCCTCGCCAACATTAAGGCACCAGGAAGTCGATTGTTATACCGTCAATTTTGGTTGGGCTGACGGTCTTGGTTCCGTTAACGTCATAAGCGGCAACCGCCGTTCCAAATCCCGCCGGAAGTTGCGGCAACTGGCCGTTTACAGTTGTAGGCGTCGCAAAGATCTGACACATGGTTTGGCCGCTCGTGCAAGAAAGGCCGCCGCTTAACAGCTGATAGTTGTTCGCGTTGTTGTATTGGGCAGCGGTTCCGCTAGTCCCCCCATATTCAAAAAATTGGGCTGTGAACCTACCTGCTTTTGGTGCAGGCTTGAATGCAACGGCAGCAGCGCCGGCAACGATTACGGTGAGGGCAGCGAGCCCTAGTTTTGCTCTTTTCATTGTAGCTGAATTTATTAGTGAAAAAAAGAGATACTTTTAATGTCGGATCAATCTTGCCAGTGCCCCTAGCGAAATATCTATTCCTACGGAGTTATAAAATAAACGGAAACACCGGAATAGCTTGTTGGCGCCACACTTTTCGTTCCATTATTGTCGTAGGCGGCAATTGCAGTCCCAAAACCGGCTGGAATTTGCGGTGACTCTCCGTATACTGTTGTTGCTAAAGCAAATATTTGACACAGGGTATTTCCCGATGTACAGCTATTTCGACTACTCAATAAGGCATATTTATTCGGATTATTATAAGAAGCTGCAATCCCCGAAGCACCGATATAACCAAAAAACTTAGAAGTGAATCGCGTGTTACTTGTTGAAGGCCTAGCAGCCATCGCGGCTATTCCGCAAATAATCGTTGTAAGGGCGGCGAGCCCTAGTTTTGTTTTTTTCATTTTTAAATTGCATTTAATGCGTCATTATGCACCTCTTTCTCGTTGTTGAGGCAACTTCTTTTAATATCCCTTTTTAAGATTGTGTATTCCGAAGTACAACCTTGGAATTTCAATTCGCTTGCCATCACACCATATTCTGCCATTTGGCCATATCAAATCCCCCAGCCGGAGTTCCGAGGAGCAATTCATTCGGAGGCAATGTTTCTTCCTCAGCACCCACTCTATCGGAAATATACGCTGCTGTACGAGTGGTTGAAAAGAACAATTCTCCCCAATTATGCCATGGAATTTGCCATTGAGAACTGATAGTAGATGTTAGAGGGGCCGCTTGTACAATATGAATGATAATGACGCCTCCATTACATTTTCGGAAACGCTAAAACATAACTTTGAACGAAATATGTCCCATTAGGATCAGATCAAAATTCAGTCTTTGCTCGGGCTTAAAAACTACATTTCAATTCTATGTCAACTGTACACCTCTGAGTAGTTGTCTAGGCCTTTTGTAAAATGAGTACGCAAACCAAGAAATGCTAATAAAGAATAGGTTAAAAAAAATGTGCTGTTTCCATGTCATTTTGCTAATCACCCCCCCGCATGAGCATGGCAAATGCTGCGCAAAGCTTACCATATAAATCAGGTACCCAGTAAATCCTATCAATATAATCCCCGACGTCGCCAAGGCCGTTGGAAGCCATTTAGCTACGAATAAAGCTGAAACAAGTAAAAACCCGGCAAGAAGAATTTCGCCAATCGGCAATACAACAGCAATCGCTGATGAAGTTGACTTCGAGAATAGTGGAGACTTCGACAACACCAGCTTAAAGGATTGATATTCTGATAATTTACTAAGCCCTGTATACAGGAATAAAGCTATCAGCAAAAGTATGATCAGGAACGAAAGGAAATTCTTCATAGTTCAATGATTGAGCTCAAACGAAGGTAGTGCAGGCGCGATGCGGATTCCAAGCCATTTCAGGAGTTAGTTTTTTGAATTCGGGAATGTTCTGTGGACTTTTTTCTGAAAAAGCGGCGGTCTGAGACAACGAAAAACCCGTCTTGTTCTATATATAGGGTGCGCGCAGCTTGCGCGCCCGTATATATAACTATTTTTCGATGTTCAAGACCTCAGAGCGAATTCTCGCTGGACTTTGTTTTTTTTTCTTCTCGGCCACTACAAGCGCCCAGACCAAGGAGATCCACGTTGCCGATTACCTTCCTGATGTAAGACTTTCACACGTATTCAACTATAAACACGACACTCTCCGTCTGTCAGATTTCCGAGGAAAAGCCGTCATTTTGGATTTCGGTCGGATCAACTGTCATGGTTGCCTCCTGGCCCTTCCCAAATTTGATACACTTCAAGAGTTATTCAGAAAAGATTTCCAGGCAATTTGGGTAACGGACAATTCAGATTCTCAAATCAAACAATTCCTGGCTACGGATAGTATAGGTAAACAGGTTAAGATTCCAATTATTGCTGAAGATACCGTGTTGGACAGTACGTTTCTCCACATGGGCATCCCTTATGAGGTCTGGGTGGATCAGTACGGAAACGTCCTTTCCATAACCACCCAGCGATTTGTCAACTATGAGTCACTGGATTTCTTTATTCACTACTACATGCAGCCTCCCAAAAAAAAATCTGACTTCTATCGCACAAGGACAGGGTACAGCACTGCTACGGTACGATAAAAAAAACAGTCACCATTGGGGAGTATAAAGTGTAGGTTATAGGCGACACGGTCTCCGTTCCGTTAGAATTGTACGAGGCAACGTAAGTCCCGAAACCTGCTGGAAGTTGCGGCAAATCCCCAAAGGAAATGGTTGGAGTGGCCGCAATTTGGCAAACTTGCGCACCCGAAAGACAGCCATTCATCCCGTCAAGTCTATAGTAGTTTTCCGGCTGGTTATAGGATAGGGCGTTTTGATCGGAGCCTTCATTGTAAAATCCTACGATGCTGACCACCGTTCTCGCCATGCTGACCATCTGAGGATGATGGCCTGTTCTGTAGTCGTTTAAAGAGCTGGTTGTACAAAAATAAGGTTCTATTTCTTTCTGAGCGATTCTCCTTTGAGTTCGAGGCGGTGGGCCGTATGAACCATCCGGTCAAGGATAGCGTCGGCTACGGTGCTGTCGCCAATAACTTCATACCATTTGGCAACCGGCAGTTGCGAGCTGATGATCGTCGATTTTCGCCCGTGGCGATCTTCGATAATCTCCAGCAGGATCATGCGGGCGGTATTGTCCAGGGCCTGTAAGCCAAAATCATCGAGGATAAGCAGGTCATATCGCTCGATCTTGGCGATCTCTCTACCATAGGAGCCGTCAGCCTTCATCATCTTGAGTTTGGAGAACAGCTTCTGGGCGTTGAAGTAGAGGGAACGATAACCCAACTGGCAGGCCTGGTGGCCGAGTGCAGAGGCCAGATAGCTCTTCCCAACGCCGGTGGACCCGGTGATCAGGATATTCTCCTTTTTATCGATAAAGCTGCCATCGGCCAGCCGGAGTACCTGGGTTTTATCGAGGCCCCGGCTGCTGACGAAGTTCAGTTCCTCGATACTGGCCGCGTAGCGGAACTTGGCCAGCCGCAGGTGGCGGGTCACCTTTTTATGTTCCCTGTCTTCCCATTCCGCCTGGACCAGGGTATTGATCAGCTCGTCATGAGTGAGATCATGGTGCTGGCGGCTATCCAGCAAGGATTGATAGGTACGTAACATACCCTGCAGCTTCAGCTGGGCCATCTTGTTGAGAATAATACTGCTCATCTTGTTGTTTTTTGTGTTATGGGAGAAAAAAGGATTTACTTGTATGCGGCTGCTCCCCGGATATTGGCATGATCGGGGAGCGTCTGACCGGTCGGGACTTCCTCGCCGAAGGCGAGCTGGTCGAGCCCGGATTGGAGGATCTTTTTGATGATGGTATAGTTATACGCGCCGAAGAAGGTAGCGCGTTCAACAGCCTGTATCAACCGCTCGCGCCCGACCTTTCTTTCATAGCTGAGAATACCGACGCAACTGCGGTAAGCCGTTTCCGGGTAAGAAGCCGCCTCCAGAATACGGGTGATATAGTCTCTCACGACGGGGGATATGGCGGCCGCCCAGCCGATAAATTTATCGGGGTTCCATTCGCTGACGAACTGGTGGGAAGAAGACATATGGTCATGTATGGTAGAGTGACCATACCGCTTTGCACTTCGGGCGTGGTAAGCAACACGCTCCTTGTTGTAAAAGATCGATACGGCAGTGGCGGAGTAGATGATCTTTACCCGGCAACCGATATAGCGGTAAGGAACGCTATAGTAGTGCTTGTCTTCAGACAACTGTATATACCCGTTCTTCATGACGGTGACCTCTTTGAACCGTTTGAGTTCGTAGCGCTCGGCCGGCAGCAGGCTCAACAGCAGCTTCTCTTCCTGTTCAAACAGTGTCCGGCGGCTAACCGGTCGCTGCTGGAAGTTCTTGTTGTTATGTATGTCCAGCAACCCGGCAATAGCGGCGTTCAGCGAGGCGAGGCTATAAAACACCTGGTTACGCAGGGGAGCGAAGATCCGCGAGTAGGCAATGTTGACCGCCCGCTCCACATGAGCTTTATCGCGGGGTTTGTAACTGCGGGCAGGAAGTACGCTGGCACCGTAATGGTTGGCAAAATCCAGAAAGTCAGCGTTTAGTTCGGCTTCATACTTATCGGCTTTGACGACCGCGCTCTTTAGGTTATCGGGCACCAGTGCCTTGGGCACCCCGCCAAAGAAGTGAAGGGCATTTTCAGTAGCAGCGATAAAATCCTCCTTACGTTGAGAGGCGACTGCCTGCACATAGGTCAGCTGGCTGTAACCCAGTATGGCCACATACACCTCTACTTCGGTTAACTCACCGGTAACCGGGTCTACGATAGCCAGCTTCTTGCCGGTAAAATCGATATAAAGCTTATCGCCGGGTACGTACTCAAAAAACAGCGTGGCCGAACGGCTCCGCTTCCACTGGCTAAAATGGGCGCAGAACCGGGAATAACTGAAGCCGGCAGGATGTTGCTGCTTGTATTCTCCCCATAGCACCCAGCGGGTGACGCCGGTCCTGCCCAGTTCCCGCTCAAAATAAGGGAACAGCTCCTCCAGATAAGCCAGGCGCTCCTGCTCCTCGGGGTCAGGGTCGTCTAACAAGGCTTCCAGGGCGTTATCCTCCATCTGTAGCAGGGACGCCGAGTCCAGCCCCTTTACTTCAATGAGCCGCAGGTATTTTTTTACGGTATTGCGAGAGATCGATACAGCCCGGGCGATGGTCTGAAGCGCAGTACCTTCGTTCCGCAGCCTGATAATTTGCTTCAACTTGCTCATGATAATCGTTTTTCCAGCCATTACTCGCAGTCTTTTAGAAAAAACTGCAAAGCAAAACGATTACAGAAACAGGCCCAACCAGGTGGTCAGGATCGCAGGAATGTCAGTTCCAAGCCGCTTGCCAGGTGGTCAGCATTGCAAGAATGTCAGGCCTTCAAGGTGGTCAAAATCGCAGGAATGATCCTGACGCGGCAGCCAACAAGTGGTCAAGATCGCGAGAATCCCACCCATGCCCACTGGTCAGCATGCTGAGAACTGATGGTCTGCATTGCGAGAATGGGTGGTCACGATGCGCAGGAATATACACTTCATACTCGAAAAACGCAAAGGTCGTGTTTCGATGCTGAGGCCTAAAGCTATATGCCATTACTCCCGACATGATCGCTACTATCGATGTCATCGCAATCTTTATTCGACTCATTGGATCTAACATTTTTAAAATACAAGTTCATAATTTGGTTAACCACTGACTTGCCGATTCCGTTTAGCTAAACATTCTGAGCTTACGCAAAGAAATCAACGGTAATACCGTCTATTTCCGTCGGATTTACTGCTCTTTTGCCGTTGGAATTGTATGTTGCAACGGCAGTTCCGAAGCCTACCGGAAGAATAGGCAATTGGCCATTCACCACCGTCGGAGGCGCCAGCACCTGGCACACCATGGCACCACTAGTACATCCCAGAGATGAGGAAAGCAATACATAGTTCGTTCTTAGGTTGTAGTCGGAGGCGGTTTCCGTGGACCCAACATATTCAAACCATTTGTCTACAAAATAGGCGCGATTTGCTGTAGGCTTGGAAGCCATCGATGCGAAAATGGTCAATATGACTGCTGCTGCCGAAAGGCAATATTTCGTCTTTTTCATGATTATTTTAAGTATTAGGTGTGAAGAATTTGATATAATATTATCTCTAGGTCTTTAGAGACGCAACTCGAATCCGGAGCCAATTTTGCACTTTTGGGATAAATAGGGCAATTATCCTAGCCGGTGAAAAGTTATCAAATCGGGATGATTTCCTACCCCGGTAAACGGCTATTCAATATTTATACTATTTTGATAGCCTTTCTCAGCCTATGATACAGACAGCCATAGATCCCGAAACTCGGCCAAGCGATTACCGGTATTTTCTTGAACCATATTTTTCCCAGGCCGTTCTAAGCCGCTTCTACTACCAGGTTGGTCAACCCCGACTATCGGAAGGATGGATTTTACACATTAGTTGTCTGCCAAAGGATATGAGTGAACTTGGCGCTGCCGTATTTCCGATCCTCAGGCAATTTGAACTCGCCTTTAAAGTTGTTCGCGACAAAAGCACGCACTACAACTTCAACAACGCCATGTGCGGCCTCTATAGAATTGGGAAGATTGTTACGATATACCTGGATGACAGCGCTGCCGCCTCATTGGTCTTGGAAACGCTTCTCGCCGCCACCAATGGGCTCACCGGTCCTTCGGTCCTCACCGATTTCAGAATTGGAGAGGTCTTATATCTCCGCTATGGAAGCTATGAGAACAGTTACGTGCCTAGCGCGGCTGGAGACCGTCAGCGTCTTCTACTTCACCCGTCAGGCCAACAGATCCCGGATGTGTACTGCATACCCGCTCAAATGCCCCCCTGGATCGAGAATCCCTATGCCGGCTATATCGATTCATGGAAAGAGGAAAAGAAAAGCATTCGAATCCACCGGCGATATTACCCGGTCGCCAAATTGAAATCCGATCTAAAGGGAGATGTGATCAAGTGCGCATACTTCGGAAAGTACCGGTTGCCCAAATTCTGCATCCTCAAGCAAGGCAGGATCGGCATGTACAATGACAAGTATGGCCGCGACATGAAAGACATCCTGCTTTGGCAATACGAAATCGGCAAGAAATTAAAAGACGTCATTCCCATGCCCTCGATCCTCGAAGCCTTCGTCGAACGAAATACGGAATGCCTGGCCATGGAATTCATTCCCGGGGAAAGCCTCCTGATGACCGCGTATGGGCACATGAAGTTAGGGACCTGGTTCAATCAGTCGCCGTCCATTCGCACAAAGCTCCTCGACTATCTGCTACAGGTCATCACCGCGACCAAGGCTCTACATCAGCAAGGCTATGTCCACCGGGACATCACAGGACAAAACTTCTTGGTAGCTGGTGACAAGGTGGTTTTCATTGACCTTGAATTGATCTTTTGTCTCAAAGACAACTTACCTGATCCCCCATTTATCAAAGGTACCGAGGGCTTTATGTCGCCCAACCAGGCCGACCTTGGATACCCGGAGTACAAAGACGATATATTTGCCTTTGGCGCGCTCCTGATTCAGATCCTTACCGGCGGAATCGACCCAACGCATATCATAGAAGACAACCGGGTTAATCTTCGGGAGAAGCTATCCTATTTGCTCCTCGATGACAAGGTCGTTGACGTGATCCTATCCTGCCTCTCCGTGGAACCTCGTGAAAGGCCCGAGCCCGAAAACCTGGTAAATTTCCTCGTGAAAGAGAAAGATAAACACGCAGCGAATACGTCGAACCCGTCGGTGAAAAAAGTCTACGAGACCGAAGAGATCAACCATGTCATTGAAAGTGGAATAAACAGCCTTTTCTCCACCGATATGACGGTGGACAATCATTGGTTTTCAACCCTCCGCGAGGCACAGGATTGGGAAGCTTATCCGCTCGGTGACAAGCATTTTTACCGGGATATCCATCGCGGGATGGCTGGAGTTCTCTATTTCCTCCAGAAGGCCATAAAGCTTGGGTACAACCTACCACCAGGTGACGTCTTCGTCAACTCCGCCTGGGACTTTATTCGTCAGAACGTCCCGGAAGCCGCATTTTCTGCCGGCGGTCTTCATTTTGGCGCCACGGGAATTGGCCTGCTGCTGTCCGAATGGCTCCGGGCGGGTCTAAGCGTACAGCCCACCGAGGACTTGGCATTGCTCCGGGCCTGTTTTGACTACGATAGGCTACGTGAAAAGATAGACGCCAACCCGCTGTCACCCAGCGTCATTTTCGGGATCGCCGGCGACGGATTGGCAGCTTTGCAATGCAGCCCCCTGCTGGGAGATCATCCATCGGCTTTACTCTTGTCGAAGATCGGTAGCCGCTTCATGGAGAGCCAGCAAAAAGATGGCTCCTGGCTCATTGAAAGCGGTCAGCGGGTGACTGGTTTTGGCTATGGGATAGCCGGAGTGGTTTATTTCCTCCTTGAATACCATCTCCGATCTCGCCGGCCCGGTGCCCTCGAGGCCGCCATCCGAGGGCTCGACTATTTGTGCCGGGTGGCGGTCAGGACGAAGTCCACCTGGGAGTGGTACAACGCGGACAAGGGCAAGGTAAAGGGATTTTGGTGGTGTCGTGGCGGACCAGGTATCGCCCTGACATTCCTCAAAGCCTACGAAGTCACCGGCGAGCGCCGTTGGATGGAAGTTGCCGAAATGGCCCTTCGCGTGCATCCCCCGGAGGTAACATATTACAATCTAAGCCAATGCCACGGCATGGCCGGCCTGGGAGAAATATACCTCGAGGCCAAAAGAGTGACCGGCAACCCGGAATGGCAGATGCGGGCCGACTGGATCGCCGGACTGCTTTGCGCATTGAAATTCCAGCCGGCGCCCGACAGGGCCTTTTGGATCTGCGAAGAGAACAACTTCCCCACCGCGGACCTCATGGTCGGCAGCAGCGGCATCCTTCACTTTCTTCTCCGGTATGTACATCCGGACAAAGTATTCTACCCTTTACTTCCTGAACCGCTAGACCATGGCCAACAAACTCGCGCTTAATTTCATCTGCAAAAATGAAAGCCACGTCCTTCCCGAGATGCTGGAATCCGCAAAAGGAATTACCGACCTTATTGTCGCCAGCGACACCGGGTCTACCGATGATTCGATTGCCATTATTCGGGGGTTCGGTCGGGCCAATGGCATCCCTACCTATGTATTCGAACGACCGTTTGACAATTTCGGGCAATCCCGGAATTTTGCACTGCAAAAGCTCCGGGAGACCGTCAATACCCTCGGCTGGGATCCCAAAGAAGTATGGGGGTACTGGTTTGACTGCGATGAGGTCCTCTTTGTCAATGAGCGGTTTGATAAGGCGAGCCTAAAAGAGGATTTCTATGTGGTGGAAGGCTTCGCCTATGACGTCCGCTTTTTAAGGGGATCCCTATTTAACCTGGGCCGGAATTTCGAATGGTATGGGCCTATCCACGAAAAATTGGTGGTCAAGAAGGAAAAGCTCAAGGCGACCTTCCTCAGCGGCTTATCGTTCAAGTGTGAAAATAAAGGGCACTCCTGGCAAGGTGACATCGCCAAAAAGTACCTGAATTATGTAGACGGCCTAAAGGATATGCTCAACACCGAATATGCGGACCGTTGGCTCTTCTATATTGGAGAATCCTACAAGATAGCAGCACAGCATACCGATGACGCCGATACTAAGACCCAGTTATATCAGCAGGCGATCAACTATTTCCTGGAGGTCATCCGCCTCAACACGCCAAACAGCGAGTTTGTCTTCTACTCCCATTTCCAACTGGCCTGGATCGCCAAGGCATCCGGACATCGATGGGCGGAAGTTTGGTGCGGCTTCATGGATGCCTTCTCGGTCGATACGCAGCGCGGGGAACCGATAAAGGCCATTATCACCGGATTCATGGATTCGGAGCAATGGGCCATGGCATACATTTTTTCCGGCTATGCAATGCGACACTATGCCGGTAAAAGCCCCTATCCCAGGAAATCCCTGCTGGTGGACGAGAAGTTTTATGCCTGGCAGGTACTAGACATGCACAGCATGATCTGCTACCACCTCGGAAAGACGGATGAAACTTTACAGACCTTCCGCGAGCTGCTGAAAGTCAGCAAAGCCCACCCCGAATTCTTCACCGAAGGGGAACTTCAGGGAATAAAGGCCAAAGAAGAATCCATTGCCCACGTCGAATATGTTGCCTGAAAATACCAGTCGAATCACCATATGAAAAAAGTTGCTTTACATTTTCTTTGTACCAAAGACACCCGCGAGGTTTACGGTATGTTACGGTCTGCCCTGCCGGTCACGGACCTCATCCTGGTATTTGATGCCGGGGCGCCGGAGCGCATCCTGCAATCCGTCCGCCAATTTTCGGTCGCGCATAAAATCCCGGTCGATGTCATCAAGAGGCCATTGGTCGACTATGCACAGGTCCGGAACACGCTGTTTGAAAAACTGGTTGCGAATACCTCGGACCATGGTTGGGATCCGACTACGAGCTGGGGCCTGTGGTTGCAACCGGACGAGCGGCTGGAATTTCGGCCGGCATTCGACAAGACCTTGCTATACCACGATTTTTATGATGCCGTTTCCAGGGAAGACGGGATAGCGTCCACGAAAGGCCTTCTGTTTCGACTTTCAATCCCGTGGCTTTGGTACGGACCTGTTCAGGAAGTTCTCACCAGCCGACAACCGGGCGTCACCGGAAATATTATTGATGGCGTTTCGCTGATCCAAAAGCCGTCTCCCTCCGGCCCGAATCGTTCAAGACTTCAGGAATACAAATGGCGGGCCGCATTGTTGGAGAACTTTGTCAATACGGAAGATGCCGGCCCGCGATGGCTTTACTATACGGGGAAGAACTATCTTGCTGCCGCTTTAGTAAGCACAAAAGCTGCGGACAAGGCCGCCCTGCTGGATCGCGCAGGGCAATTCTTCAAACGACGCATAAAGATCGAAGAAGGCTCCCCGGAAGAAAGGTTCATGGCCCGGATCCACTGGGTAGAAGCGCGGCTCCGCCTGGCGACGGTAGAGCAGGAATACCTCGCCGACCTGTGGATCAATATAGAGGAAGAACTGCTCGCCGCATACAACGCTGACCCATTTAAGGGAGAAGCGTTTTTGCCAATTATCCGATATTACCTTCACGCCCGGAAATGGCCAGCCGCACACCTTTACGCCAGCTTTGCCAAATTCGAGTACCACGGAAAGAACCCTCTTGGTACCCGCCTGCTGGAGGTAAACGAACGGTTATATTCCTGGTCCTACCTGTATTACTATTACCTGTCGGCCGCCAGATCAGGGCGGACCGCCGAAGCCACCGCCGCTTATCATGAACTATGGCAACTGGTCCGAACCGATCCGGCGCCTTTCCGGAGAAAAGACCTCGCCCGGTTCATTGTCAGTCATCCCGCAATCATCCATGCGCGCAGTTGGCTCGGCCGCAGCCTTGCCCGCCTCGGCCGGAGAACACGGCTGGATCGGTTGGGGAAATGGCAGCTCCAGCCGCTTCGTTAAGGTAAAGCCCCTGACGTAGCAACCGGATTTAACCACCATATCCCGCCTTGCCTAAGGAGTTGTAAACGTTACTGTAACCCCATCGACCTCGGTGACGCTGACGGAATTCGTCCCGTCATTGGTATAAGCCGCAATCGCGGTCCCGAAACCAACCGGAATCTGCGGATAATACCCGTAGTAGGTAGTTTCAGACGCGTAGATGGCAGCCACCCAGCTGCCGGAGCCTCCGGTGGCAAAACTTCGAATGTAATTGGTCGGGTTGCTCAGGTCTGAAGCGCTCATCGATGGCCCCTCGTAGGCGTACCACTCGTAGAAGTTCTTATGCGCCTTTTTGCTATGCGCCTGGAAGCCGGACAGCATAGCCAGGACGATGGTCAATGCGGGAAATTGGAGCCTTTTCATTATTGTAAGGTTTTTGCGGCAACTTTATTTTCATAGGTCAAATGTTGGTCGATAATATCGTATAGCAAAAGGCAAAACGCCACAAGCACGATAAGCGGAAAGAATTCGTAGCGTAGGACCAGGATTGTGGCAAAAAGCCCAAATCCTAAATTCCCGGCCCAAAAGACACCTGCAAGTATCAGGACCCGATCGAGATCCCGGTTCCCCTTGATTTTCCCTCGTTTGACGCCATAATACAGCCCAAATCCGATAAAAGCCAGGTTGGCAACTCCAAACAACCACGGCAGAAGAAAAAGAAAACTGGATTGCATGTCCTTCGACACGACGCGCACCCGCGGGGTGGGAAGGTCGAACCATTCCACCGCCATGCCGCCGATGCTGTCCTGTCCCAAATTATATTTCTCCAACTTCTCCAGCGGCGGTACGATGTAGTTCCTTGTATTCGGCAGGACAAAGTATCGTACAAAGGACCATGGGTGGGAAGCGATGAGATAGCGGCCAAAGGGCTCGAAATCAGCGGACGCCTTTCCCCAGGCAATCACCGCGCCGGCTCCCGGCCCAAAATGATAATGTCTCAATAGATAGACCTTCAACGGGGACATCGGGTATTGGAGGAAGAAATTGCCCGGGTTGCCGTACAGGATATCATGATACGCCCCCTCCGGGACGTGCGCAAAGAACGCCCTGACTTCCCGATCGAGCAGTTTCGACCGGGCGGTAGGTAGTTGGGTCGAGTCCACATCGATTCGGTCATACATATAGAGGGCATTGTTCGCGAGCTGCCAGCCGGTGAAGAGAGAGAACTGACGGGTACCCGTAATTCGGTAGGCAGCCTCCCGGGTGCGCACAACAAACACACCCAGCAGCACAAGCCCCAGGGCTATACCCGCCAGCTTCCGATATACCGACTGCCGGGATAAAAGAAAAGCCAGAACCGCGAGGACCGGGTAATAATAGGCATTATTTCTCACGGTAAAAGCCAGGAACAACAATACACCCTGGCTTACGATTTGATACCACCGCGGCCGGCAGATGATCCATAGTAACTCGCTGAACCAAAAAATACTAAGTGCCGCGAACAGCCCGTCGCTGTTTACATAGTTGCAGATATACAGGGTTAGCGGATCGAACAACAGGAAGATGAACAATACCCGCACTACCATCTTCGATGGCTGAAAAAGATAAACAATCGAAAAAAAGAGATAGGTCGATGCTAACTGCACCAAGAGATACTGAACCGTCACCAGGGCAAGATCGGAGTGGCTGACCAGGTGAAAAGCATACAAAAACTTGGAGTAGCCGATTGGCCAGATACTTACGTCGAGGTTCGCGGCCGCGGCAAAAATATAACTATAGGAGTCGGAAAAAAAGTCCGGGAATGGATAGCACAGTTTAAATACGACCCACAACACCGCGGTGCCCGCCAAGGCTATCCAAAGGTAATTTCGGTTGGCCCTTTCCTTTATAATAAAGGTAAAAAATGGTCTCATTGTGTAAGAGGGATAAATTACCGATTGGAAAATGAACCCAACTACTACTGCTGGAATGAATCTTGTGAACTTGGGAGCATTTTCGGAGAAGGACAGCGACAAACTTTTTTTTGTCGCTGCACAACAAAAGAGACCCTTCGGCCTATATATAGAATAGCAATCGGGTCAATATCTTTCTTCACTTTTCTTGACTTGCCCTTGTGTCGGTTCGTGGTTGTTTATGCACCCGGCAAGAATTAATTACCAAACTGCTGCCATGACGAAAGAACTTGAAACCCCATCTGTCATTTATCGACAGTATGACAATGGGATCTTACGAGCCACATACAGAGAGAGCGTTCGGGTTGTCAACATTCACCTGGCCCGGCAGATCGTGTCGGAAAGGCTCGCCTTCCAGGGATCTATGATGTGCCACCTGTTAGTGACGGAATTGGGCGAGGCGACCTATCTCCCTGATGCCAGAAGGTATTTCATCAGTGCGGATGGCCTCAAGAACTTAAGCAGCATAGCCATCGTGGCCAATTCCTGGATCACCTACGCCACCGCGAGTTTTATGATATCTATGAGGCGATTCCCAATCCCCATCCGGATCTTCCTCAACGAAAACGACGCATGGGAGTGGCTCCTGCTGCAAATTCAGATCGAAAAAATGGAAATGGAATATGCACGATAACCCAACTATTCGACAAGCCATTGACTTCATAGCTCGGCTTGCATCCGGCAACTATCAATCTGACGGCCTGGAAGTCGAGACCCATCTTCACGGCAAAGACCCGTTTATTCATAGTACGATGATGATGCGGGATGAACTTAAAGAGAAAAGCATCGGCCGGCAGTATTTTCTCCATTTGTTCAATTCGATTCCGACGATGGCCATCATTTTCTCCGACGACGGAACGATAATGGAAGTCAATCGGGCGGCTCTATCCTGGCTGAAAATTTCCGCCGAAGACTTGATCGGCGAAAGACTGAGCCAAGTTGTAGACACGGATTTGCTCTTATCGATCCCGGAGGACTTCGCTGAGTTTTCCGACGGCGAGGGGAGAGCATGCCGGACAATTCCCTTTAGAATGGGGAACAAGGATATTTTACTTGTAAATACGGAGGTGAGCTTTTTGCCCGAGGGTTGGGGGCATTACCGGGAATTTCTGCTGGTGGGCACGATCGGGGGCGAAGGGATATTATCGAAAGAGGAGCGACTAGCGGCCCCAAAAGCCCCGGTGAAATGCCTCACTGTTCAGCCTTTTGGTCGCCTAATGCCGCACGTATCCCTTACCCCTACCGAAAGCCGGATATTGGACCTCATCAGCCAGGGATATACCAACAAAGAGATAGGTCAGATTATGGACTCCAGTTCGAGGACGGTAGAATCGCACCGCAACAACCTATTGAATAAAATGGGAGCAGACACGTCTGCTCACCTCATTCATAAGGCACATTGTCTGGGATTGATGAAACCGGCGGTGTAGAAGATGCCCATTCGAATTAGCGCACGCTCCATATATCACAAAATTCTATCCCAATTTAAAAACAACACGACATCTTTGAAGGCGAACTTTGAGGAAATAAAAGTTACGTCAAATGCGAAGAACCGCCGAAGAAAATATCGATCCCGCTGCCTTAATGGAGCAGTACGCTAGTTTCAGAAAGCAATTATTTGCCCCGAAGCAACGCAGCAAACCAGAGGAGCACACCGCTCCCGGAATAAGTGAGGATACGCAATTGGTATATAGATTTTTTGACCGAGGGCTAATCGGCATCGTGCCCGCTTGTCAGATTTGCAAAGTAAACGAAACCAATTTCCGGAAATATTATAAGTCAAAACTCGAATTAGACAAAAGCGACCGCATAGTCATGCTTGCTTTAGTAAATGACGTGAAAGTTCAACTTTCCGTTTTGATTGAAGGACTTGAAAAATTTCCCTATCCAGTAGAGTTCTATGACCTGTTAATTGATTTTTTCCATAGAAAGGAAATCGTCTGGCACAATGTATTTGAACAAACCATAAGAAAAGAATTTGTAGCCTGGAAAGGCTATCGCCGGCGGGGAGAAATGATGCCTAGTGCAATGAGAGAGTGTTTGGTGAAACTGGCGCAGGAATTTCAGGCACAAGAGAAGCCTCAGGCAGGAGGGAAGTGACAGTGGGAATTTCGACGGAGAGGGCCCTTGAGTTATTTTTCAGCGTTGTTCGGCCGTCATTTTGCTCACTTTTTTTCCCGGCGATGTAGTTGCCGACTGTTGTCCCAAAGACCTCCCGGAACCCTGCCTTTAGTTTTTTTATCGGGATTTCGACTTTCCCGGCAAGCTGTTCGATGTCCGAGTTGCCCCAGGGGTCTCGGTCCACCAAATTCGCAGCTTGTTCGACCTTATCCCGAACATCCTCATCCAGATAGGGATGTGCCGTAAGGTCAGCGATAGCAAATAGCATCCATTCGACGACCTTCGCATAGGTATACGCCTTTCGGAAACCGTTGGGCAGCAAGCAGGTGAAGATATCGCGGGGAATGGAGGCCATTTCCGGGCGTGCAACGTAAAGATGCTTATGCGGGCCCATCATATAGGGTATTTGCCTTTCGATTGCATTGTCCAGCGGCTTTAGCAGGTCTTCTGGGATCCGAATTCGAAAGAGAAATGCAGGATCTATAGTGATGGACACGTATTCGTAAGTGCCAGGCGCCGGAAAGTAAAGAGCTCCCTGACCTGAAGGGTAGTATTGAATGGTATACTGACCAGCCCCACAGGTGGTCAACCGAAATCTTTTCAGGTGCCATTGTATGGAACCTTGTATTCCCAATATGGAATGCAGGACGGGATAGGGTAAAGGGAATTCAAAATGCGCCGACTCATCGATCAGTGCGGTCATATAGGTCAAGCTGCAAGCGCCCCAGTGCTGTTTCTGGAGTAATATTTTGCCGAATTTTCCTTGAAGCCCGGTGCGACGAACTCTTGGGAAGAAATAGGGCTCCAGACATACGGGAATATTGCCATTCTCGAATAACGAGATATCACTACCCTGCACTGTTGAAAGGGCTGAAAACATATCCTCATGTTTTCAATAAGTTAGGTACAATATCCCTTATCTCCGGTCCCCATAAGGATCAAATCTTGTGTTAAAGGGAGTTTGTGGGTGTTTGGTCAGCAGGTTGGAGGAGGTGATGCAAAGAAGTTTGCTTACAAATGAATCATGAATAGTTAAATAAGTACGCATGAATTTAGGACAAATGTACCGTCACCTGCATGAGGGATCATACGCTTTCGCCTACAAAATATTAAGGGATGAGAACTTAGCCAGAGATGTCGTCTCCGAGGTCTTTCTAAAGACTTGTGTTGCCGATCCCACCTTTAAAGATATTCTTGCGGCAAAGTCCTACTTGAAAGTCGCGCTACTAAGCGCCTGCTCGGAGCACTTCCGGAAAAGTCGATTGCAGCGAAAGGTCATTCCTGAAGTAGACGGTTGGCCGTACAACCAGGGTGAATACAAAAGTATTGTCCGATTATTGGAGACGAGGGAACTGGGATCCTCCTTGAACCGGGCTGTTCGCCGACTACCCAATCGCACGAGGTCTGTTATTATTTTGACGATGGCGGGCCACAATACCGATGCGATCGCAGACACCCTAAGCATGAGCAAACAGACCGTCCGAAACACCAGGGTCCGGGGTATTATGGAGCTCAAACGTCGTATCTTAGGTGATAATGGCTCGGCGATTCTTAGAACCGGAAAATGGTGATTGCGGGTTAAGATACTGCTGCCGGGTACCAGTCTCACGGCTTAAACATTTCCAGTCAAAATTTGCATAACCAAATACCTCTGTTATGGCTCGTAAAAAACTTCAATTAACTCAAAAGGAGCAAGAATATGAAGCGTTACTAATTGCAGAATTCCGGGCGGGCAAAAATTGGGCTTTCGAGGTGTATTTTGAGCGTTTTAGACCAGAAGTCAACTACATCACATTTAAAAAGGTTAAGTCCCGCGAAATAGCCGCCGACATCGTAACTGAAGTATTTGTCAAGCTTTGGCAAAAAAGGGAAGGCTTTTACTGCGCCAGGGCCATTCTGGCATTCTTGCACGTTTCAGCGAAAAATGCGTGCCTCAATAATTTTAGGACGCAACGACATGCTAAGAAATATGTGAAACTATCCTTTCCCCAATTGGTACATGAACAATCCAAGGACACGCTTCACGAAAAAGTATTAGAGACGGAAAGAATGAATTTCTTTACTACTGCTATAGACACTCTTCCGGAGAGACAAAACCTGGCCTTCCGTCTTTATCTGGAAGGCTACCTGACCAAGCAAATTGCAAAAGGCATGGGTATCACAGTTCAGACTGTTCACAATATGCGTAGCGTTGCCATTTCGAATTTGAAATCCCGGCTTCCCCAAGAACTATTATCGACATAGTGCCCCCGTTAACGAAGGCGACTCAACCCATTTCGCATGATCACAGAAGGTTGCACGGTTTCGAATCGAGGATTCACCGGGAGCCGCCGGCCGTTCTTTTCATATCGATCGACAAGCCCCGCAATTAGCGAAGTCAGCGGAGTACTGAGGCCGGGCACCAGGTAGGTAGCTCCGCCGATAACGCAGCTGATATTAAAAAGGGGATCCAGTTGAACAAGACAAAACTCCTCGACCTGAGTACCTCGCTCGATGCAGTAACTTAGACAAATGGCGCTGCTATCCATGTCCGTCCGATGCGCCTTCAGCGTCATCTCCGGAATGGGCCCGGTTAGAGTTTTTTGATTCAGGGTCGTCATGACCTGGTGCACTTCCTGGTCCGTTAGATTACACGGTGTCGGTCCTGTATCCGCCGGGTAAAGCGGACGAAGCATTTCCGAAAAGTCCGGGCCGATAGATGTCGGATGGTAGTCTTGTAGTCTTGTCAATATTTCACGCCTAAGCGATGCAGCCGTTTCAATTACGTTCATAGGTAAATACTATTTCTTCCCTCCGGTTCGGCGAAACTGTGCCTGCTCAATTTGCGAAAGCATGATCTCCAGATTACGGATTCCTGCCGCCAGTTTACCCACGGCCATGGCGACAATCCGCAGGCGTGGTGAGTCTTCACAATCTTCAACAACCTTCTCCCAGGAGTCCAATTTCCTTTTAAATGGCTCAAAATCATTCAAATAGAATTCCGGGAAAGTTTTCTTCTCCTTCTTTTCCCAGAGTGCGTGGATCAGTCGGTCATTCTCTTTGTTGAGCGCCTCCCGAAGTCCCTCGTCTGGCATATCTACGCCGGCTTTTCCGGCACAACCCTCGATAACCGAGTCCCAAAATTCCGTTTCCGATTGACTAGCCTTCTTGGTCATTGTGTACAGCAGTTAAAGACATAAAGAGCACCACATTCTTGCGTAACTGACATTTTCTTGCCGGAGCCGTACGCAAATGGACAGTACGTAAAATAATAGAACAAACGAGCGCTGGTCTGCAACCAATCGCCGGTCAATTTATAGGACCTTTCCCCACAAAAAATAGCGATTGGGAATAACGGGCATCCTGACGCCGGGCGCGTTTAACCTTTGGAAGAACATAGACACAGTAGACCAACGCTTACCCGGGGTAAGACGAAATTTAGCGAATGTGGTAATATGAGGAGTGAGAGAGGGGTTGATGCGTTATTCAAGAAGCTTGATCAGCAACAAAAGCGCGGCGGTATTCCCACCGAGCAAGGGTTTCAAAAGCTCTCGCGCCCGCCCACGGGTATTTCGCACGGTTTGTTCAGTAACGTTCATCGCAGCGCCGATTTCTTCTGAACTTAGTCCTTCTATTGTCAGCTTCATCACCCGTCTGGCCTGAGGTGGCAAGGTTTCAATCGCCCGGTTGACCGCAGCCAGCGTCTCCGCGTCAAATATGGCTTGCATTATCCTGTTCTTCTCCACTTCTTCATCCAGTTCATCCTTTAGAACGCCGAAATAGCTCTTTTCCAGTTTTTTCCTGCGTAGCAAATTCAGGCAAGCATTTCTGATAGTTATATACATGAATGCCTTAATAGCCCGCATATTTTCAAAGTCCTGATTTTTTCCCCAAAGTATGACCATTGAATCCGTCACAATGTCTTTTGCTGCCTCCGGGTCCTTTACGATTTCCTGCGCGAAGTAAGTGAGGCCCCCATACAACTCGACAAAAATTTGCTCGAATGCCTTAGTCTTTCCACGACGGAACTCCGAGATTAGATATTCCTCCTCGGTTACAACGTCCGCGAGGACTCTAAAAGCAGTCCCGTCTTCTTCAAAATCGGCCATTTGCGTAGGTTTGGTTAACAGTAGGCTACCCCAATTCGGTGGTACGTGGTAGTTATAAGTTACAAATTAATTTGAAATTAATTCAAATCCCTGCCATTCTCCCTACGTAAACCCCAGCGGCGCCAAAAATCCGTATAAAGACGGATAAAAGGGTGCAAAGTGTTCATTATCTTATGGAATGGAAAGGCTGCTTGCTTACCTGAATTCCATTTATCCGCTCTCGGAGCAGTTGAGCGAGCAGCTGCCTCAGCTCGTCCGGACCAGGCAGTTTAAAAAAAAGGAGCACCTCCTTCGTCCTGGAGAGATTTGCCGAAACATCTACTACATCGAAACGGGCCTGATCCGATGCTATTACCTCAGGGAAGGAGTGGAGCTGACTAGCTTTTTCATGGGCTCAAATGATTTTTGCGTCGAAGTCCAGAGTTTTTATCGTCAAGTAGCGGCCGTCAAATACCTTCAAGCCCTGGAAGCCACCACGGTCTATTATATTTCTTACGACCAATTGGAAGCCATCTATAAGGATTCGCTTCCGTTCAATATTATCGGGCGAAAACTAACGGTGGAATATTTCATTTCCTGGGACCAGAAAATGGACAACCTCGTCATGGCAACAGCCTCGGAACGATACAAATGGTTGCAAGACCAATTCCCCAATCTCGAACAGCGCGTTCCCGCCAAAATCATTGCCTCCTACCTCGGCATGATCCCCGAAACGCTTTCCCGAATGAAGCAACAATCGCGGCTTCCTTAGAATTTACCTTTGGCCAAGTTTTCTTGATTTCTTAGCATTCGACATGTTTTTACTACAAGCGTTGATCTAGTTTGGCAGCTAAACATCAACGTTATGAGTAAATATTTTCTCGTGGCCGCGATTTTCCTTGCGGTCACCTCCTGTAGAAAGGAGGCTGTCAGATCCACCATGTCCTCCGGCGATTACTACAACGCCGTCCTTTCCCGCCTGAAGGACAGTCTTTCCGCTCCGGATTACCGAAGTCTCGACACCCGGGCGCTCTATTTCACTCCCGCCCACGACGGAAATCCCGCCCTGTTGCGGATCCCCTTCCAGAGCAAGCCCATCGCCGGCGACTTCGTCCTGCTGGCGACCGACACGCTGGGAAATATCTTCCGGGGACGCATCGTCCACCTGGTCAACGACAATCCGGGGGATCCCTTTTTCCACTCCGGCGAAATAACCGTCACGGCATTGACGGGGTTGCCGCTCCTGCAATCGGGAATTACCGATGGTTTTATCAATGCGTTTCACCCCGCCCGGTCGGGGCAGGTTTCCGAGCTCGGGACCAACCACGAGACGGTTGTCCCGGAATCCGACGGCGCACAGGTCCTTCCCGAAGTTGTTGTCGTCGGCTATACCGGCGGGAGTTCCGGCGATTCCTATGTCTACCTGGACCTCCTGATACCGGGTGGAGGTAGCGGCGGCGCAGCTTCGGGCAGTGGTGGCGGATCCGGTGGCAGCGGAGCAGGTGGCGGTGGGGGTGCCGGCGGCGGCAGTGGCTCCAGTGGCAGCGGAGCCACCTACAGCTCCCTCAACCCCGGCGGTGGATCGTCCGGGGCTCCTCCTTCCGGGGTGGTGATAACCCAACCCGTTTCCGTCGCTCCCGACTATGCGAATACGGCCCCGATCATCAATCTTACTCAATATTTCAACGCCTTCAACACCGTCAATTCGACGGGCGCTACCTATACGATCACCCTCTGTACGGATGTTCCGGTAAACAGCAACCCCCAGGCGATTGTTGAATTCTCCGGTGGCACAAGCGCGGGTCACTCTTTTTTGATCGCCACCAAGTCGAATGCGGCCTTGAAACAGTCCGTCACCCAGGTGTTCGGATTCTACCCTGCTCAGGCGCCACCCGCAACCAATATCACCGCGACTGTCCCTTCTGCCATTAAAGACAATGGCGCCAGGGAAATCAATGCGAGCATTACCACTACCGTGACGCCGTCGCAATTCGCAGCCTTCCAGGACATGGCGCTCAACCTCACTTCCCATACTTACTCGCTCGTCAACTTCAACTGTACCGACTACGCGCTCAACTGCTTCAATACAACCCAAACCACCCCGCTAGTCCTGCAGCCGATTCAGTTCGATCTCCCCGGCCTTACGGTAGGCGCCGGATATATTACCCCCGGCACCACCATCACGCTGAACAATTCGCCCCAAATGCTCTTTGCGGCACTCAACGCCATGAAAACCAAAGGAGGTTCAGCAGCCGGCGGAATTGTGATCGATCTCAGCGGCAATACCAAAGCTCCCAGTAGTTATGGTCCCGCGCAGTAGCGCTAAAACTTTAGCCGATCCGTAACCGGTTGGAGGCTCTGATTAGTACACCAAATCCATCGGGTGCGGGAAAACTCGTATATTTAACCTTATTAACTATGTTATAACGACCGACAGGCAGTTGTTTAGTTACATTCATGGCTCTGGCAAACTTTTCACTATGAACCCGCACCTGGACACCCCGTACGTTTACCTGGAAATGCTCCCCGATGGAATCCTTCTCGCCCGTTACAAACCAGGAATTTACATTGACCTTCCCGCAGCAAAAGAGATAGTGGCCAGCCGACTGGCCTTCACCGAGGGAAATACGGTGCCCGTCTTGTTATACATCGACGGCGTGGCCACCATCGACAGAAAAGTCCGCAACTACATCTCTTCTCCCGAAGGGGTAAAGGCGCTCTCCGCTGCCGCCATTATAAAGGACTCCCCGTTTGCCGCCATGGTCGCCAACCTGTTCGTTTCGCTGAATAATCCGCTAAAAATGCCCGTCAGGATATTCACCAAAGAAGGCAAAGCGATCCTTTGGTTGCGAACCTTTCTTCCAAAGGACAAGCAGTCACCCTTGTCGACTACGCAGCCGGTTACGCCCTTTCCCAGTCCGTTTCCGGGCGAGCAGCACCAACGTACGCCGGGCGACACGAAGTGACCCACACCGCAACGACACCGTCAGCAACCATTGTTACACGATGTTCTATGGACAAAAGAATTGACCAAATCAATCAACTGCTTACCGCGTACTCCCAGGGTCGGTTCGACATGCGGCTACCGCTCACCAATGTCAACGATGAGCTCAACGCATGCATCTGGGGCTTTAATATTATTGGGGAGGAGCTGGAAGAAATCGCCATCACCCGCGACTATTTCGACGCCATCTTCAACACAGTATCCGAAATGGTCCTCGTCGTCACCGCCAAAGGAGTGATCGAGGACCTCAACAGGGCGGTGTCCGACCAGCTCGGTTACCCGAAAGAGGGGCTTATCGGCCAACCCCTGGACATCCTGACCGGGGAGTCCGCTCGTTCGCTTTTCAGAGAATTTCGTCAGCTCCGCGCAAAAAATGGCGTCTTTATGATCCGCAACAAGTCCTTTGTAACGATCACCGGGCGGGCCTTTCCCGTCGATCTGAGTATCAAATACCTCGACGGCCGTCTCCGCCAACAGCCCCGCCGGATCCTCCTCACCGCCAAAGACCTCACCGCGCAGATCGCCGCGGAGAATAAGGGGCTCCGGGCCGTGATCGATGGCCAGGAACAGGAGCGCCGCAAGCTGGCCCGTGACCTTCACGACGGCCTCGGTCAAAAGCTCGCGGCCATCAATTTTCTCGTGATGGCAGCGACCCGCGAATGCAAAGAAGAAAAAGCGAATCAGAAACTCAGCATCGCGCAGGACAACCTCCTCAAGGCGATCGAAGAAATGCACCGCATCGCCTTCAGCCTGATGCCCAAGACACTGGAGGACTTTGGCCTGGCCGAAGCCGTCCGCGAGCTCGCGGCGCAGGTTCAACATTCAAGCAGCATAACCGTAAACATCCGGCAATCCGAGAACTTCCCCTCTGTGCCGGGGCCGCTAAAGATCGATCTATTCCGCGTCGTACAGGAATGTATCGCCAACGCGATCCGACATTCCGATGCAACCAGGATCAACATCCACTTTGGAGCTTCCCCGGGGCAGTTCACCCTTCAGATCGTCGACAACGGCCAGGGGTTCGATCCGACCCTCACCGGCGGGGGTATGGGCCTTCGCAATATGCATTCCCGTGTCAAGTCCCACAACGGCCATTTCCGGATCAAGGCCCGACCAGGTGCGGGCACTACGATCGAAATTACCATCCCCATTCAATAAGACCTTATGCCGCCAGACACCATACCGCCCCTTCGCATCCTCCTGATAGATGATCACCGCCTCGTCCGGGACGGCATCAAGGCCATGCTGCCCCTCAATACGGCCGGCGTCCGGTTTGAATTCGACGACGCCGAGAATACCCGGGAAGCCATCCACCTGGTCTCCACCTGCCGCTACGACGTCATCCTCATGGACTATAGTATGCCGGGATTGGACGGCCACACGGCCACCGCGATCATCCGCAAGAAGCAGCCCGATACCCCCATCCTGGCACTCTCCAGCTACGCAGAAAAGGCTTATGTCAACCGCATGATGGCGGCCGGCGCCAGCGGATATGTGCTCAAGAGTGTCGATCCCGATACCCTCGTCGATGCGATCAAGACCGTTCTTGCCGGAGGCAGATACTATTCCAATGAAATCGCACAGAAGTTGATCGATGACAACAGCGCAGCGCAGCAGGGGATTACTCCCGGCCTTCTTACCGACCGCGAAAGTGATGTCTTACGCCTGGTACTAAAAGGGAAGACCTCCCGCGAAATAGCTGCCAGATTGGGTATTTCCCCGCGGACGGTGGACAAACACCGCCAGCGAACGATGATCAAATTGAAGGTAAAAAACGCCGCCGAACTCGGCGAAGCCGTCCGCCGCCTCAACATACTATCCCTTTAAATTACTAACGGCTACGTATAATTAGGGACCGGGATACCCGTAGAATTCAGCATTTGTCCGCCCCCCGTTTGTCTTTGCTTCCTCACGCGTCCTAATTTTAGCACTGACATTTATTTTTTTGTTCCACTGTTTCAAGCCATCCACCATGAAAAAAGAATACGCAAGGCTCTACGAAAGCCTCAACACCGCTCTGAAGCAAATGACCGGCAACGACCTGACGGCGTCCGGCAAGGCCATCGACCTCATTCGCGAAAAGATCCTGGAGCTCCGGCCGCTCATCCGAAAAGGATTTGGCAGCCAGGCCGACGAGATCGATTTCTTCCGAAATTGTTACCCGGCATTCTACGGAAAGCTGTTTTTCTATCTTAAACGGCACCAATGGGAGAGCACCCGCCTTGCCCTTCCCGCCACCACCCACCAGGCGCTCCTCCGCCAGGAGCAACGCCATCTTTCCAACTTCTTCCGCGAGCACGCCGAATTCATCCGGTATTACCAAAGCGGGTCCAAAGCCATCGACGACCAGTTCACCCGCCAAAGCAGCCTCGCCCGGATCTTCGACGAGCTTTCCCTGGTCATCGACCCGGAAGTCGGAACCGTCGCCAGCTACCGCGCCGCGTGGGTACTGGCCTACGCGGAATACAAGCCCTTCCTCGAAAGGGAATTGGCTCGAATCCTTACGCCCGAACCAGCTGCCGCCGGCATCGACCAGGGATTTACCTGGGATTCCACCGACGCCGATGCAGTCGAGCTCCTCGCGGGCCTCGAATCCACCAAGGCCGTCAAATACAACGGCACGCCAGCCAGCCTCATTCAACTTACCCGCCTTTGGAAGACGGTATTCGGCCGGGAGATCCTCAATCCACACGATCGCGAGCGGCTCCTGCGCAACCGCAAAAAGCAACCAATGCCCTTCTTCCAGAAGATATTGACCAACCTGAGAAAAAAGTGGGACCAGGCAGAAGGCAAGTTTGAATAACGACCTTTACACCAGCCAGTTAAACGCCAAACAACATGAAAATCGAAATCGATCTCGACAGTCTCCCCGTCGACGTCCAGGAGCGCATCTATCTTTCCCTCCGGTCAAAATTTGAAGTCCTCCCCCTCACCGGCGACGCCCTCCTCGACAAGGAAATCAATTTTTTCCGCGACGACCTCGAGAACAGGGTCAGATACCTCCTTTACTCCGTCCGCATCAGTACCCTCCGCGACCTCGTCTCCAAACGCCGGTCCGATCTCGAAGACCTTCGCGGTTTCGGCCCTCGATCAATTGCGCAGATCGAAGAATTCCTCCAATGCCGCGGGCTCTCGTTATGTGAATGACACCACTCGGGGCGTATCCAATATGTTAATTTGGATACCCACCATTATTACAATGACGCTAAAACGATATTTTTATGCTTCGTACAGACTTGGAATCTAACTCAAAACGCATGAAGGCACGCATTTTCTTAATTCACTGGTTTTTCCTTTTTGTTTTGCTTGGAAATGCCTGCGGCCAGACAATGCGCCAAGACTCTACGCTTGAAGACACCGTAGCCACCATGCTGGATAGACTTAACCAGATAAGCGAATATAATTCGGGAAAAGCCGAAAAGGCGGAGGACGTCGACAGTCTTATTACAACATCCCTGCTTGATGGCCTAAATCGAAGCAGCTCATCCATCAGCTATCCATTCAAGAAGTTGAAAGCATTGAACATGAATATCCTCAGCTCTTCAGACGGGCATATTCGTTTCTACTGCTGGAATAGCCGGACCGGAGGGACTATGATTGGCGTCAGCACAATTGCGCAATACAAGACTGCCCACGGTGTTCATGCTAAAGTGTTGTTCGACGCCGCGACCGACACGTCGGATGAACCGGGCGTATGGTTTACACGAATTCATACATTCAGGTCTCGGGGAGCGGCATATTATCTGGCACTTGGGAGCGCCGTATTCTCCACACGGGACCAAAGTGCGGTGGCCAGGGCGTTTCGAATCGGAACGGATGGCCTGGATGATAGCGTAAGGATCTTCCTTACGGAAGAAGGACTTACGAATAAGATTGAAATCACATTCGACCTTTCGAAAAGTAGTGCCGGATACGAATCGGCGATCAGATTTGACACCAGCACCGGCCAGTTGTTGGTAAGACGAGTTGTCGCAGAAAGGCTCATGACCAAATGCGATCTCTATCGTTTTAAAGGGAAATATTTCGCCAGAAATTAGTCAAACACCAAACGCTCATCTTCAAAACGGGAAAGGGTAAAACGCTGTCAGTCCTTTGTCATCAATTTTATCGAATAATTGATGTGCTTTTATTCTTTGAAGAGTTTATACTTGCACAGACAGCAAGGCTATTCCCGCTGGACTTACCGTACCACTTTTGAAATCAGAATCTCCATCGGCCGCAGCAAAATACATTCCTGCATCAGGGGCCACTGGCCAGGATAAAGCGTAAACGCCGGACGATGATACTGGGCGTGATCATCAGCGCTGATAAAGCAAATCGGCAAGACGAAATGTAAGTCTGGATGCTTTTTTGTCCAGTGCCCGTCACTAAAAGGTATGGTTTGAACAATAGCCGCAAGCACAGGCTTCGGCACATCATTGATCGGAGCAATATCAGACACCGTATCGCAGTCCGCCCGGACGGCAAACCGGATAAAGAAGAGATCGGAGCTCTTTGCCTGGTAGTAGGGATGCACCAGGTCGGGGATCCTCGAGTAGATCACCCGCAATAGACCATCATAGCCCCCCTTATAATAGTTTAGGTCCTGCCCATACGTATAACTGGTGCCCGCAGCCCAATAGAACAACACAGCCGCAACGAACAATTTGGTCTTCTTCATGACATCGAATTAGATAAAGTCTGTTATTGACATTTTGTTCCAACGGCACCGGTCGTTCCATGATCTTCCGCGTAGACCACCTGCGAGATCGCCAGGGTATCCGCCGGGGACATGCTTTTCCATTCCGAAGTTCCCTGAAGTCCTCCCCACGCCAATTTCTGATAGAAATCGATGTTGAATCGATTGCCGTCATATTGAGCAATGGCCTGAGCCATCGTATTGATGTATTGGGCCGCCATCGTCTCATGGTTGGCGTCGTTCGCATGATCCTGGTAAAGTTGGCGAATTTTGATGGAAAACGCACTGGTATCATTGAACATGCTTGCCAGATTGAGGTACGACGCTCCTGCCACTACGCTTTCGAGGTTCGAATTCGCATTGTAAAATACCTCACCGAGGTACGCATGAAGCATTTCATGGTAGATCGTAGCCGCCAACCCAAGACTGGTGCAGTTGGCTAAATAATTGGGTTCCAGATACACCGTCGCCCCAAAATCGTAATACTTCGTATTGGAGAAGGTATAGGCACATATCGAGGTGTCTTCCGTTGAAGCCACGGTAAAAGTCAAACTGGGCATGGCATTCGCCCCAAACAACTGGTTGATAATGGTATCATAAACGTTGCATTTTGTCTTGTTGATGTCCCCGATCCTCGCCGCCTGACAAGGGTAATTTGCCAGGAGGTTTAACGAAACACCAATCGTGTCCGGCTGGTATTTACTAAGCACCCCGGGAGGAAGCCCCACCGACCCATAGTCGCTTCCGGACGCCCCGCCGCTTCCACCACCGCCGCCGCTGGTACTTCCACCGGATCCTCCCGGAGACCCGCCGCCCGTGCTACTGCCTGTGCAGTCTTCCGTCGAATAGGAATAGGTGCATACGTCAAAATCCGATTCCGGAATGGGGCTGCAGCCATACCAGTCAATAATGTCGCAGCCGGTCACCGGGAATTCGTCGGGCTGGACCTTGCCCACTCCAAGCTCCTCATTGTTTTTCAGCGTGTCTTTTTGGAAAATCGTGCTGCTGAATACCGGACTGATCGTATCCCCGCTATAGCGGAAGCCTCTTATCCAGGTCCCGTTCCAATCCTCCACCCGGACGACGCCCCCGAAAGCACCGTTAGCGGTCCGGTTATTCACGTAGTCCTCGCTTGGTATCTTGGTCACCACCTCCGTTCTTGTCGAGCCGGAGGGATCAGAGTAAATAAGCAAGAAGGTAATGTCACTGGCGGAAAGGGTTGTCGTGCCGTTGTTGTATTTGATGGAAAGCGGCTCCTTGATGGTCAGGGGCACGACGACGGCCCGGCCCACCGAAAGCACCTGTACAAACGCCTGATCCCACAACGGGGTTTTATGCAGCGCCATCCGGGCATTGAACAAGCTCACCGTCGTATCCGGATTGTGAAACGGCAGGATCGCGCCCTGAAAATAGGCCTTATCAGCAGCTATAAGTTCCGCATCCGGGGAATTACCCGCCTTCGATTGAGATTTGTTACAGGAAAGATACCAAAGAGGTAAAACGATCGCTCCGAAAGCGATCCATAGCAGTCTTTTTTTCATAGATAGAGAGCCATCATGGGGTTTCGTGTGACAATGATATACTATTCTTCGCTTTCCCGGATTAAACTGGGCTTTTTTTGCCACTATCAGCTGCAAAATCCGTCTTTATACGGAGGGCGCATTTACGTCATGCAAAAAGGCCCGGACACTTGTCCGGGCTCGGATCCCCTGATGCTTGCGCTGTTTACGCTGCGAGAAAGATGAGGGACTCGTCGCGGTCGTAAGAGAAATCAACCGGAATGTCACCCCCCATACTTTTGACCAGTTCAACCACCTCCGGCGCAAGATAGCTATCGATGAGGTTCGCTATTTTCTCTATACCCTCAAGCCCGCGGCCGGTCGTAAACCTGGCCATCCCGTCGGGGGTAATCTTGCCCGAATTCTTTGTGTGCATCAGAATGCGTACGCTCTTCATACCCCATGCCACCATCTGATGAAGTCTGATGCTGATCTCTTCATCTGCACCAGCCTGGTCCGTCACAATCTCTTCCAGGCGCTCCACTTCCATGAGATTGCGGCCTAAATACGTCAACCTCAAATTCTTGATGGTCACTTGATCTTTGAACTTTACCATGTTCTCTTTTTTAGTAAATAAAATCTGGATAGGCGCACGCGCACTCTCATCCGGTCGGAATGATGCAAAGACATCCCCCGCAGATTTTCGGAGCGCCGCTACTACTAAAACAACCGCACGAAACTTAGTAACCTATAAGCGGATAAATTTATTTTATCGCTATAAATGAGGGGAATATTTCGGATTAATTCGCCATTTTTGGCGTTCAACTATTGTTAAACATTTAAAGGACGAACAAAATGAAGAAACCCCTCTACGACATCAGTCAATGGCTTCAAATTCTTGAAGAACCGTATAAGACCCGCGCAATCGCCAATTGGAAAACCAGCGGCACCAAACGCGAAGAAGTCGGAGATTTTAGTACTGCACTGCACCTTGCCTTTCCATGGAGCGAGGCAGACGAAGGCGATAGTTACTGGCGACACGTCGCGCGCTTTCCTTCTTCAGTTGTACGGGAAGAATATCGCTATTTGCCCTTACATTGATAATTTGTAATAAAATCGGCGCCGACCGTCGTATCAAGGAATACCAAGTAATTAGGCAGGTTTACCAGCCTGTCCCCACTCTGCTGCGGACGATCTTCTTTCATTCCAATTTGCACTCTTAAATTCCGAGTTCATTATGTTGTCGGTCAACCACCGGCTCGTCCGCAGCATCATCCAATAGATCTAGCGGATCTGAAATATCTACCCGGGTTGCGCGCGCATTTAAGAGCACCTTCACAAAGAAAAGATGCGCCAAGACCATCAGAATCCAAAACACAAAGGGTTCGACCAGATTGGAAATCCACACCAACCTGGAAAACTCCTCGCTTGGCGGTCCGCCATTAACAAAGCTATAGTAGATCCAATCCCGAAGGTAGATAGTCGCGCAGGCCACCGCCAAAAAAAGTAGATGCGCCCAGGATGAACTCCGGTCTTTATTTCTATTGCTTATCCGCCAGTATACAATAGCCTCGATAAAAATGGAAAGGGGCAATGCCCAGTGGCATGAGCTAGGTCGTCGATGGACAAGAAGCTCCATAGCACCCAAATGCCTATTTCTATCGGGGTCGAAAATGGTTAGTGCTCCAAGCAAAAGCAGCAGTCGGACAGGGGCGATAAATGCTCTTTTCATTTTTTTTAATCCTGACATCTACAACGTCACGACCGACACATCTATTGCATACCTCGCCGTCCGGCCGCCATTCTCATTCCCTTCCCACCGCGCGGGCTCATTCATACATCACACCCTTAATTTACGATGCCGCTCCGGGCCGGTCAAGGTCTTCACTCCATGCCGCTTCGCGCCATTCCGCTCGCAGGTTCCGGAAAACAATCTCCACATTCTTACCGCTTCGCTCTTAGGTAGCCCCTCTCGGGGCCATCTATCGAGGGTGTATTTTTTTCCTACAACCTTGACAGTCCCTCCGCGTCATCCGTAAGTGCTGGTCGCTAAGGGTGAATGAATGAGGCCGAAAGGCCGTACACTTTTAACCCAAAATTTTATACAATGGAACAGCACACGCGCCCAGCGGCGGCACAACTCAAAATTATCTCGGGGGGACAGACCGGTATTGATCGCATCGCCTTGGAAGTCGCTCGCGAATTAGGCATTACCACCGGCGGCACCGCCCCAAAAGGCTATATGACAGAAGAAGGCCCCAATCTTACTTTAATAGAATTCGGCCTGGTAGAGAGCCCAATCTATGGCTACCAGGCTCGTACTCGACAGAATGTCCTTGACGGAGATGGCACCGTACTATTCGGCGACCACCGATCTACCGGGTCGGCCGCTACTATCCGGTTGTGCAACGCCTTCAAAAAGCCCCTGATTGTAAACCCCGGGCCGATCTCATTGCAGCTATTCATCAAGAGTAACTACATCTCGGTGCTAAACGTCGCAGGCAATCGCGCCAGTAAGCTAAACGAAGGGCGTTCATACTTTTACCGGGAGGTATTACGGATTGGCCTCACCCCATTTTCACAGATATCAAATTGTCAATAGGAACCAAGGCAATTATCGGCGCCAACCTTTCTGGTTCCGTGCTACATACTCAATAGCGACGGTCTTTTTTGTACCTGTGAGACCCAAAGCATAACGACTGGACAGTTGGGGAACCCAATATTCCCATCGCGCGAGCTCATTCATACATCACACCCTAAATCTACGATGCCGCTCCGGGCCGGTCAAGGTCTTCACTGCATTCCGCTACGCTCCATTCCGCTCGCAGGTTCCGGAAAAAAATCTCCACATTCTTACCGCTTCGCTCTTAGGTAGCCCCTTCGGGGCCATGTATCGAGGGTGTATTTTTTTCCTACAACCTTGACAGTCCCTCCGCGTCATCCGTAAGTGCTGGTCGCTAAGGGTGAATGAATGAGGCAGTATGCCGAATGATTTCACCTTTTTCTTAACCAGTTAAAATTTAAAAGTTATGCAACAGTTCGTAGGCAACCTTATTAAGGATGCAACCGGAAAGGAAGTCAAGGGTACCCATGTTACCCATTTTACCATTGCCGAAGATCGCTCTTTCTCGCGAGGCGGCGAATGGGTAAAAGAATCGGAGATCATCCAATGTTCGATGTGGCGCAATCCCAATGCGGAACCCTATTTAAAAAAGGGAGCGCTGGTATTAATATCCGGCTATGTCAAGGCGGGTATTTACCAAAAAGATGGAGAGCCGGTTCCAATCATGCGAATGGAAAGTGTCGACAAGTTGGTTCTACTCTCCTCGGGTAAGGGCAAGGACTCCGCCAAAGACAAGAACGTTATTCCCGCATCATCTACCGGAACTCCGGAGGGGCTTCCTTTTTAAATTTCAAACCCGCCGCGCCCCCGGGTAAAGGGGCGCACTTTTTTATGAAAAAGCTAAATCAGCATAGCACCAAAGTGTTTCTAAAGCTCCTGGAAAAACTGGGACCGAATACCCGCGTTCAGGTTTATGTGGCCAACCGCTTGCCGCTAACTTTTGAAAGGATTCAGACGGTTTCCACGCCGGAAGGACATGGCACCCTTTTCAGCCTTACCTATCAGTACAGACAGGGAAAGAAGGAAATGCGCGAGCCTCAAATGTGTTTCATCCTGGTCGATAACCGGCGAATGGTCCACGAGCCGTTAGCTGTCTCCGTTTATCCACAGAGCTATTTGCAGGATAGCTTAGACGTCCTGGAAGAAAGCATCCGGATAGAAAGAGGTAAAGTGGTAAATGTGATCGATACCTGGCAACTCGAACACTGTAGAGCCGGCAACATCCTGCTAAAGACCATCCAGGAGGAAGGTTTTGTCTAGCATTCCTAACCCCCGGGGGCGCCGCCGGATACCAAGGGGCGCAACTTTTCTTTATGAAACGATATAAACTTTCCCACGGGTGTGCACTGATGATTATAGATGTGATACTATTCGTACTTGCCCTCCCCATTGTCCTGTCAATTGGATATTTTTTCTTCCCGGTTCATGAGCCGAGGCTAGTACAAGACATTTTTGTACTTCTGATACTCGCCCTGCTAATTGCCATCGGTGCGATTGCCTTTATACTTTGGTCCATTCCACGCCGCGATCGGAACGATGAAGATCAACTATCCAATTCCTGAATTTCAACATCCGGGTGCGCCGCCGGACACCAAGGGGCGTCATTTTTCTTTATGAAACATCCAGATGATTTTAGTATGCAGAATTTACTGACCGAAAAGGACGGCAAGATCTCAGGCCCCATGTCACCTTTTGAATTTGCCAAAGAGATGGCCCTGGCGGCTGACTTCAAATTCAACCGCCTGGCCCGGGTATGGTTCAACGATGAAGAAATATTTCAAGTTTACGAAGGAGACGGGCTAACCGGACATGATACCCTGATCATTGCGTGCGAATTTTCCAATGATCTTGAGCTTACACTTTGGGTTGACACGGGCGTTGGCGGTGTTCCCGTCGCTCAAGGCTTTAATTCTGACCGTAAAATCCTCCTTACACCAATCTACCGGAGGACCGAGTTTGCTCGCAATCTGACCGAGGCTGAAATCCACGACATTTTCGAATACATCTTTGACAATCCCCACGTCCTGGGGATCCAAAATGGACCCAAACCTGGGTAACCCTAGTTGTCCCTTTCTTAGTTTAACAAAAAGCACCGCTGTCAAAGCGGTGCCCCTTTCCCAGGTAGAAAGCCCCGCCGCCCGCGCAGGCCGCGCACAGGGCTTTGACGTGTTGGACCGCGCATCAAAGGGCCGTCCTGCTGATTTGCCTGACTTCTCGTCCCATGACAGGCACCTGCCGGCATCAATGCTGCCTCCGTATGTGAACCGGACAGTTACCAAAACTGCCGGCGGATCGAACGCCGACAGCTTTTACAAATGCAGGCGCCAATACTACTAGCAACTAGACTTAAAACAAATATCGCAAACATACGAGTTAGCCCAGGCGCACGCGCAAGGAATTTCCGGCATAAAAACACAAATCCCGCGCGCAGGGCCATCATTTATATTCCGTTCCTCCTTGGCGTGACGGCAGGGCTGAACCCGTGCCCTATAGCTAAATTTTTTTTATGAAAAAACTCAATCTCCACGCAACCCGGGTATTTCTGGAACTTATCTCCAGGATCAAAGACCAACACGTACGACTAGAATCTGATGGTCACCTACCGCTCATTCTGCGAAGGCTGTATCAGTTAGGCGGCGGCGTCCCTCAGCCAGTATTGTATAGTCTCTCGCACCTGAATAATCAAGACGATGAGCCCATGCGAGATCCCGAAATGTGCTTCTTGGTATGGGATCTACGTAGTAAGCCAAGCGACAGTATCAAGTTCGTTACGATTCGCCCCGCCATCTACCAGAACGACGTAGTGGGCATTATAGAATTTAGCACCTGTTTCGAGCCATGGGGCGTCGAAGACTACGATTGGGACCTCGTCCATAAGCATTGCCTTCTCGCCAATACCTGGCTAGATAACATTCGTCAGCAAGGGTTCCTATAGTCCGCATCAGGAGCGCCGCCCCGCGGCGCTCTCTCTCTCTTTTCATTTCTGGCCTCCGGCAGGAGGGATAAAAGCGCCTTCCCGATGCAGCAACACACTCACCGGCACACCACATGTCAGTGGCGCCGACTGACTATTTCTTTCTTCTAAAAATCAAAAACTCAATAATATGAACCACACAGCACCGGAATTTATCGTCATCGACCTATTCTGCGGATTCGGTGGCACTACGCTTGGATATTCGATGGCAGAAATCGACAATCAACCTACCGCTCACGTCATCGCCTGCGTCAATCACGATCCAAAGGCCATCCAATCACATTGGTTAAATCATCCCGACGTCGAACACTTCAACGAAGACATCACGCGGCTATATGGTCAGGTCTTCCACGGCATGCTATTCAAATCCCATGAATTTCTCCGTCTCCAACGACTTGTCGACTTGTACCGGGCCTTCTATCCAATGGCCAAGGTCATCTTGTGGGCGTCGCTCGAATGTACCAACTTCAGCAAAGCCAAGGGCGGCATGGCCCGGGATGCCGACTCCCGCACCCTTGCCCACCACCTGGACCGCTATATCGGCGTTCTTCAACCCGATTTCATCAAAATCGAAAACGTTGTCGAATTCATGAGCTGGGGTCCGCTCACCTGTAAGGTCGTCGAGGGCAGCGATGGCTATAGCTACTGTCCTTTCTCGTACGTTGCCGATTCAAAGGGAACATTAAGGACCGCCTGGAAGGGTATACCCGAATCGAATAAGAACGGGCAGGACTGGCTAAAATGGCGCCAGCACATCTGTTCCCTCGGCTATCGGGACGAATGGAGGCAACTCAACAGCGCCGACTTCGGTGCATACACGTCGCGTAATCGCCTGTTCGGAATCTTCGCCAAACCCGACCTCCCCATTGTATGGCCTACCCCCACGTACAGCAAGGACCCGGCAAAGATGCGCAGCCACCATACCGCCCCGGAATTATTCCCCGGCGACAACCCGCTCCTTAAGTGGAAGCCCGTGCGCGACGTACTGGATTTTGCCGACGAGGGACAAAGCATCCTTAACCGAAATAAGCCGCTTTGCGATAAGACACTCGAACGGATCTATGCCGGCCTCGTTAAATTCATCGCCAAGGGCGACGTCGCCTTCCTCACCAAGTACTTCTCCGGGACACACAGCGACAAAAACATATCCGTCGAAAGACCTGCCGGAACCCTCACCACTGTAGACCATCACGCACTTGTCCAGACCGACTTTCTCACTCATTACTATTCCGGCGGTGGCCATATCTCCCCGGTGGATGCCCCTTGTCCCACGATCACAGCTATGGATGGCAAGGCCCTAATACAGTCGCTCCACTTCCTGGAAAAGCAATACTCCAAAGGTCAAAACCAATCCGTCGACGAGCCGGCCGGTACACTGATGCCCACGGACAAGCATCGTGTTGTCACAGCCGAGCCATTCCTGATGCCCACCAATTACGACAACCAGCCACAGCCCCTTGACCAACCATCCCCCTCTATTATAGCCAGCCGGCGCCACCACTACCTGGTAAATCCATCATGGGGCGGAAATCCCGTCAGTGTGGAAGGCCCATGTTGTGTAATCGTCGCCCGCCAGGACAAGGTCCCGCTGTACTTCATCCAGGTAGAGCAGGGTCCGGTGTCCATCGCCATCTACGAGACAGATACCCCCGTCATGATCCGCATCAAGCAATTCATGGCCGCCTTTGGCCTGGTGGACATCAAGATGCGTATGCTCCGCGTCCCCGAACTTCTCAGAATCCAGGGTTTCCCGGACACCTACCGCGTAGCCGGCAACCAAGGCGACCAGAAGAAATTCATCGGCAATAGTGTCGTGCCTTCTGTTGTAAAGGCCTGGGCGGAAGCCATGGGTCAAGCCTTTCTGAATCTGCGGCGTCGTGCCGCGTAAAGCGCATCATTTTACCCACGCGCGAGCTCATTCATACATCACACCCTTAATTTACGATGGCGCTCCGGGCCGGTCAAGGTCTTCACTGCATTCCGCTACGCTCCATTCCGCTCGCAGGTTCCGGAAAAAAATCTCCACATTCTTAGCGCTTCGCTCTCGGGTAGCCCCTCCGGGGCCATCTATCGAGGGTGTATTTTTTTCCTACAACCTTGACAGTCCCTCCGCGTCATCCGTAAGTGCTGGTCGCTAAGGGTGAATGAATGAGGCAGTATGCCGAATGATTCTCTCACCTAAACAATGTTTTATGCACACCAGCAATTCACCAATTACCCAGCGAAAAAACGTCTACCAGGAAATTACCGACTATGTCATCGATGCACTCGAAAAAGGGGTCGCCATCTGGCGAAAGCCCTGGACAAGTCATGCCACCCCCGCGGCAACCTTTCCGCAAAACCTGACCACCGGGAAAGCCTACAAAGGCTGGAACCATTTTTACCTCGATTGGGTGGGGATGATACGCGAATTCAAATCGCCCTATTATCTCACTTACAAACAAGCGCAGGCCCTAGGCGGATCCATCAAAAAAGGAAGCAAAGGGTTTCCCATCATAAAGTGGGTGGCCCGCTCCCAAGAAAAAATCACCCGCAACAAGGAAACCGGGCAGGATGAGGTTTCCGTGGACCTGCGGCTTTCTCCCGTGACGCACATCGTGTTCAACGTTGAGCAAACCGAAAATATCGCTTATATGAACCCCGTAGCGATCGAGGTCCCGCAGCCAGAAAGGATCCATCAGTGTGAAGGGATTGTCGACGGGATGCCCAATTCCCCCCGGATAGAAATGGGTGGCGACCGGGCCTTTTATAGGCGAATGTCAGACTTGGTACGCGTTCCTTTTCTCAGCGACTTCACCAACCCGGAAGAATACTATTCCACCCTTTTTCACGAGTTGATCCATAGTACCGGGCACGAAAAACGCCTCAACAGAAAGGAATTGATTCAACACGACGGATTTGGCGGTAACAACTATAGCCGGGAGGAACTAACCGCCGAAATGGGGGCCGCCTACCTCTGCCGCGTCACCGGTATCGAACAAAAGACGATAGACAACAGCGCCGCTTATATCCAGGGGTGGCTCTGCGAGCTACGCAACGACAAAACCCTGATCCTGGTAGCCGCGGCCAAGGCCCAGGCGGCAGCCGACTACATTCTCGGGGATCGAGTCGCGCCAGTTTCAACAGACAAACAGCCAGACACTCAACATACCTAAGCCCACCGGGGCGGCCCCGACCTGCCGCCTCCTCTTACAGGCGGGCGGTTCTGCAAACCGTTCGCCTCTTTTCTGTGCCGAAAGGTAGAAAGCCCCGCCGCCCTCGAGGCCACCCACAGGGCTTTGACGTATTGGACCGCGCATCAAAGGGCCGTCCTGCGGATTTGCCTGCCTGTTTGTTGTATCACCGGCACTTAACAACGCCAATTCTGGCCCCTTAAGCCGACCATAGGGTTACCAAAACTGCCGGCGGATCGAACGCCGACAGCTTTTAAAAATGCCGACTCCAGTACTACTAGCAACTATTCTTAAAACAAATATCGCAAACATACGAGTTAGCCCAGGCGCACGCGCAAGGAATTTCCGGCATAAAAACACAAATCCTACGCACAGGGCCTTCATTTTTATTCCATTCCTCCTTGGCGTGGCGGCGGGGCCGAACCCGTGCCCTTTAGCTAAATTTTTTTTATGAAAAAACTCAATTACAACAGGAATGCACAGACCCCTGACCCGCTCGTCCGCAACACACAGCAACTGACCTTTGTACGACACGAGGATTCAGGCCACGGCTGGCTTCAGGTGCCGTACAAGATTCTCACAGAGCTTGGCATCCAGACTATGATCTCGCACCTCTCATACAGGGACGGCCAGAGTGTTTACCTGGAGGAAGATTGTGATGCGCGCATATTCCAACGGGCCTTTGAACACCTGCATGATCATGAAGACGTTTCGGTAGTGGAGCAATATGACGGCCCAGAGTCGTTCATCCTGGCCCTCCCGCGGTACCGTCCAGACAAATAGCCCATTCAATTGAGCGCTGGCGTGAACGACGCTGGCGCTTCTTCTCTATTCATATCCGGCCTCCGGCAGGAAGGCCAAAAGTGCTTCATCTCCGCAATAACGCGCCCGGCTCGGCTCGAAAAGCCATTCAACTCTCCGCGAACGGTTACTCCAACTCCACGAGCCCAAAAGCCAGCGCCGCCTTTGTCAGGCCAACCGTGTTAGCGACCCTCAGATTGTAAAGGAGATGCTCACGGTGTTTGTCGATTGTCCGCTTCCCTACTTCCAATTTCAACGCGATTTCTTGATTGGTGTACTCCATCGCTATCCATTTCAGCGTTTCCTGTTCACGAGCACTAAGCGATTTGAGCTCAATTCCACGGAATTTCCTTGTCTGCACAGTACTCAGGTTATTGGGTGCCAATAACCCGGGGCTGTAATATTGCCAACCCATCCAGATATGATAAATAGCTGTATGAAGGTCCCGCCAATGCGGACTTAGGGTAATAGCGCCCATTATTCCCGCTTCCCGTAAACGACTGAGCTTTTCAAAGTCCGGCTGGTCAAACAAACAAAGAATCGGCGTTTTGGTGGCTGTCCTCCGAATCTTCCTGACTATTTCAAGAATGTTGGGGTCACTCTGTTTTAGACCTAGCAATATAGCGTCAAATTCTTGCCATTGGAGAATTTCGATTCCCCTCCTGGTAACCGGTTTTTGCGTAACTCGTAAACTATAGGCAAGACTATTCGCGGCCAGATCGGCCACGACAGATTCCTCTCTCTTCCTGTCTCCGTCGAGATACAGCAGGTTGAGTACCCCATGTAAATATTGTGCCGTGATTTGCTTTGCCATAATACTAAAACAACTCACCCATCCGCTGCAACCATCGGTCTCCGCTTTTTAACGGAACAGCGATCCGTTTTTCTACCGAGTCTGCCAGGTTAAATCCGAATCCGCAATGGCATTCCGCGATGTCCGACGCCCTCCAGATCGCACATTTCCGTGGACACATCCAACTAATGAAGGAAATTAAAAAGCCCCGTCAGGAATGGCGGGGCTACGTAGTCTTTCTAAACACTTATCGGTTGTAAAACCAAATAGTAAAACAATCCGACAGTATCGATCAACCAATCGGGCCTATATTTTTTTTGAAATGTATTTTAGAAATCTAGGACCGGATTCTCATGACTATTTCGGTCGCTGCTCCACCACGAACCAGGGGATTCGAAGTATCTCCCTAAACCCGCGACACCTGGACCCTTTTTATGCGCTCTTTTCCCAACTTTTGCTCCGCCGCGTCCCGAAAATAACTCTCGGCCTCCTCGTCCTGGCGCTCCCCGTTTTGCCGGATGGTCTCAAAATCGCGAACCCCACTCAACCTACCCCCGTCTGTCAGCAATACGGTGGCCCGGTAGGCAATCTTCCTTTTTATTGCGGGGGTCACGATCACATGGCGGACACTGTCCCTTCCATAGTTCTCCCATGCCCAATTCATGAAATGGCACCGGGCCTCATCAAGCTGATCAACCTCCGTGGTCGAAACCGGAGTGAATTCTCTCTCGTTGGTCATCCACGGCCCCCCATTTAACTGAATCGAAACGGACAAAAACATGCAGCAACATTACTAATATTTTTAGTATTTTTGCCCGAAATCGGTCGGAAAATTCGGGACTTTGCAAGTCCGCGAAGGCATTTTCATGAAATTCACGCGATTACGGCTTCAATTCCCGACCGGACCAATCGCCAAAAACCCTCCAGGGATAACGGATATCGAAGAATCCTGCGACTTACTTTCGCATCCAGTCCGGAGGCCGGAATAACACTTAATTAATTCCCGGCGAACTAATAATATTAGTAGCTTTGAAGTAAATAACGAGGGCTTCATGTACGATGGTCCGATAATCATAGAAAAATACCGACCCGGAATAGTGGGGTTTGTCGCCAGGGGAATTGGCCGGTTGATAGGCTACGCCATACAATTTGCTCCCTATCTCCTGGCTCCGATACTACTTTTGCACCTCGACCTTGGCGCCAATAATTTCATCTGGAACGGGATCATCATTTTCGGCGGAGCGGCCATCCTATTTCTCTTAGAAAATCGGATCGTCAAGCGCGCGAAGGACCTGAGATACCAGGTGGGTGGGTTGCCCCCGATGTTTTTCGGTCTTTTTATTCTGGCCCTTTTTATGCTTCACATTTGGGTCGTTCAGGCCGGCGCGTTCTTCCTATTGCAAAAATTCCATGACGCCCGGATTCTCTCCTGGCTCTTTGCGTTTCTCCTCGCTGTAAAGATCATCTTCCGACTGCCTCAACGTAGATGGGAGGCATTCTTCCCAACGATTTCCAACAACTAGATTATTCCGACAGACGCATGAACAGCAGTTGGGTTAGGGTATCCATGATGCGAGTACAAGCCCGAATATAAGCCAGGCCAGTTTCGTCATCGTCGGGTGGATGGCCTTCGTTCATGGACTGGTATGTATAATACAGCAACCGGAGAAGCGTCTCGGTACGGAGTTGGGATTCCCCGGAATGCAGCAACGTTCGAAGTTCGGGCATTCTCTCCTCACCCTGATCATCGAGTTGTGCGGCGATCGCAATAGTCGCAGGTTCAAGAGTATTGAGAAGGACATCGATGTCCGGGTCATTGCCGTTCGCGAGTAGCGTCGCATCCAGAGAAGTTAGTTCCGACGTGCCGCCCAGGAAGAACATCGTCAGCGCAGTCGCCAGCGTTTCATCAGGAAAATCGGCGGGTAGCAATGGCCATCCTTTGCGAGCCATGGCACCAGGTACGTGACTGCACATCCGTTCGTAGACATGATACAGGAGTCGGAATTGCTCGACAATAATCGCATAACCGTCACCCGTCATAGCAGATAGCCGAACTCGTTCGCTTTGATAGTACTCTTTCTCCGCTTCCTCAAGCATCAGGAGCTATTTCACCCTAAGGTAAGGCAACGGGGCGAAAAAAGTGCACACTCCACTGTTAGACAAAAAAAGCCAATCATTCCACCAATTTAGGGCCGGGGCAGCAAACGCTTACAAGGAACTACGGCATATAAACACCATTCCGCCGCACAAAAAGCCTGCATTTATATTCCGTTCCTCCTTTCGCGTGTTGCCGCCCAAGCCCTGTAGCCGTTCCATAATTATTTTTTATGGAACAAACAAACTACTCCCTCAAAGATGCGATTCAAGGAACACTGGCGATCAACCAGATTGGCGAATTGGTACTGCACTACAAACGTCGGGTACTAAGGCGTGACCAACCCATCATCAAAAGCTCGAAGGACTGCTATGATATATTTATGTCGTCCTGGGACTATGGAAAGCTCAACTTATGCGAGCAATTCAAGGTCTGCCTGCTCGCCGCATCCGGCAAGGTTTTGGGAATATGCGAGCTCTCAACCGGAGGACCAACGGGCACGATCGTAAACGTTCCTTTTGTCATCGGCGTCGCAATTCTCGGCAATGCATCGTCTATCCTGATAGCCCACAATCATCCCTCCGGCAGCTTGAATCCTAGCAAATCAGATCAGGCAATGACCCAAAAGATAAAGGCGGCCGCCGCGTTGTTTGACATCACACTCCATGACCACATAATAGTGACGGACAGTGGCTACCTGTCATTTGCAGAGGAAGGGTTGCTTTAACGGTCGCTCTTTTTCGTGGACTTTATCGCAGACCAAATGGCGATGGTACACAGTAAAATCCCTATACTGCCGAGCCAAAGCCAGTAGCCGGCTTTATAACCAGTAATTTTTGCATAGTGGCCGGCTTCATCATTTATTATCGATCGAGCGAAGAGAAAGCTGGCAGCGAAAAGGAAGGCCAACAAGCCAACAACGGTCGCTCTTCGCCTATTCCGAAGAAATAAAATTGCAGCAACAAAAAATAATGGATTAGCCAGCCACGCGACACAAGCGGTTGACCCGGAAAACAATCCCAACCAACCGGATAAAAAAATGGCTATTGGCTCGGCGGCTTCGGCCGATTCAGCTACGGCATAAGCTGGAAGAAAGAAAGACGCAAAAAAAATGCAAAAGACAATTGCGACTAAGATGCGCTTAATCATGCGATATAGGTGAATTCATGCAATTTAAGGAGTTGGAGCGTAGGAACAAATTATAGATTAAGTACCCCATGCAAAAAATGCGGGGGCTTGGAGCCTCCCGCATTCCACTAGGCAGATCCCGGTTTATTTGCTCATTCGATCAACTCCTTTTCACAGTCCGAACTTCTTTAGCTTCTGATGATACACTTCCAGCTTTGCTTTCTTCAAGAGTTCTTGGGTGATCGAAATCACGCCGGTCTTATCTTCCTCCGGCACTATTTTTCGAAATATGTTTCCTGCATCAGACCCGGATATCGCTTGTTCAACAGCCAAAACAAGAAGCAAGGCATGACTGCGGGTCATGCGGATATCAATCTTAACAGAATCCTCCAACCCGGGGCTGGCCAAGTACGCATCGTAAAGTTCCGATAATTCCTTCGTGACTTGCATAATAGATGATTTTCGATGATTGCAATAATTGCACATCAAATTTATCCGTCCACGTAACGGTATCGATATTCAGAATTTGAAGGACTATAGGTGAGGCTTCCCTACCGGTCTACCTTCACTTTCGAATTCTCTCAGTTATGGAAAAGATGAGCATCGAGCAAATCAATGCTATAGACCTGGTCGATTTTCTTACTTCGCTTGGATACCAACCCGAATTTATCCGCGGCAACAACTACTGGTATGTTTCCATGCTGCCGGACCGATTTGAAAAGACCCCTTCATTTGTAGTCAATCGGAAAAGGAATCGATGGAAGGACTTTGGCAATGGCGCCGGCACTACCGTCGTGAGTTTTTGCATGTTTTATTTCAAGTGGACGATTCGGGAAATGGTGGAATATTTTTCCAACCCGTCGACGTCCGTGCTGCCCAGTGTGACACGAAATCCGTTGGCACAGGCCCACCAGGACGATCGAAAAATCGAAATTGTGCGTACACATCCACTTCAAACATTTTACCTGCAACGCTATCTTTGGGAGAGACGCATTGCCCCGGATGTGTCACAAAAACATTGCGTAGAGGCTCACTATCGGATCGGCGACCGGGAATATTATGCCATCGGATTCCGATGCGACGCCGGGGGTTACGAGCTGCGAAATAAATTTTTCAAGGGAAGTTCCGCGCCGAAAAGTCCCACGTTTATCGACAACGGATCGGACGCGGTTGTCTTGCTGGAGGGCTTTTTCGAGCTATTGACGTTTGAAACATTCTTCCACTTCCCCGGTAATAGTCTGCCAAATTTTCATATCCTCAATTCAACTTCCTTTTTCGAGCAGTCGATTACGCTCCTCAAGCGACATTCGATTGTTTACGGCTTCCTGAACAATGATCCAACCGGCGACTACTGCACCGCGAGAGCGACAGAGGAAATACCGCAGTACAAAGATTGCCGGATGCTGTTCAAGGGCTACAAGGACCTCAACAATTGGGTCTGCTCCATCGGCAATGCGGTTATCCCGGCATTGAAGAATAGCGGCTTTAATGGCATCTCAGGCCCCTGACAGCACAAGCATGCGGCGCCTGGTGCCCAAATACCCGCGGCCGATCAGGCTCCCCGCCCAATCGGCGCGCTCAGGTCAACTGTTTCACGTTTTCCCGGCAAGATGTACTAATGTGACACGGTCACATTAGATCTTGCCCTCCCCGCAGTGCGGGGAGGGGGCCTGACCCTCCAAAGTCGGGTCAGGAACAGCCCACCGCGGCCTCCGAAGTCGGCCGCGGTAAATACAAAAAAGACAACAACTAAAAACCATGGCCGACAAGAAGAAAAAGGAGGCCCGCACGAAATGGGTCAACACCAGGTTTAACGCCACCGAGTATGAGGCGTTGATCAAGCTATTCAGACAAACCACCTGCCGGGACCTCGGTCAATATATCCGGAACGTCACCCTCGAAAAACCTGTTAGCGTCCGCTATCGGAACCAAAGTGTCGATGACTTTTTGGCAGATATGGTGAGCTTACGGCGAGAGTTGAACGCTATCGGCAACAACTTCAACCAGGCGGTACATCGCCTGCATACGCTCAGTTTCGTCCCCGAAATCCAGCACTGGGTCATGATGAATGAGCAGGACAAAACGGAAATTTTTCGCCAGATCGAAGCCATCAGCAATCGAATAAATCAACTCTATAGTATATGGTCGCAAGGATAGCACACTCGAGTCGAATGTCCTCCATTCTCAATTACAATGAGAAAAAGGTAACCGATGGGAAAGCCGAATTGATACATGCCAGCGGATTTTTAAAGGACAAAGACCGGTTGAATTTTCACGACAAGGCCGAAAGATTTCAACGGCTGAACGAATTGCACCCCGAAGCAAAAAAGAATATGCTACACATTTCCCTAAATTTCGACCCCTCCGAAAATTTAACGAAGGATCAGCTTACCGCGATTGCAGACCGTTATATGGAGGGCATTGGGTTCAAGGATCAGCCCTACCTGGTCTACAAACATAATGACGCCGGTCATCCCCATTTGCATATCGTCACCAATATCATTCAACCAGATGGCGAGCGGATCAAAACCCATATGCTAGGGAAAAGGCTATCCGAACCGACCCGAAAAGCCATCGAAAAGGAATTCGGATTGGTCCGGGCGCAGGACAGCAAAAAGCAACAGCAGGTCTACCAGGTCAAACCATTAGACGTCCAAAAGCTCGTCTACGGTACCGAACAGGAAACCAAAAAGGCCATGCAGTATATCGTAAAAATGGTCAGCGAAGATTATAAATTCGCCTCTCTCCCGGAATACAATGCCATCCTCCGGCAATACAATGTCATCGCCGATCAGGGCGGAAAGGAGAGCCGTACATATCGCCACGGTGGATTAAACTACCGGGCGTTGGATGATCAGGGCAATAAGGTCGGCGTCCCCATAAAAGCCTCCAGTTTTTATTTCAAGCCCACCTTGGAGAACCTGGAAAAAAAATTTGCTAAGAACGAAGGTCTCCGGAAGACCGACCTGCCATCGATCCGCCAACGGGTCGATCACACATTACAGCAGAATCCGCAATCACTCCGCGTATTTGTGGACGATCTTCGGAAGGAAGGGATCGAACTCGTGATTTGGCAAAACGAGCAGGGCAAAGTATACGGCCTCACCTATGTGGACCATCGGACTAAGACTGTAATTAATGGAAGGGACCTCGGTAAGGAGTATAGCGCAACGTCGATTCTAAATACTTTAAATCCTGCCCTGCCAGCCAACCTCTCTCAGACTTCCACCCAGGCACAGACACCCGCTATTGCACTCGATCCAGTTCAATTGCCCAAGATTCCCGGATTCAATTTGAAGGTACCGCAGGTCCTCTCCAACCTCATGAAAAACGACCCATCATTCGGCAAAAATCCGCACGAACTCAGCGAGGATCGGAAAATCAGGAGAAAGATTCTCCGCTAAAACACTACAACCATGCAACCAGTCAACAGCAACAATGGAAATACCCAAATCCGGCTCATGGCCTGGGCGATCAGCATCGCCCTCCTGGGCCTTCATTTGTATTTCTACTGCTACCAGGCGTTCATTTTATGGAATCTTCACGGCCGCATAGCCGACCATATACTAGCCAACGCCGTCCGGTCCGGCCTCTTCCATCACCGGCCAACTTCCAAAATATTCGCCCTCGCCAGTATGGCCTTTGCCATGATCGGCGCCCGGCCGAGTCCCCGGGTCAAAGGAAAAAAGACCATAATTGTCCATCTCGTAGTCGGCCTCGTGCTGTACTTTGGCAGCGACCTGGTCTTGTGGTCGGACGGTGAATTGACGGTCATCGCGAGCCTATATATAGGAGTGACCCTGGCAGGGTTTATCTGGCTGTCCGCCGTGGCAAACCTGATCGCCGGCCAGCTGCAATGGCGGACGCATAGGGAGATCTTTAATCGGTACAATGAGTCCTTTCCGCAGGAAGAGCGCCTCCTCAGCAATCAGTATTCCGTTAACCTCCGGGCCAAATACACCTTCCGAAATCAAACCAGAATAAGCTATGTCAATCCCGCCGTATTCCGGGGGGTACTGGTCGCAGGCCAAAGTGGATCCGGCAAGAGCTTTTATATTTTCCGCCAGTTCCTGGAGCAACAACTACAAAAAAATTACTGTGCCTTCGTATATGACTTCAAATTTGACGACCTAACGCGGCTAACCTGGAACTTGCTAAAGGCGGCGGACAAGACCGCCACTGTGAAAAGGGCTTTCTATCTGATCAACTTCGACGACCTGTCTCGGACAAACCGATGCAATCCCTTAGACCCGGCAAGCATGCAGGACCTCTCCGACGCCACCGAGTCATCCCGGACCATTTTACTCGCGTTAAACCGGGAATGGATCCATAAGCAAGGGGATTTTTTTATCGAGAGTGCCATTGCTTTTGTCGCCGCGAATATTTGGTTTTTGCGGAAATATGAAGACGGCAAATACTGCACCTTACCACATCTGATCGAGTTGATCCAGAGCGATTACAATAAATTGTTCTCCGTCCTCAGAAGCATCCGCGAGATCGAGACGCTAATAAATCCCTTTGTGTCCGCCTTTCTGTCAAACAGTATGGACCAGTTGGAAGGGCAGGTCGCCAGCGCGAGGATCTCCATGTCCGCACTCTCCTCGCCACAGCTTTACTATGTCCTTTCGGGCAATGAATTCACCTTGGACATCAACAACCCCCAGGCGCCAAAGGTCGTCTGTATGGGAAGCAGCCCCGCCAAACAACAGGTATACGGGGCCGTCCTTTCGCTCTACGTAACCCGGATGCACAAGCTCATCAACCGAAAGGGTGGCCTGCCCTGCGCCCTGTACTACGACGAAGCGCCCACCCTGTATATGCCCGGGCTGGACATGCTCCTGGCGACCGGCCGGGCGCACAAAATATCCGTCGTCCTCGGCATCCAAAGTATCGACCAACTGAGGAAAGAATACGGCCGCGCCCAGGGTGACGCCCTTTTTAACCTGCCCGGCAACCTGTTTTGCGGACAAGCCACCGGGGATACCGCTCAGATGGTTTCCGACCGCTTCGGGAAGATTTTACAGGAAAAGACCACGGTCAATGTCAACAGCCGCGACAGCTCCACCAGCCAAAGCCAGCACCTCGACCAGGCCGTCCCGCCGAGCAAAATAAGCAACCTTTCCTCCGGCGAATTCGTCGGAATCGTCGCCGATGAGCCCATGCAAAAGATTGATCTAAAGGGTTTCCATAATCAGATCCTCGTCGACTTCGACGCCATCAGGCGCCAGCAGTCTACCTTCGGGGACCTTCCCGAAAACCGTACGGTTACGCCCGAGCTCCTCCAATTCGAGTTCAATCAGAAGAAAGACGACATCCAAAGGATACTCGACGCCCGGCTCACCTATATGCACAACAACCCCAATCTCGCCCGTCTAATCGTAACCAAAAAGGAGGGGCAGCATCAAAACCGGCAGTCAAAGTGAAAATAATCCCAAAAGCAACACTCGATTCCCCTTTTTCAGCCGAATTTGATTGGGAACGGCATTTTTCTGCATTACAATAGACCTAAACGGCCACGGGCATGGACGACACTCAAAAAATGCGCAAAAAGATCAAACAGTACGTTGATACTGCTGACGAAACAGTGCTCAAAATGATGCATGCAGTCCTCAAAGCGGGCGCGGAACACGAAAAAGGCACGAACCATACCGGCA